>Ga0114932_10000044_pt1 | contig 126652 bp, 111 predicted proteins | sample 2SBtaG_2_FD_87286 | JGI IMG/M metagenome (GOLD analysis project Ga0114932, IMG submission 87286) | Deep subsurface microbial communities from Kolumbo volcano to uncover new lineages of life (NeLLi) - 2SBTROV12_ACTIVE470 metaG | ecosystem: Environmental > Aquatic > Marine > Volcanic ...
GAGTTCGGCTGGCCGTCTGCCGCCTGTAAGGCGGCCCAAGGGAAGGCGGTCGCCTTCCCGTCAATCCCGCTTTGAGCGGGTCACCTGGATGCCCCCGGCTTTGCCGGGGGAGGATGTCACCCGCCCGGGCGCGGTCGCGTCCGCGTGCACGCCGAGGACGAGCTTGCCCTGGACCTGGCTCGCGGCGAGTCGCTCGAGTGCGTCCGGCAGCTCGTCGAAGGGGACCAGCTGCTCGACGCGGACCGTCAGCTTGCCGTCGCGCCACCACCCGAGGAGCTTCTCCTGGACCGCTTCCTTGTAGTCGCGCCCGTAGTTCGACGGGATCACGCCGACGACGGTGTAGTTCTGATAGACCATGTGCGCGGGATCGACGGGACCCCATTGGCCGCTCGCGAAGCCGATCAGGCAGATGCGGCCTTCGTGCGCGACGCATTTGCTCGCGGCCGTGTATGCGGGGCCGCCGACCGGGTCGTAGACGCAGTTCGCGCCCTGGCCGCCGGTCAACTCCATCACGGCCTCGGCGATGTCCTGCTCCTTGCGGTCGATCACGTGATCGGCCCCGAGCTGCTTGCAGTATGCGACCTTGTCGGCGCCTGCGACGGTCGCGATCACCGTCGCACCGAGGCATTTCCCGATCTGGATCGCGGCGGTTCCGGTTCCGCCCGCGCCACCGAGTACCAGCAGCGTCTCACCCGGTTGGAGATTCGCGCGGGTGACGAGGCCGAGGTAGGCCGTGTGCATGGGGATCAGGAACGCGGCGCCCTCGGCGTCGGTCATTCCGTCCGGGACGGGCAGGCAGAAATCGTCGAGGGCGAGGGCCTGTTCGGCGTAGCTGCCGTTTCCGGTGAAGAAGCTCGTCACCGCCATCACGCGATCGCCGACGTTCCGCCCTTGGACGGCGTCTCCCCAACCGATCACGCGTCCAACGACTTCCTGCCCCTGGGTGAACGGAACCTGAGGGGTCATGGCGTAGCTGCCCTGACACATGAACACGTCGGGCAGGCCCATCCCTGCGGCGAGCACCTCGACGAGGACGGTGTCCTCGCGCGGCTTCGGCTCCGCGAGGTCGGTCTTGAATTCGAGGACGTCCTTGGGACGTCCGGGCTTCACGGTCTGCCATCCACGCATGTGCTGCTCCTCGATCGGGTCTCAGGTGACGGGTTCGCGCCGTCCCAGGTGGCGCTTGCGGATCGCGATCTCGGCCGCGCGTTGGTCCGCCGAGTATGCCGGGGTATCCGCCGGCAGGTGCGCCTTCAGGTCGGCGAACTTGCAGATCGTGACGGACGGGGCGGGGCGGTTCCGCGACCAGACGTAGCGGTACTGGATCATGCCCTCGCGGTGGCCCCAGGTGTCGATCCAGTTCTGGATGCCGGGATCCTCGTGCGAGATCACGAAGCGAGCGACGCCGTCCGGGTGCACGTAGGACTGCGCGTGGTTGAGCCCGGTCTGCCGGGTCGCCCAGTCCATCGTCCGGAACCACGTGTCACAGAGCTGGATCTGCCAATAGCGCGCGTCTGGCGCCTCGAACTCGACGATCATCGCTTCGTCGGGATCGAGTGACCACCAGTCGTTGCCGTAGACGATGTCCTTGGCGCCGCCGACGAAGGGCGCCGGCTCCATCAGCCGACCCTTCACATGGTCGTCCCGGAGCTGGGTGATCCACTCCTGCCAGAAGACCGTCGTCTGTTCGATCCAGAGTGCTGCCTCGTCGAGGTGGTTGGCCATGCGCGCCGGAAGGAGGGGGGGCGCGGGATCTCCGCCGCCGTCGAGCCGTTCGATCTCGAAGCGCGCAGGCGTCTCCTTCTCCCAGTCCGCGAAGTACTGTCGGACGCACCAGTAGGCGGTGCCGGGCGGCATCTCCATGAAGTTGCCGGTCCAGTCGGCGGGGCGCTCGGAGGCCAGCAGGATCTCGAAGTTGCCCGCGGCGTCGCACTCGCAGTCGGTCAGCAGCAGCGTGTCGAAGACGGCATCGTCGCCGAGCTGCATGTAGCCGTCCTTGGTCTCGAGCAGCGCTTCGAAGACGTTCGAACGATTGCCACGCACGAGGTACTGCGATTCGGGTGACACGCGGCACCAGAGGTACTGGTTGTCGACGTTCTCCGCGCCCCACTTGGCGTCGGAGTCGGGGTTCCGCACGAGCCGCGGAAAGCTCGGATCCGAGAGCCGGGTGGTCTGGGCGATCCCCGTCGTGACGAGGCCGAGCAGATAGCTCATGGCCTGTGCACGCAGCTCGCCGGGATGAGCGGTCTCCTGGATCGGGAAAGCCAGCAGGTGATCCGAAGCGCGTTCGATCGCGGCCAGGAGGTCGCGCATCGCGCTGCCGTCCAGGAGTCGCTGCGCCTGCTCTTCCTCGGTCCGCTGCCCGCTTCGCAGCGCGTCCCGAAGCGCCTTGCCGGACTTGCCGCTGCCGCCGATGGCCGGTTCATCGCTCATGTCTCGGTCTCCCCTGCGTCAGGCCTCGTTCTCGACGCCGTATCGCGCGTAGTAGTCCGCGAAGCGCGCGCGCTCCTCGTCCAGGTCGAGGCCGGTATCCGCGAAGTCGTACTTGTGCGCACCGTGCCGGCCCTTCGGCTTGTTGTCGATGTAGTCCTGCTGGGCCTGGCGCGCGCTGTCCGGATAGTCGATCTCGAAATGCTCGTAGACGCCGCGGAGCGCCGCGACCGGGTCCTTCATCAGCTCCGCATAACGCAGGTCGTAGCACTGGCTCTCCGGGAGCCGGCCGGAGTCGCGGAGCGACGTCATGCCGTCGAGGAGCATCTTGCACGTCTCGCCGGTGAACCAGCCCTTCATCGCCTCGGCATCGACCTCGTCCGAGCGGACGAACGCGGTCGAATACAGGATCGAAACGACGGAGGGAAGGACTCGCAGCGGGTCGCGATGGGTGAACACGATCCGCGCGTCCGGATACACCGTGAGGAGCGCGTCGAGCTGACTCATGTGCGACGGCGACTTCAGGACCCAGCGTTCGCCCGGGCACTTCCATTGCAGGTGCTGGAGCATCCGCTTGTGGAAGGCCATGCTCGGCACTCGATCGCAGGTCGCGTACCAGGCCGCATAGTCCGGCACGACGTGACGGCCCATCCATTCGTCGGAGACGAAGCTCCCGCCGGCGACCTGGATGTCCTCGACCGGCACGTCGCCGCCGAGCTCGTGCATCTGGTCGTACTCCGGGACGATCTCGCACCAGAGGCGGATCTGGCGGTCGGCCTGGGCGATCCGTTCGTCGGTGCGGTAGGTCGCGGTCTCCGGCGCCGGGAACGGGAAGCGGATCTCCCAGTGGAGCGGCGCGCGATGTCGAGGGTCGGCGGCGAGCAGCTCGTGGGTGATCGACGTGCCGGTTCGCGGCAGGCCCGTGATGAAGATCGGGGCGTCGATCGCTTCGTCCGCGACCTCCGGATGCCGCTTGCGCTCGTCCGTGAGTCGGAGCCGGATCTCGAGGGCGTTCAGGATGTCGCCGCGAATCAGCAGCGCGCCAAGCGTGTGGAGCGAGCGTTCTTCGCTCAGGGAGTCGACGAGGATGCGGAGCGGCTCGAGGAAGTCGTCGCCGCCGAAATCGTCCAGGCCGGTCGCGGCGCGCGCTTCCGCCAGCAGATCATCCGTGTCGAGGCGGATCCATGCGGGGGAACAGTTTTCGTTCAGGGCGCTGACCCAGGCGGGACGCGGTCCCGGTTGCCAGATCGACATGGATTCTTCCCTCTCCTACGCCATCCACGCGCCGCCGCTCACGCTGACGAGCTGGCCGGTCAGGTGCTTCGAGCGGTCGGACGCGAAGAAGAGGGTGAGGTCGGCGATGTCCTCGGGTCGGCCGATGCGACGGATCGGCTGGCTCGAGACGTTGAAGTTCGCTTCGCCGGACTCGGCCGCCGAGGCCATCTGTTCGGGTGTGCCGAAGAACTCGTAGCCGTACTTCCGCCAGAAGCTGCCCTCGCCGACGTGGCTCTCTTCGTGCGGGACGATCCAACCGGGGGAAACGCAGTTGATCCGCACGCCCAGCGGGCCCCACTCGTAGGCGAGTCCCTTCGAGAAGGACATGACGAAGCCCTTGGTTCCGCCGTAGAGCGCGACCTGGTTCGCGGCCTCGGGCGAAAGGGCGGAGTTCGACGTGATGTTGACGATGCTGCCCGTGCCCCGGTCGACCATGCTGCGGCCGGCGACCCGGGTGCAGTTGTGCACGCCCCAGACGTTGAGGTTCACCTCCCATTCGCTGTCCTCGACGGACTTGTCGAGGAAGGGCGTGGGATGGAAGACGCCACCAGCGTTGTTCACGAGGACGTCGACCGGGCCGAAGGCCGACTCGGTCTTCTCGACCATCTTCTCGACGGCGTCGAGGTCGGTGACGTCGGTCGGGACGACGAGGACCTCGCCGGAAAAATCCTTGGCCGCGTCGGCGACCTCCTGGCCCTTCTTGCCGTCGCGGGTCGCGATGACCACGTTGGCGCCTTCTTCGGCGAAGCCGAGGACGAGGCCGCGGCCGATGCCGCCGCTTCCGCCGGTGATGATCGTGCTCTTGCCGTTCAGTCCGAGGTCCATCGTGTTTCTCCCCGCTTCGGATCGGCGATCCTAGCCCCCCGCGTGGCGCGTCGCCGATCGCGCGAGAGGCGTCCCCCTTGCGAATCGCGCGTTCGCCTGCTCCCCCGACCCCGCGCGTCTCCCCGCGGCCCGCGCTAGGGTCGATCGCCTCTGGAGGACCTGCCCGCATGGCCGACGAAGAAGAACCGCCGCAGAAAGCCGTCGCCGATCCCGAGACCTATCGCGCCGCGCTCGACGCCTGGATGACCACGCGCCTGCCGGAGGCCGAGGGTGTCCGCGTGCACGACGTCGACATGCCGCGCGCGACCGGATTCTCGAACGAGACCGTCTTCTTCTCGACGACCGCGAAGGTCGAGGGCAGCGAGACGACGCGAAAATGGGTCGCGCGGATCGAACCGCCGGACGGCGGGATCTTCCCGGAGCAGACCGACGCTTGTGCCGTCAGCTGCTCGGTCCAGCACCGCATCATGCAGGCGGTGCGCGACGCGGGCGTCGTCCCGATCCCCGAGATGTTCCCGTTCGAAGCCGACACCTCCGTGCTCGGACGTCCGTTCTTCGTGATGGAGTTCATCGAGGGCCTGATCCCGGCGGACGTGCCGCGGTACACCCAGGCAGGATTCCTCGTCGACGAGGCGACCCCCGCGGACCGCGAGCGCATGGTGCGCGAAGCCTGCGAGACGATGGCGACCCTGGCGGGCCTCGACTGGAAGAAGCTCGGACTCGACTGGCTCGACGTGAAGGGCAACGGCGCGCCGGTGCTCGGCGACCAGCTCGAGCTCTACCGCGAGTGGATCGTGCGGCAGCTCGACGGTCGCGATCACCCGATCCTGATGTCGAGCCTCGATTGGCTCGATGCGAACGCGCCGGATCTGCCGACGGGGATCTCGTGGGGTGACAGCCGCCTCGGGAACATCATCTGGCAGGACTACCGCTGCGCGTCCGTCTGTGACTGGGAGGCGGTGTCCCTGTGTCCGCCGGAGGCCGACATCGGCTGGTTCGTGATGTTCGATCGCATGTCCCACGAGGACTTCGACGCGCCCCGCCTCGCGGGCTTCCCGACCCGAGAAGAGCAGGTCGCGATCTGGGAAGCAAAGTCCGGGCGCCGGGTCGCGGACACGATCGACTACTGGGAGATCTTCGGTGCGATGCGCTTCGACGCGATCATGGTGAAGCTCGGCGATCGCATGGTGCGAGCCGGGATCGTCCCGGAAGAGGCAGGGATGGCGGTGAACAACGGAACGACCGACGCGCTCGGGCGCCTGCTCGAGCGGCAGGGCGTGAAGGTCGGCTGACGCCGGGACGCCGGGGAAGACGGAGCAGACGATGGCAGGAGATCTCGAAGGGCGCGTCGCGCTCATCTCAGGGGGCGCGCGAGGTATGGGCGCCGAGGAAGCGCGGCTCTTCGCGAAGGAGGGCGCGAAGGTCGTGATCGGCGACGTCCTCGACGAGGACGGCGAGAAGACCGCGGCGGAGATCGGCGATGCCAGCGTGTTCGTCCATCTCGATGTGACGAGCGAGGCGGACTGGCAGGCCGCGGTCGGGCGCGCCGAGTCCGAGTTCGGACGCCTCGACGCGCTCGTGAACAACGCGGGCATCCTGCGCGTCGGTCTGATCGAGAACACGAGCCTCGAAGACTACGAGCAGATCGTTCGGATCAATCAGACGGGTGTCTTCCTCGGGATGAAGAGCGCGATCCCGGCGATGAAGCGCGCCGGGGGCGGCTCGATCGTGAACATCTCGTCGATGGCGGGTCTCGAGGGGATCGGTGGAGCGATCGGCTACACCGCCAGCAAGTTCGCCGTGCGCGGCATGACGAAAGTCGCCGCGATCGAGCTCGGGTCGCACGGAATTCGAGTGAACTCCGTTCATCCGGGCGGGATCGAGACGCCGATGACGACGGGGATGGGGGCGGGTGGCGACGAAGAACGGCCCGGCGTGTCGTATCCGATCGCACGGATCGGCCGGCCGGACGAGGTCGCTCAGCTCGTCCTGTTCCTGGCCTCCGATCGCAGCTCGTATTCCAGCGGCGCCGAATTCGTGATCGATGGCGGAGGCAGCGCGGGGCACATGCCCGACGCATTCCGGGCGATCGCCGAGGGCTAGCGGGGGCGGGCGCAACCTGCCCGCAGAGCGCACGCAGCGGCCTCCGCGTGACACCGACGTCCTCGATTGAGAAGGCGTTGTCCTCTCCGCGTCGGTCGCCCGTCGCCGAGCTCGATCGCGCACCGGCAGAAGCCGTCCGAAGTCCACGACGGGTGGGCGTGATCGAAGTTGCGCACGAATGAGGGCGGGATGGCACGGCGCGTGCACTGTTTCATCCCCATGGAACTTCGCCACACCCGACTCTTCTCGACCCTCTTCGCCGCCGCCGCGCTCTTCTTCGCCGCGCCGTCGTTCGCGCTGGACTTCCAGGTCCACGGCTACGACCTCGGCGAACGCATCGAACTCCAGAGCGGCCGCCAGGTCTGGACCGCGGAGCTCGACGTGAGCCTCGAGACCGTCGCCGACCACGTCTCGTCGTTCTGCGTCGACCTCGACACCTACATCGGTGTCGCGACCTACACGGACTCGACGGTCCTCGACGCGTACACGGCGCCCCCGGGACCGTCGCCGTCGGGCGACCGTGACTTCGCGTGGGCCGCGCACGTCATGACCAGTTACGGCCAGGACCTCGAGCAGTTCGTCGACCACGACACGACCCGGGATCAGGCGATCACCGGCGTGCAGGCGGCGATCTGGGAAGGCCTCTACGGCGGCGTCGACGACACCGTGAACCGCGGCAGTCTGTCCGGCGGCGCGCAGCAGGTCTTCGACCAGATCATGCTCGACCACGGCCTGCCCAACCTGACGGGCATCTCGAACATCGACGCGATCATCGTCGACCTGCCGACGAACCAGGACCAGGTGCTCGTGGTGTCCGCGCCCGTGCCGGAGCCCTCGGCGGCGTTGGTGTTCGGACTGGGAACGATCTTCGCGGGGAGCGCTCTGCGCCGGCGCGACTGAACATCGAGCGCGAAGCTTCAGGGTACGGAGAGCGCCGGCGGCCGAGGGTCGTCGGCGCTCGCGTGTTTCAGGGGTCGCTGCATCGGATCAACCTGGCAAAGCGACTGCTAGGCCGTACCCCGAACCTCGCCGAGCGTCGGTCCGATCCGGTCCGCGACCGGATTCAATACGTCGAGGTCGAATCCGAAGACCCGCGCCGCGTTCATGCCGAGCATGTCGCGGATCTCCTGGTCGTCGTCCACCTGCGCGAAGGTCTCGTTCAGCTTCTGGCGTGTGTGGGGCCAGGTGCCTTCCATGTGGGGGTAGTCGGAGCCCCACATCAGCTTGTCGACCCCGAGCTCGTAGCGCAGGCCGCAGTCCTTGGGAGAGAGCATCGACGAGCCGAAGAACACCTGGCGTTCGTAGTACTCCGTCGGCGACATCGTCAGGTCCTTGCCGAAGTACTTGAAGAGGTCCGACGTGTAGTGCATGTCGAACTGCTCGAGCTTCTCGAGGATCCAGCGCGATCCCTGCTCGGTCATGACCAGCTTCAGGTTCGGGTACCGCTCGAAGATGCCCGCCCAGATGAAGGCCGTGAACGCGCGGTTCGCGTACCAGGAGACCTCGTTTACGAACATCGCGGTCGCGGCCGGGCTGTCGCCGTAGTCCGGGCTCCAACCCGAATGGGTGTGGACCGGCATGTCGAGCTCCTGGCAGGCCGCCCAGAGAGGCTCGTAGCGCACGTCGTGGTAGTACTGGTTGTCGCCGGTTCCCGCCGGGATCATCACGCCGCCCCAGAGTCCCATCTCCTTGGCGTCGATGGTGTCCTGCACGGCGACGTCGATGTCGTCGACGGTGATCATCGCGACGCCCGCGTGGCGGCCCGGGTTCTCGTTGCAGAGGTCTGCGAGCCAGCGGTTGTAGGCGCGCTGTCCCTCGAGGTTCTCGGTCAGGTCGACCTTCGTGCGGTACTGGAGCAGGCCGCCGCCGAAGGGGGCCTGCTGCGGAAAGATGACCTCGCCGGCGATTCCGTCGCTCTCGAGCTGCTCGATCCGCATCTTGGCGTCCCACTCACCCGCGATCGCGCGCAGCACCGACTCGTCGTTGTTGCGCGCGTCTTCGGCCTCCTGGTCGTAGAACGTCCCGGTTCGCGCCTCCATCTCGGCTTCGTACGCCGCCTGCCACTCGTCGTAGCGGGCGCGGAACTTTTCGGGGAGGTACTCGCGGTAAGTCGCGGGCTGCGCACCGGCGTGGCAGTCGCTGCTGATGACCATGACCTTGCCTGAAGACGGGATCGCGTCGGACATGAGAGACTCCTGTGATGGATTCGATCGTAGCGAGCGCGCGGCGCTACGGAATCTGTTGCCGCACGAAGAGGGCGACCCGCTCCATCGCGTGGGTCGCCTCCGGGAACGCGTCGCCGAGGCCGATGTAGCCGTGGACCATCTCGGCGGTCGCGTCGACGATCACCGAGGCGCCTTCGCGGCTCGCGCGCTCTGCGAGTCGGGTCGAGTCGTCCGCGCTCGTGTCGACGCCGCCGACGGCCAGGTACATGGGCGGCAGGCCCGTGAGCTCGGCGTGGAAGGGTGAGATGCCCGGGTCGCGCAGGTCGCCGTCGGGTCCGGCGTAGTCCTTGAAGCGCGCGCGGATCCACTCCGCGGACACGAAGGGATCTCGGCCGCGCGGGGTCGTCGCCGCGTCGCCGGTCTGCTCGGCATCGAGCCACGGCGTCAGCCCGACCATGCAAGCCGGAAGCGGGCCCCCGGAATCACGCAGGGCGCACAGCGCCGAGAGCGCGAGACCGCCGCCGCAGGAGTCGCCGATGAAGGCGATGCGCGACGGGTCGATTCCCTGGGCCACGAGCGCGCGGAAGGCCGTGACGGTGTCGTCCATCGCGCGGGGGTAGGGCGCCTCGTCGGCCCAGGTCCATTGGAAGCAGACGACCTTGCAGCCGATCTTCGCCGACATGAACTCGCCGTAGGTCAGGTAGTGGTCGATCACGGTCGAGACGAAGGCGCCGCCGTGGACGTGCATCACGACGCGATCGGAGTCAGCGTTCTCGGGTGTGTAGATCCACTTCGCCTCGATGCCGTCGAGGTCGACCGATTCGACGATGGTGCCCGGGCTCGCCGCGTTCGGATGAATCGCGTGCATCTTCTCGCGGACGACGTCGACCGGGTCGTTGTGATCGACGTTGCCGCCCGGAATCGCCGCCATCACCGCGTCGTGCTGCTCGCTGGCCATTGTCGTTCTCCTCGATCCGCTCGGAAGGCGCGTGATCGCTGAGAACGAGTATATGCAGGTTTCGGGACCGCGATCCCTCGTTCGGACCGATTGCCGAACGATCGTTCACCGGGCTAGATTCGATGCCGACTCGGCAGTCGAGTCCAGCAAACCGCCCGACCCTCTGCTCCCCCGCCTCGGACCGCCCCCGGATCCGGATCGCGCGTCGTGAGCAGCCGGAGACGACACCATGGCCGCTGCCCCCGATCTCACGACCGACTCCCTCTTCGATCGCCACCGACCGATCGACGTCGACACCCACATCACCGAGCCGCCGGACGTCTGGACGTCCCGGGTCGCGAGCAAGTGGGGCGACAAGGTCCCCCACGTCGTGAACCAGGAAGGGCGCGACCTGTGGATGATCGGTGACCAGATGCTCGGCGGTCCCGGCTTCACGACCGCGGCGGGCTTCGACGGCTCGTACCCCGAGAGCCGTGAAGGCTTCCACGACATTCCGAAGAGCTCGTGGGACGCGCAGGCGCGCCTCGAGTACATGGACGACGAAGGCATCTACGCGGCGGTGCTCTACCCGAACGTCGGCGGCTTCGGCTCGGGCGGCTTCCTCAAGCTCGACGACGAAGAGCTCCAGCTCGAGTGTGTCCGCGCCTACAACGACTTCCTCGTCGACTGGTGCAGCGCCGACGCGAACCGACTGATCCCGGTCGCGGCCATGCCCTTCTGGAACGTCAATGAGATGGTGAAGGAGGTGCATCGCGCCGCCGACATCGGCCACAAGTCGATCCTCGCCTGCTCGTCACCGCAGGACTTCGACCAGCCGCGCCTGGCCGACAAGCACTGGGAGCCCTTCTGGTCCGCGGTGCAGGAGACCGGTCTCTCCGTCAGCTTCCACATCGGCGCGGGCGACCTCTCCGACCTGATCCAGGACCCTTGCCAGCTCGGACCGAAGGCCGCCTTCTCGCGGACGTCGTCGATGGTCTTCATGCAGAACGTGCAGTGCATCGCGGATCTGATCTTCGGCGGCATCTGCCACCGCTTCCCCGATCTCAACTTCGTCTCCGTCGAGAGCGGGGTCGGATGGATCCCGTCCTACCTCGAGGCGGCGGACTGGCAGTGGTCGAACGGGCAGGTCGTGAAGGATCACCCCGAGTACGACCTGCTGCCCTCGGAGTACTTCAAGCGCCAGATCTACGGTTGTTTCTGGTTCGAGACCGGCGCGCTCCAGGCGGCGGCGAAGGCGATCGGCGACAACCTCATGTGGGAGACCGACTTCCCGCACCCGACCTGCATGCACCCCGGTCCGGCGAACGGACTCGCCCAGCATCCGCGCGACTACGTGAACGCGACGATGGGCGACATGGATGACTCGCAGGTCGCGAAGATCCTGCACACCAACGCGGCGAGGATCTACGGCGTCGAGTAGCCTCGGCGACATGGCCACCGAGTTCGCCAGCCTGCGCGGCGACGCGCAGCTCGCCGTCTACATCGACCTCAAGAGCCCCTACGCCTATCTCGCCGTCGAGCCGACGCGGGACATGGCGCGGGCGCTCGGGGTCGAGATCGACTGGCGACCCTTCACGCTCGACATCCCGAGCTATCTCGGGTCGGCGAAGCTGTCGAAGGATCGCCGTAAGGTCGAGAAGAGCGAGCGGACGCCCCAGCAGTGGTCCGGCGTGAAGTACGCCTACATGGACGCGCGACGGTACGCGAACCTCACCGGCCGCACCGTCAGAGGCACGATCAAGATCTGGGACTCGAGCCAGGCGGGGATCACGTTCCTCTGGGCGAAGCGGCACGGGCCGGACGCTCTCGATCGCGTGCTCGACGTCGCCTATCCGCCCTTCTGGAAGCGTGAGCTCGACATCGACGACGTCGCCGCACTCGAGGGCGTCCTCGTGGAGGCGGACGTGCCCGTCGACGGGTTTCGCGACTACCTCGCGGGCGAGGGCCGCGAAGAGCACGACGCGATCAACTACGCCGCGTTCACGGCGGGGGTCTACGGCGTGCCGACCTATCTCGTCGGGGACGAGGCCTGGTTCGGGCGTGAGCACCTGCCGCGGGTCGCGTGGATCCTGGGCGGGCGGAAGGGTCCGCCGCCAGGCGTCGCGAATCTTCGCTTCGCTGCGGGCGCGTCGGCATGAGCTACGACGCGCGGATCGACGAATCGACTCTGACCGTCCTGGTCGACGTTCGGCAGCCCTTCGCGTATCTGGCTCTGGGCCCGACGAGGGCGCTCGCAGAGAAGCGCGGGCTCGAGCTCAACTGGCTCCCGTGCAGCATGTCGCCGCTCAACCCGCCGCCGCCGGAGAGCGAGGGCAACGAGCGCAGCGTGGCCCATCGCCGCAACCGCGCTCGCATGATCGGACGCGAGATCGAGACCTATGGCGAGGCCCAGGGGCTCACGTTGCGGGACTACTATCGCGACGGGGAGTGGGACGCGGTCGCGCTCGGGTTGCTCTGGATGCGCGAGCATGCGCGGCACGCGTTCGAGCCCTTCCTCGAAGCGGTCTTCGCCGCCTACTGGGCGGTCGAGCTGGATGCCGCCGACGTCGCAGCGGTTGCGAAGTACGTCGAAGCGCAGGGCGCGGAGGCTGAGGGGTTCGTCGCCTGGTGTGCGGGCGGTGGGCCGACGGCGGCCGAGGCTGTGGCCGAAGAGCTGCGCGGGCGCGGCATGACGGCAGCGCCCGCCTACTACGTCGCCGGGGAGTACTTCCAGGGGCGGCAGCACCTGCCGATGGTCGAGTGGCTGCTCGACGGCCAGGAAGGGCCCGGCCCGATCTGAGCTCGACGAGGAACCCGCAGGCGTGCGCAGCGTGCATGTGAACGTCCGCGGGAAGGCGCCCGGGTACGAGATCCGGGACGAAGCGCCCCAGCACGAGAGCATGCCCGGCATCGACGAGGCCTAGCGGTCGTTGTACTCCGGGAGGCGCTGCATCACGCGCTCCAGGTAGACCTCGTAGAGGTCGCCGCCGACAGGGGCGTCCCAGCGCGGCTCCAAGAAGAATGGAATCGAGATCCTTGCGTCGGCGGTCGGGACCACGCGGTGGATCGTCGCGGGATAGCGATCGCCGCTTGCGATCTGCAGCGCCCGCCCCGTGTTCACCACGAACGCGCCCTCGAGGAAGGGCACGTCGATCCATCGGCGTTCGGTGTCGCGGACCTGGAGGCCGCCCTGGCGATCCTGGTGGAGCAGGGTCAGGACGGTGCTGTCGAAGTGGGCCTCGCAGAAGAGCTCGGGGGCGTCCGGGTCGCCGGACTCGAGCGCCGTGTCGGTCGGGTAGCGGTTGAAGCGCAGAGTCGTCTGCGCACCGGGGCGCGCGAAGGATGCGTGGTTCCAGCCGGGCGTCGCGTCGATCGCGCGCAGCGCTTCGAAGACGATGCGCGTCGCCAGGGGCGTCATGACCTCGAAATAATCCTCGATCGTCTCGACCCACCCGCTCCCGAGACCCTCGGCGTACACGTTCTCTTCGTAGTAGGGACGCGCCAGCAGGTCCGCATGCGAGTCGTCGAGCCGCGGATCGCCGAGGTCGAGCCCCTCCTTGCCGTGGACCTCGCTCGGGAAGTAGCCGCGATAACGATTCGAGGCGTTCGCGTTCCACCGCTGCGACGCGCACGCGAGCTTCTCGTCCGCGTCGAGGGCGAAGAAGGCGTGTGCCGCTCCGACGATCGCGTCGAGCCGATCGGAGCTCACGCCGTGGCCCGTCACGACGACGAACCCGATCTCCTCGAACGCTCGGCGCAGTCCGTCCCGGACGGCCTCTTCGTCGTGGTTCAGGTCGACGACGGGGATCACGGGTGTCTCACGCGTCGTTGAACTTCGGCGTCTCGATCAGCTCGAGCATCGTGCCGTCGGGATCCCGAAAGAAGACCGCGTTCAGTCCGTCGATCATCGGCAGATCCGGGCCCATCTCGAGCCAACACGGACCCGAATGCTCGACCTCGAGGCGATCGAGCTCCGCACAACACGCGTCGGCGTCGCTCACCTGGAAGGCCATCCGGAAGGGGCCGAGGTGATTGGCCTCGACGAGAGGCGTGCCGATGGGCTTCGGGTCCGTCCACTCGAGCAGGTCGAGGACGAAGGACTCCGGATCTCCGCCGACGGCGAGGAAGTCCGCGCGATAGGAGCAGTCGCCGTCGAACCCGAAGCCCGCGCCGCTGGCGGGAGGGGGCGCCGCGCGGGGCGCGATCGACTTCACGCCGAGCACGCGCTGGTACCACGCGCTCGAGAAGTCGAGGTCGCTGCAGTTGATGTTGATGTGGGACATGCGGAGGGGGCCCGGGGTGCGCCGCTCGATGAATTCGACGCAGGTGCCGTCGGGATCGTCGCAGCAGAAGAAGCGGACGTCCTCGCCTTCGAGCACCGGGGTCGAGACCACGCCGCTGCGCGTTCGCACGCCGGCGTCGGTCAGCTTCGAGTGCTGCGCGTCGAGGTCCTCCACCGCGAGACACACGCGCATGAAGCCGAGACGGTTCGCTTCAGCGTGCGGTCGGCCGACGGGCTTCGGGCGCTGCCACTCGAGCAGGTCGACGGCGGGGCCGCCCTGGGCGCGGTCGTCGTGGAGCAGGTAGGCGTCCCAGACGACCTGCCCCTCGAGCCCGAATCCCTCGCCGGCCTGGGGCGCCGGTTTCGTGTGGGATTGGGGCGTCAGCCCGACGAGATCCCGCCAGAACGCTAAGGAGCGGTCGAGGTCCGAGCAGTTGACGTTGATGTGGATGACGGCTTCGACGGGAAGGGCCATGGGGACTCCTTGGAAGCTACTGCTTGCGGCCGCGATCCATGATCGCCGCGCGGCGCTCGCCGATCTTCGACGAGTCGATCTGCTTGGAGGACTCGATGCCGGTCTCGAGCTCGTAGGCCATCGCGTCGTCGAAGTGCATCGAATAGCCGGTGTCGATCATCGTCTTCACCTGCTCCATCACTCCGGGCACGCAGCTGCAGATGTCCTCGGCGAGGGCCTTCGCCTCGTCGAGCAGGCTCTCGGGCTCGCAGAGGCGATTCGCGAGGCCCCACTCGCAGGCGCGCTCGGCGGTCAGCGCGTTGCCGGAGAGGCTGACCTCCTTGGCGCGGTTGATGCCGATGATGCGGGGCAGGCGTTGGGACAGGCCCCAGCCGGGGACGATGCCGACGCGCGCGTGGGTGTCGAGGAACTTCGCGCCCCTCGCCACGAAGATCATGTCGCAGGCGAGCGCGAGCTCGAAGCCCGCGGTCGCGGCGGCGCCGTTCACGGCGGCGATGACGGGCCCGGAGAAGTTCTCGAAGCCTGCGCGCATCGCGTCCTGTCCCGCGACCGAGAGCTCGTAGCCGGTCTGGCCATCGCCGCCGCCGCCGATCTCCTTCAGGTCCATGCCGGCGCAGAACGAGCGGCCGGCGCCCGTCACGATCACGGCACGGATCGCGGGATCCGCTTCGAGCTCGGCCATCGTGTCGCCGATCGCGATGCGCAACGCAGCGTTCAGCGCGTTGCGCTGGTCGGGTCGGTTGAGGGTCACGATCGCGATCGGTTCTTCGCGGTCGACGAGGAGGACGGGTTCGGACATGGGACCTGCCTGGTTGGGAGTGAGAGGTCGTGCGCGCGCAGCGTCAAAGGTCGTGCGCATTGACCTGGATGCCGCCGTCGACGGCGACGACCTGGCCGGTCACGAAGGAAGAACGATCGCTGCAGAGATACGTGACCGCATCGGCGATCTCGTCGGGGCGGCCGAAGCGGCGCATCGCGTGGACGGCCTCGGTCCGCTCACGGATACCGGGGTTCGCGTCGAGGTAGCCGGACATGCCGGGGGTCTCGATTCCGCCGGGCGCGACCGAGTTGCAGCGGACACTCTGCTGGGCGTACTCGGCGGCGACGGTCTTGGTGAGCGAGATGACGCCGCCCTTGCTGGCGGCGTAGGCGGCCTGGGTGACCTGTCCCTTGATCGCCGAGACCGAGGAGATGTTCACGATCGAGCCGCCGCCGGCTTCGATCATCGCGGGGATCTCGTGCTTCATGCAGAGCCAGACGCCGGTGAGGGAGACTGCCAGGCAGCGCTCCCAGCGATCCCGATCGAGCTCGTGCGTCGGATGGAAGCCGGCACCGAGAGCCGCGTTGTTCGAAGCGCAATGCAGCGCGCCGAAGCGCTCGACGGATTGCGCGATCATCTCGCGGACCGATTCCTCGTCGGAGACGTCCGCATGGACCGCCAACGCCTCGAAGCCCTCAGCCTCGACGAGCGCGGCAGTCTCCTTCGCGCTCTCTTCGTTCCAGTCGGCGACCACCACCTTCGCGCCCTCGCGCGCGAAGACCTGGCAGGTGACGCGCCCGATGCCCGAGCCGCCGCCCGTCACGAGGCCGATCTTTCCGTCGAGCAGGCCCATTACTTGCGCTCCGCTCGGGGCGGGGGCCACCCCGGGAGCAGCGCGCGGTCGCGCACGAAGCGCGGCGCGTGGAAGGTCTCGCCGCTCCGCTCCTTCGCCTCTTCCTGGGTGAGGAGCCAGACGAGCATCAGCGCCGGGACCTCGGGCGGGGCACCCTGGGCGATGTACTGCTGAAAGATGGGGTCGTCCTTGCCGTGCATCGCGAGCTGGGCCTCGGTCGGGACGTAGCCCGGGTCGATGTTGTAGGCGCGAATGCCGTGCTCCTTGAACTCGACGTGGATGAATCCTGCCATGCGATGGAACGCGCTCTTCGAGGCGCCGTACGCGAAGCCCCAGCCGCCCTCGCTGGTCTTGTTCGGCGGATCGTGTTGGCCGGCGTTGCTGGTCATGTTGACGACCACCCCGCTGCCGCGTTCGAGCATGTGCGCGAGGACCTTGCGCGTCAGGTAGAGCTGGTTGAAGAAGTTGCCCTGGAAGACGAGGTCGAGCTTGTCCTCCGGCACCTCCATCATCGGATCCATTACGCCGGCGCCCTGGTAGATGCCGTTGTTGTAGAGCACGTCGATCCGACCCCAGTCCGCGAGGGTCTTCTCGACCGCCGCGTCGATGCTCTCTCGGTCGAGGAGATCGAGGCGCAGGGGCAGGGCGCGTTGGCCGCGCTCCTCGACCAGCTGCGCGGTCTCTTCGACGCTGCCGGGGAGGGCGGTCGCGGTTCCCGCGTCGGCGCTCGCGGCGGCGTAGTCGTGCTTCTGCCCCGGCTGCACCGTCCGAGCCGTGACGACCACGTCGTAGCTCGCCTCCGCCAGGGCGAGGGCGCCGGCCTTGCCGATGCCGCGGCTCGCGCCGGTGATGAAGGCGACGGGGGCGCTGGGGGACATGCGTCGTTCTCCTCGGGAATTCGGGCCACCGACGGCGTGTCTTCGGCGGGCGATCCAGTCTCGCGAATTCCGCGCGCCGCCGCCGCCCGCTTGCCCGGGTCGCGATCCGCGCGCCGCCGCCGCCCGCTTGCCCGGGTCGCGATCCGCGCGCCGCCGCCGCCCGCTTGCCCGGGTCGCGATCCGCGCGCCGCCGCCGCCCGCTTGCCCGGGTCGCGAAACGCCGCGAGACTCCGACTTCCGGCGCGCGCCTGCGCCCCCCACCGAAGAGGCCGAATCGAATGGGTCGCGTCCGCTACGCCAGGAGCCTGCGCGATCTCGAGGAGGCACGGAGCCAGCGCGCCGACGACGACGCGAGAACGGTTCGGTTGCTTCGCTGCGTCTACGAAACCGATGCCGAGGTGATCGCCGCCGTCGTCCCGCGGCCGCTCGAAGCGACGCCTCAGTCGGAGGTCGAGGTCTCGGTCGCTGCCGTCGAACGCGGCGCATCGGGCGAACGCTTCGCCGCGAGTGTCGGCGTCCGGGTCGACTACGACGGGGCGGCCGGCAATCTTCCGCTCGCGGTGATCGTCGACGACGAGGCGCGGGTGATCGCCGGGCGCGAACGCTTCGGTGAGCCGCGCAAGCGGGGCGACATCGCGTTCGAAGCCGACGCCGATCACGTCTTCGCGACCGTCGCGCGCAAGGGTACGACCTTCCTTCGAGCGTCCGGCCGGCGCGAAGCTGACATCGCGCCGCGAGAGATTCGAGGGTGCAGCTACTCGTTCAAGGCCTTTCCCAGCAGCGACGCCGCCAAGGACTTCGACCACGACCCGCAGCTCGTGCGGACGGAGTGGCGCCTGCAGGTCGCGGAGGTGTGGCGCCTCGAGGGCGGCCTCGAGCTCTGGGAGTCCCCCTTCGACCCGGTGGCCGACCTGCCGGTCCGGCGACTCGTCTCCCTCGACTACACGGTCGGTCGCTTCGAACGCACTTCTCGGGTGCTCCGACCGGTGCCCGGGGATTGGCTCGCTCCCTTCCTGCACCAACGCGACGATGCCCCGGAGACCGAGGGCGTCGACGTCTGAGTCCCAGGACGTCTGAACCCCGGAAAGGCAGAAACATGAAGCTCGAAGAACGTGTGGCGCTCGTGACCGGCGCAGGCTCCGGCATCGGTCGGGAGATCGCCCGAACCCTCGCCGCAGAGGGCGCGCGGATCGCCGCCGTCGACCTTCGCCCGGAGACCGCCGAGGAGACCCTCGGCATGATCGACGGGAACGGGCACTTCGCCTGCGCCGTCGACGTCGCGAATCCGGACTCGGTTCGCGAGATGGTCGGCAAAGTGGACGCCGAGCTGGGCCGGATCGACGTGCTCGTGAACAACGCGGGCGTCGACCACTGGCCCGGCGACGGACGCGAGAAGCTGCTCGAGACCGGTCAGCAGACGATCCACATGAGCGATGAGGGCTTCACGTCGCTGATGGCGATCAACGTGAACGGCGTCTTCTTCTGCCTGCGTGAATCGATCAAGGTCATGCAACGCGAGGAGCGAGGCGGCAGCGTCATCAACATGTCGAGCATCGCCGGACTCTCGCCGAACGGGAACGTGAGCTACGCGGCGTCGAAGGCGGCGGTCCTCGGGATGACGCGCGCGACCGCCGCGGAGCTGGGGCGTTTCGGCATTCGCGTGAACGCGATCTGTCCGGGCGTGATCGAGACGCCGATGACGGCAGGTGTGCCGGATCCGATGCTCAAGCCCCTGCTGAAGCGAACGCCGCTCGGTCGCAAGGGCATGCCCGAGGACATAGCGAGCACGGCGCTCTTCCTCGCGAGCGACGACAGCAGCTTCATCACCGGACAATGGATCTCGCCAAACGGCGGGCTCGTGATGCAATAGGCGAAGGAGTTCCCCCTTGCAGAAGCTCTTCTATCTCCTCTTCCACGATGCGGACGCCTCCGGCGACGCGCTCCGGGACGCGCTGATCGAGAAGGCCGTGCCCGCCATGAGAGAGAGCGGCGCGCGTGACGTCTACGTCTTCGCGAACGACGCGCACGTCGCGGCGGGCACGCCGATCCAACCGACTGAGCTGCCGATCCGGGCGATGGTCTCGTTCTGGCTCGAGGATGCGGCGGATCGTGGGCCGTCCGAGGCCGCGCTCGGGGCCCACGTGCAGTCGATCGCCGGCTACCTGGTGGTCGAGTCGCGGCCGATGGTGCACGACGCACCGACCGATCGCCGCACCGACGGCATGAAGCAGATCTCCTGCATCACGAAGCGCGCGGACATCAGCCAGGAGGAATACATCCGGATCTGGCACGGCGACCACCGCAAGGTCGCGATCGATACCCAGTCGACCTTCGGCTACGTGCGCAACGAGATCTTCCGCCCGCTGACCGAGGGGGCGCCGGACCAGTGGGACGCGTTCGTCGAGGAGAGCTTCCCGATGGAGGCGCTGACCGACCCGCTCGTCTTCTACGACTCGCAGACGCAGGAAGAGTACGACCGGAACTTCAAGATCATGATGGACAGCTGCGGCCGATTCCTCGACCACGGTCCGATCGCGGTCACGTTCGTGTCCGAGTACCACCAGGGGTAGTCGGCTTTCGACGGCCGCTACCTGAAGAGCGCCTCGCCGTCCGCGCACCAACCGCCGCCGAGGGCGTCGAAGGGCTCGCACGCGTAGAGCAGGCGGCCCGCCTCGCCGTGCTGCATGTCGAGGATGCGGCGGCCGTGATCCGGCGCCATACCCCGCGCAGTCTCGCCCTGCAGCTTCTCGATCGGCACCGGGTAGTCGACCCGGTCGAGGGGGGCGCGCCATCCGGGCGGCGGGACGAGCGCGTGCCGCGTGCCCGAGAGCGGTTGCATCAACCGCCACGTGTGGATTTCGTCTGCCATGCGATGGACGATCTCGGGGTGGGTCTCGGCGAGGTTGTTCCGGTCGTAGGGATCCTCGTCGATCTCGAAGAGCCAGTTCTGCACCTCCGCTGAGAGCAGACCCTGGTCGACGCGCTGGATCGGCTTCCACTCGTCGTCGAAGCCGGCGATGTTGAAGGTGCCGCGAATCGGGGTCTCGGAGGCGAAGAACAGAAGCTCGTCTCGCGGCATGTCCTTGCCGTTCTGGATCGCGGGCCACAGGCTCCGCCCGTCGGGCTCGAACTCGTTCTGGCGCTAGACGCCCGCCGCCTCCGGGATCGTCGGAAAGACGTCCATCGCAGACATGATCGAGTCCATCGTGGTGGCCGCTTCGATTCCGGCGGGCCAGCGCATCACGCACACGACGCGGATCCCGCCTTCGAAGCTGTCGCCCTTGCCGCCGCGCAGGGGGAGGTTGTCGGCGCCGCCGGTCGCATGCGCCGCGCCGCCGTTGTCGCTGAAGAAGAGCACGATCGTGTCGTCGGCGATGCCTTCTTCGTCGAGCGCGTCGAGCACCATCCCGATCGCCTGGTCCATCGCGCCGACGACGGCGGCGTAGACCGCGCGGGCGGAGGGCTTCAGCGTGAGACGCGCGATCCGGCGCGAGTCGTCGGTCTGTTGGCTCCGCGCGGGCTTCCGGTCGTCGTCCATGTCCGCGTATTTCTCGAGGAGGTCGTCGGGCGCATCGAGGGGGGTGTGCGGCGCGATGAAGGGGATGTAGAGCGATGAAGGGCTTGTCCTCGTCTCGCTCACGGACATCGCGACTGGCTCCCTTGCCGAGCAGGAAGGTCTCGTAGCCGTCTTCGGTGATCGTCTCGCCGTTACGCTGGAAGTCGATGCCGCCCTGATCGTCGAAGGGCGGGAAATAGCCGACCTCCGTGTGCAGGTGGCGGTAGAAATGTTCGAAGCCGCTGGCGCGCGGCGAAGCCTATCGCACTTCGATGGGCGGTCGGCGCCGTGCTTGACGCTCCGAAACCGTCGACCGACCATCGGTCTCCACGCGCACGAGACCACCGCGCGTCGAGGAGGGGCCGATGGATCGGATCCGGAACCGAGCTTGGATCATCGTCGCGCTTGCGGCGCTCGTGAGCGCGAGGGCCGCCGTCGCGCGGGACGCCACCGACTACACCGAAGAACGTGAGACCTGCGCCCAACACGATCCGTTGCGCCAGCCCTTCTTCGGCGACACCCACGTCCACACCGTCTACTCCTTCGACGCGAACGGACAGGACACGCGCAACACGCCGCGCGACGCCTACCGCTTCGCGAAGGGCGAGCGCGTCGGCCTCCAGCCCTACACCGCGGACGGAAAGCCGACGCGCACGGCGCAGCTGAGGCGCCCGCTCGATTTCACCGTGCTGTCCGATCACGCCGAGCTGCTCGGCGAGATTCGCATGTGCTCGACCCCCGGCACGCCGGGCTTCGACTCGGACCTCTGCTTCACCTACCAGATGTTCCGGCCGATGACGTTCAGCTTCTTCGCCGTGAAGAACATGATGATGCGCCAACGCTTCAACTTCTGCGGCGAGGACGGCGAGCTCTGCATCGACGAGGCCCGGGTCGTCTGGAAGGACATCCAGGCCGCGGCCGAAGAGGCCTACGACCGGACGGCCGAGTGCTCGTTCACGAGCTTCGTCGGCTACGAGTGGACCGCCTCGGTCGGCGCGGGCGAGAACCTCCACCGGAACGTCGTCTTCCGAAACGCCAACGTGCCCGACCTGCCCCCGTCCTGGGTCGAGACGCCCTCCGCGTATTCGCTCTGGCAGCACCTCGAGGAGAAGTGCGTCGAGGGCGTCGAAGGCTGCGAGGCCTTCTCGATCCCGCACAACTCGAACATCAGCGGTCCCGGACTGATGTTCGCCTCCGCGAAGCTCGAGAAGCCGCAGGACATCGATCTCCCCGTCGACGCGAAGGAGGCGCGCCTGCGACAGCAGTACGAGCCCCTCGTCGAGATCATGCAGCACAAGGGCGATTCCGAGTGCCATCCCGGCGCGTCGAACGACGAACTCTGCGGCTTCGAGAAGCTCGACTACAACAGCTTCGCCGGCGTGGGGCGCATCGCCGATCAGGGCATCCAGGGCGCCCTCGACATCCCGATCCCCGATCTCACCCCCGACGGTCGCGCCTTCGTGCGCAACGCGCTCCAGAAGGGCGTCAAGCTCGAGAGCGAGATCGGCGTGAACCCGCTCAAGTACGGGATCATCGCGAGCACTGACACGCACCTCGGCACTCCGGGCCTCGTCGCCGAGGACGACGCCAAGGGGCACGGGGGAGCCGGCAGTCGCAACCTCTCGGGCCTCCCCGACGACATCGAATTCAACCCCGGCGGCCTCGCTGTCGTGTGGGCCGAGGAAAACAGCCGCGACGCGATCTTCACGGCGATGCAGCGACGGGAGACCTACGGCACGAGCGGCACTCGCCCCGTCGTCCGCTTCTTCGGAGGCTGGGGCCTCGACAAGGGCATGTGCAAGGGCGACGACTTCGCCGCGCAGGGATACGACGGCGGCGTGCCCATGGGCGGCGACCTGCCGGCCCGCGGCGATGACGACGACGATCCGCGCTTCGCGGTCTGGGCGCTGCAGGACCCGGGCACCGACGGCGCGCCCGGCACGCCCCTCCAGCGGATCCAGATCGTGAAGGGCTGGGTCGAGGACGGCGAGATGAAGGAGAAGGTGATCGACGTCGCCGGCCGAAAGAATCGCGCGAGCGTCGACCTGGAGACCTGCGAGCCGAAGGGCGACGGGCACGCGCAGCTCTGTAGCGTGTGGCGCGACCGAGGCTTCGAGGCCGATCAGAACGCCTTCTATTATGCGCGCGTGCTCGAGAATCCCACCTGTCGTTGGAGTCAGCACCTCTGCGTCGACGCCGGCGTCGATTGCTCGAAGCCCGAGACGATCACGCGCGGCTACGAGGCCTGCTGTGCCGCCAACCATGACCCGGTGATCCAGGAACGCGCCTGGACGTCGCCCATCTGGTACAAGCCCTGATCCCGATGCAGATCCGTCGATCCGTCTTCGTACTCGCCGCCACGCTCCTGGTCACCGCCTGCTCCGGCGAACACCAGGGGCCGGGCACGTCCACCGACGTACAGCTCCCGGAGGCCCACGTCGCCGGTCGCGCCGCGCGACAGGCGGAGGCCCGGGCGGACGTCGGCGTCGGTGCGCGCAAGCAGATCCTCTTCGGTGACCTGCACGTCCACACGACCTTTTCGCCGGACGCGTTCATGACGTCCCTGCCCATGATGGGCGGGAGCGGTCTGCATCCTCCGGCGGATGCGTGTGATTTCGCGCGGCTCTGCGCGGATCTCGACTTCTGGAGCATCAACGATCACGCCGAGGGCATCAGCCCGGCCCACTGGAGCGAGACGATCGACGCCATCCAGGAGTGCAACGCCCGGGCCGGCGATCCGTCCGATCCCGACTCCGTCGCGTTCCTCGGCTGGGAGTGGTCGCAGGTCGGAAGCACGCCCGAAGACCACTACGGGCACAAGAACGTGATCTTCCTCGAGACCGCGCGGGACAAGGTTCCGCGTCGCCCGATCGCGGCGCCGCGCCCCGAGTTCCGGGTGGCGCAGCTGCCGCTCGTGGGCCGTCTGCTCTTCTCGGCGCTCTCGCCCGGCGATGCGCAGCTCTACGCCGACTACGCGCTCTACGCCGAAGAGGTCGCGGCGGTCGAGGCCTGTCCGAGCGGCGTCGATCCGCGCGAGCTGCCCGACGATTGCCACGAGGTCGCGCCGCATCCGCGCGACCTGCACGCGAAGCTCGATGCGTGGGGGACGCCGTCGCTGCTCATCCCGCACGGCACGAGCTGGGGTCTGATGACGCCGCGGGGCTTCGATCTCGCCCGCGAGCTCGAGACCGGCCAGCACGACCCGGACCGTCAGAAGCTCTTCGAGGTCTACTCGGGTCACGGTGCGTCGGAGGTCTATCGCGACTGGCCAGGCGCGTTCGCGTCGGGGGAGGACGCGCTCGTCTGCCCCGCACCGACCGCCGACTTCCTGCCCTGCTGCTGGCGGGCAGGCCAGATCATCCGGGATCGCTGCGAGAACGAGACCGACGAGGATCCGGACGAACCCGGGTGTGCCGTGCGCGAACGCGAGGCGCGCACGCTCTACCTGAAGGCGGGCGCGGCGGGTCACCTGAGCGTGCCCGGTGCCGACGTCGACGATTGGCTCGACTGCGACCAGTGCCGCGATTGCTTCAATCCCGCGTTCTCGCTCCGCCCGGGCGGCTCCGCCCAGAACGCGCTCGCCCTCCGGTCGACGGACGAGCAAGGCGTCGAGCACGCCTATCGCTTCGGCCTGATCGGCTCGAGCGACACCCACGACGCGCGTGGTGGCAACGGCTTCAAGGAGTTCGCGCGGCTCGAGAACACCGAAGCGCTGCGGCGCCATCCGTTGACCGCGCGGATGATGTCGACCAACGCCGAGCCCGAGGCGCGCAGTCGCGAGATCGTCCTCTCGGAGGTCCCACTCCAGGGGCGGCGCGACATGGAACGCGGCGCGTCGTATCTCCTGACCGGTGGGCTCGCAGCGGTCCACGCCGAGGGTCGACGCCGCGATGCGATCTGGCAGGCCTTCGAAGAGCGGGAGGTCTACGCGACCTCGGGTGACCGCATCCTGCTCTGGTTCGATCTGCTGAATGCACCCGAGGGAGAGCGGCCGATGGGCTCGATCGTCGACGGGCAGGTGCAGTCGCCGCGCTTCCGCGTGTCGGCCGCCGGCGCGTTCGAGCAGAAGCCGGGCTGCCCGGAGTTCGTCGGGGAGGCGATGGGACCGGAGCGATTGCAGTCGATCTGCCTGGGCGAGTGTTATCACCCGAGCGACGAGCGCCGCGCGATCGAGCGGCTCGAGATCGTTCGCATCCGCCCCGCGGAGATCGACGGGCCGCCCGTCGCGGAACGGATCGACGATCCCTGGCAGGTCTTCGCCTGCGAGGGCGACGGCGAGGGCTGTCAGGCGGAGTTCAGCGACCCGGACTTCGACCCGGCCGGCGGCGAGCTGGTCTATTACGCCCGGGCGGTCCAGGAGCCGACGCTGGCGGTGAACGCCGGCGGCTTCCGATGCACCTACGACGACGCTGGCAACTGCGTCGAGGTCGCGCCCTGCTACGGGGACGACCGGACCGACGCCCACGACGACTGCCTGTCCGAGAACACCGAGCACGCCTGGTCGAGTCCGATCTTCGTGCGCCCCTGAGACCTGATCGGCGCCGCGTCGTGCCGAATCACGCCGGATCTTCGCGGAGCGGCCGCCAGATCGCGCACGGTCGTGCCCACGGAGCGTCAGCACGCGGCCTGATCCGGCGCGGGGGAGGGTCTCGCCGGCACGCCTTGCTCCGACGGGGCGCGACCCCTAGCCTTGGCGGCCGTTCCAGAACCCGATCCAGAATCGTTCCCGTCAGGTCCCAGATCGTTCCCGACGGACTGCCGAATCGAGGAGGCCCGATCGATGCGTGGCAACCGGATGAAAGAAGCGCCCCAGAGCGAGGTGAACATGACGCCCATGCTCGACGTCGTCTTCATCATGCTTATCTTCTTCATCGTGACCGCATCCTTCGTGAAGGAAGCGGGCGTCGACGTGATCCGACCGCCGGCCCAGACGGCGATCAACAAGGACAAGGGCAACATCCTGATCGCGATCACCGAGAATGGTCAGATCTGGATCGACCGCCGCCAGGTCGACCCCCGTTCCCTGCGCGCCAACATCGAGCGGCTCCACGGCGAGAACCCCCAGGGCTCGATCGTCGTGCAGGCCGATCAGAAGTCCCAGAATCACCTGCTCGTCCAGGTGATGGACGCCGCCAAGGCCGCCGGCGTGAACTCGATCGCGATCGCCGCCGACGGCAGCTAGTCGTTCCGGGCGTCGAGGGTCGTTTCAGCTCGTTCGCCGTTCGCGGCGCGGTGACGTCCGCGGTGAATGGCTCGGCGCTACGAGCGGTCGCGACGCTTCGCGCGCGGCGTGCTTCGCACCGCGCAGCTGAACGATGCGGTCGACGCGCCTGCGCTTGATTTCACCGCAGCCGCCCCCGAGCCACTCACTCGCGTCGAGGCACGGCATTCGCGTTGGGCCCCCGACAAAGCGAGCGGTGCGCACGCCCCTCCTGTGCATACACGGGGAGGTCGGGGGTCGGGGCGCACCGTCCCCCGACCGGCGAACGAGCGACAACACCCGAAAGACGGGTGCGCCGCTATGCGGGCCTCTCGCCTGTGAGGGTGACGCGGTACATGAGGCGGTCGTAGTCGGGGTAGTCGTCGATGGCGTAGTGCTGGAGCCAGCGGTTGTCCCAGAGGGTGACCGTGCCGGGCTCCCAGCGGACGCGGCAGGTGAGCTCCGGGCGCGTGGAGACGTCGTAGAGCATCGCGAGCAAACCGTCGCTCTCGGGCTTCGAGAGGCCGAGGATCCGGTCCGTAAACATCGGGTTCACGTAGAGGCTCTTGCGTCCGGTATCCGGGTGGGTGCGCACGACCGGGTGCTCGGTCTCTTCGTAGATCGCGTCGCTGTAGACGTACTGGATCGCCGCGTCGCCGCTGTACTTCGCGTCGCCGACGGTCTTCGGGTCGTAGGCTTCGCGAGCGGAGTGGATCGCGCGGAGGGGTAGCAGGAACTGCTTGAGCGGCTCGCTGAGCAGGTCCCAGGCGCGCTCCATCGAGGCGTAGACAGTGTCGCCGCCGACCGGCGGGATCTCCACGCCGTAGAGCACCGTCACGCTGCTCGGGCGCTCGAAGAAGCTGTTGTCGGTATGCCAGGACGTGCCGAAGAACGCCTGCTCTCCGGCGGGCTTGCGCACCTCGATGATCTCCGGGTGCGCCTCCATGCCCTTGGCGATCGGGTGGACGTCGGGCTCGCCGAAGATCTTGGCCAGCGCGATGTGGCTGTCGTGGGTCAGCTTCTGGTCGCGGATGCAGAGCACGCCGTAGCGGTGGAACGCCGCGAGCAGCTGTTCCTGGGCCGCCCCGGCGAGGGGACGCGAGAGATCGAGTCCATGGATCTCGGCGCCGAGGGCGCCGGAGAGGCCGCGGAGCTGGAGTTCGGTCGTCATCGTGAGGTCCTCGAGGGGTCGCCAGGGTCCGGTGGCGGGGCCGGTCCGCCCGGCCTGGACCGGCGGGGCGGGGCGGATTCTAGCGCTGTCGTGAGTGGCCCTCAGCGCGTCCGAAGCGACGCACGGCCAGCGGCAGCGCACCGGCAAGATCGCCGGACGACCCGGCGACTGAACCCGATCTGACGGATCGTCATGTCATCTTCCGGTGGCTTCCGGGGGCCCAGGAGCGGTCGGGATCCGGAGGCGAGCCCGCCCCTTTGGGCTGGGGGCAGGGCAGTCGGAGGGATGCATGACCGAGGGACAGGACGGAACGCCGGCGACGCCGTGGCGACCGACGATCACCGCGGAGCGGGCCCGTCAGCTGGCGAAGCGCGACTTCGCGCGCCGGCTCGAAGGGCTGCTCCTCGAGACCGGAGGCAACGTGGCGGAGGTCGCGCGGCGGCTCGGGAAGGACCGGTCGACGGTCCGGTACCACCTGCGGCGGCTCGGGATGCTCGGCGCCGGGGATGCGCCGGCGGACGGCAGCGGCGAATAGCGCGGGCTGAGGCCCGTGAGCGCTGCGGCCGGTGAGCGCAGCGGCCCGTGCGAGCAGCGGCGACTAGCGTCGGCTGCGGAGCGCGACGGCCGCGAGGCCCGCGCCGAAGAGGAGCGCAGCGCCCGGCTCGGGCACGGGCGAACCCGGGGTGCCGATCTGCCTGACGATCGGCTGGACGTCGTCGACGTCGAGGATCACGTCGCCCTGGAGCCCCGCGATGTCGAGGGTCTTGACCTTCAGCTCTTCGAGGAAGAGCGGACCGTCGTTCTCGAGCGGAAGCTTCTTGATGAAGTCGTCGCCGAGCTCCTTGATGCGGAGGTCGACGAGGCCCTGCTTGCGGATGTCGTTCACCTGGATCGGGCCATCGGTGAATTCGACGGTGCGCACGATGGTCGAGAAGTCCATGGTGCCGCCACCGAAGATGTCGATCTTGAGCTTCTGGTGGCGGACGTCGGTCGTCACGACGATCGAGGGAGAGACGGCCGTGGATCCCGAATCTCCGAATCCGATCTCGAGCGCCTGGGCCGTCGGCGCCAGGGCGAGGGCAGCGATCGCGCCGGCGAGGGGTGCGCGACGCAGGAAGTTTTTTCGGATTCGTTCGATCAACATCGGTATTTGCCTTGCCTTGCCGCGGCCCGCCGCGGGGTTCAATGGCGACGGGGCAGGTCGCCTGGGAGAGCGTGGAGAGATTCTACCGGAACCCGTTCTCGATTCCTGACATATGAGTGGCCACGACGGGCCGAATGGGTTCACGATCCGTGTTATTCAACGGCTTTGCGCAGCTCTTGCAGCGCGCCTGCGCGTGCGATGCGACGTCCTGCGGAAGGCGTGTCCGCAGCCCGCTTCGAAGCCCGGGTTTCGGGCCGCAGTTGCGCGATCTCCCGCCGGCCAGTTCAATCCCGACGAGGGGGGGGGAGCGTGGAGCAGACGCAGTCGACCGCGGAGGGGACGCCGCCCGGCGCCGAGCTGACGCCGCGCGCGATCGGTCTCGGGCTCGCGCTTGCTGCGATCCTCGGTGCTGCGAACGTGTACCTGGGACTGAAGGTCGGGATGACCGTCTCGGCCTCGATCCCCGCCGCGGTCGTGGCGATGTTGATCCTTCGCCGGTTGCTACGAACCGGGACCGTCCTCGAAGCGAACCAGGTGCAGACGGCCGCGTCGGCCGGGGAGTCCCTCGCGGCGGGCATCCTCTTCACCGTTCCGGCGCTGCTTCTGATCGGCGTGTGGACGCGCTTCGAGTTCTGGCCGACGACGCTCATCGCCATCGCTGGCGGCTGGCTCGGCGTGCTCTTCATGATCCCGATGCGCCGGGTCTTCATCGAGGACAGTCCGGAGCTGCCTTATCCGGAGGGCGTGGCGTGCGCCTCGGTGCTCGAAGCGGGTGCCGCAGACGCGGACGACGGCGGCGAGGGCGGCGCGCGGGTGCTGCGCGGCGGCCTCTTCGGGGCGGCGATCAAGCTCGCCGTCAGCGGCTTCGGGTGGATCCGCGGAAGCGTCGAGGGCGCCCTCGCGCTCGGGCCGGGTCGATCGTTCTTCGTCGGCGGCGACGTGTCGCCGGCGCTGCTCGCGGTCGGTTACATCGTGCGCCTCGAGGTCGCCGTGCAGATCTTCCTCGGCGGGGCGCTCGGTTGGTGGGTGCTGATTCCGCTCGCCCCCGAGCTCGTCGCCCATCTCGCGCCGGAGTCCGCAGCCCTCGCGGAGGTGGCGGCGAACGACGTCTCGGGACCGGCGACCGACCGGGCATGGGGGATCTGGTCGAGCGGCGTTCGCTACGTGGGCGTCGGGGCGATGGCCGTCGGCGGGATCGCGGCGCTGGTGCGCGTCCGGGTCGGTCTCGCCCGCGCAGTGCAGGAATTGCGCGGCGGCTGGTCCGCGTCGGGAGACGGCGAGGACCTGTCGTCGCGGGTCGTGCTGATCTTCGCGTCGGCGTCCGCGCTGCTCGTCTTCGCGCTCTACGTCCAGTTCACCGATGACGTCGCGATCGCGGCCCTCGCTGCCGTCGTCATGCTGGTCGCGTCCTTCTTCTTCGTCGGCGTCGCGAGCTACATCGTCGGTCTCGTGGGCAACAGCAACAGCCCGGTGTCGGGGATGACGATCACTGCGGTGCTCGCGACGGGCGGGCTGCTTTGGCTCTTCGGGTACGACGGCCTCCAGGGCATGGTCGCGACCCTCGGCGTCGCGGCCATCGTGTGTTGCGCGGCCTGCACCGCCGGCGACGTCTGCAACGACCTCAAGACCGGCGCCCTGGTCGGCGCGACGCCGCGCCGACAGCAGACGATGCAGCTGATGGGGGTGGTCGTCGCGGCGCTCGTGATGGCGCCGGTCCTGCAGCTCCTCCACGACGCCTACGGAATCGGATCGCGGGCGCTCGCCGCGCCGCAGGCGAGTCTCTTCGCGAGCCTCGCTCGCGGCTTCTTCGGAGGCGAGGCGCTGCCTTGGGGGCTCGTCGCCCTCGGCGCGGGGATCGGGCTCGTCGTGCTGCTCGCGGACGGATTGCTCGCCGCGCGCGGGAGCGGTTTTCGACTCCACCTGATGCCGGTCGCGGTCGGTCTCTACCTGCCCTTCGGACTCGCGCTTCCGATCCTGCTAGGCGGCCTCGTGGAGCTCGTCACGCGTGCACGCGCCGAGACGGAAGCGGCACGGGGCTCCTCGCCGGGGGTCCTCTTCGCATCCGGGGCCGTCGCGGGCGAGGCGTTGGTCGGCGTGGGCATCGCGCTCGTGATCGGTCTCGGTATCGAAGTCGGCCACGCCGACTACGCGGGCGCCGGGCTCGTCAGCCTGATCGCTGCGCTCGCCGCGGTCGCGATCTTCGCGCGCGCGACCCGCGGCTAGGGCTTCGATCGTTCATGCGCCGCCCGGCGGAGCGGCCGACGCGAGAACGGATCAGAGCTCGCCGATCTTCCGCTGGAACGCGAACTCCGTCGGCTCCGCGATCAGCGTGTCGTAGGCACTGTCGAAGCCTTCGCGTCCGCCGGGCGCCGAGATCACGACGGCGGGGACGAAGAGCAGTCCGCCGACGATGACCCGCGCGGTCGCGAGGGGACGCACGAGGACGAGATCGAGCACCGACGACGTGACTTCCTGCGCTCGCGAACCCTCCCAGTTGAACGACGCCGCCTGGGCGGGCAGCGGGCTGGCGAGCAGCGCGATCGTGGCGAGGATCGCGAGTCGGTGGCGGATCGTTCGAAGGGCGCGCATGCAGGGACCTCTCGGGTTGGGTCGACGAGAAACTTCATCCTAGCAGCCGTGCCCGATTCCGGCGCGCCCAGGCCGGCCCCTGGATGACGGCGTTTCAGCGGCCGCCGCGCATTCGGGTGAGCACCGCGTCGCGGGTCGCGACGAGCGCCTCGCGCTCCCGATCGACCTCCGTTCGCGCCTCCGCCGCCGCGTCCCCGGCGCCGAAGAGCGGCAGGCGCCGCTCGGCTTCCCCGAGGCGCCGCTCCGCCTGGTGAAGGGTGCGCAAGGCGTCCCGATGGCGCGCTTGTTCGCTCGCGTCCCGGGCCGTCTCGCGCAACAGCCCCGTCACGCGCAGCTCGTCCGCGAGCCAGGCGCCGGGGTCGGTGAGGCGTCCGACGTCGGGCGAGCGCGTGGCGGCCTTGGCGGCGAGCAGCGCCTCTCCGTGATGCGCCGCCGCCTGCGCGGCGTCGCCGCGGCAACGCTCGAGGCGTGCCAAGCCGCTGTGTCGTTCGCTGCGGGCGTCGTTCGCCGGCGGGAGCCACGGGTCGACCCCGGCGGACCAGTCGTCCCAGGCGGTGATCATGCGACCACAGCCATCCGCGTCTCCAGCTTCGATCGCAGCGTCCCCCACGGCGAGCATGCCGCGCTCGAGATGCCGGGCCCAACGGTCCGCCTGGACGAACGCCAGCCCCAGAAAAGCGAGCACGAGGGGCAGGGCGCTCGCTGCGCCCTGGCGCAACCGTTCGCCGAACGACCACGCCGCGCGCTCACGCTGCCGCCGCGGCTCCGCGGCCTCGATCTCGGCGCGCAATTTGTTCGCGCACGCGCCCTGATCGACGACCGAGTCGAGGTCGGTCGCCAGCATGCGCGACTCACAGGCGACGAGGAGTGATTGGGGTCCGAGCTGTCGCAGCCCGTGCGCGAGGGCGGCCTTCGCGTCGTCGACCTGCGCGCGCTCGAGGTGGTGCCGCGCGAAGCGCGCGTAGTAGTTCGCGCGCGCCGCCTGGTCCGAGTCCGCTCGACCGAGCACGGCATCGAGGAAGAGGCGCACGTCACTGCGCACGCCACCGGAGAGCTCGACGGCGAGCGTCGCGTGCCCGACCAGCAGCAGCGGGTTCGCCAGGTCGAGACAAGCGACAAGCGCCGGCCCTTCGAAGAGCGGAGAGGCACCGGGTGGGGTGCCGGTCGCGATCCGGCCGAGGAGCCAGGCCGACTGGGCGAGGGCCGGGGCGAGGGCGAGGGCCACGCGACCGATGCGATGGCGGCGGGGGGCGCCCGAGCGGGCGACGGTCGCTCCGGCGATCGGCCAGCTGCCGAGCACGAGATCGATCGGGCCGATCGCGCGGTCGAGCCGCCCGGGCCCGGCGCCGAGTCGGATCTCGAACACGCGGAAGCCGAAGAGCGGCGCGACACCCGCGCGGACGGTTTCACGGACGACCATGACGACGAGCGCCGCCAGGGGCAGCCCGACGACGCCGTTCGCCGCGATCCAGATCCACTCCGACACGATCCCTCCCGTCGACCCCATTCGGCATCGGGTCCACCTGGGGTGGATCGACCCCCCTCGAGCGCGTCTTGAGACCGAGCCGCTGCCGTCGGGCCCCGGCGGCGCCCGAGGGGGGTGGGTCCGTTATCCTCGGAATCGGGGGGACATCTTGAGCGAGACGCCGCAACCGCCGACCGCGCTCGGAGACACGACCGCGCTCACGCGCCGCATCCTGATCGGCCTCGCCGCCGGTTTCGGAACCGGCGTCCTGTTGAACTGGGCCGCGTCGGCCGGGGCGACCGGCCTCGTCGACTTCGCCGTCGGCGGCGTCCTCCATGTGGGCGGCGAGATCTTCCTCGCGAGCCTCAAGCTCCTGATGGTCCCGCTCGTGCTCGTGTCGCTGGCGTGTGGCACCGCCGCCCTCGACGACGTGACCCGCCTCGGCCGGATCGGCGGCAAGACCCTCGGCCTCTATCTGACGACGACGGCGATCGCGATCAGCCTGGCGATCACCGTCGCGGTCATCGTCGGTCCAGGCATCGGCGGCGACTTCGAGACCGCGGCCCTCGAATACTCGGCGAAGGAGGCGCCGAGCCTCGCGCAGACGCTGATCGACATGGTGCCGACGAATCCGTTCAAGGCGATGGCCGAGGCGAAGATGTTGCAGATCATCGTCTTCGCGATCCTGCTCGGTGTCGCCATGACCCTCGCCGGCGAGTCGGGTCGCGAGCTGCTGCGCTTCTTCGAGTCCGCCAACGACGTGATCATGAAGCTCGTCTTCGTGCTGATGCAGGTCGCGCCCTACGGCATCTTCTGCCTGATCGCGAAGTCGATCGCGGTCCAGGGCCCGGACCAGATCTGGAAGATGATCTGGTATTTCGGAACCGTGTTGGTCGTGCTGTTGCTGCACGCGACGCTGACGTACCCGATGATGCTCGTGATGCTGGGCCGGGTCTCGCCGCTGCCGTTCTTTCGCAAGCTGCGCGCGCCGATGAGCGTCGCGTTCGGCACCGCGAGTAGCGGCGCGACGCTGCCGGTCACGCTGCGAACGGTCGAAGAGCGGCTCGGCGTCGACGAGTCGGTTGGCTCGTTCACGGTGCCGCTCGGCGCGACGATCAACATGGATGGCACCGCGATCATGCAGGGCGTCGCGACGGTGTTCATCGCGCAGGTCTACGGCGTCGAGCTCGGGATGACGGGCTTCCTGACCGTCGTCGTGACGGCGACCCTCGCCTCGATCGGGACCGCGGGCGTGCCGGGTGTCGGCACCGTGATGCTCGCGATGGTGCTCGAGCAGATGGAGCTGCCGGTGGAGGGCATCGCGATGATCCTGCCGGTCGACCGGCTCCTCGACATGACCCGGACGGCCGTGAACATCACCGGCGACGCCGCAGTCTCCTGCATCGTCGCCCGCAGCGAAGCCAAGCTCGACCTCGAGGTCTACCGGGCCGAGTGAGCCGCGGCTTTGCCGCCCCCGGTCGCGTGCGCCAACATGCGAGCCGCGCCGCGGGTCCCGCTCGCCGCGCGTTCCGCCGGTCTCGTCCGGTCCACCCCAGAAGACCTCTCCGGTCAGAACAGGAATCCCCCGATGAAGCTCTACACGAGTATGGGTCCCAACCCGCGCGCAGTGACCATCGCCGTCGCCGAGCTCGGCACCGACGTCGAACTCGTCCAGGTCGACCTGATGGGCGGCGAGAACCGCCAGGACGAGCACCTCGCCCGCAACCCCGCCGGCCAGGTGCCGACCCTCGAGACCGATGACGGTGCATTCATCGCCGAGATCACCGCGATCATCGAGTACCTCGACGAGAAGGCGGGCGGCTCCCTGATCGGTGCGACCGCCGAGGAGCGCGCAGAGACGCGCATGTGGACCCGTCGCGTCGACCTGAACATCCTCGAGACGATGGCCAACGGCTTCCGCTTCTCCGAGGGCCTGCCGATCTTCCAGGATCGCGTGCACGTCATCCCGCAGGCCGCGGACGACCTCAAGCAGATCGCCCAGGAGCAGCTCGCGAAGCTCGACGGTCTGATCGAGGGCCGCGAGTTCCTGTGCGGCAATCGCTTCACGATGGCCGACATCCTGCTCTTCGCGTTCCTCGAGTTCGGCTCGGCGATCGGCCAGACCCTCGACCCGAAGTGCGGGAACCTGCAGGCCTGGTACGCGCGCGTGGCCGCGCGCCCCTCGACGGCCCAGAGCTGAGCCCTGCGGCGGAGCCCCGTCTCCGCCTGATGCGGAGCCCCGTCTCCGCCTAACGCCGACTCCACTCGCCCGCTTCGAGCGCCGCCTCGAAGCGGGCGAGCTTGCTCTCGCGCGCGAACCCGCGGGTGCCGATCTCGCGCTCGAGCCACGCGGCGAGGGCGCGATGCGTACGTGCGAGATCGAGCGGGTCCTCGGACGCGGGGTCGATCTCGACCTCGATCTCGTAGTCGACGCGATTCCCGGGCAGGGTGGTGCGGTCGAGCTCGATCGGGACCTCGAAGGCGCCTTCCGTGTCGACGAGGGTGAGCGCGCCGATCGTCCGCTCGTTCTCGAACGAACCGAAGGTCCGGAGCGGTCCGTCGGCGGTCGTTCGTGTGAGTCGATCGAGGAGGTCGAGGAGCGGCGCGTCTGCGTTCGCCCCGGCGCGCCATCGCTCGGTCGCATCCCTCAGGTCGAGCCCCCGGTCGAGTGCCTCGCGGAGTGACTCCGGGAGGCGCTCCTCCTCGAGCTCGATACGACGCGTGACGACGTCGCGTCCCTCTCCGGCGTCCGCCTTCACCGTCAGGAGGACCCGGCTCCCGCTCGACCGCAGCCGGACGCCGATTCGGGCGCTCCGCAGCGGGCGACCGGGACCGTCGAAGAAGTGATTCACCTGGCGCACGACGCGGCTCGGCGCGATCCGATCCCGCACCCGCTCCCAGGCGGTGGCATTCGGTAGCCCGAGCTTCAGCTCCGTCTCGTGCCACCGAGTCACGTAATTCCCTCGTCGGTCTCGGGTGCCCCCCGGATTGATCGGGACGGCCCTTGCTCCGCACCGATGTCGCCGGCTGCGCTCGATGCTAGATTCTTTCGCCGTGTGGCCAAAGGAGGGCGGCCCTGGCGGAGGCATCCGCCGCGCCCTCGAACGGATCGTCGTTCTCGTCACCGGCCGGAGATCTCCGGATCGGATGAGCGGTGCGGCGCAGCCGGGAGGGCACGGAGTTTGGGCAAGCGACTGTACGTTGGGAACATCCCCTTCTCGGCGACCGAAGAAGAGCTGCGTGAGGCGTTTGGCGCTCACGGAGCCGTCTCCGGCGTCGACGTGATCATGGACCGCGAGACCGGACGGCCGCGGGGCTTCGCCTTCATCGAGATGGAGGATCCGTCGGCCGCCGATGCCGCGATCCAGGCGCTCGATGGGACGGATTTCGGCGGACGGAACCTGCGCGTGAACGAAGCGCAGGAACGTCGTGGGGGAGGCGGCCGGCGCTAGTCGCGCCCGAACGCACCCGACCGAGCGCACCGACGCCACCCGCCTGAAACACGGCGCGAACAGAGGAACCACTCTCAGAGTGGAGGGACGCCCTCGCTCCGGATCACCGGGGCGGTCGATCGGCGGCCCGGGACAGATCAAGGAACACGGACCTTCGAAGCGGCCGCCTCTCCGAGGCGACGCACGAGGGTCCTAGATGCGGCGACCGGACGGGGGACCCGGACCAGCGATGCGGTCCAGGGGCCAGCGCCGCGCAGGAGGAATCGAGATGGCACGTGCAAGTCGAATGAGCGTTCTCAAGCGCAAGCGGGAGAGCGAGAAGGCGGAGAAGGCCGCGCGCAAGCGCGAGATGCGCGCCATGGAGAAGGAATTCGGCACGAAGAAGGAGAAGGAGACCGGCGAGGCGACCCAGGAAGACCTCGAAGCCTACGGTCTCGTCTCGACGGACGAAGAGGAAGAGGTCGAAGACGGAGACGTCTGAGCAAGATCGTCCAGGCTGCGGAGCCCTCGATCGAGTCGGCGTACGCCCGGCTAGGCCGGCCGATCTCCGATGATCGTGAGCCGCTCCATGGTGCGTTCCTGCGGCCAGTAGTCGCTCGAGGCGTAGTGCTGGGTCGAGCGATTGTCCCAGAACGCGACGCTGTCCTTCTCCCACCGGAACCGGACCTGGTACTCCGGGACCTCGGTCTCGTGGAAGAGCCGGTCCAGCAGCGCCTGGCTCTCGTCCTCCGCCAGCCCGTCGATGTGGCTGGTGAAGATCTTGTTGACGTAGAGGCAGCGGCGCCCGCTGATCGGATGCGTTCGAACGATCGGGTGGCGCGCGGGCGGAAACTCTTCGCGCTTCGCCGCGCGCTCCTCGTCACTGAGCGCGATGCCGAAGGTGTGGATGAAGTCGTGGATCGCGAAGCGTCCCTCGATCTCGGCCTTGAGGTCGTCCGCGAGACCTTCGTAGACCGCCTCCATGTCCGTCCAGAGCGTGTCACCGCCGACGCTCGGCACGGCGTGGGCCCGAAGCACGGAGCCGAGGCTCGGCGTTTCGCGCCAGCTCACGTCGCTGTGCCAGTTGTTCTCGACGCCCACGACGTTCTCATCCTTCTCGAACCGGATCACCTCGGGCGCTTCGCCCTCGGGCAGGAAGGGGTGGACCTCGAGCTCGCCGAAGTTCCGCGCGAACGCCGCGTGCTCCGACTGCGAGATCGACTGGTTCCGGAAGAAGAGCACCTTGTACTCGACGAGGGCGCGCTCTATGTCGGCGACGAGGGGCGCCGCCATCGGCTTCGAGAGGTCGACGCCACGCACCTCTGCACCGAGGCAAGGACTCTGCGGCACGACCCCGAAGTGGTCGAAGGCGAGGGCGTCGAGGCGCTCGCGGATCCCGGCGATCTGGCGGCGAGGGCCGTAGTGGGTCGGGCGATGGGCAGTGAGCGCAGCGGACATGGCGGGGTCTCCTGATACCTGGCGGCGCCGGGCGATCGACGAGGCTCGAAACGACGACGCCCCGGTCGATCGCGCGAGCGTACGCGCGGCCGCCGGGGCGTGCCAGGGTTCGCCGAGGAAGGCGAACCCGGTCGGTCGGACCGTCAGGACCCGTTGTAGCTGTTCTGCAGCTCGTTGATCAGCCAGGCGGCTTCCGCGGGCGTCTTGCCCATCGTGATGAACGCCTGCTCGAGGTCGACCAGAAACTGCCCGGGCGTCGGCGGAACGATCGTGCCGCCGGGGCCGGCCGCGTTGTAGTAGGTCATCCAGACCATGTTCTTCGCCTGCATGATGAACTCGATCTGCTGCTGCGTGAACGACGCCACGAGGGCCGCGGCGCTGCCGATCGAGCTGTCGGGGTCGTTCGGATCTTCGATCAGCTCGTTGATGGTGGCCGGGTCCTCTTCCGCGAGCTCCTCCATCTTGCGCGCGTAGTCGTCCTGGGCCGACATGGTCTGGCGCTCCGCCATCTCGCGCATCATCGTCCGGCGCATCATGGATTCGTCGCCTCCGGGCGACGCTCCGCCGTTCCGCCGGCGCGCCATCTCCATCATCATCCGCTTCTCACGCATGGTGCCCATCTGCTCCGGAGACATCGACGTCGCGTCTGGAAGCACGCTCACCGGGTCCGCCGATCCCATCGGATCGACGGAGTTCATGTGGTCCGCCGGATCGCCGGGCCCGACGCTCGGGGCCGGGGACGCCGGCACCGGGCGACCTTCGTCGCTCATCCGATCCTTCATGCGCGCCTTCATGCGATCCCGCGCGCTCTCCGAATCCGGGCGGTCCGTCGAGTCGTCGTTGGCGAGCGCCGCCTTCTTCTTGTCGGCTTCTCGCTTCATCGCGCGGAGGCGCTCCGCCACTTCGGGCTTGCGCTCGGCGGCGCGCTGGAGCACCTCGGCGTTCGTCGCGCGGTGCAGCACGGCGCGGGCCTGGTCGAGGTCGTTCGCGCGCGAAGGTCGCTCACGGCGCGCGCCGATCTCGCGCCCGAAGTCCTGCCAGCTCGCCCACGGATCGCCTTCCGGCGCGAGGTCGAGCTCGATCGCATGCCCGGGACCGCCGGTGGCGAGGAAGCCCTCACGAACCAGGGTCTCGAGCGCATCGGACATGCCCGCTTCGCGGACGCCGACCATGCCGCGATAGACCGCGACCTCTCCGACGTCGCCTGTCGCGTCGACGCCGAAGCGGGTGCCCTTCACGCTGACCACGACGGTCGGCGTGTGCACCTCGAAGCGTCGACCGGCGCGGCGCAGCACGTCGAAGAGCGAGTTGCCCTCTTCGAGGTCGACGCGGTCGGCGTTCTCGCTCGCGCTGGGAAGTCGCAGCATCGAGTTCTCGTGTACGCGAACGCTGCCGGCGGCCATCGAGATCTCGACGCGACCGTCGGCGCCGGTGCGGATGCGGTCGTCGGGCTCGATGCGGTCGCCGGCCGAGAGCGTCCGCCACTGCGGCGGCTCGCCGCGGCCGAGCTCGACGTCGCCGGATACCTGCTTGGCGACGTTGTCCGCGAAGGCGGACAACGCGAGCAGGCACGCGCTGGCGAGCGACACGAGGAAGGTCGCGGTGCGGCCGCGACTTCGGGTCTTCTGGGTGGAAAGAATCATCGGGTCGTCTCCGATGGAGCGGGCCCTCCGGCCCGGTGGAACGGTGTTCAGTCGTACGCGAAGCGGAGCACCGCTCCGATCACGTGCTTGTCGTAGTCGAAGGGATCGACGTTCGAGCGGCGCCAGGTTCCGCGCCAGTACATCTCGAACCGGATGTAGTCGACGATCTCGCGGCTCACGTCGATGCGCGCGCTTCCGATGTGATCGCGCCGCTTGCGCAGCTCGAAGGTCTGGAGAAAGTGCGTGTTGTTGTTGTTGTGATAGCGGTCGTGGCTGTACGTGCCCTGGAGCCGCAACCGCAACGCGAGCGGGAGCTCGAGGTTCGCGAGCGCCCGCATGCGGATGCCGTCGAAGTCGTAGTCGCCGTCGATGCCCGAGGTCGTGCCGGAGGTGTCGGCCTGGGTCAGGCTGTGCGTCCAGCTGAAGGAGAACGACGTCCAGGAACGGTTCATCGGCAGGGGTAGGAAGTGCTCGAGGCCGAGCTGGAACGACACGCCATCGCGCTCGAATGCGGGGACCGGGGTGGGGTCGTGGTAATCGAAGAATTCGACCTGGGCGAAGCCACGCAGCGCCCCGAGCTTCGGCCCGAAGGAGCGGATCAGGCTGGGGCGGACCGCGGCGCCGAAGAGCTCTGCGTCGAGGTCCTGGAGCGTGTTCGTCGCGTAGGCGTCGAGGCGCGCGACCCACGCGTCCGTGATCTGGTGGCTCGCGCTCGCGAAGAGCGTATTGCTCAGGAGGTCGTAGAGCTCCAGGTGCTCGTGGATCGACTGGTCGTAGCGCCAGCCGACGGTGACCATGCTCTTCTCGCCGATCCACGGGCGGCCCGAGATGCCCGCGCCCCAGATCCAGCGGAAGTCGTCCTTGTCGCTCGCGGCGATCTGGTTCTCCTGGTTCTCGAGGGTCACGTTGTCGTCCCACTCGATGCCGCCGTAGGCATCGATGCGATAGCGGCGCTCCATGCTCAGGAGCTCGCGCTGTCGCAGCAGCAGACGAGCGCGCAAGGCGGTGTCGCCGGTCGGATCGAGCTCGAGGATCGTCTTGAGCAGCTCGACGGCGCCGTCGTCCTGTCCGAGCTCGAAGAGCCCGAGCGCGCGGGCGAGGAGCGTCTCCGCCCGGAGCGTGGGTTCGAGGCGGCCCGCGACCCGAAGCTCGCGATTCGCCGCCTGGATCTGGCCCATCCCGCGGAACACCAGGCCGCGGTAGAAGCGGGCCATCGCGTCTCGGGGCGACGCGGCGAGGTGCGCATCGAGCAGGTCTGCGGCCTCGGCCCACGCGCCGTGCGTGACGAGCTGGCGGGCGATCGTGACGCGCGCGCGCGGATGTCGCTCGGGCCACGCGTTCACGAAGGTCTGGGTGGTGGCGAGCGCTTCGTTCGCGTGCCCCGCCGTCGCGAGCTTGCGCGCGAGGGCCCAACGCAGGTCCGGGTCGCCGGGGTGACTCGCGACCGCTTGTCGCAGTCGGTCGAGGGGCGAGAGCCCGACCTCGGCCCCGACGGGCGCGGCGGACACGACGGCGGCGATCACCGTCAACGCAGTCAGCAGTTTCCTGAGGCCCCTCATTCTGGATTCCCCTGACAGCTGGAGCGCGCGATCAGCTCGAGCATCTCGTCCCCCTGATCGCGGAGGACTTCGAAGAAGAGGTCGACGAGCTCCGGGTCGAACTGCGTGCCCCGGCCCTTCATGAGGAGGTCGCGGACCTCCGTCTGCGTGAACGCCTTCTTGTAGGGACGCCGCGTCGAGAGCGCGTCCCAGACGTCGACGATCGCGACGATGCGGGCCGCGAGCGGGATCTCCTCGCCGACGAGGCCTTCCGGGTAGCCCGAGCCGTCCCACTTCTCGTGGTGGTGCATCACGCAGTGGAGCGTCGTCTCGTCGAGCCCGACGACGGGCGCGACGATGCCGGCGCCGATCTCCGGATGCTTCTCCATCTCCCGCCGCTCGTCGCCGGAGAGTCGCCCCGGCTTGTTGAGCACCGAGTCGGGGATGCCGATCTTGCCGACGTCGTGGAGCAGCGCACCGAGCTCCATCGCCCGGATCTCCTCGTCGTTCATGCCGAGCCGCACGCCCATCAGCGAAGAGAAGGCGGCGAGGCGACGGCAGTGCTGGTCCGTGTAGCCGTCGCGGGCCTCGACGGCGCTGGCGACCGCCGCGATCGAGGACTCGAAGGTCTCCCGCAGGCGATCGATCAGGCGGAGGTTCTGGGCCGTGAGCGCGAGCTGCGCACCAACCGTCGCGATCGTACGGCGCTGGATGGAGTCGACCTCGGCGCCCACGCGACAGAAGACGACGAGCACGCCGACCGGATCCTGGCCTGCGACCAGCGGCGCGTACACGAGGCGTGCGCCGGGCTGGAAGGGGTCGTCGACCTCGGACCCCTCACCATTCGCGAGCGTGCGCGCGGCGAGGGCGTCGTCGACGATCAGCTGGCCATCGTCGTCTTGCTGAGGACGCCACTCGATGCGCTCCCGGCCGAGCTCGCCGCGCGAATTCGCGCGCATCAGCACGACGCCGCGCGCACTCACGACGTCGCCGAGGAGCTCGAGGGCGAGCTCGAGTCCCGTCGTCGGTGTCGGCCGGCTCGCGGGTCCGGCTTCGACGGAAGCCGGGACGTCGCCGAGCCGCGCGAGCGCCGTGAGCGAAGATTCCTGGGCGGCGGCTCGGGCGCGGATCCGACTCTGGAGTCGCTCGATGCCCAGCGCGTACTGCAGGGCGATCAGTCCCGTGGCGAGCGTGACCGGCATGGCGAGGGCGCCGTACCAGACTCCGGCCCAGGCACACACGACGAGGCCGAGTCCGACTCCGGCGAAGAGCGCGAAGCGGGCAAGGGCATTTCCGCCCGCGCGCGGGCGCGTCGCGACGGCGAGGCCGACGAAGAGCGCGAGCACGGCCCAGGTCGGAACGGCGCGGAGGACGGGCTCGCCCATCGCCTCGGCCGCGGCCGTGCGGTAGCCGATCGCCTGGATCATGACGCCCGGGAGCGCCGGTTCGACCGGCGTCGCCCAGAGGTCCTGGAACTCGGCGGCGGTCGCGCCGATGAATACCGAGCGGCCGTCGAAGACGACGGGGTCGAAGTTTCCCTCGACCAGGTCGATGTAAGCGACGGTCGGAATCCGCGGGAAGGCCCGGCGGAAGTCGACGAGGGTGTCGGCGTGGGCGGTCGCGGCGTGCTCGACCCGCGCGCGCAGGTGCTCGGGGGTGGCGACGGAGAGGGCGGCTCGGGCCAGCGACGGGATCGGGTCACCGCCGATGTCGCTCGCGCGCGGGGCGTTCCGGACGACGCCGTCGGAGTCGATCGGGACGAGCACGCTGCCCAGTTCGGCGGCGGCCCCTTCGAGCCCCGGGATCGGGCGGTTCACGATCTCGAGCTCGGCGCCGCCTTCGAGGCGTTGGGTCTGGGAGAACGTCGCCAGCACGACCCGACCGCTCTCGCGAAGGGCGTCTTCGAAGCGCCCGTCCTCGGCCTCGGTCGTCGCGGACGAGAAGTCGATGTCGAAGGCGATCGACGCGGCGCCGGCTTCGTGGAGTCGGTCGACGGCTTCGGCATGAACGCTGCGCGACCACGGCCAGGACTCGCTCGCGCGCAGGCTGCGCGGATCGATCGTCACGACGGTCACGTCGGGCAGGGCGAGCGTCGGGGTCGGACCGTTCGTCGGTGCGACCCGGATGAACGTGTCGTGGAGCCGACGATCGAGGACGTCGCCCACGCCTAACAGCTGTGCCGCGCCCGCGATCGCGACGGCGACGCAGGTGGGCACGGCAGCGAGCCACTTCGGGTGAATACGGGCGCGGTTGCTCATCCGAAGGACTGAATCGGCGAGGCGAAAAACCCCCTTGAGTCCCCGTCGGCAGGCCAGCGGCAGGCCATCGGGTGTTTCACGCATTTGATCCGCGACGTGTGCGCGGCGGGCGCAGCCGTCCGGCATCGCGCTCGCAGAGCCGCGCGCCCACCGTGACGCCCGTGACTGCGCCCGACCGGTCGCCGAGAGGCAGTCGTGGCGATTCGTCCCGGCGATTCAGTCGAGCAGCACGAGCACGATGCCGAGGACGGTGAGCCCGATGCCCGGGAGCTGACGCACGAGTTCGCGCTCGCCCATCAAGCGGATGCCGAGGGCGACCGCGAACAACGCTTCGATCTGGCCGACGGCCTTCACGTAGGCGACGAGCGTGAGGGAGAAGGACCAGAACCAGCAGAGACTCGCGGTGAAGCCGGCGGAGCCGATCAACAACATCCGCGGCCAGAGCGTGCGGACGGCGCGGAACGATGCGGGCTCGCGCCACGCGATCCATCCGGAGAGCAGGACCACCTCGATCCAGGTCGTGTGGAAGAGGGTCTGGACGGCGCCCTCGAAGAACGTGACGTCCGGGTCCGCCGAGCGGATCGCGCCGTTGGCGAGCTTGATCGCGAAGCTGGCGAACACGAGCAGGACCGCGCAGAGGAGCGCGTAGCCACCGGCCGGACCGAACCGGAAGGCCTGGCGGATGCCGCCGATTCCGCCTTCCCGGGCGAGGTTGATGGACACGACCCCGACCGCACAGATGGCGATGCCGGCGGCGCCGGTCGCCGCGGGCATCTCGCCGAAGACGAAGGCGCCGACGATCGCAGTCAGCAGCACCTCGAGCTTGTGGAAGACGATCGACTCGCCGAAGCTGCCGCGGGCGAAGGCGGTCACGAGCGCCACGTTCGCGAGCAGCTGCGTGATCGCGGCGACGGCGCAATAGCCGAGGAACCTCGCGTCGAGGGTCGGCCAGCCGCGCTGTGCGGCAAGGGCGGCGACCGCGAGCGTCGCCCAGGGAAGACAGAACGCGAAGCGCGACCAGCTGTTGAGGGTCGGCGAGACCCGCGACGAAACCGTCTGCGCCGTCGCGTTCCGGGTCGTCTGGGCCAGGGCACCGATCGACGCCAGCACCACCCAGAGCTCGATCCCGAAGACGTCGCTGCCGTCGCCGAGGCTCAAATCGCCGCGCCCTTCTCGGGTCGCGGCCGGACGAAGCGCGACCGGGCGAGTTCGACTTCGGCGCGGCTATCGCACGCGCCCGCGTGGTCGTTCACGATCCCCATCGACTGCATGAACGCGTAGGCGGTCGTCGGGCCGAAGAAGCGGAAGCCGCGTGCCTTGAGCGCCTTGGCCATCGCCCGGGACTCGTCGGTCTGGGTGACCGCCAGCAGGCTCTTCTCGTCGAGCCGCTTCGGGCGGTTCGCGTCGTCGGGCTCGAAGGACCAGAAGAAGGCAGCCAGCGATCCGAACTCGTCCCGGAGTACGCGCGCTTGCCGGGCATTGTTGAGCGTGGCCTCGATCTTGCCCCGATGGCGGACGATCCCGGCGTCCTTCAGCAGGCGCTCGACACTGCGTTCGTTCCAGCGCGCGATCCGCTCGAACTCGAAGTTCGCGAAGGCCGCGCGGAAATTCTCCCGCTTGCGCAGGATCGTGAGCCATGAGAGCCCGGACTGGAAGCCCTCGAGACAGAGCTTCTCGAAAAGCTGGCGATCATCGTCGACCGGGAAGCCCCACTCCATGTCGTGGTAGGCCTGGTAGTCGGCGTGGTCACCGCACCACCGACAACGTCGGCGCTCCTTCGCCACCCGCTAGCGGCCCTGGAATTCCGGGCGACGCTTCTCCAGGAAGGCCGAGACGCCTTCGGCGTAGTCTTCGCTCGCGAAACAATCCGCGATCGACTGCTTGACCTCTTCGGGGCGGCGCTCGGACTCGTCTCGCGCCAGGTTCGTGAAGGTCGTCTTCGACGCGCGCAGGGTGAGCGGCGCGTTGTCCGCGATCGTCGCGACCGTCTCGCGCACGAACTTGTCGAGCTCGGCTTTGGGCAGCACGCGGTTCACGAGCCCCATCGTCGCGGCTTCGTCGGACGAGAAGCGCCGCGCGGTCATGAAGATCTCCTTCGCGCGGGGCTCGCCGACGACCCGGATCAGGTTCGCGAGTCCGTTCTGGCCATAGCCGAGGCCGAGGCGCGCGGCCGGGATCCCGAAGACACCGTCATCCGCGCAGTAGCGGAGGTCGGCACACAGGGCGATCGCGCAGCCGCCGCCGATGCAGAATCCATGGATGGAGGCGATCACGGGCTTGCCGATCCCGGCGATCGCCTCGAAGGCGTCGAGGTTGTCCATGTCGTACTTCGCGGCGTCATCGCCCGTCCGCGTCTCCGCGAACTGCGAGATGTCCGCCCCGGACACGAACGCAACGTCCCCTTCGCCGCGCAGGACGACGACCCGGACGCTCGGATCCTCGTCCAGCTCGCGGCAGATCCCGGGGATCTGCCGCCACATCGCGGTGGTGACGGCGTTCCGGCGTTCGGGGTGATCGAAGACGACATGGGCGGCGTGACCGTCCCGCTCGACGCGAATCTTTCCAGGCATCGCAGCACGATAGCGAAGCCCGCGGCCCCTCTGGCGACCGCGCGACGGCGTGCCAACATCGGATCGGACCCCGCGCGGGACAGCAAGAGGACGAGCCGGCATGAAATTCTCGATGATCTTCGAAGCGCAGATGGTGGACACCTCGAAGGCGTCCGAACAGCAGGTCTTTCACGACTGCGTGGAGCAGGCCGTGCTCGGCGAGAAGATGGGCTTCGACTGCATCTGGGCCGTCGAGCACCACTGCCTCACGCAGTACGCCCACATGAGCGCTCCCGAGACCTTCCTTGCGTTCGTCGCAGGCAAGACCTCGACGATCCGGATCGGCCACGGCGTCGTCTGCCTGCCCTTCAAGATGAATCATCCGATCAAGGTGGCCGAGCGCGTCGCGACGCTCGATATCCTGACCAACGGGCGCGTGAACTTCGGCGTCGGCAAGGGCGGCACCGAGACCGAGGCCGGCGCCTTCGACGTCGACATCCCGGAGATCGACCGACAGCTCGAGACCTCCGCGCGCATGATTCCGCAGATGTGGAGCACGGACCTCTACTCGTTCGAGAACGACATCATCCGCGTGCCCGAACGCCGCATCAATCCGAAGCCGATGCAGGAGCCGCACCCGCCGATGTTCCTCGCGTGCACCCGCGAGGCGACCCTCAACCAGGCGGGCGAGTGGGGGCTCGGCGCGTTGTGTCTCGGGTTCGGTGGTCCGGAGGACATCGCCAAGAAGAACGAGGTCTATCGCGCCGCCGTCGCGCGTCGAACGCCCGAGAGCCAGATCCCGCTGCAGCCGGTGGAGCACCTGTCTGCCCTGTGTCCGGCGGTCGTCCTCGACGACGGGACCGAGGCCCGCGCGATCGGTCACCGCGGCCAGCGCTTCTTCACCGAGTCGATCAATCACTTCTACCAGGGCGGACCGGCCCCGGGCACGCCGCCCGAGGACGAGGACGCCGCCGAGTACCTGAAGCAGCAGGGCGAGGCCTTCGTCGCCTACCTCCACGAGGAGAAGATCGAGGCGGGCACCGAGGCGACCGGGCTCTACAACCCGAACCACGCCTACGGCACCGTGGCGGACGCCATCGGCTACGTCGAACGCCTGGTCGAGGCCGGCGCCGACGAGATCATGTTCCTGATCCAGATGGGCAGCGTCCCGCAGAAGGCGGCGCTCCGGACGATCGAGCTGCTCGGGACCGAGGTGATCCCCCGCTTCCGCTAGTCGGCCTCGGCGCCGATCACGAACGGGCGCTCATTGAACGGGCGCTGCGGAATCGGACGCAGCCGGCTCACGTCGTAGCCCTGCTCGCCGAGCCGCTGTCGGATTCCGGCAAGGATCGACGCGTCGAGCACCGTGTCCCGCGACATGATCCAGACCCAGCGCTTCGATGGATGACCGACGACCGACCAAGCGTAGTCGGTGTCGAGGTCGATGATCAGGTAGTCCAATGACAGCGGCCAGAACGGTCGAATTCGCCACTCCGCATTCGTGGTCTCATCGTGCACCCACCCGACCTGTGGAAGGATTCGGTGGGGACCGTCGAAGCCTCCGTCGTAGAACGTGGCGGTGACGTCGATTCGGCCGTCCGCGCGAAGCGAGTAGATCTCTTCCTGATCGTACGCGTTGGCTTCGACATCAAGGCCGATGCTCTCGATCACGTACCACTCACCCGAGAAGAGTTCGAGATTCACGTACGGCACTACGTCGAGCGGCCGTGTCGCGTTCGGCCCGATGCCCTGAGACGTCAGACACCCTCCCTGGAGTCCCAGGACGATCAGGATCCGGAGCGTGCGCGCGCGTCGCGCTCGATTCGCCATCGTCGATCCTCCCTCACGAATGCGAGGGGAGTCTAGTGGCGATGGGCGACGGAGGAAGCCGGCATCCTGGCGTCGGGGACGCGCAGCCACGCGGTCGCGCCGGTATCCGGCCAGGTCGTCGGGACGCCCAGCATCGCAGCCAGGCTCTTCGGCACGCCGCGCAACGCGGGCGTGCCGTCCGCGCGGCCGGCGGGGACGCCTTCGCCCACGACGACGAAGATCGCGTCCTCCTCGTGCTGCATCGCAGAACGGATGCCGTGGTCGGAGAGGAAGACGAGCCAGTCGTCTTCGTCGAGGAGTCCGTCGAGCGCGGCGAGGCGCTCGTCGATGTAGCGATAGGCCGAGAGAAGGGCGCCGCGACCATCGTCTTGCCCGGTGCCGTCGATCCGGCTGAAGCCGCCATGGGTGATCAGGTCGAGGGCTTCGAGGCGCAGGAACAGGAAGTCCACGCGACCCTCGCGCGCGAGGCCTTCGGCGGCGTCCATCTCCGCGGCGATCGTCTGCGCGAACTTCCGCGTGTTCGGATCCTGGTCGAGGTCGGGGTGGCGTGACAACTCTTCCGGCGTCAGAACGCGATAGGCACGGGGCGCCGGCAGGCTCTCCCGCGCGCCGTGTGGACCGACGAGCTCGGCGTGTCGGCCGGCGTCGATCTTGCCGTGGGTCAGCAGCATGTTCGCGGTCACGACCGGGCCCGCGCCCAGGGTGTCGAAGAGGTTCGGGCGCTCCGGCAGCAGCCAGGAGAGGAAGCCGACGGGGTTGCGCCCGATCGATTCGAGGCCGGCGAGTTCGAGACCGAGCTCGTGGATGCGGGCGAGGGCGCCCGGACGTTCGTCGGGCGGCGCGGGCCAGACGAGGGCCTGCATCGCGGCGGCAGTGAACGCGGGCCGGCTCTCGAGGACGGCGCGATGACCCTCTGAAAACAGGTGATCATGGAACGGCAAGTCGCCGCGTTTTCTGAGGTATTCGGTCAGTCGCCAGTCGCCGCAATCGGCGAGGATCGCGAACACGCGGCGGCGGCCGTCGGCGGGCCGGCGTCCGGGCGTCGCTGCGGTCGACGGGTCCCGGGCGGCGCTCGCGAAAGCTGCGACGACGTCGCTCTCGGCGCCGGGCTCCGGCCAGACCGAGCCGGAGGCGCGGGTGTGCCCCTCGGCGTCCGTCAGGACCCAGCGGGTCGGATGCGCGCCGACGCGCAGGGCGGTCTTCTGCGGCGCTTCATCGATGATCGGGATCGCGCGGTAGCCGGCGTCGGGCGGCGCCTCGGGTCCCGGGTCGAGCCACCAGCTTCCGCCGAGCGCCTGCTTCGGCGCGACGAGTCGCAGTCGCGCGAGCGCGCTCGGGTCGTAGTCCTCGGCGTCGCGGCGGATGGCGCGTTCGATCTCTCCGCGGGTAATGCCTTCGAGGGGCACGCGCGCGCTCGCCGTGTCGTAGACTTCGAGCGCGAGGCTCGGGTGACCGGCGGCGAGGTACTCGCCGATCAGTCGGCGGTAGAGTCCCCACGCGACGTTGCGGTCACGGAGCGAGTCCTCCTTCTCCACGGCCGCGCGCAACAGGTCGATCGTGTGATGCTCCGGATCCTCCAGGTGGTCCACCGAGACGCGAAGCGCATAGCGCGCCGCGAGGTCGTTCGGATCCCAGCCCGTCGCCCGCCAGGCGTCGAACGTGGCGCGCACGCCGTCGCCGTCCCCCTGCTTGGCGAGGGCGGCGATCCGCGCCTCGTACCAGGGGAGGGCGAAGCGATCGTCGATCGGCGGCGGCACGTCACCGAGGACGCGCACGGCCTCGGCGTAGAGCCCGCGCGCCGACCAGGCGAGGGAGAGCACGACGCGCTGGGGCGCCCAGGAAGGATCGGAGTCCAGGCGCGACTCGATGTCGGCGAACACGGCGGTCTCGTCGTCGACCTGCGTGCGCGCAGCGAGCTCGAGCTGGAGCAGCTCGACGTCGCCGCGATGGATCGGCGCGGCGCGGCGCGCCAGGTCCGCCGCGAGTGCGCGTTCCCCGTTCGCGTGCCAGGCCCGGAGGATCAGCTTCGTGAGTCCCGGGTGCGGAACCCAGTCGCGCGCGGTCGACTCACGCAGAAGCGGGTCGAGCAGCGCGAGGCAGCCGTTCGTGTCGTCGGTCGATGCCAGCGCGATGCAGCGGCACTCGGCGACGTCGCGTCCCGGCCCGGTGGCGCTCGCCCCTTCGGTGGAGAGCGAGAGCGCTTCCGCGAAGCGCTGGGCATCGACCGCGCTGCAGACCTGCGACGCCTGCTCGACGTGCGCCGCGTCGACGCACCCGAGCAGACAGATCGCGCAGGCCCCGGTGACGAGTAGCCCGCGCATCATCGGGCTCCTGGCTCCAGCCGCGCGACGAAGCGGACGCCGCCTTCGGCCGGCGAAAGCACGACGTCCAGCGAAGAGAAGAGATCCCCCGGATGGAGCGAGTCGGGCTCGCTGGCGCCGCGGGTGCGGTCGTCGCGGGCGATCCGGGCGAGGTCGACGGACAGAGCCGGCGCCGGCGTCGTCGCCAGTTCCGATGCGGCCGCTACGCCGGCGGGGCCGAGGGCGCGGTCCAGGGCTTCCGCCTGCCAGCCGACGATCAGCGCGGTGTCGGTCACGACCCAACAGGGCGCGAGCCCGGGCAGGAGCGGCAGATCTTCGAAGCAGCCGCCTTCGTGCTGGGTTCCGTTCGCGGCGGAGAACGCGCGCGGGGTGCGCTCGATCGGCCAGGTGGCTTCGAGCTGCTCGAGGGCTTCGTCGAGGGCCGCCGCGAGGGGCGCGGCGCCGCGGTGGTGCAGGGCGCCGATCGGAAGCGGGACGTCGTCTTCGCGACCGGGCGGCAGGAACGCGAGCTCCACGGTGCCGCGGAGGAGAGCGCCTTCGAGGAGTCGCCCCTTGAGCGCGAACATGCGATCGGCCTGACCGCCCTCGGGCAGCAGCCGCGCGAGTCGAAGCCCGCCCTCGGGTCGCAAGCGCGCGTACACCAGCGCGTCGGCGGCGCGCAGCACCTGCGCGTCCGGGCCTTCCGCGGCCGGGACGAGCAGATCGAGGGCACCGTCTGCAGGTGGACGCAGGAAGCCTTCGAGGACGATCCCGCCGTCGGCGTCGACGTCGGCCGTCAATTCGAGTCGACCGGTCTCACCGACCGGCCAGAGCAGCCCACCGTCCGCTTCGCCGCGCCGGAACTTCGCGAACGCAAAGAGGCCGCGGGTCGTGTCATCCGTGGCGTCGTCCGCGCAGACGAGCTCCGGGTGCTGCGCGCGTCGTTCGATTCCGACCATCGCGCAGTCACCGAGGGTCTCGCGCAGGCTCCGGGCATGGCGCGCCGCGGGCGTGCCCTCGAGAACGACGAGCCGCTCGAGCACGCGCTCGAGGGCGGCGCGTTCGACGAGGCCGACGGGCGTGCGTAGGCGCGGATCCTCGGAAGCGCGGTCCGCGCACGCGGCGAGGCCGGCGGCGATCATGAGCAGCGCGAGCCACGGGCGCGCGAAGGGCATTCGGATCTCCGCCGCGGAAGTGCGGAATGCACTTCGTCTTCGCGCAACGGATCGGCAACTCGCGCGCAGGTCTTGAGCTTTTCCGCCGGGTCGAGGCGATCGGGCGGCTCAGCCTGCCGGCAGCGCGAGCACGAAGCGGGTGCCGCCGCCTTCGCGTGGCTCGCAGTGAATCGTGCCGCCGTGGCGTTCGGCGATCTGGCGCACGAGCGCGAGGCCGAGACCGATGCCCCCTTCTGCGCTCGCCTCGCCGGCGGGGCGGTAGAAGGGCTCGAAGATCCGCTCGCGTTCGGTGTCCGGTACCCCGGGGCCGCGATCGGACACGATCAGCCGGACCGCGCCGTCGGCCGGCGCGATCTCCACCTCGACCGGGGGCTCCCCGTGCCGGAGGGCGTTCTCGATCAGATTGCGCACGAGGCGGCGAAGCAGCCTGCGATCGGCCTCGACGACGCTCGCCTGACCGTGAACCTCGAGGCCGTCGCGCCCCGCGGCCTCTTCGGCGACCAGTGCCAGCAGGTCGACGGGGGTGCGTTCGAGCTGGGGCTCCGGTGCGTCGAGCCGACTCGCGACGAGCATCTCGCCGATCAGGTCGTCGAGCTCCTCGATGTCGCGGTCCATGCGGTCGAGGAGGTCTTCACGCGGACCATCGCGCAGCAGCTCGAGGGCCATGCGCACGCGCGTGAGCGGAGTGCGCAGCTCGTGGGACGTGCTCGCGAGCAGGCGGGTCTTGTCCGAGACGAGCGCCTCGATCCGATCGGCGGTGGCGTTGAAGGAGCGCGCGAGGTCGGCGACCTCGTCGCGGCCCTGGACGGGGGCGCGATGGTCGAGGCGTCCTTCACCGAACGCGTCGACGTGGTGTTGCAGGGTCTCGAGTCGACGGGTCAGGCGGCGCGCGAGGGGGAGCGCCGAGATCGCCGTCGCGAGGGCGATCAGCACGAGCACGCCCAACAGGTGCGCGACGGGCTCACGGCGGTCGCGGTCTCCGTCCGCGACGACGCGCCGTCCGTCGGAGAGGGTGAGCAGCAGGACGCGGTGGCGGGCGCGGCCGTCGATCCAACGACTGCCGGAGTGCGTGGGCAGGTCGATCGGGTCGCCAAACGTCACGAGCCGATCGCCGTCGCGGTCGTAGACCGAGAGGCGCAGCTCGAGGGGCTGGGCGAAGGCGCCGATCACCCGCGCGAGGTCTTCGTTCGGGGCGTCGGCCGGCGGGAGCACCGCCTCGGTGAAGGTCTGGAGCTCGTCGATCCACTCGTCCGGATCGCGGTCGCGATCCAGGATCCAGATCGTGCTGCCGATCCCGAAGACCAGGAGCACGAGGACCAGGATCAGCGCCAGCCAGAACTGCAGATAGAGTCGATGCACGTCAGTCGCCCGACTCGCCGTCCTGGCTGCGCGCGAAGACGTATCCCGCGCCGCGCACCGTCAGCAATCGGCGCGGCTGCTTCGGATCGTCCTCGATCGCGGCGCGGATGCGCGAGACGTGGTTGTCGACGCTGCGATCGAAGGCGTCGAGGGCGTGGCCGCGCAGTCCCTGCATGATCTGGTCCCGCGACAACACCCGCCCGGCGTTCTCGGCCAGCAGACTGAGCAGCGCGAATTGATGCGAGGTGAGGGTGCAGCGCTCGCCGTCGAGCAGCACCTCGCGCGCGTCGTGCAGGATCTCGAGGCGACCGAAGCGCGAGCGCTCCTTCTTCGCGTCGCCGTCGCCCGCCGCCTGCGTTCGCCGGAGGACGGCGCGGATTCGTGCGAGCAGCTCGCGCGGACTGAACGGCTTCGACAGATAATCGTCGGCCCCGATCTCGAGCCCGACGATCCGGTCCGTCTCCTCGCCGCGCGCGGTGAGCATGACGACCGGAACCGCCGATCGTTCGCGGATGCGCCGGCACACCTCGAAGCCGTCGAGGTCCGGGAGCATCACGTCGAGGATCACTGCGTCGAAGAGCCCGCCGTCGACGGCTTCGAGCCCGCGGTCCGCGCGGTGGCGGGCCTCGACTTCGAGACCGTGCCCCGTGAGGTATTCCTCGAGCATCGCCGAGAGCGTCTCGTCGTCGTCGATGATCAGGACACGCACGGCCATGGGTTCTCCGGTCCGAACGAAGGGCGCGGGGCAGACGCAGGCCGGAGGGTACCCGCCTGGCAGCGGCGAGTCCCTCCGGCGGGGTCCGAAGCGCTTCGCGGGCTCAGTGCCAGCCGCGCCGCCCGCGATGCTTCTGGAGTCGCTCGTTCAGCTTCGCGCGCTGCTCGGGCGTCAGGACTTCGAGGACGTCGGCCAGCCGCGTGGTGATCACCCGGCTAAGGCGCTCCGAACGCGCCACGTGCTCCTGGCGGAGCGTTTCCATCGCGGCGCGGTCGATCGTCTCGGCGGTGAGCACGCGCGCGAGCTCGCCGTGCATCGCGTCGCGAGGGCCGTGCGCCGTCGCGAGCTCGTCGATCGTGTCGGCCAGGATCGCCTGGATGCGCTCGGTCTGTTCGTCGGTGCCGTCGAGGCGCCACATCACGTGCTCGACGCCGTCCGCGACGTGCTCCTTGATCTCGTCGATGTCGGGGGGCTCGCGGTGGCCGCCGCAGCCGGTGGTCAACCAGGCGACGGCGAGGAGCGCGGCGGTCATGCCGAAGAGAGAGAGCGGCCAGGCGAAGAGGCGGCGGCGGACGCCGTCGTCCTCGGTCGGCGATTGCGGGTTCGAGACGGTCATTCCGATTCCTCCGATCGACCGCGTCGCGCGAGGCGACGTGAGGTCGGGTTGGGCACGAATCGGAAGCTATGCCCCGCGTCTCTCCCTTCGATGTCGGCTTTGTAAAGTTGTGTGAAGTCAGACGGAAGAAGTGTCGTCCGCGAGCTGCACCGAGGTGCCCTCGACCCAGGTCGCCTGCACGTCGACGGCCGACAGGGCACGACGCGCGTCCGCCCACGAACGATCGAGCAGACACAGGTCCGCGACATCCCCTTCGCGCACGCGCGGGGCGCCGCGGGCCGCAGTGTCGGCGTCGGGCAGGAAGCGGGCGAGGGCCGTCTCTGGATCGATGCGCTCGTCGTCGCCGAGGACGGCGCCGCGCCGGGTGCGGCGCTCGACCGCCGCCTCGAGCGCGGCCCATGGATCCGGTTCGCCGAAGGGCGCATCGGTTCCGAAGCGCAGACACACGCCGGCATCCAGCCAGCTCTTCACGCGATAGAGCACCGGCTGGTCGCGGGGCTCGACGTCCTCGAGGTACGCATCGCCCCGCTCGTGCACGAAGTTCGGTTGGGTCACGACCCGCAGCCCCATCCCGCGGATCGTGTCGAGCGCTTCGTCTGGCGCGACCGACGCGTGCTCGAGGCGGTCGCCCTCGCGCGGTCCCGCGCCTTCGAGGGCGGCGAGGGCGAAGTGCAGCTCGGCGCGGGTGACCACGTGGAACGCGACGGCCCGCGTTTCGTCGTGAGCCTCGCGGATGCGTGTGGTGAGCGCGTCGAGGTCCGGCAGCGCGGGTTCGTCGAGCATGATCTTGTGTGCGCCGACTCCCGCTCCGGACTGCACGCCGCGGAGGCCGAGCTGACCCATGACCTCGATCTCCTGCGGCAACGCGCCGCTCGCGCGCGCCGCCGCGAAGGCCGCGAATTCCTCATCCGTGTTGGTCGGCGTGCAGTCGGTGACCCGCGTGACGCCGCGACGCGCGAGGCATCGTCCGACGACGGCTAGGTCCGGCGCTCCGCGACCCGGCACGCGTTCGCGAAGCCATTCGTCGCCGCGAAAGAGTCGTCCTTTCGATCGTCCCCGGTCGTCGCGCTCGGTCGCGGGCGCGCGAGCGGCGTCGAGGCCGAGGGCCTCGCACGCCGGCGAGTTCAGGAACCACATCACACCGCTGCGGTGCTGGATGCGGATCGGCACGTCGTCGCGGATCGCGTCGAGCTGCGCGCGGTCGAGATCGCCGGCGACCGATTCGAAGTACCCCGCGCCGCGGATCCAGCCGTCGCGGGGCGACGCCTGGCCGAGCGCCCGGGCGAGGCTCGCGACGTCCTCCACCGCGGGTGGACCGCAGCGCACCGAGGAGAGTGACGCCGCGAGGGATCGCAGGTGGATGTGATGATCGTGCAAGCCAGGGAGGAGGGCGCCGCCATGCGCTTCCCACACGCGCCCCTCGTGCGGCTCGAGCGCGCGACCGATCTCGGCAACCCGTCCGTTCGCGAGTCGCAGGTCGAGGATCTCCCCCGCGATCTCGGCGTTCCGGATCAACACGCGGCGTCCGTCCATGCGGCGATCGTCTCCGCCGCCGGCGACGCGAGGGGCGGGGCCGAGCCGACCACCCTTCGCGATCGCGGGGCGGCGACGGGCGTCGAGACGTCCCCGACGCACAGCCGTTCGTGCCCGTCAGCGTCGGCGATGACCTCCGCCTGCGTGGCGTCGATCGGAATCACAGCAGAGGCCGCCGCGACGTCGCACAGTGCCAGGTCGAGGAGCCCGCCGCGCGAGCGCTGCACGCGCGCCAGGATCGCTGCCGCCGCGTGGAGACCCGTGAGCGGATCCGCGAGCGCATCGCCGCAGAAGCACGGCGCGTCGTCGCCCGCATCCGGGGGCCACGCGAGTCCGGCCGCGACTGCGGCGTCGTCGCCGAACGCGATCCACTCTTCCTGACGGCCGTAGCCGGTGATCGAACACCAGATGCGGCCGGGGCGCTCGCCGACCCAGCCTTCCGCGTCGTAGCCGAGCTGACGCATCGCGCGGGGGCGCGCGCTCTCGACGACGACGTCCGCCTGGTCGAGGAGCGACTCGAATCGCGCGCGGTCCTGCGCGTCGCGCAGGTCGAGGGCGGCGCCGTGTTTGTTCGCGTTCACGAGGTCGAAGAACGCGCCCGGGCCCTGACGTGCGCCGTCCGGCCGCGACGGGCTCTCGACCTTCAGCACGGAAGCCCCGGCGTCCGCGAGCAGCGACGTCGCGAGCGGGCCGGCCCAGAGCGTCGACAGGTCGAGGACACGCAGTGGTCGTGCGGTCGTTGGCGCCGCGGCCTCGTTCTCGGCGTGCCATCGGAAGAGCGGGGCGTCGACGATGGGCGTGCGCGGCGCGGGTGCACACGCGAGACCGAGCAACCGCGCGCGATCGACGAGGGGAGCGACGCGTCCGCCGGCGATGGCCTGTTGGATCGTCGCCCAGCCCGCTTCGGACTCGACCAGTGCATCCCCTTCGAGCTCGAGCCAGGCAGCGACCGCAAGCCAGTCCTCGTCTCGTGGCAGCTGGATCGCGAGCCAGCCGTCGAGGGCCTCGAGGAGTCGCCCGCTCCCGCCGCCGGTGCGAACGCCGTCACGGGTGTGACCGAAGAGCGCGGCGCGTTCGCCGAGCAGGGCCGCCCAGTCGATCGATCGCGCCGCGACCGCGGGCGACAACGACTCGACCAGCGCGCCGGCCGCGATCGCGGCGCTCGCGACCGCACCTGCGGCGAGTCGCGGTGGGCCGTCCGCTCGACCGGTCAGGGACATCGCGCCGCTGGCGGCCCAATCGAGCGCGCCCGAGCCGGATCCGAGCGCGCGCATCGGGGCGTTCGTGCCAGGCATGTCGAGCGCTGCGCAGAGCGCTTCGAAGTGTTCGCGCGCGGGATCCGACGAGTCCGATCCGCGAGCGTTTCCGGGGGGTTGGGTGGGATGCGGCATGTCGTTTCCGAAGGCTCTGCACGTTAGCATTCGGGTTCTGGAATCCGTATGCTCGCCCCTCGCTCATGCGGTCGGGGAAGGCGCAATGCGTTCGCCACCCGACCGGAGAACCCGATTCAGAGGAGTCACAGGATGGCGGTGTTGAAGGCCGGAAGTCGACTGAAGAGTGCAGTGTGCAGCTCGGAGCTGATGGTAGTCGTTGCGCCGGAAGGCGACGTGGATCTGACGTGCGGTGGCGCGCCGGTGATCGAGCTGACCGCGGACGCCGCGGGCGGCGACGTCGACCCGGATCACAAGACCGGGACCCAGATGGGCAAGCGCTACACGAACGAAGCCGGCGACATCGAGATCCTCTGCACCAAGCCCGGCGAGGGCAGCCTCGCGGTCGGTGGCACGGCGCTCGAGATCAAGGGCGCGAAACCTTTGCCTTCGTCCGACTGATCCTTCCGGGGGAAGCCCCCCGGACCCCCTGACGACCGATTGCGCTTCGGTCTTGCCTCCGCCCGTTCGCATCGAATCGGGCGACGCGGTGCGTTGACATGAACTTGATGATGCTTCTGGAGATGGCGGCGGGGGCCTTCGGGGATCGCGTCGCGTTTCAGAATGGCGACGATCGGCTGACGTATCAGCAGCTCTTCGATGCGTCGGGGGCGCTCGCGGCGGAGCTGTCGGATGGGCGGACGCAGCATCTCGCGATGCTCGACGAGAGCAGCCTCGCGCTGCCGGTGGCGGTCTTCGGTGCGTCCTGGGCCGGGGTGCCCTTCGCGCCGCTCAACTACCGGCTGACGGATCCGGAGCTCGACTCGCTGCTGAGCCAACTGCAGCCGGGTCGGCTCGTGACCGAGCCCGGTCGTCTCGCTCGCCTCGGCGACAAGATCGACGGCGCCGAGGACGGACACTACGTCTCCGTGCACACGACCGGCGACCTGCTGGCGGTCGCCCGCGCCGAGGGTGCGAGTGCGCGGGAAGAGCCCTGGTCGATGGACATGGACGACACGGCCATCCTGCTCTTCACGAGCGGGACGACCGGCGCGCCGAAGGCCGCGGTCCTGCGGCAGAAGCATCTCGTCTCCTACGTGCTCGGCTCGGTCGAGTTCATGGGCGCGGACGAGAACGACGCCTCGCTCTCCTGCGTCCCGCCGTATCACATCGCCGGCATGGCCGGGATCGTGAGCGCCGTGTACTCCGGTCGTCGCGTGATCCAGATGCCGAGCTTCACGGCGCCGAGCTGGATCGAGACGGCGCGCCGCGAGAACGTGTCGCACGCGATGGTCGTGCCGACGATGCTCTCGCGGATCGTCGACGAGCTCGAAGGCGAGAAGGACGCCGGCATGCCGGCGCTACGGAATCTCGCCTACGGCGGCGGCAAGATGCCGCAGTCGGTGATCGAGAAGGCGATGGAACTCTTCCCCGGGACGAGCTTCACGAACGCCTACGGCCTGACCGAAACCAGTTCGACGATCTCGCTGCTCGGACCCGACGACCACCGCGACGCCATGTCGAGCGACGACCCGGACATCCGCCGACGGATCGTCTCCGTCGGTCAGCCCCTGCCGACGATCGAGGTCGGCATCCGCGACGTCGACACCGAAGAAGCGCTGCCCGCCGGCGAGCGCGGCCTCATCTTCGTGCGTGGCGAGCAGGTCTCCGGCGAGTACCGGGGCAAGGGCTCGCTCCTCGACGACGAGGGCTGGTTCAACACGCGCGACGGCGGCTACCTCGACGACGGCGGATACCTCTTTCTCGAGGGCCGAATGGACGACGTGATCGTCCGTGGCGGCGAGAACATGTCCCCCGGCGAGATCGAGGACGTGCTCCTCACCCACGAGTCCGTCGCCGACGCCTGCGCGATCGGCGTGCCCGACGAGCAGTGGGGCGAGGCGGTCGCCGCCGTAATCGTGCTGAAGCAGGGCAAGGACGCCTCGGCCAGCGAGCTCCAGCAGTGGGTCAAGGACCGCCTGCGCTCGTCGCGCACCCCGGAGCGCATCGACTTCTGGGACGAGCTCCCGTACAACGAGACCGGCAAGCTCCTGCGCCGCAAGGTCCGTGAGGCGATGCGGGGCGGAGAGTAGATGGACGCGGCGGCCGGCCCGCCGCGGTTCACGGTCCCCGCGCTCGCGCGCTTCCTGCTCGCGCCGGATGCCGGAGAGCAGCTGTCGCCGGTCGGCGGCGACGGGGCCACGGGCCCGGCCGGCCTCGTGCTCGACCTGCGCGCTTCCACCGAAGCGGAAGCGGCCGATGCCCATGACGTCCTGGCCGATCAGCTCGCGATCCTGCCCTGCGTGACGATCGCGATCGAGTCGGGTGTCGACAGCGCCTCGCTCTCCGCTCTCGCCGACGCGTGTGACGTGCGGGTTGCGAGCGAGGGCGCCCTCGCGCCGATCGAAGCGACCCTGGCGCGCACGCCGATCGCGGCCGTCGCCTACGCGCAGCTGCTCCGCGCTGCCCCGCGCCGCTCGGTCTACGAAGGCCTCGTGGCCGAATCGTTCGTGTACTCGACGCTCCAGGCGGGCGCGGAGTTCGGTGCCTGGCTCGACGCGCGTCGCAAGCGACGCAAGCAGGTTCGTGCCGAGGTCGACCCGCCGGTGCGCATGGATCGCGTGCGCGACCAGCTCGAGATCCACCTCACACGCGCCGCCAAACACAACGCCTTCTCGCGCGCGATGCGCGACGGCCTGTCGGAGGCGCTCCAGCTCGCCCTCGCGGATCCGTCGATCGACGAGGTGATCCTGTCCGGGGAAGGGCCGTCGTTCTGCAGCGGTGGCGACCTCGACGAGTTCGGATCGTTCCCGGATCCGGCCGCCGCGCACGCGATCCGGACGACCCGCAGCCCCGCGCTCCTGCTCTCACGACTCGCGGACCGCGTCCGGGTCGAGGTGCACGGTGCGTGCATCGGGGCCGGGGTCGAGTTGCCCGCGTTCACTTCGCGCGTCATCGCGGACGAAGATGCGTTCTTCCAGCTGCCGGAGGTCGCTCTCGGCCTCGTGCCGGGCGCGGGGGGAACCGCGAGCCTGCCGCGCCGGATCGGTCGACAGCGCACCGCATGGCTCGGCCTCTCCGCCGAGCGAATCGATGCGCGCACGGCACTTGCCTGGGGACTGGTCGACGAAGTCCGCCTCGGGCAGCATTCGGAATCCGCGTCCCACGACGCGAACGGCGAAAGGAATCGGTGATGGGCGGACCGCTCGAGGGAATCAAGGTCGTGGAGATGGGCGTCTGGGTCGCGGGACCCGCAGCGGGCGGGATCCTCTCCGACTGGGGCGCGGACGTCGTGAAGATCGAGCCCCCGGGCCTCGGCGATCCGGCACGTCTCTTCCAGTACATGTTGGGCGGCGATCTGCCCTACAACCCGGTCTTCGAGAACGACAACCGCAGCAAGCGGAGCCTCGTCGCCGATCTGCGGAAGCCCGAAGGCCTCGAGATCGCCCTCGACCTGATCCGCAGCGCGGACGTCTTCGTCTCGAACGTGCGTCCGGCCGGACTCGCGCGTCTGGGTCTCGGCGCCGAGGAGCTCTGCACCCGCTTCCCGCGCCTCGTCTACGGGATGATCACCGGCTACGGCATGGAAGGTCCCGAGGCGGACCGCGCGGCCTACGACATCGCGGCGTTCTGGGCGCGGTCCGGGATCGCGCACTCCCTGACGCAGCCCGGAAGTCATCCCCCGCACCAGCGCGGCGGCATGGGCGACCACAACGCGGGCCTCGCCGCCGCGGGTGGCATCTGCGCGGCGCTCCTCAACCGCGAGAAGACGGGCAAGGGGCAGATCGTCTCGACGTCTTTGCTGCGCGAAGGCCTCTACACCCTGTCCTTCGATCTGTCGGTCGCGCTCCGGTACGGCCTCTCGATCCAGGCCGGCAACCGGAAGACCGCGGGGAACCCGGCGATCAACAACTACGCCGACTCCGAGGGCAACTACTTCTGGATCGTCGGGCTCGAAGGCGAGCGGCATTGGCCGCCGCTGGCCCGCGCGGCCGGACACCCGGAGTGGCTCGAAGATCCGCGCTTCGCGGAGCCGCGCGCCCGGGCCGAGAACGCCGAGGCGTTGATCGGCATGCTCGACGAGATCTTCGCCACCAAGACCCGCGCCGAATGGGGCGAGATCTTCGATGCGGAGGAGGATCTCTGGTGGGCCCCCGTCCAGTCGATCGACGACGTGATCGCCGATCCGCAGGTCGCCGCGGCGGGCGGGTTCTGCGAGGTGCCGGACGGACCGACGACGACGACGCTTCCGGCGACGCCGGTCGACTTCGGGGGCACGCCCTGGGCCCCGCGCGCGATGGCGCCCTCGCACGGCCAGCACACCGAAGAGGTGCTGCAGGAGATCGGGCGGACGGGGACCGAGATCGCAGCGCTACGCGAAGCGGGTGTCGTGAGTTAGTCGGCGACCGCGCGCGCCGTCACCGTATCGAGCCCTCAGCGCAAGACAGACCCCCGAAAGGGTCTGTCGGGAGGCGCGCCGCGCCGACCCATCAAAAGTTGATCTTCACACCGACGATCTCCCACGAATAGAAGAATCGCTGCTCGAGGGTCCCGCCCGGGAGGAAGTTGAAGATCATCCGCGAGCCGAAGGTCAGACGGTCGCTCACGAGGTAGTCGAGGCCGAAGCCCGCGTTCACGAGGAAGCCCGAGTCCTGGGTGTCGGCGCCGCGATCGTCGTTGTTGATGACGGCGAAGCCGATTCCGCCGAATGCGAAGGGCTCGAAACGCGCCATGTCGCCGTCGAAGAGATTCGCTCCGGTCAGGGTCAGATTCGCGGTGGGGGCGACGATGAAGCGGTTGTCTTCGAGGCCGACCTGGATCATCGGCCCGACCGAGACGTATTGATCGAACCGGTAGGGCAGCTCGAAGTTCAGCAGGAAGTCGTCCGGACCGCTCGTGAAGCCGAGGCCGGCGCGAAACGCCCAGGGCGTCGTCGGCGGACCCGCAGTAGTGCGGCCGCCGAGGCGGTCTCCGGAGCCCGAGCCCCAATCGTCGTCGCTGCCCCAGTCCTGGGCGCTCGCGAGACTCGGGACGAGCAGGGTGATCGAGATGAGGGCCATCACTCGCAGGCCGGACGGTGCGCGCAGCATCGCGTACTCCTGAATCACCGACGAAGGGTCGGTCGGCTCATGGGCGCGGGGGTTCGAACTGCGGGGGGATGGCGCAAGGGTCCGCGATCATCGCGTGCTTCGCAAGCAATCGAACGACGAACGTCGGAGCGATCCCGGGAATCGGTCTGATGCGAACCGGGGAAAAGGATGGAACCTTTTCGTGAGCGTGGACACACCGGGGGTTCGGTGTCGCGCGGAAGGGGAAGGGACAGGGCGATGAGCGGATTCTCGAAGATCCATCTCGGTCTGCCCTTCTGGGGCTTCGAGGGCTGGCAGGGCGGGCTCTATACCAGGGACAGCCGGTCCGCGGACCACCTCCGTCAGTACGTGCGGGTCTTCGACGCGGTCGAAGGGAACACGACCTTCTATGCGGAGCCACCGGCGACGACGGTCGAGAAGTGGCGCCGCGCCACGCCCGAAGGCTTCCGGTTCTGCTTCAAGCTGCCGCGCACGATCACCCACGACGCCATGCTGCACGACGTCGCCGACGACACGGCGCGCTTCCTCGATCGACTCGACCCGATCCGCGATCGACTCGGGCCGATCATGATCCAGCTCCCACCGAACTTCGGCGCGCGGGAGCTGCCGCGGCTCGAGACGTTCCTCGGCGGGCTGCCGCGGGACTTGCGTTATGCGGTCGAGCTCCGGGATCGCGAGCTCGCGGAGGAGGGCATGCCCGCGGAGCTCGTCGACGACCTGCTCGAGTCCGAGGACGTGGGCCGGGTGATCATGGACACGCGGCCCCTGCGTGACGGACCCGACGGACACCCGGACATCCAGGCGGCGCGCCACAAGAAGCCGAACCTGCCCGTTCGCGAGGTGGCGCTCTCGCCGGACCCGATCGCGCGGATCGTCTTCCATCCGGATCCCGCGGTGAACGACGCATGGCTCGACCGCTGGTCCCGGATCCTGGCCCACTGGATCAAGGACGGGCTCGAGCCGACCGTCTTCGTCCATTCGCCCAGCAACCTCGAGTCGCCGGAAATCGCGCGGGACCTGCTCTCGCGGGTCGACGCCCTCGAGCCCGTCGGTGCGCTGCCGGCCTGGCCGGGGGAAGAGGGCGAGAGCGCGAGTGGACAGCTCGCGCTGCTCTGACGGTTCGGCCGTCAATCGGTCGAGGGTCTACATGAAGTCGGGTCGCGTTCCGATCACCTGAGACGCTTCGAGTCGTTCGAACTCGCGGTCCGGCACGCCGAGCTCGCCCTGCAGCACCTCGCGGTTGTGCTGGCCGAGGGTGGGCGGCGGGGAGCGGTGGAGCTCGCGCTCGAAGAGGGAGAAGGTCGCGGGGAACGACGGATAGCGCGTCTCGCCCGTCACCGGGTGCGTGAGCTTCTGGAAGAAGCGGCGCGCCGCGAGCTGTTCGTTCGGGTGGAGCGCATGGCAGTTGACCGCCGCGCTCGCCGGAACGCCCTCCGCGCGCAGCGCGTCGAGGCACGCGTCGCGGCTCCGCGTTCGCGCCCACGCGGAGATCCGCGCGCAGAGCGCATCGTGGGCGGCATGGCGCCCCGCATGCGTCGTGAGTGCCTCGGAGACGCGCCAGTCCTCGGCGTCGAGCACGCGGCAGAGCGCTTTCCACTCTTCGTCGTTCGTGACCGAGAGCGCGAATCGCTCCTCTTCGCGGGCGGTCTCGAAGAGACCCTGGGGTGCGGCGTGGGGCATGCGATTGCCGCTCCGACCGAGCACCGTCCCGAAGGCCGACGCCTCGATCACCTGCTCCGCGGCGACCGCGAGCGCCGGCTCGACGAGCGCGACCTCGACGACCTGCCCGAGTCCAGTGCGCTCCCGCTCCTCGAGGGCGAGGCCGAGGGCGAAGACCGCGTGGGCGCTGCCGAGGGGATCGCACACGCCCCGCACGACCAGAGGCAGGTCGTCGTAGCCGGTGACCCAGGCGAGTCCGCTCACCTGCTCGACGGTCATCGCGAAGCCCGCGCGATCCTTCCATGGACCATCGAGGCCGAACGCGGGCATGCGCACGTAGATCGCCCGCGAGTTCACGGCCCGGACGCTCTCGGCGTCGAGCCCGAAGGCCGGCATGACCCGCGCCGAGAAGTTCTCGATCACGACGTCGGCCTCGCCGATCATTCGCTTCAGCAGAGTGAGCCCGTCTTCGTCGTCGAGCTTCAGCGTGACGTCGCGCTTCCCGGGATTGACGCCGTGGAAGACGTGGGACCACTCCCAGAGGATCTCGTTCCGGACCGGGGTCGCGAATCGCATGCCGTCGGGCCGCTGGACCGACTCGACCTTGATCACGTCCGCGCCGAGATCCGAGAGGATCGACGTCGTGTAGGGGCCTGCCCAGAACGCGGTCAGGTCGATGACCCGAAGGCCGGCGAAGGGCAGGTCGGCGTGGCCGATCCGGTGGCGCTCCTTCTCACGTTCGGTGTCGAGGAGCGCCAGGACGTAGGCGCGATCCGCGTCGATCTCGGGCGCCCGGCGCAGCGGAGCGGGCTCGCAGGTCTCGAGGCGCCAGGGCGTCCGCGGCTGGAGGAACCCGCCCGGCGATCGCACGAAGGCGCCGCGCGCCTGCAGGTGGTCCATCTCGACGACCGAGGCACCGTTGCCGACGGGGGTGACGGGAATCCGGAGCAGCTCGCATAGCTCGATCCACTCGGCGGTGGTCTTCTCGCGGAGCGCGTCGTGGATCGCGCCCTGCACGAATTCGAGATCCGCCATGCGGTTGCGTGCGTCCAGGTAGCGCTCGTCGTCGCCGATGTCCTGGCGGCCGATCATCGAACAGAAATCCTTCCACTGTTGCCCGGTGATCGTGCAGAACCCCGCGTGGCCGTCCTTCGTCGGCTCGATCGACGGGATCTCGATCGAGCGGTCGAGGGGGCCTTCGACGAACTGGCTGCCCAAGTCGCCAAAGATCGTGAGGCACTGGATCATCGCCTCGAAGATCGACAGGTCGGCGACCTGGCCTTCGCCGGTCTGGCGCGCGGACCGCCACGCCGCGAGTCCCGCGACGGCGGCAAAGGTGCCGCCGGCCCAGTCGCCGATTCGGCCGCCCGCGGCGATGGGACCGCGATCCGGCAGGCCGCGGTAGTCGACGGAGCCGGTCGCCGCCTGCAGCGTGAAGTCGTTCGCCGGGATGCGCGCCCAGGGTCCTTCCTGACCCCAGGGCGACAGGCGCACGACCGAAAGGCGCGGGTGCGCGTCGAGCCAGTCCTCCGGATCGAGGCCCCGCTCCTCGAGCGACGCTGCGCCCCAGTCCTCGAAGACGAGGTCGCTGCGTTCCGCCAGCCCGCTGATGTGCGCGCGGTCCTGCGCGTCGCGGGGGTCGAGGACGATGCTCTGCTTGCCGGCGTTCAGGTATTGGAAGAGGGGCGCGGACTCGTTCTCGTCGAGGTCCTGGAACGAAGCCGTCCAGCGCCGCATCGGGTCGCCCGCCGAGGGCTCGACCTTGATGACCTCCGCGCCGGCGTCGACGAAGAGCTTCGTCGCATAAGGGCCGGCGATCCCCGTGGTGAGATCGAGGATGCGGATGCCTCCGAAGGGGCGGATGGATTCGTCGCTCATCTTAGGAGGATCATGTCTGGGAGGTCATCGTCGGGAGATCGCCATCGGGGCCGGGGGCCGCCTGTCGCCGGGTCGGCCGAGAATCTACCATCACGCTCCCGCCCGGCGAGGCGTGGGCTCGGCCGATCGGTCGGGCGAAGTGAAGGAGTGGAGACGTGCTGACGGAATTCGAGGGCAAGGTCGCGGTCGTGACCGGGGCGGCGAGCGGGATCGGAAAGGCGATGTGCGTGCACTTCGCCCAGGCGGGGATGAAGATCGTTCTCGCGGACGTGGAAAACGACGCGCTGCGCGAGGCCGGGCGTGACATCGAGAAGCTCGGGGTCGAAGCCCTCACCGTCCGGACGGACGTGTCGCAGCCCGATCAGGTCTCGGCCCTCGCCGAGGCGACGATCGACCGCTTCGGCAAGGTCCACGTCCTCTGCAACAACGCCGGCGTCTTCGCGGGCGGACGCACCTGGGACGCGATCGGCACCGACTGGGAGTGGGTGATCGGCGTGAACGTGTACGGCGTGCTCCACGGGATCCGTTCCTTCGTGCCGATCATGCTCGAGCAGGACGAGCCGGCCCACGTCGTGAACACCTGCTCGATGGCGGGGCTGATCAACATGCCGCTCTCCGGGGTCTACAACGTCAGCAAGCACGCGGCGCTCTCGCTGACCGAGACGCTCTACCATGAGCTCGCGAGCGTCGGCGGTCCGGTCGGCTGCTCGGCGCTCTGCCCGGAGCTGATCCGGACGGGCATCGGGCGCTCCGATCGCAACCGCCCGGCGCATCTCAAGCGTCCCGAGGACGAGGGCACGCCGGAGCAGGAGCTGGTCGAAGCCGCGATCAAGTCGAGCATCGACACCGGCCTCGACCCGTCTGCCATGGCCGAGCGCGTCTTCGAGGGCATCCGGACGGACACGTTCTACTTGATGGCGGAAGAGGGCGGCAGCTGGGACGCGGCGTGCAAGATCCGCCTCGACGACATTCGCGAGCGCCGGAACCCCACGTCCAACACGCTCTCCGGCGCGAATTGATCTCGCCGGTCGTCGGCGCGCGGCGCCTCGCGTGAAGCGCTCACTGCTCTACCAGGTCGGTGGCCCCGACGGGGTCGACTTCGAGACCCTCGTCGGGGAGGTCACCCTCGCCGAGGAGCTCGGGATCGACACCGTCTGGTGCTTCCCCTCGACCGGCGACGACGGGACGTTCCGGGGCAGCGCGCCCGAGATCTGGCTCGGCGGCCTCGCGGCGCGTACGCGGTCCGTGCGGCTCGGCTGGGGCGTCGCGGATTGCCTCCCCCCGGAGCGTCCGCCGATGCGCATCGCCGAGCAGGCGGCCTCCCTCGACTTGTCCTGCGAGGGTCGCCTCGAGGTGGCGATCCTTCCGGATGGCGAGCTCGATTCCGGGGCCACCGACTGGCAGGAGGGCTACCGCATGCTCGTCGACATGTGGGACGCGCCGACCTTCTCCTGGGGCTCGGAGCGCTTCGAGGTCCGTCCGATCGACGTCGTGCCCAAGCCCGCGCAGAAGCCGCACCCGCCGCTTTGGCTGGCCGGCTGGTCGGCAGAGCACGCGCGCGCCGCCGGCCGCGGGGGACTCGGTTATCTCGACGTCTCGGGCGCGAGCGATGACATGCTCGAGATCGGACGCGACGCGTACGCGGAGGGCCGTGCGGAATGCGAGCCCGAGGATCTCGTGTGCGTAGGCGCGTTCGCGGCGGTCGGTGATTTCGAGCCCGGCGAGTCCGGGGCCGAGCGATTGGCCGCCTGGGAATCGCTGTCGATCGATCAGGCGATCCTGCGCGCCGGCCCGCTCTCCGGCGGCCATGACGACGCGGTTCGCCGCATCCGCGCGTTGACCGACGCGGCTGCCGAGGTCCACTAACGTCCGGGCAGCGGGCGGCGCCTAGCGTTCCGACATCAAGGTCGGTCCGCCGCCCATCGCCTCGCTCTCCGCCCGAATCGCTCGCCACCTGAAGGGCGACGTGAGCTGTCCCCAGTAGTCCATCGGGAAAGCCGGCAGGCCGGCGATGCCGATGTCCGCCGGCGGCTCGCGGTCCTTCGGCAGGAAGCGCGTGCCGAAGACGACGTCCCAGACGATCAGGTTCTGCCCGAAGTTGGTGTTCGATTCCTCGAGGCGGCGCGAGTGATGCCAACGGTGGAGCTCGGCCATGCTGAAGAACCAGTTGAGTGGGCCGAGACGCAACACGAGGTTCGCGTGCTGGAAGAGGCCGTGGACCGCGGAGACGAGGCCGAAGAGCGCGATCACCCGGCCATCCGCCCCGACGATGATCAGCGGGATCATCGGACTGAAGGTCGAGAGCGCGATGTCGACGGGGTGGAAGCGGACGGCGTTCAGGAAGTAGAGGCGCGGCGCGCTGTGGTGCATCGCGTGGAAGCGCCAGAGCCAGTCGAACTCGTGGGTCAGGCGGTGGATCCAGTACATGAAGAACTCGCCGAACACGAGGGCGAGTCCGAGCTGGAGCCAGAGGTTCCAGTCGGTCGGCCAGAGCGAGCCACCTACGCGGTCGGCGAGCCAGGCGGCACCCGCGATCGCGACGAGCCGCGCGGGAATCTCGAACAAACGGGTCGTGAGGAAACCGGAAACGAGCAAGTGGCCGATGTCGACCCTGAGGTCGCCCTGGGAGTGCAGCCAGCTCCTCTGCCAATAGAAGAGGCGCTCGAGCCCCATGATCACGAAGTAGGCCGCGATCGTCGGGAGCCCGATCGCGATCGCCGGATCTGCGCCTGCCTCGATCTCCGCGATCGCATACGCCACGCCCCCGCCCAATATGACGGGAAAGATCGTGCGGGCCACGATCCACTCGAGGGCGCCGCGGGTGCCCTCGCTGCTCGTCGGAGTGTCCGCGGTCGGCGCGGTCATGCTGGCAGCTCTCCATCCTGCAGCGCTCGCGCGCCGCCCGACGGGAACTCTACGACGCCGCGCACGGATTCGCTCGGTAGGTCCCTCGCGCGGATCAAAAGCCGATGCGGATCTTGCCCACCAGATTATGGTCGACCGTGTTGTCGCTGCGATAGGCGTCGTAGCGGAGCTGTAGCTGGAGTCGGTTCGCGTACTTCGGCACGAACGAGATCCCCGCGCCGATCTCGAACCCGCCGTCGTTCTCTTCCGCCTCGACGGTGAACCCCGGCGCGGCGGCGGGGGCATCGACGAGCGACGCGGTGACGTCGCGCTTCGCACCCGAGATCGTCTGGCGCCAGCGCAGGTCGACGGTCGGTCGCCATACGCCGGTCGCCCACTCGAGGTAGCGATGGACGTAGCGGCGGTACTCGTAGACGGTGCCGAGGCGGAGTCCCGTTCGCGTCGTGAGCACGTCGTCCTCTCGGTTGGAGATGGACGTGCGGTAGATCCCGCCGCCGTCCTCAGAGAAGCCGCCGGTCTCCATGCGCATCCAGTCGACTGCTGCGATCGGCTCGATGGTGATCGGGCCGACGTCGAAGAGCAGGCCGACTTCGCCAGCGAGGAGCAGGCGGCTGCTGTTGAAGTCCCGTTCGGCGTTGAGAGCCTGGCCGACCGCGGTGCCGCCGGTGCCCTCGCTGTAGAAGATCGACCGGTTCGACTCGTGGCGCGTGTGCGCCCAGCTCGCGACGCCCTGGACGCGCAGCGGGCCATGGGACCAGGACGCGTGGCCAGAGATCTCGGCGAGGGTCAGGTTCGCGTGTCCGCCCTGCTGGAACGAAAGGCTGCCCGACTGCGAGGAGAGGGCGAGGGTGAAGTCGAAGCCGCCGATCGACGGGGCATCGAGGCCGAGGACGATGCCGCCCATGCGGGCCTCATACTCCGGGTGGCCGTCGAAGCCGTCGCGACTGCGGAAGCCACCGACGCCCGAGACCCAGGGCGCCCAGTCTCGCGCGTGGCATTCGACGGGCTGGGTCGTGCCCTGCCACGGGTCGAGCTCGCCCGGGGTGCAGTCCCGCGGTCGACCGAGGAGCAAGCGCGCCACCCGGCGGCCGCTCTCCATCACGACGGTCGAATGCGCGTCGTAGGTCTCGGGGGAGATCGCGCTCAGCACGTTGTTCACGCTGCCGTCGGTCTGCGCGAGGCGGTCGAGCTCGGTCTGGAGGTCGGTCGAGGTGCCGGGGTCGCCGTCGATCAGGTCGAGGTAGGCGCCGATCGACTGGTTGTTGGCGGTGAACGCGACGCCCGGGTCGCCGAAGCCGCTGGCGCTCATGACCACGAACTCGATGCCGTTCGTCGTGTAGTTCGTGCTGAACATGCGCAGGCCGCTCGCGTCGGGCAGCGTGATCGTGTCGAAGGTCGACGCGCCGCGACCGCCGGCCGCGTCGATCAGCGTGAACGTGCCGTCCCCGATCGTCGCGGGGAGGAAGATGTCGAGCTCGCCGTCGAAGGTCGCGGTGCCGGCGAGGGTGAACGGGGTGGTCGTCTCGTTCGCGCGAAGGCGGAGGGACGAGCCGTCCATCATCAACAGGCTGCCGCCGACGTTCGTCGGCGTGTCTACCCCGAGCCGCGCGCCGTCCGGGATCTCGATCGTGCCGGTGAAGCCGGAGCCGTCCGTGATGATCCAGCCCGACGTCGAGGTGATCGCCATCGGGTCGCCTTCGAGCCGAAGGGTCTCGAAGTTCGCGAGTCGGGACAGATCGAACGTCAGGAAGCTCGTGGGGTTGAAGCCGAGCACGGCGGTGTCCGTGCCGCTCTCGCCGTCGATCACGACACCGGTGTCGATGACGTTGCCGAAGCCGCCGGAGTGGCGATAGGTGTCGTCGCCGGCGCCGAGGAAGGCGTTGGCGCCGAGGAAGCCCGAGTTGTCGAGGACGTCGGCGCCGGTGCCGAAGCGCGTCTCACCTTCGATGCGGCCCGAGGTGGTGTTCGTGAGGGTGTGTCCAGTGTTGCCGAAGAGGAGGTCGGTGCCGATGCGGCCGGCGTTCGCGACGTCGCCGCCGAGGGCGAGGGCGATCGGGGTGGTCGCGTCGGCGTCGACCGCGCCGGTCGCAGTGATGTCGAGCAGGCCGATGAAGCCGCTGCCGTTCAGGAGCTCCCAACCGGTCAGGGCCGCGTTGAGGCCCTGGACCCGGACGGTCTCGAAGGTCGCGATGCGGCTCAGATCGAACTCGCGAGGGTCGCCGCCGTTGGACGTGAGGACGAAGGTGTCGTCGCCGAGGCCGCCGACCGCGAACCCGCCGATCGTGGCGTCGCGGCCGAAGGACAGAGTGTCGTCGCCGCCGCCCATGTCGACGGTGCCGGTCAGCGTGCCGGTCTGGTCGAAGAGGTCCGCGCCGACCCCGAACGTGAGGTTGCCGGTGAGGGTGCCGTCATTCGCGACGGTCGTGTCGTTCGCCGAGGTCGTGACGTCACCCGTGAGGACGCCGAGGTTCGTCAGGTCGCCGCCGATCGCGAGGGTGGCCGACTGCGTGAGCGACGAGTTCAGGTTGACCCGGATCTCGCCGGTGAAGCCCGCCGCGTTCTGGAGGTCCCAGCCCGGAAGCGCATCGTCGTCGGCCTGGATCTCGAGGAACTCGAAGTCGACGAGCTCGGAGACGTCGAAGACGCGCAGCGAAGCGCCGGGGTTCGAGAGTCGCGCGGTGTCCGTGCCCGTGCCGCCGTCGACCATGCCCGTTCGCGTCGCGGCGCCTTCCTGCTCGTAGAAGTCGATGCCGGCGCCGAGCAGCACGTCGCCGGTGATCCCGCCGCGGTTGATGACGTTGTCGTTGCCCCCTTCGCCGAAAACGGTGCCCATGTAGGTGGCACCCGCCTCGTTGTCGAAGAAGTCGCCGCCGTCGCCGAGAAAGAGGTCACCGGTGATCGCGCCTTCGTTCGTGACGCGCTCGACTCCGGTCGTGCCCTGGACCGCGATGCCCCGGTTGGGCATGCCGGCGTCGGTCAGGTCTGCGGTGATCGCACCTGTCACCTCGTTGAGGACACGGTTCTCGAAGGAACCGAAGCTGTTGCGGAAGAGCACGAGGGGGCCGGCGTCCTGGTCGCCCATCAACGTGCCCGCATTCTCGAACGTGTGGACGTCGTCGAGGGCGGAGTCTGTGCTGGTCAGGAAGCTGTTGCCGCCGAGAGACACGCCGATCGCGTCCGTTCCGGTCACGTCGATCAGTCCGGTTCCGAAGTTGATGGCGAAGCTGTTCTGGTCGCCGTCCGGGTTGTTCGTGTCATCGCCCAGCAGGATGCCGATCGCGTTCGCGCCGGCGACGTTCATCGTCCCGCCGTTGCGGACGTCGCCCACGGTCGCGGCGCCGGATCCGCTGATCCACCCGTCGCCGAGCTCCAGACCGATCGAGTCGTCTCCCGCGATGTTCATCGTGCCGTTGTTCGTATGGTTCGCCTGCGCGCCCGGCCCGGACCGGTCGCCCGCGACGAGACCGCGACCGTTGGTGCCGAGCAGGTCGACCGTGCCGTCGAGGAGGGTGCCGGTGTCGTCGCCGGTCTCGATGACGATGCCGTTCGCGCCGTTCACCGTGACGGTGCCGTCGGTGATCGCGCCGTTCGGGAGCGGCAGGCCGGTGTTCTCGTTGATCTGGATCGCGCGTCCGTTGTCGCCGTCGAGGACGATCGTGCCGCTGTTCCAGAGGATGTTGTCGTCACCGCCGCGCATCGCGACGCCGTCGTCCCCCGTGACCGTGATCGTGCCGCCGACCTCGTTCGTGACGTCATAGTTGTCGGTCACGTCGATGCCGACGCCGCCGTTCTGGTTCAGGTTGATGTCGCCGGTGTTCTGGATCTCGATCGTGGGCGGGCCACCGGTCGGATCCGTGTTCGATCCGAACCGCACGCCGGTCCCGTCCACGACGTTCACGTTGATCGTGCCGTCGAGATCGACGTCGACGTCGTCGCCGCCGAGTACGCCGACGCCGTCGGTGTCGACGACGTTCACGGTCGAGTCCACGCCGAGGCTCACCGAGCCGCCGTTGCCGACGACGATGCCCGCGGCGGCGGCGCCGCTGTCGTCGATGACGGTGAGGGCGCCGGTCGTGACGTCGACGTCGTTGAAGGCGCTCGCGTCGAAGCCGGTCTCGTCCGTACCGGTACAGGTCACGCTGCCGCCGTCCGCCAGGGGCGGCGTGTCGGGATCACAGGCGGCCTCGGCTCGGGGCGCCAGCAGCCAGAACGCGCTCGCCACGGCGAGCCCCAGCAGGAGCGGTCGCGTGGCGCGCGACGCGGGGCGCGCGGGCGAAGGGGAGCGGTCGGCGCGGGGCGCGGCGCCGTCGGCGTGGCGGGGGGTCTCGGGGTGCATGGAGTTCCTGCGGCGTTGGCCGGGAGGACGACCGCGGGTTCCGGCGATCGACAAAGAAGGGGGCGTATAGTACCTCTAGTGGCCGCCCGCAGGTCCGCGGTGACGACCCCTCGGACTCTCTCTTCCACATGATTGGAAGGGCGCGCAGCCGAGCGGGGGCTAGTTCGAATCGCGCGCGCAGGATTCCCCCACGCGCACGCAGACCATCGGAAAGGAAAAGATCATGACACTCGACCCGAGTGCGGTCGGTGCGAAGGGTGACCCCTCGCGCCGCAGCTGGACCTCGAAGGACTCCCTCCTCTATGCCGTCGGCGTTGGCGCCGGCCTGGACGAGCTGCAGTTCACCACGGAGAACACCAAGGACACGCCCCAGCGCGTGCTTCCGACCCAGGCCGTGATCCTCGGCGGCGGCGGCGTGCCGCTCCAGAAGGCCGGCGAGTTCAATCCCGCGCTGATGGTCCACGGCACCGAGGGCATCGAGCTGCATCGCGAGATCCCGGCGGAAGGCGAGATCGAGAGCGTCGGTGAGATCACCGGCATCTGGGACAAGGGCAAGGCCGGCGTGATCGAGATGGCGTCGACGGCGACCCTCGTCGAGACCGGCGAGAAGCTCTTCACCGTCCGCATGTCGCTCTTCTGCCGCGGCGCCGGCGACTTCGGCGGCGACCGTGGGCCGACGCCGACCTTCGAGCTGCCCGACCGCGCGGCGGACCATCAGGTCACTTACAAGACGCGTGAGGATCAGGCGCTCACCTATCGCCTGTCCGGCGACCGCAACCCGCTCCACTCGGATCCGTCCTTCGCGGCGATGGGTGGCTTCGATCGCCCGATCCTGCACGGCCTCTGCACCTACGGGTTCACGGGCCGCGCGCTCCTGCACACGCTTTGCGGCTCGGACCCGTCGCGCTTCAAGAGCATGCACGGCCGCTTCAGCAAGCCGGTCATGCCGGGCGACGAGCTCACGATCTCGATGTGGGTCGATGGAACTCTCGATGGCCACCAGAAGGCCCTGTTCCAGACGAAGAACCAGGATGGCGACGTCGTCCTCGACCAGGGGGAGTGCGGCTTCGCGTAGCGCGCACGCCCGGGCTTCATCCTTCAGAACACCCCCGTCGAGGCTGGCTCGGCGGGGGTGTTCGCGTTCTCGTCGCGGAAGTGACGCTCGGTGTGGGGTTGACGCAATACCCTGAGCCGGTAAACAGGGTGGACTCTCTTGCCCGGCGGCCGTCCGGCCGATGCGGAAAGGGAGACACGGGAGCCGAGCCGACGTGGCTTGCCCCGTGGGAGGATCGCGGAATGGCCGATCATCGCCGGATACGCATACACCCTTCGCGCGACGCGCGGAGGCTGCGCGCGACGACGACTTCCGAGAGGATGTACGTCGTCGCGAGACGACGAGCGACGATGGGCGAATGATCGAGTGAAACCCCTGCGCACGCGCGCGGGGGTTTCGTCGTTTCGGGACTGGAACCACAGGAGACGAGATGAGGCCGGAACTATCGCTGGACAGTCGTTGGTGGACACTCTCGGGCGCCGAGGTGCTCGACGTGATGGGCAGCGTTCGCTCGCTGGTCCGCGAGGGCCAGGTCGTCCACATCGGCACCGACGCCCAGAAGTCGTCTTCGCGAATGGAGTTCGTGACCGTCGCCTGCGTCCTCAACCCGGGGAAGGGCGGCCGCGTGTTCTACACCCGCCGCTACGACCGCAAGAACGTCTCCCTCTTCGAGAAGCTCTCGACCGAGACCTGGCTCTCCCTCGACCTCGCCATGAAGATGCACGATGCGTTCTCGCTCACACCCGAGCAGGAGCAGATCTGGGTCCACGTCGACGCGAACCCGGACGAGCGCTTCGACTCGAGTGACTACGTGAAGCAGCTCGCGGGCATGGTCGCGGGCTCGGGGTTTCCTGTGCTCGTGAAGCCGAATGCGTGGTGTGCTTCGCACGTCGCGGACTTCGCGGTGAAGAACAAGCATTTCAGGGCGCGGATGCGGGCGGCGTAGGGGCGCAGGCGCTCGGGTTGATCGAGCGACGTGCACTCGGTGTTGACGGGGAAGGGGGTTCCCTCCGCCTTCGCTCGTGAGCTGCGCCTCGGGCACTCGCGGGCCGTGCCGTGGGGCCCGGCTAGCCCGGGACTTCCGAGAGGGAGATCGGGCCGCCGCCTCTCTGCCAACCTCTGGCTAGGAGCCAGGATCTCGGCCGTGCGACTTCGATCTTCGGGATTGCCTTGATCCGCTCCTTCCAGCCATCGAAGAAGCGGCCGGAAGAGGCCGAATCGGGCGCATTGCTTCGCTCGAGCGGCTCGCCTCGCTGTCGACGGTGCTTCCGGTCGTTGAGAAGGACGTAGCGGAGCGCGTTCCGCACCTGGCGCGGCGTCGCGAGCACGACCGAGTGGAAGCGCCCGTCCAGGACGGGCCCCTTCCGCCGAAACACGCGGTTCACCGCCAGCGCGATCCGCGAGCCGATGCTCTTCATCCCGAACGCGAGCGCTTCCTTGTTCGCGGCCTCCACGATCATGTGAACGTGGTCGCGCTGAACTGAGTAGTGTGCGACGCGGAAGTCTCCGCGCTCGCATCCGCGCGCCAGCGTCTCACGAAACGCGCGTAGCCATCGGCGGTTCCGGAGCGACGGAACGTCTCGACGCATACGGAGCGTGACGTGAACCGGGTGTTCCTTCCGGACCGCCACTCGCTCCCGATGCCGAACCCGCGCGCGCCGTGCCGGCTTCCGCCCGGGCTTCTTCTTCCGCCGCGAAGGCGAACGACGATGGACGAAGCACTGATCGATCGAGAGCTGCTGGGGGACTGTCATCGCCTAACAAAGATAGGGGCGATGGTTCATCGAATCGATCACGGAACCAGCGTTCACTCGAAAACTGATCCGTGACCGGGCCCCAAGGCAGAGCGTCCGCCTAACACCCAAGCACCCCCATCAATACCGAGAGCACGGCATCCGGACATCGAGACCGCGAGAGCTGATCTCAGCCCTTCCGCAGCTCCGCCCCCGCCTCACCCACCAGCTTCTCGAAGCGCGACAAGAACTTCCCCTCGTCCTTGTCCGTCAGCGTCTTCGTCTCGCTCTGCAGCAGAACATGGAACGCGAGCGACTTGCGCCTCGCGCCGATCGACTCGCCCCGGTACAGATCGAAGAGCTCGACCCCGGCGACCTGCTTCTTGCCCGCCTTCTCGATCAGCTCGATCAGGGCACCGGCACTCATCGACTCGTCGCAAGACACCGCGACGTCGACCTTGATCCCCGGGAACTTCGGCAGCGGCTTGTAGCCCGCGCCCGAGAGCGAAGCGGCGAGCAGCGCGTCGAGGCACACCTCGCCGACCGCGACGTCGCTGTCGAGATCCCCCGAGAGTCCGAGCTTCGGCGCTAGGCCGGGCTCGAGCTCGCCGACGATGCCGACGACTTCGGGGGAGCCTTCGAGTCGGAGGAAGAGGCACTTGCCCGGGTGCGCCCAGGTCGGGACGTCGCCGTCGGCGCTCCACTGCGACGCGCCGCATCCCCGCGAGCGAACGAGGTCGTTCACGATCGCCTGGAGCCCCATCAATCGATTGTCGTCGTAGCGGGCCTTCTTGCCGGGTCGGGTGCCGGCCCAGGCGAGTCCGAGCAGATGGCGCTCCTTCGGCTCGCCGCGGTCGTTCCCGTTCTCGGGCTCGTAGGCCTTGCCGATCTCGAAGAGCCGCACGTCCGAACGGTTGCGACGGTTGGCTTCGAGGCGCGGCAGCAGGCTGGGCGCCACGCGGCGGCGGATCTTCGACTCGCTCTGGTTGACCGGGTTGATCACCGACACGTGCGGCTGATCCTGCTCGCCCAACATCTCGAGGAGTCCGTCGTCGATGAACGAGTAGGAGAGGTTCTCGTGGAAGCGGGCGCCGCCGGCGAGGCGGTCCTGCAGTTGGCGCACGAGCATGCGGCGCTCGTCCCGGGGCGGGGGGACGATGTCGAAGTGGAGGGGTTGTTCGTCGATGTTGCCGTAGCGGTGGATGCGGCCGATCTCCTCGACGAGGTCCTGCTCGATCGTGATGTCCTTGCTCGCGCGGAACGAGGGGACGTGCACGTCGTAGAGGTCGACGCTCTGGCCGTGGGTGCCGTCCTGGACGCCGAACTCGAGGCGCTCGAGGATGTGTCGGATCTCTTCGTCCGGGAGCGGCTTGCCGAGGGCGGTTCGGACGCGTTCGTTGCGGAGCGGAATCACGCTCGACGGATCCGTCCAGTCACCGGCGTCGGTTGGCGCCGAGGGGAAGCGCGCCTCCGGGTGGATCCCGGCGAGGAGCCGCGCGAAGTGACCGGCGGCCTCGAGCGGGAGCTTCGGATCGAGGGTCTTCTCGAAGCGCGCGGAAGAGTCGGTGCGCAGACCGACGTGCGTCGACGTCCGTCGCACCGTCGTCGCCTCGAACGTCGCGACCTCGAGCAGCAGCGAGTCCGTGTCCGGCGCGACCTTCGAACCGTCGCCGCCCATGATACCGGCGAGGGCGACCGGCGTGTCGCCGGCGCAGATGAGGAGATCGCTGTCCCGGAGCTTCCGCTCCTCGCCGTCGAGGGTCTCGATCGTCTCGCGATCGTGGGCGTTGCGTACGACGATCCCGCGTCCGCCGCCGTCGGCTTCGAGTCGGTTGCGATCGAAGACGTGGTTCGGCTGGCCGAGGTCCATCATGACGAAGTTGGACAGGTCGACCAGCAGGTCGATCGGGCGCTGGCCGACCGCGAGGAGCAGCCAGCGCAGCCAATCGGGAGACGGGCCCGGCTGCACGCCATCGATCGGGAGCCCGACATAACGCGAGCAGCCCGGGGTCTCGATCGCGATCGGATAGGGCGCGCCGTCACCGGTCTCGGGGAGCGACGTGTCGAGGGGGAGGAGCTCGCGCTCGTAGATCGCCGCGACCTCGCGGGCGATCCCGCGATGGCCCCAGAGATCCGGGCGGTGGGTGAGCGACTTGTTGTCGATCTCGATGATCCAGTCGTCGACGCCGAGGGCGACGGCCACGGGCGCACCGACGGCGGCGTCCTCGGGGAGCACCCAGATGCCGTCGTGTTCCTCGCCCTGGCCGCCATGTAAGTCGAGCTCGCGAATCGAGCAGATCATCCCGAACGAGGGAACACCGCGGATCTTCGACTTCTTGATCTTGAAATCGCCCGGGAGCGTCGTGCCGACGGTCGCGACCGCTACTTTCTGGCCAGCGTCGACGTTGGGCGCGCCGCACACGATCGTGAGCGCCTCTCCCTCTCCCGCGGCGCCGACGTCGACGGTGCAGACCGAGAGCTTTTCCGCGTCGGGGTGCGCGTCCTTCGCCTGGACCTGGCCGACCACGACGTCATGCAGCTGCGGCGCGAAGCGCTCGAGTCCCTCGACCTCGGCGGTCGAGAGGGTGAGGTCGTCGGCGAGCCGATCCGGGGTGATTCCGGCGAGATCGACGTGGCGCGAGAGCCACTTCATGGAGACGTACATCAGAACTGCTCCAGGAAGCGCACGTCACCATCCAGCAGGTGGCGGACGTCGTCGATGTTGTGTCGCAGCATCACGAGCCTCGAGAGACCCAGGCCGAACGCGAAGCCGCTCCACTCTTCGGGGTCGACGCCGCCCGCGCGCAGCACGTTCGGATGCACGAGGCCGCAGGGTAGGAGCTCGATCCAGGTCGTCTTCTTGCAGACCGAACAGCCGTCCGAACAGAAGGGGCAGCGTGCGTCGAGCTCGAAGCCCGGCTCGACGAAGGGGAAGTGGCCCGGGCGCAGCCGCACGTCGAGGTCGCGCCCGAAGATCCCGCGCAGGAGTGTCTTCATCGCGCCGATCAGGTGCGCCACCGAGATGTCCTTGCCGACCACGAGCCCTTCCATCTGATAGAACGTGTGGTCGTGGCTCGCGTCCGTCGTCTCCTGGCGGAAGACGCGTCCCGGTGCGATCACGCGGAAAGGCGGCGTCCTCTTCTCCATCGCGCGGATCTGCACCGGCGACGTGTGCGTGCGCAGAACGAGCTGGCCATCTTCATCGCAGTAGAACGTGTCCTGCGAGTCGCGGGCGGGGTGATCCTTCGTGATGTTGAGCGACTCGAAGTTGTAATGGTCGAGCTCGACCTCGGGCCCATCGAGCACCTCGTAGCCCATCGACAGGAAGAGGTCCTCGAGCTCGCGGGTTACCTGCGTGATCGGATGCAGGCTGCCGCGCTCCGCGAGGGGCGGCGGCAGGGTCGCGTCGAAGTCGTCGGCGCGGCGCGCGGCGTCGAGCTTCGACGCGTCGAGGGCGGACTGCCGCGCCTGGACCAGCTCGAGGATCGACTGCTTGAGGGCGTTCGCCTTCTGGCCGTGCGCCTTCCGGTCGGCCAGATCGAGCTTCGGGATCTCGGCGAGCATCGCCGCGACGACGCCCTTCTTGCCGACGTAGTCCCGCTCGACGTCCTTGAGCGCGGCCGCGTCCTCGCACGTCTCGATGCGCTGGCGCGCCTCCTCGAGCGTGGCTTCCGGGTCCATGACGTGTCCTCTCGCCCGGCACCCCGCGCACGCCGTGCGCAGCTCGGGAAGAGCTGGTCGGCCGATCGGCGAAATGCTGCGGCCGGTGGCGGCCGCGCTTCGGGCACTGCGTGGGGGGCCCACCCGCGGGCGGGATCGGCGGATCTTACCGAATGTACGGGCGTTTGGGGCCCGATTGGCGCCGGATCGGCCCGGAAGGGGCACACTTCCGGGCGGCGCGGGCAGTCGACCCGGCCGCATTCGAATCCTCTGTGAAGCCCTTCACAACCCACGCTCTGGAGACGCCCGATCCTATGCCTCGAAGACACGGAGCAGTCACGGCATGGCGAGTCCCGAACGGGCGACACGACGGCGGACGGAGAGCGAGGCGATGACCCAGCGCGCACCGGGCATCGTGCTGGGCCTCCTGGCGATCGTGCTCTGCCTCGGGCTGCGGGCGGCGGGCGTCTTCGATGCCCTCGAGCTGGCGCTCCACGACCGCTTCGTCGAAGCCGCGCACGGGGAGGTCGAGGGGAGCGCGCCCATCGTCCTGGTCCCGATCGGCGAGTCCGAATTCGAGCGCTACGGCTTCCCGATCCCCGACGCGATCCTCGCCCGGGCGATCGAAGCCCTGCGCGCGGCGGGCGCCACGGCGGTCGGGATCGACTTGTACCGCGACGGACCCGCCGGGCCCGGAGCCGCAGAGCTCGCCGGATGGAAGGCCCTCGAGCGCGTCGTCGCCGGCCATGACGACGTGGTCGTGAGCGAGCTGCTCGGCTCCGACGATCAACGCGGCATCGCGGCGCCCGCCTTCGCGCGCCCCGCACAGGTCGGGTTCAACAACCTGCTCCTCGACCCGGGCCGCGTCGTGAGACGCGGCTACCTCTTCGCGTGGGACGACGACGACACCTCGCACTCGTCGCTCTCGCTCCAGCTCGCGCTTCGGCATCTCGCCTCGAGCGGCGTCCGACTCGGTCCGGCCGGGGAAGACGACGCCTGGGTGAAGCTCGGGGACACCGTCGTGCCGGCCCTCGAGGGCGACTTCGGGGCCTACTCCGGGATGGACGCTGGGGGCTACCAGTTTCCCCTCGACTTCGCCCGCGCCGACGCCGCGATCGACAGCCTCTCGTTCGGCGATCTGCTCGACGACCGGGCCGACGCCGACCAGATCGCCGGTCGAATCGCGATCGTCGGCACCGACGCGCGCAGCGTGAAGGACGACTTCAACGCGCCCCACGCCGCCGGCCAGACCGTGAAGGGCTATCGCATCCATGCGCACGCGACGGACCAGCTGATCCGCATGGGCAAGGGAACGTCGACCCCGCGCGGCAGCTGGGGCGAGCTCGGCGAGCTCGCGTGGATCGCAGGCTGGGGCGCCGGGGGCATCGGACTTTCCCTCGTGCTCGGCTCCCTCGGTTGGGCCGGGCCGGCCTTCCTGCTGGGACTCGTCGTGCTCCTCGCGGCTTCCGCCTCGCTCTTTTCCGCGGGCCTCTGGGTGCCGACGGTCGCGCCTGCCTTCGCCTGGATCGTGGGCGGGGGCGTCGCCGTCGGCGACCGCGCTCGCCGGGAAGCGCGCGCACAGCGCGAGATGACGATGATGTTCCGTCGCTTCACGTCCCATCGCGTCGCCGACTGGATGTGGGATCGACGCGACGAGTTCTTCGCGAACGGCCACTTCCTCGCGCGCCGCGGCACGATCACCGCGCTCCTCTCCGACCTGAAGGGCTACACCGCCGCCGCCGAGAAGATGGAGCCGGCCGAGCTGATCGAGTGGATCGACACGTACATGAACGCGATGGCCGAGGTGATCGAGCGCTACGACAAGGGGCACGTGGACGACTACGTCGGCGACGGGATCAAGGCGAATTTCGGGGTGCCCGTCTTGTCGGAGACCGAGGATGAGATCACGGCCGACGCGGTGGCGGCGGTGCGTTGCGCGATCGAGATGGGGCGGACCCTCGAACGTCTGAACGAACGTTGGGCGGAAGCGGGCTGGCCGACGGGCCGACAGCGGATCGGCCTCTTCACTGGCCCGGCGGTCGTCGGATCCCTCGGCGGCGACGAGCGCCAGAAGTACACATCCGTCGGCGACACGATCAACACGGCGGCGCGTCTGGAAGGCATCGGCGGCGCCCTCGATTTCGACCAGGAGACCGCGCTCCAGCGCATCCTGATCGGCGAGCGGACACGCGAACTCATCGGCGATCGCTTCGAGGTCGAGGACCTCGGGCGCCACGCCGTGAAGGGGAAGGACGAGCCCCTGCGGATCTACCGCGTGCACGGTGAAAAGGCCGTGCCTGCGGAGGAGGAACGAGCATGACGACTCGACGACGACACGACGACCAGCACACGCGGCCCCTGGCAACCTCGCTGATGGCGGCGACGATGGCCGTCTTGATCGCGGGGCCCGTCCTCGCAGACGGGACGGCCGACACCGAAAGCGTGAAGCCGAAGGCGCCGCCGACCCGCGACGTCGCGAAGGCTGCTGCGGACGAACACCGCCGAGCGGCGGTCGATGACACGAACGACCTCGTCCCCTACGTCCCGAAGAGTCGCGGCAAGGCGAAGCACAGCGCCGCCGGGGGCACGCGCACGGCCTCCCGGCTCGGCAACCTCGAGGTCGCGGTGATCGCGCCGGACGAGGGGCTGACGACCCGGGCCCAGCCGGTGCTCTACTGGTTCGTCTCCGAGACGACGAACGCGCGCGTCGACGTCACGCTGACCGACGACGACGCGATCGATCCGTTGATCGAGGTGACACTCCCGACCCCGGTCACCGCGGGCATCCATGCGATCGACCTCGCCGAGTACGACGTGTCTCTCGAGGCCGGTCGCTCGTATCGCTGGAGCGTGGCGGTCGTCCAGGACGCCGACCGGCGGTCGACGGACAAGACCGCGGAGGCGATGATCGAGCGGACGGGGGCTTCGGCCAGTCTCGAACGGTCGCTCGCGGACGCGTCACGGCGCTATGCGCCCTACGCGCTCTCCGGGATCTGGTACGACGCGATCGACGAGCTGCGGAGCGCCCGGGCGGCGGACCCGCAGGATCGTGGCCTGCGACGACAGGAGATCGCGCTCCTCGAACAGATCGACCTGACCGGCGTCGCGCGCTTCGCGCGAACCGCGGCGCGCTAGGCCGTCCGATCGCTAGGCAGGCTCGGTGACGCTCTCCGCTTCGTCGAGCCTGCGCGGAATCCCGAGGGCGAGCACGACGCCGACCGCGGTCAGCCCCGCCGCCGCCTGGAAGGGGAGGGGATCGCCCAGGTCGTAGAGGAGACCCGCGGCGATCGGGCCGACGATTCGCGCCGCCGAGGCGGTCGACTGGAAGACGCCCATCACGAGGCCGCGGCTGCCCTCGTCCGACGCGAGAGAGACCAGGCTCATCATCGGTGGCTGCGAGATCCCGCGCCCGACGGCCGCGAGGCCGAGGGGGAGAAGCAGCAGCCCGACCGTCTGCGGGACCGGGACCAACACGAACGCGATCGACATGAGCGCCAGGCCCGTCAACACGAGCTGCCGATTCGCGTAGCGCTCAGAGAGGCGCTTCATCCCGCCGCCCTGGATGCCGCCCATCACGATCGCCATCCCGAGCATCACGAGGGCGACCTCGAGCGGCCCGTAGTCGAAGCGGTGCAAGAGGAAGAGCGCGAAGACGGTCTCGAGCTGGGTCACGGCAAGCGAGAACAGGAAGTACGTGAGGCAGACCCGGCCGATCACTGGCGCGCGCAGGACGTCGAGCCGGCTCGTCAGGTCTGGCACCGGGCGATCGGCCCGGCGCTCCGGCTCACGCAACCGGAGCGCGGCCCACAGGAAGTTGAGCGCCGCCATCCCGGCCGCGAAGAACATCGGGGTCCCGTAGCCGAACTCCGAGAGCACGCCGCCGATCGGCGGCCCGAGGGTGAACCCGACCGCGAAGCTCGCGCCGATCATGCCCATCCAGCGCGTGCGGTCTGCCTCATCCGTCACGTCGGTCAGGTAGGCGGTCGCGACCGAGATGTTCGAGCCGAAGACGCCGGCGAGGAGTCGCGCCGCGAGGATCTGCCCGAGCGAATCGGCGAGTCCGAGGAAGGCCAGGGCGACGCTGGTGCCGGCGATCGTCACGAGCATGACGGGTCGACGGCCGATCCGGTCGGAGAGGCGTCCCCAGACGGGTGCGAAGGAGAACTGCGCCGCCGCGTGGCTCGCCAGGAGCACACCCAGCCAGAGGCCCGTCGCCCCGTAGCGCTCCGCCCAGAAGGGCAGGATCGGCACGACGATCCCGAATCCGATCAGGTCGGCGACGACGACGGAGAAGAGGACCGCGAGCGGCGGGCGCGCGCCGGAATCCTCTGTCTTTCCGCTCAACTGCGTCCCCTCCGTCGGTCGCTCCGGGTACTCACGACCAGCGGCGGCACCGTAGCAGCGCCGCGCCTGAAATCCGCCTCGCCCGTGTGACGATCCGTCGCGTCACCTGCCACGTCCGGTTGCGCACGGACGTATGAAAGAGGGGAAGCGATCTTCTACTTTTCCGCGCGGCGCCGGCCGGTTCACCCATCGAGGGAGCCGGGACCTGCGTCATGGGGGAGCACGACGCGATGACCGACTCGACCAGCGACAAATCCGAAACGACCCTCCAGGACTGGTCTCAGCAGCAGAGCAATGCCGAGACGATGGTCCCGATCATCGGCGAGCTCTACCGCGAGCGCGGGGTGATCTTCACGATCTTCGGCAACTCGCTGGTGAACAAGTCGCCGCTCGAGATCCTCGAGCTCCACCGCATCGCGCGCGTGAACGTCGACGCCTCGATCAGCACGATCGACACCTACCCGATCCTCTCCGAGGTCGCGCGTCAGGACCTCGCGCCCGCGCGGATCGACCTCGGCAACCTCGTCGACCATTGGCGCGGTGCCGCCGCCGACACGACGATCGAAGAGTTCGTGAAGGACGAGCTCTCCGGAATCGCGACGGGGAAGACGAGCCTCCGCGACAACCCGCAGGACGTCGTGCTCTACGGCTTCGGTCGAATCGGCCGCCTCGTCGCCCGCATCCTCGCCGGCAAGACCGGCGGCGGCGACAACCTCCGTCTCCGCGCGATCGTCGTTCGCCCCGGCGGCGACAACGACCTCGCGAAGCGCGCGAGCCTGCTCCGGCGCGACTCGATCCACGGTCCGTTCTCCGGCGAGGTCACGATCGATCACGACGACAACGCGTTGATCATCAACGGCAACCTGGTGCATGTGATCTACGCGAGCTCGCCGGAAGATTGCGACTACGCCAAGTACGGAATCCGCGACGCGATCGTCGTCGACAACACGGGCAACTGGCGGACCGAGGAAGACCTCGCGAAGCACCTCGTCCCCGGCGCCTCCAAGGTGATCCTGACCGCCCCCGGCAAGGGCAACGTCCCGAACATCGTCTACGGCGTGAACCACCACGGGATGACCGAGGCGGGGAACGTCCTGTCGGCGGCCTCGTGCACGACCAACGCCATCGTGCCGGTCCTCAAGGCCATGAACGACGAGTTCGAGATCCAGAGCGGCCACATCGAGTCGATTCACGCGTTCACGAACGACCAGAACCTGATCGACAACTACCACAACAAGGAGCGCCGCGGCCGCGCCGCGCCCCTCAACATGGTGGTGACCGAGACCGGCGCCGCGAAGGCCGTCGCGAAGTGCCTGCCGGAGCTGCAGGGCAAGCTGACGGGCAATGCGATCCGCGTTCCCACCCCGAACGTGTCCCTCGCCGTGATGAGCCTGAATCTCGGCAAGGAGACGAACGCCGAAGACGTGAACGCCTACCTCCTCAAGAGCTCGCTCGAAGGCGATCTTCAGAACCAGATCGACTACGCGAACTCGACGGAGGTCGTGTCGAGCGACTTCGTCGGCAACCGCCACGCCGGAATCGTCGACGCGCCCGCCACGATCGTGCAGGGGAGCCACGCCGTCCTCTACGTCTGGTACGACAACGAGTTCGGCTACAGCCGCCAGGTCGTGCGCTGCCTCGAGGAGCTCGCCGGCATCGTGATGCCGAACTTCCCGAAGAGAGTCGCGAGCTAAACAGTTCGCGATCGACCTGCGGTCGATCACGCACCAGTCAGATCAGCGCGGCCGCTCCAGGCGGATTCCCTACTCAGGGAGGCCGAAAGGCACGTAGAGCCGGAGGCCGATCCGCGGCGCCGTGTCGTAGCGCTGGTCGTAGAGCTTGTTGCCACCGGGGGTCTCGACCCGGATCCGGCCAGCGATGCCGACGCCTGCGCGGAAGTCGAAGTACGCGCCCTCCGCGAAGCGGAGACGCAGTCCGGCTTCGAGGGGCACGCTCGTGATCTCGCCGACGCCGTCGGTGTCCGCGGCGCTGCCGTAGCCGTCCAGTCGGAAGCGCGTGCGCTCGTAGCCGAGGCTGACGAGCAGCCGGACCGTGTCGCTCGGACCGAAGTAGAGACTCGCGGCGCCGCCCTGGAGCCAGTCGCCCTCGGTGGCGAGCTCGAAGTTCTCGTCGATCCGCCAGCGCAGCACGACGATCGGGAACGTCTCGGCGTCCCGGCCGATCTGGCTGGTGACGCCGATGCCTGCCCCGACCGCGACATCGTCGGTCACCTGCCAGCGCAGGACCGCCGAGACCCCCGCCATGAAGCCGTTGCGGTCGGCACCGGTCTCCGCGGCCCAGCGGATCGGGACCGCGGTCACGAGCGAGAAGCGATCGCCGATCAGCACCGTCATGTGCGGCACGAGGTCGAGGGTGTTGATCGTGTTCCAGGGATCGCGCGGGAGCTGGGTTCCGCCGTACGCGGGCGGCGTGCCATTGTCGAGATTGAAGTCGAAGCTCGAGTGGGCGTAGCGGAAGTCGAAGCTCAGCAGCATCGACTGGTTGATCGGCCCGCCGACCCCGCCGTCGATCGCGGAGCGCCAGGCGTCGAACTCGTCGCCCGCGTCGCTCTGCGTCTCGAACTGCGTCTGGAAGTCGTAGGCCGCGTGCGCGCGCCACTCGTAGCGCTCGGGCGGGTCCGAGATCATCGAGTACTGCGCGGACGCGTCCGCCGCGAATCCGAGGGTGAGGATTCCCGAGACGCACGCGAGGAGCGCGCTTCCCTGCCGTCCCTGCACGCCGGTCTCAGTCCTTCCAGCCGGTCGAGGCGCCCTTGATCATCGCGAAGGGGCCCACCGGCCACCCGAAGCAGTCGACCATCAGCTGGTTCACGTCCTCGTGGCTGGCGACGCCCTCGGCCACCACGCGGCCGGCTTCCTGGATCATCGCGGCATAGACGCGGTTCGCGACGTAGCCCCAGGCCATCGGGTGATCCTTCACGACGACCGGGTGCTTGCCGCACTCCGCGGCGAGCTGTCGGACGGTCTCCACGGCGGTTTCGTGCGTGTCGTCACGCACGACGATCTCCGCGAATTTCATCACGACGGGCGGCGAGGCCCAGTGCCAGACGAGGACCCGGGTCGGCCGGTCCGTCGCAGCGGCGAGCGCCGCGAGCGGAAAGCCCGAGCTGTTCGAAGCGAGGATGCAGTCGTCGCGGGTGAGTCGGTCGAGGTCGCGAAAGACCTTGATCTTCAGGTCGAGCTGCTCGGGCACGCACTCGACGACGAGGTCGGCGTCCCCGACTGCGCCCTCGAAGTCCGTCGAGAACGTCAGCCGCGCGAGGGTCGCGTCGGCCTCTGCACGATCGAGCTTGCCGCGGGTCACCGCCTTCTCGACGCCGTAGCGCCCGTTTTCCACGCCCTGCTTGGCCTGCTCGACGACCTCGTCCGAGACGTCGGTGCCGTGCACCTCGTGGCCGGCCTGGGCGAGCACCTGGGCGATGCCGCTGCCCATCACGCCGGCGCCGATGACTGCGATCTTCATGGGGAATTCCTTCGAGGGGTTGTTTCCGCTCCGCCGCCTCGCCTAGCGGGTGTGTCCGGGCGGGTCGTCGGGCGGAAGGTGATCGATCAGGTTGAAGCTCAGCAGTCGCGGCGTCGGCGCGAAGGCGAGCTCGGTGATCGCGCAGTTCTTCATCATGCGCTTCCACTGAGCGTAGTCGCCGTCGAGCAGGACGCCGAAGGCGATGGAGAGCGCGCCGCCGTGGCTCACGACCACGACGCGCTCGCCGGGATGACGCTCGGCGATCCCGCGCAGGGCCCCGGCGAGCCGCAGTCCGACCGCACGCGGTGACTCGCCGCCGTGGGGCGCGAAGTCGGGGTCCACGCGCATGTTGTCGAAGAGCCGCTTCTCCTCCCACAGGTCCTGGAAGGTGAGGCCTTCCCAGTCGCCGAGGTCGTACTCGACGAGGTCCGCGTCGAGGGCCGGTTCGAGGCCGAGCGGGTCGGCGATCGCGCGCGCGGTGTGGTGCGCGCGATCGAGGGGGCTCGCGTACACGTGGCTCACTGGCCGGTAGTTCGCCTCGATGTGCGCACCGACCGCGGCGGCCTGGACACGCCCGTGGTCGGTGAGCGGCGTGTTGGTCGACCCGTGCCAGACGCCGTCGATGTTCGCGGAGGTCTGGCCGTGGCGGACGATCGCGAGAAGGGCGTGCGAGTCGGACGGAGCGGCGGCCATGGCGGCCGGATCATACACGCCTGAAACGTGCGCGCGGGCGTCCGATCGACGCTCGTGTCGCGGGCGGGCCTGCTGGTCAGCGCGTCGGGGCGGGGGCGCGCTCGGCGTCTCGGCCGACCACGACGTCGCCGTAGCTGGCGAGCCAGCCGACCGGCGTCATGGCTTCGATCCGCTGCTGCGCGGCCGCTCGGGTGAGCGGCAGACGGTCGGTCGCGGTCGACGAGGGCGCGCGCTCAGTCGGCGCCGCGGCGATCAATCCCGGCGCCTCGACCTTCTCGAGGGCGCCGACCGAGGACTCTTCGGCGAGCACCGTCGCGGGGAGCAGGACGAGCAACCCGCCGAGGCGCGCCAGGATCATCCAGATTGAAATGTTGCCGTTTTCACCCATTCCAAGGAGATTCTCGGAGGGGGAAACCCTTCACTTGAGGTCGATGGGAGGAAAAGCCCGCAATATGCGCAACGGCAGTCTTGGGGCCGCGCCTCGCAAGCAGGTGGCCCGCAGGCCTGGGCGGCGAGCGCGGATCAGGCGCCTTCGAGCAGCTCGAGCAACTCGTCGCGGCTGAGTCGGCTGCTGCCGTCCGCGTCTTCGAGCGCCGCGTCGGCGAGGGCGCGCTTCCGGGCGTGCAGTCGCAGGATGCCTTCTTCGACGGTGCCGCGGGCGATCAGGCGATGGACCGCGACCGGTCGGTCCTGCCCGATCCGGTGGGCCCGGTCGGCGGCCTGCTGCTCGACCGCCGGGTTCCACCAGGGGTCGAGCAGGAACACGTGGTCGGCGGCGGTCAGGTTGAGGCCGGTGCCGCCGGCGCGGAGCGAGAGCAGCATGACCGGAGGGCCGTCGTCGGACTGGAAGCCGTTCACCACCCCGCCGCGATCCCGGGTCGAGCCATCCAACCGAAGCCAGTCGACGCCGCGGTCGCGCAGCCCGGGCTCGAGCAGATCGAGCAGGCTCGTCCACTGGGAGAACACGAGCGCCTTGTGACCGTCGGCGACCGCCTCTTCGAGCCGCGCGAAGAGCGTCTCGAGCTTCGAGGACGTGCCGCTCTCGGACGTCTGCCCGGGGACCAGACTCGAGTGGCACGCCGCCTGTCGGAGTCGCAGCAGGGCTTCGAGCGCGGCCATCACGTTGCCGCCCGCGCGCAGCTGCTCGACCACGTTGCGCACCGTCGCCGCGCGCACCGAGTCGTAGACCGCGCGCTCTTCGTCGCTCAGGTCGCAGTCGAGGACGATCTCCGAGAGCGGCGGGAGCTCGGGTGCGACCTCCGACTTGAGGCGTCGAAGCAGAAAGGGCTTGATACGTTGGCGCAAGCGCTGGGCGACCTCCGCGTCGCCGTCTCCGATCGGGCGCGCGTAGCGATCGCGGAAGTCGGTGCGCCCGCCAAGCAGGCCGGGGTTCAGGAAGTGGATCTGGCTCCAGAGCTCGTCGAGCCGGTTCTCGACCGGCGTGCCCGTCAGCGCGAAGCGCGCCTTCGCGTCGAGTCGGTGGGCGGCGCGGGCGATCTGGCTCTCCGGATTCTTGATCGCCTGGGCCTCGTCGAGGATCACGCAGTCCCAGGTCTGCTGCGTGAGCGATTCCACGTCCTGACGGAGGAGTGCGTAGCTCGTGATCGTGACCGTCGCGTTCGGATCGAGGCGACGTCCGGGACCGTGGTAGAGGCTCACGTCGAGGGAGGGGCGGAAACGTTCGATCTCGCGGATCCAGCCGTGGAGCACCGAGGTCGGGGCGACCACGAGCGTCCGCCCGTCGATCGCGCAGAGTGCCTGGAGGGTCTTGCCGAGTCCCATGTCGTCGGCGAGCAGGGCGCCGAGCCCCGCGCGGCGCAGGAACACGAGCCAGTCGACGCCCTGGCGCTGGTAGGGCCGCAGCACGTCTTCGAGCTCCGGGTCGATCTTGGCGGTCGGAATGCCGTCGAAGCCGTCGAGGAGCGGGCGCAGTCCTTCGAGGGAAGGCGGCGGCGGCTCGTCGAGGTCTTCGCAGAGGAGCGCCAGGTCGGGCAGGGCGTGCCGTGCGACGCGGCCGCGCGGATCGCGCGCCGCGAGCAGGTCGGCGATGCGGTCGCCGTAGCGGGACAGCCAATCCGCCGGCAAGCGGGCGAACCCGCCCCCGTCGAGCTGAACGACCGATTCGCCGCGACCCCACGCGCGCAGCACCGACTCGGGCCCGGCGCTCGCGGTGCCCCCGGCGCCGATCGAGCGTTCCGCGCCGTCGTCCGACACGCCGTCGTCCAGGCGGAAGTCCACCGACAGCCGGTCGTCGTCGATCGCGATCGACGGCTCGAGCTCGCCGCGCAGCTGGAAGTCGTGATGGCTGGCGCCGACCACTTCCATGGACGTCGCCTCGAGTCGGGTCGCGAGCTGGATCGCCTCGGTCGCGGGCAGACGCGCGACGACACCCGGGCGCAGCCCGAGCTCGGTGCGCAGCTTTGCGACCACCTCGTTCTCAGCCGCCTCCATGCGGATCGGGACCTCACCGCCGCCCAGGTGCACGAGCTTGCCGACATCGACCCTCGCGACCGGAGGATTGCCGTAGACCAGCGTCGGCAGCACCGACAGACGATCGGCTTCCCGGGTGACCTCGATCCGGATGCGCGGCCGCTCGCCGCGCCGGGCCGTGGGCAGCTTGTCGGTCTCGACCACCAGCGGGATGCGTTTCTCGAGATCCGGCACGACCTCGGTCACGAGCACCGCGAGGTCGTCGTCCTTGAAGAAGCGGCCGCGCGGCAGGTCCGCGAGCTCGCGGCCCGAGAGCTTGTTCGGCGCGAGGGGATGGAGCGTGTCGGCGGTCTGAACGATGCCGTTCCGGAACGCCCGGGTGATCCGCTTGTCCTGCTCGACGAAGAGGCGGACGCCCTCCGGCGCATCGACGATCTTCGCGACGAGCCCGATCGGCTCCGGGTCGACCTGGATGGGTCCCCCGTCGAGGGTCACGCGCTCGGTGCCCCCGAGCTTCTCGATCAGGTTCGCGACGTTCGGTCGCGACGTGGCGTCGGCGGGACGCGAGGAGAGCTGGCGGTCGACGGCGAGGTCCGCCGGTGTCGCGACGAACTCGGGCCCGTCGAACTTGCCCGTCGCGGCCGCAGCGAGACTGCCTTTCAGCGTCGTGCGCTTGCCGCGGAACTCGATGCTTCGCGTGAGCCACAGGTGGCCGGCCCGTTCCTCGAGGTCGTAGACGACGCGCCCGCGGTCCTGGCCCTGGGTCGGGAGCTCTTCGCCTTCCTTCTTGGCACGCCGCAGCGCGATGATCGCGGCGGCCACGTGGTCGCAGGGATCCTCCGGGCTGTTGCAGGTGCACTCCCAGTCTTCGTCGTCCGGGTGCAGGGTGACCTGGGGCGCGGCGAGCCCCTTGCGCGTGATCACGCGAAGGCTGATGGCCCCTGCGGCGCGCTCCTCGACGCTGACCGCGTCTCCGCGGGCGAGGGAGACCCCACGAGACCAGACCGCGCGGGGGCAAGCCTCCTGCACGGCCTCGAAGAGCGACTGCAGGGAATCCAAGGAAGCGAACCGTCCGGATCAGATGGGTGGAGCCGTGGGAAGACGGGGCCGGGTGGAGGGGGGGCGGGGATCCTAACCGATCTGATCGGACGCGGATCGGCCGGCGCGTGGGTCATTCATCGGGCGGCGCGCAGGACGCTGAACCGCTTTCGTTCGGCTCCGCGTCCAGGAGGTTCGTCCGGGTGCGCGCCCACTCGACCAGCTCGCGCTCGAGGGTGGCGACTTCGTTCGCGTCCGGGCGTTCAGCGATGAAGCGGGCGAGGTGGGCGAGGGCGCGGCCGACGTGGGGCCCCGGGCCGGCACCGAGTCGCTCCATGACGGCGCGCCCGTCGAGGGCCAGGGCGCGGACGACGCCCTCTCGCTCACGCGCGTCGCGCAGCGCGTCCATGCGCTCCTCGATCGCGCACAAGCGCGTCTCGACCCGGGCGGCCTCGTCGCGGTCCGTCCACTCGGCGATCTCGAGCCGGCGCCACACGAAGAGGGCCGCGACTTCCGCCGTATCGAGTCGGGACAGGACCTTGCGCAGGCCGACGTCCCGCCGAGGCGAGACCGCGCGATCGATCGGGTGGCTCGCCTGCAGTCGTTCGACCCGCCGAGCGAGGGCGTGGGGCACGCGAAAGCGGACCATCGCGGCGGCGGTCGCGCTTCCGCGGAGCCAGAGGGCCCAGCGCAGCGCCGGAAGGGGCGGAAGCGCTTCGAAGAGCCTGGTGTTCGAGAGGCTGGTGCCGGGGACCAGAAAGTCCGACACGCCGGTCTCGTGCAGGAACGCGAGCGCCGGGCCCGGCCGCGCGCTCGCGAGGACGCGCGTGACCTCGCGACGCGCCGGCGCGGCCTGCGGAAGCAGCGGTGCGGCCTCCGTGAAGGCGTTCTTCGCGGCCGTGAGGAGCTCGGGCGACGGCCGCAGGTCGTGCTCGGCGAGCAGACGCGCCGCGATCCAGTAGCGGCGCGGCGCTTCGAGGAACGGCGATTCCTCGGCGCCGGACACGGCGCCGTCGAGCAGGCCCGCCTGGAACGAGGCGAGTGCATCGAGCGGATCGAGCCAGGACTCGTCCCTCGGGCGGAAGGCGAAAGCGTAGGGCGCGAGGCCGAAGCGGGGCAAGGTCTGCTCGACCGGGCCGCTGCCGGTCGACACGAGGTCGACCGGACCGTCCGAGGTCGCTTGCGTGAGCCGGGCGCCGCCCGCCGCGCTCACGACCGAGCGCGGCAGGGCGCGCAGCACGTCTTCGAAGGGCGCTTCGCAGAGCAACGAGCGCGTCGGCGTGCGCGGACGAACGGGAGCGCGCAGGTCGTCGAGCAACCCCTCGCCGTGACTGAAGGAAGCGATGCCTCGCTCTTCGAGATGGGCGCAGAGCTCGAGCACGGGCTTCGGGAGCTCTCGCGGAGACGGAGTCGATCGGGATTGACGCATGGCCGCTCGGCAGTGTAGACCGTGCGATGGAGGCGGGCCGGCGCGCGACGGGTTTGATTCGCGCGAGGGAGTCGCAGATGCAGAAGCACGAAACCGCCGACGGGCAGCGCACGCCGCGCGGGGCGCGCGCCGGGGCGCTCGGCGCGGTCGCCCTGGCGAGCCTGATCGTGGCCGGCGCGAGTGGCGCGCAGGCCCACGACGGCGAGGACGTCCGTTGTGAGACCCGGTTGCAGCCGCGCGCGATCTTCGGTCGCAACTACGTGGTCGATCGCGTGACCGAGTGCCGACGGGTCGCCGCGCCGCAGAAATCCGCCGAGGAGCCCACGGCCCTCCCGCGTCCCGCGCCGCCCACGGGCTGGGACGGCGCGATCGACGCATCGCTGCAGGCCGCCGATTGGCGGGGCGAGCGCCGCGTCCTGCGGAATGCGCAATACGATCGCAGCGTGCGCGCGATTCAGGGCATCACTCGGCGCGAAGTCCGCTAACAACGGAGCCCGCCCCGCCTAGCACCGACCCGTCGTCGCCGCGCCGCCGCGCGCGCGACGCCAGGTGCACGATCCCCCTCAAGCTCGCGTGGAAAAACACCGAGTTTTTGAGGACGCATCGGTGCATGGAGTGACGTCGCTGGAGGGCGGCCTCGGACATCGATGGGGGAGACGCGGATGAGCACCGGAGCGGAATTCGCCGGTCATCGACCGCACGGCGATGATGCGCGGCCCGACGAGCGGCACGTTCGCATCCTGCTCGTCGAAGGACGCACGCTCGTTGCGGACGAGCTGCGACAGACCCTCGCGACGACCACGCGAGCCAGCTTCGAGATCGTCTGCGAGAGCGACCTCGTCGCCGCCGCGGCCCAGATTCGCGGCGAGCACTTCGATCTGCTCCTGATGGATCCGAATCTGCCGGGGATCGAGCGGACCGCCGCCCTCGAGCTCGCGAACGATCTCGCCCACCGCCTCCCGGTCGTCGTGCTCACCGGGACCGAGCCCCTCGACCGGGCCGACGACGATACCCGCAGCCAACTCGCCCGGTGTGTCCGTGATGCGGACGTCGCCGGCAAGCTGCTCTCCGCGATTCGTCGGTCGCGCCGGCTCGGCACCGGGGTGATGACGCCGATCTTCTGTCGCCTCGAGGGCCTCGCAGCCTAGAAGGCCGGCGCGTTGCGCGCGGGCGCCTATCCTGCGCCCGTGCCCATCCTGCGTTTCCGAGTACCCGGTCGCCGCGAGCCGATCGGCGCATGGCTCTCCGCCTTGCTTCCCGCCGTGCCGCGCGCGGAGCGTCGCGTCTGGTTCGACGCGGGCGCCGTCGCGATCGACGGGCGTCCCTGCGATCGCGGGACGGAATCCTGCCCGCCCGGTGCGCAGGTCAGCGTCGAGATCGGCGACATGCAGCGCGCCGCGCTACGCGCCGGACGAGGTGGAGTCGCGGCGGAGCGGGCGAAGCGATGGATCGCAGTCGTCGACGACGTGCCGTGGTCGTGTGGTGCGTGTCCTCTCGCAGGGGACGACGACGGGTTGGGATTCGAGGTGGTCCAGCGCGCCGGGGGGCTGGCGCGGCTAAGGGTCGACGGTCTCGAGACGACCGGCGAAGCGGTGCTGGCCGCGCTCGCTGGGGCCGACATGCCCGTCGTCGGCGATCTCGAGCGCGGGGGGCTCGCGCTGCCGGTCGCGGAGGGCGGCAACGCCGCCCCGATGCTCGCTCCCGAGGACGCTGCCACGCCGACGGACCTCGACGCGCTCGCCGCGGCACCGGCCTGGCGCTGGGATCACGACGCCGAGGGCGCGCGGCCCGAGGAGGACGAGGAGGACGAGGCGGGGTGGCTCCGGGTGTCGGTAGAGAGCGCGCGCGCGCTCGCGTCGGGGCACGCCTGGGTACTGCCCGACGCGGCGAGCGACAGGGCGGAGCGGTTTCGGGCGGGCGCGCTCGTCGCCCTCGAGGCGCGGGACGGAACGGATCTCGGCTGGGCGCGAATCGAAGGCACGAATCGAATCGCCGCGCGGCGTTGGTCGGAGCCGACCGATCGCAAATCCGTGGCGTCGGTCGAAGCGCGGGTCGCGAAGGCGCTCGCGCGTCGGCGGAAGTGGCTCGCGGGGCCCTCGAGTGGGACCAGCGCATTTCGCTTGATCCACGGCGAAGGGGACGACCTGCCCGGTCTCTACGTCGATCGGCTCGGGCCGCTCCTCCGGATGCTGGTCACCGGCTACGCCGCGATCCATCTCCGCGAGCGGGTGACCGCGGCGCTCCTCGCTCAGCTCCCGGTCACACCCGAAGGCGAGTCGTGGAGCGTCCTGGAAGTGCTCCATCTCCGGACTGCGGCACGGGGTCGCTTCGAAGCGACGACCTGGCGAGCCGGTGGGCTGGATCTTCTCGCGGAACAGGGCGCGCTCGCTGCGGACGGCGAGAGCCTGATCGCTCGAGAGCGAGGCCTCGCGTTCGAGCTCGATCCCGGCTGGGCCGCGCCGCGCCGACCTCGTCCCGGCTACGGCCTCTTCGTCGACCAGCGCGACAACCGCGCGCGGGTCGCGGAGCTCGCCCACGCGGGGGGCGGGCGTTGGCTCAACCTCTTCGCGCACACCGGCGCCTTCAGCGTCGCGCTCCTCGCGGCCGGCGCAGACGAAGTCACGAGCGTCGACCTCTCCGCGCCGTACCTCGCGCGACTCGACCGGAACCTGGCCCTGAACGTCGAGGCCGGGGTCGATCCGGGCCGACACCGCTCCGTGCGCGGCGAGGCCCGCCGCGCACTCGAGAACGATCCCGGCGAATTGCGGGGCATCGTGGTCGACCCGCCGACCGCCGCCGCCGCCGGTCGGCGCTTCTGGTCCGTGCGCGACGACCTCGAACCCCTGCTGCGGCTAGCGATCGAACGCCTCGGCGACGGCGGCTGCCTCTTGGCGACCCAGAACCGCGCCGGCCCACCGCTCGGGCTCGACCGGGTCGTCGAGCGCGTCGCGCGTCGCTCGCACCGGCCGATCGCCGGTCTCGAGGCGGCGCCGCCCGCCGACGACCACCCGACACGAGCCGGGTTTCCGGAGGGCGATCCGTTCGAGGGCGCGCTGCTGCGTCTGGCGTGACGGATTCAGGCTTCGCGTCGCGGTGCGCGTCGGGATACGACTCAGCGCCCGCTCCCATCGGGGAACGCCCCATGCGAAATCGCGGGTGAACGATACAATTCCCGCGGTTTTTGGCCCGATGCCGCTGTTCTGCGGCCTATTTTTCCTTCGAATCGAAGTGAAAACACCCCAAAAACACCCGTCGTGCCTGACACAAACCACCTCGCCTCACCACTTCACTGCGACCTCGAGCGTTTCGGACGCCCGGGAATCCCCGCCCATTCCGGGTCGGGAACCGTAGGAGAAGGTCGTCGATCGACGGCTCACCCCTGCGGAAGTGAAGGCTCAGTCGAGTGCGCCGATGCGGCGCGCTCGTGCGGTGGCAGAGGTGACTTCGATGCGACGGAAACTCTCGATGCGACGCGCGGCACGCCGGCTCACGCCCCTTGCGGCGGCGCGGATCGCGCTCCTGACTGGCCTGGTCTTCGGAGCCGGGCCCGCCTTGGCGCTCCCGGCCGCCCTGGACCCGAGCGGCTTCGGCTTCGACGACACGAACCTCGGCGGTCTGCCGGGCTGGTCGTTCGACCTCAACGACGGATTCCTGGCCGCGGGCGAGGCGGGCACCGGTTCCTACGACGTCGACGTCACGGGCTCGACGGATGTCTGCATCCTCTTCGGAGACGAGACCTGTCGCGCGAGCACACTCGGGATCACGGGACCCTTCTCGGTGATCGTGACCCTCTCGGTCTCGGCGGTGAACAACCCCGCGATCACCGGTCCCTTCGGTCTGTTCCTGAGCGGCGTGATGTCGGTCCCCGGCTCGGAGTACGGCACGAGCGAGGTCGTGGTCGAGCTGAACCCGACGGTGCCGGCCGGCCTGGATACGACGGCGGTGCCCGGGTTCGTCTGGAACGGTGGATTCACGTCGTTCTCGCATCTCGTGTACGACGAGTTCGATCCGTTCCTCTACGACTACATCGGTTGGGCGGTGAACGTCGGCGACTCGGTGACCTTCCGTTACGACGTGCTGACCGCGCCGGAAGGCCGGGGCGCGCCCGCTCTGATGGGCAACGCGACCACCGTGGTTCCCGAGCCCGGCACGGCGCTGCTGATGGGACTCGGCCTCGCTGGACTCGCTGCGGCGGGCCGTCGCACGGTGGACGCGCACTGAAGGACGCCCGGTCCGACCGGTCGGCGCGAGGGGTCGCGTCCGGAACGCATCAACCGTTCGGATCATCGAACGGACGGCTGAGCGCTCCCGGATGGCTACCGTCTTCACACGAGCGACCGAGCGACTGAGATTGGGGGAAACAGTGCGGAAGCAATCGGCGATCAATGGGCTCCTGGCCCTGGGCACAGGCGTGGGACTCGCGTTCGGCGCGCTGCCCGGAACGGCGGCCGCCGGACCGGTCGACGACGCCCTCGCCGCCGCGAAGCAGGACGTCGAGCAGGGCCGCTGCGAACAGGCGGCCGCGCGACTTCGCGGCATCGACGGCCTCGGCAACCGCGCCGGACTCCTCGCGGGCCAGTGCCAGATCCAGGCCGGGCTCTACCCCGAAGCGCTCATGAATCTCGACCGGGTACGCGGCGCACGAGACCTCTCGAGCCAGCAGGTCGGGGACGTCGAGCTCTACCGCGGCGTCGCGCTCTATCACCTCGAGCGCTACGCCGAAGCCGCCGCCGCCCTCGACAGCGCGCGTGGCCTGACGGGCGAAGAAGCCCAGCTCCAGCTCTATACCGGTCTGCTGCTCCTCCGCGATGGCGACAACGACCGAGCCGCCCCGGCCCTCGAATCGGCCAGCCGCCTCGAGCCGCGCCTGACCGAGCCGGTCGCCTCCTACTACGCGGGCCTCGCCTGGCAGGGCGCCGCCGAGCGCCAGCGCGCCCGCGACGCCTTCCAGCGCGTCGTCGACCTCGACGGCGATGGTCCCTGGGGCAAGGAAGCGAAGAAGCTGCTCGATTCGACGGAGTTGTTTCCGTACTTCGTGCGCGGCCGCGTCGGGATCGAGTACGACGACAACGTGCTGCTGCGGGGTGACGTGACCCAGGTCGTCGACGGCAACCCGCTCACCATCGCGGGCGAGAACGACTGGCGCGGCGTTTGGGAAATCGACGGTGGCGTGCAGCTCTGGCAGTCCAACGACGCGGAGTGGAGCGCTGGCGTCACGGCGAGCTACTCGGGCAACGCGCACTACGAGCTCGCGGACATCAATACCCACTACCCGACGATTGGCGGCTTCCTCTCGAACCGCGTCGGACCGTCGACTATCGCGCAGGCGCGGTACCAGTTCGGTCACGCCTGGGTGGACGAAGATCCCTACTTGCAATCGCACTTCGCGGAGCTCTCGCTCAACCATACTTGGACCCGGGCGGGTACGACGCTGATCGTTGCGGACATTTCAGCGAACGACCTTCGCTTCGAGCCGGTGGAGGTCACCGACAACACGCCGCCCCTCGGCGGCGCCTGCACCCCGCCCCTGCTGCCGACCGACATCGGCTGTAGCCCGCCCGGCGTGAACGAGAACCGTGAGCGGAACCGCGACGGCGTGGGCTACGGCGCCGCGATCGAGCATCGCGGGTTGCTGCCGGTTCCCGACGTCGTGGACTCGATCATCGAGGCGATCACCCTCGGCGGCGGCTATCGCTTCCGCTTCTACGACGCAGAAGGCGAAGAGTGGGAGCACCACGCGCACATCTTCTCGGCAGGGGCACAGGTCGAACTGCCCTTCGATACCCGGGTGTTCGCGCGTGCGAGCTACGAGTATCGAGGCTTTCTCAACCCGTCGACCTTTCCGGACGTCCAGACCGTGGGCCAGGAATACACGCTCTCGAACAGCGACCGTCGCGAGCACGAGTTCGTCTTCGAGGGCGAGGTCGAGAAGGACATCACGGACAACTGGTCCGTGAGCGGCCGCTACCAGTTCCTGACGAACGACTCGAACCGCGACGCCTACAACTACGACCGCCATATCGTTGGCGGGTACATCAACTTCCGATTCGACTGAATCGAAACCCGATCGATCCGAGGGCTGCAGATCGTCACAGGGCGATCACATCGATCCAGACCCCAGGAGAAATCCAATGACTCCGACTTCCCGAAATTCTCTGATGATCGGCGGCGCCTTGATCGTGATCGCGCTGCTGCTGACCTGTGGGCCGCTCAGTGGTCTCTTCGGTCCCGACGCCGCGAAGGTCGAGGCTCCGCCTGTTGCCGCGGGCCCGCCGGAAGGCGAGGGCGAATCCCTCGACGCTGCGGCTGCGGCTGCGGCTGCGGGCGCAGGTGCCGGCAACAACGGCGCGGCCGTCGCGGGCCTCGGCCAGAATGGGAACGGCTCGCTCGAGTCAGGACTCGACATTCCGGTCCACGAATCGGCGGGGGCGAACGTCGCCGTCGCGGGCACCGGCTCGGCCGCCATGCCCACCGCTGGCTCGACGGCCGGCACGGCTGGAGCGACGAACGTCGCGGGTGCAGGCGTGGGCGCTGGCACGGCCGCCGCCACGGCTGCGGCGGGCTCGGGCACGGGCAGTGGCTCCGGTGCGGCAGCGGCGACGTCCGTTGCGGCGAGCACGGCACCGCCGGTCTCGGCCGGACCGCCCGCGGTTCCGGTCGCCAGTACGACGGTCGCGAGCACGACGGTCGGTGGCGCGGCGACGGCGGCTGCGGCCGCCGCAGCCGGTGCGACGAACGCCTTCGACCAGGCCTACGCCGGTCTCAGCGGCGACGGAATCGACGCGGCCGGCAAGGTCGTCGACCGATTCGCGCCTCCGGTGGCTGCCGTCGGGAGTGGGGCCCTCGCCCTGAACGGCGCCCAGCGGAGCCTCGGAAGTGGCGTGGCGGGTGTTCGTGCCCCCTGTGACTCCCCCGGCGCGGGCTGCCGCAACGTCCTCGGTGGGACAGCGCCCCCGATGCCGCCGGCGAACCCGCCGATCCGGCCGGGGCAGCCGCCGACGCCGCCGAACTACGTGCCCTGATCGGAATCCGGCGCGACCGACGCACCGGATCGACCCGACGACCGCGTGGCAAGCCCCGGCTCGCCACGCGGTTCGTGTTTGCGGACCCCGGTTCGCCGGCGGAGTTGCGTGAGGGGCGGGGTCTGGCGCACCGTTCCACCGCGGTCGGAGGCGAGCTCCGGCCCGATTCACGGGGGGTGTGATGAGCGAGACGAGCGGCCGGGACATCCAGATCGAGAGCGACGACGGTGCATTCGCCGCTTACCTCGCGCTGCCGGCTGCGGGGCGCGGTCCCGGCATCGTCGTGCTGCAGGAGTGGTGGGGACTCGTTCCCCAGATCCGCGACGTCTGCGATCGCCTTGCTCGCTCGGGCTTCGTGGCCCTCGCGCCCGATCTCTATCGCGGCGAGTCGACGACGGATCCCGACGAGGCGGGGCGCCTGATGATGGAGCTCGAGATCGAGCGGGCCGGACGGGATCTCGTCGCCGCGGTCGGCGCCCTGCGGCGGCAGCCGGAGACCGACGGCGCCGGTGTCGGCGTGATCGGATTCTGCATGGGCGGCAAGCTGGCGCTCCACGCGGCTTGTCTCACCCCGGCGATCACCGCCGTAGTCGACTGTTATGGCGTCCATCCGAACGTCGCACCCGACTACACAGCCTGCCGCGCGAAGGTCTTCGGCGTCTTCGCCGAGAACGACGACTTCGTCTCCGCCGCGGACGTGCAGGCCCTGACGACGACCCTCGAGGAAGCGGGCGTCGAGGCCCGGGTCCGGACGTACCTCGGCGTGCAGCACGCGTTCCTGAACGAGGCCCGGCCCGACGTCTTCGATGCAGAGACCGCCGCGGTGGCCTGGCAGGAGATTGACAACTTCCTGTCGGCGGAGCTCCGGTCGACCGGGTGACGGTCCGCGCGGAGGACTGATGTCGCGTCGCGCCTACGACTACGGGCCCGTAGCCTGGTGCTACGACGAGCTCGCCGGGGTCTACTCCCTCGGGCGGATCGCGCGCTCGAAGCTCGCCTTCGTGGCCAGCCTCGACCCGGGCGACCGAGCGCTCTTCGTGGGGGTGGGACGCGGCGAAGATGCGCTCGCCGCCGCGCGGGTCGGGGCGTCGGTGACGGCGATCGACGTGTCGGAGAAGATGCTCGCACGTCTCGGCCGCGCGGCGGAGGCCGAGGGGCTCGCCCTCGATCTCGTCGTGGCGAACCTCGCGGAGTTCGAACCGGCGGGTCAGTGGGATCACGTCGTCGCCCACTATTTTCTCAACTGCTTCGATGCCGACGAGGCCGAGCGCTTCGCCACTCGACTCGCCACCCTGGTCGCACCCGGCGGTCGATTCCATCTGGCCGATTTCGCGCCTGCGGAGGGCGGCCGGGTCGTGGCGCTGCTGACCGCGGCCTACTACCGGCTCGTCAACGTCGCCGGTTGGTTGGTGGGGCTCTGTGCCCTGCACCCGATCCCGGATCTCCCCGGAATGCTCAGACGTTCAGGATTCGAAGTGATTTCAGTTCGGAGGTTTCCGATCGGACGCGGCCCTTCACCGGCTTTTCATTCCGTGACAGGACGCAGGGTGAGCGTCCCCTTCGATCAACCCAGCGACAGTGGTGCGTTCCCCTGAAATGCGGTGAGCCTCCTCCGGTTGTCCGGGAGGACTCCGATAAGCCACCGACGACGGAGGCACGGTGTCCACCATTCTCGTGATCGAAGATTCCGACGGCCAACGGGCCGAGGTGCGGGCGGCGCTCGAATCGTGCGGGCTCTTCGATCGGGTGCTCGAGGCGAACGACGGCATCCAGGGCCTGAAGCTCCTGCTCTCCGAAGAGCCGGACCTCGTGCTCTGCGACCTCGAGATGCCGCGACTCGACGGGGACAAGCTCCTTCGCATGGCGTGCGGCTCGGGGAGCGACTCGCCGATGATGCCCTTCCTCGTGCTCACCGCGGTGACCGACCCCGAGCGCCGCGCGCGACTGCTCGAGTGCGGCGCGTCGGACGTGATCACGAAGCCCTTTCACACGGCGGACCTGATCGCACGAATCGGGCTCCACCTGAAGCTGGTTCGTGCACAGCAGGAGCTGCTCGAGAAGAACGCCGACCTCGCACGGCTCTCGCGCACGGATCCGCTGACCGCGCTGCCCAACCGTCGCGCGGTCGACGAGGTCCTCGAGCACGAGTTCCACCGATCGGTTCGCTACGAGGCACCCTTCGCCGTGGCGATGGCGGACGTGGATCGTTTCAAGTCCGTCAACGACGAGCACGGGCACGCGGTCGGCGACGCCGTCCTCGTGGAGGTCGCCCGCACGATGCATGAAATCGTTCGTGAGTCCGATTGCGGGGCGCGCTACGGCGGCGAGGAATTCATCGCGGTCCTCGGCAACAACGGACTCGACGGCGCGGAGATCTTCGCGGAGCGCTGGCGCCAGGCGGTCGAATCGATCAAGGTCACACTCGCCAACGGCGAGACGATCGGCACGAGTATCAGCATCGGCATCGCTGCATGGACGCCCGCGCGTGGCTCGGCGCGTGAGATCGTCGAGCGGGCGGACGCTGCGCTCTACATGGCGAAGGAGACGGGACGCAACCGCGTCTGCGTCGAGTCCGACGAAGGGATCGACTGATCCATCGCGCCGGGGTCACCCGGCCGGCGCCGGGTCAGTCGCCCTCGCCCTCGGCCGCGGCATCGACCTCGGCGTCGACGCCCTCACCCTCGGCCGCGTCCAGCGCAGCGAGTTCCCGCGTCAATTCCTCGACGAGCTGCGTGTCCGGTGCGAAATCGACGCCGGGCAGATCGAGCGCGCGCACGAAGAAGTCGCGCGCCGCTTCGACGTTCCCGAGCGCCAGCTCGACCCGCGCAGATTCGCCGAGCACCGTCCGCGCGGCATGGTCGCTGAGGCCCGCCTCGCTCTGCAGACGCGCATCGGCCGCGGCGAGGATCGCCCGCGCGCGATCTTCGTCACCGCGCTCCGCGACGATCGTCGCGAGGGTCGCCTCGCCCACCGCGCGACTGTCCGAGCCCGCGCCGCCTTCGTCGAAGAGGCGGTTCGCCGCGATGGCGGACGCCTCGGCCGTCGCGAGGTCGCCCGCGGCCCGGAAGATTCGCGCACGAAAGATGTTGATGGAAGCGAGCTGCTGCAGGTCTCCGGGGTAGATCGTCCGCGCATCGATCAGCGATCGGTCGATCGCCCGTCGAGCGAGCTGGATGTCGCCTTCGTTCATCGCCTGCTGGGAAACCTGATAGGCGAGGTTCAGGCGCGGGGCGCTCGGGCTTCCGTCCTCGGAAGCGAGCAGCGCGATTCGGAGGAGGGGGAGCTGCGATTCGTGCAGGCCGGCCTCGTTGGCCTCCGCAGTTCGGATCTGAGCGAATCGGAGCGCCAGGTCGATGGTCGCCGGGCCCCCGATCTCGGGCTCGGCCTCGACTTCCTCGAAGAGCGCATCCGCGAGGGCGGCGGCTTCGTCCATCCGCTCGAGTGCCGCGAAGTCGAGGGCGAGGCGCGCGCGCAGACCGTGGACCGCGCGACGCTGGGCGTTGCCGGCGGGGCGACCGGCGAGCTGGAGCGCCGCCTGATCGAGGCGCTCCCGCGCAGCGTCGAAGTTGCCGAGTTGGCGATCTTCCCGTGCCTGCCGGGTGAGCTCGTACCACGCGCGTTCGCCGCCTTCCTCGAGCTCGGCGAGGGATCGTTCCGACTCGCCGAATCCGAGCCCGAGCAGGATCGGAGCCTCGGGGCTGGCCGCCGCCTCGGATGGTTCCGCCGTGGCCGGAGACGCTGTGGCCGGAGTCGGTGCCTCGCTTCCTTCCGTCGGATAGTTGAGCGCTGCGCAGGCCGTCCCGAAGGAGAGCAGCGCGCCGAGCGCGATCAGTCGCCAGGCCGACATGTCAGAACCTCACGTAGAGCTCGTCGTCTCGGAGCTCGATGGGATAAGTGGCGAGCGCTCGGCTCGCTGGGCCACCCGTAGGGCAGCCGTCGCGCAGATCGAAGCGTGCGCCGTGCAGGGTGCACACGATTTCCATTCCGTCGAGGGGTTCGTTCGCGAGAGGCCACGCCGCGTGGGTGCATCGGTTCGACAGGGCGAAATATTCGTCTCCGACACGAACTACGAGGATCTCCCGGTCTCCGACGACCGCTGCGAGCTTTTTCCCCGGCGATAGCGATCCGTCGAGCTCGATCCTCTGCCAGGACATGGAACCTCCGACCCCGAAGCGGCGCCTCACAAAGGAAGGCGGCGCGCGGGAGCGAACGTCATGGGGGCGACCGGAGGCTAGCGCGACTCGAGATCCCTGGCCGCGTTCGAGAGCTATCCTGGCGGGGCTTCCCGTGCCGGTCGGGATGTCGCCGCCCGCCCGCCGCTGCTCGAGGAGACCCACATGCGAGAAATCCTCCCCCGACCGTCCAATCGTGCATCCGGTACGACACCGGTTCGGCTGATCGTGCTCCTGATCTTCGCCATCGCGATCGCGACGGGCTGTCGCTCCTACGGCGTGCGGTCGGACTGGGATCGGCTGACTTCGTTCGACGCGATGCGGAGCTATCACTTCGAGGATCCGCCGGAAGTGGAGGGGGCGAATCCCTTCGCGGACAACTCGCTTCTGCGGAAGCGGGTGCGTCGCGCGCTCGAGTGGGTGCTCAAGGAGCGCGGATTCGCGGTCGCCGAGTCGCGCGAGTCGGCCGATTTCGTCGTCACCTATCAGGTGCTGCTCGAGGACGAGATGCGCGTGAACACCATCACGAGCGGCGCCGGCGCCGGATTCTGGCGCTACCGCGGAGCGCGGACCGGTGCCTACTCGTCCACGGCGCAGGTCCGCTCCGTGCAGGAGGCGACCCTCGTCGTCGACATGCTTTCCCCCGAATCCTCGGAGCTCGCCTGGCGCGGATGGGGACAGGGGATGCTCACCACTCGGGATCGTGACCGAAGCGAAGAGCGCTTGCTCGACGGCGTGCGTGCGATCCTCGCCTCGTTCCCGCCGAACGACGACGCCTAGCGCGGGGGGCGCGTCAGGACCGCGTCTTCGGCTTCTCGGTCGGCAGGACCACGTGGAAGCGCGCGCCCGAGTACGGGTCGCTCGCCTCGGTCGGTGAGGTGTCGAGCCACATCGATCCGCCGTGGTCGACGACGATCCCGTGGGCCACGGAGAGGCCGAGTCCGGTCCCGCCATCGCGCAGGCGCGTCGTGTAGAACGGGTCGAAGATCTGGGACGCGTCGCTCTCTTCGATCCCGGGGCCATCGTCGGCGATCACGACTTCGACCTCCGTCTCCGAGGTGAGCGCCGAGCTGACACGGACCCGCGCGCCGCGCGGCCGCGTCTCGACCGCGTTGCGAATCAGGTTGACGAAGACCTGCTCGAGCTCGATCGGGTTCATCATGGTCATGCTGTCCGAGGCGTTCGCGTCGAGGGAGAGCTCGAGCTTCGCGCGGCGCTCCTCGGCGTAGCGTGCGGTCACGTCGACCGCCGTTCGAAGCACGCTCGTGAGGTCGCCGCTCCACTTCTCCGTCGGCTCGGCGCGCGAGAACTGGAGCACGCTGCGGACGATCTTGCCACAGCGGATCGCCTGATTGCGGATGTCTTCGAGCGCTTCGCTGCGGATCTTTTCCCCGTCCTGCTCGCCCGCAGTGAGGATCGCGAAGTCGGCGCTCGTCAGGATGGAGCCGATCGGGTTGTTGATCTGGTGCGCGATGCCGGCGGCCAGGGTGCCGACCGTCGCCATCCGCTCCTGATCGCGTAGGCGCGATTGGCTCGCCTCGAGCTCCTCGGTCCGCTCTTCGATCGCCGCCGCCAATCGTTCGTTTTCGCGCTCGCGGCGTGCGGCGTGTTCCTTCTCGGCGGTGATGTCGGCGAAGGCGATCTGGCGCGCCGGTCTTCCGCGCCAACTCGCGGGCGCCCAGCGCATCCGCAGCCAGCGCCAATCCCCGGGTCCCAGGGAAAAGCGCATCTCGACCATGCCGGGCCCCACCGCGGTATAGCCGTCCGAGAGTGCCTCGCGATCCTCCGGGTGGATGCGCTCCACGGACTCGCCACCGCCCAGGCTGAGGACGTCTTCTCGGGGCACCCCGAAGAGCTTGCCCAGGGCCTCGTTCGCGTACACGAATTGGCCGTCGCACTCGACCGCGATGCCCTGGATCGAATGATCGATCAGCGCCTGGTAGTTGGCCTCCGCGCGCGCGAGCTCGGTCACGTCGCGCATGCGGACGACCATGCCCTCGACGGCCGGGTTGTCGAGCTGGTTGGAGACGAAGATGTCGAGGATACGCAGGTCCGCTTCGGGGTCTCGGCCGAAGTTGGGGCGGGTCTTGAGCTGCAGCTCCGCCACGCCGCCGGGCTCCTGGACGACGCCCTGCCAGGTCGGAAAATGCCGGACGAAATCTCCGTGGACGGTGAAGTCGCGGAGTCGATGTCCCATCGCCTCGCCCGGGGCGACGCCGACCAGGCGCTCGGCCGCGGGGCTCGCGAACTTCACCACCGCGAAGGGGTCGACGATCATCACGCCCTCGGCGGCGTGCGCGAGCAGGCTCGCGTTCCGCTCCTCCCTCGCGCGGAGCTCGGCCTGCGCGCGATCCGCGACCTCGACCGCGGTGCGATTCCAGAACGTCTCGAAGAGCTGTGAGATCACACCGATGCCGAAGACGCAGATCGCCGCGAGGACGTAGCGATCGAGGGTCGTCGAGCCCGCGTAGCCAGGGGAAGGCTGCACGTCGTTCGCCACGAGCCAGGCGCCGAAACCGCCGATCAGGAGGGCCACACAGGTCCAGATCAGCGCGCTGCGCGCGCCGCCGACCAGCAGGCCGAGCATCGGCAGCATGGGCAGGAAGGGGAGCAGCCCCACGGCCTGCCCGCCGCTCATCGCGAGCGAATAACAAGAGCCCGCCGCGACGATCCCGCACACGAACTGCCCGAGGTGTCGCATCGCGTTCGTCTGGCGGAAGACGAAGGGCAGGGCGAGGACGCTGCACGCGAGGGCCGTCGTTCCCCAGGCGATCGCAGGCGCCCAGATCGCGAACTGCATCGGCATGAAGAGCAGCGTGCCGAGGCTCGTGCAGAGCGTGAGCAGCAATCCCATCCGGATGTTCGCGAGCTCGCCCGCGCTCGCGCCCCGAATCTCCCGGGACAGGAAGAACTCGTCGATCGCCCGCGCCGCGCGATTCGCGCGTCGGCCGAAGGCCCGTTCGTTGGCGCTTCGCGGGATTTTCATGGCGCGACGCCCTCCGGGACCGGCGTCGCCAACCGGCCCACGTCGGAATCCATCGTCGCGAGGGCGGCTTCGAGTCGGTCGAGGCGATCGCTCGTGCGCCGCAGGCGGCGGGCGAGGCCGCGGACCGCGCGGAGCAGGAACGCGAGGGCGAGGGTCAGCATCGCGATCGCCCCGGCGGCGACACGAAGCAGGAGCGCGACCAGGCCTTCGACCGAGGGTCGGATGTGGGTGCTGAGTGGGCCGGTATCGGCATCGGTCGCGACGTCTGCGGATTCCGAAGCGACGGCTTCGGCGTCCGTGTCGTCGGTCGCGCCATCCTCGTCCGAGTCGAACCCGAGCCGGGCCAGCGCGCCGTCGATCAGACGGCTGGGCAGCTCCGCGAGCGCGCGGGTGCGGGCATCGGCCTCCTCGAGCGCCGCCGGCAGCGGACTCCAGGCCACGACCTGACGCGCGCCGGTGTCGAAGAGGCCAGGGGCGGCGACGGTCGCGACGGCGGCCGCGACCGCGAGCACGAAGACGCCGTCGGCGCCAAGGGCCTCGGCGGTCCACACCCGGAAGACGAGGACGTAGAGCAGGGACAGCGTGCCGAGGGCGGCGAGCGCGAACTCCTGCCACAGCGACCAGGGAGACGACATCGTTCGTTTCGGGCTCCTCGGCGTCGCAGGGGAACGGCGCCGACCCCGGGATGATGCCACGAGTTGACCCGAGTGGTCATAGGGGCAATTCCGGGGTCTCCCGATCTACCCTCTCTTGCCGAGGGAGGGCCGAGGGAGGGCCGTCGAGCGTGGAGTCCGGAGACATCGATAGGCGCGCGAAGTCGCTCTACGGCGAAGTCGACTGGCGGGCGGCGACCGGCGTCCTGCACGTCGCCGCGATCCACGGCCCGTCCAATCGGATCATCGCGATCGGCCCCCGGTCCCCGGCCAGCGAGACGGATCGCTTCGTCCTCGGCCTGGCCCGGGCCCGCGCCGATGTGATCGTCACGACCGCCGGCATCCTGCGCTCCGAGCCCGATCTCGTCCATCGCTATGCCGAGACCGACGCCGAGGACGCAGCTTTCGCCGCCTGGCGGGCGGAGACCCTGGGACGCGCCGAGACGCCGCGACTGTTGGTGTTGTCGGCGACCGGGCGGTTCGCCGTCGACCACCCTGCGCTCGCCACCGCGCGCGGCTGGATCTGGACGACGCCCTCGGGCGCCGCGGCGGTCGGTGATCCCCCGTCCGGCTTCGAAGTCGTGTCCGCGTCGGCGACCGCAGCGACGACGCAGGATGCGGTCGCCTTCGCCGCGATGCGGGACCGAGGTGACGGACCCGGAGCGACCGTCACGCTCGAGGCGGGCCCCGCGACGACCGCTCCTCTCTATGCGGACGCGCGGCCGATCGTCGACGAGCTGCTGTCGTCGCGCTTCGAGGGGGAGCTCGATCCAGCGGCGGAGGGGCCGGCGTTCGTGCCCGTGAAGTCGCTCGACCGCCCCTTCGGGGCTGCTTCGTCGGAAGCCCGGGTCGACGAGCCGAGTGGCCCGTGGACCTTCGCGCGCCATCGGCGTCGCGATTACGTTCGCCGCGACGCGTCGACCTAGCGCCCGACTAGCCCATGCGCCGGATCATCGACCATACGGTCGGTCCGCCCGGCACCTCGAGCGCCTCGACCACCTCGAAGCCGTGCTTCCGATAGAACGGGACGTTGGCTTCCTTCGACGACTCGAGATAGGCCGGCAGGCGTTCGCGCTCGCAGCGCGCGAGGACCGGCTCGATCAACGCCGAACCGATGCCCTTGCCCTGGTGCACGGGGTCGGTGCCCAGCGCTGCCAGGTAGTAGTGGGGGTCGCGGATGCGATGGCGCGAGGTGAATTCGCCCAGGCGCAGCGCCCGTCGGGCGCCGAAGCCGGTCACGCCGAGAAAGCCGAACGCCAGGCGCAGGTTCTGGCGCCAGCCGAGCGTGGCTTCGGTGGGCAGCTGCCAGATCGCCGCGCCCTCGACGGCATCGGTGGTCAGCACGTGCGCGGTGTCGGCCATCGCGTCGATGGCGAGGCCGGAGAAGCGCGACCATCTCGCGCTCCGGTTGCGGGGATCCGGGAAGAGGTGCGTCGCGACCGGGTCGTCGTGGAAGGCCCGCCCCAGGACGTCGAGCACGCTCCGACGCTCCACGTCCCGCGGCGCGCGCACGGCGGGCTGCGAGGGTCCGAAGTCGAAGGACTCCTGGACCTCCGGGAGGGCGTCGGGCGTGGCGGCTTCGAATCGGGGCAAGGCTCTACCTGGACGGCATCGGTGGCATCGGATCGGTCGCGGCGCGCGTGATCACCCCTCGTCGGCGCTCGGCCGGGGCGCTGGATCCGGGCCGGAGTGTTCCGCATCCCGGTCGAGCACGACAAGGGTCTCGACGTGTCCCGTGAAGGGGAAGAAATCGAAGAGCTCGACGCTCGTGAGCCGCATGCGCCCCCCGTCGGTCAACGCGGGCACCTCGGCGAGGAGCCGCGGCAGGCCGCAGGCCAGGTAGATCAGCCGCGACGGGGGCGCCGCGACGAGGGCCTCGAGCAGCGCCTCGTCGAGTCCCTTCCGCGGCGGATCGACGATCACCACGTCGGCGCCCGTCAGCCCGTCGAGGCGCTCTCCGGCGGCGCCCCGGAGCACCGTCGCCCGTCCTCGCTCGACGTCCATGCGTGTGGCGAGTCCGCGACCCAGTCCGTCGAGACCGGCCCGGCTGCGTTCGTTGAAGCGGACCGGGCCTCGCGCGAGCAGCCCGAGGCCGATCGCGCCGACACCGCAGTAGGCCTCGAAGACGACGGCGTCGTCCGGCACCCGGGCATGGATCCGCTCGATGGCGCGCTCGAAGAGGGGCAGATGGTTCTGGCCGAACGCGGCCGGCGGAAAATGGACGGCGACCCCGCCGAGGGCTTCGACGATCGCCTCTTCGCCGCGCAATCGAATCGTGTGGTCACCCATGATCACGTTCGAGCGCTCGCGCTGGGCGTTGAAGAAGAGCGCCTGGAGTCGTTCGCCCATTGCGTTTGCGAACACGTCGGGCAGGTCGCCGAGAACGTCGGGCGTGTCGCCGTTCCCGACGAGGACGACCTGGACGCGTTCGGTCGCGCGCTCGACGACGAGCTGCACGTAGCGAAGCGCGCCGCGATGCGGCGTGTCGGCGTAGGGCGCGATGCGGGTCTCGTGAATCACCTGCTTGAGCACGGCGACCGCGTGGTTGATCGCCGGGTGGTGCACCGCGCAGCGCGGCGTGTCGACGATGCGATGGGAGCCGGACTCGAAGAGGCCGATCTTCGGGCTGCGGGCGCGGCCGCGAACGGCCAGGCGCGCGCGATGTCGGTGGCCGAGGCCGGTCGTCGCGTGGACTTCGGGATCGGGGAGAGCGTGCTGCGCGCAGAGCTCGGCGATCGCGCGTCGGGCTTCTTCCGCGGGACCGGCCTCGCCGAAACGCGGGCAGCCGGGGCAGGGCGGGCGATGGGGGCAGGGGTCGGCGGTCGGCACGCGCCGACGGTACCGCTTTCCCTGCGTTCGGCGGGAAAGCGCACACTGCTACGTTGCGGCGATGGCAACCCCGAAAAAGGCCCGCGCGCCCCGCAAGAACGGCGCTTCGCCGCCGTCGCCCGCTTCGCGCACGGCCTTCCTCGCGACCACGCCCGAGGACGTCGCCGCACGCGGATGGGATCGCGTCGACGTGCTCTTCGTGACGGGCGATGCGTACGTCGATCATCCGTCCTTCGCGATGGCGATCCTCGGTCGTTGGCTCGAGGCGCACGGGTTCCGGGTCGCGATCCTGGCCCAGCCCGATTGGAAGAGCGCGGACGCCTGGAAGGCGTTCGAGGCACCCCGGCTCTTCTGCGCAGTGAGCGCCGGGAACATGGACTCGATGATCAATCACTACACGGCGAACCGGAAGCGCCGGAACGCCGATGCGTATTCACCGGGCGGGAAGATCGGTCTGCGACCGGATCGTCCGACGGCGGTCTACGCGCAGCGCTGCCGAGAGGCGTTCAAGGGCGTGCCGGTCATCAGCGGCGGCGTCGAGGCCTCGCTCCGACGCATCGCGCATTACGACTACTGGAGCGACCGCGTCTGGCCGTCGAACCTGGTGACATCGAAGGCCGACCTCCTCGGCTACGGCATGGGCGAGTCGGTGCTGCTCGAGATCGCCCAGCGCCTGGATCGGGGCGCGGATCTCTCGGGCCTGCGGGATCTCGATGGTGTCGCCTACCTGCTCGGGAAGAACGAGAGCCTGGCCGAACACGACCGCGTCGACACCGTCGACCTGCCGTCGCACGAGACCATCGTCGAGGACCCGGTCGCGTTCGCCGAGATGACCCGCAAGCTCCATCACGAGACGAACCCGCGAAACGCACGCCGCCTCGTCCAGCGCCACGGGGATCGCCTCGTCGTGATCAACCCGCCGTCCGGGAGCCTCGACGAGCCCACGATGGATCGGCTGCACGAGCTGCCCTACACGCGAAAGCCGCACCCGGACTACGACGCGCCGCCGCCGGCCTGGGAGACGATCCGGGACTCGGTGCAGATCATGCGGGGCTGCTTCGGCGGTTGCACGTTCTGCTCGATCACGATGCACCAGGGTCGCGAGATCCAGAGCCGCAGCCCGGACTCGATCCTGCGCGAGGTCGAGACCCTGGCCGCGGCACCGGACTTCAAGGGCAGCATCAGCGACCTCGGCGGCCCGACCGCGAACATGTATCGGATGCGCTGCAGCCGGCCCGAGGTCGAGAAGACCTGCCGACGTCTGTCCTGCGTGCACCCGAAGGTCTGCAAGCTCCTCGACACCGACCACGCGCCGACCCTCGACCTGATGCGCCGCGCGCGCGAGGTCGACGGGGTGAAGCGCGTGCACATCGCGAGCGGCATCCGGATGGACCTCGCCGCGGACGAGCCCGCGTACCTCGAGGAACTCGCTGCGCATCACGTCGGCGGGCACTTGAAGGTCGCGCCCGAGCACGTGAGCGACCGCGTGCTCGACCTGATGAAGAAGCCTGGCCGCGGCAGCTTCGAGATCTTCGCCGAGCGATTCGAGGCGGCCTCGCGCCGGGCCGGCAAGGAGCAGTATCTCGTCCCCTACTTCATCGCGAGCCACCCGGGCTCGACGCCGGAAGACATGATCGAGCTCGCGATCTTCCTGAAGGAACGCGGCTACCGGCCGCGACAGGTGCAGGACTTCATCCCGGCGCCGATGGACGTGGCGACCTGCATGTACTGGACGGGGATCGATCCGCTCACGATGAAGCCGGTGCCGGCCGCGAAGCGTGTGCAGGACCGTTCCGTCCAGCGCGCGCTGCTGCAATTCTTCGCGCCGGACAACTGGCGGACGGTCCGCGATGCGCTCGTGAAGGCGGGCCGCGAGGACCTGATCGGGGACGGCCCCGACTGCCTGATTTCTGCGCGCCCTCCGGCCCGGACGAAGAGGGGGCCGCGGGGAGGTGGCCAAGGCGGCGGCTATCGGCTCCCCTCGCGTGATCGCGGGCGGGGCCGTCGCGACGGCGCGTCTCGCTGAGCCGCGCGGGCCTCCGCGCTTCGCGCGGCTTGTCGCGGCCGGGTCCGAAAGCGGCCAATTCGCCGGGTTCCGGACGCTAGATTGACGGGGATCGCAGCGGACCTCGGCGCCACGCGCCTGCCCGCCGCCGCGGGGGAGTGACCCGGCCATGGACCTCGACGCCGATCTCGATGCGCCCGGCGCGCGCGACGCGGACGCCACGCGCGACGCGGAGCTGATCGCCACGATCCTGGCCGACGCGCTCCCCTCGGATCGCTGCTATCGGCTGCTCGAGACCCGCGACGCGCGCTTCGACGGACGCTTCTTCGTCGGCGTGAAGTCGACCGGGATCTTCTGCCGCCCGGTGTGCCCGGCACCGACGCCGAAGTCGCGCAACTGCACGTTCTGGCGCAGCGCGGCCGCCGCGCAGGCGGCGGGGTTCCGCCCGTGCCTGCGCTGTCGCCCGGAAGCCGCGCCGGGGACCCCGGCCTGGCTTGGCACGGCAGCGACCGTGTCGCGCGCGTTGCGCTTGATCGAGGACGGTGCGCTCGACGGCGACGCCAGGGTCGACGCGCTCGCCGATCGGCTCGGCATCGGCGATCGCCACCTGCGGCGCCTCTTCGACCGCCACCTCGGCACGAACCCGGTCGCCGTCGCGAAGCTGCGCCGCGTGCTCTTCGCGAAGCAGCTGCTCGACGAGACCGAGCTCCCGATGACGGAGATCGCGAACGCGGCGGGCTTCGCCAGTCAGCGCCGCTTCAACGCCTGCATGCGCGAGGTCTACGATCGTCCGCCGAGCGCGATTCGCAAGGCTCGGCGGACGACGCCGGTGCAGGGCGAGGCGGGCAGTCTTCGGCTCAGCCTGCCGTATCGGCCGCCCTTCGCCTGGGGGCCGTTGCTCGCGTTCCTCGAGATGCGCGCGATTCCCGGCGTCGAGTCGATCGACGGCGAGCGCTACACGCGCACCCTGCGCGTGGGCGAGGGGGTCGCGGTCATGGGCGTCGAGCTAGACGCGGCCCGCGATCGGCTGCAGATCGACGTGCGGCTCGACGGCCCGGCGCCTTTGCTCGACGTGACGACGCGGCTGCGCCGACTCTTCGATCTCGACGCGGACGCCGTCGCGATCGACGCGGTGCTCGGGCGCGTTCGAACGCTGGCGCGTCACGTGCGCGACGTCCCGGGCGTGCGCGTGCCCGGCGCCGTCGATGGCTTCGAGACCGCCGTGCGCGCGGTGCTCGGTCAGCAGGTGAGTGTGAAGGGCGCGACGACGATGGCCGGGCGGATCGTCGAGCGCTGGGGCGAGGGGGTGCCCGCGGGCCTGGGGAGTGCGGCCGGTGTCGAGCGACTCTTCCCGCGCGCCGACGACCTGGTCGAGGCCCCCCTCGAAGAGATCGGGCTCACGCGCGCACGCGCCGAGACGATTCGCGGACTCGCCGAGGCGGTCACCCGGGATCCGTCCCTCGTCGAGCCGGCGGCGGCGCTCGAGGACGGGATCGAAGCGTGGCAGGCGCTTCGCGGGATCGGGCCCTGGACCGCGCACTACGTCGCGATGCGGGTGCTGCGGGAGCCTGACGCGCTGCCGGTCGGGGACCTGGGGCTGCGCAAGGCGATCACGAAGAAAAACGCAGCAGAGCCCGCACCTTCCGCCGAAGTCGAGAAACGACTCGAACGTTGTCGGCCCTACCGCGCATACGCCGCGATGCGCCTCTGGGACACGTTGGGCGACGCCTGAGTCGCCGTGGCGCGAGCGCTCAGCGCTCGTCCTGCTCATGGCGCAGCGTCGACACGTGCACGATCCCGAAGAGGAAGGTGTGCCAGAGCTCGGTGATCAGCGGGCGTTCGCTCCCCCGCAGCACGCCGATGAAGAAGAGGCACTCCACCGCGTGCACGACCGCCAGCACGCCGAAGAGCGCTCGGCCACCCGGCCCCGCCGCGGTCGCCGCGAGCGGCGGGAAGTAGCACGCCGTCGCGAAGAGCCACGCGATCCCGATCATGGCCTTGCCGACCGGATAGATCCCTTCGCCCTGCTGCGGCTCCGCCATCGACTCGGTCCTCCTGTGGCGCGCCGGGTCTCCCGAGCGCGCGTGGGGATGATAGCCTTGGCGCCGCCCCGGCAACGCCGTTGCGGGCGAGAGCGGAGCCGCGATGTCGACCGGAGAGCCCGAGACCCACCGCTGGCGCGCGGACCTCGCAGCGCACGCCGCTCGCGTGTATTCGCAGGGCGGCGAGGACGGGGTGCTGCTGCGCCTCTTCGAGCGGATCGGAACACAGCATCGCGCTTTCGTCGAGTTCGGCGCCTGGGACGGCTTCCAATGGTCGAACACCGCGAACCTGCGCGTGAACCACGGCTGGACCGGCCTGCTCATGGAGGGCAGCGACCGCGCGGACGGGACCCTGGTCAAGCGCGAGTTCGTCCACGCGGAGAACGTCGAGGCGCTCTTCGACCGCTACGGCGTGCCCGAGGACTTCGACCTGCTCTCGATCGACATCGACGGCAACGACTACTGGGTGTGGAAGGCGCTCGAGCGCTACCAGCCCCGGGTCGTGATCGTCGAGTACAACGTCTTCTTCCTGCCCGAGACCGCGAAGACCATCGCCTACGACGCCGAGCACGGGTGGGACAAGGAGCGCCACGGTCTCTATCACGGCGCGAGTCTCGCGGCGTTCGACAAGCTCGCGCGCGCCAAGGGCTACGTCCTCGCGTGGACCGAGCCCTATTGCCCGAACGCGATCTTCGTCCGGGAGAGCGAGCTGCCCGAGGGCATCGAATTGCCGACGCTCGCGGAGTGGACGCGCTGGGACTGGCCGGAGGACGGCTATCGCGAACCGACCCCGCCGCCCGGGGGACGCTGGGTCAGCGTCTAGGCGACGCTCCGCGCCCTATCATCTTCGACTCGAACCGGAGGAACACGGATGCAGGTGCGCGCCCTCGGCGGCTACCAGACGGACTTCGCGCGGAACTGGACCCGCGAAGGGCTCGACATCAGCGACCTCGTGCGCGAAGTGATCGAGCGGACCCTCGACGGTGCGGCGGTCGCGCCGGAGCAGGTCGAGAGCATCCACGTCGGCAACGCCTTCGGTCAGCTCTACACCGGGCAGGGACACCTCGGCGCGATGCCTGCGACGGTCATGCCGGAGCTCTGGGGCAAGCCGGCGATGCGGCACGAGGCGGCGTGCGCGTCGGGCTCGATCGCGACCCTCACGGCGATGGCCGAGATCGAGAGCGGGCGATACGACTGCGTGCTCGTACTCGGGGCCGAGCTCGAGAAGACGATGCCGGGCGCCGAGGCGGCGCGCGTACAGGAGGCGGCCGCCTGGGTCGGCCGGGAGACCGACACCGAGGACGCCATCTGGGCCTCGATGTTCGATCGCGTCGCCGCCGAGTACGACGCGCGCTACGGGCTCGACGAGAAGCACCTCCGAGCGATCGGGGAGATCAATCTCACCAACGCCCGCGCGAACCCGAATGCTCAGACCCGGACCTGGAAGCTCAGCGAGGCGAGCTTCGCCGCGAACGAAGACGAGAACCCGGTCGTCGCGGGACGGCTGCGACGAAACGACTGTTGTCAGATCACCGACGGCGGCGCGGGCATCGTGCTCGTGTCGGAGCGTTGGCTCGCCGAGAACGGGCGCGCGAACGACGGCGCCGTGATCGCCGGGTGGGGACATCAGACGGTCGGGCTCTCGAACGAGTCGAAGCTCGAGCGCAGCCGCGGTGGCGAGTACGTGATGCCGCACGTGCGGACCGCGATCACCGACGCCTGGCGCCGCGCGGGCATCGAAGGACCGGAGGCGCTCTCCGCGATCGAGACCCACGACTGCATGACGCCGTCGGAGTACATGGCGATCGACCACTTCGGGCTGACGGCGCCGGGGCAGAGCTGGCAGGCGATCGAGAACGGGGACCTGCTGCGGGACGGCGGGCGCTTGCCGGTGAACGCGAGCGGGGGTCTGATCGGCGGTGGCCATCCGGTCGGCGCGACCGGGATCCGGATGCTCGTGGATGCTTGCGCACAGGTCGCGGGCACGGCCGGCGAGACGCAGGTCGAGAATGCGTCCCGGGTACAGACGCTCAACATCGGGGGTAGCACGGCGACGACCGTGAGCTTCGTGGTCGAGCGACCGGAAGGGACGAGATCCTCGTGAAGACACAGATCCACGAACGGTTCGAGTCGGGGCTGCCCGGCGACGACGCGCATCCGTATCGCTCCGGCCCCTGGTGCCCGAACGTCGTCGAGTACGACGCCTGGGAGCTCGAGGTCGAGGGCGAGATCCCCGACGATCTCGCGGGTGTGTATCTACGGAACACGGAGAACCCGCTGCTCGAGCCGATCGAGCGATATCACCCCTTCGACGGCGACGGCATGCTGCACGGGATCGCCTTCGAGGGCGGCGACGCGGTCTACCGGAATCGCTTCGTGCGGACCGACGGCTTTCGCGCCGAGCGCGAAGCCGGGGAGTCCCTCTTCTCGGGTGCGGCCGAGAGTCCGGCCCTCGCGAAGCGCGAGTGCGCGCTCGGCGCGCGGCCGAACATGAAGGACGCTTCGAGCACCGACGTCGTCGTTCACAATGGCGTCGCGTTGTCGAGCTTCTGGCTCTGCGGAGACCTCTACCGACACGACCCGTGGACCCTCGAGAGCGCGGGCAAGGCGGACTTCGGCGGGCGATTCCCGGCCGAGGGCATCTCGGCGCACCCGAAGGTCGACGAGACGACCGGGGAGATGCTCTTCTTCAACTACGGCACGAACGCGCCGTACATGAACTACGGGGTGCTCGACGCGCGGGGCGAGCTCGTCCATTACGTGCCGATCGACCTGCCGGGGCCGCGGCTGCCCCACGACATGGCCTTCACCGAGCATTTCGTGATCTTGAACGACTGCCCGATGTTCTGGAACCCGCAGCTGCTCGCGAAGGGGCATCACGTTTCGACCTTCTACCCGGAGATGCCCACACGCTTCGGCATCCTGCCGCGCCGCGGGCAGCCGGACGAGATCCGCTGGTTCGAGGCCGACCCGACCTACGTGCTGCACTGGATCAACGCCTACGAAGACGGCGACGAGATCGTCCTCGACGGATTCTTCCAGGAGAATCCCTCCCCGGAGAAGGTGCCCGGGGCGACGGCGGATCAGTCGATGTTCCGCTTCCTCGATCTCCACACGATGGGCGCCCACGCGCATCGCTGGCGCTTCGATCTGACGACCGGTGCCTGTCGCGAGGAGCGGCGGAGCGATCGTGTCATGGAGTTCGGGATGATCAACGGTCGCTTCGGCGGTCGCCGAAACCGCTACAGCTACAACGCGCTACCAGCGAAGGGTTGGTTCGGCTTCGAAGGGATCGCAAAGCAGGATCTCGAGGCGGGGACCGAGACGGTCGTCGAGCTACCCGACGGTGTCTACGCGAGCGAGACGGTGATGGCCCCGCGCGTCGGCGGGGCGGCGGAGGACGATGGCTATCTCGTGACGTTCACCGTCGACATGAACGAGGATCGCTCGGAGTGTCTGGTGCTGGACGCAGCCCAGCCGGCCGCCGGTCCCGTCGCGCGAATCCGGCTGCCCGAGCGGATCTCCTGCGGCACCCACGCCTTCTGGCACGCGGCCTAGCGTCAGGCCAGTCGCCAGCAGCCCAGGACGAGCAGCGCCGACACTGCGAACGCCGTCGTCTGCGCGGCGAGCCCCGGGCGTGGGCGTCGGGCGAGGGGCAGCGAGATCGCCAGACCGGCGAAGGCGCCGGCGACGAGCCCGAAGACGTGCGCCGAGAAATCGACCTTCGGTCCGGGCCCTCCGAGCATCGCGACGACGCCGAGCCCGGCCGCGATCGCGACCCACGCGCCGCGCCGGGTCGGCAACGTCTGATGGCGACGCCAGGCCGCCAGGCCCGCGAGCACCCCGACCAGGCCGAAGACCCCCGTCGAAGCGCCGACGGAGCTGTGCCCGTGCCCGTACCAGAGGGCGTTCGCGAAGTTGCCGAGGGCGCCGCTCGACAGGAACGCGAGCACCGCGCAGCCGAGGCCGAGGCGGCCGGCCAGCGCGGCGAGAAAGAAGCCGCCGAAGAGGGCGTTGCCCGCGACGTGGGGCACGTCGGCGTGGAGGGTGAGGGCGGTGACGACGCGGTGGAGCTGACCGTCGAGGACGAGCACCGCCTGGCTGTCCCCGGCATCGACGTAGGCGTGGTGGAGCCCGGTCGACTCGAGGCCGACGTGAAAGGCGACCAGGCCGAGGGCGAGTCCGTAGGCCAGGGCGAGTTGGCGCGCGTCGGTCTCGGGGACGGGCTCGAGCCGGGGCGCTGCGCGCCGCTCGGCCCGTTCCCGTTGCCAGGCGTCGACCAGCGCGTCGGCTTCCTCGCGGCGATCGGCGTCGACCTCGAGCCGCCAGCCCGTCGCGGTTCGCCGGGTGGCGTTGGCGAGGCCCTCTGCGGTCAGCACGAGCGCCCAATCCTCGGCCTCGCGCTTGCGCGACGTCGCGGCGAAGGTCAGGGCGCGGCCCTTCGGGAGCACTGCGTCGTCGTCGGTAGCGGCCATGCGTGGAGTCCATGGTAACGTTGCGGCGATTCGCGACCGAGAAGAGGGCAACGGCTTCGTCCGGGCCCGCCGTCGCGGACGAATCGGAGGATCGATGACCAGGCCGACCCCCCCGCGCTCCCTCGTGCGCGTCGAGCGGATTGCGCTCCGCGGGCCGGGTGTCGTGATCCTGACCGGCCCTTCGAGCTGCGGGAAGGGCGAGGTCGCTGCGGCCCTCTGTGACCTGGTGTCGATCGATCCCGAACGTCATCTCTCGATGGGGGAGATCCTCCGCACGACGATCGACCGCGCGAAGACGTACCCCGGCTTCTCGAAGCTGCTCGCCGACAAGTACTCGCTCGCAGGCGACGTCAGCATCTTCGACTGCCTGGACACGACGGAGGAGCTGACCGAGAAGGTCAAGCGTTACCTGCCGGATCTCGAGCGCCACTTCGGTCGCACGCCGAGCCGCTTCATCTCCGACGAGGTCAGCGGCGCGCCGGAAGTGAGTCAGCTCGACTGGCTCGAGTTCTGTACCTCGCGCGGGCTGCTGATTCCGAACCGCTGGACCCAGGACCTGATCTCCGCGGAGATCGAGCGCGCGCTGGACGCCGGGGGGGAGGGCGTAGACGGTCCGTTCATCCTCGACGGCTATCCGCGAACGGTCGCCGCCGCGCAGCATCTGCTCGGCTTCCTCGCGGGCGTCGGCGTGCCGGTCTTGAAGGTGCTGCATCTCTCGATCAGCAAGGCCGAGATGAGCGCCCGGGCGGGGAAGCGCGGGCGCGCCGACGACAACGAGGAGGCACTACGCCGCCGCTTCGATTTCTACGTCGACAACGTCCAGCCCTCCGTCGACTACCTGAAGACCGAGCTGGGCGGCGATCGGATCGCCCTGATCGACGCGCATCAGCCTTCCTTCGATGACGTCGGGGGCGACCGCGTCTTCGACCTCCACCGCTCGATCGACAACGTCGTGTCTTCCGCCCTGCGTTCCCTCGGCGTGCCCGGCGTGATCGTGAACGACCTGCTCGAAGGTCGACGGGAGAGTCGACTCACCGCTGCCTCGGATGAGTGAGCGCGCGTCCGGTCCTGGCACCACCGAACTCGTGTGGCCCCGCCCGGAGAGCACGGACCTCGGTCGCTATCTCGAGGACACGATCACGATCGACTGGCAGACCCCTCGCGTCATGAAACGCGCCGGGGCCGTCCTCGAGGACAAGTCCTCGCCCGAGGATCGACTGCGGGCGCTCTTCGCGTTCGTTCGCGACGACGTCGCCCACGCAATCGACGTTGGCCCCGAGCTCGCGACGTGCAGCGCGAGTCAGGTCCTGAAGGAGGGGCACGGCATCTGCTACGCGCAGAGCCACCTGCTCGCCGGGATGCTGCGCTACGCGGGCTTCCCGACGGGCTTCTGTTATGCGCGGCTCGCGAGCGAGGAACAGCGCAGCGGGTTCGTGCTGCACGGCTTCAATGCGGTCTACTGGGCCGCCACCGAGCGCTGGCTCTTCCTCGATGCAAGCGGTCGCCAGGGGACGCCCGAAGCGAGTGTCGCGTTCGAGCCGCCGTGGGGTCTCCCCTTCGAGGTCGACCCCGAGCAGGGTGAGTCCTTCCTGCCGCAGATCCTGCGCCGACCCGCCAAGCGGATCATCGACCTGCTCGAGCGCGCGCCGGATTTCTCTGCAGTCTCGCGGAATCTGCCCGACGCGCTCTGACGCGGGGCCACGGCGGGTCACGCCCGACTCTGCCAGAATCCGCCTCGTCCGAAGACGAGGAGGGTCGCATGCGGCGGGAAGTCGGTTCGAGTGGGGTCCAGGCAGGTTCGCGCGGGCTGGCGTTGGCGATCGCATGCGCGCTGGTCTCGTGGGTGAGCGCGGGTTTTGCCGAGGAAGGCGACTATTCGCCGTACGCGGGGCGTGCGATTCCCGACCGCGTGTTCTTCGGCGACACCCACCTGCATACGACGAGCTCCCCGGACGCCTACCTCTTCGGCGTGCAGCTCGACCCGGACGCGGCCTACCGGTTCGCGAAGGGCGAGCGCGTGACCTCCACCCACGGGCTGCCGGTGCGGCTGATCGAGCCCCTCGACTTCCTCGTCGTGTCGGATCACATGGAGTATCTGGGGCTGATGCCGCGACTCTTCGGCGGCGACGAGCGGCTGCTCGCGACCGACTACGGGCGGATGCTCTACGACAAGGCGCAGGCCGGGCCGACCGGGTTCTACGACGCCGCGATGATCCTGATCCGCGACCTGTCGATGAACGAGCGGAAGATGCGCGCCCCGGAGCTCGAGGCGGAGATCTGGCGCAGCGTCGCGGAGACGGCGGATCGCCACGACCAGCCCGGGAAGTTCACCGCGTTCACCGGCTACGAGTGGACGTCGATGATCGACGGCGACAATCTCCACCGCGTGGTCGTCTACGAGGGTGAGGCCGACCAGACCGCTGCGCTCGTGCCGGTCTCGAGCCTCGACAGTCCCGACCCCGAGGACCTCTGGCGCTTCCTCGCGGAATACGAGACGCAGACCGGTGGGAAGGTTCTGGCGATCCCGCACAACGGCAATCTCAGCAATGGACGGATGTTCGAGACGACGCGTCTCGATGGCAGAGCATTCGATGCCGCCTACGCGAAGGCGCGGATCCGCTGGGAGCCCCTCGTCGAAGTCACGCAGATCAAGGGTGACGGCGAGACCCACCCCTTCCTGTCGCCGAACGACGAGTTCGCGGACTACGAGACCTGGGACACGTCGAACCTCGGAGGCACCGCGGCGAAGGAGGACGCGATGCTCGAAGGCGAGTACGCGCGCTCGGCCCTCAAGCTGGGGCTCGAGGTCGAAGCCGAGACCGGGGTGAACCCGTACCGGTTCGGCATGATCGGTTCGACCGATAGCCACACGGCGCTCGCGACGTCCCGGGAGGAGAACTTCTTCGGCAAGCACTCGGGAATGGAGCCCACGCCGACCCGCATGACCGACGCCCTCGCGAAGGTCGGCGACAACGCGGTCTTCGGCTGGCAGCAGGTGGCCTCCGGGCTTGCTGCGGTCTGGGCCGAGGAGAACACCCGGGCGGCACTCTTCGACGCGATGCGCCGGAAGGAGACGTATGCGACGACCGGCACGCGCATGCGGGTGCGGCTCTTCGCGGGGTACGACTTCGACGCGGAGGACCTCGCGCGACCGGACTGGGCGGTTCATGGCTATGCGCAGGGCGTGCCCATGGGTGGGTCCCTCGAGCGAGCCGCATGGTTCGGGAAGCCCGGCTTCCTCGTGCGCGCCTGGCGGGATCCGCAGGGCGCGAACCTCGATCGCATCCAGATCGTGAAGGGTTGGCTGGGCGGTGACGGCGAGAGCCGGGAGCAGGTCTACGACCTCGCGCTCTCGGATGGACGCGTCGTCGGGCCCGATGGTGCTGTGCCCGCGGTCGGCAACACCGTCGACCTCGCGAGCGCGAGCTACGCGAACTCGATCGGCGCAGCGGTGCTCGAGGCGTACTGGGAGGATCCCGACTTCGATCGGGACCAGCGCGCGTTCTACTACGTGCGGGTGCTCGAGATCCCGACGCCGCGCTGGTCGACGATCGACGCCCGGGTCTTCGGCGCCGAAGTGCCCGACGGCGTCGACCGCACGACCCAGGAGCGCGCCTACACCTCGCCGGTCTGGTACGACCCGGCGAAGGAGTAGATCGGGCGGGGGGGGTGCGACGCTGGCTGCCGGTCTGCGAACTCGGCGCGCCCGCGCGCTGCCGTGGGCCTGCGCACGAATTTCTGACACAACGCACATCGCGACACCACTCCACGATGCTCGGGAGCGCCCTCTGCGCTCCTGCGGCTTCGGGAGTGCTCCATGCTGCAGACGTTCCGGTTTCTCGTTCTCACTCTCGCGCTGTCGGCGCATTGCGCGGCCAGCGCGTGGGCTACGCCGAAGCCCACGATCGAGGGTCCGTTCACGCTGTCCCTCGACAACAACGACTTCGTTCGCGCGAACATCGTGACCGAATTCAGTCGCGTGCGGATCTTCGACTTCGATCTCGACTTCGAAGGGCCGCTCCGAGCGGGCGAGTTGTACACGAACATCCAGCTGACCGAGGTGCGCTACGCGGTTCGAGGTGGGCTCGAGACGAACCCGCCGACGCCGTCGGGCTTTCCGGCGTTCGCCCTCGTCCGACAAGCCGGCGGCGAAGGGCCCATCAGCGCCGAAGAGTGGCGCGCGCAGGCGAGCCAGGTCGCCTTCCGGATTTCGGCGACTGCCAATCTGCTCGACGGCGTGCAGCTCTCCGAGCTCGACCCGATCGACAAGCAGGGTCGGATCCTCGAGATCGACGCGCGCGAATGGGGGCGTCTCGATCGCGCGCGCTACCACCCGCCGCAGCTCTGGCTCTACGCGGACGGAACCGGCCAGCTGCGCAACTCGAACAACAGCAGCAAGGACACCGGGACGGTGAACCCGGCGACGCGCGAAGAGGTCCACGTCGGCTTCGGCGACGAGTACATCACGCGTTTGACCTTCGATCCCTCGGAAATCACGATCATCCGCGGCCCCGAGCCGCCGATCGTTCCCGGGCCACCGGTCCCGGAGCCTGGAACTGCGCTCCTGCTCGGTCTCGGTCTCGCGGGTCTCTCCAGGCGAGCGCGAATCCGAAACTAGTCACTTGACAAAGGCGGTCCGATCCTCGAACTTGTCGATCGACAAGAAGCCGAGGAGGATCGCCATCCATGGATCAGCGGGTCACCATCGTCGGCGCCGGACCGGCCGGCGCACTCCTCGCCTGGCTCCTCTCTTCGCGCGGGATCGACACCCTGCTGGTCGAGCGGCAATCCGATTTCGATCGCGAGTTTCGCGGCGAGATCCTGATGCCGAGCGGGCTGCGGGCCCTCGAGACTGCGGGCGTCGACCTCGGCCTCGTGGACGTCGTCGCGATCGAGCAGTTCCGCGGCTTCATGAACAAGCGGAAATTCATCGAATTCGTGTTCGAGGATTTCGAGCCGCCGGTTCCGTCCGCGGTGTCGCAGCCCTCGTTGCTCGAGCATCTCGTCTCGATGGCCGAGGGCACCGGGCACTTCGAGCTGCGGCGCGGCACGACCGTTCGGCGGATCGAGCGATCGGGGGACGGGCCGTGGATCCTCCACTGTCGGAACGCGGAGGGCGAGTCCAAGATCGAAACCCCCTATCTGATCGGCTCGGACGGACGCGGCGCGGTGACGCGCCGGGAGCTCGGCGCGAAGGTGAAGTCGCGCGGCGTGGACGTCGACGTCGTGTGGTTCCGGATGGCGTACCCCGAGGCCTGGACCCGGCCGGTCGTCCACTTCCTGGGCGGGCATGGCCAGCTGATGATCGGCACCGCGACCCCGAGCGGGCTGCTGCAGATCGGTTGGATCCTGATCAAGGGCACCTACGGTGACCTCAAGAGTCGCTCGATCGACGAATGGGTGGCCGAGATGCGGGACCACGCCGACCCCGAGCTGGCCGCGCACGTCGAGGCTCACGCCTCGACCGTCACGCGTCCCTTCCTGCTGAACTCCGTCTCGGATCGCGTGCTCGGCTGGGCGCGCCCCGGCGCGCTGTTGATCGGCGATGCGGCCCACACGATGTCACCGGTCGGCGGTCAGGGCGTGAACATCGCGCTCCGCGACGCGATCGTGGCGGCGAACGAGATCGTTCCCGCGCTTCGCTCCGGTGGCGACGTGGATGCGGCCGCAGCCCGGATCGAGGAGATCCGGGCGCCCGAGATCGATCGCATCCAGCGGATGCAGGCGGTGCCGCCGAAGGTCATGATGGGCCGGACCCCACTCCACGAGCCGCTTCGCGCAGGCGTTGCGCGGTTGCTCTCGACGCGGGCCGGGCAGGGGCTCGCCGCGATCAATGGCCGGATCTTCCTGAACGGCGTGACGGACGTGGAGCTCACGGTCTAGATCGGCCGGCGCCTAGCGTGGATGCGCACTCCAATGCCCCTCGATCTCCTCCTGCGGAAGCTCGAGGAAGCGCGCCGCGTTGTGGTAGAAGATGTCTGCCTTCTGTTCGTCAGTCAGGAACGAGGCGGAGTCGACGGCGCGGAACGCGTCGTCGATCGCCGCGGGCCATCCCATCTGATCCGTGCCGAAGAGGATCCGCCGGCCGTAGCCCGCGTCGATCAGGCCCTTCAGGAAGGCGTGGAACTCGGCTGTGGGCACGAGCCAATTGATGCCGCCGATTCCCACGTAGAGCTGTGGATGCGCGTACATGAGCGCCTTCATGTCTTCGAGGTAGGGCCATCCGGCGTGCATCACGTAGAGCTTCATCCCGGGGCGGGCGAGGAGCACATCTTCGATCTGGATCGGGTTCGCGTTCGCGGCCCGGATGCCCGCCATCATGCCTCCGGCGTACACGCTCCCCGGACCCCCGCCCGGAAAGAGGTGATAGGCGGCCGGAATGCCGAGCTCGTTCGCGAGATCGAAGAAGGGCGCGACGGCCGGATCGTCTGCTCTCAGTCCTTCGTAGTAGGGCCCCATCTCGCCGATCGCGTGCAATCGGCCGGCCGCGTGCTGCTCCCGGAGCGAATCGACGTCGCTCCTCCGCGTATCGATCATGCTGCCCACGAGGAAACGACCGGGATCCCCGTCGTACCACGCGCCCGCCGCGCTCCCGCTCACCATGGCTTTGACGACGTGGTAGGTCTCCATCCGATCGAGCGTCTCGTCGCGCTGAGCGTCGGCGGTCAGCGCGGGGCGGTAGCTGCGTCCGGTGATCGAGTTGGTGAAGACGTTGCTGAACCGGCCCGAGAGTTCGAAGGAGAAGGCATGCAGATGCATGTCGATGACCGGGCCGCGGTACGCGCGAGCCGCGGACAGGGGCGCGGTCGGTGCGGATGCGCATGAGACGGCAAGCAGGGTCGCCAGGAGGAGTCCGACGCGGGCTACCGCACTCGAGTCTCTGTCGTCGATGGAGTCTCTCCTCGCTTCGTTCTCGGGCGCTCTCGGGCGTTCTCGGCGAGCCCGGCCGTAGCGCCGAGCGTGACGCGCGCGCGTCAGCCCCGCCACACCTCGAGCGGGCGGTGCCCCGCGATCTTCGCGAAATCGGTGTCGGTCGTGAACAATCGACGGACGCGGAACTCACCGTGTAGGGGGCCGGGCTCTTGCCTAGGCTCTCGGAACACCACGCGGAGTCCCCGATGACCGAACTCGATCGCACGCTTCTCCCGGGCCGCCTCGGCAACCCCAGCCTGACCTTCGCGGACGACCCGCGTGCGGATCCGCGGATCGTGGCCGCGCTCGCCGGCGCCGACGGCTTCGCGCCCGGAGTCGAACCGCTCGGGCCCGACGCCACGATCGAGGAGTGTCTCGAGTACACGCGACTCTTCGAAGAGACGAACGCGAAGGGGCACGACCTGTTGTGGTCGATCATGCCGACCTACGACGACGTCGAGCAGACGACCGAGACGATCACGGGTGTCGACGGCAACGAGATCTCCCTCTACGTCCATCGTCCGAAGCGCGCCGACGGCGAGGCGATCCCCTGCGTCGTCCACACCCACGGCGGCGGCATGGTGCTGATGACCGCGGCCGATCCGCTCTTCGTGCGCTGGCGAAACGAGCTCGCGCGCGCGGGAATGCTGGTGGTCGGCGTCGAGTTCCAGAATGGCGGCGGGCGACTGGGCAGCCATCCGTTTCCGGCCGGCTTGAACGATTGCGCGAGCGCCGTCCAATGGGTCGACGCCCGGCGCGCCGAGTTCGGGATATCGACAATCGTGATCTCCGGCGAGTCCGGCGGCGGGAACCTGTCGATCGCGACCACGCTCAAGGCGCACAAAGAGGGCTGGCGATCGGCGATCGACGGCGTCTTCTCGATGTGCCCATACATCTACGGCGGCTACGCCGATCCCGATCCGGCTTTGTTGTCCCTTCGCGAAAACGACGGCTACCTGCTCGCCTGTGCGGAGATGGCCTCGATGGTGCGGGTCTACGACCCGACCGGCGAGCATGCACGCAACCCGCTCGCCTGGCCCTACCACGCGGAGCGCGGCGACGTGGAAGGCCTGCCGCCCCACGTGGTGTCGGTGAACGAGCTCGATCCGCTCCGCGACGAGGGTCTCGCCTTCGCCCGCAAGCTGCTCGACGCCGGAGTGCCGACGACGTCGCGCGTCCTCGCGAACACGCCGCACGGCGGCGACGTCGCCACGCCAGACGTCACGCCGGACCTCATGGCCTCGACCATCGACGCGATCCGCGCGTTCGCGCGGAGGTTGTGAAGCGCGCGGGTGGCCGCCGGCCGTCAGCTCCGCCACACCTCGAGCGGGTGGTGTTCCGCGATCCGGACGAAATCCGCATCCGTGGTGAGCATCGTCAGCTCGAAACGCATGGCGAGACGGGCGAGCAGCGCATCGACCGTGCCGACCTGTAGCCCGCGTCGTCGGCAGTCGTTCCGGAGATCTGCCGCCGCGACGTGGTCGTCGCGATCCGGGCGCAGAAAGGGAAGTGCCGTGAAGCGGTCGACGATCGCGTCGCGCGCTCGCGGGCCGTTGAATCCCTGGAGGAGCTCCTGAAGCACGAGGCCGGTGGTGAAGACCAGCTCTTCCCCCCGGATCGCGTGCCGCAGCCGGGCGACCTCCGGCGAGAGATGCGGCGTGTCGCGCCGAAGGGCGAGGGACCAGACGCTGGTGTCGACGAGGGTGCTCACGAGCGTGATCGCTCGGCCTTGTAGTCGTAGTCCGGATCCCAGTCGAGCTGCTCGAAGAGGTCCTCGACGCGCGCCTGCTCGCGCCTCGCCACGAACTCCTGGAGCGCACGCGTCACGGCGGCCTTCTTCGTGCTCTCGCCGCTGAGCGCGAGGGCGCGCTCGACCAGTGCGGGGTCCAGATCCAGGTTGGTTGCCATGTGTGGAAGTCTACACATCGATCCACACCTTCTCAATTCAGCTGGATCCCGAGCCGCTTCATCTTCTTGTAGA
>Ga0114932_10000045_pt1 | contig 125150 bp, 102 predicted proteins | sample 2SBtaG_2_FD_87286 | JGI IMG/M metagenome (GOLD analysis project Ga0114932, IMG submission 87286) | Deep subsurface microbial communities from Kolumbo volcano to uncover new lineages of life (NeLLi) - 2SBTROV12_ACTIVE470 metaG | ecosystem: Environmental > Aquatic > Marine > Volcanic ...
CGACGAGAGGCTCCCTCCTGTGTGACGCCGAGCAAATCACGGGACGGGGTTTCCTCGAATTCCGGAACCGTCAAACTTTGAAGGCCTCCCCAGCAGAGCTGGGGGGACTCCCGACGGGCTAGAGAATTGCTCGACCGAGGATCAGAGAAACGTGCGGCCCTCCCTGCAACGGAAGGCCTTAGGAGATACGGGATGGGGAACCAGAACCAGCGATCCAATCGCGGCTTCACGATCATCGAGCTGGTGGTCGTGATCGTCATCATCGGCATTCTCGCCGCCACCGCGCTTCCGCGATTCGTGGACATGACCGGCGACGCCCAGAGCGCCCAGGTCGAGGCGATCGGCGGCGCGATCTCGAGCGGCGTGAATCTCTCGCACGCTTCGTGGATCGCCCAGGGTGCCAACGCGAACGTGAACACCGCTTCGCTCGAAGGCGGCGTGACCGTCGGCCTGACGGATACGGGTTGGCCAGAGAACACGAATCGACGCGGTGGCAACGGTCGCGTGAACGCCAACGAGTGCATCCAGGTGTGGAACGCGCTGCTCGCGCAGGCGCCGTCCATCGCCCGCAACACGCGTCAGGACTGGCGCGCGCAGGCCTCCGGCACGACGTGCACGTTCACGTTCAACGCCGCGGCCGGGCGAAACATCAGCTACAACGTCGCGAACGGACAGGTCGTCACGACCGTTCCGTGATGCGGAGGAGTGGTGCCGGCCCCTGCCCTCGCACCTGAGCGAATCGGACGACGGTCTACGAGCGCGGGCTTCACCCTCGTCGAGACCGTCGTTCTGATCGTGATCCTCGGCATCGTCGCGGTCAGTGTCGCCCCGCGCTTCGTGTCCGTCACCGACATGGACGGCAGCCGCGCGCACACGCAGGCGCGCGACGACCTCCGCTATGCCCGGCAGCTCGCTGCGACCTCGGGTTGCCCGATCCAGGTCGACTTCACGGCGACGGGCTACGTCCTGACCCAGCGCAACGCCTGCCGGAGCGGTGCCTTCAGCCGCGCCGTCGTCGATCCCGTGACCAACGCCGGGACCTTCGCGATCACCGTGCCGTCCGGCGTCGCCGTCAGCAGCAGCGTCGACCCCCTCGTCTTCGACGCCCTCGGCCGGGCGACGAACGCCTCGGGCACGCCGACGACCGCGAACATTCGCATCGCGGGCCGCCCTCTCGAAGCGGTCGGCGAGACGGGACTCATCCGTGTCCCCTGACGCGAAGACCGCATGGCGGAGCGCCGCGCGCCGACGCGCCGGCATGAGCCTGATCGAACTGATCGTGGCGATCGTCGTGATCTCGATCGCGCTCACGGGCACGATGCTCGTGGTCGACACCACGACGCGACGCAGCGCGGAGCCGATGCTCGAGCGACAGGCGATCTCGATCGCCGAGGCGTATCTCGACGAAGCGCTCGGCAAGGCCTACCTCGATCCCCAGGGCGGCACCGTCTGCCCGTCGCCGGAGGCGTCCCGGGATCGATTCGACAACGTCTGTGACTTCGACGACCTCGACGAGACCGGCGCGAGGAGTCCGCTCGGCGTCGCGATCACCGGACTCGACGAGTACCGGATCGAGCTCGACGTCGATCGCGGAGCCCGACTCGGTGCCCTGTCCGGGATGGCCGAGGTGCTGCGGGTCGACGCGACCGTCACCGACCCGCTCGGGCGAATCTTCCTCGTCTCGGGCTACCGGACGAACCCATGACGGGCGCCACGTTCGACATGCGCCGGCGGGATGGCTTCTCGCTGATCGAGCTCACGATCACGATCGCGATCACCGGGGTCGTGGCCGTTGGACTCGCGAACCTGCTGCAGCATCCGATGGAAGCGCGCGCGGCGGTCACGCGGCGGGCCGAGCTCGTCGCGCTCGGGGACGTGGCCCTCGGACGCATGGTCGACGACATCGAGTCGGCGCTTCCGCGGAGCGTGCGCGTCGGCGGCGGGGGATCCGCGCTGGAATTGATGCGCGTGAGCGCGGCCGGACCCTACCGCGCTGTGGCGGGGGTGAACGATCCCGGTGGCCCGGGCGAACAGGACCACTCGGACGTGGGCGACCTGCTGAGCCTCGCGAACGACACGAGCTTCAACGTCCTGGGGCGCCTCAGTCCGCAGCCGATCGCGTACGGCGCGTCCTTCGCGAGCGGCACCCGGATCGCGGTCGCGCCGGCCTCGGCGACGACCCTGTGGCGCGATGCCGCGCGAAGTCGGAACCCGGGCTCGATCACCCCGAGTGGAACGCGTCTCTCGCTCTTCGACGACGCCGACGAGGACCAGCTCCGGCTCTCGCGCGCCCACACGTTCTCCGCCGCGTCCCCGAACACGCGCTTCCATCTGGTCGAGGGACCGGTGACCTGGGTGTGCGATGCGCGGGACGAGGCGATCTGGCGCGTCGATGCCTACGCCATGCAACGGCGTCAGCCGACCAACCGGCGGCGTTCACCGCTCTCGCGCGGCAACGTCGCCCGCGCGGCCGACCTCGTCGAGCGATGCACCTTCGGGTACGTCGCGGGGCCCGCCGACCGCGGCGGCCTCGTCACGATCGAGCTCGTCCTCGAGAGCGGCGGAGAGCGGGTGCGCCACGCGCGCTCGGTGCAGGTTCGACATGCGCCGTAGGTCGGGGACGCATCGGGACCGACGGGGCGACCGGCGGGAGGGCTTCGCGCTGATCGCGGCGCTGGCCGTGCTCGTGGTGCTTGGCTCGACCGGCGCCGTGATGCTCCGGATGTCGACGCTCCAACAGGCCGGGTCGACCCGGGCGATCCTCGCGGCACGCGGCGCCCAGGCGGCGAAGAGTGGTCTCGAGTGGGGTCGCCACAGCGCCCGGGTGGCGGATGCCTGCCCCGCAGCGACTTCGACCCTGACCCTCACCGAAGGCGCCGTGGCCGGATTCCAGGTCATCGTGACCTGCAGCGAGACCCGTCACATGGAGGCTTCGGACGAGCGGGTCACCGTCGCGCTCGAGGCACGCGCCAGCTTCGGCGTGCTCGGTAGTCGGGACTACGTCTACCGGGAGGCGCGGGAGACCGCGGCCTTCTGAGCCCGGTTGAGGACTCGCGGGCGTGATCCCCACTGGGGTCTGCAGCCCTCGCCAACAGGCGGTCCCGACCGTACGCCTCGTGTTTCCGACCCCATAAGCAACGAATCCCGCAAACCGTGTTGGTTGCGGGACTTTTGAAAGCGATAGAGCGATCATAGCACATGTCTGATTTTCCGCAACCCCGGCTGTGAGATTCGTTCACGAGGGCCGATTCAGCGTCACGCGAGCCGAGGGCCGCGCCTCGTGAGGGCCCTTTCGCGGCAAGAAGCCCCGATTTTCCATCGCGTGGATCGGGCCCCATCAAAGCGGCTGCAGTCACTTCACCCCCGGGAATCTGCGCGCTAGAATGGGCCGCCCATGCCGCCCCACCCTTCGCGACCCGGCGTCTCCCGAGCCGGCCCCCGCCCATTCCAGGCCCTCGCCGGGCTCGTATGCCTCGCAATCGTCTGGCTCGTCGCCCCGTCTGCGTGCGCCCACGGCAAGAGCGTCTCCTATTCGAGCTGGGTGATCGACGGCCGGGAGGCCACCGTCTCCGTCCGGCTGAAGCTGCTCGAGCTTTCCCGGATCGGGCCCGAGGCCCTGCCCCCGGGCTCCGTCTCCGTCGCCCCCGCGATCGGCCAGCCGGACCTCCCGGCCCGGGTCTTCCCGACGGAGCTCCAGCTCGTCGCCGACGGTACCCTCTGTCCGCCGACCGGGCCCGCCGCCCGACGCCCGGATCGGGAGGGCTGGGTCCGATACGAGTGGCGCGTCGCGTGTGACTCGGACGGCGCCCACCTCGAGATCCGCAGCCGGCTACTGCTCGCGGTCGCACCCAGCCACATGCATTTCGCGCGGGCGCGCTTCGAAGGCCAATCCGACACGCTCCGGGAGCAGGTGCTGACCGAGGCGTCGCCCCGCTTCGTACTGCGCGCAATCGGCGCAGACGACGGGGCGACCGCGGCCGAGTACGCCGTCGGCAGCCGCTTCGTCGACTATCTGGCGCTCGGGCTGGAGCACATCCTGACCGGCTGGGACCACCTCGCCTTCGTCTTCGGCCTGCTCCTGCTCGCGAGGCGCCTGGGAGAGGTCGCGCGCCTGGTCACCGGCTTCACCCTCGCCCACAGCCTGACCCTCGCGCTCGGCGTGATGGAGGTCGTGCACCCGCGCGCCGCCGCAGTGGAAGCCGTGATCGCCTTCTCCGTAGCGCTGGTCGCGATCGAGAAGGGCTGGCTGCTCGCCGGGCGCCCGCGTGCCGTGCCGATCGCCATCCTCGTCGGGCTCGCCGGCGTCGCGCTCGCGACCCTGCTCGGCGCCGTGTACCTGCCGCAACTCACCCTGGCCGGGCTCGCACTCTTCGCCGCGTGTTATTTCGCGCTGCTGACGCGGAGCTCGAGCCAATGGCTTCGGGTCTGCCTCACCTTCGCCTTCGGCCTCGTCCATGGCTTCGGCTTCGCGGGCATCCTGGTCGAGATGACGCTGCCGGCGGACCGGCTCGTCCCGGCGCTGCTCGGCTTCAACCTGGGCGTCGAAGCGGGCCAGATCGGCGTCGTGCTCCTGTTGTGGCCCATGCTCTGGGCGGGGCGCCGTTTCGCCTCCGCCCCGAGTCAGCGCTGGGCCGCGGAGCTCTCCGCCGCGGGCCTCTGCGGTCTCGGCCTCTTCTGGTTCGCGGAACGCATCCTCGGCGCCTGATCACTGCGCGTCGGCACCGGGGTTCTTCCCTCAGTTTCCCCTCGATTCCGGCCGATACGCTCGGAACGTCGCGCGCGGGGCGCGGGCCGGGGGAGCATCGCGCGTGCAGTCGGGCGGCAAGACAGATTCGCATCCCGACGAGGCGTCGGAGGGCGAACCGCGATCGGCTGCGGCGGCCGCGGCCGCGAACCTGTCGGATTGGAGTGGCGCGGAGCGCCGCACCGCCGATCGTCGCGATCGTCCGACTCGCCCCTGGAGCGGCTGGCTGACGCCACGCCGCCGGGCCCGCGGACGACGCGAGAGTGATCGCGCCAGCTACGTCGACCGCTACACGCGGCGGGACGTCGTGTTGCTGCTCTCGGTGTTCCTGCTGAACGTCGGCGACGCGTGGATGACGATGTTGTGGTTGTCGCGCGGGGGGCGCGAAGCGAATCCCGTGATGGACTTCTTCCTCGACATCAGCCCGACCGCGTTCCTCGTCCAGAAATGCATCGTCGTCGGCTTCTGGCTGCTGATCCTGCTCGTCCACAAGAACTTCCGCTTCGCGCGGATCGGCCTGTACGCGAGCCTGGTCGTCTACGCGCTGCTGACCCTCGTGCACTTCGGCATCGTCGCCCTCGGCATCGAGCCGCCCGCCGACGACGCGCTGGCAGAGGCGACCGAAGCGTCCATGATCCTCGAGACCGCCGGCGCACCCGCGTCCAACCTCACCGAAAGAGTCGGCCGACCAGCAGCGGAATGACCGGCTCGACGCGCAGCACGCGTGCCCCCAGACCGACGGGCTCGAAGCCGATGCGGACGAGGCGCTCGACCTCGTAGTCGACGAAGCCGCCCTCCGGACCCACGAAGACCGAAACCGGCTCGTCCACCGCATGCGGGCAGGCTTGCGTGCTGCCAGGATGCGGCAAAAGCGCGCTTCGCCCCTCGATCCGCGTCGGCAGCACCTCCTCGACGAGCGGCTCGAAGTAGCGCTGGAACGCGACGTCCGGAAGGCGCGTGTCCGAAGACTGCTCGAGCCCGAGCAGCAGTCGTTCGCGCACGGCGTCGGCCTCGATCGCGTGGCTGTTCCAGAAGCTCTTCTCCGTGCGCGACGTCCCGACGACGAGGATCGATTCGGCGCCGAGGCTCGCGAGGGTCGAGAGCAGCCGTCGGAAGACCGGCGGGCGCGGCAACGCGAGTACGACATGGAGCGGGAGCTTCGGCGGTGGCTCGGCGTCGAGCGCGACGCGCAGCTCGAGGACGTCCCGGTCGAGGTGAAGAATCTCCGCGCGGCCCAGCTGCCCGTCGACGACCCCGACCCGAAGCGTGTCGCCCTTCTCCGCTCTGAGAATCTCGTCCGCGTGCCGGCGCCGCCTTCCATCGAGTCGCGCGTGCCCCGTCGCCCCGTCGATCTCGTGCTCTTCGAGGAGCAGGCAGTTCATCGCCCGCACCTCCACCGCACCCGGCTGCTAGATTCCCCGCCGTGAGCGATGCCGACCTCTTCGAAACGACCTCCACCGCCGTCACCGCGGACGTCCGGGTCGACGTGCGTGCGCGCTATTCGGATGAGCACAGCGCTCCCGCCGCGAGTCGCTGGTTCTTCCTCTACACGATCCGCATCACGAACGAGGGTGACGCGACGGTGCAGCTGCTCAATCGACACTGGACGATCGTCGACGGAACCGGTCACACCGAAGAGGTCCACGGTCCGGGCGTCGTCGGAGAGCAGCCCGTGCTCGAGCCCGGACAGGGCTTCGAATACACCTCCGGCTGTCCCTTGCCCACGCCCTTCGGCTCGATGGCGGGGATCTTCGAGATGCAGCACGCCGACGGCACGGAATTCGAGGCGGAGGTCGCACTCTTCCAGCTGATGCAGCCGGGCTCGATCCACTAACGAAGCGAACGACGCCTGCGCGCTCACACCGAGAGCCGCGCCGCCAGGACTGGAAGGTCCAGCAGATCTTCGAGGGCGAAGTCCGGTCGCGGGCCGTCGTAGGCGGCGAGCGCCGCGTCGGGATCGGCGACCTTGCGCGTGAGCCAGACCGTGCGCAGACCGACGGCAGCAGCGCCTTCGACGTCGGCGCGCAGGTTGTCGCCGACGTGCAGGAGTTCGTCCGGTGCACACCCGAGCTCGTCGACCACCGCCTGGAAGATCTCGGGACGCGGCTTCCGGATGCCCATCTCTTCGGAGATCACGACGCTCGCGAGGTGTTCCTCGAAATTCGCTTCGCGCAGGATCGCTCGCGCGGTCTCCGCGTGGGTGAAGTTCGAGCAGAGCGCCATCGGATAGTCGACCGCGAGGGAGACGAGGATCGCCTCGTGATGGTCGGGGACGGTGCAGGCGTCGTAGAGCGCGCCCATGTGCACGTCGGTCAGCGCCTGCCCGAAGGCGAGCACGTCGGACTGGCCCAGCCGCGTGCCGAACGCGGTGAAGCGGTCGAGGGTCGAGAGCTCGATGCCCTGCTCGACGGTCTCCGGCACGAGCTCCCGGTCGACCGCGCGCATCCGGTCCGCGAACTCGAGCACGGGCAGATCGACGCCGAAGCGATCCCGGGCACAGGCGTGGAGCGCCGGCGTCGTCGCGCCCACGCGGCGGCCCTCGACCACGACCGGCTGCAGCCGATCGTGGTTCTGGTCGACCAGTGTGTCGAAGAGATCGAAGACGATCCCGCGGATCAGGATGCGCGCTCGATCGCCGCGTCGATCGCGCGCTTGAAGTTCTCGAAGGGCTGCGCGCCGGACAGGAAGCGACCGTTGATGAAGAACGCCGGCGTCCCCGTCACGTTGAGTTCCTGCGCCTGCTCCATGTCCTCGTCGATCCGCTGCTTGATCGAGGCGTCCGCGACGTCGCGTCCGTAGCGGTCCATGTCGAGACCGATGGCGCGCGCGTGGGACTCGAGGGTCGCGACCGAGAGATCGCGCTGGTTGCCGAAGATCCGATCGTGCATCTCCCAGAACTTCCCCTGACGATGAGCGGCCTCGGCGGCGGCGTGGGCCTGCGGCGCCTGGGGATGGATCGAGAGCGGCATGTGCTTGAACACGAGTTGCACGTTGTCGCCGTATTCGTCCTCGATCTTCGCGAGGGTCGGGGACACCCGGTTGCAGAAGGGACATTGGAAGTCCGACCACTCGACGATCGTCACGACCGCGTTCTCGGGTCCCTTCGTGGGCGATTCCCCGATCTCGACGTCGTACTCCTTGTCGCGTTCCGGACGGGCCGGGCGGTTCGGCGGGCGCGAGGGCGACGGCCCGCCCGCGAGGTCCAGCTCCTCGAGGGCATCGGTCACCAGCGCGAGCTCGGCGGTCGTCTCCTTGAGCGCGTCCCCGATGAAGAAGCTCGCGCCCAGGATCGAAAAGCTCACCAGCACCGCGGCGATGATCGTCGCCCGTCCAATCGAATTCTCAGCCACCGTTGTCTCCCTGCGGTCGGTGCGGCGGATCGCCCCGTCGACGAACACGCCGCCAGCGCGCGTAGGGTAAGGCCCCGACCGCCCTCCTTCGACCCCGCCCGCGCGACCGGCGTCCCCTCTTTGGCTGGCAGATCATGCGCAACCTACGAGCGGGCGGAGTTTTTTCACCCCGCGAACGGCGGATCCATCGATAATGCACGCCCGGATTTCGGGCCCCCCTGGATCGCGACCCTTCGTTACCGGATTGCGGCTGGAACGACAGCGCGAGCGCGATCATGGCAGACCAGGGGGGCCCGTCCGCGCTCCCCTAGAGCTCTTCGCGGAGCAGCCGCCGGAGCTCCGGCCGTCTTCCCCGCAGCTGCCGGGTCGCCCGCGTGAGCCGCGCCTGGAGCCGGCCTGCCGAGACGCCGCGATCGCGCGCGAGCTCGGCGATCGAGCAGCCCTCGGCGACCTGCAACAGGACCGCGCGGGCGTCGCCGTCGATCGCGCCGAGCGCCTCCTCGACCCGGCGCCACCGCAGGCCGCGCTCGGTTCGCGACTCCGGCGAGCCGGTCTGCACACAGCCGGTCCAGCCCTCCTCGCGATCGGCGGCGAGCACGTCCGCTTCGAGCACGTCGGGATCGACGGTCGCCACCCGGCTCGCGCGGCCGAGCAGCGTGCGCGCTTCGTCGAGGACGGCGCCGTCGATCCGACGCGACACGTAGGCCGACAGCTCGAGTGCATGGGCATCGGGCCGTCGGTTCTGCAGGGCCTTGAGCAGGCCGAGGTAGCCGCTGGACACGAGGTCGTCGCGGCCGCTCTCCGGAAGACCCCAGCGCCGCATCACGCGCAGCGCCGCGGCGTGCACCCGCGACTCGAAGAGCGCGACGTACTCGACCAGCTCGGGGTCGTCCTTCTCGATCGGGTCGGTCGCGAGGCGCGAAGTCGACATCGCAGCGCATCATGAAGGACGCGCGCGGATCAGAAAGTGACCTCCGCCACATGTCACGAATCCGACGATCGATCAGATCCGAGCCGGGAAATCCGTGCGGTTACGGGGCCGGCTCGATCGCCGTGAGGGCGTCGAGCACCTCCGACGCGCTCTGGAAGCGCGCATCGGGATCCTTCTCGAGCAGGCGGAGGATCAGCTGCGCGAGGGAGTCGGGCAGGTCCGGACGCAGTGACTGCGGATCCGGGACCGGCGTGTGGCGATGGTGGTACGCGACCTCTCCCGAGTCGAAGGGCACGCCGCCCGTCGCGAGCTCGAAGAGCATGACGCCCAGGGAGTAGAGGTCGGCGCGATGGTCGACGTCGCGGCCCAGGACCTGCTCCGGGGACATGTAGTAGGGCGTGCCGGTCACGAGGGTCGTCGCGCCGCGCACCTCCTCGAGCACCTTGGCGAGGCCGAAGTCCATGATCTTGACCACGCGCTCCGTCGTCACGAAGAGGTTGGCGGTCTTGATGTCGCGGTGGACGACGCCCTGTTCGTGGGCGTAGTCGAGGCCGCGACAGGCCTGACGCGCGATGCCGAGGACGTTCGAGGGCGAGAGCTGACCGCGCTCGTGCAGGATGGCGTGGAGCGGCTGCCCTTCGAGGAGCTCCATCGTGATGAAGAACTGTCCGTCCTGCTGGTCGGCATCGTAGACGGTCACGATGTTCGGATGGTTGAGGCGCGCGGCGGACTGCGCCTCGCGCAGGAAGAACTGGAGCGCGCGCGGGTGATGACGCCGGAGGTCCTCGGGCAGTCGCTTCAGCGCGACGATGCGGTCGAGGCGCGTGTCCTTCGCGCGATAGACGACGCCCATGCCGCCGCGGCCGATCTCCTCGATCAGGTCGTAGCGGACGTCGCCGACGAACGCGGTCGCACCGGCGTCGCTCGGGCGGTTGCTGCTCGACGAGTAGAGGTGGCCGGACGCGCTGCGCTGCTTGCGGAGGAGCTCGATCCGCGCGGCGATGTTCGGGAAGGTCGGTTCGCGTCGGCGCAGGTCTTCGAGCACGTCGAGGGCGCGCTCGAAGTGGCCGGCGTTCTCCCAGAGCTCGGCGAGGCGCGAGTACGTGTCGGCCGTCGCGAACGCCGGGCGGAAGGTCGCGACGAACTCGTCGAGCTTGCCGGCCGCGAGGTCGAAGTGCCCCTCGGTCTCGAAGGCCTCGGCGAGCAACGAGCAAGCCTCGCGGAAGTCGTCGTCGGTCGGCTCGACCAGCTGGAGCAAGCGGATCGCGCGCGGGCGTTGGCTCTTCTCGAGGGCGAGCTTCGCGGCGGGGAAGACCTCGCCGATCCGCTCGAGGGCGGTCAACCAGCGGTCGATCGCGCCGGCCTCGCGGAAGCAGGCGATCGCGCGGTCCCAATCGAGGGCCTTCTCGTAGCACTCGCCCGCGGCGAGGGTCTGGCCGCCCTGGCGATGGGCGTCCGCGGCGGCGCGCCATTCGTCGGCCTGCTCGAAGAGCGCGGCGGCGCGGCCGAGCTCGCCCTGCTCGAGGCGCAGCCGGGCGGCCGCCACGAGGTCACCGGCGGATTCGTAGAAGTCCGCGGCGCGCGCGGTGTGGCCATCGGCCTGGTGTTGGCTCGCGAGCAGGCGGAAGCCGAGCTCTGCCTGCCCGTCGCGCTCGAGGGCGCGGGCCACGGCGGGCAGGTCGCTGCGCAGATAGGGCTCGACTGCGGGCGGGCAGCCCTTGAAGACCGCGACTTCCTCGAGCACGTCGAGGGACAGCGTCGACGGGCGGAAGCTGTCGACCGCGAGCGGCCGGTCGAACACGCGATCGCCGCAGCCGACGAGCAACCGGTAGTCGCCCTTGGGCAGCAGCAGGCGGATCCTGCCATCCGTGGCAGAGCGCGGCTTGTCGATGTGACCGGGGACCGTGACCTTGGCTTCGCCGGCGGGCCGATCGCCCCAGACGACTTCGAGATCGATCGGACACGTCGACGGATGGGCATCGAACTCGATGCGGATCGTGCGGCGATGGCGCACGCGAACGATCTTCTCCTCCCGGATGCGGCCGAGCACTTCGTCGGTCTCGGGGGCGACCAAAAGCCCGTCGACGACGAGGTGGTAGCGCGCGGTGAAGAGACGCTGGAAGTGCGTCTCGCGCGACACCATGTGGTGTTCCTTGCGCGTCGAGGCACCGCCCTTACGGATCTGCTCCTCGGTCGCAGGATCGGGAACCACGCGGCGGCCGTTGCGCACGCGCACCTGGAACAGACCTCGCAGCTCATCGGGGTACGCGATCGTGACGGTCACGTCTCCGCGCTGACGTAGAAGAACGAAGAGCGCGATCAACACGAGCGCCGCACCGGCGGTGTAGACCGCGAGGCGCACCCCCTCTTCTGCCACGAAGCGCTCGGCGAAGGGCAGCAGCTCGGCCTGCCACGACGCGGGTAGCCGCTCGACGGCGGCGACCACGCGCGGATCGAAGCGCTCCCAACCGGGCTCGGGCGGCGGCGAGGGCCAGGGCACCTGCTCCCCGCGCGGGCGCGTGAGGGATTCGAGGTCGATGCCGGTCGCGAGCGCGAATCGGGCATCGACGAGCGCGACGGACTCGGGCGTGTGCGGCGCGAGGGCATCGACGACGGCGAGCGCCTCGATCAGGCGACCCTCCCGCGCGAAGAATCCGGCGAGGTCGAAGCGGAAGCGGATCTGGTCCGAAGCGCGCCCGGACGCGTCGAGACCGCGCAGGAACGCGCGTTCCGCGGCGAGGGCGTCGCCGGCACGGGCCAGGTTCGTCGCGAGGCCGTGCCAGACGTCGACGAGCACGACTTCGCCGGAGTCGATCACGCCGGCATAGGCGGAGGCCGCGGCTTCGGACTCGCCGGCGGCTTCGAGCAGGCGCGCCGAGTCGATGGCCGCGCGGCGGAGGATGGGGGCACGGTTCGTGCCGGGCGCGTCCCACGCCCCCGGCAAGCGTCCGTCCCGCGCGACGAGCTCCGCTTCGAGTCGATCGATCTCGGCGGCGCGCCGGTCGGCGTCGACGGTGATCGCAATGTCCCGCCACGGCCCGATCGTCTCGGGCTCGGACGGAGCAAGCTGTCCGAGACCGGGGGTGAGCCAGCGCCACGGCCCCTGGATCGCGTCCGTCGCGGGTGCGGCGGCGGACGACGTCGCGACGAGCACGAGGGAGGCGAACGCACCGCAGATCGCGCCGATCGAATTCCGGACGAGCGCCGGACGAGCGCGGCGGGCGTCCCGATTCCGGGGGCCACGCAGTGCGCGAACGCGTGTCGATTCGGATTGGCAGGGAGATTCCCGGGTCGGCCTCACGCCGCCTCCACGTTCCGCTGCGCACGTCGACGCCAGGACGTCGCGGCGCACGATCGGGGCCAGGATGGTGCGCCGCAGGATAGCGCGCAGCGCTCGCCGGTCGTTCGGGGATCCGCCCGAGGCGACAGGATCGGCAGTTTCCGCGACATCTCCGCGGGGCGCGTCGGGTTTCCCGACGAACCCCCCGGGCGATCGTCGAATTCCGACGGATCCTGGAAATTCCGGCACTCCAATGTGTAATCCTGTCCGAGTCCTTCCAACCCCGGATGACATGGGCGATGCATCCCGAACGACGCGAGCGATCGACACAGCGCGAAGAGCGCGAAGAGTCCGATTGGCCGGAACGAAGTGATGCGGGAACGACCCAGGACGAGCGATTCGTCTCGGGCCGCTTTCTGAGCGACTTCTTCCGTGCGCTCGCGCGTCAGGACATCGCGGTCAGCGACCTGATCGGCGACCTCCCGATCCCCCTCGGCGAGAACGGCGACGTCCCCGCACCGGTCGCGTGGGACCATTTCGTCGAGTTCATGCGGCGGCTCGGGCGCACCCTCGGCGGGCCCGCCGAGATCGAACGCTGCGGCGGGCTGCTCGGCGGAATGAAGCCGGCGCGCGCCCTCGGCAGCCTCGCGGGCCTGGCCGCCTCCCCTTACACCCTTTATCGCGCCGCGGCGGGCTGGGCCCTCCATCGCGCGATGCCCGGCGTCGAGACGGAAATCCGGCACGCCGATGACGGGCAGCTCGAGATCCACGCGCGGATCGCCGACGGCCTGCGCGCCTGCCCCGAGATCCTTCATTTCGCGATCGGGGGCGCTCGTATCCTGCCCCGGGCGATCGGCCTGCCCGACGCGGTCGTCGTCGCCGACATCGGCGAGCGGGAGGCGCTCTACCGGATTGCGGTCCCGCCCTCGAAGACGCTCTGGTCGCGAATCGGCCGGGCGATCAAGACCGTCTTCTCGGCGTGGGACGTCCTCCGGTTCCTAGAAGCGCAGCAGCTCGAGCTGCACGCGAAGAACGAGGCGCTGCGACAGGCGAACGAAGCGCTCGAAGCGAGCGAGTCGCGGTACCGCGCGCTCGTCGACACCGCGGTCGACGTGTTATGCGAGATCGATCGCACGGGCCGCGTCGTGTACGTGAGCGCGTCGATCGAGCGGCTGATCGGCTACTCCCCCGACCAGGTGACGGGCAGCCACTACCGCCTCTGGATCCCGCGCGAGTGGCACGACCGGGTCGACGAAGTCGTGAACGCGCTCTTCGACCTGCCGAGCGGACGCGCGACCCAGGAGCTGATCCGACTGCACGGCGCCGGCGGCGACCCGATCTTCGCCGAGCTGACCGCGCGCACCTACGACACCCGGGACGGAGAGCGACGCATCGTCTCGATCCTGCGCGACCTGACCGAGCGCGCACCCATCGGCAATACGCGACAGCCGGACGCAGCGCAGCTCGAGCAACGCGTGATCGACCTCGACGAGACCGATCCCGCGAGCCTCGCCGAGCTCATCGAGCATGCGCTCGGCGACGACACGGCGCTCGTGGCCGAAGGCGACGAGGGCGCAGCGGTCGCCCCGGACGACGCCGACAAGGAAGAAGACTGAGCCCCAGCCGGCGCGGCCGGCGGCTCCCTAGTCCTGCTCGCGTTCGAGGAAGCGGAGCGTTCCCTAGTCCTGCTCGCGTTCGAGGAAGCGGAGCGTTCCCTAGTCCTGCTCGCGTTCGAGGAAGCGGAGCGTTCCCTAGTCCTGCTCGCGTTCGATGTCCGCGCCGAGAGCGCGGAGCTTTTCTTCCACGCGTTCGTAGCCGCGATCCACGATCTCGGCGTTCTGGACCACGCAGGGGCGCCGGGTGGCGCAGAGCGCGGCGATGATCATCGCCATGCCGGCGCGGATGTCCGGGCTTCGCACCGTCTGGCCGCGTAGCTTGGACGGGCCGGTGATGATCACGCGATGGGGATCGCAGATCACGGCGTTGGCGCCCATCTGGATCAGCGGATCGACGAAGTACATGCGCCCCTCGAACATCTTCTCGAAGAAGAGGATCGTGCCCTCGCTCTGGGTCGCGAGCACGAGGAACGGGCTCATCATGTCGGTCGGGAACTGCGGCCAGGGACCGTCGTCCACCTGCGGGATCGCGCCGCCGGCGTCGGTCTGGATTTTCGGAGATTGGCCGGCCGGCAGGACGATGCGATCGCTCTTGATGTCGAGCTCGAGACCGAAGCGCTCGAAGACGCGATTCATCATCCAGTAGTGACCGCGCACCGTGTCATGGATCGTGATGCCGCCGCCGGTCGCCGCGGCCAGGGCGAGGTAGGAGCCGACCTCGATGTGGTCGGAGACGACGCGGTGGGTCGCGCCGTGGAGGCGGTCGACGCCGGTGATCGTCAGCGTGTTGGTGTAGAGCCCGTCGATCTGTGCGCCCATCTCGATCAGCAGCTTCGCGAGGTCCATCACGTGCGGCTCGCTCGCCGCGTTCAGGATCGTCGTCGTGCCGTTCGCGAGGGTCGCGGCCATCAGGATGTGCTCGGTCGCGGTCACGCTGGCTTCGTCGAAGAAGATCATCGCGCCCTCGAGCTTCTCGCGAACGGTGAACTCGAACTCGAGATCGTCGACGTGCACGCCGAGCTGGCGCAGTCCGTAGAAGTGGGTGTCGAGCCGGCGGCGGCCGATGCCGTCGCCACCGGGCGGATGCAGCTTGGCGCGGCCGAGTCGGTGGAGCAGCGGTGCGACGAAGAGCACCGACGTGCGCACCCGCTCGCAGAGCTCCGCCGGCAGCGGTGCATCGCTCAGGTCGGCGCCGCGGATCGTCACCCGATCTTCGAGGCGCGAGACCTCAGCGCCGATCTCCCCGGCGATGTCGAGCATGACGTCGACGTCCCGGATCGACGGCACGTTCTCGAGGACGACCTCCTCGTCGGTGAGCAGCGCCGCCGCGATCATCGGCAGGACGGCGTTCTTGCTCCCGGAGGCCACGATTTCGCCCTCGAGCGGGCGACCACCATGGATCACGAAACGACTCAAATCGGCTCTCCCCTCACCACCCCGGCGCGCCTCGGACCGAACCGCGCTGCGCCGGGCGATGATCGCCGAACCCGGGGGTTCGGGCCATAATGTGCGGAATTGCGTCGATTCCACCCCGCCCGCCTTCCGCCGACTCCCGCATCTTTCATCGGTGGGTTGGAGCCCGCGGAGCGCCTGAAGTTCACCTTTTCTTTCGCAGCGTTGGCCTGAATGGGGCGCTTCCCATAGCCTCCCCGGAGACCGCATCGGGCACTGACCCGAACTGGAGCGGCGGCGGCGCGCACACGGGCCTCAGCCCGAGGGCGGGAAACGCCGATCGGATCCGGGATCGGGTTCCGTGACGACCGGTCCCCGGTCGAACCGGGGCGGACGGGACCAGCCGGGCACTCACGTCGGACGGTCCGCAAGCAATGAGGGCGCACGCGCGCCCGCCGTGGATCGAGGAGCGAATCGAATCCCATGCGTACGAGCACGAAGCGCCTTCTTCTCAACGATCGCCGCAGGCGGGGCCTCGCCCTCGGCGTGCTGCTGATCCTCACGGCCTTCTTCCTCTCGGCCTGCGGCGGCAGCTCGGGTCCGGCCTTCCAGGTGCCGGCCGATCCCAAGGCCGCGACCCAGACCGACCTCGAGTCCCTCTTCGATCAGATCAGCCTGCAGCTGCAGAGCGCCAAGCCCGGCAGCGACGCGGCGACCCAGCTCCAGAGCCAGCTCTCGACCGTCGGTGGAGAGCTCGCGAACCGCGCCGCTGCGACCGTGCGCACCCGCGTCTCGGGGGTCGAACGCGTCGACGGCAAGATCCCGCTCGGTGCGATCGAGAAGGAGCTCGGCGGTCTGGCTTCGATCCGCCGCTTCGATCTCAATGTCCACCGACAGATCGAGAACGAGCTGAAGGGCGAGATCGAAGCGACCCGGGGAGCCATCAAGCAGCGCGAAGACCTGCTGTCGAGCACGCCCGAGTCCGAGATCCTCGACCGCATCAACATCCTCTCCGAGCTCTCCGCGCTCTCGGGCACCGGCTCCGAAAAGCAGGCGCGTTATGCGGCCGAGCGAGATCAGATCCTGCGTAACGTCTCGGCGGAGGCCGAAGAGGCGATTCGCAACGAGGACTACGAGAAGGCGCAAGACCTGTTGGGCATCGTCGCCGAGGTGAACCCCGACGACGTGGCGGCCCAGAAGACCAAGTGCGACGTCGACGGCAAGGTGATCGTCAAGCGCTTCAACGACTCCCTCGCAACCGGGCGATTCGGCCGGACCGTCGAGATGCTCGAGGAGTTCTCGACCACCGATTGCTTCGGCGACATCAAGACGAGCCTCGCAGCGGACGCAGCGCCCCTGGTCGAGGCGTTCGGCATGATCGGCCAGGAGTCGGTCGCGGCGAACGACATGTCCGCGGCCTACGCGCGCTATCAGGACGCGACCGTGATCTCGAATCTGCTCCTCGAGCGGAAGGCGAGCCTGCCCGGTGTCCCGCAATTCCTGAAGAAGCTCGAGAAGCGCTTCGACAAGGCCTACGAGGCCGGCGAGTACGGCGCGGCCTGGGGCTACCTCTCGGTCATGACGGAGCTCGGTCCGACGACGCCGCAGATCAGGCAGAAGCTGCGCAAGACCCGGGACGAGATCGCGCGACGCGCCGTGCGCGGCCTGACCGCCTATCCCTTCGAGGATCCGGCGAACTCGACCGCGAAGGTCGGCGACGCGGTCTCCTCGAAGGTCGTCCAGCACATCTTCCGCACGATCCCGTCCGACGTACGCATCGTCGAGCGCGAACAGCTCGAGCGGATCCTCGAGGAGTGCAAGCGGTCGGGCAGGTGTGCCGACCTCGATACCGCCGACTTCATCGTCCAGGGCACGATCCTCGACGCCAAGGTCGAGACCACCTCGAAGGTCGGCCGCGAGACCCGCCGCGTGGTCACGGGCCAGGAGACCGCGACCAACCCCGACTACACCCGTTGGTTGGCGCTCTCCGAGCGCGATCGCGAAAAGACCCCGGAGCCCCCGCGCACGATCCGCCGCGACGTGACCGAGGACGTGACGATCGAGGTCAACAACGTCCGCAAGGTCGGCATCATCTCGGTGTCCTACAGGGTCGTCGACGCCGCCTCCGGCCGCGTACTCTTCACCGACTCGATGCAGACCAAGCAGGAGTTCCAGGACGAAGGTCGCCAGGGCGTGCAGCTCGGCGAGTTCAAGCAGGAGACCGACTTCGTCGAGCTCCCCCCGGACATCGAGATCCTCTCCGGCGCCGGAGGTCTAGCGGACAAGATCTCCGAGGAAATCGGCGTGAAGCTCGTCGACTTCCTGAAGGACCCCGAGGAGACGTACACCAAGGACGCCCACCGCTTCGTCGGTGAAGGCGACTACCTCTCCGCCGCGCAAAAGGCGGCCTACTCCATCGTTCTTCGTGAGATCAAGCAGAAGGACATGGGGACCCTGAAGGGCGACCTCAAGCGCTACGCAATGGACTCGCCGGCGCTCTAGGGGGGCTTGCGTGGGCGTGGGCCGTGCCATCGGTTTTGATGGGGGAGGCGGTTCTCCCTCCTTCGCTCGTAGGTGGCGCTTCAGGGCGCTCGCCTGCCGTGCCGTGGGGCCGAGTTAGCCCGGGACCTCGGAGAGGGAAATCGGGCCGCCGCCTCTCTGCCAACCTTTGGCCAGCAGCCACGACCTCGGCCGTGCGACTTCGATCTTTGGGATCGCATTGATCCGCTCCTTCCAGCCTTCGAAGAAGCGACCGGAAGAGCGAGAATCCGGCGCGGTGCTCTGCTCGAGCCGCTCGCCTCGCTGACGGCGGTGCTTCCGATCGTTGAGGAGCACATACCGAAGCGCGTTTCGGACTTGGCGCGGCGACGCGAGCACGACCGAGTGGAAACGCCCGTCCAGAACGCGTCCCTTCCTTCGGAACACCCGGTTCACCGCTAACGCGATCCGAGAGCCGATGCTCTTCATCCCCGACGCGAGCGCCTTCTTGTCCACCGCTTCGACGATCATGTGCACGTGATCGCGCTGGACCGAGTAGTGGGCGACACGGAAGTCGCCCCGCTCGCATCCCCGCGCGAGCGTTTCCCGAAACGCGCGCAGCCAGCGCTCATTTCGAAGCGACGGAACGTCCCGACGCATGCGAAGCGTGACATGGACGGGGTGCTCCTTCCGAACCACCACACGCTCCCGGTGTCGAACGCGTGCTCGCGGAGCAGCCTTCCGCCCGGGCTTCCTCTTCCGCTTCGAGGGCGTGCGCCGATGCACGAAGTACTGATCGATCGAGAGCTGCTGGGGATCTGCCATCACCTAACAAATATAGGGGCGATGGTTCACCGAATCGAGCACGGAACCAGCGTTCACGCGAAATCTGATCCGCGACCGGGCCCCAAGGCAGAGCGTCCGCCTAACACACATCCACCCTCATCAATACAGAGAACAAGGCGCGCGCTACGCGCGACGTCGCCGCGAACGAGCCAACCCCATCAACCCCAACCCGAACAGCACCGCGCTCGAAGGCTCCGGCACCATCGCCGGATCCTCGTACGTGTCGTACACCCGGAACCAATCGGCATCGAAAGCGTAGAAGGCGCTGGTGTTGCGGTTGGTGCCGATCCGGAAGTTCTGGAGGCCGCCGGGGTTGGTGCCAAAGCTCGCGACGACGAGGACGCCGTTCAGCCAGATGTCGCCGTCGTTGCCGCCGGTCTTGCGGATCACGATCGTGTCGAAGCCGCCGGTCGGAGCACCGATGTCCCAGACGCCGCTGGTCGAGCGGAACTGGTAGCGGCCGCCGAAGTTCTCGACCTGCCAGGAGAAGTTCGCGCTCGACGAGCTGTTGTTGCTGAAGATGCCCTGATAGGCGCCCTGGTCGACGGGGGTCCCCGCGCGGATGCGCATGCCAAGGGTCCACTCGGGGTTGCCGCCGTAACCGCTGGTCTCGAGGAAGCTCGGGGAGCCTTCGTCGCCGTCGAAGCTCGCGATGCCGCCGCCGATGCCGGGACCGCCGCCCACGATGCTCATGTCGTAGGAGCCGACCGAGTCGTTGGCCGTCCCGTCGTCGAAGTTCCACTCGGCGATCTGCGTCGCTTGCGTCGGCGACGCGATCAGGAGCGCGAAGAGCGCGAGGGTGACCGCGAACACGGAAGTCGGCTGGCGGACGGAGTGAGGCATCCGCTCCGAATCGGGTAATTGCCCGACAGGCTTGATCGCATCGTCGGCGCAAGATCCGCGCGCGAGCGCGGCAAGTGCGCAAACGAACCGCAGCGCATCCGCGTGGGACCCGCGCTAGCGCGAGAGGCGGTCCTCGATCGCGCGGATCCCGGCGTAGCTCGCGTCGGCCTGGCGCGCGCGGTCCACGTAGGTGCGCGCCTTGTCCAGGTCACCGCCGTCGATCGCGCGATCGGCCATCGAGACGTAGCGCTGGGCGATGATTCCCATCCCGCGCTTGGCCTCGGCGTTGTTCGGATCCATCTTCAGGATCTGTTGATAGATCGCGTAGGCATTGTCGCCGGCGGGCGACATCAGGCGATTCTCGTTCAAGGCGGTCGCGGCGTTGCGGGAGAGGCCGATGATCTTGAGTCGATCGCCAGCGGTCACTCGCCTCACGACCGGCTTCGGCTTCTCCTCAGGCACCTTCTCAACGACGGGCTGCTCGACGACCGGCGTCGGCCGCGCCGCCGACTCGTCGCCCGCGTTCGATGCGGGCGACTCCTGCGCAGCCGGCGCCGCCGGAACCGCGGTCGTCCCGCCTTCCTGCCCCATCGTCATGAACACGCCACCGCCGACGGCGAGCGCGGCCGCCGCCGCAATCCCGGCGAAGAGGGCCGTCCGGTTGCCACCCGCGGCTTTCGCACCGCCGCTCCGCACGACGCCACCGGTCGAGATCGGTCCTGAATCCGCCCCCTCGACACCGCCGGGCACCACGAAGAGCCGGTCGACGTATTTCGGTCGATCGTCCGGGTCGAGCTCGAGGAGCGGGCGAATCGCCGAGGCGAGTCCCATCGGGATCGCGTCGGGCAGCTTCTTGAAACCGCGCCGCGCGTCGACCGCCTCGACGACCGACGTGCCCATCGGCATCGGTCGACCGAGCGCCGCCGCCACGAGGACGAGCCCGAGGCTGTAGAAGTCGGAGCGGCCGTCGATCCGGCCGCCGTGGAAGCCGAGCTGTTCCGGGGACGCGTAGGAGAGCTTGCCCTTGAAGCCGTCGACGATCGTGCCTTCGCCCTCTTCGAGGAGCTTGGCGATTCCGAAGTCGATGATCTTTGCTTCCTGCACGCGACCGTTCGGCAGGACGATGTTGTCCGGGGACACGTCGCGATGGATCACGCCCTTGCGGTGTGCCGCAGCGAGGCCGTGGGAAACGCGCGCGCCGAGGATCGCGACGTCGTCGGGCGAGAGCGGGCCGTCGTTCATCTTCGCGGACAGCGGGATGCCCTCGATCATCTCCATGATGAGGTAGACGCGACCCTGATCGTCGGAGAGCAGGTCGTGACAGTGGACGACCGCGGGGTGGCGCACGGCCAACAGCGCCTTCGCCTCTCGATAGAAGAACTCGCTCGCGCCCTTCTTCTTCGAGAGCTCCGCGTGCATGACCTTGATCGCGCGGTGTTCGTCGAGGCGGCGGTGACGGGCGCGGTAGACCTCGCCCATGCCGCCCACGCCGAGCACGTTCACGATCTCGTACTCGCCGAAGAGGATCGTGCCGGGAGCGAGGCCGCGATCCGGATCGATTGGGGTGGCGGGTCGAGGCGCCGCCGGAGCGGGCCCTGCGTTCGCGGCGGCCTGCACGGGCGGGGGCGCCGTCTTGTCCGGCTCGTCGAGGACCCGCGTCTCGGGCACCGAGCGACCCTCGCCGACCGGGGCGGGCGTCTCCGGTTCGGCAGCCGAGGGGCGATCGACGATCTGCGTGCGATCGTCGTCATCGTCCGTCGCCACGACGGTCTCGGCCCCGGCGCCGTCCGCCGCGGAGGCTTCGTCTTCGGACACGAGCCGGGTCTCGGCCGCGGCAGCCTCGTCATCCGAGACGATGCGCGTCTCCGCGAGCTCCGCGTCGTTCTCGTCGTCTCGGCTCATCCGATCGTGCCTCCCGGAACCCGCCTGCCGGCGCCCGCGCCTCTTTTTCGGTCGATCGGCGCCACGGAATGAGGTCTGCCCGCGCCGAGGGTGGCCCAATCGCTACTCGACGACGGTGATCGTGATTCGCTTCGATGCGACCGGCGGGTCGTGGGGGATGTGGAGGTGATCGCCCAGCATCAGCTGGAGCGTGTGGGTCCCGGGCTCGAGGTCGAGCGTCACCTCGGTCTGACCATTGCCGAAGTGGCGGTAGTTGTCGCTCTTCGGGATCGGCAGATTCGCCGGCGGCAGCTCGGCGTCGACGACCAGGTGATGATGGCCCGTGTGGGACTTCTCGACACCCGCTGGCGCTACACCCATTCCGGCGAGCCCGAACCGCACGACGACCGGGGACTTCGTCGTCTCTCCATCGGTCGGCGTGATGAAATAGACCCGGGCGTCTTCAGGCCGATCGCTCTGCGGCATCTCGGCGTGGCCGTCGGCGAGCGCCGCCGGGGCCAGGAAAAGCGGGGCCAAGAAGAGAGGAGCCAGGAAGAGAACCGCCGACACGAGGACGGCGACACGAGACGGGAACGACATGGATCCGACACCTCCGTTCGAACGCGCTCGAGCGCGCGGGATGGATTCTACCGCGCGCCCGGTCCGGATACACCACCGCCATACGACGGGTCGACACGCGGCGTCGCGTACGCCATCCGACCGATCTGCACACCATGACCGCATGGGGCGCGGACGCTTCGAGCGGCCCGCGTTCGTACCTCGATCCGACGAGCGAGTGTTAACATCGACGCCAGCGAACGGGAGGCAGCACACGGATGGAGAGACGAGCGCCGGGACGCGGGGACCAACGGGGCCGATCGACCACCCGCCGACGCGCTGTGCGTTTCGCCTGCGCAGCCGTCGCTCTCTCGACGGCACTTCTCTCGAGCGGCCTGGCCTTCGGGGAAGCGCCCATCATCCCGCAATACGGCCCCGACAAACACGAGGGCGTTTCGAGCTGCGACGGCAGCACCTGCCACGGCAGCGCCGCCCCGCGCAACGACCGCAACGTGCGCCAGGACGAGGTCCTGATCTGGACCGAAGAGGACCGCCACAGCCAGCGCGCCTACAAGGTCCTCCTCAATCGCGACTCGAAGCGCATCTCGAAGAACCTCGGGCGCAAGAAGCCGCCCCACCAGGACGATCTCTGCCTCGACTGTCACGCCGACAATCCGCCGCCGGCCCAGCGAAGGACCGAAAACAACGCGTTCCGGGTCGAGGACGGCGTCGGCTGCGAGGGCTGTCACGGCGGAGCGGAGCGCTGGCTCCGACCCCACGACTCCGGCGCGACCCACGCGAAGAACATCGAGCTCGGCATGTACCCGACGGACGAGCCCGTCGCGCGCACACGCTTGTGTCTCTCGTGCCATCTCGGGGACCGCAAGAAATTCGTCGACCACCGGCTGATGGGCGCGGGCCACCCGCGGCAGAGCTTCGAGGTCGCCCTCTTCTCGATCCTCCAGCCCTATCACTGGGAGCCGGACGACGACTACACCGCGCGCGGCAAACAAGCACCGTCGGACGTGAAGCTGTGGGCGATCGGGCAGGCGGTCGCGGTCGACGAAGTGCTGGACGCGATGCTCGACGACGACCGGAACACGCTCGGCCTCTTCCCGGAGCTCGTTCTCTACGACTGTCAGGCGTGCCATCACGGGATCGACAAGATGCGCCGTTGGCGCCCGCGCAAGAGCACGGGCCTCGGGCCCGGCGTCGTGCGTCTCAACGACTCGAACTTCCTGATGCTGATCCAGGCGCTCCAGCTGATCGACCCGGCCGCGGCGACGGCGCTCCGCACGGATCTCAAGATGCTCCATCAGGGCGCGAGCGAAGGGCGCGGCGATTCGAAGGCGGTGGCCAAGCGCATTCGCGCGAACCTCGCGACGCTGATCCCCAAGATGGAGAAGTGGCGGGTCGACGCGAAGGCCCTGCGCGCGCTGTCGAAGAACGTGCTGTCGGATGCGCTCGGCGGCGAGTACGCCGACTACGCGGGCTCCGAACAGGCGGCGATGGCGCTCCAGACGATCGTGTACGGCTACTACGCCGAAGCGCTGATCGACGACGACGTCTACGACGGACTCGAACAGCGCGAGCTGAGCAAGCTCCTCGACTCCGTCGCGAACCCCGACACGTTCAACCCGGACGCGGCGAAGAAGGCGTTCCGGGCACTCCAGACGAAGCTCAAGGGGAAGTAGTCGGGTCGGATCGACCGGCAACTTCGGGTGCTTCCTGCGCCCGCCGCGAAGGTTTTCGACGACGCGGGCGGCGACCGGCGCACCGGCTGCTGCGCCGCGCCGCTTCCTGCTATCGTCCCGCTCGCTCCGCCCCGTCCGGGGCCGCGAGCCCTGTTTCATCGACCGTGCCCGAATCGCTAGTGGCGACCCTTGGCGACCCTTGGCGGCACTCTGTGGAGCCTCTTGATCCCATGCAGCTCAGTGACCTCACTGGTGAGAAGATCGGAATCTGTGTCTCGGGCGGACTCGACAGCAAGTCGGTCACGTCGCGCCTGATCGAGGCGGGCCTCGACGTCGTCGGCTTCACTGCCGACCTCGCCCAGCCCGACGAAGACGACATCGACGACATCCCGCGCCGCATGGCGTCGACCGGCTCCGAGACCCGGATCGTCGACCTCCGCGACTCGATGGCGAAGGCCGCGATGCTCGTGGTCAAGGCGCAGGCCCGCTACGACGGCGGCTACTGGAATACGACGGGGATCGCCCGGGCCGTCACGGTCCACGGACTCCTCGAGGCCATGCAGGCCGAGGGCTGTACGGTCCTGGCCCACGGCGCGACCGGCCGGGGCAACGACCAGATCCGCTTCGAGCGCTACACGAACGTGCTCGCCCCCGAGATGAAGGTCTACGCCGCCTGGCGCGACCCCCAGCTGCTCGAGCAGTTCCCGGGCCGGCGCGAGATGGCCGCCTATCTCCAGGACAAGGGGATCGAGGCCGCCGTCGGCGGCGCCAAGCGCTATTCGACCGACGCGAACATCGCCGGGCTCTCCCACGAAGCCGAGGACCTCGAGAGCCTCGAGACCCCGGCGACGATCGTCGACCCGACGATGGGCGTGTGGCCGCAGGATGCGCCGGACAAGATCGAGACGGTCACGATGCGCTTCGAGAAGGGCCAGTGCGTCGAGCTGAACGGCAAGGCCCTCGGCCCCTTCGACATGCTCGTCGAAGCGAACGAGGTCGCGGGTCGAAACGGCGTCGGGATCTCGAACGCCCTCGAGAACCGCATCATCGGCACCAAGAGCCGGGGCGTCTACGAAGCGCCGGGCATGACGCTGCTCGGCGCGGGCGTCGAAGCGGTCTACCAGGCCGTGCTCGACCGCAAGGCGACCACCCTCTTCCGCTACCTCTCGACGATCGTGTCCGAGGCGGTCTACGACGGCCGGCTCTTCGACCCGGCGCCGCGCGCGGCGATCTCGGCGATCAACCTGATGGCGGAGAACGCGAACGGCACGGTCGAGCTCGGGCTCTACAAGGGCAGCCTCTTCTTCCAGCAGCTGACCGACGTGACCGGCTCGCTCTACAACCCGGCAGACGCTTCGATGGAAGCGAGCGACGGGCTGAACCCGGTGTCGAGCCAGGGCTACGTCGAGGTGCAGTCGGTCGAGGCGGTCGCGATGGCGAACGCCGGGCAGATCGTGGCGCCGGCCTGGGAAGAGTAGGAGGCTACGCCGCGACCGCCTCGGCTTCCGGCGTCGCCCGCCGCGTCGCGACCTCGTCGAACGCCTGCTCGTACGTCTCGTCGAGCGTCCCGAACCAGCGATCCCACCACAGGAAGTACAGCCCGTAGTTGTGCTTCGCCTTGGCGTGGTGCTGGTTGTGGCTGACGCTCGTGTTCACGAAGCGGCCGACCGGATGCTCTGCTGTGCCCTTCGGATAGAGCTCCCATCCGAGGTGGCCGTACACGTTGTAGACGGTCATCCCGAGCATCGCGATCGCGAGCACGCCCGGGTGGAGCGGCATCAGGAAGACCTGGAAGAGGATCCCGCCGGCCTCGAAGATTGCCTCGAGCGGGTGGAAGGCGAAGCTCGCCCAGGGCGTCGGGTTGATCGATCGATGGTGCGTGAGGTGCATGCGGCGGTACAGCGCGCGGTGGTGCATCAGGCGGTGCATCCAGTAGAACCACGCATCGTGCAGGACGAGCACGAGTGGGATGCTCACGACGAACCAGGTCCAGCCGTAGTCGGCGACGTCGGTGTAGAGCTTGTGGTGCTCGGCGAAGGGGCCACGGAGCACGAGCTGACCGACGGCGATGAAGACCGCGAAGGTCAGGAACGAGAATCCGATCTCGCGCCGGTAGTCGGCGGCCTTCGGCCAACGCGGCTGGATCTTCGTCTCGATCCGACGCTCGCGACGCCAGGCGTAGAAGATCAGGGCGGCGAGCCCGGCGACGACGAGGTAGCGCGCGGACAGCAGCCCGTATCCGATCGCCATGAAGTCCCAACGAAGATCCAGCATACGGAGAGCCTACCGAATCCCGGATTCCGGCGTCCCGATCAGCTCTTCGGCGCCTTGAGCCACTCCCAGGTCAGGCAGGTCGACGCGAAGCCCATCGCCGCGTAGGCGTGCTTCGGGGTGTCGTCCGCGATCGCGCCGATCAGCACGTCCCCGGCGCCCTTCGACCGGGCATCGGCGACGCAGTGGTGGATCAGCGCGCGGGCGATCCCGCGACCGCGGTGGCTCGGTAGCGTGAAGAGGTCTTCCACCATGCCGACGCCGTTCACCCCTGCCCAGGAGGAGAAGAACGCGACCGGCTCGGCGGCGTCCCAGGCGAGGAAGAACTGCACCTCGTCGCGGCATTGGCGCCGCGATTCCTGCATCTGCGCCGTGACCTCGGGCGTGAATACCGTGCGCCCGGTCCGCTCGTCCGTCTCGACATGGTCCGCGCGGACGAGGCGGTCGAGATGCGACCAGTCCTCGTCGGTCACGACGGGCCGGATATCGCAGCCCGGCGGCGGTGGCCCCTGAAGCGGGCCGTGGAGCAGCCCCTGCCAGACGGGCTCCTGCGTGTAGTCGAGCTCGACGAGCCGCGCCTGGAAGACCGGATCGACGTAGGGGACCGTGACGATGAAACGGTGGTCGAGATGGCCGAGCTGGTCTTCGTAGAACGCGAGCACTTGATCGACCTCGAAGGTGACCCCGGGGTCGACCTGCAGGTGGTTCACCATGTAGATCAGCGGCGTGCGGTCGAGCCGGACGACGCGACAGCCGGGCCCTTCGATCGTCTGCGCGGGTAGGCGCAGGTACGCGAGGTAGGTCCGGCAGAGCGCGCCGACATCTTCGAGGGTGGGCATGGCGACACACGTTAGCCGTGGACGTCGCGTTATGCCTTGCGCAGTCGCTCTTCGAGCGCGTCCAGCTCCGCGACGAGATCCTCGGGCATGTGATCCCCGAAGCCCGCGTAGAACTCGCGGATCTTCGGGATCTCGGACAGCCAACCCTCGACGTCGACGCTCGTGAGCGTGTCGAGCGCGTCCGCGCCGAGGTCGAGTCCGTCGAGGTCGAGCTCACCCTCGCCTGGCAGCACGCCGATCGGCGTCTCCAGCCCGCTCACCTTCTCCGCGCAACGCTGGTAGACCCACTTGAGGACCCGGCTGTTGTCGCCGAATCCGGGCCAGAGGAACTTTCCGTCCTGGTCCTTGCGGAACCAGTTCACGTAGAAGATCCGCGGCAGCTGCGCGCCCTTGCGGCGACCGATCTCGAGCCAATGAGCCCAGTAGTCGGCCATGTTGTATCCGCAGAAGGGCAGCATGGCCATCGGGTCGCGGCGCAGCTCGCCGACGGTGCCCGCCGCCGCGGCGGTCTTCTCGCTCGAGATGATCGAGCCGAGGAAGGTCCCGTGGTTCCAGTCGCGGCTCTCGTGCACCAGCGGCACGACGGTCGCACGGCGGCCGCCGAAGAGGATCGCCGAGATCGGCACGCCATCGGGGTCCTGCCACTCGTTCGCGATGACGGGGCACTGGCGGGCCGGGGCGGTGAAGCGGGCGTTCGGGTGCGCCGCGGGGGAGTCGCTGTCCGGGGTCCAGTCGTTGCCCCGCCAATCGATCAGATGCGCAGGCGGCTCGCCCATGTCCTCCCACCATACGTCGCCGTCGTCGGTCTTCGCGACGTTCGTGAAGATGCAGTTGCCGTCGAGCCCGCGCATGGCGTTCGGGTTCGACCGATTGCTCGTGCCCGGGGCGACGCCGAAGAAGCCGGCCTCGGGGTTGATCGCGTAGAGCTGTCCGTCCTCGCCGAATTTCATCCAACAGATGTCGTCGCCGACGGTCTCGATCTTCCACCCGTCGAGCACCGGCTGCATCATCGCCAGATTCGTCTTGCCGCAAGCACTGGGGAACGCCGCCGCGACGTACTTGCTCTCGCCGCCCGGCGACGTGAGCTTGAGGATCAGCATGTGCTCGGCGAGCCAGCCCTCGTCCCGGGCCATCGCCGACGCGATCCGGAGCGCGAAGCACTTCTTGCCGAGCAGGGCGTTGCCGCCGTAGCCCGACCCGTAGCTCCAGATCTCTCGCGTCTCGGGGAAGTGCACGATGTACTTGTTGTCACCGTCACACGGCCACGCGACGTCCTGCTCTCCCGGTTCGAGCGGTGCGCCGACCGAGTGGAGGCACGGCACGAACTCGCCGTCGTCTCCGAGCACGTCGAGCACCCGGCCGCCCATGCGCGTCATGATGCGCATGTTGGCGACGACGTAGGGGCTGTCGGAGATCTGTACGCCGATGTGCGCGATGTGCGAGCCGATCGGCCCCATCGAAAAGGGGACCACGTACATGGTGCGCCCGCGCATGCAGCCTTCGAAGAGGCCGCGCAGGGTGCCGCGCATCTCGGCGGGGTCGCACCAGTTGTTCGTCGGGCCGGCGTCGGCCTCGTGCTCGCAGCAGATGAAGGTGCGGTCCTCGACGCGCGCGACGTCCGCGGGATCCGACCGGACGAGGTAGCTGTTGGGACGCTTCGCGTCGTCGAGGCGCTCGGCCGTGCCGGTCTCGACCATCAGCTCGAACATCCGGTCGTACTCGGCCTGGGAGCCGTTACACCACTCGATGTGGTCCGGTCGCGTCAGCGCGGCGATCTCCTCGACCCAGGCGAGGAGGCGCGCATTCTCCGTGAGAGGACGCGTGGGAGGCGTGGACGACGACTTCGAATCCGTCATGCTCGAACTCCGAGTGGGATCAGGCCCGTCGAGGGCCGCCCCTGGAAAGACGATATCGCTCTGGATTCGACTCGCGAGCGCGGTGCAACCAGAGAGTGCGTATCGACAGAAGTTTCCTACAGGAGGTGAGTGGCCCCGAAACGGACGACGGGCTCACTCACTTGACGTCCCTGCCTTCATCCTCCAGCAGAGTTGCCGCCGCGATGCCGGTCAGCTCGTCGATCGCATTCCGGTAGCGTGGGGATCCGGGCGAGTGCCGGCGCAGCGCGTCGAACACCCCGGCGAGCGCCCTCTGTCGTCCGCCGTCGAGGGGCAGCGCCGGCCCTTCCGATTCTGCACCGAGTTCCAACACGTCCCGCCGCGCGTGGGTCCGCTCCGAGACCAGGGCGGCGTGGAGGCGAGCGCGTCCGAAGAGGACGAAGGGAAAGTTCGCGTTTCGGGACGGTCCGTAGCGCGCGAGGCGACCGCCGAGGGGCCGGTCGACGACCGAGAGCTCCGCGAGCCGCTCCGCACCGACCCAACCCAGGACGCCGCCCAGAGCGCCACCGATCGCGGTGCCCAGCAGGAAGGACGCGCCCCCCACGGCCGCGTCGATCACGCCGCCCGTCGCCGCGCCGCCGACCGCGGCCACGGCGACCAGGTCCCTACGGCGCAGCCCGAACGCGAGCCAGGTGTCTTCGGCGAAGAGATCGCGATCGAGGAGCTCGAGGGCGACACTCGTGGCTTCGAGCTCGCGGTGACCGTGGAGACGCTGGACGCGAGTCCGGTGGGCGGTTTCCATGCGTTCGAGGGCCAAGCGATATTCGGCTTCGAGCTCGGTCTCGTAGGGGGCCGGGTCATCGATCGGACCGAGCTTGCGCTCTGCGGCGAGCGCGAGGCCGTCGGCCACGAAGTGCGCGAGCTCGAGCGCGGTCTCGCGGCGTCGTCCTTCTCGCGCCGCATCCAGGGCGGTGACCGCCTCGTCGATCGGCGCGCGCCACGCGGTCTCGAGCTCGCCGAACGCGAGCAGCAGCTGCCGACGCGTGTCGAAGTCCGCGTGCAAGGCATCGATCACCCGGACCACGCGGAAGAACTGACCGAGGGCGGCCTCCCAGCCCGCGACGTGGTCGCGTCGCCCGATCGGATTCACGACGGCGAGGCTCGGCCGCCCGGTCCAGCGCAGCACCTCCATCTCGGCTTCGTACTCCGGTCCGTAGGGCACACCGCCGTCGACCACGTAGAGGATGCCCGCGCCGTCGACGAGGGGCCGCAGCAATTCGCACTCGTCCGGGAAGCGCTCGGCGTGGCCGGGCTCGGCGACGAAGTCCGCAACGAGGCGCGGTCGGTCGGCCGCGGTCGCGCCCTCGGCCGCGGCGCGCTCCTCGAGCCAGCCGAGGACCCGGCGCGCGCGCTGGAAGCCGGGGGTGTCGACCAGCGTATAGAGGAGGCGATCTCCGACCCGCATCGGATAGTCGCGGGTCCGCAGGGTCGTGCCCGGGGTCGGACCGATCCCGACGCTGTCGTCCTCGGCGAGGGTCGCGACGAGGCTCGACTTGCCCTTGTTCGGATGGCCGACGACGGCCAGTCGGGGCGCCCCATTCACGAGGCGGCTCCGACGCACGCACACACGAGTCCGGGATCACCGAGGGTCGTGAGCTTGCGGCGCCACGCCTCGCGATCGGCGGGATCGCCGCCCTGCAGCAGGACCGCCAGCGCTCGCTCGCGGGTGATCGCGTCGCGCAGGTCCGAGAGAAAATCGAGCACCTCGAGCATCGGCGGCTCGTAGGCCCGCACCACCACGGCGACCCGCCCGACCGCCCGCTCGACTTCGGCGATCCGCTCGGCGTCCTCGGTGAGGGAGCGTCGTCCGCCCGCGTCCCGCAACCGGTAGTCGGGCGCCGTCTCGCCTGCGATCTCGTTCCAGTCGGCGTCGTCGACGGATTCCGCCCAGGCGATCGCGAACCCATCGCCCTGCCCCGCTTCTAGCCAGTCGCCCAGGTCGACCTCGTCGACGAGGCCGGGGGCGGCGCGACCGAGCTCCGCCTCGGCCTCCGGGGCGCGGGTGTCGACCGGCGGTGCCAGGAGGCGCTCGACGAGCCGATCGACCCCGGGCGTCTCGCCGATCGCCTCCGCGCACTCGACCCCGAGGCGACGCGCGCCGAGCAGGGTCGCGAGTGCTCGCGGCAGGAGCGCATAACAGGCGAGCGCCATCACCAGGAAGGGCCACCACGCGCCGTACATGATCGGGTCGATGAAATGAACGTGGGGCGCATCGTTCGCCACGTGAGCGCCTGCGGCGACACGAGCGCCTGCGGCGACGCGAGCGCCTGCGGCGACGTGAAAGTGCCGGGTCGTCTCGACCAGGTCGAGGCTGGGCGCGGCGTCGGGCCACAGCCCCGCCCAGGGCGCGGCGATCCCGGACACGAGCGCGTGCACTCGCGCCGCGTCGACGTCGAGGGTCGAGCTCCAGCCGAACGCGAGATCGGTGAACACGACGAAGCCGAGCGTCGCGAGGAGCGCGCCCGACGCGAACCCGAGGCCGACGAGCTGCGACCAGCGGAAGAGGAGCGAGCGTCGCGCGCGCGCATAGAGCCGTTCGTGTGCGGTCAGCTGTCCGAGCAACACCTCCGCGTCGTCCCGCACCGTCGCCGGCAGGAGCGCGCGCACGCCCCGGCCGAGGGCCAGGCCGCGCCATCCGCTGCCCCCGCCCGCGCTCGCCGGGCGCGCCGCCCAGACGGAGCCGGCGATCGCTGCGAGCAGGAGCAGTCCGGGCAGCAGCACGAGGAGCGCGAGACACAGGACGATGTTCACGCGGCCTTCGTGGACTTCCACCTGGAGTAGCGCGGCGGCGGCGCTCCAGCCGAGGGCGAGCCCGAGCGCGAGCAGGATCCAGCGCGCGAGACCGAGCGCCGCGTCGACCCGAGCGATCCGATCGCGAGTTCCCGACGTCGGGGCGTGGGCGAGCCAATGGCGCACGATGGAGAGGCCCTCGGTGGGCGTCGGCCCTGCTCCGATCTCGCGGTCGAGCCGCCGCCGGTCGCGCTCTTCGAGCCTATCGCGCTCGGCGAGGGCCAGCGCGACCGCGATCACCTCCGCCGGTCGTGCTCGCCCGCGGATCCTGACACGTTCGCCACGCGTGGACTTCATCGCGGGAAGCCTAGCTCGACTCGCGTTGCCGAGAGGGCGACGGGCGATTCAGTCCTTCACCGTCCAGACGCGTCCCTGCTCCGTCATGTAGAGCTTCTTCATCTCGTCGAGGTTGAACGGCCGGGAGCCGAGGCGGCCGAGGACCGCGATCTGGTGACCCGTCTCGTCGACGGCGCGGTCCCGTTCGAGGGGTCGCGAGACCGAGAGCGCCTCGGACTTCGTCTTGCGCCAGGCGATCAGCTTCGGGTTGGGCGCCGGGCTGAAGCCATAGAACTTCGGATTCAGCTCGGGCGAGGTCAGCTGCACGACCTTGAGGCCGTTCTTGCCATCGGCAACGTAGGCGAAGAGCGAGGCGTTCGTGGTGGCGAGGGCCACGTCCTGCGCGTCGTTCAGCTGGCCGTTCGCCGTGAAGCGCTCGAAGACCGACGGCTTCTCCGGCTGCTCGACGTCCACGATGACCAGCCCCTCGGCACCAGCGGCGACGTACGCGTAGGTCCGGGACACGAAGACGCGCCGCGCGTCCGCGAAGGGGACCGTCGCCCCGTCGACGATCCGCGGCTGAGACGGGTCCGTCACGTCGACGACCTTGAGGCCGTCGCGATCCACCGCGAACAGGTACCGGAACTGCACCATCGTGCCCCGCACCCCGTTCAGCGGAATGGTCGAGAGCACCTTGGGCTGCATTGGATCGTCGAGATCGACGATGACGACGCCCGCATTCGCCGAGACGTAGAGGAGGTGCCCGGCGAAGTGCGCGTAGTTCGCTCCGTCCAGGATGCCGTTCGGGTTCCAGGTGATCGCGCGCTCGAAGAAGTTGTTGCGGGGCTCGAAGTCCGTGAGTGTCTCGTTGTTGACGAGGATCAGACCCTCGACCGCGTCCGTCACCGCCACATAGCTGTAGATGGGGTGCATCGGCTGCTCGAGATTGACCTTCTGCGCGAGATCCGTGCGGTTGTTCTCCGGGCGGAGCAACTGGGTCGTCGGCAGCGCCACGCACGTCGCGTTCTTCGACTTGACCCGCACGTTCTGGCCGAGCGGCGAGAGCGGCGCCGTGATGATCCGCTCCGAGAAGCCCTTAGTGCCGATCGTCGACACGTCGAAGGCCTGCATGCCCTTACTACCTTCGGCTGCATAGAGGTACTCGCCGCGCAGCTGGATGCAGCCCACGCGGCCGGCGTGGTGGGTGTACTCCCCGTCGTAGAGCGCGTCGCGGATGCCGGTCCACTCCGGCAGCTCCCGGGACAGGAACTGGCGCAGGGACTTGATCCAGCCCGCGTCCATGTCCTGGTAGCCCGGTGTCACCATCGTGAGCTCGAGGTCGCGATCTTCGTGTTCCTGGAAGTAGTCCGGGTAGGCGTACTCGTGCAGGTAGCTGCCGATCACCGCCTGCGGCTCGTCCCACTCGGTGACCTGGATCGCGACGACCTCGTCGTCGGTGCCGACCCAGGCGTTGAAGCCCATGAAGTTCACGAAGTTGGTCCCGAGCAGCAGGAGCTGGGCCATGATCGCGTTGTTGTCGTTCGACTCGGAGACGTGACAGTCGGAGCAGGTCTTCGTCTCGGTCTTGCGGACCGTATGCGGAAAGTGCGGCGCGAAGGCCTGAGCGGAGTAGCCGCCCGCGGACACCGGCTGCTGCTGGATGTAGATCCGGTTGCGGTTGATGTCCGTCGAGGAGAGCACGAGGGCCGAGCTGGACCGGATCGGGGCGATGATCCCGTCTTTGACCGTGCCGTGCTTTCCGAGCTGGAACATCTGATCCCGCGCGACCTGCGGATTGTAGGTCGCCAGATTGCGGGAGACCTTGGCGTCGTACTTGTGGACCTCGCTCTTCCAGTTCGCCTGGATCGTGAGATGACAACCGCCGCAGCTCGTGACCCAGGAGCTGTGGCACGTGAAGCAGGCGATCTCGTCGTCGCCGTGGGCACGGTTCGCCTTGTCGACGCCGATCCCCCAGGACTGGTCGGTGCCCTTCGACATCATCTTCGCGCGGGCGGACTTCGCGTTGTACTCCGGGTTGCCCGGGGTGACGCTGTCCTTCACCTGTGAGACGGCGAACTCCTCATGGGGCGGGAGCAGCAGGCGCTGGTAGAGCTTCCCGCCGCGCCACTCGAAGCGCTTGCGGTTGTCGGCGTTGCGAAGGCGGGAGAGGTCGCGCCCGTCGATCGGCGAAGCCGGTCCCGAGGTCTTGAGCGTGGCGTAGGCATCGGCCGTGCCGTGACAATCGCGACAGCGGATGTTCACCTCGGCGGCGACTTCGCCGTGGAGCTCGCCGTTGCCGTGGGCGTCGTCGGCGAAGTGGCAGTCCGCGCACTGCATGCCGATCTCCGCGTGGATGTCGCGCATGTGGACCGCGCGCTGCCACTTCTCCTTCGGCGGCAGGTCGTCGGAGACGGGATTGCCCGCGGCGTCGAGGAGCGTTCCGTCGCGTGAGCGCTTGAAGATCGCCCGGAAGTTCCAGCCGTGACCGTGGTAGTCGCCGAACTGGGTGTCCTTCGCCTCCGGGTTCACGTCGGTGTGAACTTCCGCGAGGAACTCGACGTCCGCCCACTTTCCCTTGTACGCCGCCTCTTCCGGATTGCGGTTGATGACCTCGAGCTGTTCGGTGAAGTCGGGGTACTGCTGCTCCTCGGGCCACATCAGCGGCGCATCGGATTCATAGTCCCACATCGTGTACCCGAGGTACGAGTTGAGGAACATGTTCGGCTGGTGCATGTGGCAGTTCATGCACTGCGAGGTCGGGATCGCGCGGGAGAAGGCGTGCTTGATCGGGTGACCCCACTCCTTCTCGCCCTTCTCGTTCGTGAGGTTCGCGATCATCGGGTCGGCGGTCGCGGCCTGGCCCCGATTCCCATATTTCGAGTACGAGCCCGAGCTGTACCACTCGCGATCGTTCGCGTAGACGACGTGACAGCCGGCGCAGCCCGAGCTGCGGAAGTCGCCGGGCTGGTCCTTCGTCCCCATGAACCACATGTTCGGATCGTTGAGCCGCGTCTTGTGGATGTTGAGCACCGGGATCGACACCCGGCTGCCCGTGCCCGGACCGCGGAACGAAGCGCGCACGTCCGGCTTGCCCGGCTCCTCTTCCGGGTTGGGGATGCCGGTCTCCGGGAAGAAGCTGTTGATGTTGCGGCCGCCGCGCTCGAAGATCCGGAAGATGTCGGCGGGCGGGACCGTCTCCCAGGCCGGCAGCGGCAGCGCCATCTGCATGACGCCCATGTCCGACTGCTCGCGGGTGACCTCGAACTTGCCCCGGATCGCTGCTGGCAGTCCTTCGCGCGTGTACGCCTCGCCAAGGATGTAGCGCTTGAAGGGCACGATCCCGTTGTTGTAGGACGCACCGCCGAAGAGCATCGCGCCCGTCGCCATGATCGAGCGCTTCGCCTTCTCGATGATCGTCCCGTGACACGCCCCGCAGGCCTCTTCGGCCACGCGGTAGTCCGACGGGTTCACGAAGCGGACGTACTCGGGGCTCTCGAGGTTGAGCAGCGCGTAGGTCCGTTCCTCGTTGCGCTTGTTCTTCCACGTCTCGGGCATCGAAGGCTGCACGTGGGCGCGCGCCTTCGCTTCGAGGAACTCCGCAGAACCGGGGTCGTAGTCGCTCGTGACGGCGGTCGCGTCGCCGCCGTGGCAGTCCGTGCAGCCGAGGACGACCGACCGCTGCGGGTGCATCGTCGCCTCGTCCGACTTCGCATGGCACGTCACGCAGCCGGCGGTCTTCACCGCCGCCTCGGTCTCGGTCTGGTCGAGGGGCGCGGGCGGGTAGAAGGGATATTCGATCTCGAGGGGCGTCTCGCCTTCCGCGGCGGTCACCGGGCTCTCCGCGCCGAGAATCGCGAAGACCAGGAAACCGACGACGGTGGCGGCGACCACGGCGGCGGACGACAGGGAGGCGGAACGCTTCGTTTCGGGCTGGGTCATCTTGTCGTCCACGTCCGGCTCAGTACGCGAACGTCGCGTTGACGAGCACCGAGTACGGCGGGTCGTCGTCGCGACGTTCCTCGAAGAGTTCTTCGTAGCCGCTCGCCGGGATCAGGACCGAGCCCGACGCGCGCAGAATCATGTTGTTCGTGAAGAGCGGCCGATAGATCAGGCCGGCGGAGACGTCCCAGCCGATCTCGCGGTCGAGCCGTCCCTGCTGGCGGAGCGTCTCGAGCACCTCGGTCGTGTCCCACTGCAGCCAGGTCGCGTTCGCGAGCAGTCGCAGCTGCGGGAGGACGTCGAAGTCCGCGCCCGCGCCGATCTGCCAGATACCCGGGTTCACGAAGTTGCTCTGGCCCTCGAACTTGCTGCTGCGCAGGGAGTTCACGATCGAGTTGCGACCCGAGAGCCCGACGCCGCCGCCGAACACGAAGGGGATCTGCTGGCGCATCCAGAACGAGGTCGTGCCGCCTGCGAAGTTCGGATTGTCGAGGATCGTGTCGAAGCCCTGGGCCTTGCCGTCGAAGGGATCCTCGTCGCCGGACGCCCACAGCATGAACGCCTTCCAGCGCATCCAGTCGATGTCGTAGCTCGCTTCGAAGGCGGCGAACCACGCCTCGATGTCCTGGCTGCGCTGGGCGATCCCGTTGTAGTCGTCGTTGCCGAAGGCGCCGTAGATCTGGAACGTGAGGTTCAGGCGTTCGATGTGCCCATCGCCGCCGATCCCGGCGTAATAGACCTCGTAGTCGTGCCCGCCGATCAGGCCGACCGGCGCCGGAATCACCAGGTTCTTGTTGCGATCGAAGTCGCGTTCGCTGCCCTCGCGGTTGATGTTCGCCGCGAAGATCGCCTCGACGTTGAACCCTAGGACCGGGAAGTCCTGGTAGTAGAAGTTGGCGATGATCGTGTGGTCGTCGCGCCAGGCCTCGAGGTCGTTCAGCGCCGAGTTCGTGTCCTTGTTGAGGCGACCGAACCAGGCCAGGTTGTACTGGCCCCGGTTGTTGGCGAAGTTGCCGAAGAGACGAACGCCGGGCTCGGAGCTGTCGAAGAGGAAGCCGCGGAAGTCCGCGTTGAACGGCTGGATGCCGATCCGGATCGAGTCGAAGTCGAAGCGATCCGTTCGGTTCCAGAGATGCTTGTCGATGAACGCTTCCTGCAGCGTGAAGTGATAGTCGAGTCGGCTGTCGCCGGCCTTCGGATCGACCTTCACCGCGCCGAGCTGATTCACCCAGACGTGGTTGAAGTTGAGCGCCGGCGTGACCCGGATCTCCCAGTCCGGCGGGCGGAACGTCGTGTCGCCCTGGATCAGCGCGAAGGAAGCCAGCAGCGTGTTCTGGATCTCCCACTGCACGCCGTCGCCGAAGAGGTCGACTTCCTGCCCGTTGTCGCCGGCGGCCCCGGTCGGGATCGGGATGCGCCGCGCCTCCGCGACGGAGTCGAGCACGACGTTCAGGTTGAAGAACCAGTCCTTCGTCCCAGGGATCGGCCGATCCGCCTTGAGCGTGTTCTGGTTGTACGGGTCGTACCACCGCTCGTTGACCCCGAGGTTCTCGACGATCCGCCAGCGATCGGGCAGCGCCACGAACTCGTAGTCGGGCAGCTCGTTCTCGTAGGTCGGCGCGTTCCGACGACTCGGCCGCTCGCCGGGCCGACGCGGCGGCGGCTCACCGGGCGTCCACTCGGAACGCGGAATCGGACGCGCTTCTTCGGGCGCGGCGCCGGAGTCCTGGTCCGACTCGTCGCCGCTGGGTCGCACCGGCGCCGGGCGGCGCGGAGGCGGAGGCGGTGCTCGTCTACGCGGCGCCGGCGTCCACGTGCCCTCGTCGAGGGGCGGCTCGGGCTCCGTCGGAGCAGGCGGCGGCGGGGTCGCCGGAGTAGGTACGACCGGCTCGGGCGCGCCTCCGGAGGAATCGTCCGCACTCCGCGGCGCGACGGGTTCCTGGGTCGGTGCGGGCGGAGGCGGCGGGGCCGGCGGCTGTTCCTGACCGGCATCGCCCTGCCGGCTGCCACCGGGACGTCGTCCGCGTGCACGACGACGGCGACGGACGCGAGCGCCGTCGTCATCGACGTCGGCCTGCGCGAGCAGGACCTCGCCTTCGGCCGGGTCGGTCGGCGTGATCGATGTCTCTGATCCGGCAGCCCAGCTGACGTCGGCCGCCATGAGCAGCACGGAGGCGAAGATCGAGAACGAGAACTGCGGGAGCGTGCGGCGCGTCATGATCATCGCCCCTCGCAGCCGTTCTGTTCGTTGCTGGAGAGGAATGGCGCGACTGGGCACACGACGTATCTGAGGAACACGTTCTGCACGCTGATGTGGTCGGCGCGTTGGACGTCGGGGCGGCCGTCGGCGGGGGCTAGATCCGGGCCGATCGGCGGTGCATTGCCAATGGGGTTCGTCTCGCCGCGCGCAATCTGCGCCTTGCGGACCTCGTCGAGCGCGACGAAGGGCACGAAGTCATCTTGTTCGGCGCCGTCACCCGATACGCCGTAGCCGCCGACCAACGCGACGGTACCGTCGTTGTTGTAGCGATAGATGGGCACCGCACCCTGGAAGATGTGGTAGCCGTTCTGCAGTCCGGTGATGTTCCCGCTCGGCACGTACGGTGCTCCGGGCGCAGTATCCACGTCCTGCACACCACGCATGCAATCGAGCTGCTGAGCAGCGTCGGGCGAGGCGATGAGCGCGGTGCGGATGTCGTTGCAGAACGTGTCGCGCGCGACGGGATCGGTAAAGAGAACAGGGCGGGCGGGTGCCGGCACGCCGAGACCGGCCGCGGCGTTCAGATCGAAGAGCACGCCCGCGAGGTCCGGCACCTCCTCGCAGAGTCCGAGCGCGATCGCAGGCAGCACGATCTCCGTCTGGAGACCCGTGCTGAAGATGCTCCATTCTCCGATGTCCGGATCTCGGGAGAGCGGTCCGAATCCGCCGGACGCGACGCCGGGCGGAAAGTCCGGATTGGACACGCCGCCGAGCGCGATCGACGACCAGGCGAACTCACCGTCGAAGAGCGGATCGACGGGCGCGAGCCCCAGGAATCCGCGGGTCGTCGGGAGGTAGTCTGCATCGATGTCGCGCGCGTTGAGCAGCCCGTTGTTCCCGAGCGGATCCAGCGCAGCGATCAGCTGGGTTCGCGCGTTGGCCTTCGACCAGAACGCTGCCTGTCGCGTCTTCGCGATCGTGACATCGACGCCGTCGAGCAGGGCGTCGATCGATCGCGCGAATCCGAGAACGTTTCCATCGAGGTCCACGACCGCAACGTCGATGCGCGCCTGACCACCGAGCGGGCGCCGCGTCTGGGCGCGCGTATCGCGCGCGAGGCGCAGTGCGCCGATCAGCAGCTCCTGCACCTCGTCGCGACGCAGTCCCGAGCCGATCGCGGGCGATGTCGCGAGCGGGGCGGCCGGATTCACCGCCGGGACGACGCTGTCCCGCGCCGCGTATCGATCGTCCCCATCGACGTCGATCAGCTTCTCGCCTTCCTCGTCCGGCTGCGCCAGCGCCGCCGCTTGCGTCGCATGATTGCTGCCGGCGATCGGCGTGTAGGTCTCGGGAATCACGCCCGAGGCGGGATCGAGGAAATTCACCCCCGCGCGAGGATCGGTAAAGGGGAAGTAGAGGCGATCGAACACGAAGCCACCGGCGATCGTGAACTCCGCGTCGAGCGTGGCGGCCGCTTCGCCGGGTGTGTCGACCTCGGTCGCGAGGATCGTTCGGGCCGGGGCGCTTCGCACCCCGGTGTCGTCCGCAAAGCGCAGCGCGCGTCCTGCGACCGTGATCCGCGGGGCGCGTCGCTCGACGTCTGCCTCGAATCCGCGCGTCGCGGCCCACGCGATTCGTTCTTCGAGATTCCGATCGTTGTTCGTCCCGTCCTTGTCGACTCCGTAGACGCCGTTGAACTCGACGGCAACCGCGCCCACGACGACCCTGCCCGTGAAGCCCGTCGGCGTCCTGACGCCATTCACGATCGTGGTCGGATCGAGCTCGGGAATCCCGTCCTTGTAGAGCGGCAGACCGCCCGGGTCGGCTGCGAATCCAACCGGGAGCCGGCGGGGGCCGAGCAGGTCGCCAGCAATCGGCGCGAATGGATCGGGGCAACCCGCGGCGCCGGCGACCTCACATGCTCGAGTCGTCAGCGTAGAGGGCGGCACGGAGATGTCGAGATCGACGTTCTGGCGCGTATTGATGTCGCTGCAGACGAGCTGGGCGATTTGAACTGCGAAGAGCGGCCCACCGGGCCGATCGGTCTCGCCGGGAAAGAAGTTCTGCTGGATCAGCGTGCCGGCCGTCCGCGAGCTGAATGCGTTCCCCTGTGTAGAGAAGTAGTTCGCCGTGCCCGCCTTGCTGATCGCGGCGTAGCCGGCGGGAATGAAAATCCCGTCCAGGGCCGTATTGAGGGAGGCGAGCGGAGTCCCGAGATTTCGGAAATCAGCGCTTCCGATGTCCTGGGATGTGAACGGAGTATCCGTGACGGAGCCGACGTCGCCCAGCGACGTGATCTGCGAATAGTCGGTCGTTGCGATATTCGAGTCGTAGACAGCGAGCACGTTGTTCAAGTGGTCGTTGACCGCGATCGTGAAGTCGGTGATCCCGTTCGCCTGCGCCTCGGCGATCGCGTTCGCGATGATTTGGACGACGTCGCGCTGCGTGAGCACCGCGTTCGCGTCGCGGTAGTCACACTCGAATTCACAGACCTGGTCGTTCGAAACCCCGCCCTGCGGGCAACCGAGGAGCAGGACCGGGGCGAGGAGCGCCGCGCCTAGCAAGAGCGCGGAGCGGATACGGTCGGCCGCGCGGCTTGTACGGAACGCCGCCGAGCGCGTCAGGCCGCGCGGAGAACGGGGGGTCATCGAGCGCCTCCGGGCGCCGCCCGGCCCCGGGCGACTCGGTCGCCCGCGACATCGAGGCCGCGCCGGATAGATCCAGCATCCATCGATCCCGCGAACGGCTTCGGAGCCCAGGGGACTCGAACCACGACCTCGGCATCGGACGGCGAACGGTGTGCGACTCGCGCCGGGCTCGACGCCTCCGTGTCGGAAGCGGTGACGTCGATCCTCTTCGAACGATCTCGCGCGCCCCTCACGCGTCGTGATCGATTCTACATGTCCTGAACGAAATTACAGGGCCTAATTCGGCCGCCCGAACGGGGGATGTCCGACGGGTTCGCGGTGCGTGAACGCGATCGTTCGCACGCCGATCGAACGGTGGATGGCGGCCATGTCGTTCTCGCTCGTCTCGGCTTCCTCGGCTGCGTCTTCTGTGGGCGCGCCCTCCGCCGGGACCGAAGCGGGCGACTCGGTCGCGACCGTCCCCATCGGCCCGTTCGCCCGCACGTGGAACGGGTGACACATCGAGCAAGGCGACGGCACCTTCTCGCCCCCCCGCGCGTTCGCCCCGGCGTGGCAGTCGCGACAAACGGTCACGTCCGGAATCAGGATGTCGCCCGCGACCTTGCTCACGGTCGTCGTCGGGGTGCGCGGAGTCAGCTCGTACGGAATCGCGCCCTCCATCGACCACGCGGGTCGCGCGAGCGACGTGTCGTCCTCGGGATCGAAGACACCCGCGGCCGGGTGACATTTCACGCAGGCGAAGGGCGCGTGCGAGCCGTGACTGAAGATCGAGCCCGGCACCCACACGTCCTGGACCTGGACCGGGGCGATGCCCATTCCGCCGTCGCTCGCCTCGCCGGGTGCGAGGGTATGACACAGGTCGCACGTGCCCGGCCGTTCGTAGAAGCGGCGCTCCGCGGAGGCGACCTTCGAGTCGACCCAACGACGGGAGAGCTCCGCCTCCTCGCTCGTGAGCCGCGCCCCGGGCCGTCGCAACCGGAGTCGTCGCGGCGCCGCCGGGTCCTTCACGTCGCCGTCGAGCACCCGATTCGCGTAGAAGCCGCGGATCCGATTTCGGATCACGGCAGGATCTCCGTGCGGCGCGGCGTCGGCGGGCGCCGTCGCGTCGAAATCGAGGCGGTGGCAATCCTCGCAGTGCTCCTCGAACACGATCGGCTTCATGTACAGCCCACCGGCATCCGGCTGGTGGCACGCGCCGCATTGCAGGTACTGCTTCTCGTCGCCGCGCCCGCTGACGGCCTTCCCGACGTGCCGCAGGTGGCTGAACTCGAGGCCCGAGACCTCGACGAGATCCGGCGTGACGTCGACCGACTCGGCCTCTTCGCTGGGCTCGGTCACGAGGGCGAGCTGGAAGGGCGGATGGTCCTCGCCGAAATCGCTCGCGTTGCGCATCGTCGTCGCCAGCAACGTCGCGGACAGCCTCGAATGACAGTCCGCGCAGAAGCCCGCGCCGAGATCCGCCAGGTCCACCTGCCGACCGCGATGTTCGAGGTGACACGTCGCGCAGGACGCCTCGTCCAGCGCGGTCATCGCCATCTGCGGCGGCGCGTGGCGACCGATGTCGTGATGGCAGGTCATGCAGTCGTCGTTCTGCACGGGGCGGAAGAGACCGGAGTGGCAGCTCTGGCAGTCGTCTTCGATGTACGCGTGACCGCGACTCACGTCGCCTGTGTTCCACGGCGACTGCGCACCGCCCCACACGAGCGGAAGCAAGAGAAAGAAGAAGACGATGAGTGCGATGCCCGCCCAGGCGAGGGGGCGCATCGACAGGAGTCCGGACTCGAGACCGAGCTGCGTGCGCTCGTCGAGGGCCGCCCGCTCGCCGTCGCCGCGCACGGTCTCTTCGTATTCGAGGTGCACGTCGACCTGGTCGATCGACGTCGGCTCGATGACCCGGAGCTCCCACGGTCCGATTTTGATCACGTCACCGACCGCGAGCCGCTCGCCCGTGGTCTCGAGGCCGTTCACGTTCACGCCCTGACCGGGCGCTGCTTCGACGTAGAGGCGGCCATCGGCCATGCGCAGCGTGGCTTGATGGAGCGAGATCGTGAGGCCCTTGAGGGAGAGGTCGTTGTCGGGGCCGCGGCCGACGAAGAGGGACTCGACGTCGACGTCGCGGTCGAGGCGCACCTTCTTGCCCGTCGGTCGCAGGCGGATCTCGGTCAGGCGTACGCGCATCAGTGGTACCAGAACACGACGAAGATGTGGACGAGGAGCGCCGCGCAGGTCGCGAACGCGAAGGGCACGTGGACGATCAGCCAGAGGTCGAGCAGGGCCTTGAAGCGAACGTCACGCCGGATCTGTTTGAGCAGCAGCTCCTTGCGCGCGATCAGCTCGACGAGCTTCCGCTCCTGCTCCTTGGCGTCACCGTCGAGATCGATCTCCGACATGCGCAGGCTCTTGAGCGCACGGCTCGTGCCGCAGTCGGGATCCTGTCCGGAGAGCTGCGCGCGCAGCGTGCCGCCGATCCGCGTCTCGTCGATCGACGTCACGACCGCCTGCGCGTAGTAGTCCGGCAACCCGTCCGCGGCCATCCGACACTCGGCGTCGATCTCCGCGATCCGCTCGAACATCGCCTCGAGCGTGATGTTGTTGCGGTTGCGCGTCATCGAGGTCGGCACGAGCGCGTAGAACGCGACCCCGAGGATTCCGCTGAAACACACCACACACATGAGTGCGTAGGCCAGCGTATGGACGTTCCAGCCGAACTCGAAGGCCGAGTGCAGAGGCACGAGGAATACGAGCATCGTGCCCAGATAGACGTGCGCCGACACCCAGCCCTTGAGCGGTGCACCCGCGGAGGCGTAGTCGCGCTTGCGCACGCCGAGCCACATCAGCCAGAAGATGATGGCTGCCGCGATGGTCCCCAGGCCGTAGCCCGTCCAGGAGCTGCCGCTGCGACCGCCCGGCGGATCGTCGAACACGTACGCGATCAGGCACAGAAAGAACACGCCGAGCGCGATCTTCAGATAGCGGTAGTTCTGGTACTCGAGGAACGTGCGGGGCCCGATCACTCGCCTAGCCCTGCCTTTCGTAGATCTCGTCGACGTACTCGCCGGGATCGATGCGCACGATCGCGCCGGTCGGACACGACGCCACGCACGCCGCGCGGGCGGCGCCGCTCTTCTTGGCCGGCAGCTCGCGACACAAATCACATTTCACGGCTTTCTTGATCGCGGCCGCTCCGCCCTCTTCCGGCTTGGGCCCGTCGTCCTGTTTGGTCGCGCGCCGCGGGAAGAGCAGCCGCATCAGCAGGCCCGCGCCGGGGTCGTCCGAGACCTTCGCCATCTTGATCACGTCGTAGGGGCAATAGGCCTCGCAGTTGCCACAGCCGATGCAAGTCTCGTCGTTGATCCAGACCTCGCCGTTCGGATCGCGATTGAGCGCATCCGGCGGACAGTCGGTCATGCACTTCGGGTTCTCGCAGTGCTGACATGCGGTCGGGAGATGGAGCGCGCTCCCGGCGCTCGTCATGTAGGTCGCGCCGGCCTCGCGATTGAGGCGCGACACACCGCCGTGGGTCTCGGCGCAGGCCTTCTCGCAGTTGTCGCAACGCACGCAGAGCGTCTCGTCGATCATCAGCAGGTCGGTCGCTTCCTTGCCGCCCGCCTTCTGCAGCCACATCATCGTGCCGCGACCGTGCTGACGCCGCGCGTCCGCGATGATGAACTCCTGCTCCTTCAGCTCGAGGTACTCGCGGATCTCCCGCGACTGCTCGACGAATTGCAGGACGACGTCCGTCGGGAAGCGCACGGTCTCGCAATCGACCCCTGCCTTCGCCGTCGCGGTCCGCGTCCGATCCGGATGCAGAACGCCCATCTCCCCGAGCGTCGAACCGGCGCGCAGCGAGTCGACCTGCTCCTCGATGCCTTCGTGCTCCTTGTAGATGTCCGCGGTGCCGCGCCGGATGAGGTGCAACCCGTCCGGCTCGTCGCCCTCGGAGAAGATGACGTCGCCGGCGCGGTGGAGCAGCGTCTCCGCGCGATAGGCGAGCCGCTTCCGGGCGCTCCCGTCGAGGCTCGGGAAGAGCGTCGCGAGCGCAGAGTTCACGTAGGCCGCGTCGATCACCCGCTTCACGTCTTCGACGGAGCGGGTGAGCTTCGTCATCGTGTTGCGCGGCGTCTCGATCAGGATGCAGCGCGACTTCGTCGTGACCGTCTCGCCCCGGCGCCGCCCCGAGATCAAGCCGTCTTCGCCGAAGAACTGACCGGCGCTGCGCGAAGCACGACGCTCGGTCCGAAGCTCTTCCGGCACCGTCGGGTCGGAGTTGTCGAGGTACGCCAGCTCGACCTCGCCTTCGACGATCGAGAAGAACGTGTTGTCGAAGTCGGCGCGCTGGTAGACGACGCGCCCCGGCGGCTCGATCCGGACCTTCGACTCGAAGATCAGCTGTCGCAGCTGGACCGACGTGAGCGGCGCGAGGGTCGGGATCGTGTCCTGGATGCGATCGAGGTTGTCGGAGACGCTGCCGCCGACCTCGCGGAACTTCTGCGCGAGGACCGGCTCGTCCGCGGGCTTCACGTCCGATCCGAGGATGTGCTCGATGACCTCGAAGCCCTGGTTCATGCAGTTCTTGATCAGCGGATAGCCGACCAGAGCGCCGACCATGTAGAGGCCGTGGATGTTCGACTCGTACTTATCGGAGACGTCCGGGATCGCCTCCTTGTCCGCGCTCGGGAACGAGATGCCCGTCGTCTCGAGGAAGTTGCGCGGTGGCGTCGCGCCGAGTCGGCCGATCACGAGGTCGCACTCGACCTTCACCTCGGCGCCGTCTTTGGTCTTGAAGACCGCACCGTCGCTCTCGAACCGGTCTGCGCTCGCGTTGGTCAGGTACGCGATCTCGCCGGACTTGATCTTCGCCTCGATCGCCGCCTTGTTCATCGGCTTCGCCCGATCGATCTCGTCGCGACGGTTGACGATCGTGACCTCGTTGCCGTTCTCGGCGAGCGCGATCGCGTTCTCGATCCCGGCGTCGCCGACGCCGACCACGATCACCCGCTTGTCCTCGTACGCCCTCGGATCGTCCAGCTGATAGGTGACCCACGGCTGGTCGTCTCCGGGCACGCCGAACTTGCGCAGATCCCCCTGCACTCCGATCGACAGCACGATGTGCGTCGCATCGACGGTCTCGGCGCCGTTCGGCCCGCGCGTCGAGATCTGGAACGCGCCCTTTTCACCTTCGATCGAGAGGATCTCCGTCGCCTCGACGAGGTTCGTACCCACGTCGGAGACCGCGGTCTGCCACCACTCGAGAACCTGCTCGCGAACGGCCTCCTCGAAGATCATCTTGAGATCCGCCTGCAGCGGCAGCTGCGGCGGCTCGGCCATCACGAATTTGCCCTTCTGGTACTTGACGATCGTGTCCGCCAGCACCGAGCGCTCGTAGAGGGCATGCGTGACGCCGCGCTCCGCGGCGCGGACGCCGGCAGCGATCCCGGCCGGTCCCGCGCCGATGATCGCGAGCTTCACGCTCGATGGATCCGGCGGCGGCTCGTCCACCGACACCGGCCGGATCAGATGCGCGCTCGTGACCTCGGGGCCCTCGGCGGCCTCGATCGTCGCCATGGGCGCCGAGGGCGGCGGCTCGGCGACCGGCTCGCGCGCCGGCGGCGGTTCGGGCGGAGCCGCAGGCTCGGGTTCCGGGGCCGGCGGCTTCGGGGCGGGATCGGACGGCGGCGGCTCGGCCGCGACCGGCGGGGGTTCCGGTTCGGCGGGCGGCGTCTCGGGTTCCGCCGGCGGCGCCTCGGGCTCGACGGGGGTCTCGTCGACTTCGGCCGGCGGGGGGTCCGGCGGCGCCTTCTCGACCTCCGCCTCCTCGCGCTCGATCTTCAGCCGCAGCACCACGCGGTCCGCGAGCTGGATCTCCTCGCCACCGGCGAGCTCGAGCCGCTCGGTGACCGGCTGCCCGTTCACCAGGGTGCGGTTCACCTGGCTGCGGTGGTGCAGGACGAGGGTCTCGCCCTCCCAGATCAGCTCCGCGTGGACGCGAGAGATGCTCTGGTCCGCGAGCTGGACGTCGCAGTTGAGGCCGCGCCCCAGGGTCGTCGATTGCGCACCGACTTCGAACGACTGCCCGGCCTGGTCAGGCAGACCGCCCATGACGGTCAACGTGGCGCGCATCGACAAGTGGAGAGACCTCTTTGCGGCGGCGGGTCTGGGGAGCGGCCGGCGCTCCGCATCCTATCCCACGTGGACCGATGAATTCACCTGGGAGCGGGCCTGGCGACGGCCCGAATGACCCGTTCGAATGGGGACGCGAACGTGGCCGATGGTTCCCGTTTGCGCCGCGCGACTGTGTCCGTTGGTGTGCACCCGGCGGCCGCACCGCGTGAATCCAGGCCGGGAGAAATTTTCGGTCCACCGTAGATGGATGCTTACGAGAATGGCTTAATTCGGGCGTCTCCGCCCCGTGACAAGACGCCCCGCCTCCTCCCCCACTGTGCCTTCAAGCACCCTCAAGACGGGCGGTCGAACGACCGATTTCTCATGCGAATCCGAATGCTTGGCCCGCTTCGGCAACCGGAGGAGCCGTGTCCGCCTACCTGACGTTCTTCGAGCTCGAGCAATCCCCTTTCGAGGGCAAGGCCCAGAGTCAGGTCGTGCTCGGTACCCGCGCGCTGAGAGGCGCCTTCGGGACGATCCGCAGTGGCCTCGAGGGCGGGGCATCGCGCATCTGCGTGAGCGGCGGCGCCGGCCTCGGGAAGACGAGCCTCGCACGCGCGTTGCCCAAGCTGCTCGGCGATGCCGCGCGGGTCGCGAACGTGATCGACCCGAGCATGGGCTGGGAGGATTGCCGCGGCGGACTCGCGAAGCAGTGGGGACTCGACTCCGGGGTGCTCGCGCGGGGGGCGCTGATCGAGGCGCGGTCGCAGCGACCGTTGGTCGTCGTGATCGACCAGGCGGAGCGCGCCTCCGAGGAGTTCCTCGACCATCTCGACGTGCTGCTCAGCTATCGGACCGAAGCGGACGAGGCGGTCGTGCAGAGCGTCCTGCTCGCGAACCTGGGGACGCAGGATGGCGAGCGGCCGGTCGCGCTCGTCTGGTGGCTCGATCGGATCCAGACGCTGCAGCTCGAATTCGAACCGCTGCCTCGGGATGGCGTGGCGTCTTACGTCACGAAGCACCTGCGACGCGCCGGCTGGCGCGGGGAGGCCCTCTTCACCGAGGAGGCCGGCTTCGCGGTCCACGGCTACACGGGCGGCGTGCCGGGCGAGATCTCCGAGCTCTGCGAGCGGCTGTTGATCGAAGCGGCCTCGCGAGAGCAGTCGTGCATCGACGCCGACTTCGTACATGCGACCTGCGAGCCGGAGCCGGACCAGGAAGAGGCGTCGACTGCAGACGCGGATGCCGATCCGAGCGACGACGACGACGCGTGGACGATCCCAGACGAGTTCGAAGCGCTGATGGGTGAGGAGGAGTTCGCGGCGGCCGGAGATCCGGTGGACGAAGAACCCGACGAAGAGCCGAGGCCGGACGCCGCGGCGGACGCCGAGCTCGCGGACGACGCCACGTCCGAGGCGGAGCCGGCCGCGGTGGCTTCCGATGGATCGATGGACGCCGAGTCGGAGCCGGAAGAGGAAGCGGCTCCTTCGTTGGCCGCCGCGCTCGAGTTCTTCGAGTCCGCGGCGACCGCGGACCCCGAGGAAGCGTGCGACGACCCGGAACCTGCGCCGCCGATCGAGCTCTCCGAGGTCGCGGCGCCGGTCGATCACCCGGAGATCGCGTACGACGCCCCGAATGAGGACGTCGATCGCGGCGGCCCTTGGACCGACGGCGAAGACGAGGCGTCGGAGCCGATCGAGCTGTCGCGTCCCTCGGTCGAGCCGGAGTGGACCGACGACGACGCGGCCGAGATGGACGCAGCGATCGTTCCCGCGGCAGCGCCCTCGCCGTACGAACTCACCCGCGATCCTGCCTACGACTCTCCCTTCGACGACGACCTGACAGCCCCGCCCGGCACGGGCTGGCTGCTGGGATTCAAGAAGCTCGCCGGCGTCGCGATCGCCGCGGCAATCGGTGGCATCGCCTTTCTGTCGTTCGGTGGCGACGATACGCCGGAAGCAGGCACCCTCGCTGTCCAGCGCGAAACGCCAACGGGAAGCGAAGCGAATCCGAACGCACCGAGCGAGCTGCGGGCGTTCGCTGCGCCGGCGCAGGGCTTCGTCGACCCGACGGCACTGGACGCACTGCCGAGCGAGGTCCTCGAGCAGGTCCATGACATCACGGCGCGCGTCGAGTCCGTGACGTTCGAGTCCGATCCGCGGCCCTCGGCGCGGGCGGCCGCGGAGTCGACGCCGGTCGAGGTCGCCACCACGCCGGCACCCGAGCCCGCTTCCAGTCCGCGGGCCGTCGATCCGGCTCCGGTCGAGCCGGCCGTGGCGAGCGCCTCCGATCCGCAGCCGGAGGTCCGCTTCGCCCGCGACGTCGTCGAGGATTCACCCGGGGCTTCGGCGACCGAATCCCCGATCGCTGGAACCGAAACAGCGGAGAGCGTACCGGCGGCGCCAGGCGACACGGTCGAAGAAGAACGATTCTGGTAGACACGACGTCGTGTCAGTGGCGCCAGGCGCCTCAGGCGCGCGACGTGATGGACGATACGCAACAGGATTCGGCTCGATCCGAACGAAACCACGCCGCGTCTGACTCGAAGTCGGGTGAAGGGGCCCTAGGCTTTCCTTCCCGGCGCGCGGTCGGCCGGACCTTTGAGAACAGCCTTCTCGGGAGCTTGTCATGAGTGCATACATGGGCGACGCCGTAACCCTCTATCTGCGCGAGCTGATCGACTGGGAGGCGTATTTCAACTGGCGCAAGGGCGAGGAAGGCGACGTCGACGCCGATCGCGCGGCGCTGCAGGAAGTGCTCGAGACCGCCGCCGCGATCTGCGAAGAGCACGCGCCCGCACTTCGCGAAGGCTGGTACGAGAACGTCCAGCTCGAGAACGACCAGGTCGTCTACCCGCCGCACATCAAGGCGGCGATCGATGCGCTGACCGAAGCGGGGCTGATCAGCTTCGGGGTCGAAGAAGAGTACGGCGGCTTCGCCCTGCCCTCCTTCGTCGCGAACGTGATCCTTCAGATGGTCTCGCGCGCCGACGCCGGACTCATGACGATCATGGGCCTGCAGGCCGGCGTCGCGGAGGACCTCCAGAAGTACGGCTCCGACGAGCTCAAGCAGGAGTACCTGCCGCGCTTCGCCTCGGGCGAAGTGATGGGCGCGATGGACCTGACCGAGCCGCAGGCGGGCTCGGATCTCGGCGCGATCCAGACCCGCGCGACCGACGAGGACGGCCGGTACTTCATCGACGGCAACAAGATCTTCATCACGAACGGTGGCTGCGAGATTCACCTCGTCCTGGCCCGCGACCACGCGACCTTCGAGGAAAGCAAGGGCACGACCAAGGGCCTCTCCCTCTATCTGGTTCCGCGCACGCAGGCCTCCGGCGAGTCGAATGGCGTCCACGTGACGCGACTCGAGGAGAAGCTCGGTATCCACGGCTCGCCGACCGCGGCGATCACCTTCGATCACTCCGAGGGTTTCCTCGTCGGCGAGTCCGGCGAGGGCTTCAAGGCGATGCTCACGCTGATGAACAACGCGCGCCTCGGCGTCGCGGCGCAGGGCGTCGGCATCGCCGAGGCCGCGCTCGCCGAAGCCCTCGAGTACGCGAAGGATCGTGTGCAGTTCGGTCAGCCGATCGCGACGATGCCGCTCATGAAGGATCGGCTCGCGAAGATGACCCTCGAGCTCGAGGGCAGCCGAGCGCTCCTCTACCGCGCGTGCTCCCTCGTGGACCAGAACCAGGCGATCGAGCAGGCGATCGCGCGCGTCGCGGACGGCTCGAACGAGATCTCCGACGGCGAGCAGGTCGAGCTGCAGGCCCTGTACGAGCGCAACGCCACGCGCATCCGTCTGCTCACGCCGCTCGCCAAGTACATGGGCACCGAAGCGGCCGACTCGATCAGTCGCGACGCCATCCAGATCCACGGCGGCCTCGGTTTCATGGCCGAATCGACGGTCGGCAAGCTTCACGCCGACGCCATCATCACGACGATCTACGAAGGCACGTCCGAGATCCAGGTCTCCTTCGCGCTCAAGGAGATCGGCAAGGGTGCCCTCACCGTCGTGTTCGAAGCACTCGAGCAGGAGCTCAAGACCTTCGACGAGCCGAAGCTCAAGGAGCAGGCGGACAAGGTCCTCGACGGCATGAACCAGATCCTCGGCGCCGCGGGCTCGCTGCTGGCGGATTTCAACTACGCGCTGATGTCCGCGCAGAGTCTCGCGGAGGTCGTCGCCAGCGTGATCGCCGGAGCCGAGCTGCTCAAGCAGGCAAAGGCGGATCCGCGCCGCTTCGATCTCGCCGCGAGCTGGATCAGCCGGCGCATGAACGACCTCGAGAGCCGCTGCAAGCGGATCAAGGAAGGTTCGGTCGACCGGCTCGATCGGGCGGACGCGATCATCGCGCTGAACGACTAACACGGGGGCGTCTCCGCGGCCGGACCTAACATTCCGTCTGCCGGAGCCACTCGCCGAGCAGCATTCCGACGGCGGCCTGCACGTTGTAGGACGGGATGAATCCGCGCGTCGGGATGCGCACGGTCTCGTCCGCGCGCGCCAGGAGCGGTTCCGGGATTCCCTCGGCCTCGTTGCCGACGACGATCGCCGTCGGTCGTGTCAGATCGAGGGACCAGGGCGTGGCCGAGCCGCTGGTCTCGACCGCGACGATCCGACGACCGGCCGCCTGCGCGGCGTCGAAGGCCCCTTCGGTCCCCGATTCGATCACGGGCAGGAACCGGTCCGCGTGGATCGACGCGCGCCGCGCCGCGGCGTGCTCCTTCTCGGTCCAATCGACGTCGAGGGCGAGACCGGCCGCACCGGCGACCTCGGCCGCGCGCAGGATGAACCCGACGTTGCCGGGGTAACGGAGACGACAGAGGACGAGCGCGAGGCCGGGCGCCTGCATCACCGCTTCGAGTGTCGTCGCGGTCGTCGGGCGGACGAGCGCGACCGCGGCCTCGACGCCCTCGCCCTCGGTCATGCGCTGCATCTCGCGGGCGGGCTCCGTCGCGACCGGGATGCCCAGGTCGCCGGCGGTCGCGATCAGATCCGCGAGGCGCGCGTCGTCGACGTCGGCGCGCACGAGGATGCGAGCGACGGGCTCGCCCCTCGCGAGGGCCTCCGCGATCGCCGCGACGCCTGCGAGGCGACCGCGTGCGCGAGCAGCGCTCAGTAGCGGCCTGCCGTGCGGCGCGGGATCAGATCGAGGACCGCCTGGAAGCTCGCGCGACGCTGCTCGAGGAACCGGCTCGAGTCGTCGAAGTACGAAAGGAACACGCCGCCGTCGAGCATCAGCAGGATGCCCATCGCGATCGCATGGGGGTCGTGACCGGGCGGCACGATCTCGGAGATCGTCTCCGCGAGCGCGCCGCCGAAGCGGTTGTGCAGGTCGAGCAGCGAGCGCGTCAGCCACTCGCGGAAGTTCGGATGCTGCATCGCCCAGCGGATGAAGCCGTCGACGTCGGTGCGACGTTGGGCGACGAACGCCTGGTAGAGCTCGACCTGTTCCTGAAGGCGCTTCTCCGGCGGGAGGCCCGACTGATCGCGTGCGAGGGAGATCCGGAAGGGCTCGCAGAGACGGTTGAAGCACTCGCGGAAGAGCGACTCCTTGTCGCTGAAGTGCCAGAAGACCGTCGCCCGGGAGACCTCGGCGCGCTCCGCGACCTGGGCGATCGTGGTGTTGTCGTAGCCGCGGGTGAGAAAGAGCTCCGACGCGGCGGCGAGGATGCGCTCCTGGGTCGCGGCCTTGCCGGTCAGGGGCTCGCGCGGCTCCTCCTCGATCGGGAGGACCGGGCGCTCGGCGGCATTCTCTTCGTCGGGGGTCACTCGTCTTCTCCTGGGCGCAGAACTCCGCTTCGATCGGCGTCTCCCGCGCTGCGGGCAGCTCCGGCCCGTGCGGAGAGTCTACAGGGTGGGTAGGTGCCCCGCGCATCCCGCGGGTTCCTCCCGGATCGGGGAATTTCGAGGCGCCCCGGCGGAACCCACCAGGCCCTGGGTGCCCCGAACGATCGTTCAGGGGCATTGCCAGCCCCCGCGCTAGCCTGCGCCGCACCGGGGGGTCACTCACCGCCATGTCTCATTCCGATCCGAGTCCCGTCACGCGTCCGGCGACGACGGACGCCGAACGTATCGCCCGCGCCGAACGCGCGGATGCCCTCACCCGCGGCGATGCCGTCCTCGTCGGGACCGTCGCCGGCGTCGTCGAGTGGACCGACGCGGCCTGGACCCGGCTGACCGGCTTCCCGCTCGTCGAGACCGTGCAGAAACCGATCACGCATTTCCTCGAGCGGGCGGGGCTCGAGCGCGAGCTGGTCGAGTTCGTCGCTCATCACTTCCTCGAGGGCCGCGACTGCACCGTCGCCCTGCCCTTCGACACCTTCGACGGTCGCCACGTCCAGGTCACCCTCGAGGTCGAGCCCTGGCGCGACGCGCGCGGCGAGATCACGCGCTTCGTCGCGGTCGCACGCGAGGTAGAGCCCGTCCCGACGCCGAGTGGCGCGCACGATCACGATGCAGTCCAGCGCGAGTCGGCCGATGGCCGATCGCCGCTACGCAACGACGCCCCCCGCGAGCGAATCGCGCCGCTCTCTCAGCTCGTCGAAGACGCCGTCACTCACGCGCGCGAACGACTCGGCTCCGCGCGCGGGCTCGACGTTCACGTCGACTCGGACGGCCCGGTCGTCACCTCGTCCGATGCGCCGGAGATCCTCGCCGCGCTCGTCGAAGCGGCCACCGCTTCACTCCCCGAGCAACCGGCCTGGCTCTCGGTCGTGGGGGGCGCGCTCCGCCCGGGTCGCAGCCACCACTCGCTCGTGCATCCCGTTGCCAACCGCTCCGTGATCGCGAACGCACATCCGTCGCGTTACGTCGAGATCCATGACACGGGCCCGCACCTCGATCGGGACGCGCTCGCCCGCCTTCGATCGCGACGCGTCGCGCCAGACGCTACGCGGCGCGAGCGGGCGCTGCTCGGTGCGCTGCAGCTCGCCGACGAAGCGGGCGTCGAGCTGCTGCTCGACAGCACGCCCGGCTGCGGCACCCAGGCGCTGCTCGTGCTGCCGATCCCGATGGGCTGACGGAAGGCCGCTAGGCCATGTACATCCCGCCGTTCGCGGCGAAGACCTGGCCCGTCGTGTATCCGGAGACCATCGGACAGGCCATGCCGACGACGGTGGCCGCCAGCTCGTCCGGCTCCGCGATCTTGCCGAGCAGGGTCGAGCGCTTCATGGCTTCGATGCCCTGGTCGCCGACACCTGCGAGCATCGGCGTGTTGACCGGGCCCGGGGCGATCGCGTTCACCCGCACTCGGTAACCCGAGAACTCCCGCGCCGTCGTCTTCGTGACCGACTCGATCGCGCCCTTGGCCGCCGTGTAGTCGACCTGGCCGATGTTGCCGTTGCGCGCGGAGACCGACGAGAAATTCACGATGAAGCGATTGATGCCGTCGTCGAGGGGCTCGTTGCCGTTCGCCTTGAAGAGCGGATGCCAGTGCTGGTTGGCGACTTCCCGCGTGAACAGGAAGGTCCCTCCGAGGTGGACCGACATCACGAGGTTGAAGTCGTCGTAGGTCTTCTTGGTGATGCGACTGTCGCGGGTGATGCCGGCGACGTTCACCACGCCATTGATCTGGCCGGTCTCCTCGAGAACCTTGCCGACCGCCGCGACGACGTCGTCTTCCTGCGACACGTTCGCGGCGATCGAGATCGGCTTGACGGCGGCCTGCTCGATCTTCGACGCCGCTTCTTCCACGCGCGCCGGGTCGATGTCGACCATCGCGACCTGGGCCCCGTGGCGTGCGAGGGCGCCGGCGACGGCGAAGCCGATGCCCTGGGCGGCGCCGGTCACGATGTGGGTCTCTCCGAGGAACGCGTTCTCGCGCAGGATCAGGTCCATTTCTTGTTTCTTCTTCCTGGTTGGGATGGGCTCAGATCTCGACGCCGACCGGGCACGACACGCCCGTTCCGCCGAGACCGCAATAGCCGTTGGGGTTCTTCGCGAGGTACTGCTGGTGGTAGTCCTCCGCGAAATAGTATTCGGGGGCCGCGGCGATTTCCGTCGTGATCGCGCCGAAGCCCGAAGCAGCCAGCTTCTCCTGGAACGCGTCGCGCGACTGGAGCGCCTGCTCCTTCTGCTGGTCGTCGTAGTAGTAGAGGCCACTGCGGTACTGAGTGCCGACGTCGTTGCCCTGCTGCATGCCCTGGGTCGGGTCGTGGCTCTCCCAGAAGACCCGCAGCATCTCTGCGTAACTCGTGACCTCGGGATCGAAGATCGCGAGCACCGCTTCGGTGTGTCCGGTGCGGCCGCTGCAGACCTCCTCGTAGGTCGGGTTCGGGGTGATGCCGTTCACGTAGCCGACGCTCGAGCTGATCACGCCGGGGGCCTCCCAGAACTTGCGCTCGGCCCCCCAGAAACAACCCATCGCGCACAGGATCCGCCGCATGCCTTCGAAGGGGGCGTCGAGGGGCTCGCCCGTCACGTAGTGGGCCGGCGGAACCGGCATGCGCTGATCGCGCCCCGGCAGCGCCTCGTCGGGCGTGGGCAGTTCGAGCTTCTTTCCGAGACTTCCGAAGAGCGCCATGGCGTGACCTCCGTGATGCAGGGGCGCGAGAATAGCCCTCCCCGCGCCGCGTGGGTCGTCGCGAGACGCCGGGTCGCGACAGCGCGTGATACGCTCGGTCCGATCCCGCCGCCCGACGTCGGGGCGTGCGAAGAAGGGGGCGCCGTGCAGATCGCGACCTGGAACGTCAACGGCCTGCGGGCCCGCGTCGACTACATCAAGCTGTGGCTCGCCGAGCGCGAGCCCGACGTGGTCGGCTTCCAGGAACTCAAGATGGAGGACGACAAGTTCCCCCACGACGCCTTCGAGGACCTCGGGTACCGCTGCGTGACCCACGGCCAGAAGAGCTGGAACGGCGTCGCCATCCTCTCCCGCCTGCCGGTCGAGCACGTCGAGTCGGGGCTCCCGGGACAAGCGGATTTCGGATCGCGACTGATCCGCGCGCGGGTCGGCGAGGGGAACGCCGCCGTCGACTTCACGACGCTCTACTGCCCGAACGGCAAGAGCACCGACCACGACGATTTCCCCAAGAAGCTCGACTGGTTCGACGCGCTCCGTGATTGGGCGAAGGGCTTCGTCGATTCCGGGACCGCGACGATCCTGTGCGGCGACTTCAACATCGTGCCGACCGCCCTCGACACCTGGGACGAGGAGAGCTTCGTCGGCTCGATCTTCCACACCGACGAGGAGCGCGCGCGTCTCGCCGCCGTCCTCGACGTCGGGCTCAGGGACCTCTACCGCGAGGTGGAGCCCGACACGCAGGCGTTCAGCTGGTGGGACTACCGCGGCGGCGCCTTCCACCGCAAGCACGGGCTCCGCATCGACTTCCTGCTCGGCACGGAGGCGGTCGTGTCACGCCTGCGCGGCGTCGAGATCGACCGGGACTTCCGCAAGAAGAAGGAAGGGCTCACGGCATCCGATCACGCACCGGTGATCGCGACCCTCGACGACTGAGCGGGGTGGGGATCCGCGGAGGGATCAGGCGCCGCCGAGGCGCTTGAAGACTTCGTCCGGGGATTCGACGGCGGCGCCGGCGCTCACACGCAGGACGCCGGACGACATTCGAGCGCAGATCGAGTCCGCGTCGTCGACGCCGCGCGCGGTCAGCTCGGCGGGCAGGACCTTCTCGATCACCACCCGCATCTGATCCGGTTGGACGCTGCCGGCCTCGAGACCGGAATGCTTGAGCGAGATGCGCACGGTTCCGCGCGCTTCGAGACGGTCGAGGTCCGTCTGTCGCTCGAGCTCTTCACATGTCCAGTCGAATGCGGCCGAATTCGCCACCTGCGAGCACCCCTCGATGGAACCCCGACGGGCTCCCGATCCAGCCTTTCGGCAAGTCTCCTATCGGCACTCGACCGGCAGAAACTTAGGGGCCGCCATCACGCCGCTGGGGAATCGGCGACGAAAATCTTTCATTCTGAATGGATGGAGCCGCTCCGTGGGGGCTCGAATCGGTCGCCTAGCGCGACTGAGGCGGTTTCTGCGCCTGCGACGTGGGCGCTTGGCCCCGCCTCTGCCCGGATCGACGATCAGCCCCGTCGAGCGACCAGCTCGTCCCGGATCGTGCGCTTCAGGATCTTCCCCGAGGCGTTCCTCGGGAGCGGTTCATCGATCACCTCGACGAGGGTCGGGACCTTGAACTTGGCGACCCGCGCCTCGACGTGGGCGACGAGCGCCTCGACGTCGATCGTGTGCCCCGCCTTGGGCATGACCGCGACCGCGACCTCCTCGCCCAGCCGATCGTGAGGCATGCCGAAGACCGCCGCCTCGTGGACCGCTTCGAACTCGTAGACGATGGCTTCGACTTCGGCGCAGTAGATGTTCTCGCCGCCACGCAGGACCATGTCCTTGGCGCGGTCCTCGACGAATACGAACCCTTCGTCGTCGATCCGACCGAGGTCCCCGCTCCGCAGCCAACCGTCGACGATCGTCTCCGCCGTCGCCTCGGGCTTGTTCCAGTAGCCCCGGATCAACATCGGGCCGCGGAAGCAGATCTCGCCGACCTCGCCGGTCGGCACCGGATTCATGTCGTCGTCGAAGCACTGGACCTGCATCACCGGCACCGCGCGGCCCGAGCTGCGCGGCTTGCGCACGTAGTCGTCGCCCGCGTTCTGCGGCCCGTAGGCGTTCGTCTCGGTCATGCCGTAGCCGAGTCCCGGCCGCGCGCGTTGGAAGCTCTTGTCGACCCGGCCGACCATCTCCGGCGGCGCGGGCGCCCCGCCGCCGCCCACCTGCGCGAGGCTCGACGTGTCCCGGGATGCGAAGTCCGGACACTCGAGCAGGTCGATCGTCATCGTCGGGACGCCGACGAATTGCGTGACGCGTTCGCGCTCGATCAGCTCGAGCGCGCGCTCGGGCGTCCACTTGTACATCATCACGAGCTTGAAGCCGTTCGTGAAGCAGGACAGCATGACCGGCACCAGGCCGGTCACGTGGAAGAGCGGCACCGCCAGGATGAAGCTCGTATCGAAGGGATTAGGTTCTTTGGGCGGCTGAGTCATCGCGCCGACCAGCGCGCGACACGCGAAGGAGCGCAGCGAGGACAGCACCGCGTAGTGCGTCGAAACGGCGCCTTTCGGAAAGCCCGTCGTGCCCGACGTGTAGAGGATCGTCGCATCGTCGTCGGGACCGACCTCGACCTCCGGCATCGAAGCGCCCGCGGTCAGCACCTCGTCGAGCCGATCGGCGCCCGCCGGGAGCTCACCGTCGTGGCGGACGACGACGGCTTGCACGCCGAAGCGCGCGAGGTTCGGAGCGGCGGTGGTCGCGCGTTCGATGTCGGCGATCAGGACCTTGCAGCCGGAGTCCTCGAGGCCGTAGGCCATCTCGTCTTCCTTCCACCAGGCGTTGATGCAGACGGCGATGCCGCCGACGCTGGTGATCGCCGCGAAGGAAAGGATCCACTCCGGGTAGTTGCGCATCGCGATGGCCACGCGATCCCCGCGCGTGACGCCGTACCGATTCACGAGCAGGTCCGCGATCTCGTCCACCCGCGCCATCACCTGCGCGAAGGTCCAGGTCTCGTCTTCGTAGACCAGGAAGACCTTGTCCGCGTTCAGGCGCGACATCCCGAACACCTCGCGTAGGGACGAGGGCAGGTTCTTCCACACCTTGGCCGTTCGGCCGTCGAGCTCGCGCTCGGAGATCTCGAAGGGCGAGCCCTCGGCGGCGGTCAGCGCGGCGAGCGCCTGTTCGAAGTTCGGCTGGTCGGACATTTCAGGGAATCCTCGGTGTGCTCGTTCGGGCGCGCCCGGCGTCACCGGCCCTCGCGCGGCGGACGAGAGTACCCGAACGGCCGCTCGGCTCATCACCACCGCGACGGCACGCCGGGTCAGGCCCGCTGGGGCCCCGCAGCGCCCGAATTCGGCCGGAATCGGCAATTGACGGCGGGCATCGATCTATCCATGATTGGGAGCCCACCCCAGCAGGAGGAAGCCCCATGGGCGATCAGCTGATCCGCGTCGACATGTCGAACCTGACGGCCACCGTCGAGGACTATCCCGAGAAGTGGAAGTACCTCGGAGGGCGATCGCTCTCCGCGCGCATCCTCCTCGAGGAATGCGACGCGACCTGCGACCCGCTCGGTCCGGACAACGTCCTCGTGCTCGCGCCCGGCGTCCTCTCCGGAACCGCCGCCCCGACCTCCGGCCGCATGAGCGTCGGCGGCAAGAGCCCGCTCACCGGTGGGATCAAGGAGGCGAACGCCGGCGGCAACCCGGCCCAGGACATGATGAAGCTCGACTACCGGGTGATCATCGTGACCGGCAAGCCGACCGACGCCGATGCGCGCTACGCCCTCGACGTCACGGCGGAGGGCGTCGAGCTGAAGGAAGTGCCCGACTGCAAGGGCATGTGGAACTACGCGCTCATCGACCACCTGGCGAAGAGCTACTCGGAGAACGCGTCCTTCGTCTCGATCGGCCCGGCGGGCGAGCGACAGATGCGCGGCGCCTCGGTCTGCTGCACGGACCAGGACGACGTGCGACGACCGGCTCGCCACGCGGCGCGCGGCGGCCTCGGCGCGGTGATGGGCAGCAAGGGTCTCAAGTACGTCGCCGTCGACGCAGGCAAGACCGGCGTGCGGCACGGCGCGGACAAGAAGGCGTTCATGCAGCTCTGCAAGGGCATGAGCAAGACCTACCTCGATGGTCCCCAGCCGATGCAGTACGGCACGAGCCCGAGCGTCGACATGGCGCAGATGCTCAACACCTTCCCCTACAAGAACCGGGTCGAGGGTCAGAGCCCCGATGCGGCCACGCTCACGGGCACCGGCATCATCGAGAGCTTCGAGGAGCGCGGCGGCGGCATGCACAACTGCATGACCGGCTGCATCGTCTCCTGCTCGAACGTCGTCCACGACGCCGAAGGCAACTACAAGACGAGCGCCCTGGAGTTCGAGACCCTGACGCTCCTCGGCGCGAACTGCGCGGTCGACACCTGGGACAAGGTGGCTGCCCTCGACCGGCTCTGCGACGAGGTCGGCCTCGACACCATCGAGACCGGCGCCGCGATCGGCATCCTGATGGACTCCGGCGGCATGCAGTGGGGCGACAACGTCGCGATGGAGAAGCTGATCGCCGACGTGGCCGAGGGGAGTGACCTCGCGGACGCGATCGGCCACGGCGCCGACGCGACCGGGAAGAAGACCGGGCACCACCGGGTCCCGACGGTCCACGGCCAGGCGATCCCCGCCTGGGATCCGCGACCGCTCAAGGCGACGGGCGTGACCTACGTGACGAGCGCGATGGGCGCCGACCATACGGCCGGACTCGTCGTGAACCCGGGCGCGACCCCGGATCAGCTCGCGCGGCTGTCGCAGGAGCAGCAGCACATCAACGCCGCGATCGACGCGTCGGGCTTCTGCATGTTCCTGATGCCGAACATGGAGCAGATCCGCGAGTTCTACTCCGCCTACTTCGGTGAGGACGTCTCGCGGGAGCAGTTCCTCGACCTGACCTGGGGTTGCCTCGAAGACGAGTGGAACTTCAACAAGAAGGCCGGCTGGACCGCGGCGGACGACAAGATGCCCGAATGCATGCAGCAGGACCCCGTCGGCCCCGAAGGCGCAAAGGTCGTGTTCGACATCGGCGACGACGTCATCCAGGCGACCTATGAGCGGATGATCGAACCGACCGAGGAGGTCTTCGCGAAGATGGGCGCCGCTTAGCAGGCGACTTCGCCCGAGCCCCGCGCGACCCCGGCTGCCCTTTCCACGAGCGGGCAGCCGGGGTCGCTTTCGATTGGGACCCGCGTCGGTCCCCACCCGAGGAAGCGCCGTGCCCGAAACGATCCGGATCACCGACTTCACCGACCCCGAATACACCGACGCCGCCCTCGCCGGTATGCAGATGATCGAACAGATCCCCTTCGACCTCTCGGTCGATGGCGTGATCGCCGCGGCTCGCGAGCAGCTCGAGCAGGAGGGCGGCGCGACCCTCTTCGAGGACGAGGACTGGACGAACCGCCTCCGCTTCTACCTCGAGTGCGTCGGCGCCGACGCGAACTACACGACGATGGGGCGCTTCACGACGTTCAACTCCCTCGTGAGATACCTCGTCCAGCGCAGCCGCCTCGAAGCGCTCTACGCCGAACACCCCGAGATCGACGAGCTCGAGATCGAGCGGCCCCTGATCATCGCCGGCCTGCCGCGGTCCGGGACGACCCACCTCCTGAACCTGATCGGTGCCGACCCGCGGCTCCGCGCCCTCCGCCGATGGGAGAGCCAGGAGCCTATCCCCTCCGCCGCCGCGCGCGCTGGCCAGGCTCCCGACGACCGCGTCGCGAACAGCCAGGCCGTGCTCGATCAGATGGACCTGGTCATGCCGCTGATGACGAACATGTACGACGTCCCCAACGACGGCATCCACGAGGAGGTCGACCTCCAGCACATGTGCCTGTCGTCGCTGCTGATGGCGGCGGGGCAGCCGGTGACCCGCTGGATGGACGCCTACTTCGCCGAGGACCAGCGCCCCCACTACGCGTTCCTGAAGCGCGCCCTCAAGGCGCTGCAATTCCTCGAGGCGAAGGAGCGTTGGGTGCTGAAGAGTCCGCAGCATCTCGGCTGGCTCCCGGCCCTCGTCGACAGCTTCCCGGACGCGACCTTCGTGTGCACCCATCGCGACCCGGTCTCGGTCTTCACGTCCTGGATCACGATGACGGTCTACGCCGCGCGCATGTCGCGCAAGCCGGTCGTACTCGACGAGGTCATCCCCCACGCGCAGAAGCTCCAGAAGTACCTGCTCGACGGCGTCGTCCGCGATCGGCACTTCTTGCCGGACGCCCAGACGGAGCACGTGTACTTCCACGAGTTCATGGCCGACGACATGGGCACCCTCGAGCGGATCTACGACCGCGCGGGGCTCGGCATGAGCGACGAAGCCCGGGCCGCGATCGATCACTACATCGAGACGCACCCCCGCGGCCGCCACGGCAAGGTCGTCTACGACCTCGAAGGCGACTTCGGAATCACGCGAGAAGCGATGTACGAGGTCTTCGGGAACTACCTCGAGGCGTTCCCGGTCGAGCGGGAATCCCCGAACGCCTGACGCGGGCGGTCACGCGCCCTGCCAGTCCTCTCGGGCGACGGTTCCGTACTGCGACGCCGCGCGCTGCGCCGCCAGCTTCGACTTGTACCTCGACTGCAGCAGGTCGACCGCGACGAGCACGACGATCGCGAAGTAGAAGGTGGCCTTCGAGATCGGTTCGATCGGATGGCCCGCGATCATGAGGTGGGACGAATGTCCGCCCTCGCCCAGCAGCACGACGGCCACGATCAGCAGGATGAAGAGGCCGAGGACCTCGTACTTGCGGTTGCGGCGGATGAACTCCGCGACCGAGTCCGCGAGCACGAGCATCAGCACGCCGGAGATCACGATCGCCGTCGCGAGGACGATGAACACGTCGGTGATCGCGAGCGCCGAGAGGATCGAATCGAAGGAGAAGATCAGGTTCATCGTGACGATCATCGCGATGACCTGATTCGCGCCCTTCGACTCGCGCTCTTCCTGCGCCCCCTCGGCGAGATGCTCGATCGCGAGGAGATGACCGATCTCCTTCACGGCCGTGTACATGAGGAAGCCCCCGCCCGCGAGGAAGACGATCGTCGCGAAGGTGAACTCGCCCTCGAGGACCCCCGTCCAGTGCACGGAGAAGAGCGGCTCCGCGAAGCTCTGGAGGAGCGACATGACCAGGAAGAGGAGCACGACCCGCAGCACCAACGCGATCGTGATCCCGAGCCTTCGCACCCGGGCCTGGTCCGCGGCCGGCGCGCGCTGGGATTCGATCGAGATGTAGAGCAGGTTGTCGAAGCCGAGCACCGCCTGCAGGAAGATCAGCACGCCCAGGTTCAGCGCGTTCTCGAGACTGAAGAGCTCCAAGGATTCCCCTCCTCGTCGTGGGACGCGCGGAGTCTACGGCATCCGGGATGCGACGCGGGACGCGTGTGCGATGCTCGTTCGACTTCGATGTACGGAAGGAAATCCCGATGAGCCGCGAAGACGACAACAAGGCGCTGATGCGTCGCTGGTACGACGAGATGTGGGCGAACCTCGACTTCGAGCGCATCCCCGATCTCGCAGGTCCGACCTACGTCCGCCACGACGTGCGCGGCACCCGCGCCGTCACCGCGGAGGAGTACCGCGACGAGCTCCTCCCGATGAAGGACGCCTGGACGATCAGCGACTTCAAATACTTCCTGATGGCCGAAGGCGACTACGTCACGGCGATCGGCACGTGGAAGATCAACGACCAGATGCAGTGGGACTGGGTCCAGACCTTCCGCGTCGAAGCCGGCAAGCTCGTCGAGACCTGGCTGCCGGCGATGGCGACCGAAGGGAAGTGGGCGCTGGACGAGATCCCGGGCTAAGGGGCGTACCAGATCGGCGACGTCCAGGCGCGCTCCTGCTGCGTCTTAGGAACCGCGTCAGTGCAACACCCTTCGTAGCCCCGCCCGATCGTCGACGGGTCCGAGCAATCCACCTTCGCCTGGACACAGAGATGCTGGTGCCAGCGACAGGTCGGGTTCTCGAGCACGCGCACGTAGTAGAAGGCGCGCTCGTCGGGATCGAAGTCCGGGTCCTGCCACTGCTGACAGAGACCGCGCGCGCCCGCGCCCCGCGGCCTGCAGGTGGTGACGTCGACGCTCGCGTCGTTGGGACCGCCGGCCACGTCGTAGACCTTCTCGCGCGCCTTCCCGTCCTCGGTCCAGCCCTTCACGATCTGGATCCGTTGGAGCGGGGTGCCTGGCCGCTTCTTCGTTCCGGCATCCTGCAGCGCGGACACGAGGAAGGTCGGCGCGCCCGCGCCCTTCGCGCGCTCCGGCAGGTCCGCGCCCATCGGGACGCCCAGCATGTACCCGACGCTCGCGAGGTTCCCGGTCTCGCACGCGTCGTCCGGGTATTCCCAGCCGCCGAAGAAGCGGACCTCCGGGCGCGTGCCGCTCGTGCCGTAGGTCTCGCGGCGTGACAGCGCTTCGAAAATCGAGTCCCGCGTGTTCTCCTCGGCCCAGACGACCGCGAGCCCGCCGGGGCTGAACTCGAGGTGGTCCGGCAGGCCCTCGGGCACGTCCGGTGACGCGACGCGCGACGCCCCGCCGTGTCCGACGTGGCCATCTTCCGCCACGAGGCCGGGCGTACCGAGGTGCGTGTCGGTGCTGGCGATGATCCCGTACTTGAGCGGGTTCGTGCCGATCTCGGCCTCGAGCAGGAGTCCCTTCTTCAGACCCTCCCGCACCATCGCCCCGCGCTTCGGCGGGATCTTCGCCTGGCCGATCGCGCCGGCCATGTTGTCGTAGGGCAGCTTCTCGAAGCCGCACGCCTCGTCCGTCGTGTCGCCCCCGAGCAGGCACTCCGAATCTCCCTTGTGCTGCATGATCTCGACCACGCGTTCGAAGCGATTTCGCAGACGCGCCTCCTCGGCGTCGAAGGCGCCGTCGCCTTCGTCGATCTTCGTGAGGCGGGACGTCTTGAACATGTAGGCGTCGGTCGAGAGGTTCGAGTTATGCGGGATCACGACGGCGTCGCAGCCGGGCAGGCCCTCGACGCACTCCTCTTCGAGCAGCTCGAAGAGGCGAAACGCGCTCTTCGTCTCGTGGGAAGACTGGGCGTAGGGCGGGACGAGGTGGTTCCGGAAGAGGACGTTGCGGTGGAGGTTGCCGCCGACCGAGCTCGTCCACTCGTAACCGATCAGGCTCGTGAAGGTGCAGGCCTCGGTCCGGTCGTAGGCCGCTTCCGCCGCAGCCTGGATGTCGCGCCACGCGCTGCGGGCCGCCGCGAAGCAGATCTCCGCGCCTTCTCCGCACATCTTGTGCCGCTCGCCGGCCTGGGGTCGCGCGAGGAAGCCGAGCAACGCGAGCGGCGCGTTGCGCTTGTTCCAGCAGACGTCGCTGTCGTACTCGGGATGCTCGGGGTCCGCGCAGATACGGACCTCGCCGAGCATCTCCGAGTGGTCCGAGAGCGCCGTCCAGTCGAGCGGGCGATGGAGCCTCACGGTTCGACCGGAGTTTCCGTCCGCGTCGAAGGGCTGGATGCCGAGGGCCTCCCCCTTCGCGAAGCGATAGGCGTCGCGCGGCGTGGCGCGCGTGTCCTGGGTGCTCGCGTCGTGGGAGTAGGCAGTGTGGACGTGGGTGTCGCCGAAGAGCGGGCGCCGGAGCGGGTCGTAGGCGCGACACGCTTCGCGCTCTTCGGTCACCGGGTACGGACGATCCGCGGCCGTGGCGGCGAGCGCCGCCCCGAGCACGAGGGCGGCCGAGATCGAAGCGAGGACAGTTCGGGGACTCATTCGACTCTCCTTGCGGATGGCGTCAGGGGTGCAGCGCCCGGCGCAACGCCTCGATCGCGAGCTCGCGCACGACGCGCCCCTCGTCGGAAGACACCGCGATCGCGTGCAGCGCTTGCGCGCGATGCTGGGTGACGGGAACACCCGCCGCCTCCAGCCGTCGGGCGTAGGCCTCGCCCTGATCGCGCAGCGGATCGAAGGTCGCGGTCACGACGAGCGCCGGGGGCAGCCCGGCCAGGCGCCCTTCGAGCAGCGGACTCACGTAGGGGTCCAGCCGAAGCCGCGCGTCGGGGACGTACCCATCGACCATCTGTCGGATGCCCTCGACCGTGAGCATGTAGCCCTCGCCCGCTTCCTCGTAGGAGCGCCATTCGCGCGCGTCCGAGAGATCCGTCGCCGGCACCTGCAGGTACTGGAACGCGATCGACGGTCCGTCCTCGTCCCGCATCTTGAGCGCGAGGGCCGCCGCGAGGTTGCCCCCGGCGCTCTGTCCGCCGACCGAGATCCGCGACGGGTCGCCGCCGAGCGCCGCTCCCTCGCGCGCGATCCATCGCAAGACCGCCTCGCAGTCCTCGAGCCCGGCGGGGTAGGGGTGTTCCGGAGCGAGGCGGTAGTCGACCGACACGACGATCGCCGGAATCGCGGCGGCGAGGCCGATGGTCCCCGCATCGAAGGAGAAATCGTTGCCCATCCACCAGCCGCCGCCGTGGATGTGGAGATGGAAGGGAAGCGTTGCGGCCGACTCGGGTCGATAGATCCGAACCGGGATCGGGCCCCGGGGCCCGTCCACGGTCCGGTCTTCGCTCGATACCGGGTGCACCGGCGACGCCGCCAACTGCAGCGACCGCGCTCGGTCGTTCGCCGCGGCCCGCGCCTCGGGACTCATGTCGATCGGCCCTTCGACCGTGCCGAACCGAGCGACGACCGCAGCGGTCAGGTCGAGTCGACCGAGCGGCGTGTAGGTCCAGCTCCAAAGAACGGCGACGAGCGCGCCCACGACGATGCCGAGCGCGATCGCGAGGCGGGTCATCGTGCGCATGGGCCGTAGTCCCCTCCTGGCCCGGTCAGCTCATCTTCGCGATGACGTCGTCGGAGAAGCGCTTGATTCCGTCGACCTTCTGCTCGAGGTCGTCGGTCATGCCGTGATAGAAGACCCAGGGCATCGTCAGGATGTGGTTCACCCCGCCGTCGCCGAGGCGCGCGTAGCCGTCGATGCCGGCCGCGTCGGAGGCACTCGCCATCACGTCGCAGTCCTCGTCCTTGCCGAGTTCCTTGCGGTAGGCGCGGACCTTCCCGATGCACTCGATGATCTCGTCGGTCGTCTGGAGATCGGAGAGCCAGCCGTCGTTGCGCGCGGCGCGACGGAGCGCGAAATCCGAGATCCCGCCGACCCAGATCGGGATCGGTCGATTCGGGATCGGCGGCGTGAGCTTGAGCTTGTCGAACTGATAGAACTCGCCGTCGTGGTCGATCCACTCGCCACTCCAGGCCTTCTTCATGACCTCGATCATCTCGTCGCAGCGTGCGCCCCGGCGCTTGAACTGCTGCTCGACGAGTCCGAACTCGAGGTTCGACCAGCCGACGCCGATCGTGAGCGTCACGCGATCGTTGGAGAGCGCGGCGGCGGTCGCGATCTCCTTCGCCGCCATGAACGGGTTTCGCATCGGCAGGACGTAGACGTTCGTCGTGAAGCGGATTCGCTTCGTCACGCCCGAAAGCGCCCCGGCGAGCACCCAAGGCGCGGGGAAGTGCGACGTCTCGTCGTAGCGACGGGTGCCGTCGTCCGTGTACGGATACGGCGTGTCGAGGGTCTCCGGATAGACCGCGTGGTCCGAGGAGGCGATCGCCGCGTAGCCGGCCTCGTCCGCTGCCTGGGCGATCGCGAGGAGATGCTCCGGCGGCTGGAACGCGGCGGAGATGACGAACTTCATGGAACGGGGCTCCTGGGTGCGAGCGAGAGGGGAGCGAGCAGACGGTCAGCTCGCGGGTTGGAAGAGCACGAGGGTCTCGGGGCCGAGATCTTCGAAGGTCGCTTCGACGGGAAGGCCCACCTTCACGTCCTCGGGCGCGCAGCCGACGATGTTGGTCGTGAGCCGCGGACCCTCGTCGAGCTCGACGATCGCGACGACGAGCGGGAGGCGCTCGCGCTGGGCCGGGTCGAGGCCGACGCGGTCGACGGTGTACGAGTGCACGCGTCCCCGCCCATTCGTGTCCGCCCAGCTCCAGTCGTCGCCGAGGCACTCGGGACAGCGCGTGCGCGGGTAGAAGAAGAAGCCATCGCGCGGGCACTTCTGCAGATGCAGTCGGCCTTCGCGCGCGGCATCCAGATAGGGCGCGCTCGTCGGCGTGCGACGCGGGACCGGGCGGCCGTTCTCGGCGTAGGGTTGCTCCACGCGCATTACGCGCCCTCCACGGGAATGAACGCTTCTACGCGCATTACGCGCCCTCCAGGACAAGGCCGACGTTCGAGGCCATCAGCCCTCCGACACCCGTCACGTAGGCAGCGTCGGCCTTCGCCACCTGCCGATCCCCGGCGCGACCCTGGAGCTGGGTCGTGGCGTCGATCACGTGGGAGAGACCGCCGGCGGCGCCGCCCTGTCCCATCCCGAGCTGACCGCCGTGCGTGTTCAGCGGGAAGTCGCCGGCAAAAGAGAGGTCGTGCTCGGCGACCCAGGGACCGCCCTGCCCCTTCTTTACGAAGCCCGTGTCCTCGAGAGTGGCGAGGACGGTGATCGTGAAGCAGTCGTAGAACGAGCAGACGTCGATCGCGTCGCGCGTCGCGCCCGCCATCGCGAAGGCCTGGTCCGCGGCAGGCTTCGCCGGCGTGACCGTCAGGTCCTGCATGTAGGTCACCGTCTTGTGGCTCACGAACTCGCCGTAGCCCGAGACGAAGACCGGGCGATGGTTCGCCCGCTTCGCGCGCTCGGCGTTGGTGACCACGACCGCTCCGCCGCCGAAGCAGGGCATCACCATCTCGAGGAGGCGGACCGGGTCGGCGACCATCGGCGACGCGAGCACGTCTTCGACGGTGATCGGCTTGTCCTTGAAGACCGCCTTCGGGTTCTTGAGTGCGCTGTTGCGCTCGTCGACGGCGATCTTCGCGAGCTGCTCGGGCCTCACGTCGTACTTGTCCATGTACGCGGTCGCGACGAGGGCGAAGGAAGGCGCGGCCGCGACCAGGCCGTAGGGAATGTCGAAAACACTCTGCGGCGAACCCCAGGCGTCCCCGCCGAGATAGGGCGGCATGACCATCTTGCGCCCCTCGCCGCCCGACTCCGGCGGAGGCGGCGTAGAGGGCACGAGAACGAGGACGGTGTCGCAGAGGCCGACTTCGATCGCGGCAGCGGCTCGCCAGATCATGCCGGCGGAGCTCGCGCCGCCGATGTCGACCTGCTCGCTGAAGTGGGTCTGGATCCCGAGGTACTCCGCGAGGGCGAGCGGCGAGAAGAGCGGCGAATCCTGAAGGCCGCCGCTCACGAGACCGTCGACGGCCCCCTTCTCGATCCCGGCGTCTTCCAGCGCTTCCGCGGCGAGGGCCGCGCAGGCCTCGAGGCCGAACATCGGTCGATCCCATTGGCGCTGGGGTGCCCACTCGGTGAAGCCGACGAGGGCGGCGCTTCGTTTGCCCATCTCTCTTCCTTTGTCGTGGCGGCCGGTCGCCGCGTGTCAGCGGCCGGTTCGGCGGACCGGCAGGCTCCGAAGGCCGCGCGCGAAGGCGGGACCGTTGATCGGCAGGGATCCGTCGGTCGACCGCTCGATGTCGGGCAGCCGTTCGAGAAGCTTCTCGAAGAAGAGGCGCAGCTCGAGGCGGGCGATGTTCGCGCCCATGCAGAAGTGGGTGCCGATCCCGAACGAGACGTGCGGGTTCGGGTTGCGCGTGATGTCGAAGGTCTGCGCGTTCTCGAAGACGCGCTCGTCGCGATTGGCCGCCGCGTACATCAGCAGGACCTGTTCGCCTTCGCGCACCCGCGTGCCCTGGATCTCGACGTCCTGGGTCGCGGTCCGGCTCATGTTGAGGAGCGGCGTCACCCAGCGCACCATCTCCTCGATCGCGACCGGCAGGAGCGACGGGTCGCGCTTCAGCCGCTCGAACTGCTCCGGATGATCGAGGAGCGCGAGGGTCCCGCCGGCGATCACGTGACGGGTCGTGTCGCTGCCACCGTTCAGGAACAGGAGCGACTCCGAAGCGAGCAGGCCGTCGTCCCGGGCCGACTCTCCCTCACCCGCCTTCGCGATGATCTTCGAGAACCAGTCGTCCCCGAGCCCCTCTTCCCGGCGCTTGACGATGACCTCCATCGCCTCCTGGAAGTAGCCCGTCGCGGTCTGGATCATGGTCTCGGTGCCGTATTTCGGGCCGCCGCCCCCGGCCATCGTGACTTCCGCGATCTCCGCATAACGAGGCCACTCCGCGTCGTCGAGCCCGAGCGCCTCGACGATCACGCGAACCGGGAGGGGGATCGCGAGCTCCTTGACCAGGTCGAACTCGTCCCGGCCCTCGAGCTTCGCGAAGAGGTCGTCGACGATCGCCTGGATGCGCGGGATGAACTGCTTGGCGCCGCGCGGCGTGATCTCCTTCTGGAAGATCCGGCGATAGGCGAGGTGCTTCGGGTCGTCGTTGTCGATCATCGACCCCGACCCGTTGATGTTCGGACGGGATCCGCTCGCGCTCGAGAAGCGCTCAGGATCGCGGGAGATCGCGACGATGTCGGCGTGGTGGGAGATGCCCCAGATGGCGTTGGTCTCGTCCCAGTAGACCGGCGCGTGCTCTCGCAGCCAGGTGTAGGTCGGTTGGGGATCGCCCTCGTAGAGGGCACGATCGAGGAGGTCGATCGAACGGGTCTCGGCAGCGGACATCGGACAGGGGCCTCGTGGTCGGGCGCATGAATGCGCGGGACCCCAGATCCTAGGGCGCTCGGTCGCGGTCTGCCGCGCCCGCTTCGCGGCTGATTCGCGGATTCGGAGGCCCTAGTCGTCGTCCTCTTCGTACTCCGCCTCTTCCTGCGCCTCCGAAAGTGGATTGGCGAAGATTTCGCGGCGCCGCGCGTCGCGGGGCGGCGCGGCTTCGACTCCGAACGCGTTCAGCCGGTCGATCAGCCCGCGCAGAAGCCCGAGCTTCTTGCGATCGAAGTGCAGCCGGAGCCGCGGCAGGTGCGCGATCTCCTCCGCCTCCTCCGCTAGAGCCTCGGTCCGCTCGATCTCGCCGGACGCGAGCAGTCCCCCGAACTCGTCGTTGAGCGCGGCGAGCTGCGCGTCCGTCGGGGCCTCGTGCATGCGCAGGACGAGCTTTCCCCCGATGTACCGACTGGAGTGGTAGTTGCGGTAGAAGTCGTCGATGTAGGCGACGGCCTCTTCGACGGAGTCGGTGACCCGGAAGAAGTTCATGTCCTGGCCATCGATCAACCCGCGCTCGTTGAGATGCGTCTCGACGTACTCCAACCAGTCGCGCCAGTAGCTGCCCCCCGGTGCGTCGACGAAGACCACCGGGACGATCTCGCTCTTGCCGGTCTGGATCAGCGTCAGTGCTTCGAAGCCCTCGTCGTGGGTGCCGAAGCCGCCGGGGAAGAGCGCGATCGCGTGGGCCTCCTTCACGAACACGACCTTGCGCGTGAAGAAGTACCGAAAGTTGATCAGCTTCGCGTCGCCGGCGATCGTCTCGTTCGCCGACTGCTCGAAGGGCAGCCGGATGTTGACGCCGAAGCTCGCCTCGCGACCCGCGCCACCCTGGGCCGCGCCCATGATCCCGTCGCCCGCCCCGGTGATCGCCATCCAGCCTCGGCGGACCATCTGCTCGGCGAAGCCCCGCGCCTGGATGTAGTCCGGGTGGTCCTCGGGCGTCCGTGCGCTGCCGAAGACGGCGACCTTGCGATTCTCCGCGTAGGGGCTGAAGACGCGGAACGCGTGGCGCAGCTCCTTGAGCGCGCTGTTCACGAGCTTGAGCTCGGCCCGGGAGGTTCCGTCGCGCAGGAGTCGGACGCCGGTCGTCAGGAGCTGGCGCACCAACTCGGCGTCCTCCGCGTCGGTTCCCTCACGCGCGGCGGCTTCGACGAGTGCCTCGATCCGCTCGTTCAGGTCGGTGCGGCGGAGCTGATAACGGCGACGGGGCGACATCGGCCGGGAGCATAGCGAGGCTTTCGCGATGCTCTATTGCTTCATCGCTTCGAGCATCGCCTTCATGTTGGCGTGGACCTGCTGGATCGCCTTGAGCGGACGGATCATCACCTTGAAGTCGACGATCTTGCCCTCGTCGTTCCAGCGGATCATGTCCACACCGTTCACGAAGATCCCGCCCATCTCGGTCTCGAACTCGAGCACCGCATCGTGCGTTCCGACGACTTCGCGGACGTACTTGAACTTGCCTTTCGACTTCTCTGCGCCCTCGCCGTCGGCCTTCCCCTTCTCGTCGTCGTCGCCCGGGAAGACGTTGAAGGCGGCCATCAGGTACATCTTCGTGACGGCCTTCCCCTCCTGCGGCGTGTGCACCACGGGCGACTGGAAGACGACGTCGTCAGCGAGCAGCGCGTCGAGGGTCTCTTCGTTCACGTTGCGGACGTAGGCGTGCCAGGCTTCGACGCCGGCCTTCGCGGGACCTTCCATGGATGGGAACTCCTGTCGTGGATTCGCGGCGGCTCGCGCCGAGCTAGAGGAAGCGACCGGGGACGGTGCACGCCGCCGCGTACGCGGCGAACGCGATCGTGCCCGCGACGAGCACCCCTGCCGTCGCGTCCGGGAAGATCATCTTCAGGATGAAGGGCGCAACCGCGAGCAGGATCGCGGCGGTGGCCCACGCCATGGGGCGCGCTTTCAGCTCGGAGACGATCCGGTCACCGATCGATCGCGGGGCCTTCTCTTCGGGCACCTCCGCGTCGGCGGGTTCGTGAGTCGTGGGGTGATCGGGCATGCGGATCTCCTGACAGGCGCGGACGCGGGGGTGTCGGACCCCACGACTCTACCGAGCCCGCAGGGCCGCACGCATGCAACCTCGCGTTGCCCGACGAGACGGGGGGTCAGCGATCGGGATTCAGCGAGCACCGGCGAGACGGCGCGGTAGTGACCACTATTCGGCGAGCGCGGACGTCACCGCCGCCGCGAGCCGTTCGATCGCGCGGTCGTGGGCCGCCACGATCGCGGCGTTGCCGCGCCCCTCGAGCTGAATCCGTTCGTCCAGGACCGCGAGGATCGGTGGCGTGTCCTCCCCGGCCCGCAGGAGCGCCCAGCGGATCCGCACCCGGAGCGCGTCACCCACCACGACCATGTCGTCGACGTGCAGGCGCAGCCGCGCATCGAAAGGGAACGGCGCCTTGGAAGGATGGGTCGTGATCTTGATCGAACCGGTGCGCTCGGCGAGCTCGAGGGCGAGTGCCCGCAGCAGGTTCTCCTCGAAGCCGCCGAGCCAGCGCGCGAACTCGTCGAGCTCGACCTTACCGCGCCCCTCGAGCCGCGCGAATTGCGGCCGATCGAGGTAGGCCGGCAGTCGAACGGGACCCACCAGCAGCGAGACGTCCGGCGCTGCGGCGCCGCGCTCGCCGGGATCGGCGGTGCCGAGCATGAAGTGTTCGGGGCTCGGGCTGCGACCGAGGCATCCGACCGCGAGGATCGCGACGAGGACCGTGACCATTCCGATTCCGCTGCGGCGTCCGAGTGCACTCGCCATCATTCGCTCTTCCCCCGTAGCAGTTCTTCCGGATGCTCTTCGAGCCGCTCCGCCAGCACGCGGAGCGAGTCCGCGGCCTCGGAGAGATCGGCGACCAGGGCCTCGAGCTCGAGCGCCATCGCGGAGTCCGGCGCGATCATCGCGTCCGCCGAGGCGAGGGTCTGCTCGAGCCGCCCCAGGGTCTCCGTCATCTGGGGCATCAAGTCCGCGTCCGCCGCGGCGGTGATGCCCTCGATCGAGCCCATCGTCTCCGCGAGGCTCGCGAAGACCCGATCCAGGTTCTCCCCGATCGACTCGATCGGCAGTTGGTCGACCCGGTCGACGATCCGAGCCACGCGCGTGGTGATCGCGTCGAGCCCACCGGTCGCCGTCGGCAGGATCGGATACGCGTGGCCGTACTCGATCTGCCGCGACCGAGCGCCCTGCAAGAAGTCGAAGTCGACCGCCTTCTGGCCTGTGAGCACGTTGTTCGTCAAGAGTCGGGCGCGGAAGCCCTGCGCGACCATGCTCGAGATCCGTCCCGTCGGATCGATTTCCAGGTCTTTCTCGGTCAAGCCGAGTCGCTCGGGCTCGATCTCGATCACGACCGGGATCCGCATCTCGTTGGTCTCACGATCGAGCTCCACGTCCACGTCGAGCACCTCACCGAGCTTGATCCCGCGGAACTCGACCGGCGAACCGGGCACCAGGCCCGAGACCGAGTCCTCGAAGTAGAGGAGGTAGCGGGTCTTGAGCGAGTAGCGCGGTCGGCGCGTCGCCTGTTTGTTGGGGTAGAGCTCGAAGACCATGTTCTCGGGCACGTCCTGCGCCACGTTCACGGTCGCCGGCGTCTCGAACGCGACGCCACCGCCGAGCATCGCCACGATCCCCGGCGTGTCGATCTGCAGCCCCTCCGCCGTCACGACCGCGTCGAGTCCCGACGCGTTCCAGAAGCGCGTCGTCGAGCGGACGCGCTCGTCATGCGGCGCCTCGATGAAGACCTGGACGCGGACCGAGCCGCCGTCGTCCGCGAGCTGGTAGCCAGCCACCTGCCCGACGGGAATCCAGCGGTAATAGACTGGCGAGCCGACGTCGATCGACGTGATCTCCGTCGCGCGCAGCTGGAAGAGCGTGCCCGGTTTGTCGGATCGCACGACCGGCGCCTTCTCGAGGCCGTCGAAGACGCGAGTGCGTTTGCCGTCCGGAGACGGATCGATCGCGATGTACACGCCGGAGAAAATCCGCCCGACACCCGAGAAGTCCTCGACGGAGACTTCGGCCTTCACGACCCAGAAGCGCGTCTCGTCCGTCAGGTAGCCGCCGAGCTCCTTGACCATGCTCGCCGTCACCGTCACCTGCTTGAGGTCCTCGGAGAGCTCGAGCGACTCGACGACCCCGACGTCGACCTCCTTGTACTTGACGCGGGTGGCTCCGGCTTCGATGCCCTCGGCGCTCTCGAAGACGATCGTGATGACGGGTCCCTGCTCCGACCACGCCCAGAACGCGAGGTAGAGCCCGACGAAGGCGGCCACCGCCGGGATGAGCCATACGATCGACGGCATCGAGCGCGTCCGGACGATCGCGCGGGGCGCCTCGCTCGAATCCGAGCCCCCTGCGCTCGCCGGTTCATCCGCCATCGTCCCCTCCTGCCGCCGCCTGGGTATCGGCGGCCTCCTGCCGGACGTCTCTGACAGCCGGATGTCCGTCCTCGACCTGCTGATCCCAGATCAACCTCGGGTCGAAGCTCTCTGCCGCGAGCATCGTGAGGACCACGACCGCCCCGAAATAGAAAGCCCCGACCCGCGCTTCGACCGACGCCAACGAACCGAGATGAACCAGCGCGACCAGGATGGTCACGACGTAGATGTCCACCATCGACCAGCGCCCGACCGTCTCGACTACCCGATAGAGTCGCGCACGATCGCGCGGTCGCCACTGGCTGGCGAGCTGGACCGATGTGGCCAGAAACACCAACGCGACGATCTTCAAAACCGGGACCACGACGCTCGCGACGAAGACGATCACGGCGAGGGGCCAGGTCCCGTTCACGGCGAGGTAGATCACGCCCGAGAGGATCGTGTCCGCCTGGCGAGCACCCAGGGTCGTCACTTCCATCACCGGATAGATGTTCGCGGGCACATAACAGATCGCCGCTGCGATCAGGAGCGCCCAGGTCCGGGACAGGCTGTTCGGCTTACGGCGATGGATGCCGGTTCGACAGCGCGGACAGGAGAGACCGTGGATCGGCCCGCGCGGCACTGCGACGACGAGGTTGCACACGTGGCACTGCGCGTGGGGCCCTTCCAGGTCCGTCACGGGCGGTCTCGTCGCTCGCATCGGCGCGCTCAATCGAGGTCTCCGATCTCACGCCAGACGATCTCCGCGTCGAGGAAGGCGGTGCCCCCTGCGAGGATCGGGATCAGCAGGCCGAAAGCCCAGAGTGCGAGGCCCGGGACGATGTCCGCCATGTCCGAGAGCTTCACGACCGCGACCAGGATCCCGATCAGGAACACCTCCATCATGCTCCATGGACGACACCGCTCGACCCATCGGAACGCCTCGACCGCAAAGGGCGCCGGATGATGGAAGTGGACCGGCGCGAGCACGTAGAGCAGGAGGCTGATCTGGAGCGCCGGCGCGAGGATCGTGGTCAGGAAAACGAGGACCGCGACGGCCAGGCGCCCGCCTTCCCAGAGCGCGACGGTGCCGGATGCGAGGGTCGTTCGGGTGACCTGCCCCTGCATCTCGAACGAGAGGAAGGGATAGGCGTTCGCGACGACGAAGAGGATCGCCGCCGCCGTCGTGAGGGCGAGGGTGATCTCGACGGTGGCGCGCTGGCGCCGGAAGAGAGTTCCGCCGCAGCGTAGGCAGATCGCGGAGCCGCCGCTCGGCACGTCGGGCTCTTCGACGACCGCGTCACAATCATGGCATCCGATCAGCGGCAAGGCGTCCTCGACTTCTCGTGAAACGATAGTGAACTCGACCGCGGTCCCGGAGCCACGCACGATCGATGGTCTTTGACCACAGGGGAAAGCAGTAATTCGCTGATGATGAACCCCGACACACTTTTCGACACGCAAACCCGGGGCACACTCCGGTCGGGGGCTCGAGTGCAGAGGTTGGACGAAGTGAACGTGGGGAAGGACGTGTCTGAGCGCACCGACGAAGCGCAGGAAGAGGGGCGACTCGCGGCCCTCTACCGATACGCGCTCCTCGATACGCCCCGGGAAGGCGCCTTCGATGATCTGGTCGAGATGGGCGCCCGGTACTTCGGCGTGCCCTATGGCGTGATCAGCCTGATCGACCGTGACCGCATCTGGTTCAAGTCCCGGTTCGGCATCGACGACCCGGAGGTTACGCGCACCCCGGGCCTGTGCGCGACGGCGATCAAGCAGGACGGGATCTACCACCTCTTCGACGCGAGCAAGGACGAGATCGCCCGCCGCCACCCGCTGGTCGAGCCCGACGGCGGCATCCGCTTCTACGCCGGCGCGCCGCTCCGCTCCCACGACGGGTTCAACATCGGGTCGATCTGCGTCATGGGCCACGAGCCTCGGGCGCTGACCGAGAACGACCGACGCTTCCTCGAATCGCTCGCCCGGATGACGGTCAACGAAGTCGAGCGGCGCTATGCGCAGGAGCAGCTCGAGATCCTGAACCAGGAGCTCGATTCGCGGGTCCGGCTGCGGACGCGCGAGCTCGACGCGGTGATCGCAGACCTGAAGCGCGAGTCGTTCGAGAAGAGCCAGGCGCACGGTGATCTCCTCGCGAGCGAGGATCAGCAGCGCCGGATCGCGGAGCTCGCGGCAGACTTCTGCTTCGAGGTCGAGCTCGAGCCCGGGCAGGACGCGCGACTCCTGTGGACCACCGGGCCCGTCGAAGAGATCACGGGCTGGTCGACGGACGAGCTCGATCTCGCGAACTGGATGCAATACGTGCATGCCGAGGATCGCCTGAGGTTGCCCGGGGTGTTCGAGAGCGCGACGACCTCCGGCGCATCGGAGTTCGAGTACCGATTCCACTGCAAGGGCGGCGACTATCGCTGGGTGCGCCTCACCCTGAGCGCGCGCAAGGGCAGCGGCAATCCCCGCGCGATGCGCTTCCTGGTGACCGTCAAGGACGTGCACACCCTGCGCGACGCCGAGGATCTCGCGGAGGCGCGATCACGCGACCTCGAGCAATCCCGACTGCAGCTGAACGAAGCCCGGCGTCTCGCCTGGCTGGGCACGGTCGCCGCGGGCATGGCGCATCAGATCAACAACCCGGTGGGCTCGATGCTCGCGGCCGCGGACTACGCGCTCGTGAACGAGGGCGCGCCGGAGGAGCGCGAGACCTGGAAGGGTGCGCTCAGCGACATCCAGCGCGAAGCCCAGCGCTGCGGGAAGATCGTCCGCAGCATCCTGCAGTTCGCGCGGCAGGAATCGACGCCGAAGCGGCGCAGCGATCTCCACGAGGTGCTCGACGCGGCGATCGCGCTGGCGGAATCCTACGCCCACGACAACCACGTGCGCCTCGTACTCGAGCTGCCGGAATACGCACCGATTCCCGTCGTGCTCTCCCGGGTCGAGATCGAGGAGGTCCTGGTCAACCTGATCCGCAACGCGGTCGAGGCGAAACCGAAGGGACCGATCCGGATCTCGCTGCGCGCCGAGGAGAAGGAGGCGATCCTCTCGGTCGCCGACGACGGCGTGGGCATCCCGGTCGAGCTCACCCAGCGGATCTTCGACCCGTTCTTCACGACCCGCCTCGAACAGGGCGGGACCGGGCTCGGCCTCTCCGTCGCCGAGGGCATCCTGGCCGACCACCGCGGCACGATCGACGTCGAGAGCCGGCCGAGCCACGGCACCGTCGTGACGGTCCGGCTCCCGGTCGACGACTAACGCCGTCGCGATGGTGAAGCTCCCGGTCGACGACTAACCCCGTCGCGCCGCCTCGATCCGGTCGTCCTTCGCGGCCCACCGCTCGCCGATCCACTTCGCGAGCGCGTCGCGTCCTTCCGGCAGCTCCGAGGCGGCGATGCGCTCGGCTTCGATCGTGACCGCGGGGCCGCTTCCGGACACGAACTCCCAGAAGGTCAGCGGTTCCGGTGACACGATCGTGACGTCGATGATCGAGACCAGGTCGGTACCCAGGGCCTCGACGAGAGACGCAAACCCGCCGACGCGCGGCGGCAGCAGGTGACGGTAGGGACTCCCCCGCTCCTCGATCTTCGAAGGAGACGAGCGCGTCCCCTCAGCGAAGACCATCAGGGCGGAGGGCCGGCGGCGCACCGCGTCGCATGCGGCCGACAACGCCTGCCGGTCGGCCTCGCGCCGCTGCGCATCGTCCTGCCCCTGCTTCGTGCCTCGGCGGAGCAGCGGAAAGTCGAAGGCCCAGAAGATCACGCCGAGCACGGGCACCCAGGCCAGCTCGCGTTTCGACAGGAACTTGAGCAGCGGCCCACGGCGCGCGATCGCCCCCTGGAGGAGCGGGATGTCCGCGAAGCACTGGTGGTTCGACAGGACGATGCAGAGCTCGTCGCGCGGAATCCCGAGCTCCGGCTGCCGGAGCGACACGCGGATTCCGGATCGCATCCAGCCGTCGTGCACGGCGACCGCCGCGCGATAGCAACCGTCGAGCATCCGATCGAGGCGCGGGCGGGCGGGGGGCAGCAGCGCCTTCGCACAGCCGAGCACGACCAGGACGATGGCCCACACGGACAGGTTCACCGTGAAGACGACGACGGACATCACGCTCTTCGCGTGATCGAGCACCGTCATGTGACCTTGGCTCCGCGCTTGCGCGCGGCCTTCTTCTTCGCGGCCTTCTTCTTGGCGACCTTCTTCTTCTTGGGGCTCTTGCCCCGCCCCTTCGCGGGCAGCGAGGACGCGAACGCGAGCGCGCGCTCGACCCAGGCCTCGAGATCTTCATCCTCGGCGAGTCCCTCGGCCGCGACGTAGATCATGCCCTTCATGGTCCGCCCGGTGAAATCCATCTCCCGCGCGTGTGGCTCGGCGAGGCAGGCTTCGTAGGCGTCGGGACCGACGCGCAGCATCAGCTCGTCGCCGACGATGCCGCCGACCATGTTTCCCTGATGCATGAAGCAGAGGCCACCGAACATCTTCTTGTCGGTGACGCCAGGGACGTCCTCGAAGTACTCCGTCAAGCGCTGCGCGAGGCCTTCGTCGTAGGCCATGGCGATCTCCTCCGGTCGGGCCGGGTCGACGGGCGCTCGTCCACGGTTTCGGGTCGACGGACGCGGTCCGCCCGCGCCCTGCCCTGAACCATAACCCTTGACGCCGCGGTCCGAGGAGAGGCGCCTACCCGGAGGGCAACACCCCTCTGCGGTCGATCTCGGCCGCCGCCGCGCGCAAGACGTCGCGCTCGTCCGGGGCCGCGATCTCCGCGAGGGCGCGGGCCCGCTCGCCAACGGTCCGGCCCGCGAGCTCCGCCGCGCCGTGCTCGGTCACGACCACGTCCACCTGGTGGCGCGGGCTCGTCACGATCGAGCGCGCCGGCAGCTCGCTCACGATCCGCGAGCGCGCCGCGCCGTCGATCTTCGCCGTCGACGGCAGGCAGAGGAGCGAGCGTCCTTCCGCGATCCGACCCGCCCCTGCCAGGAAGTCCTCGTGTCCCCCGATTCCGGAGTGCTGCACGCCGCCTAACGAGTCCGAGACGACCTGCCCCAGGAGATCGACCGAGAGCGCGCCGTTGATCGAGATCATCCCCCGATTGCGCGCGATCACGGCCGGATCGTTCACGACGTCCGCGGGCAGGAACCGTACGGCCTCGTTCCCGTCGAGCCAGTCGTAGAGCGCGCGGTCGCCCATCGCGAAGGTCGTGATCGAGACGCTGTCGAAGACGCCCTTCTCGTTCGTGACCTTGCCCGCTTCGTGCAGGCGCATGAGCCCGGTCGTGAACATCTCGCTGTGCACGCCGTAGCTGCCGCTCGTTCCCTCGGCGAGCACCGCGACGACCGCGTTCGGGATGCCGCCGATCCCGGTTTGCAGGGTCGCGCCCTCCGGAATGAAGGCGGCGACGTGACCCGCGATGGCCTCTTCGACGGGGCCCGCCGGGTTGTCCGGCAGCTCGGTCGGCGTTGCATCTCCCTCGATCCAGACGTCGACATCGTCGAGCGCGACCGAATGCGGATGATCCGGCGGGACGCCGAGGGTGCGCGGCAGGTGCGGGCTCGTCTCGACGACGAGCAGGCGTTCGGGATCCTTCGCCGCCGCGTGGATCTCGCCGACGGTCGCGCCGGCATGGAGGGAGAGGGAGAGCCGACCGTCTGCGTCGGGAGGCGCCGCGGCCGTCGCCACCACACGCGGCGCGAATCGCTCGGCGATCTCACTGAAACGCCGGAAGTCCGCAGGAACGAACTCGACCGCATGTCCGGCCGCCCGGAGCGCGCGCTCGGCGGGACCGAAGAATCCCGAGCGCAGGCGCACGCCCGGCTTTGCGAAGATCGGAAACAGATCGACGAGCAGCGCGCCGAACACCGCGAGATCCTCCCAGTCGTCGCGCTCCCCGAGCGCGTGCAGGAAGGACCTCGGCTGTCCGGGTCCGAGCGGAATTCCGAGTCGGTCGACCGGATGGAGGCGTGCAGCGGCTTCGGCGGGCGAGACGGGGCGGGGAGCACTCATCGCGCTCAGCATAGGTTCCCGCGCGGGCCGGCCCCAACGCAAACGCCCCGGTAGACTCCCGGCCATGGGATCCGACGCCCCGACGCCCGTGTCGTCGCACTCGTCCGACGGATGGGGCGGACCGGTGCCGGCCTGGCCGACCCTTCCGAGCGGCGAACGCATCGTCTTCCTCGTCGACGCATCGAGTCGCCTGGAGCGCCGCATGCTCCGACGCTGGGTCGAGGCGAATCGCCCCGACGACTTCGAAGCGGACCGCGTCGTGCTCCTGCCGCTCCCGCCTTCGCGTCGAGGCCGACGACGCCGGCTCGATCCCGCGCTGGAGTCGAACCTCGCGGCGCCAGGCGACCCCCTGATGGCCCCGCTCCGCGTGATCTGGCGCGGCCGGCTCCGCAAGAACGGGCGCCGCACACCCCCGGCCCTCTCGCTGCTCGCCCTCGGCGATCCGCGCGACCCGTCCTGGCTGCGCCAGCTCTTCGTGCGCCTCCGCGCTCCCGATCGATGCGTGATCGTGGCGGGCGAACCGGCCACGCGCTCGAACCTGCACGCGCGTTGGCTCGAGGCGGTCGAAGGCGGCCCCGCGGAGACCGCCGGCTTCGCGGACTTCGTCGCCCAGAAGGCGACCCTCGCCCTCGAACGCGCCGAACGTCGCGTCCGCGGCGCGCGCTACAAGGTGCCGCGGCTGCTGCACGAGGAGCTGCTCTCGCGCCCCGCCTTCCGCGGCGGGATCGATCGCCTCGTCTCGCAGCAACGCGCGGAGGGCAAGACCGACGCCTCGCATACCGCCCTCGCAGCCGAGGCCGCGAGCGACCTCCGCGAAATCGCGGCGACCCACAGCCCCTTCGTGATCGATCTCGTGATCGCGCTGATCCGCTGGCTCTACACCCAGGGCTACGACGAAGAGCTCGCCTACGACACTGAACGGATGCGGGGCATCGCCGCGCTCGAGGAGCGACACCCCGTGGTGTTCCTCCCGACCCACAAGCACAACCTCGATCACCTCGTCCTGCAGTACGCCCTGCACGAGCACGGCCTGCCGCCGAACCACACCGCCGGCGGCATCAACATGAACTTCTTCCCGATCGGCCAGCTCGTACGCCGGGCCGGGGTGTTCTTCATCCGTCGCAGCTTCAAGGACGACGACGTCTACAAACACGTCCTGTCCCACTACATCGACTACCTGATCGAGAAGCGTTTCCCCCTCGAGTGGTACATCGAAGGGGGACGTTCGCGATCGGGCAAGCTCCTGCCGCCGCGCTACGGCCTGCTCGGAAGCGTCGTCGACGCCTACCAGCGGGGAAAGAGCGAGGACGTCCATCTGATTCCCGTCTCGATCGCGTACGACCAGATCCAGGGGCTCGGGGGCTACGTCGACGAGCAGCGCGGGGGCGAGAAGAAGCGCGAGAGCTTCGGCTGGTTCGTCGCCTTCGTGCGTCAGCTGCGACGGCGCTACGGCCGGATCCATCTCGCGTTCGGCGAGCCGCTCTCGCTCCGCGATCAGCTCGGGGCCGCAGGCGTCGAGCTCGCCCCGGATGATCGCTACGACCTCGAGAAGCTCGCCTTCGAGGTCTGCGTCCGCATCAACCAGGTCACGCCGATCACCCCGACCTCCCTCGTGACCCTCGCGCTCCTCGGCACGACCGGCCAGGCCCTCACCCTCGAAGGCACTCGCCGCTCCCTCGAGAACCTGCTCGAGAACGTGCGCCTCCGGGATCTCCCGACGACGACGGACCTCGAGCTGCTCACCAAGGACGAGGGCATCTCCGCGACCCTCGAAGCGCTGGTCGAGAACGACGTCGTGACGCGCTTCGACGAGGGCCTCGAGCCCGTCTTCGGCATCGCCGACGACCAGCAGCTCGCCGCCGCCTACTACCGCAACACGATCGTCCACTTCTTCGTGTCCGGGTCGATCGCCGAGCTCTCGATCCTCGCGGCCCTCGACGCGGAGCGCGCCGACTTCTTGCCGCGGTTCTGGGACGAGGTGATGCGCCTGCGCGATCTCCTCAAGTTCGAGTTCTTCTTCCCCGGCAAGGAGGCCTATCGCGCCGAGATCCGCGCGACGGTGGAGCTGAACCACCGGGCGTGGGAGAAACGAATCGAGGAATACGAGCTCGATCCCGGAGACATGATCCGACGCATGCGGCCCTACCTGGCCCACCGTGTCCTGCGTCCCTTCCTCGAGAGCTACCGGGTGGTGGCCGACCAGCTGGCGAGCCTCGACCCGACCCTTCGACGAGAAGCGGTTCCTGAAGGATTGCCTCGGGCTCGGCCGCCAGTACGAGCTGCAACAACGCATCCACGCCGCGGACAGCGTCTCCAAAGCGCTCTTCCAGACGGCGCTCAAGCTCGCGGACAACCGCGGGCTGCTGGAGATGGCCGAGGCCGACCCACGAGGCCTCGTCCACGCGCGACGCACCTTTGCGGACGAGGTCGCGGAAGCGATCCGACGCGTCGACATCGTCGTCGCCCTCGCGGCCCAGCGACGCGCGGGACTCGACACCTAGCGCCGGCCGCGCCCGGCGCGTCGCTCGCGCGTGATAGACTCGTCCGCCTGCCACGGAGGAGCCCCCCCATGCCCGAGTCCGAGTCCGAGTCCGACCTGCGTGCGATCCAGGACCGCCTCGAAATCGAAGAGCTGCTTCACCGCTACGCGGAGATGGTCGACTTCCGTCAGTGGAAGGAGATGGATCGTATCTTCGCCCTCGAGGCCACCATCGACTACACGTCGAGCGGCGGCGTCGCGGGCCCGTTCCGAGAGACCCTCGCCTGGCTCGACCGCGCCCTCGAGGGCTGGCCCCTCAACCTCCACGTCGTGTCGAACGTGATCATCGAGCTCGACGGAGACCGCGCACGCTCGCGATGTTATTTCCACTCTCCGATGGGCAAGAACATGCCCGACGGCGGCCAGTACGTGATCACGAACTCGGGCCGCTACCTCGACGAGCTCATCCGGACCGCGGACGGCTGGCGGATCGTCGCCCGGGTCTGCGAGCAGACGATCATGCAGGGCGCGCTGCCCGAGGGCTACGAGATCCCGGGCTGAAGCGGGAGCGCGGCGCTAGAGCCGCGGCTCGATGAACGTCTTGCGGTAGTCCGCGAAGGCTTGCTTGATGCCGTCCTCCGTCAGACCGTACTCCTCGAGGGTGTACTCGTGGGGCGGTCGGTTGCCGCGGGGGTTGTCGGCGCGCCACTGCTCCATGCCCGCGCGGGCAGCTTCCGTGAACTCGATCCCGAACTGCGCGTAGACGCGTTCGATCTCCGTGATCGGATCCTTGAGCGCGTCCAGGAACCAGAGATCCGCGAAGCGGTTGTCGCCGTGACGCTTCCGCGCCTCCATGCAGCGGGTCGTCGACCAGGCCATGCGGTCGCGCCATTGCGCGCCCGCCTGCGCCATCTGTTCCGGAGCCGGATCGCCGTAGAGGGCCCAGTACGAACCGTTCATCGAAGCCGCAGAGGAGACGGTCTCGATCGGATCGCGGTGGGTGAGGATCACGTTGGCGCCCGGGAAGGTCTCGAAGAGGGTGTCGATGAACCCGAGGTGGTTTGGCGCCTTCAACACCCAGCGCTCGCGGACGTTGCCGCGCTGGCGCTTCTGCCACTGCAGCGATTGCAGCAGCTTCTTCAGGTACTGATAGGTCGGCGTCCAGTCCTGCTCGCTGATCCAGCTGCGATAGGTCGGGACGTTGCAGAACGCTTCGGGCACGTACGAGAGGAACGAGTGCTCGAGGAGCATGATCTCCTCGTCGGGGGCGAGGGCGTCCCAGGGATGGATCGAGGCTTGGCGCGGATCGGCCTCGAGGATCGCGGCGACCTCGGCTTCGGCGATCGGGATGCGCGGGTCGGGCTGACTCCAGTCGGTGTCGGCGTGGGGCGCCGGGAAGCGCGTCTCCCACCACATGCAGGCGTGGTTGCGCGGGTCGCTCGCGATGATGCGCTGGAGCATCGTCGTCCCCGTCCGCGCCTGCCCGATCACCACGATCGGCGCGCCGATCTCCTCGTCGAGGATCTCGGGGTGTCGGTCGATCCAGTGCTGGATGCGGAGGCGGGTCTCGAGGCTCTCTACGATGCGCGTCCGCAGGATCGTGCGGCCGAGGTCGTTCAGGGGCGCCTCTTCGCGGAGCGACCAGGTGAGCTTCGCGAGCGCCGGGCGGAACTCGTCGGGACCGAAGTCGGTCAGGCCGGAGTTCGCCTGCGCGTCGGCCAGCAGCTCTTCGTCCTGGAAGGCGGCCTTGTTCTCGGGGGATCCGCTGCTCATGCTCGTCGACTCCTGGGGTACACGGGGCGCCCAGAGTAGAAGCTCGGCATCCGGCCTTCAAACGCCGAATCCGAGGGCTCGTCAGCTCCCGACGGACTATGCGAGACTGGGAATCCCGCCCGGCAGGCGCCTCAGGAGTCCCCCCTCATGCCCGCAGAGCCCGAAGAGCCCGAACTCGAATCGATGGAAGCGCGCACCGACAAGGTCGTGCGCTGGATCGAGGACAACGTCGGCGGGCGCGTCGTCCACATCGACCCGCAAGCGCGATGGCGACCCGTGTGGTTCGCGGAGGTCGAGCGCGGCGACGACAAGCTGGAGCTCTGCGTGCGCGGGGACCGGCTCGATTGCGTCCACGGCTTCCCGCTCGAGAACGAGATGAAGTTCCAGTCCCTCGTGCACGACGCCGACTTGCCCGTCGCGAAGGTGTACGGCTGGTGCGACGACCCGCGCGCGTACGTGATGGACCGCGTGCACGGGGTCGAGCACTTCCAGAGCTGTTCGGACGACGAGCGCGACGGCGTGATGCGTCACTACATGGAGATCCTCGCGAAGATCCACGCGCTGCCGATCGACCGCTTCGCGACGGCAGGGCTGCTGCGCGCGGACACGCCCGCGGAGTCGGGTTGGATCGGCATGCAGACCTACTGGGACGCCTACCGCGCGGCGAAGAAGCGGCCGGATCCGCTGCTCGAGTTCTGCTTCGCGTGGCTGCGGCGCAATCCGGTCGGCGGCGAGGTGCGCGAGACGCCGATCGTCTGGGACTCGGGCCAGCTGATGCACCGGAACGGTCGCGTGGAGGCGGTGATCGATCTCGAGCTCGCGCACATCGGTGACCCGATGATGGACCTTGCCGGCTTCCGCATGCGCACGAGCGTGCTGAACTACGGCGAATTCGAGGCGCTCTACGATCACTACGCCGCGAACGGCGGGCAGACCATCGACCGCCGCGCGATCCAGTACCACCACTTCTGCTTCACGCTGTCGAACCAGCTCGCCTTCCACGACGCGCTCGCGGAGCCGCCCGAGGGCTCGGACTACATGACGAACATGCAGTGGTGCGCCGAGACCAACATCTACGCGATGGAGGCCCTCGCCGAGATCCTCGGCCTCGAGCTCAGGAAGCCGGAGATGCCCGAAGCGAGGATTTCGACCGGCGCCGTCGGCCACGACCACCTCGTGCGTTGGCTGCACAACACGGAAGCGCACGACGAGTACACCCAGCACCAGTTCCGGATCTTCTTCCGTCTCGCGCGCCACCTGCAGCGGACGGACGAGATCGGCGCCGTGGTCGACGAGGCCAACCTCGACGACCTCGAGCCGCTGCTCGGATTCCGCCCGGCCACCTGGCAGGAGGGCGACGCCGCCCTCGAGCGCTTCGTGCAGGAGGACGACGGGTCCGCGGACGAGGCCCTCGTGCACCTGTTCCACGCGCGGACCTGGCGCTACCTCATGCTGTGCGGGCCCGAGGGCTCTGCCATCGCCCGCCACAACCCGATCCCGGATTTCCGGGTCGATCGCTGACTGGAGAATCCCGTGCCCAAGATCGAGTACCCGAACTACGAGCTGATCGAGGTCGAGGTCGACGCCGACACCCACGTGGGTCAGCTGACGATGAACGTGCCGAAGAAGCTGAACGCTCTGGGCGTGCCGATCCTCCACGAGATGGTCGACGGCGTGAACCGGCTGAACGCGGACCGGAACGTGCGCGTCGCGATCCTGACTGGCGCGGGCCGTGCCTTTTGCGCAGGCGCCGACCTGACCGACAGCACCGCCACGACCGGGCTCAACGAGCATCTCCAGCAGGACCACCGCCCGATTCTCGACGCGATCGGCAAGGCGCCGAAGCCGTGGATCAGCGCCGTGAAAGGCGTCTGCGCCGGGATCGGCAGCGCCTACGCGATGAACTGCGACCTGACCGTGATGTCCGAAGACGCCTACATCTACCAGGCCTTCGCGGGCATCGGCCTCGTGCCCGACGGCGGCGCCACCTGGCTCCTCGCGAACGCCCTCGGACGCAAGCGCGCGTACGAGATCATCGCGACGGGCGAGAAGGTGAGCGCGCAGAAATGTCTCGAATGGGGGCTGTGCAATCGGGTCGTGCCGACGGACGCGCTGCACAAGGAGACCCGGGCCTGGGCCGAGGAGCTCGCCCAGCGCGCGCCGCTCTCCCTTCGTCACGCGAAGGACGCGATGCGGACCGCGACCGCCAGCGACTACGGCACGACCTTCGACCGGGAGGTCGAGCTCCAGAAGATCTGCAGCGCCAGCGAAGACTCCCAGGAGGCGATCAAGGCGTTCCGGGAGAAGCGGACGCCGACGTTCAACGGGCGATAATCCACTGGACATTCAATGTCCGATACCCGGCATTTAATGTCCGACCATCTCGCGATTCGTACGCGCTTATTCGTCGTAAGTAGCTGATTTCAAAAGGTTCCGGCTGTTGGCACATCTCGTGCTCTATCAGGTCTCGTCCCACGAGACTTGGAGAGCCCGACGATGTCCTTCGCCACTGACCTCTGGAATCGTGCCGCCCACGCGGCCCACGCCACCCCCGACGACCGCAACCGCTACGTCGACTTCCTGCGCGCGGCCTCGATCACGGTCGTGATCCTCGGCCACTGGCTGGTCGCGGCCCCCTACGTGACCGAGGCCGACGGGCTCGTCGCGGGCAACATGCTCGAGCTCGCGCCCTGGACCCAGTGGCTGACGCTCGCCGTTCAGGTCATGCCGATCTTCTTCCTCGTCGGCGGCTACTCGAACCACGTCGCGTGGACATCGGCGCTGCGGAACGGCACGCCCTACCCGACCTGGCTCGCGGCGCGCTTCCGTCGGCTGATCGGTCCGGTGATCCCGGTCCTGCTCGCGTGGGTCGGGATCGCGATCGCCGGCAGCTTCCTCGGCGCAGACCCCGCGCTCCTCGGTCTGCTCAGTCAGGCGGCGCTGGTGCCGACGTGGTTCCTCGCGGTCTACGTGATGGTCGGCGTCCTCGTCCCGATCACCTACCACGCGTGGCAGCGCTACGGCTTCGGGTCCTTCGCGGCCCTCGTGGCAGGCGCCGCGCTCGTCGATGTCGTCGCCTTCGCCTCGGGCGTCCGCGCGCTCGGCCTCGTGAACTACTTCTTCGTCTGGCTCGCGGTGCATCAGCTCGGTTATGCCTGGCGCGAGAACCGCTTTCGCGGCCGCCTCCTCTGGTTCGCCGGGGGTGCGGTCGCAACGGCGGCGCTCATCGCCTTCGGCCCCTACCCCCTCGCCATGGTCGGCTTCCCGGGCATGGAGGTGTCGAACACATCGCCCCCGACCCTCGCGCTCCTCGCCCTCGGCATCGCCCAGAGCGGTCTCGTCCTCACGGCCGAGCCCTTCGTCCGTCGCGTGCTCGATCGCGCCCGGGTGTGGACCGCGACCGTGCTCGTGAACGGACTCATCATGTCGGTCTACCTCTGGCACATGACGGCGATGATCGCGGTCTACGCGCTGCTCCACGTCGCCGGTACCGGTCTCGACCTGATCCCGGACACGGAGGCCTGGTGGACGTCGCGACCGCTCTACATGCTCGGATTCGCGCTCTTCCTCTTCCCGCTCACCCTGATCGTGCAGCGCTTCGAGCAGCCGATGGCGAAGATGGTCGAGTGTTCCCGGCGCCGGCTGGTCGCAGGGGCTTCGCTCGTCTGCGTCGGCCTCGCGATGATCAGCGCCGGCGGAGTCGCAGCAGCGGAGGGCGTTCGCGTGCTCCCGAATCTGCTGCCCTTCGCAGGCGCCGGCCTGGCGGGCTTCGGCCCGCTCAAGGCGCTGGCGACCGTCGGTCTCTCGGGTGGCCTGTCGGATGGAAACGGGAGCGCCTAACGCTCCGCCCGGAGCTCCTCGAGGAGCTCCGGGTCGATCTTCGCCTTGACGGTCCGACGATCCAGCCCGAGCACCCGAGCCGCCGCTTCGTAGGATCCGACCTTCGCGTAGACCCGGGTGGTGTAGTCGCGCAGCAGCGCATCGGCGCTCGCTTCCCCGGCGAGAAGGGTCGGGCTGATTCCGGACGCCGCCCCGTCGACCGCCAGGTGTCCCCGCCGCGGCGGCGCGTACGAGCCCTGCACGAGGACGCTCCGCACGCATTGCTCGAGCTCCCGCACGTTGCCGGGCCATGCGTAGTCCGCGGACAACCCGCCGCGCACGAACGCGAGGACTTCCTTCGCGAGGCCGTCGCCCTCGTCCTCGCTCCCGGCGATCCGGACCGCGATCACCTGCACGAGCTGCTCGAAGGCGCCGTCGTCCGCCGCGATCTGTTCGCGCAGGGTCGGCATCTCGATCACGTTCGCGCACAGGCGGTAGTAGAGATCCTCGCGGAAGGAGCCGTCCTCGATCCCCCGCTCGAGATCGCGGTTGGTCGCCGCGACGATCTTGCCCTCGAAGCGGCGCTCGGTCGTCTCGCCGATCCGCTGGAACGTGCGGTTCTGGAGGACGCGCAGGAGCTTCACCTGGATGCCCGGGTCGAGGTCGCCGATCTCGTCGAGGAAGATCGTGCCGTAGGGACCGCTGCCCTCGAGCCAGCCCGCGCGGTCCTCGGTCGCGCCGGTGAAGGCGCCGCGGCGATGCCCGAAGACCTCCGACTCGATCAGGGACGACGAGAGCGCCGCCAGGTTGACCGCGTGGTAGCCCTCGGCGAAGTCGGCGACGAAGCAGGCGCGCTCGGGATCGAGGGGGATGTAGCGAGAGAGCCCGATCGCCCGGGCGACGAGCTCCTTGCCGGTCCCGGACTCCCCGAGCACCAGGGCCGGGATGTCGCCCATGCGTCCGTAGAGGCTGCGGCGGTAGCGCTCGACGTCGTGGGTGAAGATCGCCCGCCAGACCTCGCCACGCAGCTCGGCGATCGGCATCGAGCCCCCGTAGATCTGGCTGAACACGTGATAGAACGCGCGCCGGATCTGGAAGCCCCAGGCGAGCACGTGGGGCGCGTTGGTCTCCTCGGGAAAGGCGATGCCGTCGATCTCGAAGAAGTGCGCGAAGTCCGCGGCATAACGTGAGTAGAAGGCGAGCTTGCGGGTCGCCGGCTTCCCGGCGTGTCGCTCGTGAATGATCTTCGTGAGGTCCGGGGAGTAGCGATAGAAGAGCAGATAGCGGACGAAGCCCTCGTAGAGCGCGAGCTCCCTGGCGTTCGGCCGCGCGCCGTCCACGAGGCGACCGCGCAGGTCTTCGGCCATGCCCTCCGCGAGCTCCCGGAGCCGCACGACGTTCGGGTTGAGGCCTTCGACGTCCCCGTCCATGTGCCAGACGGCGGTGTAGGCGGTGAAGGCGTCGCCGAGGGCGAGGCGCTCCTGGTCGATCCGATCGGGCGCGAACGGGTTCGACGTGGCCATGCGGGTGACCGCTTCGAGGATCTCCCGCTCTCGATCGCTCACGAAGGCGTCGCTGCGCGCGGCCAAGCCATCCCTCCAGCAAAGGCTTCGCCCTCGGTAGCGCGCTTCGCGGATGGACGCACGGTTCCCGCCCGCTCAGAGCGGAGCGCTAGGCTGTGAATCCCCGCCCAACCCGTGAGGAATGGACATGAACGGCGCTGAAAGCCTGCTTCGATCCCTGGTCGCCGCCGACGTCGAGGTCTGCTTCACGAATCCGGGTACGTCCGAGATGCACTTCGTCGCGGCCCTCGACCGCGTGCCCGGAATGCGCGCCGTCCTCGGCTTGCAGGAGAACGTCGTGACCGGCGCGGCCGACGGCTACGGCCGGATGAAGGACTTGCCGGCCTCGACCCTCCTCCACCTCGGGCCGGGGCTCGCGAACGGCCTCGCGAACCTGCACAACGCGCGCCGGGCCCACACCCCGATCGTGAACGTGATCGGCGATCACGCGGTCGACCATGCCCATCTCGACGCGCCGCTCACCTCGGACGTCGAGGGCGTGGCCGCGCCCTTCTCCCACTGGGTGCGCACCTCGAAGACTTCGCGCGCGGTCGGACGCGACGCCGCCGAAGCAGTCGCGGCTGCGCGCGCGCATCCGGGGCAGATCGCTTCGCTGATCCTCCCCGCCGATGCCAGCTGGAACGAGCCGGGGGCGGCCGCGAAGGCGATCCCGATCCCCGATCCGACGCCCGCCCCGGACGAAGTGATCGAAGAGATCGCCACGCGCCTGCGCGAGAGCGAACGTCCGGCGTTCCTTCTCAATGGCAAGGCGCTCCGGGAGCGGGCACTCGACCTCGCGTCGGCCATCGCGCAGGCCACCGGCGCGCGCGTGCTCTCCGACACCTTCTACGGCCGCCTCGAGCGCGGTGGGGATCGTGCGGTCATCGAGCGCCTGCCCTACTTCCCGGAACAGGCCGCCGAAGCGCTCGCCGACGTGACCGATCTCGTGCTCGTGCACACGAAAGCGCCGGTCGGCTTCTTCGCCTACCCGGACAAGCCGAGCATCCTGACCGCAGAGACCACCCGGGTCTCGACCCTGGCGGAGCTGGAAGAGGATGCCGAGGCCGCCCTCGAGGCTCTCGCGGAACGGCTGGGCGTCGGCCCTATCGCGCACGGCACCTACCGCTCGACCGAACCGCTCCCGGAAGTGCCGTCGGGCGCGGTCAACCCGTTCACCCTCGCGCAGGCGGTCGGCGCGACGATGCCCGAGCACGCCATCGTCGTGGACGAGGGCGCGACCGGCAGCCTCTTCTCCCTGGCGATGACCGCGAGCGCCCCGGCCCACGATTGGCTCGCGTTGACCGGCGGCGCGATCGGCATGGGCATCCCCTGCGCGGTGGGCGCAGCGATCGCGTGCCCCGATCGGCGGGTGCTGAGCCTGCAGGCGGACGGCTCCGCGATGTACACGATTCAGGGCCTGTGGACCCAGGCGCGCGAAGGCCTCGACGTCACGACGGTGATCATCGCGAACCGCAGCTACGCGATCCTGAACGCCGAGCTCGACCGCACGGGCGCCGCGCCTAGCAAGGAAGCGGAACGGCTCTTCGACCTGTCGAACCCCGAGCTCGACTTCGTGTCGATCGCGACGGGCATGGGTGTTCCGGCGGAGCGGGTCGACGACGCCGGCGCGCTCGCGAAGGCGCTCGAAGCGGCGTACGCGGAGCCGGGACCGAAGCTGATCGAGGCCGTGCTCTAACCGCGACCGATTCCGCCGACTCGCGACGTGTTCCGCCGTCGGCGGAGCTGCTCAAGGGTTGCCCCCGGCTTTCCGATGAGAGCCGACAGGTAATCCACCCATGAACTTCGTCGCGCCGCTCGTCGTCTTCGTCCTCTTCTTGCCGCCGGCCATCCGTCTGCTCGTGCTCGCGTCGCGCACGCGACAGGCGCCCGAGCTCTGGTGTGGTCTCTACTTCCTGGGTGCGTCGATCGGCCTCCCGCTCCGCATCCTCGGCATCTCGCTCCAGCTCGACGATCCCACTACTGCGGCCCTCGCGCACGTGACGGGACACGTCTTCTTCGGCGGCGGTTGCCTCGCGATGGCGATCTTCACCCAGCGCGTCTTCCATCCGGACGACGCACGCGCGAAGCGATTCGTCGCCGGTCTGGGCTGCGCGATCGTTGCGACGGCCGCGTGGAGTTATGCCGGCGGCTACCTGATCGTCGAGAACGCCGCCGCGATGATGTCGGCCAACGCCGTCATGATCGTGCCGACCGCGTGGGCCTTCTACGAATCGTGCCGCTACTGGCGCTCCATGAAGAAACGCCACTCGCTCGGCCTCGCCGACCCCGTCGTGACGAACCGGTTCCTGCTGTGGACTCTTTGGACGGGAGGCATCTCGTTCCTGCCGGCTTTTGCGCTCGTCGCACGAACGATCCTCCTCACGCTCTTCGCGGCCGGCACGTTCACGATGGAGGACGCCGACACCGTCCAGCCGATCGCCCTCGGCGTGCTCCGGGTCGTCGCCCTCGTCACGCTACCGCCGACCGTCGTCGCGTTGACTCTCGCCTTCTTCCCGCCTCGTGCCTACCTGGCACGGGTGCGCGGCGGGGAAGCTGCCACGGGGCGCGCCGAATCGTGAATCTCGTCGCCCCGATCCTCGTCTTCGTCTTCCTGCTCGCGCCGGGCATTCGCCTGCTCGCGCTCGCCCGGAAAACGCGCCAGGCGCCCGAGCTCTGGGGCGGTCTCTACTTTCTCGGCGCGTCCTTCGGCATCTCGCTTCGGGTCTTCGGCGCGAGCGCCCAGTTCGACATGCCGGAAGCCGCGCTGCTCGCGAACTCGATCGGGCACGTCGGCCTCGCGACCGGCACGGTCGCGATGGCGTCCTTCACGCAGCGCGTGTTCCACCAGGAGAGCGGCCGCGCGAAAACGTTTGCGCGGGTTCTCGGCTCTGGGATCGCAGTGACGACGCTGTGGACCCTCGTAGGTGGGCATGTGATGGTCGAGAACTCCGCGGCGGTCATCAGTACGAACACGCTCCGGATCGTCCCTACGGCCTGGGCCTTTTTCGAGTCCTTCCGGTACTGGCGTGCGATGAAGAAACGCGGCGCCCTCGGTCTCGCGGATCCGGTCGTCACGAACCGCTTCCTGTTGTGGTCGATCTGGACCGCGGGCGTCTCGATCATGCCGGCCCTGGCCCTCGCCATCCGGCTGGCCGCAATGGTCTTGCTCCCCGACCTCGGCAACCCGTCGGAGGCGCAAGCGACCTACCAACCTCAGATCATGGCGTTCGTGCGCGTCGTATTCCTGGTCGTCGTCCCCGCCTCGGTCGTCGCCCTGATGCTCGCCTTCTTCCCGCCTCGATCCTACGTCGCCCGCATCCGCGGCGCCGACGGCACGGTGCCCCGCGCCGCCTGACCTCCTTCGTGTCCCCGACCTGCGGCGTCGTCGGCGCGCGACTAGACTCGCGAGCGAACGACGCACGAAGGGAGGTCGACGTGACGATCAAGGACGGAGTCAAGCTCGAGACGCTGATCAAGGACGCCGAGTCCGAGATCGAGGTCGTCGACGCGGACGGCCTGAAGGCCGAGATGGGCGCGGACGATCTGGTGGTGGTCGATCTGCGCGACATTCGCGAGCTGCAGCGCGAGGGTCACCTGCCCGGCGCGGTGCACATGCCCCGAGGCATGCTCGAATTCTGGATCGCGCCCGAGAGCCCCTACGCCCGCGACGTCTTCCAGGAAGACAAGCGCTTCGTCTTCTATTGCGCGATGGGCTGGCGCTCCGCCCTCGCCTGCCAGATCGCGACGAAGATGGGCCTCGAGCGCGCCGCCCACCTCGACGGCGGCTTCAAGGGCTGGAAGGACGCTGGCGGCGAGGTCGTGCCCTACGAGAAGAAGAAGAAGTAGGCCGTCGCGCGCAACTGACCCGCAGGTCCCCCGGCCGCTGAGCGCTCTGATATTGTGGGACCCGCTTCGAGCGACCGGATCCCACCGCGCGCCGGCAGGCCACGCCGCCGGACGCACACCCGGAGACGAACCCATGCACGACCTCATCATTCGTGGCGGCACCCTGGTCGACGGCACCGGCGCCCCGGCCCGCAAGGCCGACATCGCGATCGACGGTGACCAGATCAGCGCGGTCGTCGAGGCCGGCGGCGACCTCGGCGAAGGCCGACGCACGATCGATGCGACCGGCCTCCTCGTGACCCCGGGCTGGGTCGACATCCACACCCACTACGACGGACAGGTCACCTGGGATCCGCACCTGACGCCGTCCGGTTGGAACGGCGTGACCACGGTCGTGATGGGCAACTGCGGCGTCGGCTTCGCGCCCGTCCGTCCCGGTCAGGAAGACTGGTTGATCCAGCTGATGGAAGGCGTCGAGGACATCCCCGGCACCGCCCTCCACGAAGGCATCGACTGGAAGTGGGAGAGCTTCCCGGAATACCTCGACGCGATCGACCGGATCCCGCGCTCCCTCGACGTCGCAGCGCAGATCCCCCATGGCGCGGTCCGCGCGTACGTGATGGGCGAGCGTGGTGCGAAGAACGAGAAGGCCGAACCCCACGAGATCGACGAGATGGCGAAGATCGTGAAGGAGGGCCTCGAAGCCGGCGCCCTCGGCTTCTCGACGTCGCGCACCATGGTCCATCGCGCCAAGGACGGCGAGGTCGTACCCGGCACCTACGCCGAGGACGACGAGCTGATGGGCATCGGACGGACCCTCGGCGAGGTCGGCCACGGCGTCTTCGAGTGCGCGAGCGACCTCGCGCCCGAGGGCAAGGAGCTCGACTGGATGAGCCGGCTCGGCAAGGAGACCGGCCGACCCGTCAGCTTCGCGTGCCTGCAGAACCCGCTCGATGCGACGCAGTTCGAGCGGCTCCTCGAGGCCGTCGACAAGGACGCGGCCGAGGGCGGGCATCTCACGCCGCAGGTCGCGCAGCGCCCGGCGGGTCTGCTCTTCGGCTTCGAGAGCTCGATGCACCCCTTCCGGTTGAAGCCGGCCTTCGAGCCGCTCCTCGATCTCCCGAAGGCTGCGCGCGATGCCGAGCTCGCGAAGCCCGAGGTTCGCAAGACGATCCTCGAGCAGGAGTCGGTCGCGAGCCAGATCCCGGGCATCGGCGACATGATCGCATCCGCCTGGCACAGCATGTTCCCCCTCGGATCGCCGCCGGTCTACGAGCCCGGACCGGAGGACTCGGTCGCGGCGAAGGCCAAGGCCGCGGGCGTGACGCCCTCCGAGTACGCCTACGACCTGATGCTGCGGGGCGAGTTCATCTACATGCCGCTGCTCGGCTACGCGCGAGGCAGCCTCGAAGACATCCGCACGATGATGCAGCACGACAAGGCGGTGTTCAGTCTGTCGGACGGGGGCGCGCACTGCGCGCTGATCACCGACGCGAGTACGCCGACCTTCCTGCTGACCTACTGGGTGCGCGACCGCGAGAAGGGCGAGCGCTTCCCGATCGAGTGGATCGTGCACCAGCAGACCCAGAAGACCGCGGAGTTCTACGACATGCGCGATCGCGGCGTCGTCACGCCCGGCATGAAGGCCGACCTCAACGTGATCGACTTCGACGCGCTCTACATCCAATCGCCGGAGATGGTCGACGACCTCCCGGCGAACGGGAAACGCCTGATCCAGCAGATCGATGGCTACGTCTACACGGTCAAGAGCGGCGAGGTCACCTACGAGGGCGGCCAGCCGACGGGCGCGCTCCCCGGAAAGCTCGTTCGGGGGCCGCAGGCCTCACCCGCGAACTAACAGCGCGCGCATCCGTAGCCCATACGAAAAACGGCGTGAGTGCAGCGGCGTCAAACGCCGCACTCACGCCGAGCGCAGATGCGCAGTTCCCGGGAGACCCCGCCCCGATTGGGCGATGGTTGAAGGACGAAATCCCCCTCGCCCGCCGGTTACGACGGGATTGGAACAAAATGGCCATGATCGGGTCGCCATGCAGTGACCAGATCGGCCATTTCGGGTGACCCGATCCGCCATACGGCTCCGGGCTCGGGGATCTGGGTGGCTCAGGAATCCGGGTGATAGGAGCCCGGAGAGCGTCCGGTCCAGCGGCGGAACGCCCTGTGGAACGAGCTCGGGTCTGCGAAGCCCAGGGCGCCGGCCACGTCCTCGACCCGGTCGCCCCGGACCAGGCGCTCGATCGCGAGTCGGCAGCGGACGCCGTCCTTCAGCTCGCTGAAGGTCGTGCCTTCCTTCGAGAGGCCGCGGGCGAGGCTCCGCTCGCTCATACCGAGCTGACGGGCCGCGCGGCGGGCCGCGACGTCCGGCCCGGACGAGCCGCCTTCGATCAGCCACCGCACGCGTTGGGAGAGCGGAGCGCCCTTGAGCTCGGGCCATTCGTCGGCGGCGACGGGTGCGCCGGTCAGTGAGAGGGACTCGAACTCGGCGATGTACGCCTTCGCGTCCCTTCGTTCGCGCGCGATCTCTTCCTGGTCGAAGGGCTTCGCCTCCTTCGGCGGATTGAGTCGCACGCGATAGGCGACTTCGTGATCCTGGTAGGACATCTCGACGTCCGCGTCGGGCCAACCGATCATGCGCGGAGCTCCGGCCACGACGCCCTTGAACACGTGGTAGACCGGCACCGAGACGCGGAGCTCGGGCCCGAGTCGAAGCGACTCGATCACCCCGTCCGAAAGATCGGTGATCGTCGCGCGGGTCCCGCGAAAGGACGCCGGCCCGTACCAGATGGCGCCCAGGTAGTAGATCGTGTGCATGCTCGCGAAACGCTTCGCCACCGAGACCAACAGGCCGGGCGGATCGCTCGACAGCTCGCTGCCGAAGCGCTCGATCTCGTCGAGTCCGCCCAGGAGATCCGTCGCGTTCTCGACGATCGTCGCGAACTCGTGCCAGGTGCAACGCCCGCGCGCGCTCCCCCGCACCTGGGCGTGTGAGAGCGTCGTCCCCCTCAACACCTCGTCGAGGGGCAGACCTTCCGACTCCATCTGATCGACGAACGCGCGGAGCGCGAAGAGCGAGACTTCGGACATCGAGAGTTTCTCCGACCCCGTGGACGCGAGCGAGGTCGCGCGTGCATTCCCATCCCGTGCACGCACCCCCAAGCTAGCTCGGATTCCCTCCGCGCGAGATCCCGCGGGCGGGTGCCCCATGGCGGATAGCCGCCGCGGATCGAGTCGATACCCTTCGAGGCGCGCCGCGAATCCGCGGACCGACGAACGAGGAGCAGAGACGATGAGCGATTTCCTCACTTGGCAGGTCGGGGACGTGCGCATCACGCGCGTGCAGGAGTCCGAGGAGGCGGGCCTGGACTGGGTCCTGAAGGACGCCGTGCCCGAGAAGCTGCGCGAGATCGAGTGGCTCGCGCCGCATTTCGTGGACGACCAGGGCGAAGCGACCTGGAGCATCCACGCGCTCGTCGTCGAGACCCCGAACCGGCGGATCGTCGTCGACACCTGCGTCGGCAACGACAAGAACCTGCCGGTCCCGTTCTGGAACCAGCTCCAGACGTCCTTCCTCCGGGACTTCGAACGAGCCGGCTTCTCGCGCGACGCGATCGACACGGTGTTGTGTACCCACCTGCACGTCGACCACGTCGGGTGGAACACGATCCTCAAGGACGGCGCCTGGAAGCCGACCTTTCCGAACGCGCGATACCTGGTGGCCCGGGACGAGTGGGCCCACTGGCAATCCCAGGACGACGACTTCACGAAGATCGTGTTCTCGGAGAGCGTCCAGCCCATCGACGACGCGGGCCTGATCGACATCGTCGACCAGGACGCCCGGATTTGCGACGAGATCCGACTCGAGCCGACGCCCGGGCACACCCCCGGCCACGTGTCGATCCACATCGAGTCCCGTGGCGACCGGGCGGTGATCACCGGCGACATGACGCATCACCCCTGCCAGCTCGCACATCCCGAGTGGGGCTCGGCGCCGGATTCGGACTTCGAGCAGGGGATCGAGACGCGGCGCGCGTTCTACGAGCGCCACCTCGAAGCGGGGACTCTCGTGGTCGGCACGCACTTCTCGACCCCGACTGCCGGCCGGATCGCGCGAGACGGCGAGGTCTACAAGCTCGAGGTCTGAGGTCGCTGGGACCTAACGCTTGCCCCGAACGAGCTTTCCCGGGCGGGCGCCCGTCGGCTCTCCGTTCCGGAACGTGATCTCCCCAGCGCAGACGGTCAGCTCGAAGCCCGCGGCGCGCTGGACGATCCGTGATGCACCGGTCGGCAGGTCGTCGATCACCTCGGGCAGCTGGAGCTCCACGCGATCGAGGTCGATCACGTTGAGGTCGGCGCGCTTGCCGACCTCGACCGTGCCGCGATCGCCGAGTCCGTAGAGGTCCGCCCCTTCCTTCGACATCATCTTCACGGCTTCCTCGAGACCGATGCGCGTGCCCCGGGTGCGATCGCGCACCCAGTGCTGGAGCACGAACGCCGGCCAGCTCGCGTCACAGATCATGCTGCAATGGGCCCCGCCGTCGCCGAGACCGATCACCGAGAGATCGTCCCGCATCATCGTCTCGACCGCGTCGAGGTTCCCCTCGGCGTAACCGGTGAAGAAGACCGCGAGGACCCGCGTCTTGCCGTCGGTCGACTGCTCCGCGAGGTCGACCATCGTGTCGAAGAGCAGCTCCATCGGATCGACGCCCGCCGCCTCCGCCCGCGCCCCGATCGAGTCCTTCTCGTCCGGCTCGAACACGACGCGATCGTCCATCGCGAAGGTCGAGTGCAGCGCCGGTCCGAGGATCAACATGCTCGGGTTGTCCTCGCGGCTCGCTTCGAGGATCGCGCGTCGCACGTCCGGCTTGCGCAGCTCGGCGACGCGGTCGGCGTGGGGCAGCGCGGCGATCGCCTGATAGGGCGCCGTGTAAGAGAAGGGGTTGAAGGTGTCGAGGGAGAGCATCAGCCCGGAGCCCCGGGACAGCACCTGGGGAACGACATCGGCCCCCGCCGCCTTCGCCGCGCGGCACTTCTCGAGCACCTCCTTCCACTCGTCGGGGTACGGATGGTTCTGCGGTGCAGAGAAGGTGACGCGCGCGCCGGTCGCGAGGCTGATGTCGCGATACAGGTCGACCTCGCGCGGGATCGCCCCGGCCTCTTCGTTCCCCCCGCCCGCTGGCACCGCCTGCAGGATCTCGCCGCCCCCGTCGACGACCGCCTGGGTGAGCGCCCGCAGCTCTTCCTCCGGCGCGAAGGTGCCGGGCACGGGCTCGCCGTGGATGCTCGTGTGTCCGGGCAGCCGATTCGTCGAGAAGGCGAGCGCTCCGGCTTCGACCGCCTCCTTCACGAGCGCCGCCATCTGCTCGAGATCCTCGGCGGTGGCCGGCTCCTGGTCGGCGCCGCGCTGGCCCATCACGTAGACGCGCAGGGCGCCGTGCGGGATCTGGGTCGCGATGTCGATCGTCCGCGGCAGCTTGTCGAGCGCGTCGAGGTATTCCGGGAAGCTCTCCCAGTCCCACTCGATGCCCTCGTGAAGGGCGGTGCCCGGAATGTCCTCGACGCCTTCCATCAATTCGATCAGCCAACGCCGCTCGTCGGGCTTGGCCGGCGCGAAGCCGACGCCGCAGTTGCCCATCACGACCGTCGTCACGCCGTGCCAGGACGACGGCGTGAGGATCGGATCCCAGGTGACCTGTCCGTCGTAGTGGGTGTGCACGTCGACGAAGCCCGGGGTCACGAGCTTGCCCCCTGCGTCGATCGTCTCGCGCTCTTCGGAGAGGCTGCCTGCATCGGCGATCGCGGCGATCAGCCCGTCTTCGACGAGGACGTCAGCGTCCCGGGCGGGCGCTCCCGTTCCGTCTACGAGGTGGGCGTTTCGGATCAGCAGTCGACTCATCGGTGTGTCCCTTCGAGCGGAATCTCGCGCGGCCTCTACGATATCGTGTCGAATCCTCCCGACGACCGACCCAGGAGCCCCCCTTGTCCGACACGATGCGCGCCTTCCGAATCACCGAGTGGCAGAAGCCGCCCGAGCTCGTCGAGACCCCCGTGCCGGAGCCCGGCCCGGGCGAGGTGCGAATCAAGGTCGCCGGCAATGGTCTCTGCCAGAGCGATCTGCACATGCCCGAGCTGCCTTCCGCGATGGGCGACATCCTCGGATGGCAGATGCCCTTCACCCTGGGACACGAGGTCGGGGGCTGGATCGATCGACTCGGGCCCGGCGCCTCTGGCTACGACGAGGGACAAGCGGTCGCCCTCGTGTCGACCCGGTCCTGCGGTGCGTGCCTCGAGTGCGACGCGGGCTTCGACAACGCGTGCGACATGAACCAACGCGGTCGCGGCTACGGCATGGACGGGGGCATCGCCGACTACGTCGTGATCGAGTCGACCCGACCGCTGATCCCGATCGCGAACCTGGATCCGAAACTCGCGGGACCGCTCACCGACGCGGGTACGACCTCGTATCACGCCGTGCGCCGGGTCCAGGACAAGCTCGGTCCGGGCCGCACCGCCCTCGTGATCGGCGCAGGCGGCCTCGGCGGCTTCGCCATCCAGTACGTCAAGATCCTGACCGAGGCGAACCTGATCGTGGTCGACATCGCCGCCGACAAGCTCGCGCGGGCGAAGGAGCTCGGCGCGGACGAGTGCCTCGACGGCACACGCGACGACCTCGCGATCGAGATCATGAAGCTGACCGAAGGACGCGGTTGCGACGCGGTCCTCGACTTCGTCGGCTCGAACGCGACGATCGCCACGAGCATCGCCAGCCTGGCGAAGCTCGCGACCTACGCCGTCGTCGGCGCAGACCAGGGCAAGCTCGACCAGCCGCTGATGGGCGCCCTCGGCGGCAAGAACGCCTCGATCATCTCCTTCGTCGGCGGCACGGACGCAGACACGCGCGCGGCAGTGTCGCTAGGCGACCAAGGCGTGCTGCGGAACGACGTGGAGCTCTTCGATCTCGAAGACGCGAGCATCGCCTTCGAGAAGCTCACGAAGGGCGAAATAACAGGACGCGGCATCATCGTCCCGTAGACGGGCTCTTCGCGCACCCCGCATCAAGGTCGTGCAGAGTGCGGTGATTTCGTCGACCTCGGACTGGAGCCGCCGCAGGCGTACTCCGGTACGCCGAGGACGGCGGAGGGAGAAGGCGGCGAAGGCGCCGTGCTATGCGCGGCCGGAAACAAGCTAAGGCGTGTACCAGATCGGACTCGTATACGCGCGATCCTGCGTCGTCATCGGGACCTCGTCCGGCATTTCGACGCCGAACGCCTTCGCGTCGTAGGCGGTCCAGCGGGGCTTGGGGATCTCGATGACGCGGACGTAGTAGAAGGCGCGCTCGTCGGCGTCGAAATCGGGGTCCTTCCAGAAGGCGGTGAGGGAGTTGGCGCCGATCGTGTTGGTCCAGGTCGCGTTCTCCACGTCGACGGTGGAACCGACGCCGTCCTTCGCGCGGCCCTTGCGGTCGATGCGGCGATCGCCCGCGACGGCGACGTCGTAGATGCGCTCCTGCTTGCGGCCGCGTCCATCGACCCAGCCCTTCACGATCTGCACCCGGTCGAGGTTCGCGCCTTCCGGGTCGCGAAGGGCTGCGATGAGAAACGTCGGCGCCTTGCGCCAGCCCCTGGCCTTGGCGCGGTCGGCCGCGGTCAGGTCCCCGCCCATCGGCACGCCCTTCGCGTAGCCGAGCTTCGCGAGATCCGGCGTCGCCTCGTCGCCTTCTTCGAAGCCGAAGCTGCCGAAGAAGCGCACGGTCATGCGCGGCCCGGTCGTGGCGTAGGTCTCGCGTCGTCGCATTGCGTCGAAGATCGCGGCGCGGGTGTTCTCAGTCGCCCAGACGGCGGCGTAGCCCGATGCCGCCATCTCCCACTCGTACCACTGCACGGCGTCGGTCGCGCTCGCGAAGGCGTCGAGCACTTCGCTCGACATGTCCGAAGAATCGACTGAGCCCTCCGGCGGCTCGGGGAAGAGCGGCGTCTTCCAGCGCTCGGGCGCGGCCTCCGTTCGCGTCGACTTGCCCCAGAAGTTGTCCTCGCCCGCGGTCGCGAGCCCCGTGTGGGCATCGGTACTCCCGATCAGGCCGAACTTGAAGGGGTTCACGCCGACGTCGGCTTCGAGAACGAGTCCGTTCTTGAGCGCGGGGCGCGCGTACTCGAACTCGTAGTAGGCGTCCTCGTGACCCGCGAGACCGAGGGCGCCGCGGTCCCAGGTCTCGTAATCCGCAAACTCGTCGTTCGGCGACAGGAACGGGTGCGCCTCGCTGTCGCCCTTGTACTGGGTCACCTCGACGAGCGGCTCGCGTCGCGCACGCTCCTCGGCGTAGGCCCGCGTGAGCGCTGCCCCCTCGGAATCCTTCAGGGCGAACATCAGCCCGCCGCTCACGTTCGAGTTGTGCGGGATCGCGAGCACGCGGCCGCCGGTCTTCGCCTCGTACTCGCCCATCCACGCCCAGAGCGACTCGGGCGTCGGATCCTTGACCGAGCTGGTCGGAACGACCTGCCCGGCGCGGCTCGCGTCGTCGGCGATGATCACGTTGCGGTGGAGGTTCTTTCCGCCGGGCGTCGACGTCCACTCGTAGCCGATGAAGGCGGTGAACTTCCCGGGCTCGTTCCAGCGGTCGGCGTTCGCGACGACGCGACTCCAGTTCGTCTCCTCGACTTCGTCGCTGCGGATCGCGTCGACACCCCGCAAGAGCGCGACGCCGAACTCGGCGAAGACCTTCATGTGCTCCCCGTTCTTCCGCCACTTCGACCAGCGCCGCCCGGTCTCTGTCGCGAGCAGGACCGGATCGTCCTGGTCGAGCATGTTCATCACACCGAGGTATTCGGCGTGGTCGGAGACCAGGAAGAAGTCGAGGGGTCGCTTCAGGCGAACGGGCTGGCCGTTGTGGGCCGTGACCGTCTCGCCGCGCGCGAAGCGATAGACCTCGTCGGGGCCGATCCGGCGATTGCCCATGTTGCCCGCGTCCGCGGACCAGGACGAATGGACGTGGGTATCCCCGAAGTAGACGTTTCGCGGGAAGTCCTCGCCGCTGTAGGGCGAGTAGTCTTCGGCGCTCGCCTCGGCCGCGAGCGAGAGAACGCCAGCGGCCAGCACGAGAACGAAGAAGCGAGACGGCGACATCGAGATCCTCCTACCGCGAGTCGGGGTCGGGCGATGTTACCCTCTTCGCGACGCCGAGGGTGAAGCCCGTGACGGCGTTCGGAGGAGTCCCCGAGTGATCGTGCGCGTCCAGGAAGACGGAACCCTCGCCCTCGACGACGCGGACACGTTCACCGCGTTCTCCGCCCACGCGCCCGGCCGCGACGCCCCCGCGATCGCCGCGGCGTTCGGGACCGACGGCGAGATGCGCGACGACGATCACGTCTGGATCTCGATCGCCCGCCTACACGAACTCGGCGAAGTGCACGGAAGCGACGGCTGGCGCGAGGGATGCGACGGCATGATCGCGTTCGCGACGAGCAAGGGCTGGGTCGACGAGGCGAAGGGCCTCGTCCGCGCGCACATCGATCGCTGACCGGGCCGGCCGCCTAGAAGATCTCGTGTTCCTCGGTCAGGAACACGTGGCAGTTCGGCAGGTCGAGGAATTTCGCCTCGTCCTCGAGGAGCGCTTTGCCCCCCGCGATCGCCGCTTCGCCGCCATCGCCACCGACCGATTCGAGATCGTCGAACCAGACCTCGGTGATGCCGTCGAAGGGCGGGAGCGCGCCCCGGGAGTTCGTGAGCGGCGCGCTCACGTCGTCCGGGAGCGAGTGGCTCTGGACGTAGCGCTTCATCATCGGGAGGTCCGACTCCTTGATCCGCTTGACGAGCGGTCCGTGCACGTCCTTCCAACGCTCGAAGAACTCCTCGCGCGTGTACTCGGGCTTTCGACGACAACAGAAGACGAGCTTGATCATCGCGTTCTCCTTCGGTGCTAGGCGTGGATGACGGCGCCGCCGTCGACATGGATCGTCTGCCCGCTCATGAACCCGGAATCCGGACCGGCGAGGAAGACCGCGACGCGACCGATGTCGCTCTCCGTGTCGCCGTATCGACCGAGGGGCACCGCGGCCAGCGACTGCTCCGCGAGCTCGGGATTCTCCGCGCGGAAGCGCTCCGTCGCTTCGGTCGAGGCCGTCGGGCAGATCACGTTCACGTGGATGCCGTCCGGCCCCCACTCCTTGGCAGCGATCCCGCTCATCGCCCGGAGCGCCTCCTTCGCGGCGCTGTAGATCATGAACCCGGGCACGCGCTCGGTCCCCGCCATCGAACAGATGTTGATCACGCGTCCGTCGCCGCTCGCCTTGAGATGCGGATGGCAGCGCTGCATGAACCAGAAGCTGCCCCAGACCTCGACGCCGAGCTGGAGCTCGACCTGGTCGTCGGTGTGTTCGAGGAAGGTGCGGAACGCCGAGTCCGGTCGCGCGCCGGTCGCGCAGTTCACCAGGACGTCGACGCCGCCGAATTCGGCGACGGCGCGGTCGACCGTCGCCTCGACCGCGGACTTCTCCGTCACGTCGCATTCGACCCAGAGCGCCGAACAACCGAGCTCGCGGATCTCCTTCTCGGTCGCCGGGCCGGTCGTCGTATCGATCTCCGCGATCACGACGTTCGCGCCCTCCTTCGCCAGCGCGAGGGAGATCCCGCGGCCGACGCCGCGGGCGCCGCCGGTCACGATCGCGGTCTTGCCATCGAGCACACCCATTCCGATTTCCTCCATGCGCGCGGACTCAGCCGAGCTTCGCGATCACCTGGTCCCTGAAGCGCGCGAGCTCGTCGGGCAGCGCCCCGTCGAGCTCGCCCTTCGGCGGCAACACGACGACCCGCTCCGCCCCGAGCTCCGCGCACGACTCCGCCGTCTCGAGGGCGGTCTTCGCATCGCTGGTACTCGTGAGTGTCAGACTAACGGCGTCCCGCGATCGCCCGGCCGCCTCCGCGGACTCCATCACGATCGGCCAGAGCCGCGCGAGCTCGTCGGTGTCGGGGCCGCGCGTCGACCAGTGCGGATAGAACTCGTCGCCGTAGGTGCCGGCGCGCCGGGCCGCGGCCTCGCTGTGGCCGCCGACCATGATCGGTACGCCGCCTTCCTGCGCGGGCTTCGGATTGCTGATCACGGCCTGGAAGTCGAAGTAGTCGCCGGTGTACGACGACACGTCCTCGTTCCAGAGCACACGCAGGATCTCGAGCCACTCGTTCGCGCGCTTGCCGCGATCGGTGAAGTCCTGCCGGAGGTCCTCGACCTCCTCCTTCACCCAGCCGACGCCCACACCGAGCGTGACGCGCCCCTTCGCGTACTGGTCGAGGGTCGCGATCTCCTTCGCGAGGATGATCGGGTGGCGCTGCGGAAGGATCAGCATCGACGTCCCGATCCGGATCCTCTCGGTCACCGACGCGATCAACATCATCATGATGAGCGGGTCGGGCATGTTCGAGTCCGCCGGCAGGGGCGTCCGCCCGGTCGTCTTGTACGGATACCGCGAGTCGTACTCGGCGTGCATGACGGTGTGGTCGATCGTCCAGATCGACTCGAAACCCATCTCTTCGACGAGCTGCGAATAACGCACGACGAAATCGGGATCCCCGATCGGTCCCATCTGCGGCGGCGGGATCCGGATTCCGAAGTTCATACGTGTCTCCTCTCCAGCGCAGCGCGGCGCCGCGGCTCAGAACCCCGCGAGGCGCTCCCACGTGTCGGTGATGTCGGGGAATTCGAGGGCGAGCTCGGCCTCGAGACCGTCCTCGATGTCCCGGCCCTCCTGCGCGAGGGCGTAGAGGCGCTTCATCGCCGCGACCGCGGGCCGCGAGTTCGCGGCGATCGCCGCGGCCCGCTCGGCCACGAGCGCGTCGAGGGCGTCTTTGTCCTTCACGCTCTCGTTCGCGAGGCCGAGGCTCGCCGCTTCCGGGCCGAGCACCGTGCGGGCGGTGTAGGAGAGCTCCTTGGCGCGCCGGACGCCGACCGCCTGCGCGAGGGTCTGGCTCATGCCCCAGGTCGGCCGCAGCCCGAACTTCGCGTGGGTGTCCCCGAACTTCGTGTCGTTCGTCGTGAAGACGAAGTCGCAGTGGAGCGCGATCTCGAGCGCGCCCGTGAAACAGGCGCCATGGACCTTCGCGATCACCGGGATCGGCGCGTTGCGGATCGCGAGATAGGCGCGGCGCGCCGGGGCGTCGAACACGTCGCCGATCTTGCCGGCCTCGGGGTCGATGCCCTGGAGCACTTTGAGGTCGACGCCCGCCGAGAACGCCCGGCCGGCGCCTTCGAGCACGATCACCGCGACGTCGTCCCGGGCCCCGGCCGCCTCCACCAGCTCCGCGATGCCCGTGAGCATCTCCGGCCGGAAGGAGTTCAGCGCGTCGGGCCGGTTCAGCCGGATCGTGAGCACGCGTTCGGTGTGCTCGACTTCGAGCAGGTCGGTGTTCGTCGAGAGGTCGCTCGCCATCTCGGTTCGGTAGCAGATGCGCATCTGAGGCGTCAGGGGCCTCAGAGGCGCGGGGGGAGCGTCATTCGCCGTCGGAGGTCGCTTCCGGCTCGGTGCGGCTGGCCTGTTGCGCACGCTGCTCGACGAACTCGTCGGCTGCGCGACGGCGCGACGCGAGTCGATTCGCGTGCACGCGCTCGCGCGCTGCGCTCGCCTTCTTGCCGAGCGCAGCGACCGCCGCTTCCGCCGTCGCGGTCGGCAGCTTGATCGGACCGACCTCCACACCTTCGCGCAGTCCGGGCACGCTCTTCCGCATGCCCGGCGTGTTGGTCGGCCCGGGCACGAACGAGAGCACGTCGACGTCGAACTCCTTCAGCTCGTACCAGAGGCTCTCGCCCAGCACGAGATCGAAGGCCTTGGTCGCGGCGTAGTTCGCGTAGCCGGGCGACCCCTGGAGCGCGGTCCCCGATGCGATCAACACCAGACCGCCGCGGCGGCGCTCGCGCATCGCGCGACCGAAGTGATGGGTCAGGGCCGTCACCGCCTGACAGTTGATGTCGACCGCGCGCTGCAGCTCTTCGAGGGAGGCATCGAGGAACGGACCTTCGAGGCCGAGGGCCGCGTTGGAGATCACGAGACCGACCTCGATCTGCGCGCGCTGGATCACGGCGTCGACGCCGCCCAGAAAATCACGTCGCGACAGATCGGACGGGAGCGCCCAGGTCGAGACTTCGTAGGTCTCGGCAACCTCCCGCGCAGCGACGTCGAGCGCCTCTTCCTGCACGTCGAGCATCACGACCGAGAGTCCGCGCGCCGCGACCGAGTCCGCGAAGGCGCGACCGATCCCCTGCGCCGCGCCGGTCACGAGGGCCGCCGGTCCGTACCGCTCACGGAAGTCCCGCGCCTTCTTGGCGCCGACCTTGATCGGCTTCGGCGCGTCCGCGCCCTCCGGAGCATCACCTGCACTCATTCTTCGGCCAATCTCTCGGCGCGATCGATGATCTCGGTCGCCGAGCGTTCGAGGACGACGCCACCATCGACCGGCAGGATGCGCGCGGTCACATAGTCGGCGGCGGGACTGCAGAGATAGAGCGCGGCGAGCGCGATGTCCCGGGGCTCGCCGAGGCGCGCCCGGGGCGTCCAGGCCGAGAGCTTCTCGCCGATCCCGGGATTCCGCGCCAGGAGGTTCTCGCGCATGTTCTCGGTCGTGACGGCGCCGACCCGGATCGCGTTCACGCGAACCTCCGGCGCGAACTCCATCGCCATCATCCGCGTCATCTGTTCGAGCGCCGCCTTCGCCCCGCCGTAGGGGATCGAGCCGATGTTCGCGGCACGAGAAAACCCGGAGGAGACGTTCACGACGGCGCCGTCGCCGCGTGCGCGCATGTGCGGCGCGACGGCCCGGGTCAGGTAGAAAGGTGCGCGGAAGTTGAGGCCGATCGCGGCCTCGAAGTGCTCGTCCTGCCCGTATTTCGTCGGGATGTGGCCGCCGCCGCCGGCGTTGTTCACGAGCAGGTCGACGCCACCGAAACGCTCGACGGCCGCGGCGACGACGCGATCCCCTGCCGTCGAATCCGTGAGATCGCAGGCAACGGCGAGTCCCTCGCCCCCGGCGGCCTCGATCGCGCCGACCGTCGCCTCGATCTGCTGCGCCGTCCGCGCGACGCACACGACCTTCGCGCCGACTTCGGCGAAGACGCGCGCGGTCTCGGCACCGATCCCACGGCCCGAGCCCGTCACGATCGCCACACGCCCGTCGAGCCGGAACGCGTCCAGTACGGAGCCGGCGGGGCTTGTCGTCGCTTCGCTCATGCGGCCCCCGGCAGCGCTCCGCTAGGCGGAGGCGCTCTCTCCTCGAGGCGCGGTCTCGTCGTCGCCGCTCCCCTCGTCCCATCCGAAGCGGTCGAAGAGGACGCCCAGGCGGTCACGGATCGCGTCCGCCTCGAGCCCGAACTCCTCGAGACTGTACTCGTGGTTCGTCTTGTGATCGCGTTCGCGCTTGCCCTGCTTCGCGAGCTCCGCGCGGAACTCGTCGGAGAGCGGAAGGTCGAGGTCGCGGTAGATGCCCGCGATCGTCGCCGCGGGGTCCGCGGTGAGATCGCGATAGTCGACGACGGCGCCGCGCGTCTCGGCGTGCGCTTCGAGCGTCTCGAGTGGGTGCATGTAGTCGTGGAAGGACTGGTCGACGAGCACCTGAAGCGTTCGGCGCTGTTTTTCGTCGTCCCAGTCGAGCGCCTTCCACCCGCCGCGCATCAGCTTGAGCAGGCTCGGGATCGTCTCGTGGGGATTGCGGATGTTCACGATCACCCGACAGTCGGGGAACGCCTCGATCAGCGACTCGACCCGACCGGAGTACATCGGGTTCTTCGCGAGGTGGATCTTGTCCGTGCCGTTCAGGACCAGCTGCCGCTTGATCACTTCGCGGTAGAAGTCGGTGTGCCGCTTGCGGCGCTCTGCGGGCCACTCGTTCATCCAGTAGAAGTCGAGCTCGCCCATGTAGGGCATCTTCGTGATCCAGAAGCCCGACGCCATCGACCAGTAGAGGGAGATGTCGTCCTCTTCGAACATCGTGAGGCCCATCGCGTGGGCCCCGCGCATCCGCCCGTACCGCCACTCCTCCCACGCCGCGACCTGACCGGCGAGGAGCCCGCGCCACTTCTCGCGATCGATCTCCGCGACCCAACGGATGAACTTCTTCTGGATCAGCGACGGGAAGTACATCTCGTAGAGCATCAGCGAGCTGAAGCGCCCCGAGTCCTGGCTGAGCAGGCGATGGGTCAGCGTCGTGCCGCTGCGGGCGTGGCCGACCATGAAGATCGGGGCCTTCACTTCGACGTTCCGGAGCTCCGGATAGAAGACGCGGTCGAGCAGGAAGCAGATCGCGTGGAAGGTCGAGATGATCGGCGTCCCGACGAGCAGGACGGCCAGGTACCAGCGCCGCGCGCGCGGGACCTTCTCGTTCCACGCGAGGCGGATCATCTTGAAATAGTTGGAGAAATCGAAGAGGAAGAACATGTCGGGGGACCCGTTCGCGAAGCCTCGTTGGTAGACGATCGCCTCGGGCGTGGCAATCGAGACGGCGGGCCCGGGACGAGGTCATGCGTCACACTCCGCCCCGGAGGCGAATCGTGGCCGCGCACTCGAACAAGCTCGTGATCTATGCCGCGCTCGCGGGCAACCTCTCGATCGCGATCGCCAAGTCCGCCAGCGCTGCGCTCACCGGCAGCTCCGCGATGTTCAGCGAAGCGATCCACTCGTTCGTCGACACCGGCAACCAGACGCTTCTGCTGCTCGGTCTGCGTCGCGCGAGCCGCCCGGCCGACGCGCGGCACCCCTTCGGCTACGGGCGCGAGATCTACTTCTGGGCTTTCGTCGTCGCGATCGTGATCTTCGCGGTCGGCGCCGGCGTGTCGATCTACGAAGGCGTGCACAAGATCCAGGAGCCGACGCCCGTCCAGAACGCCCACTGGAACTACGTGATCCTGGGCTTCGCCTTCGTCGTCGAAGGCGGCGCCTGGCTGATCGCGTGGCGTGCGTTCGACTCGACCCGTGGCAAGCGATCGATGCTGGCGGCGGTCCGCGCGAGCAAGGACCCCTCCGTCTTCACGGTCCTGCTCGAGGACAGCGCCGCGATGCTCGGCATCGTCGTCGCCTTCCTCGGCATCTATCTCTCCCAGGCGCTCGACCTGCCCGTTCTCGACGGCGTCGCGTCGGTCCTGATCGGCACGATTCTCGCCGGCGCGGCGATCGTCCTCGCACAGGAGACGAAGGCGCTGCTGATCGGCGAGAGCGCGGATCCGGAGATCATCGAAGAGATCAAGCAGGTGCTCGGCGGGCGCTCGGCGATCGAGCGTGTGAACGAGATCCTGTCGATGCACCAGGGGCCCGAGGACATCCTCGTGAACGTGAGCGTCGAGTTCCGCGACGGCCTCGCCCTCGGCGAGGTCGAGCGCCACATCACCGAGATCGAGCGCGAGATCAAGGCGCGCATCCCCGACGCGCGCCGCATCTTCATCGAGGCCCAGGCAACGGCGGACCACCTGCGGGACCGCGCGGTCTACGGCGACGGTGGGGACCCGAACGTCGGCGCATAGAGCGCGCGGCCCGAGCCCGTCCGCGCCGACGGCAGGACTCGCCGTTCCGTTCCAGTCGCCCCACGCAGCGATCGACCCGCCTAGAATCGGGACCCCGTCGTGCGCCGGAGCCCTCCTCCGATCGAACGCGCGGCACGAGGAACGGACGATGCAGGACTTGAACGGAAAGGTCGCCGTCGTGACCGGCGGCGCGAGCGGGATCGGACGCGCGATGGCGGATCGCTTCGCAGCCGCAGGAATGAAGATCGTCCTCGCGGACATCGAGCGCGCGCCCCTCGAGGCGGCGGCGAAGGAGATCCGTGAGAGCGGCGCCGAGGTCGTCGCGAGCCTGACCGACGTGACGGACGAGTCCGCGGTCGAGGCGCTGCTGCAGACGACCCTCGACGCGTACGGCGCGGCCCACGTCGTCTGCAACAACGCCGGAGTCGCCGCGGGCGGACCGATCTGGGAGATGACGACGTCCGATTGGGAGTTCACCCTCGGCGCGAACCTCTGGGGCGTGATCTACGGCGTCAAGGTCTTCGCGCCGACGCTGCTCGAACAGAACGAGGGTTACTTCGTGAACACCGCGTCGATGGCCGGGCTCGTGTGCGGCGGGAACATGTCTGCGTACAACGTCTCGAAATTCGGCGTCGTCGCGCTGTCCGAGACACTCTTCCAGGACCTGCGCGCGGCCGAGTCGCAGGTCGGTGTGTCGGTCCTGTGTCCCGCGTTCGTGCACACGAAGATCTGGGACTCGGAGCGCAACCGCCCCGAGGCGCTGCGCAAGAAGCGGACCGAGGAAGAGGCGCAGGCGCGGGCCGAGGGGCGCGAGATCCTGCGCGCGGTGATCGAGAATGCGATGCCGGCGCCGAAGGTCGCGGACGCCGTCCACGACGCGATCCTCGCGAACCAGCTCTACATCCTGACCCACGAGTCGTCGTATCCCGCGATCGAGGCGCGCATGCGCAACATCCTCGACGGCACGAACCCGGCGCCGCCGCTCGGCGATCTCGAGAGCCTGAAGCGTTAGTCGCGCCAGACGAGGAGGACAATCCAATGTCGAACGAGCCGCGCGTCGTCGCCGACGGCCTGATCTTTCCGGAGGGTCCGCGCTGGCACGAAGGCGCGTTCTACTTCTCCGACATGCACGCGCACCAGGTGCTGCGGCTCGAAGCGGACGGCAGCCGGAGCGTCGTCGCGGAGGTGCCGACCTGCCCCTCCGGTCTCGGCTGGGATCCGCTTGGGAGGCTGCTCATCGTCTCGATGGAGGACCACCGCCTGCTCCGACAGGAAGCGGACGGCCGCCTCGCGCCGATCGCCGAGTTCGCGCATCTGGCGACGCACCTCTCGAACGACATGGTCGTCGACGCCCAGGGCCGCGCCTACATCGGCAACTTCGGCTTCGACCTGCACGGCGGCGGCAAACCCGCGAAGACGAACCTCGTGCTCGCCCTTCCGGACGGAACCGTCGCGGAGGCGGCGAACGAGCTGTCGTTCCCGAACGGAACGGTGATCACGCCGGACGGTCGCACCCTCGTCGTCGGCGAGAGCTTCGGCGCCTGCCTCACGGCCTTCGAGATCTCCGACGACGGCACGCTCTCGAATCGGCGCGTGTGGGCACAGCTGGAGGGCGCCGTCCCGGACGGGATCTGCCTCGACGCGGAAGGTGCGATCTGGGTCGCCTCGCCCGTGAGCGGCGAGGTCCTGCGAGTCCGTGAAGGGGGCGAGGTGGCGGACCGGCGCTCGGTCGAGCACGAGGCCTTCGCCTGCATGCTCGGCGGCGACGACGGCAAGACCCTCTTCGTCTGCACCGGCAAGACCTCGGATCCGGCGGAGGCCAAGGCCGAACGATCGGGTCGGATCGTGGCCTTCGACGTCGAGGTCCCCCACGCTGGCCTGCCCTGAGCCGCGGCTTCGAGCGCTCTCCCAAGCTCCTGAGCGGCCCCTTGCGGCCGACTTAGTCGATCGTATAATTCGACCATGAGCCCGGAATCCGGAAACGACTACGACGTCTCGATCGTCGGCTACGGCCCCGTCGGCGCATCCCTCGCCCTCTTCCTCGCGCGCTCGGGCCTGCGGGTGTCGATCCACGATCGATCGATGGAGCTCTACGACCTGCCGCGGGCCGTCGGACTCGATGGCGAGTCCCTGCGCGCCTACCAGTCGATCGGCCTCGGGGAGCTCGTTCACGGGGTCGTCCAGGCGCCGCGCGAAGGCGACGCCCTCTGGTTTACCGACTCGAAGCGCAACCAGCTCTTCGGGTTGGAGAATGCACAGGGCATGGGGCACAACGGCTGGCGTGACCTCAGCTTCTTCGATCAGCCCGAGCTCGAGGCCTGCTTGCGCGACGTGATCGCAGGCGAGGATCGAATCGACGTCTTCGTCGGCGAGGAGGCGACCGCGCTCCGAGAGGTCGGCGATCGCGTCGAACTCGACCTGCGTCGACTAGCGGACGGGGCGGAGCGGACCGTCCGCGCGAGTTGGCTCGTCGGCTGCGACGGTGCGTCGAGTTTCGTGCGCCGAACCCTCGACATTCCCTGGACGAGTCTCGGCTACGACCAGGACTGGCTGGTGATCGACATTCTGATCGGACCGGAAGCGAACCTGCCCCTCGCGACCATGCAGGTCTGCGATCCCGAGCGGCTCACGACCTACGTCTGCGTCAAGGACCCGAACCGCAGGTGGGAGTTCCAGCTTCAGCCGGGCGAGACACGGGACGAGATGGTCCGACCGGAGACGATCGACCGTCTGCTCGAGAGCTGGCTCCCGAAGGACCACTACACGATCCGGCGCGCGGCGGTCTATCAGTTCCACGCCGCGACCGCGGAGCGCTGGCGGGAAGGCCGCGTGCTGCTCGCCGGGGACGCGGCGCACCAGACGCCGCCCTTTCTCGGGCAGGGCCTCAACAGCGGCATTCGGGACGCGTTCAACCTGGGGTGGAAGCTCGCGATGGTCCACGAAGGACGCTGCGACGCGCGCTTCCTGGACACCTACTTCGAGGAACGCGACGACCACGCGCGCACCCTCGTCGACGGCGCGTGCGACATCGGCAAGCTGATGGAGACCCTCGCTGCACGCGAGGCCGGTCGCCCGGAGCCGCATCCCGGCTGGGCGCCCTCCGTCGCCGTCGACGAAGGCGGCATCCGCCTACCGATCCACGGCGGCGCGACTCTCGGGGCGCAGACCGCGGACGGAATCCCGATCGGCGAGACCTTGCGGCAACCCGAGTGGCGCCCGCGCGGGAGCGGCGACGCGAGCGAGAAGCTCGACGAGGCCGCCGGACGCGGCTTCGCGCTGGTCGGTCGAAGCGCCGAGGACGTGGCGCTCGACGACGACGCCCGATCGATCGCGGAGCGTATGGGCGTCCGGTGTCTGGCACTCGACGCGTACGACGTGACCGAAGGCAGCCTCGACCACGTGTTCGCAAACCGCGCCGCCGTACTGATGCGCCCCGACCGCTACGTGTTCGGCGTGACCGACGAAGAAGCGACCGCGAGCGAGCTGGTTCGGCTCGCCGCGGAAAAGATCGCGCTCGTTCGCGACTGAAGGCCTAAGAGAGCCCGAGCACCTTGCGCGTCGCCTCGCGCGTCTTGCGCGCCATCTCGACCGGCCCTTCCTGCATCAGGCCGACGTTGAACACCTCGGGCGCCCAGATCGGATCCGCTCCGATCTCGTCGAGCAGGGAGAGCACGTTCGGCCAGTCGACCTCGCCGTCCCCGGGCAGCAGCCGGTTCGTCATCGACTCCATCATCTGGTCCTCGTCGGTGCCCACCGCCGTCGTGTCGTCGAGCTGCACGCAGTGGATGCGATCCCCGGGCACGTGGCGGAGCGTCGCCGGATCGGGACCGCCCGGCTGACGCAGCCAGTGCCAGGTGTCGAAGACGAGACCGATGTTGTCGCCGCCGGCTTCCTGCACGAGCTCCCACGCGGCCTTGATCGTCGGCAGGCCACACCAGGGGAGCCACTCGATGCAGACCTTCATGCCGCGGTCGGCGCCCATCTTGCCTAGCAGCGAGAGGCCCTTCGCCGCGGCGGCGCGGTCGATCTTCGGCCCCATCACGACGCCCGCGACGACCTTGGCGCCATAGAAGCTCGCCACGTCGAAGGTCGAGCCGCACTGTTCCCGGATCGCGGACTCGTCGCCGCCTTCCCAGCCGATCAACGACTCGACGACCGGGACCGACAGGCCGCGATCGTCGTGCCATGTCTTCACCTCTTCCGGGCTCGCGCCGGCGCCGACGGCGGCGAGGTGGTGGAACGCCCAGAGCGACACGCCGCCCCAGCCGGCATCCGCGGCGGCGTCGACGATCGACTTCACCTGCTCGGCGGAGACGTCCATCGCGCCGCCGACGAGGGGCGCATTGCAGAGGATGAGGTTTTCTTCGCGGACGGGGCTCATGACGGGTCTCCTGGTCATCACGTAGGCGTTACGGGCGCTCGCCGGCAATCCGAGCAAGCGCTCGATTCTAGCGAGCCGGAACGGGTAAGCTTCCCCCATGCCCTCCTCCCTCGATCGACGTGCGTTCCTCCGCAACGGAGGCGCCCTGCTCGGCGCCGCCTCCCTCGGTCTCGGCGCCTTCGGCTGTGCCGACCGCAAGCCCTACACCGAAGCGGACCGCGCGCTGATGGCGAAGCAGCGCCTCGACGAAGCGAACGCGTCGGGCAACGGCCCCTTCGGTCCGCAGCGCTATCGCGGGTACCAGGGCCTGGCCGAGCTGCCCTGGTACGAGCTCGACGGCGCGAGCACCCTCCGAATGGTCGACGACAGCGTGTCCCAGGCGATCGACTTCCACTGCCACCTCGGCATGTCGATGCTCTTCGAGCCGCGCCTCGACCTGACCGCGCGCACCGACCGCGTGCAACACCTGCTCGACTGCGACGGCGAAGAGCCGCCCTGCGAGCTCGACCTCGACGTCTACATCAACGCGAACTTCTCGGACGAAGCACTCCACGACCTGCCCGGCAAGACGATCACCCAGGGACTCTGGGGCAACGAAGTCGTGCGCACGCACACGATCCCGAACCTGCTCGACGAGATGGACGCGACGAAGATCGCGAGCGCGGTCCTGCTCCCGATCGTGTTCGACCTGCCCTGGGGCGACGACGTCGAGGAGAACTGGCGATGCGGTCTCGAGGCGACCGGCGCCGGCGATCGCCTCTGGCTCGGCACCTCCGTCCATCCGACCCAGCGCGACAAGATCGCGTGTCTCGAAGCAGCGGCCGCGGCGGGCATGCGGGTCGTGAAGATGCATCCCACGATGCAGGCGTTCCATCCGGACTCGGAGGAGGCGATGGAGGTCTACGAGGCCGCCGAGCGACTCGGCCTCGTGATCTTCTTCCACGGCGGGCGCGCGGGGATCGAGCCGGAGTCGCGACAAGGTTATGCGATGCCGCGCCATTACGAGGGCGCGGTGTCGGCCTTCCCGAAGCTCCGGTTCGTGATGGGACACGGCGGGGCGAGGGACAACGCGGCGATGCTCGAGCTCGCGCTGCGACACGAAAACGTCTGGCTCGGCATCCACGGTCAGGGGATCACCTGGCTCGACACGATGATCCGACGTACCGGCGGCGAGCGCCTGCTCTTCGGGACCGACTGGCCCTTCTATCACCTGGCCGCGACCCAGGCCAAGGTCCTGATCGCGACCGAGGATCCCGAGCGCGCCGAGATCCGCCATGCGATCCTCCGCGGCAACGCCGAGCGGCTGCTCGGCTGATCACCCGCCCCACTCAGCTGGAGACCCCGTTGTCCGACGCCACGCCCGTTCCCGTCGATGGTCATTGCGACCCGCGCTTCGCCGCGGTCCGAGAAACGTTCGAGAAGTGCGTCGCCAAACAAGAGATCGGCGCCTCGATCGCGTTCGCCCTCGATGGCGAGCTCGTCGTCGACCTCTGGGGCGGCTACACGAGCAAGGACCACGCCGAGCCCTGGGGCCCGGACACGATCGCGAACACCTACTCGACCACGAAGGGCATGACTGCATTGATCGCGCATCGCCTCGTCGAGCAGGGCAAGATCGACCTCGACGCACCGGTCGCCGAATACTGGCCGGAGTTCGCGGACGCGGGCAAGCAGGACGTGCCGGTGTCGTGGCTGCTCTGCCACCGCGTCGGGCTCCCCGCCGTTCGCGAGACGCTGCCAGGCGAGACCCTCTACGACTGGGACGCGATGTGCGCCGCGCTCGCGAAGACGGAGCCCTGGTGGACGCCCGGTGAGAAGCACGGCTACCACCCGGTCACCTACGGCTTCCTGGTCGGCGAGGTGATCCGCCGCGTGTCGGGCAAGTCGGTCGGCACGCTCTTCCGTGAGGACGTCGCCGAACCCCTCGGCGCCGACTATCACATCGGCCTGCCCGCGGGCGAGCACGGTCGCGTGTCGGACATGGTCGGCTCGCTCGCGCCGCCGAAGGAGACGAAGCAGACCGGGAGCGACAAGCCGGCCGTTCGCCTGAAGGGACCGATGGCAGACTTCATGCGCGACATGGTCGACCCGACGACGATGGTCGGCGCCGCGTTCAACAACCCGCACATCAAAGCGGGCGCGCACAACACGGCGGCCTGGCGCTCGGCGGAGATCCCCGCGGCCAACGGCCACGGCAACGCGCGCGCCCTCGCCCGCATCTACGGCGCCCTCGCGCGGGGCGGCGAGATCGACGGCGTGCGGCTGCTCGAGCCCGACTCGATCAAGCGCGCACGAACCGAGCAGGTCTCTGGTCCCGACGCGACGCTTGGCCAGATGCCCATGCGCTACGGCCTCGGTTACATGCTTCGCAGCGACTTCATGCCGCTGTCGCCGAGCGAGAACGCGTTCGGGCATCCGGGCGCCGGCGGCTCGATCGGTATGGCCGACCCCGACGCGAAGGTCGGCTTCGGTTTCGTGATGAACAAGATGAGCCAGGGGCTCGTCGGCGGACCGACCGGGTTCGCCGTACTGAAGACCTTCTTCGAGGCGCTCTGAGCGCGTGACGCGCCAGCGCCGCCCGGGAGCAGCGCATGTCCGACGATCCCTCTGTCCGCCTCGCGAGCGGCCAGGCCTGGAGCGACTTCTGCGACCGGCTGAAGCAGGCCGGCGACCTCGTCCTCGAGAACACCCCCGACGACGACTTCGATCGCGCCGAGGGCTATCGCCATCTCGCTCGGCTCACGTCGCACTTCCTGCGCGCCCAGCTCGACGAATCGGATCCGGCGGCGGCGGTGATGTCGACGACGAGCCCGAAGATCGGCCTCGACAACCCCGACTACGTCTATGCCGGTGCGCGACTGTCGCCCGAGTTCAGCTATCGCCTGACCGGGGACCTGAACGACGCGGCGATGCTCGGCATCGGCGTCTTCTCCGGCGCGCTCGGGACGCCGAAGGGCCTCGTCCGCGATGGCTACGTCACGACCAACGAGCTCGAGCTCGACGGCACGCACTTCGAGCTCGTGCTGTCCCGTGAGGAACACCCCGGCAACTGGCTCGCCCTCGGCCCCGAGACGAACGCCCTCAACATCCGGCAGACCGTGCTGCGTCGACGCGAGCAGAAGGCGGCGAGCTTCGAGCTCGTCCGCATCGACGACGGCCCGAAACCCCTGCCGCTCGCGCCTGAGAAGCTCGTCGGCGTGCTCGACCGCGTCGGCGTGACGGTCCCCGCGATCGTCAACCAGTTCCAGGCCTGGCGTGCATCGTTCCAGGAGCACCCGTTCGAGATCCGCGAGATCGACGAGAAGTTCCTCGCCGTTGCCCAGGGCGACCCGAACACGATCTACCTCTACAGCTACTGGGAGCTCGAGGACGACGAGGTCTACACGGTCGTGCTCGAACCTCCGAAGCAGTTCGACTACTGGAACCTCCAGATCGGCAACCACTGGCTCGAGTCGTTCGACTATCTCCACTACGACACGCACGTGAACCACGAGACGGCCGTCGCCGGCCCCGACGGCACGGTCGAGATCCACATCGCCGCCCGGGATCCCGGCAAGCCGAACTGGCTCGACACCGCGGGCCATCGCCGCGGCGGACTCGCGCTGCGCTGGGTCGGGTCGGATACGCCGCCGCCGCTCCCGAAGGTGCGGGTCGAGAAGCGCTGACGCGGGGTCCATCACGCGTTGCCGCCGCCTTCGCGTTGCTATCGTCGATCGATGGCCGAAGACGACGCAAGAGACCACGCCTACGACGAAGACTTCGTTCCCTTCCTCCCCGAGCTGCCGCGGGTCGGCGACTACTCGACAGCGGAGAAGATCCAGGCGATCCGTGAGGAACGCGCCGATGCGTTCGAGCTGATTCCCCAGCGCGACTCGGTCGCCCAGGAGGACCGCACGATCGCGGGCCTCCACGGCGCGCCCGACGTGCCGATCCGGATCTATCGCCCCAAGGCCGAAGCGAGCGCGCCCCGCCCCGGGTTCCTCGAGCTCCATGGCGGCGGCTTCATGTTCGGGACCATCGAGATGATGGACGGCTGGTGCCAGATGATCGCCGAGCGCGTCGACGTCGTCGTCGTCAGCGTCGGCTACCGCCTGGCGCCGGAGGACCCCTTCCCGGCCGGGCTCGAAGATTGTTATGCGGCGCTCCGCTGGATGGCCGACCACACCGAGGAGCTCGGGATCGACCCGGACCGGATCGCGATCGGCGGCCAGAGCGCGGGCGGCGGGATCGCCGCGGGTCTCGCGCTCTACGCCCGCGACCAGGGCGGGCCGTCCATCTGCTACCAGCTGCTCGAGATCCCCGAGATCGACGATCGCCTCGACACACCGTCGATGCTGGCCTTCGACGACACGCCCTTCTGGAACCGCCCGAACGCGGTCCACAGCTGGAAGCACTACCTCGGACCGGACCACTCGGGCGAGCCGTCGATCTACGCCGCGCCGTCGCGCGCGACCGCGAAGGACGTCGCGGGTCTGCCCCCCGCCTACGTCTCGACGATGGAGTTCGACCCGCTCCGGGACGAGGGAATCCGGTACGCGCTCACCCTGCTCGAGGCGGGCGTCTCCGTCGAGCTACACAACTACGCGGGCACCTTCCACGGCTCGGCCTTCCTGCCCCACGCCGAACCCACGCGCCGCAACAACGAAGAGATCGTCACGATCCTTCGACGCCGACTCGGCCGCTCCGAAGAACAGGGAGACTGACCCCATGGCCTTCTCGACCGAAGAGGCGCCCCACCGCTCCGTCGCGCCCATGCTGAAGACCCTCGGCTTCGTGCGCTACGTCGACATCGACGCCGAAGCGCGCCGGGTCGTCGTCGAGTTCGAGTGCCGCCCGGACCACTGCCACTCGGGCAACGTCGCCCAGGGCGGCTTCGTGACGGGCTGGGTCGACAACGCGATGGCGACGGCCGCGATGGTCGGCGCCGGCGAGGGGCGGGTCGCGATGTCCCTCGACGTGAAGGTGTCGTTCTTCCGCGCCGCCAACCCGGGCCCGATCTTCGCCGAGGCGTGGATCGAGCACGGCGGTGGACGGACCGTGTTCGCCGAAGGCTTCCTGCGAACCGTCGACGGCGTCAAGATCGCGAAGGCCACCTCGACGATCGCGCTGCTCAAGCCGCGCGGCGATTAGGCGAGCACGCGCGCCGCGCACGCGAGGATCGCGTCGAGGGAACGCTCGACGTCCTCCGCCTCCGTCGCCCAACACGAGACGCTGATCCGCATCGCGCGTCGCCCGCGCCACTCGGTCGGGCCGCACCAGCAGGTCCCGTCCTCCTGGATCGCACGCACGATCGCGTCGTTCTGTTCATCGCTTCCGAACGACACGACCACCTGGTTGAGCTCGACCTCGTTCAGGATCTCGTAGCCGGCCGATGCGAGCGCCTCTGCGAATCGCGTCGCATGCGCGCAGCCCGCCTCGATCATTGCAGCGACGCCGTTCCGGCCGAGGCTTCGCAGAGCCGCCCAGACCTCGACGCCGCGAGGCCGACGCGACGACTCCGGCGTCGTGTGGAAGGGCTCGCGGGCCCCCTCCGTCGGGAGGTAGGCGGCCGTGAAGGACATCGCGGCGCGCAGCGCCTCGGCGTCACGCACGAACGCGATCCCGCAGTCGTAGGGGACGTTCAGCCACTTGTGTCCGTCGGTCGCCCACGAATCCGCGCCCTCGATGCCTTCCGCGAGCGAGCGAAGCCGCGGGCTCGCCAGGGCCCACAACCCGAACGCGCCATCGACGTGCAGCCACGCGCCTTCCTTCGCACAGGCATCCACCAGCGCCGGGAAGGGATCGAACGCGCCGCTGTTCACGTTGCCCGCCTGGGCGCAGACGATCGTCGCCGGGCCGAAGCGCGGGAGCGCATCGGCCCGCACGCGCCCCTGCGCGCCGGTCGGGAGCACGCGCAGGCGTTCGCGTCCCATGCCGAGCAGCCCGAGCGATTTGCGCACCGTCGGATGCGACTCCTCGGAGACGTAGACGTCGATCGGCGGCGCACCGAAAAGGCCGTCCGCTTCGACGTTCCAGCCGGCGCGCGCGAGCAGGCGATGACGCGCGGCTGCGAGTGCCGAGAAGTTCGCGAGAGTCGCGCCGGTCGTGAACGCTGCTTCGGTGCTGGCGGGCAGACCGAAGAGGTCGCGCAGCCAGACGAGGGCCGCTTCCTCGATCGCCGCGCCCGCCGGCGAGCTCGCTGCGGAGAACGCATTCTGATCCCAGGCACTCGCGAGCCAATGCGCGGCGAGGCTCGCGGGGAGCGCGCCCCCGTTCACGAAGCCGAAGAAGCGCGGTCCCGGACTCGCGACCGTCGCGGGCGAACCGTAGTGGTCGAGGTCAGCCAGGATCTCCTGGGGCGGCACGCCGTCGTCAGGCAGGGGCTCCGCCAGGAATCGGGCGAGCCGCTCGACTGCGAGGGGCTCGCCCCCGACCCGCCGCTCGGGGAGCGCCGCGAGGAACGCGTTCGCTCGGTCCGCGGCATCGCGGATCAGCTTCTCGTCACAGATTGTCCTGTTCTCCATCGATACAATCTCCACTCAATCTCGGATATTGTATGAATACGCCGCCAACTCCCTGCCGGCCAACGGAAATTGTCCCCATGACAATCTGGTCCCCCGAGCTCGTCGAGGACGGTCCGGTCTATCTGGCGATCACGCGCGCCCTCGAGAGCGACATCGCCCGCGGCCGCCTCAGGAGCGGCGACCGGCTCCCCACCCACCGCGATCTCGCCGCCGAGCTCGGGGTGAACGTCGGGACGGTGACCCGCGCGTACGGCGAAGCGCGGCGGCGCGGGCTGATCGAGGGCGAGGTCGGACGTGGCACCTGGGTTCGCGAGCGGGAGCGGTCGGTGCTGTCCCGGGCGGAGCCCGAACGCGAGGACGGCCCGATCGATCTCAGCATCAACGTGCCGACCGCGATGCCCGGACCCGACCTCGCCAGCGCGCTCGAAGCGCTCGCCGCCGAGGACCGCGCGGCGCCTGGCCTGCTCGATGCGCGGACCGCCTATCACGATCCGGCCGGGGATCCGGACCTGCGCCGCGCGGGTGCGCATTGGCTCGCGCGCCTCGGCCTCGACGTGTCCGCCGATCAGCTCGTCGTCTGCGCGGGCGCCCAGCACGCGATCCTGGTCGCCCTTGGCGCGGTGGCCGCACCGGGCGACCTCGTATTAGGCGAGGCGCTCACCTATCCGGGGTTCCTCGCTTCGAGCCGAACCCTCGGCCTGCGCGTGCAGGGCGTCGCGATCGACGAAGACGGCGTCGTACCCGAGGCGCTCGAATCGATCTGCCGCGAGAGTCGACCCCGGGCCCTCTACTGCATGCCGAACCTGCAGAACCCGACCTGCGCCCAGCTTCCGCGCGAGCGCCGCGAGGCGATCGCGGACATCGCCCGTCGCCACGACCTGATGATCGTGCAGGACGAGATCCACGCCGGCCTGGTCGACGACGACCCGACGTCCCTGGCGCGGCTCGCGCCCGAGCGCGTGCTCACCATCGCGAGCCTGTCGAAAACGCTCTCGCCCGGGGTCCGCACGGCGTTCCTGGCCGCACCCGACGAGCTCATCCCACGCCTGGTCGAGGGCGTCTGGGGCTCCGTCTGGATGGCGGCGCCCCTCGGTGGCCTGGTGGCCCAACGCTGGCTCGAGGACGACACCATCGAACGCGTGCTCACCGCGCGACGCGAGGAGCTCACGATTCGTCATGCCCTTGCCGCGAAGGCGCTCCGCGACCTGCCCTTCGCGACCCGCGAGAGCGCCTATCACCTCTGGGTGCCCCTGCCGGAAGGTTGGGACGGTCCCAGCGCGTCGGCCGCGCTCGGGCGCGAGGGCGTGAAGGCGAGTCCCGCCGACGAGTTCCGGATCGAGGGCATGCCCTCGGTCGCAGCGATCCGTCTCTCGCTCTCCGCGACGCGCAGCCGCGCGCGACTGGAGGCCGGACTCGAGATCGTCGCGCGGGTGTTGGGCGCGCGGCCTCTGCGAAGCGCGCTCGTCTGAGCCGTTAGTCCGCCGAGGCCGCCGCTGCTTCTTCCGCGACCGTCGTCCGGACGATCGGCTCGCCCTGGAGCACGACCGCGCGGATCGCTTCGAGCGCTGCGATATCCGCCGTCGGGTCGCCGTCGACGAGCAGCAGGTCCGCGCGCTTGCCGACCGCGACGACGCCGAAGCTCGGGTCGTCGGTCTCCTCGAGGTAGCGCGCCGGGTCGAGGGTCGCGGCGCGAATCGCTTCGGCGGGAGTGAGGCCGGCTTCGACGAGGGTCACGAGCTCGCGATGGAGCGCGGCGCCCGGGAAGACGTTGCTCTGGGTGTCGCTGCCGGCGAGGATCGTCATGCCGGCGTCGTGCAGGCGGCCGACGTTCACGAGCCGGACGCTGCGCGTGTCCTGCATCAGTTCGACCCAGCTCTGGAGCGGTCCCGGGTCGAAGTCTTCCGGGACCGGGTAGAAGGAGTCGAGCTTCTCGGCGGGGACGGACTCGATCTCGAGGCGGGTCCTGATGGGCGGACCGCTGTCCGCACGACCGTAAGCATCGAAGACTTCGCTCGTCGTCACCATCGGGATGCCGAATGCGACGAGTCGGGCGACGTCCGCGTCCGAGAGCGGCTCCTTGTAGACGCCGTGCACCCAGAGCGCGATGCCCGCCTCCGCGGCGTCGATCGCGTCCTCGGTCGTGCCGACGTGCGCGACGGTCCGGATCCCGTGACTGCGAGCGCGCGTGACGACCGAAGCGGCGCGCTCGCGCGTCATGCGCTCGGCACCGAGGGGAATCGCATCGACCACGATCTTGATCGCGTCGGCGCCGTCCCCCGCGATCCGGTCGATCACTTCCGCGACCTCCTCGTCGCTGCCGACGGGAATCGCGAAGTTGTCGATCAACAGCCACGCGATCCATCCCGGCACGAGCGCTTCGATCATCGCGAGGGGATGGCTGTGGGGCGCCGTCACGATCGGCCCGGTCGTGAAGATCTGCGGCCCGAGGATCTCACCGGCCGCCACGCCCGCGCGGCGCTCGGCCCATTCTCCCGAGCCGTCGCCGGGATCGAAGACGGTCGTGACCCCCGCGTACACGTAGCCGCGCAGGTTGATGTCGGGGGTCGGGGGCGTGCCCATCTCCCAGGCGGGCGCGGTCGAGGTCGAGATGTGGCCGTGCATGTCGACGAGGCCGGGAAGAAGCGTCGCCCCGCGGCCATCGATCGTTCGCGCGCCGTCCGCCTCGAGCGCGCCTGCCTTCGCGACCGTCACGATCCGTCCGCCGCTCAACCGCACGTCGGCCGGTGCCCCACGCTCTCCCGTCGCGACGTCGAGCACGCGCGCGCCCCGGATCAAGACGTCCGCGCCGCGATCCGTCGGCCAGTCGACGAGCTTCGGGCCCGAAGGCGTCCCGCAGCCGAGCGCGAGCGCGAGCGCGGCGAACAAGAGAAGGGTGAGACGCGCGAATCGCATGGGAGCCTCCGAGGGAGTGCTGGGGTCGGGTGCCGGGGTCAGATGTCGCCGTTCAGGAATTGCAGGAGCAGCTCGTTCGTTCGCTCCGGTGCTTCCTCCGGAATGAAGTGACCACATTGCGCGCCGCGCGTGCGCAGGTCCGGGAAGTGGTGCGCGAACGAATCCGCATACGCATTGCCGGACGGAATGTAGTCGTCCGGCGGGAGCGCGCCGTCTTCGAAGGCCTGGGGCACGAGGAAGGGGCTGAACACGTACATCGTCGGCGCGTCGTAGGTGAGGTGCCAATCCTCCGGCGCGAACACCATGAAGTTGTCCGCCCACTCCGGATGTCCGAAGAGCAGGTTCTCGTGATGCCACATGTCGGCGATCTGCTTGCTCGTCCGGAACTCGAAGCGCTTCCCGCCTGGCGCGCTCTCGTCCGGGCTCGCGACGTGGAAGGGCAGGCAGTGGCGGTAGTACTCGATCGCGTGGAACCACGATCCGGGATTCGAGAACGCTTCGACGTAGTGCTTCACGTCCTCTTCGGACCAGAACTGTGTCGGGTCCCAGTCGGCGAGCGCCGCCGAGCCTTCGGAGCCTTCGACCGCAGCCCAGGGTGATTCCGGCGGACCGCCGTAGGGACCGGGAATGCCCGCGAAGGTCGAGCGGATGAAATCCGCGTGGTGCTTCTCCCAGAACCGCTCCGCATCGGGCTCGGCCTTGAACCAGTAGCCATGGATGCCCCACGTGATCCAGACCGAGACGAGGGTGTCGAGGAGCGCGAGGCGGCTGAAGCGATCCGGGTACTTGAGCGCCGCGGACGAGGCGACGATCCCGCCCCAGTCGTGGCCGACCAGGCGCGCGCGCTCGATGCCGAGGGCGTCCATGAAGTCGATCACGTCGCGAGCGAGGATTGACCTATCGAGGCGGACTCGCGGCTTGTCTGTTCCGCCGTAGCCGCGGGTGTCCGGCGCATAGCACTTGAAGCGCTCGCCGAGCACCGGCAACTGATGCCGCCACATGTGTGATGTCTGGGGGAATCCGTGGAGCAGGATGACCGGGTCCTCCCCGGGCCGATCCTCTCCACACTCGAGTGTGTGGAAGCGGAGGCTGCGGGACTGGACGTCGCGGGAACGGATCGGCGGAGTCGACGTGGGTGTGGGCATTGGTAGATCCTGCCCCCTCAGCCCGGCGGACTCAAGAGCCCGTAGGCATGAGAGAGGGCAGGACCCCCTTTCGAACCGTGCGTGCGGATTTCCCGCACACGGCTCACCGATGATCTC
>Ga0114932_10000046_pt1 | contig 125007 bp, 116 predicted proteins | sample 2SBtaG_2_FD_87286 | JGI IMG/M metagenome (GOLD analysis project Ga0114932, IMG submission 87286) | Deep subsurface microbial communities from Kolumbo volcano to uncover new lineages of life (NeLLi) - 2SBTROV12_ACTIVE470 metaG | ecosystem: Environmental > Aquatic > Marine > Volcanic ...
CAACGCGAGCCCGAGAGCACGCGCCTGGTGGCGCGAACGGCAGCCGTGCGCCTACGATCGGCGGGCGATCGAAAGTCCCCGACGGGGCGGTCGGCAAGTGTTAAACGCTTGTTCGAGGACTAGAGAGCCTTCTGGACAGGCATGTGTGACACAGATGGCTTTCGACGCAAGCGACGGCTCGTCGCAGTCGGCCCAGGCGCAGAGTTCGTCCGAAAGACCACCGGCTTCTCTAACGAGCACCTCTAGATCCGCAGAATCGATGCACTCCTCGCCGCTGTAGCTGTAGTCAGAGAGCGGAAATACGCTCTTGACGCGCGAGATGATTTCACGTCGCCGACCATGAGCCCATTCGGGCATCTTGTTCCAATCACGGACGGAGCCAAAGTAGATCACGTGGTGAGGACGACCGACGAGCCTCTCGCCGTCGAGTTCGAGCCGCCTCCATTCCCCTTGGACGAACTCCTCGTAGAACATCGCGTATGGGCCTTGGTGGCGCACACGCCAGCCGAGGCCTTGCTCTCTACGGTTCCAGACGAGGCGACGCCCGATCGCCGCGGCTAGAACAACTGCGAGTCCGACAAGGAGCCAGAGAGTCACGTTTGGTCGCCTAACGGACCTGGCGCTCAGCTGCCGCCAGGCCTCAGTGGTTCGCACGAGTGTACCCGCACGACGCCAGGCGCCTCAAGACGCGGGCCTGGGCGAAGCCCAGGAACCCGCGAGGCGGCCGAACCCGCCCCCTGGCGGTCAGCTGCAGCGCCTTGTTACGCAGCGGGCGGATCAGCGAGATGTGAGCTCGAACGTCCACCAGTCGCTGGGCCGCTTCCCCGCATCTTCTTCGCCGGTCTTCTTGGCACGAGCCTGCCAGACGAAGTCGAGTTCCGCTGGATCGATGATTCGCGTCAGCGCGACCGAATACAGCTCGTCCCCGATCTGGATTCGGCCTCGCGGATCCCGCAACGCGTAGGAGGACCACGTCTTGGGCTCACATTCCGAGCAGCTGACGAAGAGGCGCCCTTGCCAGGACATGCAGTTGACGGTGACCGAGTGGGGGGACTCCGGCCGAACTTCCACGGCGCAGCGAGGAACGCCATTGGCAAAGGACCAATCCGCGGGAGGGGCAGGCGAATCAGTCCCAGAGAGGCCGCCGCCCGGAATCGGACCGCAGGGTCCGATCCCTAAGGACGCGGCCGCGAACAGTGTGAGCGCTACTGTCCGCCGCGCCTCGGAAAACCGCTTCCTCACGACTCCACGCACCCCGCTTCCTGACTCATAGTCGACGACACCCCGCGGTCGCCGAAACGCCGAATATACCCCACGCGCCTCAGGCCTCGGCTGGCCCATCTGGCCGAGACGCATACGAAATCCCGCGCGCGGCAGGCTATCCAGCGTGCGATCTCGAGACGCCTGAGCATCAACGTCTCGACGATTCGCGGCGGCGCGGCCGAATGAACCGAGCTGCGAAGGGAGCCGCGACCGCTGCCCCCTAACGAATCGCCAACGGATTGATCGGCGACCCGACCGCCCCCGTGATCGGAAGCGGTGGCGCCGTGAACAGGAACGCGTACCGGAGATCCTCCGCGCACGCCTCCGCCAGCGCGTCCATGTGGAAGATCTCGCCGAACAACACGCCGGTGTTCCGGAGTGAGATCATGTGGAGCGGCTGGAAGCAGTCTTCGGTCTCGTTCGGGATCACTTCGATTCCCCACGTGTCCGTGCAGACCGCCGCGACTTCGCGGTCGTAGAGCCAGGCGGCGCAGTGGACCGACAGCCCCGGCGCGTTGCCGCCGCAGTAGCCGTCCCAGGAACCCTCGTCGAGGCAGCGCGTCATCATGCCTGTTCGTACGAGGACGATGTCCCCGCTTTCGATCGAGACGCCCTGGGCTTCGGCGCAGGCGTCGAGATCGTCGGGCTTGATCGGGTAGCCGTCCTCGAGCCAGAGCTCGCCGCGGTGGCGGGGGATGTCGAGGAGGACGCCGCGGCCGACGACGCCGTTCTTCGCGGCTTCGATCCCGTTCTTGCGCGCGCCGCGACTGGTGACGAGCTCGATGTCGCGGTCGTTGTACATCTTGCCGTCGTAGAAGACGTGGCTGAGCGCGTCCCATTGCGTGCCGCATTGGAGCGGCATCGTCACCGAGTCGTCCGCATAACGGAAGCCGCCCGGGATCCCGTCCTGCGCGCCGGCGAGCACGTCGCCGCCGTCCTGGAGCATGACGTGGATCGGGTTGTGGCGACCGCCGGCGCCCGACTGCGGGCCCTTGTGGTCGAAGTTGAGACTGCAGGAGATCACCTGCCCACGTCTCGGGAGCGCGGTCGCCGTGAGGATCCGCTCCGGCGTGATGAAGTTCAGCGCGCCGAGCTCGTCCTCCGTGCCCCAGCGGCCCCAGTTCGAGTAGCGCCGTCCCCATTCGCGAACGGTGTCGGCGGTGATCTTCGCGCTCATGTGCCGCGCTCCAGGCGCGCGAGCTGCGCCTCGACGATCGGCACGTCCTCCGGCACGTCGACGGGCACGCTGGTCCAGCCTTCGATCTCGGCGGCGCGGATCCGGTAGCCGTTCTCGAGGGCGCGGAGTTGTTCGAGCTCTTCGGTCCGCTCGGCGGGGCTGCGTTCGAGGGTGACGATCTCGAGCAGGAAGTCGCGGCGGTACACGTAGAGGCCGACGTGTTGGAGCGGCGCGATCCCGGTGTCCTTGCGGCGGAACGGGATCGGCGCGCGCGAGAAGTAGAGGGCGAAGCCCGCGGAGTCGAGCACGACCTTCACGCGGTTGGGATCGTCGAACGCCTCGGGCTCCGCGCGGTGGACGATCGTCGACATCGCCGCGCGGTCGTCCTTCAGGAGCGCTTCGACCGCGGCGTCGACGACGAAGCCCTCGATCAGGGGCTCGTCGCCCTGCACGTTCACGATGACGTCGTGGTCGCGGCGTTCGGCGACCTCGGCGAGGCGATCCGTCCCGGTCGGATGATCGTCGCGGGTCATCTCGACCTCCGCGCCGAAGGCCGCACACGCGTCACGGATTCGTTCGTCGTCCGTCGCAACGACGACGGTGTCGACGCTCTTCGCCGCCCGCGTGCGCTCCCAGACGTGCTGGATCATCGGCTTGCCGGCGATCGGGGTCAGCGGCTTGCCGGGGAAGCGGGTCGAACCATATCGGGCCGGAAGAATCGCCAGGACGCTCATGGAACCTTCCTGCCCGCAAGAATCGCGGGGACACTCATGGAACCATCCTACCCGCAAGAATCGCGGGGACACTCATGGAACCTTCCTGCCCGCAAGAATCGCGGGGACACTCATGGAACCATCCTACCCGATGGCGACCCTCCCGACGAAGCGATCCGATCCCCGTTCGGACCGCATCGCGCGCCCAGATACTCACGGTCAGTTCGCCCTCTCCGAGCCGACCCGATTGCTAGGATGCGCGCGTGCAAGAATCCGTTGGTGATGGCGGTCCCGCACACGATTCCGGTTCCGAACCCCAACGTTTGAAGCGTCCCTGGTGGCTGCCTCATTTCCTCGGTCGAGTCCCGCTCGGCCTCGACGAACGGCACGTTGCGCTGGTCGGTGTCGTGGCGCTGGCTTCTCTCTTCGATAACTACGACCAGTCGATGCTCACGTCTGCGTTCAAGCAGATTCGGGAGGGCTTCGACCTGACCCAGGCCGAAGCGGCGACGTGGTTCGGATGGATCCGCCTCGGCGCGATCCCCGCCATCGTCGTCCTGCCTCTCGCCGACCGCCTGGGACGGCGCATCGTGTTTCTCGTCGCGATCGTCGGAGTGGCGATCGGCACGTTGGTCTCGGCTTTCGCCCCTAACATCGAGAGCTTCGTCGCGCTGCAGACGATCACGCGCACGTTCATCGTCGCGGCGACCGCCTGCGCCGTCGTGATCGTCGCGGAGGAGTTGCCCGCGGCGAACCGCGGCTGGGGAATCGGCATCCTCGGTGCGATCGGCGCCTTCGGCTACGGCCTCGGCGCGATTCTCTATGCGTTCATCGAGTACCTCCCCTACGGATGGCGCGCGATGTACATGGTCGGCGGGATTCCGTTGCTGCTCATGCCGCGCTTCATCCGCGAGATCCCCGAGACGGAGCGCTTCCTCGAAGAACGCGCGGAACGCCTCGCTGGGCGGCGACCGGAAAGCGGCTGGATCGCGCCGCTCGTCGAGCTCATCCGTCGCTATCCCGGCCGCGCCGTCGCGGTCGCTGCGATGGCCCTCTTCTTCGCGACCGGCTCCTCCCCCGCCTTCGGCCTGCTCTCGGACTTCGTGCAGACGACCCATGAATGGACACCGGCGTCCTTCTCGTTGATGGCGCTGGTCGCCGGAACGTTCGGGATCGTCGGCAATTCGGCCATGGGCTGGGCGGCGGATCGCTGGGGGCGTCGTCCCGTCGCCGTGTTCGCCTTCGGCTTCTTTCCCCTGGCGACGCTCGCGCTCTACTTCGGACCGGAGACCACGGTTCCGATCGTCTGGATCCCGTTCATCTTCCTGCTCACGGGCGGCAACGTCCTGATGAGGATCATCGCGACCGAGCTCTTCCCGACTTCGAGTCGGAACACGGCGATGGGCCTCGAGACGCTCATGGAGACCCTCGGCGGCGCGACGGGCTATTGGCTCGTGGGCGGCTTCACCATCGTCGGCGCGTCGATCGCGCCCGCAGCCGTCGGTGTGTCCGTACTCACGCTGATCGCCGTCGGGGTGATGCTCTTCATCCCCGAGACCGCGGGTCGCGAGCTCGAAGAGACGAGTCAGCACGCCTAGCCCCCACGGTCCATCGCGCAGGTTGCCGATCGCGAATCCGCGGGCGACGACCGACCCTTTCGCTACGCTGCGCGGCCACCGCACGGGCCGGATCGCGCCACGTGCCCGACCCCTGTAACCGAGTCCTGATGGATCCCAAGCTTCTCTTCTGGGCAGCGGCCCTCGTGAACCTCGCCGTGCTCTGCGGCTTCGGCCTCTTCGGCGTGCGTTATGCGCGGCGCGGCGAGATCGCGCGCCATCGCCGCAACATGAAGATCGCCTCGCTCCTGATCCTGGCCTTCCTGGCGTCCTACGTCTTGAAGGTCGCCTTCCTCGGGCGAGAGGATCAGTCCGTCTGGTCGCTGGTCGACGTCTGGGTGCTGCGCATCCACGAGCTCTTCGTCGTCGGGATGCTCGTCGCCGGGGGCATCGCCTGGATGCAGGCGCGGAGGCTCCTCGGCACGAAGATCGTCACGCGCGAGCCCACCGACCCGGCTCCGGATCCGAAGGTCGCGCGGACGCATCGACTGGCCGGCCGCACGGCGGTGGTCTGCGCGGTCCTCGGCTTCGTGATGGCGATCGGCGTCTTCGCCGGGATGGCGGCGCGGGTCGCCGGCTGATCCCGGGGTCGATCAAACGATCGAGCGCAGCTCTTTCACCATCTCCGTCGAAGCGCGCTCGATGATCTCGTCGGGATCCGAGAGCGCGGACATGACGAAGTGGCGGCAGCCCGCCTGCGCGAACTCGCGCATCTGGTCGAGGCAATCTTCGGGTCGGCCGAGCAGGCAGTAGCGCTTCGAGGCTTCGGTGAAGTCGGTGTTGTAGATCGTCCCGAGCATCTCGGACGCCCGCTTGTGGGCCGCCTCGTAGCTGTCGTCGAGGACCATGAAGAGGAGCGCGGCGGTGTGGAAGGGCTGACCTGCGCGGCCGGCATCCTTGGCGTGGCCGCCGATCGCCTTCATGTTCGCGCGATAGGTCTCGACGTCGCACATGTGCGAGATGTAGCCGTCGCCCAGGCGTCCGGCGCGGCGCATGGACACGGCCTTGCGGCCGCCGACGATGATCGGCGGCGTGCGGACGGGCTTCGGCTCGATCTTCACGGGATCGAACTTGTAGTGCTCGCCGTCGTAGCCGGCCTTGCCCTCGGCCCAGTGGGCGCGAAGGATCTCGATCGCCTCGTTCGTGCGCGGCCCGCGTTCCTCGATCTTCGCGTCGACCGCCTGGAACTCGGGCGGGAACTCGCCGCCGACCCCGACGCCGCAGATGAACCGCCCGTTCGAGAGCATGTCGATCGTGCCGGTCATCTTGGCCGTGAGCGTCGGGTTGCGCAGGGGCAGCAGCAGCACACCAGTCGCGAGCTCGATCCGTTCGGTTGCGGCCGCGCAGAAGGAGAGGAGCGAGAGGCTTTCGATCACCGGGATGTGGAACGCGATGTGGTCGCCGACCCAGATCGAATCGAGGCCGCTCTCTTCCATCTTGCGCGCACGTGCGAGGACCGAGTCGCGGTCGTTGGCCGCGAGCATCATCCCCATTTTGACGTCGTCGACGACGTTCAGTCCTTCGATTTCCATGGGGATTTCCTAGAGCCTGATTCGCGACGACGGGCGTCGGGTGGAGTTTCGGTGGAGGAGGGCGCCGAGGATCATGCCGCCGGCGAGGATCAGCGCGCCCGTGATCCATTCCTGGTAGCGGCTGCCCGCGCGCAGCTCGTAGTTCTCGATCTTGAGCGACTCGATCTCGGCGCGCTGTCCGCTGTCCGTCGACGCGAGGGTGGCGTTCGACTCGCGCAGGGTCGCGGCCTCCGAGCGGATCTCCTCGAGCTGGGTCTTCAAGCTCGCGGCCTCGGATTCGAGGTTTGCCAGGCGAAGCGTCGGCGGCGGCTCGGTTTCGAGGTAGCCGGCGGGGATCCAGCCGGTCTTGCCCTCGCTGGTACGGACGCGCGTCCAGCTCTCGCCGCGCGCGAGCACGTCCATTTCATCGCCGGTCTCGATGGCACCCAGGATCTTGAACTGCGTGCCGGCGCCGGCGCGAAGATTCAGGCGGATGTTGCCGCGGACCCAGCCGGTGTCGGCGCTCGCCGTCGCTACGACGATCGGAATCGTCGCGAGCGCGAGCACAAGCGTGAAGAGGAGGGCGGGAAGGGATCTCGAAGGACGCAAGCAGGACTCCCGGGGCGCACGGTCGAGCGGAGGGGCCGACCGGAGGCGAGGAGGGAAGGGACGATAGGAGACGCCCAGACGCGCGAGTGTGACCCGCGACACCGGACGAGCGGCAGCATATCGCCCGATCCGCTTCTGCGGCAGTAGCAGGCGGACCTACGCGCCATGCATGACGAGCGAACGCGACGCGGGCGGCGTGCGTGTCCTCGATTCGGCGGTTCGAACGGCACCGCGTCCGAGCGCGCGCATCTGAGGCAGAAAGCACGCGGGCCGTCGATTCGCAGCATTCGTGACGACGGCGTCGTCCGAGCGAGCGCGTGAAGCGCGCGAACCGACCTGGCTCCCCGGGCAGGACTCGAACCTGCGACAAGGCGGTTAACAGCCGCCTGCTCTACCAGCTGAGCTACCGGGGAACGGAGGCTCGGGAGGCGGGAGTTTAGGCGCTGGCGGGGCGTCCGCAACGCTCTCGGAGCGGCAGAATCGGTGCGATTCCAGGGTCCTGGGTCCCTCAGGCCTCGTCGAAGCGGATCTCCAGCACCTCGAACTCGCGAATGCCCTTCGGCACCTTGACCGACACGTCGTCGCCGACCTCCCGGTTCATGATCGCGCGGGCGACCGGCGACGTGACCGAGAGCTGGCCCTGCTTCGCGTCCGCTTCGTCTTCGCCGACGATCGTGTAGACGACCTCGTCCTCGGTCTCGACGTCCTGGAGGACGACGGTCGCGCCGAAGCGGACCTTGTCCGGATTCTGCCCCGAGATCTCGATCACCTGGGCGCGGGCGATCTTGTCGTCGAGCATCGCCATCCGCCCGGCGATGTGCGCCTGCTTCTCCTTGGCGGCGTGGTATTCCGCGTTCTCGGACAGGTCGCCGTGGGCGATGGCCTCCTCGATATCCTTGACGTTGGCCGGCCGGTCGACGCTCTTCAGGCGTTGGAGCTCTTCCTTCAGGGCTTCATAGCCACGCGGAGTCATCGGGACTCGCTCGTCCATCCATCTTCCTCATCGCGCGCGCGAACACGTCGCGGCGCCTCGGGGTGCATCCTCGGTCCATCTGCGAATCAGGCGGGTCGGGGTCCCGGGTGTCCCGGGAAGCCCCGGACTGTCCCGGGTCTGTGGGGAGCGGTCGCGCGGGGGGCGCGCCCGGTCGCCGGGGCCGGCCTGGCGGGGATCTCTCGGCGAAATAGGCTACCCAGAGCCTTCCGACGCATCAACCGGTTCGGTGATTCGCGTTGAATTCCCCTCGAATCGCGATGGGACGGAGAGCGAGTGCTCGAGCACGATCCGCAGCAGGGGCCCGAGGAGGCGCCGGAGAACGGTCCTTCGGGCAGTGACGACGCGGATCCGTCCGCGGATCGCGACGGCTTCGTCCGGATGGCCTTGCTCTTCTACGGCGTGATGGGGTGTGTCGCGCTGTTCTGGCGGATGTGGACCCCGGGCGCCTCGATCCTGCATCCCGGAGCCCAGGTCGAGGCTGCCGTCGGACTCGAGACGGCACTCGGCGCCGGGCTCGTCATGGGGGGCGTGGCGCTTGCCGTCTCCGAGCTCCTGACGCGCTTCTCGTCCCTTGGCGAGGCGCTGGCCGACACCCTGGGCGAGGGGCTCATCGGACTCGGCCGCGCCGATGCCGTCCTGCTCGCCCTGGCCAGCGGCATCGGGGAGGAGATGTTCTTCCGCGGTGCGCTGCAGCCGGCGGTCGGGATCGTGTGGGCGAGTCTGATCTTCGGCGCCTGCCACTTCCTGCCGCGGCGCGAGCTGGCGCTCTGGAGCCTCTACGCCGTGGTGATGGGCTTCGCCTTCGGCTGGCTCTTCGAGACGACCGGCCACCTCGTCGCGCCGATCGCGGCGCACGCGCTGGTGAACGGCGTGAACCTGCCGCGCCTGGCGCGACGCGCGGAAGCGAAACGCGCGGCGGCACCCGGCGGCGACTGACCGCCGAGCCGCGGTGGGCTCAGCCCAAGAGCGCGATCGCGTCGATCTCGACCTGGGCACCGAGGGGCAGCGCCGCGACGCCGACGGTCACCCGGGCCGGGGCCGGGTCGACGTCGAAGGCCTCGGCGTAGACCGCGTTCACGCGCGGGAAGAGGGAGAGGTCGGTCAGGTACACGGTCGCCTTCACGACGCGGTCCATGCCGCTGCCGGCCGCTTCGAGGACGGCCTTCAGGTTCGCGAGCACCTGGCGGGCTTCGTCCTCGATCTCGCCTTCGACCTTCTCGCCGCTCGCGGGGTCGAGCGGGATCTGACCGGAGGCGTAGACGAGGTCGCCGGCGCGGATCGCCTGCGAATAGGGACCGACCGGCGCAGGCGCGTCGTCGGTACGAACTTCCTGGCGTGCATCACTCATGGCGCGGGAGCATACCGCGCCGATGGCCAGGGCAAGCCGCTACACCAACGGCGTGTCGTCGTCGTCCGGGAGCAGTCGCTCTTCGAGGACGCGGATCAGGTATCCGAAGAGGAGCAGGTTCGGCAGGCGACCGCGTGCCTCTCCGGAGATGCCGGCGCCGTCCGCGAACGCCTCGGCGTACTGCGAGAAGAACTCGATCGTCTCGAACGGAATGTTCTTCGCGAGCATCTCATTGATCTGGTCGGCAGGGAGATCATCGAAGATCTCTGCAAACTCGCTCGCGAGTTCTTCCGGGGTCATGTCCGTCTCCACGAAACGAATGGACCCGGGAGCTCGTCCCGTGTGTCACGCGTCTCAGCTTGTTCAGCGCTTCGTTTGACAGCGCCGATCTTCACCCGGGGCCGGCCGGGTGTCAACCGAACGCGGCGTGCAAGACGTCCGAAATCGACCGCGAGAAGCGCTCTCGCGCCCGATCTACGTGCGACCTGCCGACGCGCTTCCACGTCGTGGGTCTCGCGATTCCCGAGCGGGGCCGGCGCTGCAGCAGGTTAGTTGCCGGTTGCTGCGCGCCGGTGTTTCACGCGCGCACAGTCTTCATCGAATTCCCGACGAGGCGTCGTCGCATTCGTCAGGTCAGCGCGAATCGAGTGCACCGTCACCCGAAGGTACGTCGGCCGCGCGCGCGTTCGCCCGGCGCACCGAGTCGAAGGTGAACACGATCAGGCCCAGCCACACCATGCCGAAGCCGGTCGCATGGGCCGGAGTGAACGCTTCGCCGTACATCATCGTCGCGAGCAGGAGGGTCAACGTCGGTGCGATGTATTGGAACATGCCGACGGCGGCGAGGGGCAGTCGGCGGGTCGAAGCGTGGAAGAGCAGGAGCGGGACCGCGGTGACCACGCCGGACAGCGCCAGGAAGGCCTGGTCGCTGAGGCCCGCCTCGAGGAGCGGCGAGTGCGCCCGCGTCGACAACCACCCGATCCCGACGAGGGTGATCGGGGCCAGCACGAGCATCTCGCGGGCGAGCCCGCCCAGGGGCGGTTGCGGCCGGAGCTTGTGGATCAGGCCGTAGAGCGCGAACGAGGTCGCGAGCACGAGGGAGATCCAGGGCAGGCCGCCGGCGCGGAAGGTCAGGGTGGCGACCCCGCCGCCGGCGATCGCGACCGCCAGGGCCTGTGCTCGGTTCAAGCGCTCGCCGAGCACGACGAGGCCGAGCAGGATGCTCATCAGCGGATTGATGTAGTAGCCGAGGCTCGTCGCGATCACCTGATCGGACTGGACTGCGTAGATGAAGATGCCCCAGTTGAACGAGAGCAGGAGCGCCGCTAGCAGGTTCCAGCCCCACTCTCGCTTGCGTGCGGGCCGCAGCTCCGAGAGCTGCCCCGTGAAGGAAGCGACGACCACCAGTAGAGCGAGGGTCCAAAGGATCCGCGGGATCAGGACCTCGTCGGCGGGCACGTCGACGATCGACTTCCAGTAGATCGGGACGAGTCCCCACGTCGCATAACAGGCGGTGGCGAAGCCCATGCCGCTCGGGGAGAGCGCTTCGTCAGCGTCGGAGCGGGGGGCCATGCCCCGATCGTATCAGCGATCTTCTTCGGCGCGATACCGGAGCGTCGACGGTGCGACGCCGAACTCGGGCGGCGCCTCGACCCCGCGCTGGGCCAGGGTGAGCCGGATCAGCGCGTGATGATGGAGCACGTGGGTCGACACGAACTGCAGCTCGCGGGCGACGGTCGATCGCGTCCAGTCCTGGTCGGGTTCGGGCCGGACCTCGACCGGGAGGCGACCTTCGAGGTGGCGGATCCGCTCGAGCCCCTCGATCGCGGACTCGATCTCGCGTCGACCGACTTCGCGGTTCGTCTCGACCTCGCCGCGTCGCTTGCGCGCGGTGTAGTCGATGCGCTGGGCGTCCATGCCGGAGAGCAGGCAACCGACGAAGTCGAGGAGATGTCGCGTATGCGCACCGGGGCTCGCCCAGCTCGCGACGGCGCCGTCGGTCTCGGTCTGGATCGAGGCGGCGTAGTCCTCGTCCGAGAGGGACGCGGCCAGCGCGTAGCCCTGCTGCAGGAGCTCGATCAGCTCGTCCGCCGCGCGACTCAATTCGCTGCTCCGAACCGCGTCCCGGTCGGGAGATCGCCCGATCGGGGGCTGAAGGATTCCACTGGGATCGTGGACATGAACTTCTTCTGGACGACTGCGTAGGCTCGGCGACACGGCTGCTCGGGCTTCCTCTCGCGGCGCGGGAGGGGTCGCGTCTCGAAACGAGTGTGGCCCCCGCGCACTCCTTCTTCCATCGGCAACTCACCCGAAAAAGAAACCGGATTCGCTCCGGTCGCTTCACGCGCGGGCGCGGGAAGCCGGAGGGAAGGGCGTCGGATCGGCATCACGGTGTAGAGCAGGGCCATGTCGCCCCACCAGCATACGCGGGGATGGGCGCGCGCCAAACCAGCCGCGAAGGTAGCTAGTTGATGACGCCGCTCGCCATCAGATCCGCGACCTCTTCGGGCGCGAATCCGAGCTCCTCGGCGAGGACCTCGAAGCTCTCGCCCCCGATCAGCGGCGCGGGGCCGCGCGGGCCGTTGTCGTAGCCCGAGACCCGGAACGAGTGGCCCGAGTACGGGATGTTGCCCATCTCCGCGTGATCGAAGTGCCGGTAGAAGCCGCGATGGGCGAGCTGCGGGTCGTTCTGGAGATCGCTGCTGCGCTGGACGTGGCCGGCGGGCACGCCCGCGTCGAGCAACGTCGCCATCGCGTCTCGCGGCTTCCGCTCCCGCGTCCACGCGGCGAGCTCCGCGTCGATCGCGTCGTGCGCGGCGAGTCGACCGGTGAGCGTCTCGAGGGCCGGGTCTCGCGCCCATTCCGGATCGCCGAGCACGCGACGGAGCGCGGCCCACTGTGCGTCGCTCTCGATCGCGATCGTCAGCCATTCGTCTTCCCCGGCGCACGGGTACGCGCCCTGCGGCGCTGCGTCGAGCGAGCGGTTGCCGTTGCGCGTGAAGGCGAGGTCCGTCGTCTGGCGCGCGAGGATCTCCGGCGCGAGGAAGTGGAGGGCCGCCTCCATCTGACCGAGGTCGATGTGTTGCCCCTCGCCGGTCCGCCGTCGATGGTCGAGGGCCGCGAGCAGCGTCGTCGTGAGGAAGCGCGGCGCGACGGTGTCGGTATAGGCGTTCCAGGGTCCGACCGGCGTGCGATCGGGCCACCCGGTCAGCTCGAAGAAGCCGGCGACGCCCGCGGCGTGATAGCCGTAGCCGGCCATGCTGGCGAGCCGACCGGACTTGCCCATCAGGCACGTGCTGACCATCACGACACTCGGGTTCACCGCCCGAGCGGCTTCGTACCCGATGCCCAGTCGATCGACGGCGCCGGGGGTGAAGCTCTCGAGGATCACGTCCGCCCACTCGATCAGGCGCCCGGTGATCTCGCGCGAGCGGTCGTGCTTCATGTCGACGGTGAGGCTGCGCTTCGACGTGTTGAACTCGCCGAAGAACTGCGAGCGGTTCCAGCCGGATTCGTCGTCCTTGTAGGGACCCGCGGTCCGCAGGTTGTCCGCCCGCGTCGACGACTCGATCCGGATGACGTTCGCGCCGTGGTCCGCGAGGTACTTGCCCGAGATCGGACCGACGCCGACCCAGGAGAAGTCGGCGACCTTGAGGCCATCGAGGGGGAATTCGGGGGCCGGCGCGCTCGCCCGGAGCGGGATCCGCTCACGCGGCGCCTCGTCGAGCTCCCGAAGGATCTCGTCCGTGTGCTCGCCGAGCCGCGGCGCGCGACGGGGCGTCGAGAAGGGAGCGTGGGTCGAGCGTGCGAAAGGCCCTGGGACGCGCACGCGTTCGCCGCCGGGCAGCTCCATCTCGTGGAAGTAGTCGCGATCCATGAGCTGCTCGAAAGTGAGCATGTCGTCGAGGGTCATGACGGGCGCGATCGTGAGACCCTGCTCGAGCCCCGGAATGAAGAGCTCGCGCTTGGTGCGCGTCGAGAGGAAGGCATCGACCTTCGCGGTCAGCTCTTCGAGGGGCACGCCGAACTCGCCGCCCCGGAAGACGCGGTAGCTGTACGTGTCCCAGTCCTCGCGTGCCAGGAAGGCGTCGTCGATCACACCGGCATCGAGCATCCAGGGCGCCATGCTCTTGAACGTGTCGCCGGTGACGATCGTGACGACGTGACCGTCCTTGGCGGGGTGCGCGAGCTCGAGGTCCTTGGGTCCGATCTGGAGCACCGACCCGTTGCGGTCGTAGTCGAAGCCCTGGACCGGCGCGGCCGTCAGCCCGTTCAGCATCGTCCAGGTGAGCGCGCTCTGCGCCGACACGTCGATGAACACGCCTTCGCCCGTCGTGCGCGCGCGGGCATGTCCGATCATCGCGGCGACCGCGGCCTCGGCGCCCGCGTGGCGCCACGCCTGCGGAACCGAGAGGCGAAGCGGCGCGCGATCTCCGGTGCCCTGGAGCGACATCGGACCGCCGAGGGCCGCCAGCGTCAGGTCGGCCGCGGGCCAATCGGCCGCGGGACCGTCGGCGCCGAAGGGCGTGACGCGGACGTGTACGAGCTGCGGGTTGGCCGCGCGCAGGGTCGCGTGATCGAGGCCGGCCTCGTCGAGCAGACTCGGCGGGCCCGAGTCGAGGACGAAGTCCGCGCCGCGCACGAGGTCCACGAAGCGAGCGCGGCCTTCCTCGCTCGCGAAGTCCAGGACGACCGACCGCTTGTTGCGGTTGTAGGCGGCGAACGAGAGGCTGCGCGCGTCGTCCGGGCCGTCGGCGAGCAGCGGGCCGGTGCGGCGCGCGTCGCTGCCGGCGACGGGCTCGACGCGCACGACGTCGGCGCCCAGGTCGCCGAGCATCATGCCGGCGAGCTGGCCGCGGACGTCGGTCAGGTCGAGGACGCGGTAGGGCGCGAGCAGGTCCACGTTGGGATCGCGATCAGGCGTCGGCGGCGTAGACGCGCTCGGTGAAGCGCCAGCCGTCAAACGTCTTCGCGAGCTTGTCCTGGTAGCGACCGGTGGTGATCACCTTGTGGTCCGAACCCGCGATGTACCCGAGGAGGAAGGCGGAGCCGGTCGCGGCGTTGCCCTCGCCGTCGATCAGGACGTTGGTCGCGTTATGGCGCATGAGCGGCATCGCCTCGTGGGTCTTGACCGCGAACTCGGAGATCGCCGCCACGCCTTCGCAGAGGGTGTGGCCCGGGTTGAAGACGCCGTCGGCCACGAAGCAGCCGCCGAAGGTCGCGCCGTCGCCGGTGTCGATCGCGGTGTTGTAGCGGGCGTAGAGCTGCTGGATTTCGATGATGTCGTCGGTCGAGAGGGGCATCGGGGAGGTCCTCGTGCTGGGGGTCATGTCCGAGTCGAACACGCCGTTCGGGTCGAAGAGGAGACGCTACGGCATGGGGCACCGGTCGCAACCGAACCGCGCTATAACCCCGCCATCGCGACGGCCGGGCCCGATCCGGCGACCGCGGGAGGACCTGCCGATGGCCGACGACAACCGAGGACCGGCCCCCGGAGCCGACGACGTCCTGGTCGGCATCGTGATGGGCTCGACCTCGGACTGGCCGACCATGAAGAACGCGGCCAACGTCCTCGAGGCCCTCGAGATCCCGCACGAGACGCGGGTCGTCTCGGCCCATCGCACGCCGGACCTGCTCTTCCAGTACGCCGAGACCGCGGCGGAGCGCGGCCTGCGCGCGATCATCGCCGGCGCCGGCGGTGCCGCGCACCTGCCGGGCATGCTCGCGTCGAAGACCTGGGTGCCGGTGTTGGGCGTGCCGGTCCAGAGCAAGGCCCTCTCGGGAATGGACTCGCTCCTCTCGATCGCGCAGATGCCGGGCGGCGTCCCGGTCGGCACGCTCGCGATCGGGGATTCCGGCGCCAAGAACGCGGGGCTGCTGGCGGCGGCGATGCTCGCGACCACGGACGCGGGCGTTCGCAAGCGGCTCGAGGAGTGGCGCGCGAAGCAGACCGCGGACGTGCTCGCGACGCCGGATCCGAGCGTCTAAGGCTGAACGGGAACACGCGGGAGATCAGCTCGGGATGAAGGTCGGGATCCTCGGTGGCGGGCAGCTCGGACAGATGCTCGCCGAGGCCGCCACGCCACTCGACGTCGAGACGACCGTTCTCGACCCCGCGAAAGACGCGGTCGCGCAGCAGGTCACGCGTCACCTCGCCGCCGACTGGACCGACTCCGAAGCCCTCGCCGAGCTCGCTCGGACGGACGTCGTCACCTACGAGTTCGAGAACGTGCCGGCGGAGGCCGTCGAGAAGCTGATCGCCGACGTGCCGGTCCACCCGGCCCCCGAAGCGCTCGTGAAATCCGGCGACCGGATCGTCGAGAAGAACCTCTTCCGGGAGCTTGGGATCGAGACCGCGCCCTTCGCGCAGGTCGACACCCGCGCGGACCTCGACTGCGCGGTCACCGAGATCGGCTTGCCGGCGATCCTCAAGACCCGCCGCTTCGGCTACGACGGCAAGGGGCAGGTCGTGCTGCGGAGCGACGCGGACGTCGAGACGGCCCTCGACGTGATCGGTGGCCAGCCGGCGATCCTCGAGGGCTTCGTGCCCTTCGATCGAGAAGTCTCGGTGCTCGCGGTGCGCGACCGCGACGGGGCCCTCGAGTACTGGCCCGCGACCGAGAACGTCCACGTCGACGGGATCCTCCATATCTCCCGCGCGCCGGCACCGGAAGTTCCGCATGCCCTGCTGGCCGAGGCGGTGCGCGGGCTCGAGGCGATCATGGCGCGGCTCGACTACGTGGGCGTGCTCGTGGTCGAGTTCTTCCAGGTCGGCGAGCGCCTCGTCGCGAACGAGATGGCCTGCCGAGTCCACAACTCGGGCCACTGGACGATCGAAGGCGCGCCGACCAGCCAGTTCGAGAATCACGTGCGCGCCGTCGCGGGGCTGCCCCTCGGCAAGACGGACGTCGCCGGCTTCAGCGCGATGATCAATCTCGTCGGCGAGATCCCGTCCCTCGCGTCGCTAGAGGGTCGCGACGACGTGTTCCTCCACGTTTACGGCAAGTCCCCTCGCGCAGGTCGCAAGCTCGGGCACGTGACCGTCGTCGCCGACACGCGCGAGGCCCTCGAAGCGAAGATCGACGAGGTGCTCGCCGTCGTCGGCGATCGCGCCCGTGACTAGCGCTCGGTCGACTCCGACGATTCCTCCGATTCCTCGGACGGCCAGTCGAAGCGCTCGAAGAGCGGCGCGAGCTCCCGGCGGATCATCGCTTCGTCGAGACCGAACTCGTCGAGGGAGTAGCGGTGGCGCGTCTCGTGCGTGCCCGCCTTCGCCTGGGCCTCGTCGAGGACCGAGGCGAGCTCGGGCGTGACTTCGTAGCCGAACGCGTCGTAGACCTGCTCGACGGTCTCGCGGGGTCGTGCGATCAGGTCCCGATAGTCGATCTCCACAGCGGGCGTCTCCGGATGGCGTGCGAGGACTTCAGCGGGATACGTGTAGCTGTGGAGCGACTGCTCGATCAGGCGCGCATAGCCGGCGTCCATCCGCTCCTCCGGCACGCCGCGAATCGACCAGAAGCCGCGCATCAGCTTCAAGAGACTCGGCATCGTCTCGAGGGGATTGCGATAGGGCACGATGAACTTCGCGTCGGGGAAGAACTCCACGAGCGATTCGACGCGGCCCGTGAACGTCGGGTTCTTCGAGAGGTGGATCTTGTCGGGACCATTCAGATAGAGCTGGCGGCGGATGCACTCGCGATAGAAGCGCATCAGCCGGCGTCGCTTGCGGTCCGGCATCTCGTCGACGTAGTGGAAGCCCACGACCGAGAGGTCGGGGACGCGCAGCGCCCAGGATCCCGACGAGCAGGAGTAGGTCAGGATCCCGTCGTCCTCTTCCGGGTAGTCGGCCGCCTGGTGGCGGGCATCGCGGGTCTCCGAATAGCGCGCGTCACTCCGCGCCTGCGCCCTCCGGGCGAAGAACCCGCCGAGGCGCTCCTCGTCGAAGCGCGCGCCCCAGCGGATCAGCACCTTCGGCAGCAACGCCGGCCAGAAGAGCTCGTACATGAGGAAGTACGAGAAGCGGTCGTCGCGATAGAGGAGGTCGTGGAGGTGGGTCGTGCCGCTGCGGCCGTGTCCGATCACGAAGACCGGCTCGCGGATCTCGGTACGCCGCAGCCCCGGGAAGATGAGGGGATCGAGGGCGAAGCAGATCGCGTTGATCCCCGCGATCAGCGGCACCCGAAGCAGCAGCAGCCCGAAGAGCTTGCGCGCGCGTCGAGCGTCGGACTCGTTCCACGCATAACCCAGCATGCGGCCCCAGCACGCCCAGTCGAAATAGAACAAGTCCGCCTCCGCGCGCTACGCGTCGTGCTCGAGTTCGTAGACCGCGTACTCGACGCAGTCCGGGTGCATCCGCCCCTCGCCGACCGCGATCACTCGCGTGAGCCACGCATAACGCTCGTCCGCGCACTCGAAGCGGACGTGGGTCTGGAACTGGTTGTCGCCGAACTCGGTCGCCCGGCCGGCCGCGAGCTTCCCCTGTACGACCTCGTTGAAGTCCATCAATCCGGAATAACGCATGTAGATCGAAGCGCCGTCGTCGGTGCGCATCATCAACCGGACGTCGACCTGTCCGAAGCCGTCTCCCGCATCGAGCAGCCACTCGCCGCCGGGCGGGAGGATCTCGCCCTTCAGGCGTTCGCCCTCGAAGGTCCCGCCCGTGACCGCGAAGATCTGTCGCGTGCCGACGGGGGTCGGGCCGATGATCGTCGGCGCGGCGACGGTGGCCTTCATCTGAAAGAGGTGGACGAGCTTCATGAGATTCTCCTCGGGGTCGATCGACCCGGTGAAGGAATCCCATAAGCGGAGGCCGGACAACCCGCTCGTGCGCTTCGCGGCGGCGCGGGGCGGATTCGCCTAATCTGAGTCGGTCCCGTGATCGTCGGGACGATTCGGGAGCGCTGGCTTCGGCGATCGACGTCGCGGTGCGGTGCTCCGACAAAAGGAGCCAACCATGCTTGCAGTCGGGAGCGATGCGCCCGATTTCTCGGCACAGGATCAGGACGGCAACAGCGTCTCGAAGTCCTCGCTGGCCGGGAAGTGGGTCGCGATGTGGTGGTATCCGAAGGCCTCGACACCGGGTTGAACGGTTCAGGGTCACGGGTTCCGTGAGCAGAAGGACGCATTCGAAGGAGCGAACGCCGTCGTGATCGGCGTCTCCTTCGATTCGGTGGCGGACCAGAAGAAGTTCGCCGAGGACGAAGGCTTTCCCTATCCGCTGTTGTCCGATTCGGACAAGGCGATGGGCACCGCTTACGACGCTTGCCGTGTCGAGGGCGAGAAGTACTTCGAGGCCGGGATTCCGCGGCGGATCAGTTACCTGATCAGCCCGGAGGGCAAGATCGCGAAGGCCTACGACGTCGAGAACGACAAGCTCGACCTCGATGGGCACGCGGCCGCCGTTCTCGCGGACATCCAGGCCGCCGGCTGACCCTCGGGGGCGTGGTCTGCCCAACGGAGGCTCCGTCCACCTGTCGGAGGCTCCGCGTACCCATAGGAGGCTTCGCGCGCTCCGCCGATCGGAACGAAATCGCCCGGGTGGTGGGTCCACCCGGGCGATTTTTCGTTGTGCGGGCCGCCTGATGGACGCTCCCGGGATTCCGCTTGACTATCGAGAAGGCCGGCCAGAGAATGATTCCAGGCCGAATCTTCCTGGGAGGGATTCTCATGCGGCACTGCCTCGCGCTCCTGTTCGTCCTCCTCGCCTCACTCGTCGTCTCTCTCGTCGCTTCTTCACCCGTTGCGGCGTTGACCTTCGACATCGAGACCGAGCTCGCCGGTCGGTTCCTCTCCGACGGTTCTGCGGAAAACGATCCGAGTTTCCAGAACTACTTCGTCGGGCACACGGCAATGGCGGGCGATCCGTTCCCCTACGTGGAACAGCGGAACTTCTTCATCTTCGATTTGCCCGTCACGGGCGAGGTCATCGTCTCGGCGACACTGACGCTCCACCTCGCCCCCGGCAGTCTCTTTACCGACGAGGCCCCCGGCGTACCCGAGATCTACGAGCTCACGTCGGTCCCGTTCCCGGCGATCGAGGTCGCGGACGTCACGAATACGCCCGGTGAGAACCTTCCGATCTACGACTCTCTCGGAATGTCGACGCCCTATGCGAGCGTGCCGGTCCTGCCGGCCGACATTCCGCCGGGCGTCCCTGGCGACCCGAACGTCGACCTCGTGATTCCGCTGTCGGGCCTGGCGGTCGACGACATGAACTTCGCCGGTGCCGGACTCTTCTCGATGGGCGGCCGGATGGGAACGCATTCCTTCGACTCGCCGGCCGAGCTCGACGAGATCATGTTCGCCTTCACGGACGTCGAGCCGACCGGCTTCTCGCTCGTGCCGAAGCCCGTCCTCACGATCGTGACCGTTCCGATACCGGAACCGGGCACCGCCGTGCTCCTGGGGCTCGGACTCGCGGGTCTGGCGAAGCGTTCGCGTCGCGGCTGAGCGGGACCGCCTCCCGGCCTAACGCCGTCGGGCCGCGAGCCCGGTCAGCCCGAGACCGAGGAGCAGCGCCGTTCCGGGCTCAGGAACGAGCGTGAGCTCGAGGGCCGGGGTCAACGGATCGCCGCCGGGGATGTCGATGTCGGTCAAGCCGAAGGGCTGCTGCGGCGTGCCGGTGCCGACGATGCTCGACACGCTCCCGCCGATCACGACGGTGCTGCCGAGGAAGAGATTCAGGAACGCGGCGTCGACCGCGATCGAGATCGTCGACGTGTCTTCGGCCGAGGAGATCACGGTGGTCCCGATCGGCCCGCCGGTGCCGCCCTCGATGTTGCCGTAGAGCGCCATCGCGACCCCGATCGCCGGATCGCCCGCGTCGTCGAAGGCGATCGAGCCGACGGTGCTCTCGGTGAGCAGGAAGGCCGCATCCGCAGCGGCCGCGGCGACGTCGGTGGGCGCGATGAGGTCGAAGGTCTCGAAGGGATCGACGCTCTCGTATGCGCCGGTATAGAGGTCGAGGGTCGCGCTCGCGATCGGCGTCGTCACGCTGGTCAGATCGAACACGAAGTAGTTGTTCCGGTCCATCGCGACCGGCGGCGAGAACAGGTAGCCGGCGCCGTAATGGATCTCGCGTCCGACGGAGTAGTTGTAGGTGGCACTCGTCGGGATGGTGCTGTCGCCTTTGCCCGAACCACCGAACTCGGTGACGAAGCCGGAGTCGATGGCGGTGACCGTGATCGCGGCGGCGGGGAAGGCGAAGAGGACGAGCGTGAGAACGGCGAGCGAGGCGCGGACGAGCAGAAGCAGCATCGGGAACCCTCCTTCGAACGATGCGAAGGGTCGCCCTTGCGAATGCCGATGGCGTCCGGCCCGCGCGACACCTCGCGCGGGTCCGCCTGGCGTCCCTTCCCAGTGTCACGCGGTCCGACCGGGCGACTCCTGCATTCTACGCCCGTCGGGTTCGAGATTGGGAAATTTCTCGTCGCATGGCGGGTGGCGCACACGACGGCGGGGTACCTGACACGCCCGTATGACAGGTGTCGTCGTACGCGGGTCGATCGATGACCGGGATTCCGGGCGCGCTATCGCCGCCGCGCCGCGAAGGTGCCGTTGAAGGCGATCTCGCGGTCGCCGATGCGCTCGCTGCGACCGGCGAAGTCGGCGCCGAGGCCGGCTGGCACGAGCTCCGTCTCGAGGGGAAGGGCCGTCTCGACGCCCATGTAGTCGAGCACGATCTGCGCCTCGATCCCGTCCGGGTGGGCGCGGCCGAGGATCTCGAACCGGACCTTCGCGTCGCCGCGCTCGCAGGTGCCGACGCCCATCCGCGTCATGCCGGCGCCGTCGGCGACGACGATCGCTACGTCCGCGAGGCAGTCGAAGGTGGCGTGCGTGACCGGACCGTTCGCGCCGAAGCGCGTCTCGGTGACCAGGAGGAGGAACGCTTCATCGCCCTCGTAGCGCCCCGCGGCGGCGTGCGCGGTCATCGCCTCGGATGCCGCTGCGAGCGTGCTACCGCTCGGGGCGAAGCCGATGAGGCCCAGAGTCAGGACCAGGAGGGGTAGGGCGATGCGACGGATCATGGGTCGTCTCCTCGGAGCGGAAGGGCGGGATCGCTCGTTGACGACCCTCGAGAAGAGAGGCGGAGTCCGGGCGCCAATCGGGCATGTGCGGGGGCCGATGCACCGAGATCGGGCTCCAGGGAGACGGAGACGCGTCGCCCTCGGGGAGTCTCGCCGATCACGGTGGAGCGTGGGTCTGGTCGTACTCGCCATTGCGTCGGTTGGGGTCGGATGCGCGGCGCCCAGCCACCACACGCCGGAGGCGTGGGCGAGCGACGCGGACGCCGGGGCCGCTTTGACCGCGCGCGCGGCGGCAGGCTGCGTCGCCTCGGGCCGCAACGGGGGCGTGCAGCCGATTCGCCCCTTCGTGACCGACGGCTGCTCCCGCTTTCCCGACACGGAGTGGAACACCGCGTGCTGCGTCGAGCACGACGTCGCCTATTGGTGCGGTGGCTCCGCCGGGGAGCGCGTGGCAGCCGACGAAGCGTTCGCTGCCTGCGTCGCTGACGAAGCGGGCGGCTTCCTCGCTTGGCTGATGGAGACCGGCGTGCGCGTGGGCGGACACCCGATCTTCCCCTCGTCGTATCGCTGGGGCTACGGACATCCCTACGCCGGCGGCTATCCGTCCGCGGCGCCAACCGGGGAATGAGCGGCTAGGCGAGCCGCCACTGCACGAGGGTGTACTCGGGCTCGGCTTCGTGATGTTCGTAGGCGGGCTCGACCGTCGCCCCGATCGGGATCTCGCCTTCAGGCGGATCGACCAGGTTCCCGACCATGCGGATGCCGTCCGCTTCCGGAAACTCGACGAGCACGACCACGTAGGGGCAGGCGGAGGCCAGGACCGGGTGGACCGGGTGATGTGGCCGCTGCCAGCTGAAGATCTTCGCCTCCCCGGGCACCGGCTCGAACGCCAGGTCGAAGGCGTGGCAGCGATGGCAGAGGTACTCCGCCGTCCACTGCCAGCCGCGACAAGCGGTGCAGCGTTGGGCGACGAGCTCGCCTCGGCGCGCAGCCTCCCAGTAGGGGCCGTCGAGATCGTCCGCGACCGGCTTCGGCAGGCCTTCCGGCAGAACGAAGGAGTCACTCACAGCGTGGCCTCCGACCCGACGATCGCGTTCGTCGCCGGCGTCACCATCGGGCCCGAGTTCACGAAGGCGAGCTCGGCGTTCGGGACCGGGTTCGGGGACGTGCCCCGGATTTGACGCACGGCTTCGATGTTCAGCTCGAGGCCGTGCATGTAGCACTCGGCAAGGTTGCCGCCGCTCGTGTTGAGGGGGAGCTTGCCCGTCGGCGCGACGAGGTTGTCGAAGGCGATCACCTCGTTCGCGCTCTCGTACGTACAGAAGCCGTGCTCGATCAGGCTCATGACGACCCCGCCCGTGAAGTTCTCGTAGCTCTGCACGACGTCGATGTCGCCCGGACCGACCTCCGCCATCGCGAAGAGGTCCGGCGCCACCGTCTTGAAGCTGGACGTGGCGTAGTCCGGGTTGTTGTGACCGCCGGCCCCGGAGCGGTACTCCGCGCCCTGGGCCGCGCCGAGGACGTAGACCGGTTTCTGCCGCAGGTCCTTCGCGCGTTCCGCGGGCACCAGGATCAGCGCTGCAGCGCCGTCGTTCTCGAGACAGCAGTCGAAGAGCCGGAAGGGTTCGGTGATCCAGCGCGCGTTGTCGTAGCCCTCTTCGTCGAGGGGACGGCCGTGCATCACCGCGCGCGGGTTGTTCTGGGCGTGGTGATAGGAGGCCATCGAGACCGCGCGCAGGGTGCTGCGCGAGATCCCGTGGTCGTGCATCAACCGCGTCGTGCGCATGGCGAACATCTGCGCCGGGGACATCACGCCGTAGGGGATCGTCGTGGCGTAGGAGCCTGCGATCGCCCTCGGGTAGTGGGCCCCTGATCCGAAGCGCGCGCTCTGTCCCTGGGCGAGACCGCGAAACACGACGACGCAGTCGGCCACGCCCGCGTGGATCGCCATCGCCGCGTTCCCGATCGCGCCGGACCCGCCGCCTCCGCCGCCGCCCCACACCATGTTCGAGAAGCGCAGGCGCTTCATACCGAGCGCGGCGGCGATCCGGTCCGGCGGGTTCTTGTCATCGGCGTACGACGCGATCCCGTCGATCTCGCGGGGATCGATGCCGGCGTCTTCGGCGGCCGCGAGGATCGCCTTCAGCGTCAACTTGAACTGCGCGTCGGGCGATTGGCCGTGCTTGTAGTACGTCGTCTCGCCGATGCCCGCGATCGCGACCTGGCCGCGCATCGTTCGCTTCGTGCTCATCGTCTCACGCTCCTGCTTCCGGGCCTGCCCGACCCGGGCGATCGACCATAGGTCAACCGTCGTGCGGGCCCCATTCGAATCAGCGGCGATTCCGCACGGGCTCGCCGGCTCCGAACGGGGTCTGGGGCCCGTCCCGTGAACGCGCCATAATCGGCGGTTCAGATCCGATCGGAGGTTTCCGTGTCCGCACCCGTGTCCCGATTCGAAGCGCCGACGGAGGTCGAGGCGGCCGTCGCGCTGCTCGCCGGCGAATACGGCGCGCGCGTCCTCGCCGGGGGGACCGACCTGCTCGTGCAGATGCGCCTCGGCGCAGGCGCGCCCGCGCTCTTCGTCGACGTGAAGCGGATTCCGCGGCTCTCGTCCGTTCAGCTCGACTCGAACGGTCTCAAGATCGGCGCCGCGGTGTCGGCGGCCGAGATCTACGAGAACGACTCGATTCGTTCGCTCTGGCCCGGGCTCGCGGACGCGACCGACCTGATCGGTTCGACCCAGATCCAGGGACGCGCGACCTGGTCCGGCAATCTCTGCAACGCGTCGCCCGCGGCGGACTCGGTTCCCGCCTTGATCGCGTGCAACGCGACCGCGGTGATCGCGGGACCGAAGGGTGAGCGGCGGGTCGCGGTCGAAGAGTTCACGACCGGCCCGGGTCAGACCGTGCTCGAGCGCGGCGAGTTCGTGGTGGAGTTCGAGGTGCCGGCTCCGGCACCGCACGCGAGCGACGCCTACGAACGCCTGATTCCCCGGACCGAGATGGACATCGCGGTGGTGGGCGTCGGCGTGGCCATCGAGCTCGACGACGCGGGCGCGGTCGCCTCCGCGCGGGTCGTCCTCGGCGCCGTCGCGCCGACCGCGATTCGCGTGCCCGACGCCGAGGCGGCGCTCGCCGGGTCGCGGCTCGACGATGCGGCCCTGGATGCGGCGGCAGCGGCCTCCACGGCGGCGGCGAACCCGATCGATGACAAGCGCGGCACGGTCGCGTACCGGAAGAAGATCGCCGGCGTGCTCACGAAGCGCGTCGCGAAGACCGCCTACGTGCGCGCCCAGGCGCGTTAGTCCGAAGACGCGTCGAGCGAGAGAAGCGAGAGACGAGACAGTGGCGAAGATTCGAGTCGAGACGACGATCAACGGGGACGCAGCCGAGTTCCTCTGCGCGGGCCATCAGAGCCTGCTCGAGGTCCTGCGCGACGACCTCGGCATGACCGGGACGAAGGAAGGCTGCACGACCGGCGACTGCGGAGCGTGCTCCGTCGTCGTCGACGGCCGGCTCGTCCCGTCCTGCCTGGTGCTCGCGGCCGAGGCGGAGGGGCGCGCGGTCGACACGATCGAGGGCGTGGCCGACGGCCAGAAGCTGACCCCCGTGCAGCAGCAGTTCCTGGAGCACGGCGCGCTGCAGTGCGGGATCTGCACGCCCGGCTTCATCGTCGCCGCGGAGAAGCTGCTCGAGAAGAACCCGGACCCGACGGAGGAAGAGGCGCGGTACTACCTCGCCGGCAACCTCTGTCGCTGCACCGGATACGACAAGATCATCAAGGCCGTCCTCGATGCGGCGGCCGTGATGCGAGAGGAGCCGGCATGAGTGCTGCACCGGACAACACCACGGACACCACGGACACCACGGACACCACGGGCAAGTCGGAGCGCAAGTTCAAGCAGATCGGGAGTCGGCCGATCCGGCACGACGGCCTCGACAAGGTCACGGGCCGCGCGCGCTTCGGCGCGGACTACACGCTGCCCGGCGCGCTGCAGGGCGTCTTCGTCCGCAGCCCGCACGCCCACGCGAAGATCCTCTCGATCGATACGAGCAAGGCGGAGAAGGTGCCGGGGGTGAAGGCGGTGATTACCGCCGAGGACCTGCCGGAGCTGCCCATGACCTGGGTGTCCCAGGGACCCGCCGGCGTCGACGTCGGCGCGAACCAGCGCGTGATCCTGGCACGCGAAAAGGTGCTCTATCACGGTCACGCCTTCGCAGCGGTCGCGGCGACGACGCGCGAAGCCGCGATCGAGGCCGGTGAGTTGATCGACGTCGAGTGGGAAGTGCTGCCGCCGGTCCTCTCGATCGGCGCCGCGCTCGCCGACGACGCGCCGATCCTGCACGAAGGGCAGATGACCGAGGGCGCCGGGCCGCCTGTCGAGGGCGACACGAACATCACGAACCAGATCGTCTTCGAAGGCGGCGACCTCGACGCGGGCTTCTCGGAGGCCGACATCGTCGTCGAGGGCGTGTTCGAGACCGAAATGGTCCACCAGGGCTACATCGAGCCGCACGCCTGCCTGGTGAACGCGCGCGAGGACGACACGGTCGAGATCTGGTGCGCGACCCAGGGTGCCTTCGGTGTGAAGGGCGAGGTCGCGACTCTCACGGGCAGTGACCCGCAGACCATCAAGGTCACGCCGACCGAGATCGGCGGCGGCTTCGGCGGCAAAATCCCGGTCTATCTCGAGCCGGCCGCGACGATCCTGTCGCGCAAGGCCGGTCGACCGGTGAAGATGACGATGACGCGCGAGGAGGTGTTCCGCGGAACCGGTCCGACCTCGGGCTCGAAGATGTGGGTGAAGCTCGGCGCGAAGAGCGACGGCACGATCGTCGCAGCGGATTGCCGTCTCGACTTCGAGGCAGGCTGTTTCCGCGGATCGCCGGTCGGCGCCGCTTGCATGACGACGCTGTCGCCTTACAAGATCCCGAACTTCCGGCTCCTGGGTCGGGACATCGTGGTCAACAAGCCGCGCGTGGCCGCCTATCGCGCACCCGGCGCACCGATCGGATCGTTCGCCGCGGAGAGCCTGATCGACGATCTCGCGAAGAAGCTCGGGCGCGACCCGATCGACCTCCGCCTGCAGAACGCCGTCGAGGAGGGAGACCGCGCCAAGTACGGACCGGCCTTCGGCCCGATCGGATTCAAGCAGGTGCTCGAGGCTGCGAAGGCGCACCCGCAGTACAAGGCCGAGCTCCGCGAAAATCAGGGTCGCGGCGTCGCCGCCGGCTTCTGGTTCAACGCGGGCATGCAGTCGAGCGCGACCGTGAGCGTCAGCCAGGACGGCTCCGCCGTCGTGCGGACCGGCAACCCCGACATCGGCGGCAGCCGCGCCAGCATGGCACTGATGTGTGCCGAAGAGCTGGGGATCGACGTGATTCGCGTCCGGCCGATGGTCGGGGACACCGATTCGGTCGGCTACTGCGACGTGACCGGCGGCAGCCGCGTGACCTACGCGACGGGCATGGCGGTGATCGATGCGACCCGGCAGGTGATCGACCACCTCCGCGCCCGCGCAGCGACGATCTGGAACGTCGAGCTCGACAGCGTCGAATGGCAGGACGGCAACGCCGTCGCGGTCAACGGCTCGTCTGACATCTCCTCGGACAAGGGCTCGCTCTCCCTCGAAGAGATCGCGAAGAAGATGGGCGCGACCGGCGGCCCGATCGTCGCGAGCGCCTCGGTCAGCCCGCCCGCAGCCGGGCCGGCCTTCGGTGTCCATCTCTGTGACGTCGAGGTCGATCCCGAGACCGGGGTCACGCGCGTGCTCCGCTACACCGTCGTCCAGGACGCCGGCAAGGCGATCCACCCGACCTTCGTCGAAGGGCAGTACCAGGGTGGCGCCGCCCAGGGAATCGGCTGGGCGCTCAACGAGGCGTATCTCTGGGACGAAGAGGGCAAGGTCGAGAACGCGAGCTTCCTCGACTATCGCGTGCCGGTGGCGTCGGACCTGCCGATGATCGACACGATGATCGTCGAGGTGCCGAACCCGCTCCACCCCTACGGCGTGCGCGGCGTCGGCGAGACGCCGATCGTGCCGCCGCTCGCGACGGTCGCGAACGCGATGTGCGCAGCGACGGGCGTGCGCTTCCACGCGCTGCCGATGTCGCCGCCGGTGGTGCTCGAGGCGCTCGAGAACGCCGACTGATCGGGCGTTCCGGGCGATCGGATCCGGACCAGGGAGAATCGCGTGGCGATCGTCCTCTTTTCGTCGACGCAACAGCGCCTCACGAACGGTGAGGAGCGCGTCGAGGTCGAGGCGTCGCGGGTCGACGAGCTGATCCAGTCGCTCTACGCGCGTTATGCGGACCTCGACGGCCAGCTCGAGAACGCCGCGGTCGCCGTCGACGGCGTCATCTACAACGACGCGCTCTACGTGCCGCTTCCGCCGAGCGCCGAGGTGCAGTTCGTGGGACAGGTGGCCGGTGGATCCGGCGACGCGGTCGCCGAGCCCCTCGGTGGCGTCGCCGGCGAACCGCTCCGGTTGGCCCGCACCTGGCGGGACGAGGGCTGCGGCGTTGCCCTCGCGACGGTCGTCGAGACCTGGGGCTCGTCCCCGTGCCCGGCGGGCAGCCAGCTGGCCGTCGACGCGGCCGGGCACTTCGAGGGCAGCGTGTCCGGCGGCTGCGTCGAAGGCGCCGTAATCGAACGCGCGACGCACGTGATCTCGAGCGGTGAGCCCGAGCTGCTTTCGTTCGGCGTCGCGGACGAGGACGCCTGGGCCGTCGGGCTCGCTTGCGGTGGGCGCGTGCGGATCTACGTGGAGCGCGTAGAGTGAATCGCGACGTGCTCGACGCGATCCTCGAAGCGCGGGCCGCGCGACGACCCGTAGTGCGCCTCACCTGGCTGGAAGGCGGGCGCGAATCGATCGTCGATGCGTCCGACGCCTCGCTCGCGCCTGCGCTGCGCGACGCGGCGGCCGGCGCGCTGCGCGGCGACAAGGCGGCGCTCGTCGAGACCGAGGAGGGTTCGGTCTTCGTGCATCCCTTCAACCCGCCGTTGCGACTCGCCATCGTCGGCGCGGTGCACATCGCGCAGCACCTCGCGGAGCTCGCGACGCGGCTGGGCTACGACGTGACGGTCATCGACCCGCGGCGGGGATTCCTGACCGAGGCGAGATTTCCGGGCGTGACGCTCGACGCGCGGTGGCCCGACGAAGCACTCGAGGCGTTTGCGCCGGACGCGCGGAGCGCCGTGGTCACCCTGAGTCACGATGCGAAGATCGACGAGCCCGCGCTCTCGGCCGCGCTCCGGTCGGAGGCGTTCTACGTGGGCGCCCTCGGCAGTCGACGAACGCAGGAGAAGCGGCGGGCGCGCTTGACCGACGGTGGTCTCGACGACGCGGCCCTCGCGCGGATCCACGGCCCCGTCGGGCTCGATCTGGGCGCCAAGAGTCCCGCGGAGATCGCGCTCTCGATCGCCGCCGAGCTCGTCGCGACGCTGCGAGCGCGGGCGGACGCTTGAGCGCGCGCGGCGACGCGCTCGTCGGTCTCGTGCTCGCGGCCGGCGCCTCGCGGCGCATGGGGCCGGACCGGAACAAGCTTCTCGAAGAAGTCGATGGGGGACCCGTCGTCGCGAGGGTCGTCTCGGCGCTGCGCGAGGGCGGAGTCGAGCGGGTCGTCGTGGTGCTCGGCTACGAGGCCGAGCGGGTCCGAGCGGCGCTCGCAGGCGCAGCCACGGAGTTCGTGCACAACGAGGGCTGGGAGCAGGGGATGGGCACGTCGTTGGCGGCGGGGGCGGCCTCGCTGCTGTCGGAAGACTCCGAGCATCTGGCCGGCGTCGTCGTGACGGTCGGCGATCTGCCGGCCCTGCGCGCTGCGCACGTGCGCGCGGTCGTCGAAGGTGACGCGCTCGGCCCGGTCTCGATCCGAGTCCCGACGCACGCCGGGCGCGACGGGCATCCCGTGGTCTTCGGAGCGGCGCACCTGCCGGCGCTCGCTGCGCTCGAAGGAGATCGGGGCGCGCGGTCGATTCTCGACGCGAACACGTGCGATGTCGAGCGCGTGGCCGTCGACGGCGACGGAACCCTTCGCGACGTCGACACCCCCGACGCCCTCGAGGAAGCGCGGCGTCGTTAGGCGTTCGACTCCGCGTTCGCGGGCGCGCACTCGGCGAGGCGCCGCTCGAGGTAGCGCCGCTCGACCGCGTTCGTCGTTCCGTCGATTGCAGCGCGATAGGCGTCCGCCGCCTCCGGGAGGCGACCGAGGCGGCGAAGGAAATCCGCGCGGGTCGCTGCCAGGAGCGCGTAGTCGTCGAGACGTCCGTCCGCCTCGATCGCCGTGAGCCGGTCGAGGCCCACCTCGAAGCCGTCGATCATGGCGACGGCGACGGCACGATTCAGTTCGACGACCGGCGAGCCGGTCTCGTCCGCGAGGGCGGCGTAGAGCGTCGCGATTCGCGGCCAGTCCGTCGTCTCCGGCGTCACAGCGAGGGCGTGACACGCGGCGATCTCCGCTTGCAAGAGGTACGCGCCCGCGCCGGTCGGGTCGGCGACGGCGCGCGCGCGCTCGAGCACCCGTCGTGCGCGCTCTATCCGGACGCGGTCCCAACGATCCCGGTGCTGATCTTCGAGCAGGACCAGCTCGCCGTCCTCGTCGACCCGAGCGGAAGCCCGCGCCGCCTGCAGCTCCATCAAGGCGAGCAGCCCCAGCACCTCGCTGTCCTCATGGAACGCGGCCGCCAGGAAGGTCGCGAGGGAGACCGCGTCCTCGCACAGATCGCTTCGAATCAGGCGCTCGCCTTCATGGGCCGCGTAGCCGGCGTTGAAGACGAGGTAGAGCACCTCGAGGACCGACGGCAGACGTTCCGGCAGCTCCGCGGATTCGGGCACCCGGTAGGGCAGGCGTCGGTCGCGAATCGCCTTCTTCGCGCGGACGAGTCGTTGTGCGGCGGTGCTCTCACGCACCAGGAACGCGGCCGCGATCTCAGCGGTCGTGAGGCCCGCGAGCATGCGCAGGGTGAGGGCCACGCGAGATTCCCGGGGCAGGCCGGGATGACAGCAGGTGAAGATCAGTCGGAGGCGGTCGCTCTCGACGAAGGCTTCCTCCTCGTCGTCGCCCGCGCTCGTCGTGTCTTCAAGGCGGCGGGACTCGTGATCGTGCAGTCGATTGGCTCGACCGCGCGCGCGTGTGTCGGCACGGAGATGGCCGAGGGCCCGATTGCGGGCCGTCGTCATCAGCCAGCCGCCAGGATTCTCCGGCACGCCGGCGAGGGGCCAGCGCTCGACGGCCTCGACCAGGGCTTCCTGCGCGCACTCCTCGGCGCGATCGAGGTCGCCGAGCAGGCGCGTGAGGAACGCGACGATGCGCCCCCATTCGCTTCGGAAGAGGTCCTCGAACGCGACGGGATCCTCCGGGCTCATGCCGACCCGAATCCGACTTCCGCCGCCGCACTCGGGGGCAGCCAGGTCTCGAGCTGCAGCACGTCGATCGCGCCGGGGCTGGCGAAGGGGCAGGACCCTGCGATCCCGAGGATCGCCTCGCGGTCGGGCGCCTCGATCACGAAGCAGAGTCGGATCGGCGCCCCAGCGACGCGCGCCGCGTGACCGTGGTCGTCGCGCTCGACGCGGTCGGCTCGCGGCTCGACGAGGGCCGCGAGGGACACACGCTTCGCCCGGCGGAGCCCGTCGAGCCAATCGACCACCGCGCTCGCCCGCCGCCCCAGCCGCGCAGGGGAAGCGGCCTCGGGCGGTGGGCGATCCGGCGACACCAGCAGCAGGAAGCGCGGCACGACCTACTCGGGCGGCGGACCCATCGGGATCACCTGGCGCACTTCGGTGAAACCGATCTTGTTGTGCGGGCAGCGCTTCGCGATCTCGACCGCCTCCTCCGCGCTCTCGCAGTCGATGAGGAAGAAGCCGCCGATCACCTCGCGGGTCTCGGTGAACGGGCCCGTGGTCACGGCCACGCCCTCGCCGAAGCCGGCGACGCGCGACCCTTCGGCCACGGGGTGCAGCGGCGAGCCGCCGCGGATCTTTCCGGCGGCGGCGAGCTCACCGGCGAACTTGCCCATCTCCGGCATGATGCTCGGGTCAACTTCCGTATCGCGATCCGTGATCATGATCAGCATGAATTCCATGGTCGGGGTCTCCTGGTGGGCGCCCGGGGGCGCGGTTCGACTCTACGACGAACACTCCGGACGTGGATCGACGAAATTCTTCGCGTCGGCGCCAGAAAAGTCGATTCCTCCATGAAAACGAGGAGTTGAGCGATCCCAACCGGAGGCTCCGGGCATTGGGGGGCGCACCATTCGAGGGACGTGGGGCCCGTTTTCGCAGACCGCGCGTCGATCGCGGCCAGCGAATCCCTGTGATAGCAATGGGGCCCCGCGTGTGCGGCCACTCCATCCATCGCGCCCTGCCACGACCATCCGGGCGCGTCCCACCCATCACAGGAGAAGATCCCCATGGAAGAGATTCGATTCGACGACGTCGCGGCCCTGCAGAAGCACGTGAGCGAGGAGTTCGGCGAGTTCGGCGAGCCGATCGAGGTCACCCAGGACATGGTGAACCAGTTCGCCGAGGTGACCGGCGACCACCAGTGGATCCACATCGACGTCGAGCGCTGCAAGAAGGAGAGCCCGTTCGGTGGGCCGATCGTCCATGGCTTCTTCACGCTCTCGCTGATGCCGAAGCTGTCGGCGTCGCTGCCGACGCCGTACAAGACGACGGGCGTCAAGAACGGCGTGAACTACGGCTCGGACAAGCTTCGCTTCCTCGCCCCGGTTCCCGTCGGTTCCAAGGTGCACGCGCGCAGCCGCCTCGTCTCGGTCGAAGCCGGCAAGAAGGGCGTTCGGCTGGAGCAGGAGGCCGCGATCCACGTCGTCGGCTCCGACCGCCCGGCCGTCCTCTACAACATGATCACGCTGCTGCAGGGCTAGTCGAGCGCGACCCTCCAACGGCTCTTGCCCCCCGAACCCCACCCGCATTTCTCGGGCTGGCGGGTCTGCGCCTTCGCGGCGCTGACCCAGGCGCTGGCGATCGGCTTCACTCTGGGCGCAGTCGGGCTCTTCGCGGGACCGATGGGGGCGGAGTTCGGGATTGGCGCGACCGCGTTCAACGTCGGCGTTGGCGGGTTCACGTGCGTGATGAACCTGTCGATGCCGCTGATCGGCCGCGTCGTGGATCGCGGATCGATTCGCGGCGTGATGTCGATCGGTGCGCTCGTCCTGGCGGCCAGCCTGATCGGGCTCTCCTTCGCGCAGTCTGCCTGGCAGGTCGGCGTGCTCTGGATCTTCGGGTGCGCACTCGGGATGGCGATGCTCGGGCCGATGCCGTCCTCGACCGCGATGGCGAACTGGTTCGACCGGTTTCGGGGGCGGGCGCTCGGGACCGCGAACGCCGGGGCTCCAATCGGTCCCTTCATCATCGTTCCGCTCGCGGGCCTCGTGCTGGAGTCCTGGGGCTGGCGACCGATCCTGCTCGTGTTCGCCGCTGCGTGCGTCGTGATCGCGCTCCCGGCTTCGCGCTTCGGGATGATCGATCGACCGCAGGACGTAGGTCAGCGCGCCGATGGCGACGACGCGATCGAGAGTGACGACGCAGCGCCCGCGGCGGCCCTCGAAGAGGAAGTCTGGGAGGCGCCCGCGATCCTCCGGAGCGTCGACTTCTGGTGCCTCGCGATCGGCGCAGCGCTCTTCGGGGCGCAGGGCATCATCGTCGGCGCCAACGTGATCCCGTTCCTCCAACACCGCGGCGCGAGCGTCGAACTCTCCGCCGTCGCCCCCATGGCCATGGGCGTCGGCGCGATCGCCGGCCCCCTCGTGTTCGGACCGCTCGCGGACCGGATCCACCCACGGACGCTCTTCGTCGGGCTCTGTCTCGTGGTGGCGCTGGCCTTCGGCGCACTCACCGCCGATCTCTCGATGCCGGTCCTGCTCGGCTTGTTGCTCGTGTGCGGGCTGGCAGGCGGTTCGATGATGCCCGTGTACGGCGCGCTGATCGCGCGACTCTTCGGGGTCGCGTCCTTCGGCCAGGTGATGGGCCTCGCCGCGCTGGTCGCGATTCCGACCGGTACGCTCGCGCCGATCGCGTTCGGCTACGCGATCGACCAGACGGACAGCTACACCACGAGCTTCGTCGGCCTGATCGCGGCAATGGCGGTCTCTGTCGCGTTCTTCCTGGCACTGTCCCGGACGGCCGCCCGGCGTCGTTAGGCGCCCGATTCGCGATCGGGTCTACGCGAAGCGACTTCGAAGCGCCGCGAGGTCGAGCTTCGTCACGCCGGCGATCGCGTCGGCGCCCGGGCCGTCCTCGAGGTCGTCGGGCTCGAGGCGCGTCTGCAGCTTCAAGGCGGTCTTGAACCCCTCGGTCGACGTGTCGAGCATTCGGACCGGGGTCTTCCCCGTCTTGGGATCGATCAGCTCGTCGAACGGAATCGGCACGATCTTCCCGTTCTGGCGGGTGATCATGACGTGTCCGGTCCCGCCGAGGAGCGTGGAGACTGCGCCGGCGCCGAGTTCGCGGGTGTACTCCTGGTCGAAGGCGGTCGGTGCGACGCAGCGGCACTCGTAGCCGACGTCCTTCAAGACGATCGTCGCCTTGATGCCGTGCTCGTCGAGGGCGGTCTGCACGCGTTCGCGCACGAGGCGACCGAGGGGAAACTCCGCGAGGCGGAGGTGGCCGTGCTCGTCTCTCGGCAGGTCGGGCAGGTGAGCTAGATCCGCTTCGTCGATCGATTCGCCTAGCCCCTCCGCGAGGACGATCACGCCGTGGGGGCGGCCCTCGGCGGTGCTCTTCACGATCGTGCCTTCGATTCGCCGGGACAGCTCTTCGAGGGAGATCTTGCGGTCGCCGTACTCCTCGGCGACGAGGGCGAGGGTCGCGTTCGCCGAGTGCGCGGCACCGAGAGTGAGGTGACCCGCGTTGCGGCCCATCATCGTGATGATGAACCAACGGCCCGACGTGCGTGCGTCTTCGAGGAGCGTCGACAGCACGCCGCTCGCGGTCGCGCGGGCGCTCTCGAAGCCGAAGGTCGGGACGCCGGGAGGCAGCGGGAGGTCGTTGTCGATCGTCTTCGGGACGTGCACCACCTTCAGGCGGTCGCCGGCGGCTTCCGCGACGGTGCGCGCCGAGAAACAGGTGTCGTCGCCGCCGATCGAGATCAGGTGGTCGACGCCGAGTCGTCCGAGGGAGTCCACGACGCGGTCGAGGTTCGCGGGGTCCTTCGTCGGGTTCGCGCGCGAGGTGCGGAGGATCGAACCGCCGAGCTGGTGGATGCGGTAGACGGAGTCCTCGTCGAGGTCGATCACGTGCTCGATGTCGCCCTGCATGAGCCACTCGAATCCCTGGATGCAACCGACGACCCGCGCACCGCTGGCGCGAGCAGAGAGCGTCGCTGCGCTGATCACGCCATTGATCCCCGGCGCAGGTCCGCCACCGACCACGATTCCGAACGTCGCCATCACACCCTCCTCGAACGAGTCGCGCGGGAACGTAGCGGAACGCGGCCGTTTGGCAGCGTTCTCGTGTCCGAACGCGCTCGCGCCTAGCCGCGCCGCGCGCCGATCATCGACGCGCAGAGCACGAGCGGCTCGTCGCCGACCACGCGCCACGCGTGCTTCGTGCCGCGCTGGACGACGCAGTCACCCTGAGTCACGAGCTCCTTCTTCCCGTCGTCGAGCTCGAGCTCGGCGCGACCCGACAGGATCACGACGTAGTCGATCGTGTCCGTCGTGTGCATCTCGGGGTCGTCGGGATCGAAATAGCGTGCGATGTCCGGCGGCAGCTCGAACGAGCCGTGGCCCTCCGAGCGATCCGTCGTCGGCGGCACGGTCACGATCTTGAAGCTCGTCTCTCCGTCGACCGCGAAGTAACCGATCTCGGCGGGCTGGTCCGAGGGCGTCGCGTCGGGGACCGTGAGCGGTCCCTTCGTGGACCACAGCTCGTAGCTGCCGGGAGACGAGCTTCGCGGCGCCTCGCCTGCGTGGTGGAAGACGGATTTGCCGTTCGAATCGTGGCCGGTGACGACGAGCTTCATCGGGGGCTCCCTTTCTGTACGGTGTGGCGAGGATCGATGGTGGCAGATCGACCGGGCGCGACAACGCGGCCGGTCTGAGGAGTGGAGCGATGGAAAACGACGGGACGCGACCGCGCGCGCTGGTGACCGGCGGCACCCGGGGCATCGGCAAGAGCATCTGCCGCGAGTTCGCCCGCGCCGGCTTCGACGTCGCCTTCACCGGGCGGACGCTTCGCGAGGGCGAAGGACGCGAGGAGGACGCGGCGGGCCAGCCGACGCCCCTCGCCGGCAGCCTCGAAGCCACCCGCGAAGAAGTGGAGGGACTCGGGGCCCGTGCCCTCGCGATCCAGCTCGACCTGCTCGACCCGACCTCCGTCGACGCGGGCGCGACGCGCGTCCTCGAGGAATGGGGGGGCGTCGACGTCCTCGTGAACAATGCGATGTACGAGATGGGGCAGTACACGAACGCCTGGATCAAGGACACGCCGATGGAAGAGTTCGCGGCCAAGGTCCAGGCGAACTTTCTCGCGCCGATGGCGCTCGTGAAGCACTGCCTGCCCGGGATGATCGAGCGTGGGGGCGGACGCGTGATCAACCTCTCGACGCGCCACAACTACCAGAAGCAGGGCGGGCCGCCGGGCAAGGGCGGCGCCGGCGTGTCCTACAACTGCTCGAAGGCGGCCTGCGGCAAGATCGCGGACGGTCTCGCGGCCGAGCACGGCGGCGACGGGATCCTCGCCTTCGATCTCGATCCGGGCCCCGTGATGACAGAGCGCTTCTTCACGCAGGGCCATCGCCTCGGCTATCCCAAGGAGCTCTTCTGTCCGATCGAAGTGCCGGCGATGGCGGCGCTCTGGCTCGCGACCGAAGACGAGGCGGCGCGATTCAACGGCCAGCACTTCATGGCGCAGGAGTTCGTGCGCCAGCGCGAGCTGTGGCCGGCCTGGGAGAGCGTGCTCCCGATGAACCGAGGGTGGTCGCCGACCGCGGTGCTCGACTGGCGCGAACCGGGGGGACGTTAGGCGCGTCGCTTGCGGTAGAGCGTCATGACCGCACCACCCGGAGTGGGCTCGCTCTTCAGCAGCTCGAGGTCACAGGGCACGGCACCGTCGACGAAGAGTCGCTTGCCCGCGCCGACGAAGACCGGAAACGTCCAGATCCGGAACAGGTCGACCAGGTCGTTCTCGAGCAGGGCCTGGACCAGCTGCCAGCTGCCGTGCACCTGGAGGAGCGGGCCCTCGCCCGCCTTGAGCGCCGCGACCGAGGTCGCGACGTCGGGGTCGAGCGCGACGGTGCTCGGCCAGTCGAGGCCTTCCGAGCGGGAAGTCACCACGTACTTGGTCGCGCGATTCATCGGCGTGTCGTCGCCGCCCTCGGCGACGTGCCCGCCCTTGAAGAGGTCGTACGTCGACCGGCCCAGGAGCAGGTCGAAGGGTTCGGCCATCGCGTGCTGGCCCACCTGCGCCATCACCTCGTCCCAGCAGCCCGTCGCCCAGCCGCCGCGAAAGCCGCCGGTCGGGTCTTCGTCGACCTGACCGGGCGCCTGCATCACCCCGTCGGCGGTCACGAAGATGAGGATCGAGAGTTCTCGCATGGCGTCTCCTGCTGCGGGCGCGGCGCGTCGGGAGCGTATCAGGCGGATTTCGGGGCGCCGCCGACGCCTCACCACGACGCGCTCCGCGGTGTACACTGACTGCCGTTCATTTCGAGCCGGTCCCAGCCATCCGACCGGCCCAAGGAGACCCTCATGTTCGACCTCAAGATCACCGGCGGGACCCTCGTCGACGGAACGGGCGCCGCTGCCTACGCGGGCGAAGTCGCCATCAAGGACGGCCGGATCGCCGCCGTTGGCGCGAGCGTCCCCGGCGAAGCCGCCCAGGAGATCGACGCCACCGGACGCATCGTGACCCCCGGCTTCGTCGACGTGCACACGCACTACGACGGGCAGGTCACCTGGGACGATCAGCTCGACCCCTCCGGCGGCCACGGCGTGACCACCGTCGTGATGGGCAACTGCGGCGTCGGCTTCGCGCCGGTCCAGCCGGGCAAGGAAGAGTGGCTGATCCAGTTGATGGAAGGCGTCGAGGACATCCCCGGCACCGCGCTCTCGGAAGGCATCACCTGGGAATGGGAATCATTCCCGGAGTATCTCGACGCGATCGAGAAGCGGCACACGAGTGTCGACTTCGGCACCCAGCTCGCGCACGGCGCGCTGCGCGCGTACGTGATGGGCGAGCGTGGCGCGAAGAACGAGCCGGCCACGCCCGACGACATCGCCGAAATGCGCCGCCTCACGAAGGAGGCGATCGAAGCGGGCGCGCTCGGCGTGAGCACGAGCCGTGTCCTGGGTCATCGCGCGATGGACGGCGAGCCCGTCCCCGGCACCTTCGCCGCCGAGGACGAGCTCTTCGGTCTCGGCCACGCGCTTCGTGACGCCGGCGCCGGCGTCTTCGAGCTCGCGCCGGCGGGCGCGGACGGGCAGGACCTCGTCAACGCCAAGCGCGAGGTGGAGTGGATGAAGAAGCTCTCCGCCGAGATCGAGCGACCGGTCACCTTCGCAATGCTGCAGAACGAGACCGAGCCGAACCTCTGGCGCGAGATCATGGACGAATCGATCGCCGCCGCGGAAGAGGGCGCCCAGCTCTATCCCCAGATCGCGGCGCGGCCCTTCGGCCTGATGATCGGCCTGCAGACCCACCAGCCCTTCTCGCGGCGCCCGACGTTCCGGCGGCTCGCGGAGGAGAACGAGTCGATCGAAGCACTCGCGGCGGCGATGCGGGAGCCGGCGAACAAGGCGGCGATCCTCTCCGAGGAGAACCTGCCGGCGGATCCGACCAACCTCTTCGACGGGATGACGGACTTCATCGCGAGCTTCCTGCATCGCCTCTATGTGATCGGCGACCCGCCGGACTACGAGCCGACGGCGGATCGTTCGGTCGCCGCGATCGCGGAGGCGCAGGGGGTCGAGCCTCTCGAGGCCGCGTACGATGCCTTCGCTTCCGGCGACGGCACGAACATGCTGATGATGCCGATCTTCAACTACGTCGACGGCAACCACGACGTGATCCGCGAGATGATCGCGCACCCCTACTGCGTGTCGGGTCTCTCGGACGGTGGCGCGCACTGCGGAATGATCTGCGACGCGTCGATCCCGACCTTCATGCTGACCCACTGGGCCCGGGACCGCCGCCGGGGCGACAAGCTCGACCTCGAGCACGTGGTGAAGAAGCAGACGAAGGACACCGCCACGCTCTTCGGGTTGAACGATCGCGGCACGCTCGAGGTCGGCAAGAAGGCGGACTTGAACGTCATCGACTTCGACAACCTGAAGCTGCGCTCGATCAAGCTCGTGCACGACCTCCCGGCGGGCGGTCGGCGTCTGCTCCAGAAGGCCGAGGGCTACGACTACACGATCGTGTCCGGCGAGATCACGCGCCGGAACGGCGAGGACACGGGCGCACGACCCGGGCGCCTCGTGCGCGGCGCGCGGTAGCGCCATAGGGAGAGCGCCCTCGATGGCGGCATCCGACGTCTCCGAAGAAATCGGTCGCGACACGCATTTCGGTACCTACCGGGGCGCCGGATTGCCGTGGGTCGACTTCGACGCTTTCCATCAGGAAGTGCTGCCGAAGCGGCTGGCCGAGGGTGTGAACGAGCAGGTCGCCTGGGACGTCGCGGGTCGCGACCCGATCTCGATCGCTCTGCCGGATGGCCGGTCATACACGTACCGGTGTCGTGAGGGACGCGTGCTCGTCGAGCCGGGGGTGGCGAAGGATGCGCGCACGATCCTCGAGATCGTCGATCACGAGTCCTGGCTCGACTACCTCTACGAGTACCGCACGCGCTACGGCCTGCTCTTCAGCAACGCGGTCAAGTTCGTTCGCGGTGACTTCGAGACCTGGGACGACTGGGAGCCGGCGATCCGCTGCATGTACTCGGGTCGGGCGATCTACGATCCGGCACGCATCGAGTTCCGCGACCTGGCGGGCGATCCACTGGATCTCGAGCGCGCCTTCACGCCCGACGACGACCCCGCGGAGATGTCGAACTTCCTGCGGCAGACGGGGTTCCTCCTGGTGCGTCGCGCCTACGACGCCGACCTGATCGCGACCCTCTCGAGCGAGCTCGAGCGGGTGATCGACGAAGCCACCGAGGGAAACCTCTATTCCTGGTGGGCGACGGACGCCGAGGGCGACCGCTTCCCCTACCGCCTCACGTACCTCTCGGAGAAGTCCGAGGCGATGGCCGGGCTCTACGATCACGCACGCACGCGCGAGCTCGTCGCGCTCTCGAAGGAAGAGGTCGTCCCCGTCCCCGATCGGATCGAGGGGATCCTCGCGGTCGTGAAGAAGGAGGGGCTCGAGGCGGACGCGTCCGGCTACGCGAACCTCGAATACCACTCCGACTGCGGCTTCGGCGCCTGCCACACGACCTGTCCCTGCGTCCTCGTCGGGATCCAGGTCGACGCCGCGGGCCCCGCGAGCTCGCAGCTCCACATGATGGCCGGCAGCTGGGGCAAGGCCTATCACAACGTGCCTTCGCAGATCACGCCGGACCGCTATCCCCTCGTGCCGATCCTGGCGGAGCCGGGGGACGCGACCGTGCACTTCGGGTGCGGTCTCCACGCGGGCCCGCCGCCCACCGGACCGAACCGTCGGCGCACGCTCTACCTGCAGCACTACAGCCCGCGCGCCAGCGAGCTGATCGGCCCGCACCAGGGCTACAACCAGATCATGCCCGGCTACGGCGTGGGCGACATTCCGAACATCGATGAGATGCGCGAACGCATCGAGTCGTGATTCCATTCTCCTGGAGAACCCGATGAAGCGATTCCTCGCCATTTCTTCCGACGGCCACGCCGGTCCGCAGCCCCACGCGTACCGCGACTACGTCGGCTCGAAGTACCACGATCAGTTCGACGTCGCGCTGAAGCAGCAGATCGCGCAGACGAAGGAAATGGAGAAGATGTTCCTCGTCGCCGACATCAACGAGAAGTGGCGCGAAGGGCACGAGTACGAGCTGACCGGCGCGTGGGACCACGACGCGCGGCTCAAGGTCTGCGACGACGACGGCGTCGCTGCGGAGGTCCTCTTTCCGGACGGCATCACCGAGATGAACTCGCCGCCCTTCGGCGCGAGCCTCGGACTCCCGACCCAGGGCGTGGATCCCGAGCTGCAGTGGGTCGGCGCGCGAGCGCACAACCGCTGGACGGCCGAGTTCTGCCAGATGGCGCCGGAGCGTCGCTGCGGCGTGGCGGTCGTCCCGCTGATGTGGGACATCGACGAAGCGGTCAAGGAAGCAAAGTGGGCGCGCGAGCAGGACATGCGCTCGGTCATGATCCCGGTCATGTGGAACGATCACGCGCCCTACAACGATCCCCGCTACGACCCCTTCTGGGCGGTCTGCGAGGACCTCGGGATGGTCGTGAACTATCACTCGGGTCCCGCGCCGCAGAACGAGTACTTCGGCAACTGGCCGCCGGGGCCCGGCGAGGGTGTCCGGCGCGGCGGAATGGGTTGTTACCTCTCGGAGGTGCTCTGGTTCGTCGCGCGCCCCCTCACGTTCCTGATCTGGGGCGGCGTGTTCGAGAAGTTCCCGAAGCTCAAGGTCTCGACGACCGAGGGCATGGCGGACTGGGTGCCGCATCAGCTCGGCATCTGGGACTGGCACTACGAGCACTCCGCCGCGGAACAGAAGCTGGGCGATTACGTGAGCCACCTCTCGATGAAGCCGTCCGAGTACTTCCGACGGAACGTGCGGGTCGGCTCGATGGTGACCCGGAAGGAAGCCCTCGATCGCGAGAACATCGGGATCAAGAGCTTCATGTGGGGCACGGACTATCCCCATCCCGAGGGCACCTGGCCGACGACCGAGAGCAAGGTCGATACTGCCTTCGAGGGCCTTCCCGAGGACGACATCGAGAACATCCTCGGGGTGAACGCCGCCGAGTGGTACGACTTCGACGTCGAGAAGCTCGCTCCGATCGTCGATCGGATCGGGCCGACGGCGGACCGGTTCGCTGGAGATCCCGTCTAGCGCAGGGTCAGGCCCGGTAGAGCCCGCCGGGTCGCGCGCCCGTGTCGACGCCGTCGCGACAGGTGACCTGGCCGCCGACGATCGTCGCGCGATAGCCGGTGGCGGCCTGGAGCAGCCGCGGGGATCCGCTCGGCAGGTCGTGCTCGACGCGCGGCGTCGCGAGGGCGATCCGGTCGAGGTCGATCACGTTGAGGTCCGCGCGCAGGCCCTCGGTGACGCGGCCGCGATCCTTCATGCCGAAGAGGTCCGCCGGCTCGCTCGTCAGCTTCTGGACCGCACTCTCGACCGAGAGCTTCTCGCCGCGCGTCCGATCGCGGACCCAGTGCTCGAGCATGTAGGTCGGGTAGCTCGCGTCGCAGATCACCGTCACGTGGGCGCCGCCGTCGCCGCCGCCGACGAGGGTGCCGGGGCGATTCAGCATCTCGTGCACCGCGCCGAGGTGCCCGTCGGCGTAGTTGCCCATGAAGACGTTCAGGAACCCGGGGCCCCCGGACGCTTCCGCCGCATCGCACAGCGCGTCGTAGATGCCGTCGAGGGGCTCGGCGCCTCGTTCTTCGATCGCGCGACCGAGCGACCGCGCGGGATCCGGCTCGTGCAGCTCGTCGGTCGTCGGGAGGAAGGTGCTGCCGAGGCTGCTCAAGATGATCGTCGCGGCGTGCTCGTACATCGGGGTCTGGCGCGGCTCCTCGATGATCCGCTTCTTGAGCGCGGGGTCGCGCAGCTTCGCGACCCGCTCGGCGAGGGGCAGGCCGGCCAGCTCGACGTAGCTGGCCTTGTCGAGGAAGGGGTGGAAGGTCTCCCAGGACAGCAGCAACCCGCCCGGGCGATTGATCGTCATCGGGACGAGCTTTGCGCCCTCGGCGTTCGCCGCTTCGGCCTTGTCGAAGAGCTCGCGCCAGAGCTCCGGCTGGACGTTGTTCTGGGCGATCGTGAAGAGGACGGTGCAGCCCGTATCCAGGCTGGTCCGGCGGTAGAACTCGAGCTCCCGGCGGAAGCCGTCCGGGTCCTCGCCCATCAGTCCGGCGGGCACGACCTGGAAGAGGCCCCGGCCGTCCTTCTGGGCGGACCGCATGATCGCGTTCACTTCGCGCGACTCGGCGAACGTCCCGGGGACGGCCTCGCCGGAGGTCGACGTGTGCAGCGTGATGCGGTTGCTCGAGAAGGCGAGGGCACCGGCTTCGACGGCTTCCCGCGCGAGGCGCGCCATCTCCGCGACCTGTTCGTCGGTCGCCGGACCATTCACGTCGCCGCCGTCTCCGATCGCGTACGTGCGCAACGCGCCGTGGGGAAGCTGCGCGGCGACCTCGACGGTGCGGGGCTTCGACTCGAGCGCGTCGAGGTATTCGGGGAAGCTCTCCCATGCCCACTGGATCCCGTCGTGGAGCGCCGCGCCGGGGATGTCCTCGACGCCTTCCATCAGGTCGATCAGGACCTGCTTGTGGTTCGGTCGGACGGGCGCGAAGCCGACGCCGCAGTTGCCCATCACGACGGTCGTCACGCCGTGGTCCGCGGAGGGGGCGAGTCGATCGTCCCAGGTGGCCTGACCGTCGTAGTGGGTGTGGGGATCGATGAAGCCGGGGGTCACGAGGAGTCCGTCACCTTCGATCACCTCGGCAGCGTTCGTCGACTCGAGCGCGCCGGGTTCGGCGATCGCTTCGATCTTCCCATCGCGTACACCGACATCGGCGCGGCGAACGGGCGCGCCGGTTCCGTCGGCGAGGTCGGCCTGGCGAATCAACAGATCGAGGTCCATGGGGCGGTCTCCGGGTGGTCGCGCGGGGCGGCGGGCTAACGTCGACACGGTAGCGAGCTGGTGGGCCCGCGACCGGCTGGGAAAATCGGCATGAGGAGGAGCCAATGCGCGTCATGGTGTTCGGAGCGACGGGCGAGCTCGGCCGGGAATGCGTCGCCCAGAGCCTCGATGCGGGGCACGACGTATCGGTCTACGTGCGGAATCCGGGGAAGCTCGATCCGGCGATTCGCGAGCGTGTGACGGTCCACGAGGGCGACGGCCTGGACGGCGCCGCCGTCGCGAAGGCGCTCGCGAGTCCGTGTGACGCGATCCTCTTCGCGATCGGGATCGACCGGAACTCGCCCGAGGATCTCTGCACGAGCGCGACGCGCCACATTTTCGAAGCGATGCGGACGAACGGCATCCGGCGCTTCGTGTGGTGTGGCGGCGGTAGCACCCTCGTCCGGAAGGACCAGGTCACCCTGGGCGCTCGCTTCGTCCAGTTCTTCGCTCGCACCTTTCTCGGCCTGCGCCATCGCGACAAGGACCATCAATGGGCGCTCCTCGGAGAGAGCAAGGACCTCGACTGGGTCGGGATCCGACCGCTCCAGATGGTGAAGGGGGAGCGGCGCGCTATCGGCTCGGCTACGACGCGTTCAGCGGGATGAGTCGGATCCACTTCGCGGACTGCGCCCACGCGATGGTCGCGATGCTCGAGGACGACACGTGGCTGCACGAGGCGCCGATCGTCCAGTACTGATCGCGACGTGTTATGCTGACGACGTGACCGCGACGAATCCGAGCGAACGGCGAAGGTCGTGCTTCGGCACGAAGAGCGCTCTCTGCGCAATCGTCCTCGCGTTCCTCGTCTCAGGATGTGCGACGGAAGGGGGAGGCTACCTCGAGCCGGTGCTGCCGGTCGGCGCCACCCTCGCGCCCGAGTTCGGCTACGTGCTCGTCCAGGTCGATACCGACGTGCCGATCGAATGGATCACGATCACGGGTGCGACGATTTCGTATACCCTCCCGGAAGGTGAGACGACCTGGCTCGTCGCGCTTCCGGCCGGGCCGCACGAATGGAGACGGATCATGCCTGGTGCTTCGACCGGGCTCGATCGCTCGATCGACCTTCGCGACTATCAGCGGCTGAGGAAGCGTGATGATTGGGTCTGGGACGACGAGTTCGAGTTCGACGTCGAGGCGGGCAAGGTCAACTACCCCGGGACGCTCCTGATCCGGAGCGGATCCGGGTCCTCTTCGAAATGCTGCCTGGTGCGCGTGCGGAATCAGTCTGCCCGCGCAGTGTTCGCGGCCTCCGAGACTTACGGTGAGATTCTGGGAGGGTTGCCTCTTCGCCATTCGGGCGCCGGCGGAGACGGATTTCTCGACTACTACACGAAGCTGCGAGATGCATTGCGGTCGCCTGGAGCGTCGCCACCGTGACTCGACTCCTCTTCGCAATCGCCTGCGCGGTCGTGTTGTGTGCGGACGTCGTGATCGCGGCCGAGCCCGCCGGCCTTTCGGCCGAGGCGACGTACTCAGTCAACGGCGTGTCGTCGGTGCGCCTCAGTCCGCAGGGGAGCTGGGTGAGCGCCGAAGCCCGCAGCGGAGCGAGGCGCGGTCTGCTCGCTCAAAATGTGGCTATCGGGTCGAAGGCGGTTCCGCTGATCGCGACCGAGGAGCCCCTCGACTTCCATCGATGGGTCGACGATGACACGCTGATCGCGCGCTTCACGACGCGGGGAGTGCACACGCACGTGCTCATCGACCTGGACCTCGTCGGTGGAGAAGTTCGCGTCGAGCGGAATGTGGTGAACGCGAACGGCTATCTGGTGAGCGCAGATCCCGGACGCGAAGACTCTCTGCTCTGGGAGACGATCGGTCCGGACTTCACCTACGTGAACCGATTGACGACTGAAGAGCTTATGCGCCAGGGAGTGCGCAAGAACAATCGCGGGCGCTCTCTACGGCTCGGTGACCACGTTCTGCAGGTGCCCGGCGTGATCGATCGGTGGCTCACGGATTCGGAGGGCGAGCCCCAGGTCGCGATCCGCACTCGTGGTGAGGAGGGCGGGACTGCGGTCCTGAGGCGCGGCAAGCGATCGCGAGTCTTCGACGAGGTCTACTGGTACGACGAGAATGAGGACTCGATCCAGCCGGTCGGCCTCGTTCCGGACAGTCGCAGCATGTGGGTCCTTGCGTACGCGGGTCACGACACGCGCGGTGTGCATGTGTTCGATCCGGACCTTCGCGAAATCGTAGGCGAGGTGTTCCGACGTGAGGACGTCGACGTGACCGGCGCGCTCATCGACCGGTCGACCGGAAAGATGTTCGGGGTCGAGTCGTTCGTCGACGGCGAGCGCAGGGTTCACTACCTGGGTGACGTGGAGGATCGAATTTCGGCACATCGGGAGGGAATCGAAAAGCGCTATGCCGTCGAGTCGATCGAGATATACGACGTGTCTCCCGACGGTCAGATCTTGCTCTTCTACCGCTCCGACGCGACCGACCCTGGTCACTACGGTGTGCATGACCTCCGATCGGGGGCGCTCATGACAGTTGGACTCCGGCGATCCGATGTCGACCGGGGGCGGCTATCGAAGGTGGACGTCTTTCGCGTCGAGTCGCAGGACGGACTCGAGGTCGAGGCCTACCTGACGATTCCGAAGGTGGGCGATGCGCCATATCCGCTCGTCGTGATGCCCCACGGCGGACCGCACGGGGTGCGGGACGACCGTCTCTATGATCCGTTCGCGCAGTACCTGGCGAGCTGGGGCTTCGCAGTCCTGCAGCCGAACTACCGGGGCTCCGCAGGTTATGGGCGTGCCTATTACGAGTCGATCAAGAAGCAGTGGGCCAAGGCGATCGAGGACGACATCGATGCCGCCGTGGAGCACGCGATCGCGATGCCGGAGATCGACGGCAACCGGATCGCCATCGTCGGTGGTAGCTACGGCGGGTTCTCCGCGCTCGCGAGTGTCGTGCGCCATCGTGATCGATATCGCTGCGCGGTCAGCATGAATGGCGTGTCCGACATTCCGCTGCTCTACGACTCGAGCGACATGGCGGATTCGAAGCGGGTCATGGACTTCTACCAGGAGTTCGTGGGGGATCTAGAGACCGAACGCGACGTACTCGAGGACGCGTCGCCGACCTACCACGTGGATGCGATCGAGACGCCCGTCTTGTTCATCTACGGAGACCGTGACCGACGCGTCGACCCGGACCATTCTCTCCGGATGATGCTGACGATGGACCTGCTGGGGAAGCCCTACGAACGGCTCGAGGTCGAGGGCATGCGCCATAGCCCGACGCCGCTTCAGTGGGTCATCGTATCGAGGGCGACCCGTCGGATGCTGACGAAGCATCTGATGCCCGGGGCGGAGTTGGTGCCGGATCCGGACATTGGAGCGAGCGGGACCGGTCGCCTGAAGCACCGTTTCGACGTCGACTTCTGAGAGCTCGACGATCAGCAGTCCCCGTCCCCGAAATAGGGATGGAGCGAAACGCAGATGCCTTCAGCGAGGTTCTCGAGATCTTCGAACAGGTCCTCGCGAGTCACGTACTTCTTCTTCGACATGTCGAGTTCGTAGATCAGGTCGAGACCACCGTATGCGGAGAATATCTGATCGCCCTTCGCATCGAGGATGATCGTGAAGAGCGTTCCCGCCGAGGTCGTGCCGGACATGCCGCCGCCACGCGTTCCACGCTCGCGACGCCGAACGCCATCCCATCGGACGGACTTACCGCCGGAGTACTCGGCCGGCCGCATCATCACGTTCGGGAGAACGGCGATCTGAGCGTCGGAATCGAGCTCCGCGAGGATCTCGGGAACGATGTCTTCGAAGCGGAGCTTGTCGGAGGCCACGCCAGACTCGCCGGAGAGCATCTTCTTTCGCGCCTTGCGCACCGCGATTCCATTGGCGCGGTTGTACTCTCTCGCGTCGAGAATCGTCGAGGAGACTCCCTTCGATTCGAGGTAGTCGACGGTCAGGCGGATCAGATCGTCATCGCCTCCATCGAGTCCCGTTGCCCGCTGCACCGTGGCATTCATCGGAAAGATGATGGCGCGCGTGATGCCGGGGTGATGGGCCTTCCCTGGCTTCAGCGTGTGCTCGTGTTTGATGCCAAGTCGCTTGCTTCCCCCGCCCGAAGGACCGCTGGGGCCTCCGCAGGCGAGGAACGACGCCGCGAGGGCGATGGTCGAAACGAGCGAGAGGGTTCGAACGAGCGACATCCGTAGGCGGGGCATGGCTTCTCCACATGCGTGACCGGCGCGTCCAGCATAACGCGACGACTGTCGCTTCAGCCATCCCTGTGAGGTTGGGATCCGCAGGCGCGGTCGGCACTCGAAGTCAGCCCTCGCGCCGGATGCCGTAATAGTCGACGTAGCTCGCGTAGGCCGCGTCGACGGTCGCGGCGTCGAGTCCGTATTCGTCGAGGGTGTACTCGTGCTTGCCGTGTTTGCCCTTGGGCTTGTCGCGCAGGTAGGCCGTGATCCGTTCCGCGTGTCCTCCGGGCCAGTCGAGGCCGGCGCGGTCGTAGACCTTGCGGAGGGCCGCGACGGGGTCGTCCATGAGGTCGAGGAAGTGACTGTCGACGAACTGCGCGTCGGGGAGCTCGCCCGCCTTACGCCGTTCCATGACGTCGTTGAGCATGAACGAGAAGCCGCCGAGGGCGAGCTGGCCGAAGGTCGCCGGGTCGACCGCGTCGGTTCGCAGCCAGTGGAGCATCGCGGTCGTGCTGGCCGCGGAGCCGACGAATTTCTGCGGGTCGCGATGCGTGTGGACGACGATCGCGTCCGGGTATTCGGCGAAGAGGCCCGGCGCGGTCGAGAGGTGACCGGGGGACTTCAGCAGCCATCGCTTCGGGTCGTGACCGTGCTGCAGGGTCTGCAGGAACGCGCGATGAAGCTGGTAGGTTCGCGGGAGGATCTCGGGCCGGGTCATCGCCCAGGCCTGGAACGAGGGCACGCCGTACTGCATCAGCCAATAGGGGCCGCCGAAGTCGAGGGCCATGAAGTGGACACACTCGCAGGGCAGGTCGCTGCCCATCTCGTGGAGCGTTGCGAACTCGGGTTGCAGGTCCATCCAGAGCTCCTGCTCCGCTTCGGCGAGTCGGCGCCGCGAATCCACCTCGACGAACTCGCCATGGGGCACCGGGTGATGGGCCTCCCATGCGATCGGTGCGCGTAGCTCCGGATCGAGGGCGAGCAGCTCGAGCAGGATCGTGGTGCCCGTCCTCGGCGCCCCGAGCACGAAGATCGGACGTTCGATCGGCTCTTCCAGGATGGCCGGTTCCTTCGCCCACGCGTCGACGATTCGGAGGCGCGTCTGCAACACGCGGAGGATCTCCGCTCGCGCGAGCAGGCGACCGAGCAGGTGCGCGTTCGACTCCTCGTCGATCGCGCGCACCATCCTTTCGTAGGTCATGGTCCAATCGGCGTCCCCGATCTCCCCGAGCCCGGTCGTCTCGCGCGCGGCGGCGAGGAGCTCGCCCGGGTCGAGGGGAACGATGCGCTCCGGGGCGCCCGTTGCGGGGCCGAAGCTGTTCAGTCGTCGAAGCCAGTCGGGGCGTTCGCGGTACGGGGCCATCGGGGAGATCTCCTCGCGGGTCCAGGCGGAGCCGACGCCTGGGATCATCGAATCCGTGACCCCGGATTGCAAGCGCCGCGATTGCGCGTGGCTATGCTCGCAGGCCATCTCGGCGACGGCCCGCCGGGTCAGCAGGAGAGGCGCCCCATGACTCGTCGATCGATCGACCTGTTCCTTCGCACCCTTGCCCTCGCGCTCGCGATCGTTCTGGTCACCGCGTGCGCGGGCGGGCCCGTCGGATCGCCCGCGACCCAGGCGGACGTCGTCTTCTACGGCGACCACATCCACACGGTCGACGCGTCGACCCAGGGTGCGACGGCGGTGGCCGTGCAGGGTGAGGACATCATCAGAGTCGGCTCGCGTGACGACGTGGCGGCTCTGGTCGGTTCCGAAACGCGCGTCGTCGAGCTCGGAGAGCGCGCTCTCGCCCCGGGCTTCATCGACGCCCACGGCCACTTCTCGATGGTCATGCAGTACCTCGACCTGCTGAACGCTTCGTCGCCGCCGGTCGGACCGATGGAGTCGGTCGAGGACATCGTCGACGCGCTGGGGGTCTGGATCGAGGAGAAGCAGATTCCGCCGGGCCAGTTCGTTCTCGGGTATGGCTACGACGATTCGCTGCTGTCGGAGAATCGGCACCCGGATCGCGACGACCTGGATCGCGCCTCGACCGAGCACGCGATCGCGCTCGTCCATGTGTCCGGTCACCTCGTGACCGCCAACTCGCTGGCGCTCGAACGCTTCGGGTTCGACGAGACCACCGAAGATCCCTTCGGTGGCGTGATCCGCCGGCGCCCGGGCACGACGATTCCGAACGGCGTGCTCGAAGAGGTCGCCGCGCACATGGGACTGATTCCGATCATGGAAGAGGCCGGTGAACCGAGCCCCCAGGAGTTCGCGGATCTCGTCCGGCGCGCGGTCGACTACCACGCGGCCTACGGCGTCACGACCGTCCAGGATGGTGCGTCGAGCACGCAGGCGGCGAAGAGCCTCAAGGCCCTCGCCCGCGTGAGCCCGCCTGCCATCGACATCGCGGTGTTCCCGTCGATGCGGAGCGAGGGCGAGGTCGAGGATCTCGAAGCGCTCGGGTTCACCCCGGAGTACGACAACGGCGTGCGCGTCGCCGGCGTGAAGTTCGTCCTCGACGGCTCGCCCCAGGGCCGGACCGCGTGGCTCACGCGGCCCTACGACGAGGGCCCGCCCGGGGCGGACCCGAACTACGTCGCGTACCCGATGACCGAGCCCGCCTTCTACAAGAAGCACGTGAAGCGGATGATCGACGCGGGCATCCCGATCCTGGCTCACGCGAACGGCGACGCCGCGATCGACCTGATGATCGAAGGCGTCGAAGAGGCCCTCGGCGGCGAGACGAAGGACCATCGCTCGGTCACGATCCACGCGCAGCTCTCGCGCGAGGACCAGCTCGATCAGATGCACGCGCTCGGGATCGTGCCGTCGTTCTTCGCGGCGCACCCCTTCTTCTGGGGCGATTGGCACCGCCTGAGCTTCGGCGACGATCGCGCGATGCGGATCAGCCCGCTCCGAAGCGCCCTCGATCGCGGCATGGCGTTCACGATCCACAACGATGCGCCGGTCGTGCCGTCCGACGTGATGCGGCTCATCGAGATCGCGATGTCTCGCAAGACGCGTGACGGGGTGACCCTCGGAGAGGCGCAGCGGGCGACCTTCGCGGAGGCGCTCCACGCGGTCACCCTGGGCGCCGCCTATCAGTACTTCGAAGCGGACCGGAAGGGTTCGATCACACCCGGCAAGCGCGCGGACCTCGTTGTGCTCGCGCAGGATCCGGCAGAGATTCCGGTCGACGACGTGAGCGAGGTCGGGATCGTCGAGACCTTCGCGCGCGGCGTCTCGATCTACTCCGCGCCCTGAACCGGCACGACGCTAGCGATCGAACGTGACGACAGGCGGGTCGATGATCGGCCCCGAAATGACGATCCCGCCCGAGCTGCTGCCCTCCTCGCGGACGATTGCGAGGAAGCGCTGGATCTCGGCCTCGATCAGCATGTAGCGATCGATCGGCTCGCGATAGCCGAACGTGTTCGCGATCGACCGCGCGCCCCGCTCCATTCCGTCCTTGTCTCCGCGCCCGCGCGGTCGGAAGACCGTGACCTCGCGCTGGTCGCGGGGCGGATAGACGAGGACGAAGGGCGATTCGATCTTCTGCGAAGGCAGGCGGATCGCCCGCAGTCGCGAGAGGCGGCGTTGCAGGTCTTGCACGCGCTGGATGGGCACGAAGACCCGAAGCGTCTCGTCTTCGGTCTGGCTGCAGGGCTCCGGGGTCAGCGGAACGTCTCCGTAGAGCGTGAGCCTCGGCCGGTCGAACGTGAAGAAGCAGACGAAGGTGTCCGAGCGCTCGTCGATCTCGACCAGGCCGGTCGAGTACACGCGAAGGCTCGACGTCACGCGTCGGTTCTCGCGTACGTCTGCCGGCTCGAGCAAGAACGGCTGCTGAAGCGATGCCGCGCCACCGAGGTGCACGGTCGTCAGGAGGATCGGCAGACGCGGGACGACGTGCGTGGGCGGCACGAAGGGCAGAGCGACGCCGGGGCCCGGATCGATCGGAACCGGCGCCGAGCCCGCCATCATGGGCGGCCCCGCGGCTCGGGCCGCACTGGCGAAGGCCAGCAGCACTACGGCGATCAGACTGAGACGGAGAGTTGCTTTCGACATGGCGGCCTCGTGGGCGAGAGGGAACGAACGCGCTCTCGGGACGTTTCGCGAGCAGGCATACGGAGTCTGTGGCGTGCGGTCGGCGGGCGTGACCCTAATCCGACGCGGCGGGTCGACGAGCTAGGGGCGATCGCTCTGGTGTCCTGCGAGCCGGATCAGGCCCCGGTCCACGATCAGCGCATCCTCGAAGAGGGCCAGCGGCGTCTCGCGCACACCGCGGAACGTCCAGGTGTCTTCCCCGCCGGCGATGTGGATCAGGTGCGCGTTGCCCGCGACCAGGTCGATCTGCCAGCCAGCGTCGCTGCGCACGAAGAAGCGCGGGGCGAAGGTCGGGTCGTCCGACGAGTAGAGGAGCGCGACGTCGTCTCGTTCGAGGGTCGCGAGGGTCGGGAGCGGATCGCGGCGGCGCATGCCGCGCCAATACGGGCGACTGGCCGGCCACGCCTCGACGAGCGCGCGCGAGGCCGGCGTGAAGAGGGCCACATGTGCGTCGTGGGTCTCTGCGTCGAGCCACTGGAGATAGGTCGTCCAGGCTTCGAGGACGGTCGGCGCAGCGCCGAAGAGCGCGCGCTCGTGGTCGGGGAGGGGGCCCGGGAGTCCCTCGGCCTCCGGCATGCGCGCCGTTCTCGCGCCGCCACCGGCGAAGTCGTCCGGTGCCGTGGCCTCGATCGTTTCGCCGTCGCGTCGTGCGCGGCGCAGCTCCTCCCGGATCACCCGGAACGCCAGCTCGATGCCGAAGGCGGCTTCGCCCCGCTCGGCCAGGGGCAGGATCTGTTCGCGGAGCAGCGCACCGAGCAGCGCGTCGGAGAGGATGGCTTCGAGGGACGCGCTGGTCTCGATGCGGCCGGCCGAACGGTCGGGGTCGAGGGTGAATCGGAGCCGCCGGCCCGCGAGCGCGTGGTCTTCGGATTGCCGAGCTCCGTCGTTCTGGAGTTCGACGTCCGGGTGGAGCCGAACTTCGACCGTGAGCCCGAACTCGCGATCGAGGAGCTCGACCTGCTGCGCGATCATCGCCGCGGCGGCGTCCGTCAGGTGATGGCCCGGATCCTCGACGGCGCGTCTCGGCGCGGACGCGAGCGAATCGGAGGGGCGATCCAGCAGGGTGGTGAGCGCTTCGGTCGTGGGGAAGCGCCGGTCGGCTTCGAGCTCCGCGAGGCGGTTTGCGTGTTGGGCGCGTTCGTGGGCCAATCGGTTCACGACGCCTTCGAGGCGATCGTGTGCGGCGCGGCGTTCGTCGGCCGGGAGCGGGGCCGCGCGGGTCGACTCGACGTGCGCCGCGGCGAGGAAACCGGCGCGTTCGAGCTGCGCTTCGACGACGCTTCTGTGACGTGCCAGCTCGCTTCGGATCGACTCGTCGATTCGCGTTGCCTGCCACTCGCTCGCGCCGAGCCACGCGACCGTGAGCGCGCCGGCCACCGCGACGACCCGGGCCGCCCAGGTTCGGAGCGTCGTGCGTCGCGGACCCCGGAGCGCGTCGAGCTCACGGACGACCTCCTCCGCGGTCGAGGGCCGTTCGCCCGGCGACTTGGCGAGAAGGCGCTCGGCGAGCGCGCGCACGTCGGTGGGCAGCGCGTCGAGTCCGTCGGGCCGGTCCCACTCGATGCGATGCAGCCGATCCCGAAGGCTCGACGCCGCGAAGGGCTCGTCGCCGGTGAACACGCGGATCAGCAGCGCGCCGAGGGCGAAGATGTCCGCCCGCCCGTCGATCGACTCCGCGTGGATCTGTTCCGGTGCGAGGCCGTGCGCGCTGCCGGCGATCACCGGTTCCGAGTCGTTCGGCGCCGGGTGGCGCGGATCGCGGATCAGGTGCACGAGGCCGAAGTCGCTGACCTTCGCCACGAGCTGGCCGTCTTCTCCGATCGGGAGGAGGACGTTCGAGGGTTTCACGTCCCGGTGGACGAGGCCTCGGGCGTGGAGGGCCGCGAGTCCCCGCGCGACGCCGCTCGCGACGCCCAGGGCCTCGTGGCGCGACAGCGCGCCGCGGCGTCGCAATCGATCTTCGAGCGACTCGCCGACCACCCGCTCCATCACGTAGTAGGCGGCGCGGGTACCGCCCAGACGTGCGAGGCCGGCGTCGAGAATCGTCACGACGTTCGCGTCGAAGACGGGACTCACCGAGCACATCTCCCGCTCGAAGCGCTCTTCGAGGGCGGCGGCGTCCGGGCGGTCGCGCAGCAGGACCGGGTTGATGACCTTGATCGCGACCGGTCGCTTCAGCTGCGGATCGATCGCATCGTAGACGACGCCCATCCCGCCGCGCCCGAGCTCGCCGCGCACGACATAGCGCCCGATCGCCTCGGGCAGGTCGAGCAGGGCGCCGATCGCGCCGGCGCGGATCTCGTCGCGCCGATCGGGAGAGAGTGAGCTCATCGGGGCGACTCCAGCTCGATCTTTCGCATGCGGAGCGAGTGCGCCCAGGATTCGAGGTGTTGGTGGCGGGCCTCGGTGTCGCTCGGTCCGGCGCGCAGGGTCTGCTCGAGGGCGGCGATCGCGCGCTGGAGCCGCTTGCGGCTGGTGGCGACCCGGATGCCCAGCATCTGGGCGATCTCTTCGTGCTGGAGGCCGTCGATGCGATGGAGCTCGAAGACGATCGCCTGGTCGTCGGGGAGTCGTTCGAGGGCGCAGAGCAGGTGCGCGCGACGTTCGGCGGTGAGCAGGAGCGACTCGGGTCCGGGTCCGCTCTCGACGAGCTCGAGGTCCTCGGTCGGGTGGATGCGGTCGCGGCTGCGTTCGAGCAGGACGTAGCGCGCGATCGCGAAGAGCCAGGTCCGGGCGGTCGACTCGCCGCGGAACGTCGACGCGCGGCGGAGCGCGCGGCTGAACACCTCCTGCAGGAAGTCCTCCGCCTCGATCCGACCGACCCGCCGGGCCAGGAAGCCGAAGATCTCTTCGGAGTGGCGATCGAAGAGGAAGGTGGCGGCCTCGGTATCGCGCGCGGCGACGCGCTGGAGGAGCTCCCGGTCGGCGCGGTGACGACGACTGCGCTCGGCGCGCTCGTTCTCGTCGAGTCGCTTCACGCTCATGAGGCGTCTCCAGCCAGCCACGCGACGGCGTCGACGAGGAAGCGGGCGATCTCGCCGAACGTGTCGTCGAACCAGGACGACGTCGAGCCAGGGGATGCCGCGGGCGTCGGGGCGAAGTGTGTCGCGGGCGTGCGCTCCATCGCTCCGCTCTCGTGCTCGACGCGAGCGCGCAGCGGCGTGATCAGCTCGGGCTCGACCGGGCGCTCCGTCGGCGGCGCGAGGACGACGTCACTCGCCGTCGACCCGGTCCCTTCGACGTCGAGATCCGGCGGCGGAGGCGGGCGATCCGCGTTCGCGCCCCCCGGCGTCGGCTGGGTCTGGACCTCGTCGGCGCGCGCGTGTTCCGGGCGAACACGGCTCGGGTGGGCTTTCAAGCGATACGAATGGTCGGTGGCTCGCGGGATTCGCATCGATCGTGTGGGCTCGGTCTTCGGCGCGTCGAGTGCGCGAACTGGCGGCGCCTTCACGGCGGTCTCGCCCTCCGCCGGGTGGGACGGGCGAGCACGCGGAACGGGACCGCCTCCGCCGCCGGCGAAGCGATCGATCTCCGGTGTCGATTCACTCGACGGACCGGGCGTCGTCGGAGCGCCCGCGTCTTTCGTTCGCTTCGAACGATCGACCGGCTTCGTGCCACCGTCCGCATTCTTCTTCGCCTCTGCGTGCCGCTTGTCTTCGAGGTACTTCGTGTCGTTCTCGATCGCCTCGATGGCCTTCTCGGGCGGCTGCGGCGGCGTCGGGTCCCACATTCCGTTGGCGACCCCGCGCACGTGATCGAGCAGGAGCCGCTCGACGACGACGCCGCCTCCGACCGAGGCAGGGCCGAGGACACCAGAGCGGCAGGTTTCGATCGGCGAAGGAAAGGCACGATCGGCGAGGGCGCTCGGGACGTCCGCATTCACTCGCAGACGTCCGAGTTGCGTCGACCCTTCGACCGTCTGGCGGAACTCGAGGTCCACGTGGAGGACGTCGTCGGCGTCGCGCTCGAAACGGTGGACCCGGAGCCAGCTCTCGGTGTCGAAATAGTCGCCGGGCCGGAGCGTGCCGGCATCCGATTCGATCCGGAGCACACGCACGAGGTTCTCGTCGCGATCGACTTCGACGTCCAGGCGTTGGCCGTTCGCGCCGAGCACCGTTCGGCTCCTCGAAGGATCGATCGGCTGATAGAAGGACAGCGACGGCGCGCTGCCGACGGAGCCGGGTGTCGCGCAGACGTCGGCGTCGATGTCGACGAGGAGCAGATCGTTCGCGAGGCCATCTTCCGTTTCGCGTTGGTTCAGCGCGACGCGCAGCTGTTCGAGGGTGTCCCCCTCGGCGAGCGCGAGGTTGCCCGTCACGAGCACCGACGGGAGCTCGAGCGTCCGTCCGTCCTGCGCGATCGCGAACGGAGCCCACGTCGCGGCGAGGAGACCCGCGATCACGCACGCCAGCGTCAGCCCGCGGCGGCCGTCGAGCCGGCGGGCGAAGGGCCCCCGATCCTTCGGGGCCGGGTCCTTCGAAGCCTGGGCGCGCAAACGTCGCCTCCCGGTCGCGGGCGCTCGACGCGTCGGCACTCGCCGGCGTCGGTCCCCGCAAGACACCCGTCCACTCTATCCGAACGAATGGACGAACGAGTGCGAATTCAGGCGCGAGAGGCCTGAAAACGCCCGTTTCCGATGCACCGTCATGCCCTCGAAAAAGCCCGTCACGCTCACGCAGGACGCGTCACGACCCCATGACGGGATTGGGTTTCCCCCGTACGAAATGCTACGGATCGCGATCGACGCAGCCCGCGGGTGGCGTCATCACCCCGAGGAATCCGATCATGTCCGACGTGCTGCCGCGCCCCCTCCGCTTCGGCGTGTTTCTCGCCCCCTTCCATCCCGCGGACGAGAACCCGACCGAACAGCTCCACCGCGATCTCTCGCTCCTGCAGCAGCTCGACGCCATCGGCTTCGACGAGGCCTGGATCGGGGAACACCACTCGGGCGGGTACGAGATCATCCCGTCGCCCGAGGTCTTCATCGCGCACGCCGCGGCGATCACGAATCGGATCCGCCTCGGCACGGGCGTCGTGTCGCTGCCCTATCACAACCCGCTGATGCTCGCGGATCGCATCCTGCAGCTCGATCACCAGTCACGCGGACGCATCATGTTGGGCTGCGGTCCCGGGCAGCTCGTGACCGACGCGTTCATGCTGGGCATCGAGCCGTCCGAGCAGCGCCGCATGATGAACGAGGCCCTCGAGGTGCTCGTGCCGTTGCTGCGCGGCGAGGTCGTCACGCGCAAGACCGATTGGTTCGACCTCCAGGAGGCGTCGAGTCAGCTGCCGCCAGTCCAGTGGCCGGGGCCGGAGATCGCCGTCGCGAGCGCGGTCTCGCCGTCCGGCGCGATCGCGGCGGGTCGCCACGGCGCCGGGCTGCTCTCCCTCGCGGCGAGCGGGCCCGAGGGTTATGCGCAGCTGCCGAAGCATTGGCAGGTGTGCGAGGAGACCGCGGGCAAGCACGGTCAGCAAGTGGACCGTTCGAATTGGCGGCTCGTCGTTCCGATGCACATTGCCGAGACGCGGGAGCAGGCGCGCGCCGACATGGAGCACGGCACCCTGCGCCTCGCCGGGTACATGGAGGCGATCGGCGGTCAGCGGCCGCCCTTCGCCGAGTCGACGGACACGATGCTCGACGCGTGGACCGGACCGGGTCTGCCGATCTTCGGCAAGCTGACCCTCGGCACGCCGGACGACGCCGTCGCGGTCATCGAATCCCTCCGCGAGCAATCCGGCGGCTTCGGCACCGTCCTCTTCCTCGGTCACAACTGCGCGAATCCCGAGGCGACGCGTCGCAGCTACGAGCTGATCGGCCGCCACGTGATCCCGGCGCTGAACGACGTGAACCGTTTCCGCAAGCGCAGCATGGAGTGGGCGACGAAGAACGCCGGCACGTTCATGCCGGCGTTCGCGGGCGGGATCCAGAAGGCGATCGAGGAATACGAGGCCTCCCGCGCGGAAGAGGGCGGCGAAGGCACGGCCTGGGTCGACGCGGGAGACGACGCGGAGTGAGTCGGTTGCGACGCGGAGACCCTTCGTGACGAGTCCCGCGGCGACGCTCTCGGGGCGCGGGGTCTGGTTCTATCCCGATGGCCTCACGGCGGCCGAGACCGTCGAGTTCGCCCAACGCCTCGAAGAACTCGGCTACTCGGCGCTCTGGATTCCCGACGCCGGCGGTCGCGACGTGTTCGCCCTCGCGGCTCGGCTGCTCGATCACACGGAGTCCCTGGTCGTCGCCAGCGGGGTCGCGAACGTGTACGGCCGGGACGCCCTCGCGATGCGCTCGGCCCAGCTCACCCTCGCCGAACAGTCCGGCGGCCGCTTCCTGCTCGGGATCGGCATCTCCCACCAGCCCCTGGTCGAGGACATGCGCGGTCACACGTACGGCAAGCCGGTCGCGACGATGCGCGCGTACCTCGAAGCCATGAATCAGGCGGACGCTGGCTACGTCGGGCCGCGGCCGGCCGCGCCGCCGCCGACCGTCCTCGCGGCGCTCGGCCCGAAGATGCTGGCGCTCTCGCGGGATGCCGCCGCCGGCGCGCATCCCTACATGGTGACCCCCGACCACACGAAGCAGGCGCGCTCGATCCTGGGACCCGACCGACTGCTCTGCACCGAACAGAAGGTGGTGCTGGAGGCCGACCCCGCGCGGGGGCTCGCGATCGCGCGGGAGACGGCGGCGATCGCGATGGGCCTGCAGCTCCCCAACTACCAGAACAACCTGCTCCGGCTGGGCTTCGACCCGAGCGACTTCGCCGAGGGCGTGAGCGATCGCGTCGTCGAGGCGGTCGTCGCGATCGGCGAGGCGGACGTGCTCGAGGCGCGCCTCCAGGCCCATCTGGACGCGGGCGCGAGCCACGTCTGCGTCCATCCGATCCACCCGGACGGCGAGAGCAGACCCTGGTGGCCGGCGATCGAGGCGCTCGCACCGGCAGCGGACTAGCAGCCAAGCGCCGCCGCGCGCACGATCGCGGGCGCACGCGCCCGCAAGTCAAGCGCAAAGCAACTCGGGACCTGCTCGCGCGTGCGCGCGCAGAAGCGCGCCGAGACCCGCGGCCTCGCGTGCGAATCGCGGTCGCCCCGGTCTTCGCTGCGTACGACCTGCCGCGGGTTTTGGGTCCCGGGCCCCGTCGCGAACTCCCTCGCGTCCTGCACTCACTTTCGCAGGCATCGTTCCGCCCAGGGAGCGTCGCCGCGGGCGCAGGGGGCGTCGGCGGGTCGTGACGGCGGAGGCTCGAAGACCGAGTCGCGATGCCCCGGAGCCGCCATGACCGAATCGACCCGACGACCTTCCGTGTGCCCGTTCGCGATCTTCCTCGCGCGACCGATCACGGCCCGTGCGTTCCTCGTGCTGGCCTTCGTCGCCGTCTTCGGTCTCGGGTGTCGCGCCCGGAACTCGAACGATGCGGCGGTGGGGCTGCCGGACGCGGCGTTCGCAGCGAGCGCTACACACGGAGCGCCCGGGCTGACGGTCGCCTTCACCGACCAGTCGAGTGGCAACTTCGACACGCTGCTCTGGGACTTCGGAAACGGATCGACGAGCACGGTGGCCAACCCGAACACGAGCTATCCGACCGCTGGCACCTACTCCGTGTCGCTCACCGTGACGGGGACGGGCGGGAGCGACACGACGACGATGACGATCCAGGTCGCGGACGCGCCGACTGCGGGATTCACGTGTGCACCCGAGATCGGATTCGCGCCGGTCTCGACCGTGTGCTTCAGCACGGCGACGTCCGCCGCAACGATCTCCTGGAGGCTCGAGCGGGTGGGAACCGGCGACGTGTCGCTTCTGACCGGTGCGAGCCCCGTGATCGACCTGACCGCGCCCGACACGTACACGCTGACGCAGACCGTTTACAATGGAATCGGTCAGACCGACATGACGTCGACGAGCCTGCGAGCGCTTCCCCTGTCGGCCTCTTCGAGCGTTCCCAGTGGGAGTCCGCCGGGCGATGTCGTCTTCACGGCGCACACGGGCGGTGTGCCCGCCACGCTTCAGGGCTGGCTTGTCGACAACGTGATGGTCGGCACGGAATCGACGCTGTCGATCGCTCTGCGAACGCCCGGCACGTATTCCATCGAATACCAGTTCGGCAGCCTGTCTCCCCCGATCGCGGGCAGTATCGCGTTCGACCACGTCGTCGGATACGGCGCGCCCGCCGCGGCGTTCTCGCGAGACGTTCAGGAGGGCCCCGGCCCGCTGACCGTCGCGTTCGCCGACGAGTCGCTCGGTTCGATTAATTCGTGGAGCTGGGACTTCGGCGACGGAAACACCTGCGTGTACCCTGCCTCCGTGGCGGGGCCCGGCGACGACGTGTGTACGAGCCCCAGCCCGACGCACACCTATGCGGCGATCGGCCGATACGACGTTCAGCTGAGCGTGACCGGGGACGACATCGACCCCAACGATCCGGAGCTCGTGGACGCGACGACCCTCGCGAATGCGGTCACAGTGACGATCGTCGACCCGAGCTTCGAGGAGCAGGGAGTCGGCGTGCAGCTCGGTGGCAGCTGGACGGCGATCACTCCGGCGACGGTGACCGCGGTCGCCGACCACATCGCGCTCTCGACGACGGTCGCGCCGGCCGGCGATGCAGGGATGCCGACCGATGGCCAGAAGTGGGCGGCCCTTGACGGTCTCGGGACGGACGGCACCGAGGCCGCGGTCGTCGTCGAAAACGGCGTCCGTCAGGATTTTCTCCGGCCCGCCGTCGCGTCCGTGCTCGAGTTCGACTACGTGCTCCTCTATGCCGAGCCGCCGGCCGGAGCGGTTCTCGACGCGATGACCGCGACCGTCAGCGACGGCGCGACGACCGTCGAGATCACGAGCGCTCGTGCCGACGTGAGCTCGCCCTACGCCGGTCATTCGACGCAGTACCCGACGCTCGATGGCAGCACGACGCGCGTGACGCCAGTGCGTACGGCGAGCATCGATCTCGCAGCGGCGTTCCCCGGTGCGGCCGCCGACACGGTCTACACGCTGACGATTCGCTTGACGAACGACGCGAACGATTTCCGAAGCCCGCGCGCGTACGCCGATCACGTACGTTTCGCCGAGCCCGTCGCGCCGTTCACCGCGCAGTTCTCCGCCCCCGCGACGATCGTGGCCGGTCAGCCCGCCGACTTCCTCGACGAGACGTGTCCCGACCCGATCGGGCTCGGCTGTGAGGTTCCCACGAGCTGGCGCTGGGACTTCGACACCCAGTTCGCGACGACGCCGCCGCCGGCGAGTGGATCGGGTCTCCAAGATCCGTCGTACACGTTCGCCGAGCCGGGCATCTACGACGTCCGGCTGCTCGCTCGGAACGCGGACCAGGAGTCGTTGGCGCAGCTGACCGTGAGCGTATTGGCTGCGCCGATCGCGATCCCGGCCGTTCAGTCGGCCAGCGGTTCGAGCGCGCCGGCGACGATCACCTTCGGGGACCAGTCGACGTCCGACCCCTCGGACCCGATCGTCAGCTGGAGCTGGGACTTCGCCGGGTGGGGAACGTCGACCGCGCAGAATCCGGCGCCGGTCGCGATCAACCAGTCCGGGACCTGGACGATCCGTCTCACGATCACGACGGTTTCGGGTCAGACCGACACGCAGAGCATCGACGTCGTGCTCGATTGATGCGGGACTCGGTCCTGGTCCGAAGGGGCTTCGACCCAGGCGATGCGGAAGCGCCTCTTTACTCGGGGCGTCGATCGGTCGATGGTTGCGACATGCCGTGCCGTTCCGATCGAGCCCGACGTGAATCCGTAGGGTCGTCCACCCGCTTCGCGCCCCTGGTGGCGGCGACGCTCCTCGTGTTCTGCCTCGCGCCCGCCGCGTTCGCCGGGAGCCATCGCGACGGACACGGACATGGGCACCGTGATCGGAATCGCGACGCCAGCCCCCGAAGCGAGCAGCCCGCCGTCGCCGCTCCGAACGTCCGCTTCGAGATCTTCTACGACTATCTCGAGCTCGAGTCGACTGACTCGTACGACGCGGCCGGACCGAGCACGCTCTCGATCGACAGCCACGACGGGCACGGCTCCCGCGCAGCGCTGACGGCGACGATCCCGATCTGGAAATCCCTCGGCGCCCGCGCCCAGCTGCGCAGCATCTACGGCCATCGCCAGCGAAGCCTCGACGGACTCGGCCGCGGCAACAACGAGATCTTCGGAAGCGGCGCGACCGTCGAATTCTTCCTGCGCGACCCGGAGCGGGGCGCGCTCACCGTCGGCGGCGACTGGGATCGGCTCGCCCGAAAGGGACCGATCGATGCCGACGAGTACGGCGGCCACGTGACGGCGCAGGCGTTCTTCCCCGACCTCGGCCTCGGCCCGGTGGATTGGACGATCCATTTCGCGTTCACCCATCGACAGATCGACGGCGTCGCTGGCCCGGCCGACGTCGACGCGGACCAGTATCTCGTACGCGCGCAGAGCGGCTGGTACGCGAGCGACGACGTCCAGATGCTGTTCGGCGTTCGCTGGGAGCGCGCCGAGGAGGAGTTCTCGAGCGAAGAGGATCTCGAGGGTCTCGTCGAGGCGCGCTGGTTCCTGCCCGTCCCGATGATTCCGATCGAGCTGCGCGCGGGCGGCTCCATTGGCGTCTCCGAATACAAGCAGCCGCCCTTCCGCGCGGATCGGCGCCCGGTCTACGGGGCGCACGTCGGCTTGCTCTTCCGCTTCGGCGCCGGCGAATCGCTGATCGACACCCAGCGACGCTACGACTGAGGCGCGTCGCGACCGCTAGGCGCGATTCCGCTTTCCCGCCGATCGCACCCCCACGCCGACGAGCGTCGCGAGGAGCGCCAGGCCGCCGGTCGCCGCGATCCCCGGAACCGGCGCGACCACCAGGTGCAGCCCGGTCGACGAGAACGTGAACATCTCGGGGAGCAGGTCCGTCCGCAGTGCGGGATGGAGCAGGCCGCCGGCGGTGTTCCCCTCGTGATAGTCCGCTTGCCCACCGCGCCGATCCACCGGGAGACCCGGCTGCGCGGGAATGTTCAGGTGGATCACCGGCGTACCGCTGCTTCGGACGAGGCTCGCGGTGGTGAGGTCGGCGAACTCGAAGACGAGGGTGCCGTCGTGGATCACGCTCGCTGTCTCCGGCGTGACCATCAGGAAGACGCGGCCGTCGTCTTCAGCCAGGGCCGAGCCGTCGAAGCGCACGTAGCCGAGGCTCGTCGCGTCGCTCGGGTCGAGGGCGGTCCCGACATAACGCCAGGTCGCGCCGTGATCGTCGGAGGCGATGACGACGATCGCCGCGGGCGCGTTGGTGATCGCGGCGAGGCTCACGTAGAGGGTGCCGTCCTTCGCGAAGGCGCCGGGCTCCGAATAGAGGATGTAGCTCGAGAGCGCCGGGTCGAGGGCGCTCACGTTCACGGTCGGGAACGCGTTCCAGGGGGCGAACGGGAGCACGCTCGATTCGAAGAGTCCGATCTCCGCGCTCCAGGGGCCGCTCGGGTGGGGCGCCGTCTTCATCGAGATCCAGCTGTAGGGCGGGAGGGTCTCGTGGGTGCCGGTCGTCCTGCGAAAGATGCGGTGGGTGAAGATCTTCCACTCCGCGCCGGTGTCGCCCGGGTCGTACACGATCGACGGTGTCTCGTAGTTCCAGTAGCCGTCGACCAGCCCCTCGCCCTGAACGTCCACCTGCCCGGCGAAGGACGCGTTGACCACCGTCTCGAAGGTCCAACTCGCGCCACCGTCGGTCGTGCGCGCGAGGTGGGTCTCGACGATCGGGCCCCAGGGCACGCCGCCGCCACCCCCGCCGAAGACGGCGGAGTAGGCGAGCCAGCCCTCGCCGTTCCCCGGCGCGTATTCGACCGAGGGATCGAAGATGCCGTTGGCGGGGCTGTCGCCGATGACGGCGATCTGCGCGTTGGCCGGGACGGCGCAGAGCGCCGCGAGCGCGAGGAGTGGCATCAGCGCGGTGATCCGATGCGAGAGGGAATTCGACGGTCGGTTCGGGTCCAGCGTCATCCAACGACTCCTCGCCGCACTCCCAGCCGTTCGGAAACGAGCGGGCGGGGCGCGTCCACCTCTCGGTGACCCGGCGGCGCCGCGCGTAGGACACGGCCCCCCGATTTCCCTCCGCCTTCCATTCTACCCGCGCTTGACCGCCCGATGGGGCGGGGCGAGCATCCCGCGCGGTGTTCTGCGCGCGGGCTGCGGCCTGCGGCGGCGCGCGATGCCCCCGAGGATTCCTTGCTCGAGCCCCGCTACGTCCCGCTCTTCCTGGTCACGTTCACGATCGCCCTCGGGTACGCCTTCATCTATTCGCTGATGGCCGTGATCCGGAACGACTTCGGGATCAGCGAGAGCGGCGTCGGCGGGATCGGCGCGATCGGCTTCGCCGCGGGCTTCGTGTCGATGGTGACGCTCTCGCGTTATGCGGACCGCGGGCACACGAAGGCGATGCTGCGGACGGGCGTGGGGCTCGTGTTCCTCGGCAACCTCGAGATGGTCTTCGCGACGGATCTCGGGAGCTTCCTCGCGACGCGGACGCTGCTCGGGCTCGGTGCGGGGTTGTTCACGCCGGCCGTCCGGCGGATGGTCGTGCTCTCCGACCCGGAGCGCGCCGGCGAACGGCTCGGCATGATGGCGAGCTTCGACATGGCCGGGTTCCTGGCCGGTCCCGTGCTCGCGACGGTGCTCTACGAACTCGGTGGTCTTCAAGTCGCGTTCGCGGCGCTGGCCGGGATCGTCGCGTTCGTCGCGATTCCCGTCCTGCGATTCCGTTTCGATGACGCCCCTGCGATCGAGCCACCCGCACCGGGCGAAGGACCGCTCCGAGTGCTGTTCGGCCTCGCGCCGATTCGGGGCGTCCTGCTCTGCACGATCGCGTTCTACACGACCGTCGGCATCTTCGAGGCGATCTGGTCGATCTTCCTCGACGACCTCGGCGCGAGTCAGCGCTTCATCGGCCTCACTCTCACGCTCTTCGCGATGCCGATGCTCGTGTTCCCGGTCTGGGGCGGGCGCCTCGCCCAGCGCGTCGGCCCCCTGCGCGTGGCGGCGTTCTCGATCGGCGGGGCGATCCCGTGCATGATGATCTACGGCGGGATCACGACGCTATGGCCGCTCGCGGTGCTCGCGTTCGTGCACGCGGTCTTCGACGCGTTCACGATGCCCAGCCTGCAGCTCGGAATCGCGCAGGCCTCACCGAGACGGCACCTGGCCTCTGCGCAGGGCCTGCTCGGCGCGACCGGGCAGGCGGTGGCGGCCGTGACCGCGCTCGGCTCCGGCGTCGTCTATCAGTACTTCGGCGCGGGCGAACTCTTCATCGGTGGCGCGGCCATCATGGTCGCCTTGCTCGTCGCGGGACTCGGCCAGGGACGTTCGCTGATGACGCCCGTGCCGGCGGCGGCCCCGAACTAGCGCTCAGACCTCGAAACGAATCACGCCGTCTTCGAGCGGCGCCTTCCGGATCATCTTCTTGTCGAGGGTGTAGTTCTGGGTGTTGCGCCAGGGGTTCCGGTCGCTCTGCTTCGGGAAGAGGTGCATGTTGCGCTTCATGTACCCGGGGTTGAAGTCGTCGATCCAGTCGACCTCGGGCATGCCCTGGTCTTCCGGCCGCAGTCGCGGCACCGCGATCTCGGATCCCGTCGCGCGCATGTGGTTCAGCACCCGGCACGCGTACTCGCTCGTGATGTCCGCGCGCAGGGTCCACGACGCGTTGATGTAGCCGAAGGTCTGGATCAGGTTCGGAACGTCCGAGTACATCATGCCCTTGTAGGAGAAGGTCTGCGGGAACTCGATCGGCTCGCCGTCCTTCGTGAACTCGACCCCGCCGAGCACCTTGAGCTCGAGGCCGGTCGCCGTGACGATGATGTCCGCCTCGACCTTCTCACCGGACTCGAGCTGGATGCCCGACTCCGTGAACTGGTCGATGTGATCGGTGACGACCGAGATCCGGCCCGCTCGGATGCCCTCGTAGAGATCGCCGTTCGGGATCAGGCAGAGGCGCTGGTCCCAGGGGTTGTAGGACGGTGTGAAGTGCTTCTCGACGTCGTAGTCCGGGCCGAGCTCGTCGCGCACCATCTTGAGCAGGCGCTCCTTCACCATTGCCGGCTTCGTGCGGGTGCGGTTGTAGAGGAAGCGCTGGAGCTGGACGTTCTTGAAGCGCGTGATCGCGTAGGCCCACTTGTCTGGCATGATCTTGCGCAGGAAGTTCGCGATCGCGTCCTTGTCGGGGCGCGACACGACATAGGTGGGAGAACGCTGGACCATCGTCACGTGCGCCGCGGTGTCCGCCACGTTCGGCACGATCGTCATGGCGGTCGCGCCACTGCCGATCACGGCGACCTGCTTGCCGTCGTAGTCGAGGTCTTCGGGCCAGAACTGCGGGTCGATGATGCGGCCGGCGAAGCGGTCCTGCCCTTCGAAGTCGGGGCGGTAGCCGCGGTCGTAGTTGAAGTAGCCGCTGCACATGAAGAGGAAGTTGCAGCTCAGCTGGATGGACTCGGTCGAGCCGCCCTCGCGCTTCACGTCGATCTCGAGGGTCCACTTCTTCTCGGCGGTCGACCACGCGGCGGTCTCGAGGAAGTGGCGGAAACGGATGTGCGGGCGGACGTCGAACTCGTCCGCGGCTTCGTTCACGTACTCGCGGATCGCGGGTCCGTCGGCGATGGCCTTCTCGGCAATCCAGGGCTTGAAGCTGAAGCCCAGGGTGTGCATGTCACTGTCGGAGCGGATGCCGGGATAGCGGAAGAGGTCCCAGGTCCCGCCGATGGCGTCGCGGCCTTCGAGGAGCGTGAAGGTGCGGTCGGGGCACTTCTCGCTGAGGTGGCAGGCAGCGTCGATGCCGGACAGACCGGCGCCGACGATGACGACATCGAAATGATCCATGGAAACTCCTCGAGCGGGGCAGAGGGCGCTGGCCCCGCGAGCGGCGGAAGAGTAACGAAAACGGAAATCCCCAATCGAGACGCCGGGTTCCGTTCGCGACGGCGATTCTCGCGCTGTAGCATCGCGCCCCTCGCCACCCCTCGCCGCCTCTCGCGGTCAGAGGGCCGCCTCACACGAGCAGGAAACGCCGCATGTCCTCGTCCCTCGACAAGTTTCGCCTCGGCGGGAAGACCGTCGCCGTCACCGGCGCCTCGTCGGGCTTCGGCCACCACTTCGCCGGGGTGCTCGCGGAGGCCGGCGCGCGGGTCGTGCTCGGCGCGCGCCGCGTGGAGAAGATCGAGGCGCGGGTCGAGGAGATCCGCGCAGCCGGCGGCGAGGCCGAGGGTCTCGCCCTCGACGTGAACGACCGCGGGAGCGTCGAAGCGTTTCTCGACACCGCCTGGGACTTCGCGGGCCGACTCGACGTGCTGATCCAGAACGCCGGCGTCGAAGCCGGTGCCAAGACCTTCGAGATGATCGACGACGACGACTGGGATCGCGTGCTCGACACCAATCTGAAGAGCGCCTGGCGCGGCGCCCAGCTCTACGTCGAGCGCGTGCGCGCGCGCGAGCAGGGCGGGGGCAACATCGTGAACATCGGCTCGCTCACCGCCATGCGTACGATCAAGGGCCAGTTCCCCTACGCGGTCTCGAAGGCGGGGCTGCACAAGGCAACCGAAGTCCTCGCCCTCGAAGCGGCGCGCTACGGCGTGCGCGTGAACACCCTCGCGCCGGGCTACGTCCTGACCGACGTGAGTCGCTTGCTGCTCGAGAGCCCCCTGTCGGATGATTTCGTGAAGGGGATCCCGCAGCGACGTTATGGCGAGTTCGAGGATCTCGACGGGCCGCTGCTGCTCCTCGCCTCCGACGCCTCGACCTACATGACGGGATCGACGGTCGTGGTCGACGGCGGCCACGCCGTCGCGTCGCTCTAGGCAGAGGGATGCCGCCTAGCGGTTCACCTCGGCGACCGCCTGCATCATCGCCGCCAGCTCCGCCGCGACCGAAGGCCGCGCATCCATCCGCGCGATCCACTCTCCGAGATTCGCGAGGGCCGGATCGGGTGCCGCCCCGAGTGTCGAAGCGAAGAGCGTTGCGAGCCGGTACGTCACGTCCGCCGCGTTGAGGTGTTCCGCCGCGATCCACTCGCGTCCTTTCAGCTGGGCGTCCAGCTCCGCGTACTGCGCGGCGAGCGCCGCCTTCGCGGCGGCGATCTCGTCCGCGTCCCCGACGCCGTAGAACACGTTCGCGATCAACGTCCACACGTTCGGGAAGAACACCTCGTCCGCGTGGAGCTCCGCCATTCGGACGCGAGCGCGAGCAGCGGGATCCGCGGGAAAGAGCGCGTGCTCGGGCCACTTCTCGTCCAGGTACTCGACGATCACCGTCGAGTCCCACAGGACCAGGTCGCCGTCGACGAAGACCGGCACCTGCGCCTTGGGGTTGTGCTCGAGGACCTTCGGGTGCTTGGGCTCGTAGCCCTGCTTCCCGAACGGCACCTCGACGCGCTCGTACTCGATCTGCTTCTCGGCGAGAGCGATGCGGACCTTGGCGGTGAAGAGGGAGAGGGGGCCGGAATAGAGGGTGGGCATGGTGGGCTCCGGGGTGGGGGCGCGACCTCCGCAGCGTCTCTCACGCCTCGCCCGGCAGCCAGAGCCAATCTTCCGCCGAATGTCCGATCCAATCGTCGATCGGATCTACACTGGAGGATGACGCAGCCAACGAGCACTCGACCCGATCCGCGTGCGTGCCAACCAGCGAAACCTGTACCTCGCCGGCTTCCGTCGCCGGAAGGGGAACCGCTAGCAATCGGTCGACAAAGGACGATCCCGCTCATCGCCAAGCTCGCGACGCCGGCCGCAGATTCAGCGAGCCGTGGCCACCGAACCCGATGGCGGAGCGCCGGGCGAGGGACGATCACCGTGGTCGCCTGGTCGGGAAGAAGGCGACGTCACCAGCCATGCGCCGGGACTGCATAGAGAATGGTCGGGGCGACTGGATTTGAACCAGCGACCTCTTCGTCCCGAACGAAGCGCGCTACCAAGCTGCGCCACGCCCCGACCGAGCGCCGGAGTATACGGCCTCCGAGGCCTCCCTCAAGCGCAAATCAGTAGCTTTTCGGGCTTGAAACGGCCCTCAGGCGCGTTTCAGCGGCTCGCGCGACGGCCCGCCGAAGGACGTTCCGAGAGCGCCCAGGCCCCCGCCTCAGTCGCTACCGCACCGCCGCCTGCGCAGCAGTCCGAAGCAATTCGATCGCCTTCTTCCGGTCCTTCTGACCGAACACCGACGTGCCGGCAACGAACACGTTCGCCCCTGCCGAAGCCGCGCGCGCGATGTTCTCTTCCTTCACGCCGCCGTCGACCTCGAGGTCGATGTCGAGGCCGCGCGCTTCGATCCAACCGCGGAGCTTCTCGATCTTCGGGAGCATCGCCTCGATGAACGACTGGCCGCCGAAGCCCGGGTTCACGGTCATGGCGAGGATCTGGTCGGCTTCGTCGAGGCAGTGCTCGACGGCTTCCGCCGGCGTGGACGGATTCAGCACGGCGCAGGATTTCACGGGCTCGGTCCGGTCGCCGTTCTTCACGCGCGCGTCGCCGATCTTGCGGATCTGGCCGAGGGTGCCGTGGAGGTGCGCGCAGGCTTCGGCGTGCACGCCGAGGATGTCGGCGCCGGCGTCGATGTAGTGCTCGAGATAGGTCTCGGGGCTCTCGATCATCAGGTGCACGTCGAGGGGGCTCTTCGCGGCGCCCTTGATCGCCTCGACGATCGGCGGGCCGATCGTGAGGTTCGGGACGAAGTGGCCGTCCATCACGTCGACGTGCACGAGCTCGGCGCTCTCGATCGTCGCCAGCTCGCTCGCCATGTTGACGAAGTCGGCGGCGAGAATGGAAGGCGCGATCTTGATGTCCTTGCGGGTGCTCACGAGCGGTCTCCGTTCGAAGGATGGGTCAGTCGTCTTGGGGAACGTTGCGGACGAGGCGGACGGCGAAGAAGCCGTCCATGTCTCGGGTCGCGTCGGGATCGGGTCGGTTCGGCATGTGCGGGAGGACGCGGAAGAAGCCGTCCTCGTCGATCAGCTCGCGCAGCGCCTCCGGTGCCTCGTCGCGACCGGCGATCCGCCAGTTCGCGCGGGTCGCCATGAAGCCGCGCACGACCGCCTCGTTCTCCTCCGGCGTGACGGTGCACGTAGAGTAGACGAGGCTCCCGCCCGGCCTCAACACGGCGGCCGCGCTCTCGAGGATCTCGCGCTGCACGCGGGCGAGGGCCGCGAGGTCCTCGGGGCGCAGGCGCCATCTGGCGTCCGGATTCCGGCGCATCGAGCCGAGGCCCGAGCACGGCGCGTCGACCAGGATCCGATCGAAGGGGCCGCCCTCCGCCATCACTTCCTGCATCGGCTTCGTCGCGTCCCATTCGAGGGTCGCGACCCCCCCGAGCCCGAGCCGGCGCATGCCGCGGCCGACGAGACGCAGCCGCTTCGCATGGCGATCGAGGGCGAGGACGTGTCCGTTGCCGTCGAGACGTTCCGCGATCGCCGCGGACTTCGTGCCCGGCGCTGCGCAAGTGTCGAGCACGCGGTCGCCGGGCTGCGGATCCAGCAGGTCGACGACGAGCTGCGAGGCCTCGTCCTGGGGACTGATGCGGCCCGCGACGAACGCGGGATCCTGACCGACGTCGCCCTTGCGACCGAGCACGATCGCGTCCGGGCCGCAGGTGCCGGCGCGCGCGTCGGGATGCCGCTCGCGCAGCTCTTCGAGGATCGCCTCGCGCGTGCCCTGCGCTCGGTTCACGCGCACGGTGATCGGGGCCGGTTCGTTCATGGCCATCGCCAGCTTCGCCGCGTCTTCCGGCCCGTATTGCTCGAGCCAGCGCTCGGCGAGCCACTCGGGAAGCGAACACGCGTGGACGAGGTGTCCGAGCGGATCTTCGTCGATCGCCGGGAAGGCATAGCCCTCGCCCTCGCGGGTGAGCCGCCGGAGCACGGCGTTCACGAGCCCCGTCGCCCGCTCGAGCCCCATCGCCCGCACGCAGCGCACCGCTTCGTCGACGGCGGCGTTCGCGGGGATGCGATCCGAAAAGAAGAGTTGATAGGTGCCGACCCGGAGCGCGCTGATCACGAGGGGTTCGAGCTTCGCAAGGTCGCGATCGAGGGCCTGGGAGATCAAGTAGTCGAGCCGCCCCCGCCAGCGCAGCGTGCCGTAGACGAGCTCGGTCGCGAGGCCGCGGTCCGCGGCGGGCATACGGCTCTGGACGAGGGCGTGGTGGAGCGCGAGGTCCGCGTAGGCGCCGGCGCGCTGGACACGCTCGACGACGCGGATCGCGATCAGCCGCGGCGCGGTCGGCCCCGCCGTCTTCTGCTTCGCGTCCTTCTTGCGCCCGGGCCAGCGATTTCGCCCGCCGCCCTTCTTGCGGTCGTCGCTCACGAGGCGCTCCCTTCGTTCTCTTCTTCGTCACGCGGCGCGTCGACGATCGCGAGACGTGCGTCGTCCGGGAGCGCGAAGCCGCGCAGGAAATCCGCGATGGGCAGCGCCTTGCCGCCCGGTCGTTGCATCACGAGCGGCACGAGCCAGCCGTCTCCGGTGGCGATCCGCAGCGGCGAGTCGGGGTCCGTCGTGTCGATCTCACCCGGCGCGCGCGCCGAGTCGTCGGCCGCGTGAGACTCCGCCCGCGAGATCTTGAGCACGACCGGCTCGGTCCCACGACTCTCGAGCGTAACCGCGCCCCCCGGTTTCGGCGACACCGCGTGGATGCGCGCCGCGAGCGCCTTCGCCGACTCGCGCAGGTCGAGCACCGCGTCGGCCTTCTCGATCTTCGCTGCGAACGTGACCTTCGACGTGTCCTGCTCGGTCCACTCGATCGTGTCCTCGGCGATCCGGTCGACGGCGTCAGCGATCGCTTCCGCTGCGAGCGCGCCGAGCCGCTCGGTCAGCTCCGCGGCGTTCTCGGTCGGGCCGATCGGGGTCCGGGCGACGAGCGCCACCGCGCCGGAGTCCATCTCCTTCTCGACGTGCATGACGGAGATCCCGGTCTCCGACTCGCCGTCGAGGATCGCGCGCGCGATCGGGGCCGCGCCGCGGTACTTCGGGAGCAGACTCGCGTGGGCGTTGATCAGATAGCCCTTGCTCGGGAGCTCCCGGACCTTCTTCGGGATGAACTGACCGAACGCGACCACGACGCCGACGTCCGGGCGGAGCGACTCGAGTGCGGAGACGGTCTCGGCATCGCCGACCTTCTCCGGGCGCATCAAGGGCAGGTCCTCGCGGATCGCGACCTCGGAGACCGGCGAAGGCGACAGCTTGCGCCCGCGCCCGCGGCCGCGATCCGGCTGGGAGACGACGCCGACGACTTCGTGGGGCCCCGCGAGCAACGCCTCGAGCGTCGGCACCGCGATGTCCGGCGTGCCGAAGAAGACGACGCGAAGCGCGCACATCGGTCAGGACCCGTCTGACGCGGGAAGCGCGCACATGCCGTTCAGGCCTGCTCTTCGGCGAGCTGCTTCTTGCGCTTCTTGACGTAGAGGCTGCGCTTCAGTCGGCTGATCCGGTCGATGAAGAGCACGCCGTCGAGGTGGTCGCATTCGTGCTGGATGCAGACCGCGCGCAGGCCTTCGGCCCGCTCCTCGATCGGGTTGCCGTCGAGATCCGTGCCGCGAAGGGTGATCGTCGCGTCCCGCTCGACGCTCGCGGTGTAGTCGGGCACCGAGAGGCAGCCCTCCTCCCAGGTGATCGCGCCTTCGCGATCGCTGATCTCCGGGTTGAGTACGACGGTCGGGCTGCGCTCGACGGCCTCGTCGGTCCATTCGGTGTCGATCACGAACATGCGGACCGAGGCGCCGACCTGCGGTGCGGCGAGGCCGATCCCGGGCTCGTCGTACATCACGTCGATCATGTCGCGGGCGAGCTCGCGGATCTCGTCCGTCACCTCGGTGATCGGCTCCGACACGTTCTTGAGACGGGGGTCGGGGAACTGGACGACTTCTCGCAGGGCCATGGATCGCTCTCGACAGGATTCTCTACAGGACGCTCGGGAGGACGAAAGGGCAGCGGCGGCCGGCCGCGCGAGGGGCCGTAACCAGTTGGTTCCGCTACGAAAACGGCGGCTTTATAGCATGTTGACGGGACGCGCGTCGAGGGCCATCTGGACTTCGCGGGGCAGCCCGCGGCCGGCCGCGAGGGCGGCCTTCGAAGCCGCGCGCAGGGCGTCCGCGTCGTCGCCCTTCAGCAGACACATGAAGCGGTAGCGCCCGCGCAGGCGCGCGATCGGGGCGGGGGAGGGGCCGAGCACTTCGAGACGCACGCCGTCCGGCAGGACCGCGCGCGCCGCGTTCGCGACCGCTTCGATCCCCTGGCGCGCGTGCTCCTCTTCTTCCGCGTGCACGACGATCCGCGTGAGTCGACCGAAGGGCGGATAGCCGAGGGCCTCGCGGTGGGTGATCTCCTCTCGGTAGAAGCCCTCGAAGTCGTGGCTGCCGACGGGCGCGAGCGCGTAGTGGTCGGGCACGAAGGTCTGCACGACGACGCGGCCGGGTCGGCTCGCCCGGCCCGCGCGCCCGGCGACCTGGGTCAGCAGCTGGAACGTGCGCTCCGCGGCGCGGAAATCCGGGAGGTGGAGCCCGATGTCGGCGGCCACGACGCCGACGAGCTGGACGCCCGGGAAGTCGTGGCCCTTCGCGACCATCTGGGTACCGATCACGATGTCGACGTCCTCGTTCGCCAGGGCCGTAAGGACCGAGGCCGTGTGTCCGCGCTTCGCGGCGACGTCGCGATCGAGGCGCATCGTGCGCGCACGTGGGAACACGCTCTGCACTTCTTCTTCGAGGCGCTCGGTGCCGACGCCTAGCAGCGCCGTCTCCGGGTCGCCGCAGCCATTGCAATGCTCGGGCACGTCGCGCTCGAGATCGCAGTAGTGACACCGCAGCTTGTAGTCGGCGGCGTGGAACACGAGCGCGACGTCGCAGTCGTCGCAGCGCTCCGCATGCCCGCACTGGAAGCAGAAGATCCGCGTCGAGAAGCCGCGGCGGTTCAGGAACAGGATCGTCTGGCCCCCGTCGGCCATCGTCTGCTCGATCGCCGCGCGCAGCGGCCGCGACAGGATCAGCTTGCGCCCGCGCGGGTTCTTCTCCTTCTCCTTGCCGAGATCGACGATCTCGACCGCCGGCAGCGGTCGCCCGCCGACGCGTCGCGGGAGCGACAGGCGCTTCATGCGGCCGGTCTCGGCGAGGTGGCGCGTCTCGAGGGACGGCGTCGCGGAGCCCTGGATCAGCGGGCAGCCGGCCTGGGCCGCGCGGCGCGCGGCGAGGTCGGCCGCGTGATAGCGGAAGCCTTCCTCGTTCTTGTACGCGCCGTCGTGCTCCTCGTCGATCACGATCAGACCCAGGGACTCGAGGGGAGCGAAGAGGGCGCTGCGCGCGCCGACCGCGATCCGGGTGTCACCGGTTCGCAGGCGTTCCCACTGCGCGAGGCGCTCGCCGGGTTTCAGTCCGCTGTGGAGGACCGCGACCTCGTCGCCGAAGCGCGCGCGGACGCGGGCGACGAGCTGGTGGGTGAGCGTGATCTCCGGGACGAGCACGAGGGCCTGCCGACCCGCTTCGAGGGCCTCGGCGATCGCGCGCAGGTAGACCTCGGTCTTGCCGCTCCCGGTCACGCCGTGGAGCAGGAACGTCTCGGAGACCTGTCGCTTGATGGCGTCGCGGAGCGGAACCAGTGCGTCGCGCTGGTCATCGGTCAGGGTGACCGGACCCTCGCCCTCGAGGATTGTCTCGGTCGCCGCGAGCCGCGGGCGCTCGAAGAACGCGACGAGTCCACGCTTCTCGAGCTGACGCAAGAGCGCCCCGACGTTCGGGTCTTCCGCGGTCAGTCGACGTGACTCGACGCCCGCCTCGACTTCCGCGATCCGGCGCAGGAGCGCGGCCTGCTTCTTCGCGCGCGCGAGCACCCTCGTCGCCGCCGCCTCGACGTCGACTCCGCTCGCCACGCGCACGATCCGTTCCATCGGCACCCGCGCCTTCGCCCGGCGGACCTCGACGCGCCGCTCGACGAGCCCGTCACGGGCGAGCTCCGAGAGCCGCGCCTCGACGTCGACCCGCGGCATCGCCTTCGCGAGCGCGTGGGCGGTCTGCGCTTTTGTCGCGAGGTGTTCGAGGATCGGGCGCGCAGCGCCGCCGAGCGCGTCCTCGGCGAGGGCCCCCTGCGCCAGTGCTCGCTCGCCCCGCGGTGTCAGCGCCCAGGGACGAGCGAGTCGCGGCGTCGAGCCCGGCGGGAGCGCGTGGGCCAGGGCGAGCCCCATCGGGCAGAAGAGGTCGCGCGCGGCGTCCGCGAGTAGCCGCATCACCGGAAGCGCGACCACCGGCTCCTCGTCGACGATCGCCGCGATCTCCGCGAGCTCCCGCGGCGCGCCGGCGCTCGCGTCGTCGTCCTCGGTCGTCCAGTCCCGAGGCACGACGAGGCCCACGAGCGGCGTACCCGCGAACTGCACCCGCACGCGCGTCCCCGGCTCGACCGGTCGTCCGTGCTTCACGGGAACCCGATAGTCGAAGAGCCGATCGACCGGCACCGGCAGCGCGACGCGCACGATGCCCGCGTTCGTGGCATCGTCCGGGCCGTCCGGCGGGAGGCCGTCGAAGAGGGGGGCGGACATGGCGCAATCGTATGGTGGGCGCGGAGCCGGGGAAAGGCCGCGAATCCTGCGAGACGCCCGGAGCCACGCATGAAGCGCTCGCGTCCGCGCATTCGCGTCGACGACGACGGGGAAACCCGCAGCCTGGTCGTCGACGAGACCTTCGCGTCCTTCTATCGCCCGGGCGAGATCGCGACTCACTGCGTCTGGGACGCCATCGCCGCGCCGATCCTGTGGCTGCCGCCGGCGCGGAGACGCCGCATCCTGCTCCTGGGCCTCGGCGGCGGTTCGGTCGCCCGGATCGCGCGCGCCCTGGCGCCGGACGCCGAGATCGTCGGCATCGAGTTCGAGCCCGAGGTCGTCCGTCTCGCCCGCGCCCACCTCGACCTCGACGCGATTGGCGTGCAGGTCGAGATCGCCGACGCGCGGGCCTGGGTCGAGGCGCACACCAAGGACGGCACACGCTACGACGCGATCCTCGAGGACGTGTTCGTGGGCTCGGGGGATGATGTGCACAAGCCGGACTGGATCCCGGCTCCGATGCACGAGCAGTCCTTCGGGATGCTGGCGCGGGGCGGTGTGTTCGTGAGCAACACCCTCGACGAGCACGCGCGGATTGCGGCCGCGATGCGCGGGCGCTTCGACGATCTCGTCCAGGTCCTGACCGAGGACTACGACAATCGGGTGCTGGTCGGCGGGAGTGGGGGGCTCACGGGCGGAGCGCTGCGGGCGCGGGTCGCCGCGTCCGAGGTCCTCGCCCCGAGCCTCGAGGTGCTCTCGTTCCGACATCGGCGCTGACCGGCGGACGGGGCGCCAACTCGCCGGAATATCAAAGGAAATACGCCCTAAAGAGCGTTCGGCGGGGCGCCGAAGGTTGAATTAATCGAACGTTCGATTAATTTGGAGAACCATGTCGACGACCCCCCACACCGATGGGCCGCCCCTGCGGCGCCCGGGCCGCCCGCGCCAGGGCGAAGCCGACGCCGGCGACGTTCGCGAGCGGCTGCTCGACGCCGCGGTCGAGATCGCGGTCGAGCAGGGCTTCGAGACCGCCGGCCTGCGCGAGATCGCGCGCCGGGCCGAAGTCAGCCCCGGCATGATCGCGTACTACTTCGGCGACCGGGACGGCCTGTACCGAGCGATGTTCGAGCGCGTCTTCTCGCAGATCAGCGAGCAGGTCGACGCCATCCTCGATGATCCGGGCCGCTCGAGCGAGGACCGCATCAGCGAATTGATCCGCATCCAGATCTCGTCGATCGCGGCGGACCCGTGGTTGCCGCGCGTGATCATGCGTGAGCTGCTCGCGCGGAAGGATTCGCCGCTCAAGGACTTCATCGGCGAGTTCGTCGCGCAGGGGCCGATCACGATGATGATCGAGCGCCTCGAGCAGGCGCAAGCGGACGGCTCGATCTCGACGGAGTACGATCCTCGCATGCTGGCCATGACATTGGCGAGCCTCTCGGGGTTCCCCTTCCTCATGCTGCCCATCCTCGGTCCGCACCTCGGACTCGAGCTCGACGGCGACTTTCCCGAGCGCCTGATCGAGCACAACCAGAAGCTTCTCTCTACAGCACTCCGCGCCCAAACGGAGACTGCATCATGAACCCGCTCTCGTTGAACGACGGGACCGCGAAGGCCCTCGCGCGCGCGGGACTCTTCGTCCTGGCGCTGGGCCTCGTCGCCGCGACCTGGATCGCGTGCAACGACTCGAACGCGTCACCGCGGGGCGAGACGGCGGTCGCGGCCGCGCCGCCCGAAACGCGGCTCCGCGTGCGCGTCGATTCCGTGCGCCTCGACGCGCTACCCATCGAGGACCGCATCACGGCGACCGTGCGCGCCTATCACCGTGCGACGATCACCGCCGAGACCCAGGGCCGCGTGCTCGAACGCGTCGTCGAGCCCGGCACGGACGTCGAGGTCGACGGGGGCATCCTGCGCCTCGAGGGCTCGCGCATGGAGCTCGAGCTGCGGCGCGCGGAGGCCTCGCTCTCGGCCGCGCGGACAGTCCTCGCCCACGCGAAGCGCGAATTCGCCCGAGGCGAGCGGCTCCTGGCGCAGAAGGCGCTCAGCACCCAGCAATACGACGACCTCCAGCACGGCGTCGACCGCGCTCGCGACGAGGTCGCCCTCGCCGTGGTCGCCCGGGACACCGCGAAGCGCAATCTCGCCGATACGCGGATCGACGCGCCCTTCGCCGGGACGGTCGACTCGATCGCCGTCGACGTCGGAGACTACGTGACCCCCGGCACGCCGGTCGCGGTCCTCGTCGACCTTTCGCGCGTTCGGATCCTCGGCAGCGTGACCGCCGGCGAAGCGGCCCGACTCGTTCCCGGCACGATCGCCCGGGTCACGTTCCGGGACCTCGGCGGCGACGTCTTCGAAGCGCGGCTCGAGAGCGTCGCGCGCGTCGCCTCCGCGAAGGACGGCACGTACGCGATCGAGCTACGGATGGACGATCCCGAGCGCAAGCTCCGCGATGGTCTCGTCGCGAAGGTAGAGCTGCCCGATCCCGACCAGTCGCCCCGATTGATCGCGAAACGCGCCGCGCTCCTCCGCCGCAACGGACACCCGGAAGTGTTCGTGATCGAAGGCGGCGGCGATGCGACCGTCGCGCGAACACGGCGCGTGCGCACTGGCCGCAGCGCGGGCGAGTGGATCGAGATCCTCGAAGGCCTGTCCGAGGGCGACCGCGTCGTCTGGGACGGTCACTTCGCGCTCGGCGACGGCGTCGCGGTCGTGATCGACGGGGAGGGGTAGTCGATGGAACGACTGATCCGCTTCTTCGTCGAACGACACCTGCTCGTCAACACGATCACCCTCGCGGTGGTCGTGATGGGGCTGCTCGCCGTGATGCGCACGAACGTCGAGGGCTTCCCCGAAGCGACGATGCCGATGTTCATGATCACCGGGATCCTGCCCGGGGCCGCCGCCCAGGACGTCGAGACCAAGATCACGATTCCGATCGAGGACGAGCTCCGCGAGGTGGACGGCCTCGAGAGCTTCACGACGATCGTGACCGACAACCGATCGGTCACGACGGTCAAGCTCGACGACGACACGCCGGACGAGGACATCTTCAAGAAGGAGCGGGAGATCCGGAACGCCATCGAGGCGATCAACGATTTCCCGCCCGACATGCGCGACGATCCGACGGTCTTCACGATGGATCCGTCGAAGCAACCCGTGCTCGAGATCGCCGTGGCAGGCGATCAGGCGGCGCTGCCGGAGGCGGCCCGGATCCTCAAGCGGACCCTGATGCGCCTCGATGGCGTCGGGGAGGTCAAAGAGATCGGGCTCCCGGATCCCGAGCTCCGCGTGCTCATCGACCCGGGCGCTGCACGCGCCCACGGCGTCACGATCCTGGACGTCGCGCGCGCCGTCGAGCGCCGCAACGTCTCGGATACCGGCGGCGTGCTCGAGAGCGCCGGCGACCGACGCCAGGTCGTGATGTGGGGGCGCTACGGGGAGCCTTCCGAGGTCGGCGAGACGATCCTGCGCTTCGACGAAGGCGGGCCGCTGCGCGTGCGCGACGTCGCACGCCTCGAGCTCGGTCGTGAGGACGTGGGGCTGATCGCCGGGACCAACGGGCGCCCGGGGTTGTCGCTAGTGGCGGTCAAGAAGGGCGACGCCGACATGATCGACACGCGGAACGCGATCGCCGCGGCGCTCGAGACGATTCCGCTTCCGCCCGGCGTCACCACGACGATCGTGAACGATGCGTCCTACGAGATGTCGAATCGGCTCCGCGTGATCGCCAGCAACGGCATCATGGGGCTCACTCTCGTCGCCGGCATCGTCTTCCTCTTTTTGGCGCCCTCCGCCGCGATCTGGGTCTGCGTCGGCGTGCCGCTCGTGATCCTCGGCGTGACCGCGCTGATCCCCGAAGTCGGCCTCACGATCAACTTCGTTTCGACGATGGCCTTCGTGATCGTCCTGGGCATGCTCGTCGACGACGCCGTCGTCGTCGCCGAGAAGATCCTCCTTCGCCGTCAGGACGGAGTCAATCCTGCGGAAGCGGCGATCTCCGGCACGCTGGCCGTCGCGCGCCCGGTCATCGCCTCCGCCGCCACGACGCTCCTCGCCTTCCTGCCGATGCTCGCGATCGGTGGCATGCCGTCCAAGATGGTCTGGCAGGTCCCGGTCGTCGTCAGTCTCGCCCTCGCGCTCTCGCTCCTCGAGAGCTTCCTGATCCTGCCGCCGCACATGTCGATGGTGCGGTCGGACGCGATGCCGCGGCCGAAGCGGCAGTTCATGCTCGACCTGGAGGAGCGCTACCGGCGAGCCCTGCACAAGACGCTGCCGAACCGCGGCAAGGTCGTCGCGGTCTTCGCGGCGATCTTCCTGTTCATCGCGCTGGTGATCGCGCCGCAGATGCAGTTCGAGTTCTTTCCACAGGAGTCCGCGCCCGGCTTCTCGCTCAAGGTGCGGATGCCAGCGGGCACGCCGATCGAGAAGACGGAAGCCGTCGCGGACATGATCCAGGCGCAGATCCCACCGCTCATGGGCGACGACCTGATCGCGATCACGACCCGCGTCGGCCACATGGACTCGCAGGCCTTCGATCGCGAGTACGGCTCCTCGGAGAACGAGGCCGTCATCACGATGCACCTCGACCTCGACAAGAAGCGGATGACGGCTGCCGAGTGGATGGCGGAGCTGCAGCCCCTCGTTCGTGGGCCGATGGAAGCGGAGCTGATCTTCGAGGCCCAGGTCGACGGCCCGCCCGGCCTCGAGCCGGTGAACGTGTTCGTGCTCGCGAACGACGATCAGGTCCGGCGCCAGGCGGCGCTCGCGCTCGTCGAGTTCCTCGAAGGGCTCGGGGGCGTCACGAACCTCTCGGTCGACGAGAAGCTCGGCATGCGTCAGATCGACCTGAACCCCGACCCGGAGCGCCTCGCGCGCAGCGGGCTCGACGCGCACGATCTCGGCCTCACGCTCAAGGCCTCCTACTACGGCTTGATCGCGTCGGAGATGCGCGACCTCGAGGAGTCGACGGACATTCGCGTCGCCTTCGAGCCCTCGTCGCGGCGCTCGATCGACGCGCTGCTCGACACCCAGGTGAGGAACTCACGCGGAGAGCTCGTGTCGTTGCGCGACGTCGTGGATCCGGTCGAGATCCCCGCGGTCGCGCGCATCCAGCATCGCAACGGCCTGCGAGCGGTCTCCGTGACCGGTGGGATCGATCCGAACGCTGGCGTGACCGCCGTGACGATCGCCCAGGCGATCGAGCAGGACTTCATGCCGCGATACGAAGGTCGGAGTGACATCGAGTTCGAGCTCTCGGGAGAGGTCGTGCAGTCGCGGCGCGCGATGGGTGACCTCGGCTTCGTCGCGATCGCGGTCTTCTTCGGGATCGGCGCGGTCATCGCGATCATGCTCGGCTCCTTCCTCGAAGCCTTCTTCGTGATCGCGGTCGTGCCTTTCGCCGCGATGTCCGTGATCCTGACCTTCTGGGCCCACGGGATGCACTTCTCCCTGCTGCCCCTGATCGGAACGATCGGTCTCTCCGGCGTCGTCGTGAACGCGTCCATCGTGATGGTCGACTCGGTCCACCAGGCACAGCATGTCCTCGACCGCGGGATCTCGGAGCACGAGCGCTTCGAAGTGGTGGTCGAGGCCTTCGTGACGCGACTGCGCCCGGTGCTGGTGACGAGCCTCTCGACCTTCGGCGGCGTGTTGCCGACCGCGTACGGTTTCGGCGGCTACGACGCGGTCATGTCGCCCATGTCCCTCGCGCTCGGTTGGGGCCTCGCGCTCACGTCGGGCGTGACCCTCTTCCTCGTGCCGTCGCTCTACGTCTCGGCCAACGACATCAACCGACAGATCGATCGTTGGCGCCGGGGTCGGCGGCCGGAGCTCGGCGTGGCCGAGACGTCGGACATCGACGGCGACGGACCGGAGGAGGCGGCCGCCTGAACGACGGCAGTCGCGCGCTGCGACGCGCCGACGCTGCTGCGCCTTCGATGCATCCCGCTTGCTCGATGGATCGACCGTCGCAGCTGCTCGACGGGATGCCCCATTTAGGGGCCCGCTCCTTCAAACGCGAGCCCGGGCGGGCGATGAGCAGGAGGTCGCGCGAGGGGCGCGGCGCTTTGGGTGATCGACCGTGGAGGGCGCGGTGGACATCGAATTCGTGGCCAGGGTGCTCGGCGCGGTGGAGCCGCGGGGCGTCGATCGCTTCGATCGATCCGCGTCCACCCGTCCGCCCGCGAAGACCGATCGCGACGCGACCTCGGAGTCGCGCCGCCGCGCGACCGTGCGCGGGGTCGAGGTCTCGCTTTCGTCCGAGGCGCGCGCGCTCGTCGGGCTGAGCGAAGCCGGAGCGACGGAGAACGACCGCGCCGCGGCCGACGAATCCGATGCGGCGCAGGCCAGGAATTCCGACGGCAGCCGCGAAGGAGCCAGCCGGCCTGGGGACCTGACCAAGGACGAGGAAGAGGAGGTCACCCGCCTCGAGCAGCGCGATGCCGACGTGCGTGCCCACGAGAACGCGCACAAGGCGGCCGCTGGGCGCTACGCCCGCGGCGGGCCCAGCTACGAATACGAGCGCGGTCCCGACGGACGGCGCTACGCGGTCGGTGGCGAGGTCCAGATCGACACCGCGCCGATTCCCAACGATCCCGACGCGACGATCCAGAAGATGCAGCAGGTGCGTCGCGCTGCGCTGGCGCCCGCGGAGCCCTCACCGCAGGATCGGCGGGTCGCTTCCGAGGCCACGCAGCAGGAGATGTCTGCGCGGCAGGAGAAGTTCAGCGTCGAGCGCGAGGAGCGCGCGTCGAAGCGAGCGACGGCCTACGGCCAGCCGGCGGAGCGGCCGGTGGGCGGCTCCCTCGACGTCGTCGCCTAGCGAGCCGGGGTTGGGCTCGGGAAGAGGGCCTCTTCAGCCGCCCATCTTCTTGAGGTCGGCGAGCACGCCCTTGGCGGTGGCCTTCAGGGTCTCGAAGACGCCTTCGCCCGTCGTCGCGCAGGCCTCGAACTCGGGTGCGCCCGTCGGGTTCAGGAGTCGCTGGAGCTCTTCGAGGGGCGCGGCGTTGGGCAGGTCGCGCTTGTTGTACTGGATCACGTAGGGAACCTTGTCGAGCTCGTAGCCCTGCTCCTTCAGGTTCACCTTCAGATTGTCGAGGCTCTCGACGTTCGCCTCCATTCGCTCGATCTGGCTGTCCGCGACGAAGACGACGCCGTCGACGCCCTTCAGGATCAGCTTGCGGCTCGCGTCGTAGAAGACCTGACCCGGCACCGTGTAGAGGTGGAAGCGGGTCTTGAAGCCCCTGATCTCACCGAGGGCCAGGGGCAGGAAGTCGAAGAAGAGCGTGCGCTCCGTCTCGGTCGCGAGGGAGATCATCTTCCCCTTCACGTCCGGGTTCGTCTTCTGGTAGATGTGCTGCAGGTTCGTCGTCTTCCCACACAGGCCGGGGCCGTAGTAGACGATCTTGCAGTTGATCTCTCTCGAGCTGTAGTTGATGAAAGACATGGGGTGGTGTCCGTATTCTTAGTCGAGAGTGGGATTCAGCCGTTGAGGCGCCCGCGGCGACACGACTGAGACGCAGGCTCAGTCGTTGAAAAGGTTGTCGATGTCGTCATCGGTGATCTCGGCGAAGGGCGAATTCGCGTTGTTCGCCTCGGTCTCCGCCTTCTTCTTGACCTCTTCGAAGAGCTTCGCGAGCTCGGCGCCCGCCTTCTTCACACGAAGGCGAACCAGTCCGAGCGAGCTGCGTTCGTCGAACACGACGACCAGGATCATTCGGTCGCCGACCAGGGTCATGTGCAGGTTGTCCCGCTGGCCCTGATGGAAATGGATCGGGAATTCGTCCTCGCCGACGATCTTGGCGAGTCCGCCGGTCGCGGCCACGCAGCCAGCCGTCAGACTGGCGAGGCTGGTGCTGTCGATCCCCTGCATCTCGCCGGCCTCGCCCACGAGCTGACCCGCCTTGTCGACCACGAAGACGCCCTTCGCGTTGGCGTCTCGGACCAGCTTTTGGATGATCGCGAGGACTCGGTCGAAGTCCTCCTGCTGCATCACGAGCTGGGATTCCATCATCGGCAGTTGCCTCTGTAAACGTCCGGGAAATGGACCCTTTTTGGCAGCTTACCCCGCGTCGGGAAGCGCCGCCAAACGCGCTCCGGCACACACCGAGCCCGCGTCTGTTCCTGATTCGGCCGACGTTTCTCGTGTCTTTAGGTGGGGCGCGTGGTTTTCCGGCCGCGCTCCCGCATTTCGACGTGAAAATCTTCGGGGGGCGGTCGCCTTCGGTGAGCCTGCCGGTGACCTGCCGGTGGAGTCGCGTGAGATTCCCGGTGGTCGCGCTCCGCGATTTCGGCGGAACACTTTCGTGCGTACGCGTGTAAGGTGGTCGCAGGGACGCCTCTCTCGAGGCTTCCACCGCGGAGTCTCGATGGCGTCCCGTTCGACCGGGGACGACGGATGTCTCGAGCGCGAACCGGGAGTGCGGCCCTCATCGTCGCCTGGTTGCTGCTGACAGCCGGGTGTCGGGATCTGCGCGCTCCGGCCGGGGATTCCGCCGAATCGCAGGTTTCGAGCGCGCCGAACGTCGTCGTCGTGGTGCTCGACGCGGCGCGCGCAGACCACTTCGGATCCTACGGCTATGGGCGCCCGACGACCCCTCGCGCCGACGCCTTCGCCGAGACGGCCGTGCGTTACGCGCGGGTCATGAGCGAAGCCTCCTATACCTTTCTCTCGACGAGTTCGCTCTTCGCCGGCGCGAACCCCGCCGCCACCGGACTGGGCGCACGGAGCGGCGGCCGCGTCCCGGGCGACGTGGAGCTGCTCGCCGAGATCGCGCACGACCACGGCTACGCGACGGTCGCCTACTCCGAGAATCCCTACGTGACGAGATACTTCGGCCTCGACCAGGGCTTCGACTCGTTCCGGGAGGCCTGGCCGATCGACGCGCTCGCGAGCGGGCAGGAGATCGCCCCCGACCTCGACACGGAGGCCGAGATCGAGTCGGCGCTCCGGGAGGCCGCGGCCGATGCGTCGCGCCCCTTCCTGCTCTACCTGCATCTTCTACGTCCCCACAACCCCTACGCGCCGCCGCCGCCCTTTGCCGGTCGATTCGGCTCGACGGAAGCCGATCGTCCGAACGGGTCGACGCCTTCCCTGATGGCGATGGACGCCCAGGGGCCTACGTTCGAGTCCGATACGCTCGCGAAGATCCGGACGCTCTACGACGAGAATCTCGCGTACGCGGACGCGCTCTTCGGGGGGCTGGTCGACGCGCTCGATGCGCGCGGGCTTCGGGACGACACCATCGTCGTGCTCACCTCCGACCACGGTGAGGCGTTCGGCGAGCACGGCCGGCTGCTGCACGCGACGCAGCTCTACGACGCGATGCTGCACGTGCCGCTCCTCGTGCACGTGCCAGGAGAGGCGGCCGAGGTCGTGTCGACGCCGATCCAGCTCGCGGATCTCGGCCGCGGGCTGCGGCGCGTCGTCGAGGGCGGCGCCCCGGTCGCGCTCACCCGGCTGGGGGAGGGCCGTGACCCGAAGCGGCCACTCTATTCCTGGACCAACGGGAAGACGGGCCAGATCGCCGCCTGGACCCCGGAGCGGCGAGTGATCCTCGACATGCGCTCGCGGGAGACCGTCGCCTACTACGACCTCGAGACCGACCCGGACAGCCGGTCGCGGGTCGCCCTCGACGGCGCCGGCGAAGCACTCGCTGCGGCGGCGAATCGGCAGGTGGATGCTTGGAGCGGCAGGGCACCGGTGGGCGCAGAGCCCCCGGCAGCCGCGCCCTTGGATCCCCTGAAGCGCGCGCAGCTCGAGGCGCTCGGTTATCTGGATCCGTAGCGGCGAGATCGGGCGCGCGGGCGGTGGCTGCTAGTCGCGGAGGGCGCGTCGGTTCTCGATCGCGCGGCTGACGGTCACGTGGTCGGCGTACTCGATGTCGCCGCCCAGGGGCATGCCGTAGGCGATCCGCGAGACCTCGACCGAGCTGCCGCGCAGGCGATCCGCGAGGAAGTGGGCCGTTGCGTCGCCCTCGGCGGTCGGGTTGGTGGCGAGCACGACTTCCTTCACGCCGTCCTGCGCGACCCGGCGTTCGAGCTCCTCCACGCGCAGGGTTTCGGGGCCCATTCCGTCGATCGGCGAGAGCGCACCGCCTAGCACGTGATAGAGCCCGCGGAAGCCGCCACTGCGCTCGATGGCGGCCATGTCCGCCGGTTCCTCGACGACGCAGACGAGGGAACGGTCGCGGTCAGGGTGGTCGCAGATGGGGCAGGGCGTGCGGTCGGACAGGGTGAAGCACGTCTCGCAGACGACCGTGTCGCGCTGGAGTCGCGCGATCGACTCGGAGAGCTCGCGGGAGAGATCTTCCGGCGCGCTCAACAGGAAGTAGGCGAGGCGAGTCGCGGATTTCTCGCCGATCCCCGGCAGGCGCTTGAGGCTCGCGACCAGACGATCCATCGCGGGGGACGAGGACATCAGCCGCCGCTCCCGGGCATCCCCGGCATTCCGGGCAGGTTCGGCAGACCGGCGAGCATCGAAGACTGGAAGCGCGCCATCTCCTGGGACACCGACTCCTGGGCCTTCGTGAGCGCCGCGTTCACCGCCGCTGCCGTGAGGTCCTGGATCATGTCCCGGTCCTTGTGCTCGATCATCACGGGCTCGATCTCGACCCTCAGGACGCGGAAGGCCCCGGACACGACGGCGGTGACCATTCCACCCCCGGCGCTCGCTTCGTATTCGCGCCGCGCGAGCTCCGCCTGCAGCTCGCCCATCTTGGACTGCATCTCCTGGGCGCGCTGGAGCATCTCCTGCATCTCGTTCGGATTCACGCGTCGTCTCCTGTGTTCGTGCTGCCGGCCGTCGCGCCGGCGCCGAGCGGACGGATCTCGACGATCTCCGCGTTCAGCACTTCGATCGCGAGGTTCACGGGCTCGCTGTTCAGCGCTTCCTGTCGCTGCCTTCGCTCGTGCTCGCGCGAGGCCTGGCTCTGCTCCCGCCGCGCGTCTCCGACGGCGATCTCGACCGTGATTCGCGTCGCCTTGCCGAAGAGCTTCGTCGCGAGTGCCTCGAGCTCGGGCTGGCGGCCGCGCAGTCGTTCGACGTGGAAGGCCGCGTCGGCGCCGATCCGGATCGTGTTGCCCTCGATGCCGACGAGCGTCGCGCCGTCGAGACTGGCGAATTTCGAGCGGTCGAGCTCGAGGGCTTTCGTCCGGAACCGGTCGAAGATCGTCGCGGGCGGCGCGCCGCCGCCGATCGTCGGGGCGGCCGACGAAGTCGATGAAGAGGACGGGGACGAAGAGGACGGCGCGGCGGGCGAGGGTGCCTCTGCGGGTTCCGGCGCGTCGAAGCGCGCGGGTTCCGCGGGCGTGACGGGTGCGTCGGGCGCGGCGGCCGGGCCGTCGAACGCCGCGTCGATGTCATCGGTCGCGCCGCGACCGTTCGTGCGCGCGGCTGGGGCCGCCGCGGTCTTGCTTGGTCCGGCCGCTGGGGGCGAGTCGAAGGATTCCGCGTCGGCGTCCGCGGCCCGCGTCGGGGTCGTCCTGGCGGCGGGCTCGGGCGCGCGACGTCGCGGTCCGCGATCGGAGACGCGGCCGCCGCCTCCGCCCCCAGCTCCTCCGCCGCTCGGCACGCCCCCGGCCGCGAGGCGTCGCTCGAGCTGATCGAGGCGCGCGAGCAGTTGCCCGACGTCGTCGCCAGCGGGCATCGTCGCGAGTCGGATGACCGCCATCTCCAGCACCGCCGTCGGCTGCGGCGCCCAGGACAGGTCTTCGATCTCCCGCACGAGGGCGCGGAACATGCGGCGCAGTCGCGCCGGCTCGGTCTTGCCGCCGAGCTCGATCAGCTCGGCGCGCTCCTCGTCGGTCCCTTCGAAGAGCCCTTCGCCTTCCGGCGCGACGCGCAGGACGACGAGGTCGCGCAGCAGCTCGAGGAGCGCGTCGGCGACGCGCCGTGCTTCGGATCCGCCGCCGGTCGCGCGGGCGACGTGTTCGAGGGCCGCCTTCGGGTCGCCCTCGATGCAGGCGAGGGCGATCTCGCGGAGCACGCGACGGTCGACCAGGTCGAGCACGTCGGCGACGACCTCGTCGGTGATCTCTGCGGCGCCTTCCCGGCCGCTCGCGTACGCGACGATCTGATCGAGGAGGGTCTGCGCATCGCGCATCGACCCGTCGCCCTCGCGCGCGATCGACGCGACGGCCGCCGGCGAGATCGCGATGTTCTCGGACGCGCAGATCTCGGCCAGCCGCTCTCCGACGGTCGAGAGTGCGATCCGGCGCAGGTCGTGCCGCTGGCAGCGGGAGAGGACGGTGAAGGGAATCTTCTCCGGGTTCGTCGTCGCGAACACGAAGAGGCTCTTGGGCGGCGGCTCTTCGAGGGTCTTGAGCAGCGCGTTGAACGCCGGCCCCGAGAGCATGTGGACCTCGTCCACGATGAAGATGCGGTACTTGCCGGGCGCGGCGGCGTAGCGGATCGACTCGATCACCTCGCGCATGTCGTCGACGCCGGTCCGACTCGCGGCGTCGATCTCCTGCACGTCCGTCGAGCGCCCCTCGGTGATCTCGGTGCAGGGCGGGCAGCTGCCGCAGGGCTCGATCGTCGGGCCCTTCTCGCAGTTCAGGCAGCGCGCGATCAACCGCGCGAGGGTCGTCTTTCCGACGCCCCGCGGTCCCGTCAAGAGCATCGCGTGCGGAATTCGATCGCTCCGGATCGCATTCCGCAGCGCCGTCGTGACGTGCTGCTGCCCCGACACCTCGTCGAAGCTCTGCGGCCGCCATTTCCGCGCGATGACCTGGTAGCTCAAAGGGGGGAACTTCCGTCGTCGAAGACGCTGAGGGGTTGGGTCGTGAACGCCGACCGCAACGCACCGAGCCTTGACCGCAGGGCGGCCCACTCGCAGCCAAGACCTGCTACGGCTGCTTCCTTCCGGATCTGACCGGGTTCACAGGGTCCCGAACTCGAACGGGACCCTGCGGTCAACGCTCGGTGCGAACCGGGAAAGTACCGGTGGGCGGGCGCCGATTCAATCGCACGCGAGACGGCCGGAGGCCCCGGGATCCGGCTAGTATGACCACGACTACCCGGAGGACGCACGATGGCCGCGAACGAGACCCCTGACCGCCGTGAGGACGAGGCGCGCCTGCGCGAGACGGCGGGCCGCTACGCGCGCATGATGGACCGGATGTCCTTCGACGATCTGCCGACGGTGTTCGCTGCGGACGGGGTCCTGTCGGGTCCGGGTTACGAGATGACCGGCCACGATCAGCTGCGCGCCGGGCTGCAATCCCTCGATCAGTTCAGCGCGACGCTCCACGGCGTGCTCAACACCTACTTCGAAGTCGACGGCGACGCGGCCAAGGGCGAGGTCTACTGCGTCGCGAACCACGTGCACGAGATCGACGGGATCCCCTTCAAGCTCGACATGGGGATCCGCTACGAGGACGACTACGTGCGCCAGGGCGACATCTGGGTGATCGCGCGGCGCTTCTTCAACATGGTCTGGGAGACGGACACACCGATGCGCGTGTCCGCCGACGGGAAGCCGCTGGCTTCCGCCTAGCCGAAGAACTCCGCGGCATAGCGCGTGTCCACGTGCTCTCGGATCTCGCGGATCCGCCCATCGCGGAAGACGAAGAAGAAGGTGTAGTCGTTGCGATAGCTTCGGCCGTCGACGCCTTCCGCGGTCATCTCCGTCTCCTTGCAGACGACGTCGTCGCCGATCAGGGTCGTCTTGACCTCGAAGCGCTGGGAGCCCGCGACGAAGGACGTGCCGACGGCGCCGAGCATCATCTCGACGATCTTGTCCGCCCCTTCGTGCTCGCCGCCGTAGGGCGGGATCGCGCCCTTCGGGATCCGCCAGCGGATGTCGTCCGAAAAGAGCGCGCGGAGTCCCTCGGCGTCCGCGGCGCACACCGTCGAGAAGTAGGCCTCGGCCATCGCGTCCATCTCTTCCGTCGTCATGCCGGGTCCTCCTGGTCCTCGCGCGCGGTTCGCAGCTCCGGGAGCGCCTTCGCGAACGCCTCGAGCGAGTCCATCCGCCAGGTCGCCGCGTCGAATCGCGGATCGTCCCGTTGTTCGGGCGGCGGGAGCGCGACGCAGCGCATGCCCGCGTCGATCGCGCTCAGGACGCCGTTCGCGGAGTCTTCGATCGCGATCGCGTCGCAGGGTTCGACCTCGAGCGCAGCGAGGGTCGAGCGATAGACGTCGGGGTGGGGCTTGCCGAGCGCTTCGTGCTCCGCGGAGCGCGTGACCGCGAAGCGATCTCCTAGACCGAACGCCTCCAGGGTCGCTTCGATCAGCCGGTCGGGCGAGGACGACGCGAGACCGATCCGGTAGTCGCCGGCGGCGGCCGCCGCGAGCGCGGCTTCGACGCCGGCGATCGGTCGGCCCTCCGCGCGGATCAGCGCGTCCATGCCCGTGATGATCTCGTCCGCGACTTCGCCGATGGAGACGGGCGACCAGTCGCGGTGCTGCGTCCAGTACTCGACGGCCTCGTCGATCCGGAGCCCGGTCGTCTGCAGGCAATCCGATTCGACGAGCGCCAGGCCGAAGCGGCCGAAGACCTCGACCTCGGCGCGCCGCCACAGGGGTTCGGAGTCGATCAGCACCCCGTCCATGTCGAACACGATCGCGCGCGACGGAGTCGGGGCGAAGCTCACGCGAGGGCGGCGCCGTCGATCCGGATCTCCTCGCCACTGATGTGGCGCGCCTCCTCGGAGGCGAGGAAGAGGATCAGGTCGGCGACGCTCTCGGGGCCGGTCGGTCCGTGCAGCGAGGCGAGGCGGTTCAGGGGCCCGAAATCCGCGTCCTTCGGGAGTTCGGTGGCGACCGTCATGCCGGTCTCGATCGACGCGGGACAGATCGAGTTCGCGCGCAGGCCGCGGCTCGCGTACTCCACGGCGATCGCGCGGGTGAACGCGTGGATCGCGCCCTTCGACGCGCTGTAGGCCGCGCCATAACACAGACCGGCGAGGCCCGCGGTCGAACCGATGTTCACGATCGCGCCCTTCGTCTCGAGGAGGTGCGGGATCGCGGCCCGGGTCATCAGGAACGTTCCGTCGAGGTTGACGGAGAGCACCTTGCGCCAGAACGAGAACTCCATCTCGTGGGTGTTCCGATAGCCGAGGACGCCGGCGTTGTTGCAGAGCGTGTCGAGCTTTCCGAAGGCCTCGATGCACGCGGAGACGCTCGCACCGGCCTGCGCCTCGTCGGAGATGTCGGTCACGCTCGACTCGACGCGTCCACCGCTCGCGCTCGTGGACTCGCTCGCGGCCTTGACCGTCTCTTCGAGTCCTTCGGCGACGACGTCGGTCAGGAAGATCGACGCCCCTTCGGCGGCGAGCTTGAGGGCGGTGGCGCGGCCGATGCCGGAGGCGGCGCCGGTGACGATCAGGACCTGGTCGGTGAAGCGGGACGACATGGGGGAACTCCTCGGGTGGGCCGCCCAACGTCGCACGCGGCGAGCGCCGCGGCAAACCCCGCTCGAGTCGTCCAGAGGGGCTCTATGCCGGGTAGTACGCCGGCCAGATCAGCGCGTCGAGCACCATCGTCTGCAGCCAGAAGAAGAAGAACATCATGACAGCGACCCACGCGGGCGTCGGACCGTGCGCGGCGCGTCGGATCAGCATGTACGCGACGACGCTCGCGCCGGCGCCGACCAGAAAGAGCACGACCCGGATCGCGAGCCACAGCATCGGGGTCGGGTCGGCGCCGTAGAACGCGAGCAGCGGGAGCCAGAGCGCGGACGGAACGAGAATCGCGGCGTAGGCGGCGATCAAGCCGTCCCAGGGCACGCCCGTCTGATCGCGGAACGCGTCGAGGGGCGTCTTGAACCCGAGCAGGACGGTCGCCGGAAAGAACCCCGCGGCCGCCAGGAACATGTTCACCGTGTAGAAGCCGCGCCAGGAATCGGGGATGCCGCCCCAGAGATCCGCCTCGACCGCCGGCGCGTAGACGAAGGCGAGCACGTAGCTGCCGAGCACGGCGGAGCCGCCCACGGCGATCAGGACGAGCAGGGCACGACGTTGGGCTTCCACGGCTTCCTCCAGAAGGATCGGATGCAAGGGTGCCCGGACCCTAGGTTCCGGTTCCGCCTATCGCCATCCGCGCAGGTTCTCGCGGTCCTCGGTCACGCGGGCTTCGAACGCGGCGGCGAGTCGGGCCATCACGTCGGGATAGCGACGCGAGACGTCCCAGGACTCGTTCGGGTCCTGGTCGAGGTCGAAGAGCCAGGGACCATGGTCCGCGTTCGCCGAGAGTCGCTCGGTCCCGCCAGCGCGGACGCCGCGACGGCGGTGGTACTTGAAGCGCGCGTCACGCACCGCGTCGAGTCCGCCGCTGCCGCCCTGGCTCGTCGCGTAGTAGTAGACGAGGCGATCTTCGGCCGGAGCTGCTTCGAAGAGGTGGGCGCCGACGTCGACGCCGTCGAGGATGCGGTCGGGCGGGGCGGGCAGACCGAGGAGCCCGAGGAGCGTCGGAACCAGGTCGACGCCGACGATCGGAGCGTCGCTCGTGCTGCCGGATGCGATACGCGAGGGCCAGCGCACGATGAAGGGCACGCGCATACCGCCTTCCCAGGTCTGGTTCTTGCGGCCGCGGGCGAGACCGGCGCTGCCCTCGTACCAGGGGCCGTTGTCCGAGGTGATGATCACGATCGTGTCGTCGAGCTCGCCGCGACGCTCGAGCACTTCGATCATGCGTCCGACGGAGTCGTCGAGGCCTTCGACGACGTCGCCGTAGAGGCCGGCGTCCGAGCGGCCGAGGTCTTCGTCAGGCGCGTAGAGCGGAATGTGCGGGAAGTTGTGCGCGAAGTAGAGGAAGAAGGGGCGATCGTGCTCTCTGTCGAGGAACTCGACGGCGGCGTCCTCGTATACGCGCTTCATGCGGGTCTGGTCGAAGGGGGCCTCGTGCAGAACCTCGTCGCCCTCGTAGATCGCGAAGGGGGTCATGTCGTTGCTCCAGAGCGCACCGAGGTAGGTGTCGAAGCCGCGATCCACCGGGCGCGAGGGCGCGCGATCGCCGAGGTGCCACTTGCCGACCATCCCGGTCTCGTAGCCTGCGGCGGACAGGATCTCCGGGAGCAGGATCTCCTCCTCGACGAGGCGGGTCGACGGCGTTCCCAGCGCCCGCATGATGAAGTGCACCGGGCTGCCCGTCGGAAACGCGACGATGTTGAGCAGCGCTCGATTCGGATAGCGGCCCGTCAGGAGCCCGACGCGCGACGAGGTGCAGACCGGTGAGGGCGCATAGTAGTCGTCGAGCCGCAGGCCCTCGCTCGCGACGCGATCGATATGGGGCGTGGCGATCGATCCGGCGCCGTAGGCGCCGAGGTCGCCGTGTCCGAGATCGTCGAAGAGCACGAGTAGGATGTTCGGTCTTGCGTCTTGCGCCGCCGGTGTCTCTTCGGCGACGGACGCGAGGTAGCGGTTCTTCGCCTCGACGTGTTCGGCGTCGTCGGGGTCGACGTGCGTGACGGCCCGAATCACGAGGAGCAAGGCATAGAGCAAGCCGAGCCCGAGGACCGCGAGGACGAGCCCGCCGAGTCCGCGAACCAGGATCGAGAGCAGGCGGCTCACCGTGCTGCGGTCTCCGTCCCGCCCCGACACTCCGGCTTGTTCCGTGCACCCGTCCAGGTGATCGCGTTGCGAAGAAGGGTCTTCGTGTAGTCCTGCTGATAGGCGTCGCTCCAGTGTCCCATCGCCGTGTAGACCGCGCGGCCGCCTTCGACGCAGCGTGCCCAGACGATCGGGTGATCGCCCATCTCGATGCTGTGTTCCTGACCGTAGCCGCGGACCCAGGGTTCGTAGGTCGACTCGTCGACGGTCAGCAGCACGTGGAAGCCGGCCTCGCGGGCGCCCCGATCCCAGGAGTACCACTCCTCTTCGTGCTGGAACTCCGCGGGGAGCCCCGCCGTCACCGGATGGCTCGGGTCGTCGACGACGACGCGGGCTTCCTGGGTCTGCGGACCGAGGATGTGTCCGAGGTAGGTCCCGGTCTTGAGGGTCTGCTCGTACCAGGTCCATTCCGCGTGCGAACCGTCGCCGGCGGCGTGGATACCGATCCAGCCCCCGCCGTCCTCGAGCCAGCGCTGGAACGCCGCGTCCTGGGCATCGCTCGCGTGGTCGCCGCTCGCGCTCGAGAACACGACGACGTCGAAGCGGGCGAGGATGTCTTCGTCGAAGACCGCGCTGTTCTCGGTCTGGAACACCGCCCAGTCATTCTCGGCGGCGAGCTCATCGAAGAGCGCGCTCGCGCCCGGGATGCCGTCCGTGTGTCGGAAGGAGTTCGTCTTCGAATAGACGAGCACGCGGCGCGCTTTCCCGGCGCCGAAGTCGGCGGCGATCTCGGGCGGGGTGGTCTCGTGGTCGCGGCTCGGGAAGAGGATGCCCCAGATCCCGATGTACCAGGCGCCGAAGAGCGCGAGGGCGACGAGCAGCGCCAGCGCCGATGCGATTCCGATCAAGAGCTTCTTGGCAAGACTCACGCGCGTCCCTCCCGGCCGTGGCGTCGAGATCGAGACGATAAGGCAGATCGGGTCGGTGGTCGCTCGCCGGCAGGACGCGGCTACCGTTGCAGCGAACCCGCTCGGAGATCTCGTGCGCAGTCAATCGACCGGTCCTGTCGCTCAGCTCGGCGCCCACGTCATGGGCGTCGCGCTCGTTCTCCTCTCTGCTTCGTGTCACGACGGATCCGTGGACGCCGAGCGACTCGACGCAGCGCGCGCGAAGGCGGCGCCGGGCGAGCGCGAGTGGCGCGGTTATCTCGGGGGGCTCGAGTCGAGCCAGTGGTCGCCGCTGACCCGGATCGATCGCACGAACGTGTCGCAGCTCGAGGTCGCCTGGACCTACGGCTCCGGAGCGCCGGATCTGGGCGGGCTGCAGATCCAGGTCAACCCGCTGATCGCGGGGGGCGTGCTCTACGGCAGCTCGCCGAACCTCGTGCTCTTCGCCCTCGACGCCGCGACCGGGGAAGAGCTCTGGCGCTTCGATCCCGGGACGGGTTCGTGGGCGGCGAGTGCGAGCCGCGGCGTGGCGTGGTGGCAGGAGGGAGACGATCAGCGCGTGCTCTTCGGCGCGCGAAATCTGCTCTTCGCCGTCGATGCGCGGACCGGGCGGCCGGTCGAGGGCTTTGGGGACGATGGACAGATCGACCTCAGCCAAGGACTCGGGCGGGATCTCTCGTCCGACATGATGGGCGTGACGATCACCACGCCGGTCACCGTCTTCGAGGATCTGATCCTCGTGGGTGGGCGCGTGAACGAGATCGAGGGCGCCGCGCCGGGCTACGTGCGCGCGTTCGACGCGCGGACGGGCGAGCTCCGCTGGACCTTCCGCACGATCCCACAGCCGGGCGAGTTCGGGTACGAGACCTGGCCGCCGGAAGCGTGGAAGACGGTCGGCGGCGCGAATGCGTGGGCAGGGATCACGGTCGACGCCGAACGCGGCCTCGCTTTCGTCCCGACCGGATCCGCGACACCGGATTTCTTTGGCGGCGACCGACTCGGCGACAACCTCTTCGCGAATTCCCTCATCGCTCTCGATGCGCGAACGGGCGAACGCGTCTGGCACCAGCAGCTCGTCCGCCACGACGTCTGGGACCGTGACCTCCCCTCACCACCGAACCTGATCGAGCTCGAACGGGGCGGCGCGACGATCCCGGCGGTCGCGCAGGTCACGAAGCAGGGGCACACGTACGTGTTCCACCGGGAGACGGGCGAGCCGCTCTTCGAGATGCGCGAGGAGCCGGTCGTGCCGTCGACGATCGAGGGCGAGGTCGTCGCGGCGTCGCAGCCGGTTCCGGTCCTGCCGCGTCCCTTCGTGCGGCAGAGGCTGAACGCCGACCTCGTGAGCGATCGCACGCCAGAGATCCACGCGGCACTTCGCGAGCGGATCGCGAAGATGCGATCGGGTGCGCTCTATCAGCCGCCGAGCGCAGAAGGCTCGATCCTCGTGCCCGGCATCGACGGCGGCGCGGAGTGGGGCGGGGCCGCATGGGACGCGTCGTCGCAGACGCTCTACGTGAACGCCAACCAGGTCGCCTCGATCCTGCAGATGGTGGAGGTGGCCGGCGAGACCGAGCTCGTGGGCACGGCCTATCTCGGGCTCTGCGCGAGCTGTCACGGCCTGGACCTGAAGGGCGATGGCGCCGGGATCCCACCGCTGATCGGCATCCGCGATCGCATGGGCTTCTTCGAGTTCCACGCGATCCTGCGCGATGGACGCGGTCGCATGCCCGCCGTCGGCGCGGTCCTGCCCTGGTACCAGCGCTACGCGGTCGCCTGGATGCTCTACGACCTCGGCGAAGAAGACGCACCGAGTGAGTGGGCGGAGCGCGAAGGCGAGAAGCGCTTCGCCCACGCGGGCTACCAGAGCTTCGTCGACACCGACGGCCTGCCCGGAAGCAAGCCACCCTGGGGCACCCTGACCGCCATCGACCTGTCGACCGGCGAGCATCGCTGGCAGATCCCCCTCGGCGACTACCCCCAGATCCTCGAGTCCGGCGAGAGCGGCCTCGGCTCGGAGAACTACGGCGGCCCCGTCGTGACCGCCGGCGGAATCCTGTTCATCGCCGCGACCCCCGACTCGAAGATCCGCGCCTTCGACAAGGACACGGGGAAGCTGCTCTGGGAGGACGCGCTGCCTTTCGCCGGCTTTGCCACGCCGGCGGTGTATGAAGCGGACGGTCGCCAGTTCGTCGTCGTTGCGGCGGGGGGTGGGAAGCTCGGTCAGCCGTCGGGGGATGTGTATGTGGCGTATGCGCTTCCGGATGGGGGGCGTTAGGGGCGAGCGCCTTGCCCTCGGTTTTTGTGGGGGTGGGTGGGTGTTAGGCTGACGCTCTTCCGTGGGGCCCGGTCGTGGATCAGATATCGAGTGAACGCTGGTTCCGCGCTCGATTCGGTGAACCATCGCCCCTATCTTTGTTAGGCGATGAACGATCCCCAGCAGCTCTCGATCGATCAGTGCTTCGTGCATCGCCGCTTTGCTTCGCGTCGGCGGAAGAAGCCCGGACGGAAGCCCGCTCCGCGAGCGCGGGTTCGTCATTGGGAGCGCGCGGCGGTCCGGAAAGAACATCCCGTCCACGTGACGCTCCGGATGCGTCGGGACGTGCCGTCGTTTCGGAATCCGCGCTGGCTTCGCGCGTTTCGCGACACGCTCGAGCGCGGATGCGAGCGCGGAGACTTCCGCGTCGCTCACTATTCCGTTCAGCGAGATCACGTGCACATGATCGTCGAAGCGCTGGACAAGAAGGCGCTCGCTTCCGGGATGAAGAGCATAGGCGCTCGGATCGCGCTGGCGGTGAACCGCGTGTTCCGAAGGAAGGGGCCCGTTCTGGATGGGCGCTTCCACTCGGTCGTGCTCTCGACACCGCGCCAGGTCCGCAACGCACTGCGCTACGTGCTCCTCAACGACCGGAAGCACCGCCGACAGCGAGGCGACAAGCTCGACCGAAACAATGCGCCCGATTCCGCCTCTTTCGGCCGCTTCTTCGAAGGCTGGAAGGAGCGGATCAAAGCGATCCCAAAGATCGAGGTCGCACGGCCGAGATCCTGGCTACTGGCCAAAGGTTGGCAGAGAGGCGACGGCCCGATCTCCCTCTCGGAAGTCCCGGGCTAACCCGGCCCCACGGCACGGCGCACGACCGTCCCAAGCGCCACCCGCGAGCGAAGGCGCCCGAACCACCGCCCCGATCAAAACCACCCGAACTATTCCCGCACCCCGCGCCAACAAGGCACGCGAAACCCATCCGCCCCCTCGACGATCTCCAACGCGACCGCCTCCTCGAAGACCGGCTCGCGATCCGAGATCCACCCACCCACCAACAACAGATCGTCTTGAACGTAGAGTCGCACCTGCACGACCCGGTATGGCACGACCTCGCGCAACGCCGGAGCGAACGCCTGATGGGTGCGGACCCAGCTTGCCACGGTCCCCGCGCCGTCCTGCCGCTCCCACTCGCATTCGAACGATCGGCAGCGGTTGCAGATCGCACGCGCGGGCCAGCGAAGCGCGGCACAGTCCGAACATCGCTGCAGCTGGAATTCACCCGCGGCGAGCGCGTCCCACCAGGGCTGGGAGTCGCGATCGGGCGTCGGCGCCCAGGGAAGGAACACTTCGCTCATGCGTCGCTCCGGAGCACGAGGGCCGAGGCGTTCCCTGCGATGTAGCCGGGCTGCGCCGTAGAGAGCCCGACGCGGGCACCCTCGACCTGGCGCGCACCCGCTTCGCCACGCAGCTGGGACACGCATTCGTACACGTGGTTCAGTCCGTGGACGTACCCCTCGGACAGGAACCCGCCGTGGGTGTTCACCGGGAGCGTGCCGTCCCTCGCGGTCGCGCCGCTCGCGACGAACGCGCCGCTTTCGCCCTTCGCGCAGAAGCCGTAGTCCTCGAGCTGGACGAGCACGCTGTAGGTGAAGCAGTCGTAGAGCTGGGCGACGTCGATGTCACCGGGGCCGACGCCGGCCATCTCGAAGAGGCGTGGCGCGACGTCCGCGGCGGCGGAGCGCGTCGTGTCGGGTTGTTGGTTCGAGTAGAGCGTCTGGCCTCCGCCCCAGGCGGCGCCGCTGATCAAGACCGGCGGCTTCTTCAAGTCGCGCGCGCGCTCGGCGCTCGTCAGGACGAGGGCGACTGCGCCGTCGGTCTCGAGGCAGCAGTCGAAGAGACGAAAGGGCTCGACCACCCAGCGCGACGCCGCGTAGTCGTCCAGCGAGATCGGTTCGCGCATCATCGCGCGCTCGTTCAGCACGGCGTTGGCGCGCTGCTGGACGGCGACGCGGCCCAGCTGCTCCTGGGTCGTGCCGTATTTCTCCATGTGCGCCCGCGCCGCCATCGCGAATTGCTGGGGCGGGACGAAGTAGCCGTAGGGTGCCTGGTACTGGGTCTCGACGGCGTCCACGAGCGGGCGTCCGGTGCCGCCCATCCGGAACTCCGAGCGCGCGTTCAAGGCGCGGTAGCAGACGACGGTGTCGGCGATCCCCGCATGGATGGCGAGGGCGGCCTGTCCGACGATCGCGTGCGACACGCTCCCGCCGCCGAACTGATCGAGGTACCAGCGCGGGTCGCGCACCCCGAGCGCTTGCGTGAGCACGGCGGGCAGGACCGAGTCGCCCACGCGGAACGTCGCGACGCCGTCGACCGCGTCCGCATCGAGACCCGCGTCCTCGAGCGCCGCCATGATCGCGCGGGACGCGAGCGTGAGGGTGCTCACGCCGGAGTCCTTCGAGTACTCGGTGCAGCCGATGCCCGCGATCGCGACCTGGTCGCGCAGGCTCACGAGCGACTAGCCCCGCTCGTCCCGGAAGCGCTTCGGCTTCGGGCTGGTCTTGATCAACGTGAGCTCGTCCAGCGCGCCCGTCGGGTGGACCTCGACCCCGAACTTCACGCCGATCTTGTCCTTGAGCAGCGTCTCGAGCTGCGCGCGAATCGCGTCGTGCTCTGCCGGGCCCGCCTCGGTCGTGACCATCACGATCATCTCGTCGCGATTGTTCTCGCGCACTGCGCGCACGAAGTAGTCCTCGGTCACCGCTTCGTGCGTCAGTACGATCTCGCCGAGCGCCTCCGGCCAGACGTTCACGCCGCGCAGCTTCACCATGTTGTCGCCGCGACCCGAGAAGGGGCCCATCCGGCGCTGCCAGCTCCCGCAGGCGCAACGCTCCGGCGGATGCAGGTAGGAAAGGTCCATGATGTTGTATCGGAATTGCGGGCTGCCGGTCTTGTAGAGCTCGGTCACGACGAGCGCGCCCAGCTCGCCGTCGGGCAGCGGCTCACCGGTGTCGACGTCGACCACCTGCACGATGAAGGCGTCTTCCTGGATGTGCAGGCCCTGCCGCGCCGGGCACTCGGTCGCGATCCACTGCACTTCGTGGAAGCCGTAGGACTGGTAGTTCGGGGCCCCGAAGGTTTCCTCGAGCAGCGCGCGGTCGCCGATGTTCGGTAGCGCACAGAGCTTGAGATCGTTCTTCGGATCGATCCCCATCTCCCGCGCCTTCTCGGCGAGACGCAGCAGGTAGTCGCCGGTCGTGAGGATCGCCTTCGCGCCGTACTGGATGGCGAGCTCGATCTGGCGCTGGCTGCTCGTGACGGTTCCGGTTCCGGTCGTCAGCACGACGCAGTTGAGCCAGTTGTAGAGCGCTTCGTCCATCGAGAAGGCGCCGTTATGCGTGGAGTAGGCCCAGGCGTTCAGGACGGTGTCGCCCGGTCGGATGCCCTGCATGTAGAGCGCGCGAGCGGTGAGGATCGAGCCGGCCTGTCGGTCCCAGGTCGTGTAGAGCGTCGGACGCGAGTTGCCGGTCGTGCCGCCGGACATGAAGACGCGCATCGGCTCCCGCGTCGCGTCCTCCGGTCGCACGCCTTGATAGTCGCCGAGGGGCGGGTGGGCCTCGATGCTCTTGCGGATGTCGTCGACGGTATAGAAGGGGATGCGGTCGAGGTCGGCGAGGGACTGGATCGATCGCGGATCAAAGCCGGCGGCGTCCCAGCGTCGCTGGAAAAAGGGCACGCGATAGGCGCGCATCGCGCGATCCTGCACGCGCGCGAGCTGCTTCGCCTCGATCTGCTCGCGGCTGTCGAGCCAGGTCGTCTCGAAGTACTCGGGCGGCGGCGGATACATCCGCGTCAGCGCGTTGTAGTCGACCGCCTCGTGCGGACGTCGGATTCCCTGGGGCATGCTGCTCTTCTCTCCGGCCGGGCATCGGCCGGCCGTGCTGAGGGTCGCACCCGCGCGCCGCGTCCCGCAACCGCGCGCGTCAGGTGATCGCGCCGCTCTCTTTGAGCTTCCCGATCTCGTCCCAGTCGAGGCCGAGCTCCTGGAGGATCTCTTCCGTGTGCTGTCCGGCTTCCGGCGCCGGCGTCGGACGGCTCGGGGCGCCCCCGAACTGGAGCGGACTCGCGACCAGTCGAAACGCCTCGCCGTCGCCGGACGCGAGCTCGGCCACGTGATCGTTCGCCAGCGCCTGCGGGTCCCGCGACGCCTCGAGCGGGTCCTGCGCCACCTCCCAGACGGCGTCCAATGCGGAGAGGGTCGTGCGCCAGGTGTCGAGATCCTGTGATCCGAAGAGCGCGTCGAGCTCCTCGATCAGATCGGCGCCGTTCTGCTCGAAGGCGTCGACCGACGCGAAGCGAGGATCTTCGAGCCAGTCCGTGCGGTCGACTGCGCGACAGAAGTCCGGCCATTGATGGAAGCCCTGGAGCAGGCCGAGCGCGATCCAACGATCGTCGGCGGTCCGGTAGGTGCCGGCGAGGGGGTTGAAGAGCGGCGCGCGCGGCATGCGCGGGAGCGCTTCGCCGGTGTGCATCGCCCCGGTGATCGCCGAGGCCATCGACCACATCCCGAGTCCGAGGAGCGAGAGGTCGACGGTGGTGCCGACCCCCGTTCGTTCGCGTTGAAAGAGGGCGGCGGCGATCCCGCCGGCCAGGACGAGGCCGCCGGTGCTGTCGCCGAAGGCGCCACTCGGCATCGGCGCGGGTCGGCCGGCGTCTTCCGGGGTCGCGCCGTGCTGCGCGCCCGCGCGCGCCCAGAACGTCGCGTGATCGAAGCCACCGCGCTCGCGCTCCGGTCCGCGTTCGCCGAGGGCGGTGCCCCGGGCGTACACGATCCGCGGGTTGTCGCGCCGGACGTCGTCGTCCTCGAGGCGCAACCGGGCGCGCGATGCCGGCAAGAGATTCGTGATGAGCACGTCGGCGTCGGCGAGGAGCCTGCCGAGGACGGCGCGTCCGTCTTCGTGCGCGAGGTCGAGCCCGAGGGAGCGCTTGCCGCGGTTCGCGTGCTCCCAGGCGTAGTTCACGCCTTTCCCGGTCGGTCGGTCCCCCGTTCGCCGCAGCCCGCGGTAGGCGTCGCCCCGGATCGGGTGCTCGATCTTGATCACGTCGGCGCCCCACTCCGCGAGCACGCCCGACGCGACGGGGACGAACACGAACTGGGCGACTTCGACGACGCGGATGCCGGCGAGCGCACCGCTCATGCTAGGCGAGCTCGGAGATCCGACCGAAGACCCGGGCCGCGTTGCCGCCCATCAAGGCGTTCGCGATCTCGTCGCCCAGGTCGAGGGCGTCCAGCTGGGCGAGGGCGTGGCGATGGCCGACGGTCGGGAAGCTCGTCCCGAACATCGTCTTGCTGCGACCGGGTCCGCGAATGAAGTCGACGAGGGAGGCATGCCAGCGCTTCGGCGGGAGCGAGGCCGTCCCGAGGTGGACGTTCGAGAACTTGAGCGCCATCGCGATCGCCTCCTCGACCCACGGCCAGCCGGTGTGGGAGAGGACGAAGTCGACCTCCGGGAAGTAGATCGCGGGGCGGTCGATGCCGATCGGGTGACCGCAGGCCGAAGGCATCCGCCCTCCGGACGTGCCGGCCTGCATCACGAAGGGCAGATCGAGCTCGTGCGCCAGCGCGTAGTAGGGGTAGTAGTCGGCGGCGTCGAAGGGGAGGTCGAAGCTGTGCGTATGCGTGTGCAGCGCGACGACCCAGGGCTTCGCTGCGATCTCTCGCGCGCGATCGAGGCCTTCGGCGCCATGCCGCGGGTCGATGCTCCACTGGGCGACGAAGCGACCGGGGTACTTCGTCGCGATCGGCTCGATCTCCTCGAGGCGGGTTGCGAAGCCTTCGAAGTCCGTCACGCCGGGGTGGGGCGGCAGGTCGCAGACCGGCAGCACCAGGGTCTGGAGCCCGATCTCGTCCATGCGGGCGAGCATCGCCTCCGCGGTGCAGAACGAATCCTCGGGATCGCGCCGCACCTTGATCGGAACGCCCTGGGCCTCGAGGCTGGCATTCCAGAGCGCCTCGCGATCCGGCAGGAACGCGTTCGCCCAGCAGTCGATCATTCCTCGAGGCGCTGCCATCGATCCGGACTCCTCCGCGCACGAGCGGCGCGAGTCCCAGGGTAGACGCCCTGAAGGGTGCTCGGCACCCCGGTCCGTTGCGATGCGATCGCTCCGCTCAGGCCTCCGGCGAGAACTTCACGTACATGTGCTGGACGCTCCGCACGAGGGCGGACTCGCCGAACTCCGGCCCGTCGTTCGCGTAGCTCATGTCGGGCACGCGCCGAAGCAGCTCGCGCAGGGCGACCCGCAGCTCCATGCGCGCGAGGTTGGCGCCCAGGCAGAAGTGGTTGCCGATACCGAAGGCGAGGTGGTGCGGGTTGCGGTCGATGTCGAACGTGTCCGCGTGTTCGAACTCGTTCTCGTCACGGTTCGCGGAGCCGTAGATCATCAGGATCTTCTCGCCCTGCTCGATCGGCACGCCGCCGAGCTCCGTGTCCTGGGTGGCTGTGCGCTGGAACGAGAGCACGGGCGAGACGAGCCGGAGCATCTCCTCGACCGCCGCCGGGATCAGCGACGGATCCTCGATCAGGCGCTGACGCGCTTCGGGGTTCTCGATCAGCAGCTGCATGCCGCCGGTCAGGCCGTTCCGCGTGGTCTCGTTGCCGGCGACCATCAGCAGGATGCTCATCTTGATGAGCTCGTCGTTGTTCATCGAGCGATGGTCCGCGCTCTCTTCGAACGCCCGCTCCTCCGCCTCTCGCGGCTTCTCGTCGAGCTCGTGGAGGATGCCCTCGTCCTTGGCCTGCACGAGGATGCTGATCAGGTCTTCCTTCGGGTCCGTGCGCCGGCTCTCGATGATCTCCGTCACGTAGGTCATGTATTCCATCGCGGCCTTGCCGGACGCGGCGACGATCTCGGGCTTGTCGAGGTTGCCCTGGGCCATGATCATCGCGTCGCTCCATTCGTGGAAGCGCTCGCGGTCCTCGCGGCGGATGCCGATCATCTCGGCGATCAGGATCAGCGGCAGCGGGACCGCGATGTCCTCGACGAAGTCACACTCGCCCTTGCCGGCGATCGCGTCGATCGCCTCGTCGGTGATCTGGTCGAAGACCTCTTCCCACTTGCGGACCATGCGCGGGGTGAAGCCGCGGTTGATCAGGCCTCGCATCTCGCCGTGGCGCGGCTCGTCCTCGTCGATCATGCCGATCTTCGCGTTGATGCGGCCGGGGAGGACGCCTTCACCGGAGCAGAAGAGCTCGTTGTGCTTCGAGGCGTAGGCCACGTGCTCGTAGCGCGTGAGGATGTACGCCTGGGTCTTCTCGCTCCAGTAGACCGGCGCGTTGGCGCGGAGCCAGCGGGTGCGCTCCGGCATGTCCGCGTTCCAGGTGGACGCGAGACTGAAGTCGATGTCGATGTTCGTTTCGTCGAAGTGGGCCGTCAAAGGGAGGTGCTCCTCGGTGGGCGGATTGGGGATCAACGGGGTCGAAGGGTCTCGATCGCGAAGGCGGTCGCTTCGTGAAGACCCTGCTCGACCGGGTAGTCGGGGTTGGCGAGCCAGCTGGTCATCGCGGAGTTGAGCATTCCGACGACCATCTGACTCAGGAAGGGGGCGGCGTGATCACGGCGGATGGAGCCGTCGTTCTGGCCGTCTTCGATCAAGCCGACGAAGGGCTCGAAGAGGCGCTCGAGATAGGGATGCGGGCCGGCGGGCGTCCCGTCGAGGCGGATGAACTCGAGCAGCGTCTCCCGTGCCTGGCCGCGGTTCTCGGCGATGTCCTCGGCCGCGCGAGCGACGAAGCGCTCGAGGCGCTCGATGGCGGTGCCGGGTCCGCCAAGGCTCTCGACGGTCATCGCGTGCAGGTGGTCGACGACCTCGCCGGTCATCAGGGTGAGCAGCGACTGCTTGCTCTGGAAATGATTGAAGAAGGTGGCCGGGGCGACGTCCGCGACGTGCGCGATCTCGTCGACGGTGGTCGCGTCGAAGCCCTGCTTCTTGAAGAGCTCCCGGGCGGCGGCGTAGATCCGGGTTCGGACCTCGAGCTTCTTGCGCTCGCGCCGGCCGAGCGGACGGGGCGGCGCAGCGCGGGTCATCTCGGTCATGGCGGGGCTCCTCGATGTCTCGGATTCCGATCGGTAGACCGGTCTAAAAACTTGGAGTCGTCTCTAAAATTTTAGACTACTCCGACGCTGGAGCCCTGTCTACCGAAAAAGTCAATCGAAATGAGCAAGTTCGCGGCAGGTCCGAAACGCGACCGTGTTCGCGGATCGACCCCTTGGGGAAGCTCCGGGCTTCTACGCTAGGATCCGCCGCCGGAAGCACGCTCGCAGCCGGGGAGGAGCGCCTTGCATCGTCCGCCCGCCGTGTCCGGGCCGCTGATCTTCGGATGGACGCTCCTGATCGTCGCCGCCCTCGTCCGAGCGCCCGCCGAGTTCGGCCACTACCGGCGTTGGCTCGAGCTCGTCCCAGAAGAGACGGTGCTCCGGGTGGCGGTGGCCGCCACACTGCTCGGGTCGGCGCTCTTCGTCGTGGCGATCGGCGGGACCCTGCTCACGCTCTTCGCCCGCCGCGTGCAGCCGCGCACGCTTCGAAGGGTCGCGATCGTCTTTGCTGCGGTCGGGGTCGCGATCGGCGCCGGCGACCTCGAGCTCCAACGCGCGACCGGCAACCCCCTCGCGGTCTACCTGCCCTTCCTCTTCGAGGCCGAGACGTTCGTGTGGGCGGGAGAGGGCTTCGCGCCCTGGCACGCGGGGCTTCGTGTGATCGCCGCCGTCGCGATCGCGGTCGGATCGGGGGCGCTCGTGGCAACGGGCGTCGAACGGTGGGCCGGGCGGGGCGACCCGCGCCGCTCGGCCATCGCACTGGGTCTCCTGGTCGGTCTCGTCGTCGTCGTGCCGCTCGGCGCGCCGCTGCTCCAGCGCGCGGCTACGGCGCCGATGGCGTTCGCGGAGCTCGGCGATCGGCTCGTCTGGAGCGGACCCGGGGGCTGGCTCGCTCCCGGAGACGCCGCCTTTCCGATGCAGGCGCCGCATCACGCGAAGATGCGAGCGCGTTGGGCGCGGGCGCTTCGCGCGCTCGACGAGACTGCCGTCGCGTGGTCGTCAGAGGATCGCTCCGCGTCGACCGAACCCACCGCGCCCGACTTGCCCGACCTACCCGACGTGCTCATCGTCGTGGTCGAGAGTCTGCGCGCCGACGCGCTAGACCCGGTCACGATGCCGCGACTCGATGCCTGGTCGAAGCGCGGGTTGCGACTCGATCGGCACTACGCGACATCGAACGCCTCTCATTACGGTCTCTTCGCGCTGCTCTACGGCGAGAGTCCGCTCCGGTACTTCGACGCGCTCGAGGCCGGCGCGTCGCCGGTCCTGCCCCGGGCGCTGCATGATCTCGGGTACTCGACCCACCTCGTCACGTGTGCGGAGCTCGATTGGCGCGACATGGATCGCTTCCTCGGGCCGCCGCATTTCGCGCTCGAGCGGCTCTCGGGCGACGGCCTGGCCGATTGCGATCGGCGGGTGAGCGAGCGCGCGGCGGCGCTGCTCGTTCCCGGGCCGCGCGCGCCGCGCTTCGTCCTGGCGTTCCTGATGTCGACACATTTCGGGTATCACCACCCGGAGGACGCAGCGCCGTTCCAGCCCTCGATGCCCCCGCCGAACGCGCTCGAGCTCGATGCCGACCGCGATCGCGCCGCGCTTCGGAACCGCTATCGGAACAGCGCGCGGCACGTCGACGCCGTCACGGCCGACGTCGTCGACTCGCTCGATCCGAAGCAGACCCTGATCGTCTTCACCGGGGACCACGGCGAGGCGCTCTTCGACGACGGGACGCTCGCCCACGCGAGTCGATTGTCCGAGAGCCAGACGCGTGTGCCCTTCGTCCTCGTCGGCCCGGGCGTCGCCGCCGGTCAGGTGCGCAGCGGACCGACCGATCATGTCGACGTGCCCCGAACGATCCTCGCGCGCCTCGGACACGACGTCGTCACGCAGGCACGCGTGCCCGGCGTCGATCTGGTGAGCGACCCGCCCCGCGAGTTCGTGACGCTGGTGCATGCGAAGTCGCGGCGTGCAGACGCCGACCGGATCGCGCTCGTCTCCGAGGCGGATCGCATCGGGGTGCGCCTGGATCGGGAGCGCGGCGTCGTCCGCTTCGCTGTAACGCTCGGCGCCGACGGGCGCCCGCTGCGAAGTCGCGTGTCCGCCGAAGGCGCGGCACGCGCGACCGCCTGGCTCGATCGCTACCTCGCCGAGTTGACCGCGGGCGAGGCAGGGTTCTCGTCGACCCGATCGACGCGTCCGTCCAGCGTGATCGAATAGCGAGCGACGACGGTCGATCCGAGGAACGAGAACAAGGGCAGCGAGGGCGCGCGCAGGAGCGACACCTCGAGGTGCTTCGCTTTGCCGCCGGCTTCGTCGGCGATCGCCGCGACCCGGGCGAAGCCCAGCGCTTCGACCAGGACGTCCGCGCCTTCGATCCGGTATTCCGGGTCGGTCTGTCGCTCCGTGTGCGCGCCCGATCCGGCGATCACGGTCAGCCGCGGCGCCCCGGCGCTCGTCGCGGGCACGGCACCGAGCGCGTGGACGTGGCCCGCGACATAGGCGTGGAGGACGTGTCCCGAACGTCGCGCGGCGTTTGCGACCAGCTCCGAGAATCGGGGGTGTCCGGCGATCGGCGGGCGATGGCCGACGACGACGCGCCAGGGCCCGCGCGCTTCCCGCAATGCGTTCGCGAGGGCCGCTTCCTGTGCGGCTTCCCAGGGCCACTCCGAGACCACGAAGATCAGGCTCAAGCCGCCCGGGAGTTCGCGGACCGCGGGCGCGTTCGACGAGGGCACCTCCCAGTTCGCGACGAGACCGGGGACGGTGGTGCGCTGGAGGCGTCCGCTGTCCGGCGCGCGGACGTCGTGATTCCCGATCACGGCATAGAGGGGCGGAGGCGGCTCCGTCCGCGTGCAGCCGTCGTCGAAGGCCGCCGCGAGCTCCGGCGTCGGTGCGACGAAGGCACAGAAGGGGCGCGCGACGTTCTCGACGACGCGGGGGACGAGCTCTTCCGCGCGCAGTCCGTCCGGGTAGAAGTTGTCCCCTAACAAGACCAATGCGTCGGCGGGCCGCGCCGCGTGCACCCGGGCCATCGCGCGACCCACCGCGAGCTGCGGCTCGAAGAGCTGCGGCAGCGGCCCCCACGGCTCGCCCGTATCCCCGACCGCGAGAAAGGACCCAGTGGCCGGCGCGCCCGCCTCGTCCGCCGTCGGCGCGCAGCCGACGAACGCGAGCGCGAGAAGCGATGCGGACATCGCGTAACGCGTGACGTGCGGGGGAAGGAGCACGAGCACGATCGAGGGACACCTCACGCGAGGTTCGGAGGGGTCGCGCGAGCGTAGCCGAACGGCTCGGGATCGTGGTCGCGCGCTGCTGCCCGAGTCGAAGCTCGAGAACTCCGTGCCCTTCGTGCCGCGCCCGGTGATGTCCCCGCCGACGTTCGTCTGACCGCTCGCCCAGTCCTGGATCTGGCGAGTCACGTCGAATCGTTGCGTGCCGGTCGAGCGGTCCGTGGTCACGAAGCCAGGGCGGGCGAGGCCGTTGATGCCGGGCACGCCGCCGCCATCGCTCCCTTCCCACTCGACCCGGGCGTTCGTCCCGTAGATGAGGGCGCCGAGCGCGATCGGCATCCGATCCAAGGGACGGACGACGGCGATCCGCGATCGACGGAGATCGGGCGACTCCACGCGAGCGGCCTTGGCGGTTTTCGAGAGAAGGCGGAGTGAAAAACCCCATATGAATCCACGGGCGGTAGCCCCCGGGGAAACCAACTGGGCGTGCCTCTGCGCTTTCGTCGACGAGACCCCTTCGAGATCGATCGCGATCTCTTGAGATGAACAGATTTACAAATCTTGTTCCATCTGTTCTAATCACGCCATGGTCGAACCCGCGCCCACTGCCGCCGCCACCCGAGAGCGGATCCTCGACGGCGCCCGCGAAGCGATCGCGCTCCACGGTGTCGCGAAGCTCGGGATGGCCGACATCTGCGCGACCTCCGGCATGTCGCGCGGAACGCTCTACCGCTATTTCGGTTCGCGAGAAGAGCTGCTCCTCGAGCTGTCTCGCCGCGAGGCGGAGCGGTTTCGGGACGAAGTGCTCGCGGCGGCGCGTGAGGCGGCCACGCCGGAGGACCAGCTTCGACTCCTCCTCGAGCAGGTGACCCAGGAGGTCCAGGAGAACCGCGCGTTGCAGCGGCTCCTCGAGAGCGATCCGGCCCGGGTGCTCGCGGCGATCCGCGCGCAATTCACGACGATCCGCGGACAGCTGCGCGAGATCCTCGGCGGGGCGCTCGAAGCCCTCGCGCCGGTCGAAGGCGGCCTCGTCGACGCGGACCATCTCGCGGACTGGGTGACGCGTCTGCTCCTGACCTACTACCTGGTTCCCGATGCCGAGCCCGAGCGGATGCGGAGCGGCCTCGCGGCGATGCATCGCATGCTCGCAGGGTTCGACGCGTCGGGTGAGGGCGCGTCGACGTCGCCGCTCGATGGCGCGCAGGGCGCATCCCTGTCGTCCGACTCGGACGGTGACGCATGAGCGTGTCGGCCGAACCCGAGATTGCACCGATCGAGACGATCGACGCCATGTTGGCGGCGGGGCCGAACGCGCCGATCGAGGACCCCTACGCCCTCTATGCCCGGGCGCGTCGCGAGACGCCGGTGCTCACCCGGTCGGAGGCGGGCTCGTCGAGCTATCTGGTCACCCGCTACGACGATGTGCGGTTGGCGCTGCGCGATCACGAACGCTTCAGCAACGCCTCGAACGGGGACCGCGGGATCGCGATCGTGATCGGGCGGACGATCGTCGGGATGGACGGCGCCGAACACCTGCGTCACCGCGCGCTGATCACACCTGCGGTCGCGCCGCGGGCGTTGCGCGGCGACTTCCCGGCGATGGTCCAGGGGATCGCAGAAGAGCTCGTCGATCGCTTTGTCGGGGAGGGGCGCGCCGACCTCGTGCGCGAATTCGCGTTTCTCTACCCGATCCGCGTGTTCGTGGAGCCGCTCGGGCTGCCGCCGAGCGACATCGAGCAGTTCCACGCGTGGTCGATCGATCTCACGCGGGTGGCGCACGATCCGGGGCGGGGCCTAGCCGCGTCCGCGGCGATTCGCGCCTACCTGCAGCCGATCATCGCCGCGAAACGCGCGGCCCCGGGCGACGACATCATTTCGACTCTCGTCACCAGCGAGGTCGAAGACGACGAGCAGGGCGGGGCGGCGCACCTCTCCGACGAGCAGATCGCGAACTTCATCTGCCTGTTGATCATGGCGGGCGCGGAGACGACCTATCACCTGCTCGGCAGCGCGCTCTACGCGCTACTCAGTCACCCGGAAGCGCTCGACGAGGTGTGCGCCCATCCGGATCGCATCCCGCTCGCGATCGACGAGACGCTTCGCTGGGAGTCTCCCGTCCAGATCGTGACGCGCGAGGTGCGCGAGAACGTCGAGCTGAGCGGCGTCACCCTCGAACGCGGACGCGACGTCGTACTGGCGATCGGTTCCGCGAATCGGGACGAGTCGCGATTCCCGGAGCCGGACCGCTTCGACCTCCACCGCTTCGACGCTTGCGCCGGAGGCGATGCGGCCGCCGAGCACATCGCCTTCGGTTTCGGGCGCCACTACTGCGCGGGCTCGCGACTCGCGCTGCTCGAGGCGGAGACGGCGCTGCGCACGCTCCTCGCGCGTCTGCCCGACCTGCGCTTCGACCCCGACGCGGCGCGCGCGAAGATGGCGGGCTGGGCGTTCCGCAGTCCCGACGCGTTGCCGGTCCGCTTCGGCTAGCCGTCGTGCTCGTCGAAGAGCGCCACGAGCCGCGGCTTTACGATCTTGTTCATCGCGTTGCGAGGCATCTCGTCGGTGAAGCGGATGAAGTCCGGCACCTTGTAACGGGCGAGCTCGCCGGCCACGTGGGCCTTCACCGCAGCTTCGTCGAGGCTCGCGCCGGGGCTCGCCTGGACGACCGCGGCGACCCGCTGGCCGAGGCGCTCGTCCGCGAGACCGAGGACGGCGACGGCGTCGACTTCGGGATGCGCGCTGAGCACGCGCTCCACCTCCGCGGGGTAGACGTTCGCCCCGCCGCGCAGGATCAGTTCGTTCCGGCGCCCGCGGATGAAGAGCGTGCCGTCGGCGTCGAGGGTTCCGAGGTCGCCCGTGTGGTAGCGCCCGTCCGCGAGGGCTTCCGCCGAGGCCTCGGGCTTTCCCCAATAACCGAGCATCGGCGTATACACCCCCGCGAACTCCCCGCTCCTCGCGGGCCGCACGCAGATTTCGCCGACCTCGTCTGGGCCGAGGAGCTGTCCGGCCTCGCCGAGGATCTCGATCTCGACCTGTGGGATCGGCTGCCCGCACAGCCCGGGCGGGAGCTCGCCCGCGCCATCGGACCAGGTGACCGCGGTCGGCGCCTCGGTCATGCCGTATCCGATCCGCACGTTCGTGCCGAAACGCTTGCGGTAGAGCTCGACGAGTTCCGGCGGCGTATCGGCGCCGCCCATGCCGGGCGCCTTCAAGCTTGCGAGGTCCTCGCGCGTGACTTCCGGATGGGTGAGCAGGTCGTGGATGATCGTCGGGACCCCGTCGAAGGCGCCGACCTTCTCCTCGCGCACCCACTCGGCGACGCCGAGCGCGTCGATCCGGTCCATCGCCACGAGGCAGCGCCCGTCGTAGAGCACGCACAGCGGTCCGAGCACGATCAGATTGAGGATCGTGAGGGGCAGCACGACGCCGTGGAAGTCGGGATGCGGTCGGTTCTTCAGCAAGGAGGCGATCGCGCCGGGCAAGAGCAGGTTGTGTTGGCTGTGGACGGCGCCTTTCGGAAAGCCGGTCGTGCCGCTCGTGTAGGCGATGGCGCTCGCGGCGAAGGGGTCGATCTCGACGTCCGGGACTTCGACGCCGTGCGCGTCTTCGATCGCCCGGCGCCACTCGCAGTCGGGCGCCGGGGGATCGACGCGCACGATCCGCTCGAGGCCCGGCACGTCGTCGCGACCCTCGACTTCTTCCGCGAGCTCCCGGGCCACGAGGTACAGCTTCGCGCCGCTGTCGTTCAGAAGGTAGGCCTTCTCGGCAGGGGCGAGGGGCCGGTTCACGCCGACCCAGACGAGGCCGAGGCGCTGGCTCGCGAGGAACGCGATCACGATGTCGACGTCGTTCGGGAGGCAGGCTGCGACGCGGTCCGGCGAGCGCAGCCCGAGGCCATGGAGCGCACGCGCCGCACCCCCGACCGCCGCCTCGAGTTCGCGGAACGAATAACGTCCGTGGCGACCGACGAGGGCCGGCGCGTCGGGCGTGGCGGCGAGCCAGGGCTCGAGCATTCCGGCGATCGTCTGAGGACCGTCGCCGGGCAGCTCCGGGCGCTCCGACGACACGACCAGCCCGCGCTCCGCGTGCCACGCCTCGGTCGCCGTGGGGATCGCGCTCACGACACGCCCCAGCGCGCGCGGGCGAGGGCGCGACGATGGCCGCGCACGCCTTCGAGCTCGCTGCCGAGGGCGTGCAGCCGCATCGACCATGCGTGGAGCGGGTGCTCGCGTGTGAAGCCGATCGCGCCGGAGAGCTGATGGGTTTCCCGGAAGAGCAGTCGGGCGCTCTCGAGCGCAAAGGCCGCTGCGCAGGCCGTCGCCTCTTCCGGTGCGCGCGAGTGCGCCGCTTCGTAGACGAGGAAGCGGCTGCCTTCGACGCGGACCGAGCAGTCGGCGAGTCGATGCTGCACGGCCTGGAAGGAGCCGATCGGGCGACCGAACTGCCGACGCTCCTTCAGGTAGTCGACGGTGCAATCGAGGGCGGCGCGCATCGTGCCGACGGCCTCCGCCGCGATCGCCAGGCGCCACCAGCAGCGCAGCGTCGCTCCGCTCCCGGCGCCGAGGGCGCGTCCGCGCGCGAGCGCATCCTCCGTGACGCGCCCGAGCGGGTAGCCGAAGTTCGAGGCGACGGGTTCGGCATCGCCTCCTTCGAGGGGCACGACGCGCACGTCGTCTTCGTCGACCCGGAGCAGTGTGCGTGCATGGGCGCCGAAGCGGATCGGTGCGGACGGATCGCCGGCGGCGAGCGCGACCGGGCCGTCGACCGCCTCACCGAGCGCCGCACGCGCGACCAGCGCATGAGCTGCGAAGCTCGTCACCCCCGCGGCCCGCGCGATCGCTTCGACGATCAGCGTCGCTTCGAGTGCACCCGACCGCGATTCGAGATCGACCATCTCGTCGAAGCCCGCTTCCGCGAGCGCCTCGTCGAGGGCGTGATCGTATTCGGCCTTGGCAGCGAGCTCCGTCGCACGGGGCTGTCCCGCGTGGCGCTCGAGGAGGCGTTCCACCGCGCCGAGGATCTCCCGCTGGTCGTCGTCGAGCTCGAAGTCCACTTCGCTCTCCGTCGCCTAGCCGCGCGGCAGCCCGAGATGGCGGGCCGCGATCAGGTTGAGTTGCACCTCGGTCGCGCCGACCGCGACCCCCGCCGTCATGGCGAGCCGGAAGTTCGCGTCGGCAAAGGAGCCGTACTCGAGGGCGTCGGCGCCGAGGATCTCGACCGTGAGCTCACCGACGGCGTAGTCGGCGCGGGTATTCGCGACCCGAGCGAGCTGGGTATGCGTCGACGGCGGATGGTCGTGGGCGCGTTCGTCGATCACGCGATAGGTCAGCATGCGCGCGGCCTCGCAGAGCGTGCGCGCCTCGGCGAGTCGATCGACGACGAGGGGATCCTCGAGCAGCCCGCGTTCGCGCGCGTGCTCGGCGAGGCGGTCGAGGGTGAGCGCAGCGCGCGCATAGCGGGCCGCTCCCACACGCTCGTATTGAAGCGCGTAGCTGACGACGCCCCAGCCCTCGTCCTCGGGACCGAGGCGAACGCTCGTCGGGACGCGGACGTCGCTGAAGAAGACTTCGTGGAAGTAGCGTTCGCCGACGACCGACGGGATCTCGCGCACCTCGATCCCTGGCGTGTCCATAGGGACGAGGAGGACCGAGATCCCGCGGTGCTTGTCGGAGTCCGGATCGGTCCGGACGAGGAGGATGATGTAGTCGGCATGATTGACGTAGGAGGTCCAGATCTTCGAGCCGTTGATCACGTACGTGTCGCCGTCGCGTCGCGCGGACGTGCGCAGAGCGACGAGGTCGGACCCGGCCTCGGGCTCCGAGAACCCCTGACACCAGAGGACTTCACCGCTCGAGATGAGTGGCAGGTGATGGGCCTTCTGCTCGTCCGTTCCGAAGCGCATGATCGCCGGGCCGATCCAGTTCACGTTCATGTACTGGGGGCCGCGGGGTTCGCCGTTCGCCCAACATTCCTCGCCGATGATCGAGTGTCGCCAGGGCGGCGTCGCCTTCCCGCCGTACTCCTCCGGCCAGTGTTGCGTGAGCCAACCACGCGCGGCGAGCTCGCGACAGAAGCGGCGGGAGAACGCGGCCTGGACGTCGCTGCCGGGGCCGCCTTCTGCGAGCTGCTCCCAGTCGTCGGGGAGGAACTCACCGAGGAAGGCGCGGAACTCGGCGCGATGCTTGCGATCGTCTTCGGACCAGTCGAACTCCATGGCGACCTCCCGCGTTCCGAGACCTTCGATCCGCGCACGAAGCGCCCGCTTCGGAGCGCATTCCGGCGTCCAGGGTCGTTTGACGGCCCTGAAAATTTGAGGCTATATCAGTCCTCTGGATGGAGGCTAGCGACGCCGCGCGCCGATGCGAAGGCGGCTCGTGCCGCTCCCCCCGTCTGGTTCGAAGACGAGGTTCGAGAGCGCGTATGAGCACACGGCCCTCCCCGCAGTTCCCCGACTTCGCCCCGACCGTAGGCGCGCTGCTGAGCGATGCCGTGGATCGTCACCCCGATGCGCTCCTGAACGTGCACGGGGACCGGCGCACGAGTTATGCGGATCTAGAGCGCGCGTCGGCGGCGCTCGCCAAGGGGCTACTCGCGCGCGGGATCGGCAAGGGTACGCGGGTGGCGTTGTGGATGCCGAACGGACCCGACTGGCTGATCGCGTGGGCGGCCGCCGCGCGGATCGGCGCGCTGCTGATTCCGCTCAACACCTTCTACCGTCCGCGGGAAGTCGGCTGGGCATTGCGACACAGCGACGCCCATTGTCTGCTCACATTCTCGCGTTTCCTGAACAACGACCACCTCGCGATGCTCGAAGAGGCAGTCCCCGGGCTCGCCGAACACGATGCGCCGACCCTTGCGATCCCGAGTCATCCTTTCCTCCGCGAGGTCCACGCGTGGGGCGCGACCGACCGCGCCTGGTGTCACGCGGGTCCGAAGGGACTCGAAGAGGCAGCGGCCGCAGTGCCCGCCATCGACGACGCGTTCCTTCGCGCGGTCGAGGAGAGCGTGTCGCCCGCGGACCCGATGGTCGTGATCTACAGCTCCGGCAGCATGGGAGATCCGAAGGGCGCCGTGCACACCCACGGCGCGATGATCCGACACGCGCTCAACCTGAATCAGTTCCGGGGCCTCGAGAACTTCGACCGGCTCTACTCGCCGATGCCTTTCTTCTGGGTCGGCGGCCTCGTGTTCACGCTGTTGTCCGCGTTCCACGAGGGGGCGTGTCTGTTGACGGAGGACGCGTTCGAGCCGGGCGCGACCCTCGACTTCCTGGAACGCGAGCGAGCGACCCAGGTCGCGGGCTGGCCGCATTATGCGAAGGCGATGCTCGAGCATCCGAGCTTCTCGTCGCGGGACCTCTCGTCGGTTCGCGGCGGGAACCTCTACGAAGTGCTGCCCGAGGAGATCCGGCCGCGGGATCCGGAGCTACGAACGAACTCCCTCGGCATGACCGAGACCTGCGGGCCGCACACCTTCGACCGGATGGACGTGGAGCTGCCCGAGTCCCTGCGCGGCTCCTTCGGTCACTCGGTGCCCGGGATCGAACACAAAATCGTCGATCCCGAGACCGGGGCGACGCTCTCCGCCGGCGAGTTCGGGGAGATCTGCGTGCGTGGCTACAGCGTGTTGCAGGGGCTCTACAAGACCGAACGCGAAGACGTGTTCGACGCGGACGGCTTCTACCATACCGGCGACGCGGGGCACTTCGACGAGGACGGCGTGCTCTTCTTCCGGGCGCGCCTCGGTGATCTGATCAAGACCGGTGGCGCGAACGTGACGCCTCGCGAGGTCGAAGTCGAGCTCGAGGCGTGCGACGGGGTGCGCGAAGCCTACGTCGTCGGCCTGCCCGACGGGGCTCGGGGTCAGGTCGTCGCGGCCGCGGTGGTGCCGCACGCGGGCGTGGCCCCCGAGGCCGAAGGACTCAAGGCGACGCTCAAGGCGCAGCTGTCGGCCTACAAGGTGCCGCGGGAGATCCGGATCTACGATCACGATGCGCTGCCCTTCACGGACAGCGGCAAGATCGACAAGCGGCGGCTGATCGAGTTGATGACGGGGTCGGCCACGGCCGCGTCCCCAGCGCAGGAGAAGAAGGCATGAGCGAGGACGCGAACGATGAGATGACCCTCGACACGACGGATGTCGACCGCTGGATCGGGGTGCCGCTCGGCGGCGGTCGGATGAAGGACCCCGTCGGGGTGAACGACGTGCGGCGCTGGGTGCAGAGCGTGCAGAACCCGAACCCGCTCTACTACGACGAGGAGTACGCCGCCGAGAGTCGCTTCGGCGGGATCGTCGCGCCGCTCTCGTTCGCCGTCTGCACCGACGACAGCCACGGCGCCGCGCCGGCGATCCAGGGCAACATTCCCGGGCAGCACATGCTCTTCGGGGGCGACGAGTGGTGGTTCTACGGTCCGCGCATGCGGCCGGGGGATCACATCCGCCAGGATCGTATGCTCTTCGACTACAAGGTGACCCAGACGAAGTTCGCCGGGCCGACGATGTTCTCCCGCGGCGACACGACCTACGTGAACCAGATCGGTGAGCTCATTTGCAAGCAGCGCTCGACGTCGATCCGCTATGTCGCGGAAGAGGCGGTCAAGCGCGCGCAGTTCATGGACACGCCCGAGCAGGAGTGGACCGACTCCGAGCTCGAGCTGATCGAGAAGCAGAAGTTCGAGTACTTCGCGGACTTCCTCGACCTCGGCCACCAGAAGAGGCAGTTCGTGAAGGTCGGCGACACGCTCGGATTGCGTCCGATCGGTCCGCATACGATCGCGAGCTTCACGACCGAGTGGCGTGGCTTCATGATGTCGATCTGGGGCGCGTTCGAGCGGCAGGGGCCGACGTCGCTCTGGAACGCTGGCTGGCTCCCGGAGATGGATCGCGACCACGAGGCGGCGAAGATCGACCCGACCTTCGGAGACGGGCTCTACCACGGTCCGTCCCGGGGACACGTCCAGAAGCGTTATGCGGAGCTGATCGGCATGCCCCGGGGCTACGGCTATGGCGCGACGATGGGCGCCTGGATCCTCGACTACCTGACGAACTGGGCAGGGGAGTGGGGCGACGTGCTCCACAGCAAGATGTCCTACCGATCGCCGGCGCTGGTCGGGGACGTCACGTACCTGAATGGCGAGGTGATCGAGATGGGCTTCGATCCAGAGAGCGGTGATCCGGTCGCGACGGTGAGCGTGACGATGACGAATCAACGCGAAGAGATCATGGCGAGCGGGGACGCCGAGATCCGGCTGCCGAACCCGGACTGATCGAGGCGAGCGCGGTGGCAACCGGCGATCCCGGCCTCGACCCCGAACTGGACCTGGCGCTCTCCCTCGCGCCGGGCGGGCCGGATCGGCTCACGCTCCCGTGCTTTCTCGAGGACGTCGCCGAGCGCTTCGCATCGCGGGTGGCGCTCCGCTTCGGCGACGTGGACGTCACTTATGCGGCCTTGGCGGAATCGTCGTCGACACTCGCGGCGGCGCTCGTCGACGCCGGGGTGGAGCGCGGGGATCGCGTCGCGCTGCTGATCGCCAATCGGCCGGAGTGGGTGGTCGCCTTCTTCGCCGCCACCCACGTGGGCGCGATCGTGGTGCCCGTCAACACGTTCGCGACCCCGGACGAGCGCGAGTACATCCTCGACCACGCCGATGCCAAGGTCCTGCTGATGCAGCAGCACCTCGCGGGGCGCGATTTCGTGGCGGAGCTGCGGGCGTCGCATCCGGAGTTCGCGTCGGCGAAGCCGGAGGAGCTCGCGCTCCCGAGCGTTCCATCCCTCCGGCGCATCGTCTGTCTCGACTCGAGTGATGCCGGCTCGTGGCCGAGCGCGATCGAAGCCTGGTCGTCGTTCGTGACCGGCACGAGCTCCGAAGCACGGACACGCGCCGACGCGGTCGCCGCCGCGATCACGCCCACCGACGACGGCCTGCTGATCTACACCTCCGGAACGACCGATCGACCGAAGGGCGTCTTGCATGCCCATCGCGCTGCGGTGATCCAGAGCTGGCGCTTCGCGGAGATGCTCGGCCTGGTCACGGAGGACGTGATCTATACGGCGCAGCCCTTCTTCTGGACCGCAGGCATCTCGATGTCCCTCGGCGCGACCCTCGGCGTCGGCGCGATGCTGCTCGTGCAGGAGGTGTTCGAACCGGGGGCGGCGCTCGACTGCGTCGAACGCGAGCGCGCGACGACGGTCCACGCCTGGGTGCACCAGGAGAAGGCGATGGCCGAGCACCCGAGCGCCGCGGGTCGGGACTTCGAAGCGCTCCACCGGGTCGAGTTCGACTCGCCCCTCGCGCCGCTCGCCGGACTGGAAGAGGACGTGTGGGGCATCCACGCGTCGTACGGAATGACCGAGACGTTCACCCTCGTTTCGGCGCTCCCGACCTGGGCCTCCGCGGAGGACCGGACGCGCAATTCGGGCGTCGCACTCCCCGGCATGGAGATTCGCATCGTCGATCCCGAGAACGGACGCGCGCTCGGTGTCGACGAGTCCGGCGAAGTGATCGTGCGCGGTGTGACGCTCATGAAGGGCTATTGGAAGGTGCCCCTCGAGAACGCGCTCGATGCCGACGGATTCTTCCACACGGGCGACGGAGGTCGGATCGACGCACGCGGCCGGCTGCACTGGACGGGGCGGCTCTCGGGAATCCTGAAAACGGGCGGCGCGAACGTGTCTCCCCTCGAAGTCGAAAAGTCGGTCGCGGACCTGCCCGGGGTGCGCGCAGCGATCGCGGTCGGCGTGCCGCACCCGACCCTCGGCGAGGCGATCGCGCTCTGCGTCGTGCCGACCGCGGGCAGCACGGTCGATCTCGATCTCGTGCGCGCGCGGCTGCGCGAGCGGCTGGCCGCCTACAAGGTGCCGCGCGAGGTGCTGATCGTGGACGAGGCGGACGCACCGACGACCGGCACCCAGAAGCTCCGGTCGGACGCGCTGCGGACGCTGGCCGAAGCACGCCTATCGGCCGGGCGGGTGGAGATCGCCGGACACGTCTACGCTGCCGAGGAAGGAGGGGAGCGCGAATGACGTCGAGCGAGTCCGCGAAGAAGAGTCCGCAGCTCTTCGACCTGAGCGGTCGGGCCGCGTTCGTGACCGGCGGCGGTCGGGGCATCGGCCGCGCGATCGCGCTCGGCCTCGCGGAAGCAGGCGCGGATGTCGCAATCGCTTCGCGGAAGCGGGGCGCCTGCGAGTCCGTCGCGCGCGAAATCGAAGCGCTCGGTCGTCGCGCATGGGCCTTCCAGGCCGACCTCGGGAAGCTCGAGGACGTCGACCGCGTCGTCGGCGAGGTGCTCGCGAGGACGTCGGCCATCGACGTGCTCGTGAACAACGCCGCGGCGATGTGGGGCGCGCCGATCCTCGAGCACGACGCCCGCGGCTGGGACCGCGTCTTCGACGTGAACGTGCGCGGGCTCTTCTTCCTTTCTCAGAAGGTCGCCGAACACATGATCGCGCGGGGAGAGGGCGGCAACATCCTGCACGTCAGCTCGATGGCGGCGCTCCGGGGCGCGTCGGACGAGCTCGAGCCCTCGATCGCGTACACCGCGAGCAAGGGTGCGCTCCACACGCTCACCCGCGACATGGCGATCAAGCTCGCGCCCCACGGCATTCGCGTGAACGCGATCGCGCCGGGCGCGTTCGACACGGACATGCTCGACTACCTGCGGAACGAGGAGGGTCGGCTCGAGCGCTTCGTCGCGCGGATGCCCCTCGGTCGCGTCGGGGGCGACGAAGACGCGAAGGGCGCGGCCGTCTATCTCGCGAGCGCGGCCAGTGCGTTCGTGACCGGGCAGATCCTCGTGGTCGACGGCGGCTGGAGCGTACAGACGTCCTGAGGGACGGGAAGCAGAAGGAGCGAAGGATGGAAGTCGGGGTCTTTCAAGGGGCGAGCGTGGGGCTCCGGCCGTGGGACGAGTCGGAGCCGACGCGGATCCGCCGGGACGTGGAGATCGGGGTCGCCGCCGACGCGGCCGGCTTCGACTACTTCTGGGCGCCGGAACACCACGCCCTCGAGGAGTACTCCCACAACTCCTCCTCTCATCTGTCCTGCCTCACGGTCGGGCTCAAGACCGAGAACATCAAGCTCGTCACGGGCATCTTCAATCTGTGTCCCGTGATCAACCACCCGGTCCGGGTCGCAGAGCAGATCGCCTACATCGACATCGTCACCGACGGCCGGATCGAGCTCGGCACGGGCCGCGGCTCCGGCTCGACCGAAGTCAACACCTTCGGCATCGACCCGAGCGAGACCCGGGAGATGTGGGAGGAGGCGATCCGCGAGATCCCAAAGATGTGGACGCAGGATCTCTACGCCTACGAAGGCAAACACTTCAGCGTGCCGGAGCGATGCATCCTGCCCAAGCCGATCACGAAGCCGCACCCGCCGCTCTGGGTGACGGCCTCGAATCCCGGGACGGTCGAGGCGGCGGCGCGAATGGGGATCGGCGTCGCGATGTTCAGCTTCGGCAGCCCCGAGGCGCTCCGGCCGCTCGTCGAGATCTACAAGGAGACGATCGCGACGAAGTGCGAGCCGATCAGCGAGGTCGTCAACGACAAGATCATGGCGATCTGTCCACTCATGTGTCTCGAGGACGGCGAAGAGGCGCGGGAGATCTACTCGAAGAGCATGGGGCTGATCGCGCAGCACTTCACGGTCTACTTCGACACGATCCCGCACAACTTCGAGAAGTTCGCCGACGAGCCGCGGCCGATCACGCAGACGCGATTGCGCGAGATGATCGCCCAGGCGGCGGATGACCCGGAGCTGCGCGGCCCGATGGCGATCGGCGCACCGACGGCGGAGTTCTTCCACGAGAACGGCATGGCCGTGGGCAATCCGGACGAGTGTCTCGAGACGATGAAGCAGTTTCGGGACGTCGGGCTCGACCAGCTCGTCACGACGCCGGGTGCCGGCTGGCACGACCCCCATGAAGCGGTGCTCGAGTCGATTCGTCTCTGTGGCGAGAAGATCATTCCGGCGCTGCGTTAGATGGGGAGGGTAGGGCGCATGAAGTTCGCGATCACCCTCGGCATGTTGCATCCCGCGATGTTCGAACCGGTCGCCGCGACCGCGGACCGCCTCGGCTTCGAATCGCTCTGGTTCCCGGAGCACCTGATCTTCCCGGTCGACATGGCGGGCTCGCCCTTTCCCGGTGGCGAGCATCCGCCGGTCCCGCCGGAGACGCCCCTCTTCGACGCCTTCGGGATGCTCTCCTATCTCGCGGGGCGCACCGAGCAGATCCGGCTCGGCACGAACGTCTACCTCCTCGGCCTGCGCCATCCCTTCGTCGCCGCTCGCGCGATCCAGACCCTCGACATCGTCTCCGGCGGTCGCGCCGAGGTCGGTCTCGGCGCGGGCTGGCTCCGCAACGAGTGGAGCGTGACCGGCCTCGACCCGGCGACCCGGGGTCGGCGGCTCGATGAAGCGATCGACGTCTGCAAGCGACTCTGGACGGAAGACACGATCTCCCACGACGGCGAGTTCTTCTCCTTCGACGACGTGAAGTTCGAACCGAAGCCCATCCAACGACCGCATCCGCCGCTCCACGTCGGCGGGGAGTCCGACGCGGCGCTCCGCCGCGCGGCCCGGGTCGCGGACGGCTGGCTCGGGCTGCACCACTCGCCCGATACGGTGCGTGTCCTGATCGCGAAGCTCGAGGGCTTCCGCAAGGAGGCGGGAACCGAGGGGCGCCCCTTCGAGATCATCGCCGGTGGACAGGTCTCGAGCCGCGACGACATCGCGCGTTGGGAAGACACGGGGGTGACGCGACTCTTCGCGACGCCTTGGACGCGCTCGCGGGAGGCGATCGACGGCCTCGCTCGTTATGCGGAGCTGGTCTTCGGCTAGCGCGCGGGCGGCGGCATCAGCGCGGGCGCGAGACGCGCACGGCGCGGCGGATGTTCCGACCGGGGACCGAGCTGCGCGGCCAGGTAGTCGAGCACGACGTCCTCGTCGGGGCCGAGGTCGGGCAGGCGTTGGGTGCGCTGCATCCAGCGGATGAGCCCGAGCCAGCCTTCTCGGGTCGCGCGGTTCTGCGCGACGAGCCGTCCGGAGTGACAGCCGGTGCAGTGCAGGCGCACCTTTTCGAAGCCGTCGGCGATCGGGAGTGCGGTCGCCGGATCGATCGAGGGCTCGTCGGCATGCGCGGCCAGGCCGAGCGTCGCAGCGAGGATCGTTGCGAGCAGCGCCGCACGCGGAAGCCGGGTCATGCGACGCGGACCGCGACGCGATGGCACGCGTTGTTCAGGTAGCCCTTGGGGTTCCAACCGGGCAGGACCATCGGCTGCGCGCGACCGTCAGCGTCGGTCGCGCGCGCCCAGACTTCGTAGTAGCCCGCGCCCGGGAAGCGCAGGCTCGCGCGGTAGCGCTGCCACGCGTGCCGATTCGCCGGGCGCGAGAGCTTCGCGCGCGTCCACGTCGCGCCGAAGTCGATCGAGACCTCGACGCGCTTCACCGCGCGCTCCCCCGCCCACGCGTGTCCGCGGACTTCGAGGGCGTCGGCCAGCGCGTGCACCACGCCGGAGCGTGGGAACGTCACGAGCGACTTCACGGGCATCGACTCGATGATGCACAGGTCTTCGTCGGCGACTTCCGTCCCGGGTGAGACCGGGCTGCAAGGCACGCGGTAGGACTTGCCGCCCATCTTCGCGCCGTCGTGCACGCGATCTCGGACCATCAGCTTGTTCAGCCACTTGCCCGACGTCGACGCCGGCCAGCCGCCGAACACGAGTCGCAGGGGGGCGCCGTGGAGCACGGGCAGGTCTTCCCCGTTCATGCCCCACGCGATCAGGCTCTCGTCGGCCATCGCCTTTTCGATCGGGACGCCACGGGAGATCGGGCGCTTGGTCGGGTCGCCACTCAGGTGGAGGTCGGCGCCTTCGTAGCCGACGTAGACCGCGTCGTCGCGCACACCGACGGCTTCGAGGACGTCGCGCAGGCGCACGCCCTGCCAGCGCGGGCACCCGACGGCTCCGGTCGTCCACTGGTTGCCCGAGGCGGGGGGATCGAACTCGGCGCGGCCGTTGCCGCCGCACTCGAGGGTGAGCTGGTACTCGCGGCTCCGGAACTCCGAGCGCAGATCGTCGATCGAGAACGCGAGTTCGCGCTTCGCCGATTCGCCGGTGATCTCGAGCCGCCACCCGGCGCGGTCGATCGTGAAGGGGGGAAGGCCGTTGTTGCGAACGAAGAGGCGCTCGGCCGGGGTGACGTCGTCGTCGAGAAGGTGCGCCGGCGTCTCGGCGTTGAGCGGGCGGTCGTTCAGGACGACGAGCCCCGGATCCTTGCCCGGAATCGCGAAGGGCGATTCGCTCGCGGCGAACGCGGCGGGGATCAGGCCCGCAGGCATCAGCTCGGCGAAGACGATCGGTGCGCCGACCGCGGCCGTCATCCGGGCCAGCCCGGAGAGGAAGCCGCGGCGGGTGACCGGATCAGGCGTGCGACCCCAGACGACCCGGTCCGCGCGTTCCGGATTGGCGGCGTAGAGAGCGTGAATACCTTCGCGGCGGTCTCTTCCCGGGTCGGACGGCATGCCGGGAAGATAGGGCCGATCGATGGAGAGCGCGTGATACGCTCGGAACATGGCGCATGGCGCAAGACGAACTCGGATGCGGATCGGCACGTTCCTCTCGGGCACGGGCGGCAACATGGGTTCGTGGCGGCACCCGGACTCGGTCGTCGACGGCGCCATCAACTTCGCTCACTATCAGGAGATGAGTCGGCAGGCGGAGGCGGCGAAGCTCGACTTCGTGTTCTTCGGAGACGGGCTCTACATCTCGGAGAAGTCCCACCCGAACTTCCTGACCCGCTTCGAACCGCTCACGCTGCTCGCGGCGCTCGCCCCGGTCACGCGCAACATCGGACTCGTCGCGACGCTTTCGACGACCTACAGCGAGCCGTTCACGGTCGCGCGTCAGTTCGGGACGATCGATCTGCTCTCGAACGGCCGCGCGGGCTGGAACATCGTGACCTCGCCCCTCGAAGGCAGCGCCGCGAACTACGGCCGCACGGATCATCCGGAGCACGACCTGCGATATCGCATGGCCAACGAGTTCGTCGACGTGACCGAGGGGCTCTGGCGGTCCTGGGAGGACGACGCCTTCATCCGAGACCGCGAGACCGGCCGCTTCATCGACCCCGAGAAGCTCCACGCCCTGAATCACCGCGGCGAATTCTACTCCGTCGCCGGTCCGCTCAACCTCACGCGCTCACCACAGGGACAGCCGATTCTGTTCCAGGCCGGCGCCTCCGAGGCCGGTCGCGACTTCGCGGCGCGCCGCGCGGACGCGATCTTCGCCGTCCAGCAATCGATCGAGGGCGCCGCCGCGTTTCGCAAGGACATCGACGAGCGCGCCGAGAAGCACGGGCGACATCCGTCCGACGTGCTGATCCTGAACGACGTCGGCCCGATCATCGGCCGCACCCGCGAAGAAGCCGAGGAGAAGTACCGCGCCATCAGCGAGCTCGTCGACGTGGATACCGCGCTCGCCTACCTCGGCCGCTTCTTCGACGACATCGACTGGTCGAGCTACGACCTCGACGGTCCCTTCCCCGACCTGGGCGACTTCGGGCGCAGCGGTTGGCAGAGCGCGACCGATGGCATCAAGAAGCGCGCCCGCGAACACGGCCTCACCTTGCGCGAGATCGCGCTCTCGACGACGACCCCGCGCCACGCCTTCATCGGCACGGCCGAAGACATCGCCGATGCGATGCAGGCGTGGTTCGAGTCGGGGGCGGTCGACGGGTTCATGCTCGACTGCCCGGTGCTCCCGACCGGCATGACGGAGTTCACGGGCGAGGTCGTGCCGATCCTCGTCGACCGGGGGCTCTTCCGGAGCGAGTACGAGGCCGACACGCTGCGCGGCAACCTCGGTCTCGTCGACGCCTAGCTCTTCTCGCGGTAGGTGCCCGACATCACGGCGAGGGCCGTCATCGCGATGCGCCCGCCGCGCGGATCTCCGAGCAGGTCGGGCGCCATGCGATTCATCGTGTAGGAGACGGTCGCTCGGAGGTCGAGGTCGGTGATCGCGAGGGATCCGCCCCAACCGCCCCAGAAGAAGGCGCGCGGGTTCGGCGAGATCGGCGCCGCGGGATCGTTCAGCCCGAAGCCCTGACCGAGGACGAGGGGCGCGCTCATGACGAGGTCCTTGCCGCGGATCTGTTCTTCGAGGATGCGCTCGACGCCGGCCGCGCTCATCAGGCGTACGCCGTCGACCTCGCCGCCGCAGGCCAGCGCGGAGTGCACGCGACCGACGGCGCGCGCGTTTCCGGTTCCGCCGGCCGCGGGGATCTCGGCGCCGCGCCAAGCACGCGTGCGGGGTTCCTCGCCGGTGATCGGAGCGCTTCGAAAGGTCTGCGCGGCGATCGAGTCCCTCGGCGGTCCGCCTTCGCGTGCGGCGAGTCCGCCGGCCGGCGGCACGAGCTCGGCGACGCGATCGTCCTCGGAAGCGGGCAGGCCGATGTGGAAGTCCGCGCCGAGGGGCTCCGCGACTTCCTCGCGAAAGAAGGTGCCGATCGAGCGGCCCGTCACGCGCCGGACGATCTCGCCCTGGAGATAGCCCTGGGTGACGGCGTGGTAGCCGGATTTCGTGCCCGGTTCCCAGAGCGGCGCCTGCTGCGCCAGGCGCTCCACGCACGCGTCCCAGTCGTAGAGCCCGTCGGCCGACTCCAGACCGGGCTCGAAAGCGGGGATGCCTGCGGTGTGGCTCATCACGTGGGAGACCGTGACGTTCTCCTTGCCGTTCTTCGCGAACTCCGGCCAGTAGTTCGCGACGGGTGCCGCGAGGTCGATCTCGCCGCGGTCCGCGAGCATGAGCACGCAGATCGCCGCCATCGTCTTCGTCGTCGAGTAGACGTTGACGATCGTGTCCTGCTCCCAGGGACGCCCTGACGGATCGGCGAGGCCGCCCCAGAGATCGACGACGAGCTCGCCGTCCTTCGTGACCGCCATCGAAGCGCCCTGCTCGAGGCCCTCCGCGAAGTTCTTCTCGAACGCGCGCTGGACCGGCTCGTAGCCGGGCTTCACGAAGCCATGGATCTCGGTCGTCATCGAACTGTCTCCTCGTCGAGAGGGCGATGCTAGCCAAACGGGAGTCCCCCCAGCTCTGCTGGGGAGGCCTCCAGAGTTTGACGGTTCCTGAAATCGACGAGACTCCCTCCCGTGAGCCGCTCAAAGCCACACAGGAGA